>VYLF01000021.1_pt1 | contig 125965 bp, 86 predicted proteins | sample 5114371 | NCBI WGS metagenome assembly VYLF01 (sample SAMN12291773, study PRJNA351875) | freshwater metagenome | isolation source: freshwater lake | place: USA: Michigan, Kent Lake | collected 2013-08-15 | reverse complement strand
CGCCCCCCCCCCCGCCGCCGCCCCCCCTCGTCCCGCCGCTGCTGTTCACGGAGATCGTGATGACGCCGACGGGCCCGATGTTCCGCGAGACCTGCACCAACGTGGACCCGCTCGGTCGCCCGTTGTGGGTCATGCGGCGTGTGACCAGCGTGCCCCGCGAGGTCGCGCTCGAAGAACTGATGCCCAACGATCCGCTCATCGAGGGCTCGGATCGGCTCGATCTCGAACCCGAGTTGCTGCTGCCGGGCGCTCCACTCATCACCGAAGACGACGTCCCGCCGCAGGGCGAGCGCGCCAGCGAGGTGATCACCTACGAGGTCTTCGAGAACCGCTTCGTTCTGGGCGAGCACGCGCCGGGCCCGCTGCTCAGCACGATGGTGACGGCGCAGATCATCTCGGGCAACGTCTGTCCCGATCCGTTCCTCCCTCAAATCACACTCCAGCCCGAGGCGACCGGCGGCATTCTCGACGGCCGCGCCGAGTTCGCAGTCGCGGCGACGGACCCCTCCGGCTCCACCGAGGGCATCGTGTACGAGTGGCGCCACAACGGCGTCGCGATCCCGGACTCCGACAGCGACGTCTTCTCCATCGACCCGCTCACCGCGGCGGACGAGGGCTTCTACGAGTGCGCGGTGACCTCCATCTGCGGCACGACCTTCACGATGCCGGCGTACCTCACGGTCACCGATCCGTGCCGCATCATCTCGCAGCCCGTGAGCGCGTTCGGCTGCGGGAGTTCGGTATCGACGTTCACCGTCGAGGCCGCAGCATTGGGCAGCAAGGCCCACGTGTGGGAGGTCTACGACCCGCGCGAGCCCAGCGGCTGGGCCGATCTCAACGAGGGCGACGTCACCGTGCCGGCCGGGCGCGTGAGTGTGACGGGCACGCAGACCGACACGCTGACGGTGACCCCGCTGGTCACCAGCGCGGCGAACTTCGCATTCCGCTGCCGCGTCGAGAGCAACTGTGAGGACATGTTCTCCGAGTTCGCGCAGTTGTGGGTCTGCCCTGCGGACTACAACTGCGACGGCGGCGTCGACGGTGACGACGTGATCTCGTTCTTCGGTCACTGGGACGCGGGCATGATCGCAGCGGACTTCAACCACGACGGCGGGGTTGACGGCGACGACGTGATCGAGTTCTTCTCGCGGTGGGACAGCGGCTGCTGAGCTGATACCAGACACGCGGGACCTCAGGATTCTCTATACCCCGGCGCCCTCGGCCGGGGTTTCTTCGTCTGCGGTCCGTCCCCCCTACGCTCCGCCTCACATGGCGGAGAGTCCATCCATTCCCGAACAGAAGCCCGAGGCCTCCCCGCTCCGGGAGTTGCTCGCGAACGCCGGACCCACCGTCGCGGCGATGACGTCGTACACCGTCATGCAGTTTGTCGACAAGTGGATGGTCTCCAAGATCGGTCCCGACCCGATCTACGTCGGTGCGCAGGGCAACGGCGGGCTCGCGTCGTGGGTGCCGATGTCGATCGTCATGGGTTTGCTCACGATCGTCAACACCTACGTCGCGCAGAACCTCGGCGCGGGCAAGCCCGAACGCGGTGCGGCGTACGTGTGGAACGGGCTGTGGATCTGTTTCGCCGCGGCGGTTGCGCTGGTGCCGTACGGGATTCTGCTCCCCGAGATCTTCCGTGCGCTCGGCCACGACGAGCGCCGCGTTGCCCTCGAGTGCGCGTACGCCCAGCCGCTCATCTACTTCGCGTTTCTCTCGATGGCAACCAGGGCCGTTTCGCAGTACTTCTACGGTCTTCACAAGCCGAGTGTGGTGCTTGTCGCTGGGCTCACGGGCAACCTCACCAACTTCGCGCTCAACTACTGCCTGATCTACGGCAACTTCGGCTTTCCGAAGCTCGGTATGGCCGGGGCGGCCTACGCGACGGTCATCGGTACGCTCGTCGAACTCGCCATCCCCACGTTCATGTTCCTCGGTCCCATGCACCGCGCCCACGGCACACGGGGCCAGTGGCGGTTGTCTTTGGCGCATGTGAAGGACATCCTCCGGCTCGGCTGGCCCGGTGGAGCGATGTTCGGCAACGAGATGATCTGCTGGTCGATCTTCATGGTCGGGCTCGTGGGCTGGTTCGGCCCGCTGCACTCGACGGCCGGGTGGATCGCGCACCAGTACATGTCGCTCTCGTTCATGCCCGCGGTCGGTATCTCCGTCGCGGTGACCGCCATGGTCGGCAAGTGCATGGGCATGGGGCGACCGGACCTCGCGGCCAAGCGTGCGAATCTCGGCGTTGCCCTGGCCGCGGCGTACATGTCGACATGCGGGATCATCTTCGTGGTGTTCCGACACCAGTTGGTCGAGGTGTTCATCCCCGAAGGGGTGACCGCGGAGGACCGGGCGTTCCTGATTGCGCAGGGTTCGATGTTCCTGATCGCCGCGGCGGCGTTCCAGTTCTTCGACGGCGTCGCGATGACCCTCTCGGGCGCGCTGCGCGGCGCGGGGGACACCGCGTGGCTCGGCGTGGTGACGGTGGCGCTGGCGTGGACGCTGATTGTTGGTGGGGGGCTCGCGATGGTGACGTTTGTTCCGTTGCTCTCGTCGCTGGGGCCCTGGGTGGCCGCGGCGGCGTACATCATCTGCCTGGGCACGGTTACGGGCTTGCGGTACCACGGGGGGAAGTGGAAGTCGATCAAGCTGGTGGACCGGCCGGGGGCGTGAGGGGCGTGGGGGCGCGAGGGAAGGGCGTGGGGGAGGGGTGAATACTCGCGAATCGTTCGGATGAAGCCCGCTTCCGGCTGGATTTTGGGGGTGCGGGGTCTATTCTCCTCCAGTTTGCGCGCGTCGGTGCGGGAGGCCGCCCGAGCGAGCGAAGGTCCGTCGTCCATCGAGCGTCAAACCCGGTCTGATCACCGGGGCAGACGTGGGAGCAGGCATGCCCAAGCGTACTGATATCAAGACGATCCTGGTGCTCGGTTCCGGCCCGATCGTGATCGGGCAGGGGTGCGAGTTTGACTACTCGGGCACTCAGGCGTGCAAGACGCTGAAGGACGAGGGGTACCGGATCGTGCTGGTGAACAGCAACCCGGCGACGATCATGACGGACCCGGCGTTCAGCGACCGGACGTACATCGAGCCGATCACGCCCGCGGCGGTGCGGAAGATCATCGAGCTGGAGGCCAAGCTGGGCCCGCGGATCGACGCGATCCTGCCGACCCTCGGCGGACAGACGGCCCTGAACTGCGCCTGCAAGCTGTGGGACGACGGCACGCTGCAGGAGTTTGGCGTGGAGATGATCGGTGCGAACCGCGAGGTGATCCACCGCGCGGAGGATCGCCAGATCTTCAAGGACATCTGCGAGAAGATCGGCCTGAAGCTCCCCAAGGCCAAGACCGTGACGACGATGAAGGAGGCCGAGGAGTTCCTGAAGGAGATCGGTCTGCCCGCGATCATTCGCCCGGCGTTCACGCTGGGCGGCACGGGCGGCGGTATCGCGTACAACATGGACGAGTTCCGCGACATCATGTCGCGTGGCCTTGCCGCCAGCATGATCGGGCAGGTGCAGATCGACCAGTCCGTCATCGGCTGGAAGGAGTACGAGCTCGAGGTCGTGCGCGACCGCAAGGACAACTGCATCATCGTCTGCGGGATCGAGAACATCGACGCGATGGGCGTGCACACGGGCGACTCGATCACGGTCGCACCGATCCTGACGCTGACGGACAAGGAATACCAGGCGATGCGCGACGCCGCGTTCGCCATCATGCGGGCGGTGGGCGTCGAGACCGGCGGCAGCAACGTTCAGTTCGGTGTGAACCCCAACCCCAAGCCCCTCGAGGACGGCTCCAAGCCCTTCGAGATGGTGGTCATCGAGATGAACCCGCGCGTCTCGCGAAGCTCGGCCCTCGCGAGCAAGGCGACGGGGTTCCCTATCGCGAAGATCGCCGCGAGACTCGCCGTCGGCTACACGCTCGACGAGCTCAAGAACGACATCACCGGCACCACGAGCGCGTGCTTCGAGCCCACGATCGACTACGTGGTGACGAAGATGCCCCGCTGGACCTTCGAGAAGTTCCCCGAGGCCGACGAAACCCTCACCACCCAGATGAAGAGCGTCGGCGAGGCCATGGCCATCGGCCGCACCCTGAAGGAGAGCCTCCAGAAGGTCATCCGCTCCATGGACGTGAAGCGGTTCGGCCTCGGCCTCGACCGCAACGACAAGTGGCTCGCGGCGATGCGAGCGGTCGAGCACGACCAGCTCGTGCTCGACGTCTCCCCGGGCGCGAACCCCGGCACCGGCAGCTCGCCGACGGGTCTGCGGACCGCCGACGGCCAGCAGATCGAGTGGCCGATCCCGCTCGACAAGCTCACCCGCAAGCTCGCGGTGCCCAGCCAGGGACGGCTGTACTACGTGCGCTACGCGATGAAGATGGGCTGGAGCATCGAGCGCATCCACGCGCTCACGAAGTTCGACCACTTCTTCCTCGATCAGATCCGCCAGCTCGTGAAGTTCGAGGACGTGCTCTGCGATTACAAGAAGCTCGAGGATGTTCCCGCGGAGGTTCTCTTCGAGGCCAAGCAGCTGGGGTACTCCGACGCGCAGCTCGCGAACCTCTACCTCGGTTCGCTCAACCCGGACTCCATCCTGAAGGTCCGCGAGCACCGCAAGTCGCTCGGGATCGAGCCGGTGTACAAGCTGGTCGATACCTGTGCGGCGGAGTTCGAGGCACGCACGCCGTACTACTACTCGACGTACGAGAAGCCGCCCCGCCGCCTGGGCGTCGCCGCCGGTTCTCCGTACCGTGGGGATGACGAGATCCGCGTGAGCGACAAGCAGAAGGTGATCATCCTCGGCGGCGGTCCGAACCGCATCGGCCAGGGGATCGAGTTCGACTACTGCTGCGTGCACGCGGCGTTCGCCGCGAAGGAAGTCGGTCTCGAGTCCGTAATGATCAACTCGAACCCCGAGACGGTCTCCACCGACTACGACACGAGCGATCTGCTCTTCTTCGAGCCGTTGACGCTCGAGGACACGCTGAACATCATCGAGCGCCTCAACGCCCAGGGGCTGCGGGAGCGCGTGGTGGACATCAGCCACGTCGACGGCGTGACCGCGCTGAACGAGTCCCGCATCGCGCACGACGTCGAGGACCGCGTGGGCGGGAAGTTCCAGGGCAAGGAGCACTGCGAGATCCCGGCGGATCTCGTCGCGCAGCTCGAGGCCGCGTGCCAGCAGCGGATGATCCCCGCGCTGGGTATCGTCGACGCGAGCCGGTGGTACATGGAGAAGGACGGGAAGGAAGTCAACGGCGTGACGGTGAACGCCGTCGACCCCGACGGCAAGGTGTGGCTCGCGATGTTCCCCTCGGGGCCCAAGCCGCAGCTCGGACGCTTCGCTCTCGATCCGGAGCCGCTCTGGGAGAACTACTTCGACAACCTGCACCCCGAGGTGTGCCACCGCGTCGACGCGTGGCGTGCGGCCCCCACGGGGCGGGTGCTCGGTGTCGTCGTGCAGTTCGGCGGGCAGACGCCGCTGAACCTCGCGAAGGGACTGGTTGCCGCGGGTGCGCCGATCATCGGCACGAGTGTTGATTCCATCGATCAGGCGGAGGACCGCGACCGGTTCGACGCGCTGCTGACCAAGCTCAAGCTGCAGCGTCCCGCGGCGGGGATCGCGCGGTCCATCGGTGAAGCGGTGGCCGAGGCTCAACGCATCGGGTACCCGGTGCTGCTGCGTCCGTCGTACGTTCTGGGCGGGCGTGGGATGGAGATCTGTTCGGACGAGAGCGCGCTGCGGAACTTCATCAGCACGGCGCTCAAGTCCGCGGGTCTCGATGAAGCCCCGGTGCTCATCGACAAGTTCCTCGACGGCGCGACCGAGGTCGACGTCGATGTGGTCGCGGACTTCCACCCGGATCGCTCGCACAAGCGATCGAAGGCGCTCGTCTGCGGCATCATGGAGCAGATCGAGCAGGCCGGCGTGCACTCGGGGGACTCGGCGTGCTCGCTGCCGCCGGCGTCGCTCCCGCTGGATGTCCGCGAGCGGATCGCGGATCTCGCGCGCAACATCGCCCGCGAACTCAAGGTCTGCGGTCTGATGAACATCCAGCTCGCGGTCAAGGACGGCGAGATCTTCGTTCTCGAAGTCAACCCCCGCGCCAGCCGCACGGTGCCGTTTGTCGGCAAGGCCACGCACATCCCGTGGCCGAAGATCGCCGCGAAGGTGATGATGGGTGCCTCGCTCGAGGAGCTCGGTGCCTCCGAGCGCACACTGCGCGGGTGCTACGCGGTCAAGGAATCGGTCTTCCCGTTCAACAAGTTCCCGGGTGTGGACGTGATCCTCGGGCCGGAGATGCGATCCACGGGCGAGGTCATGGGCATCGACGTCAGCCTCCCGATCGCGTACGCCAAGAGCCAGATGGCCACAGGGAGCGAGTTGCCCACCGACCCGGCCAAGGGCGGCGTGTTCGTCTCCGTCCGCGCGGAAGACCGCGCTGAGATCGTCGAGTCCGTTCGCCTGCTGATGTCGATGGGGTTCACGGTCTACGCGACCGAGGGCACCGCCGAATCACTCCGCGCACACGGTGTCAACCCGCAGGTGCTCCAGAAGATCGGGTCGGGCGCACGTCCAAACGTGCTGGACCTCATGAGCAACGGCCAGGTGTCGTTCATCATCAACACGCCGACCCGCACAGGGTGGAAGACCGACGAGGGCCGCATCCGCGCCACCGCCGTTCGCCTGAACATCCCCATGCTCACCACGACAACCGCAGCCGCCGCGGCAGTCCGAGCCATCCAGGCCATGCGCCAGCACGGCTGGAGCGTCGCCGCGATGCAGGATTACAAGCGATTGATGGAGGGCGGGGTGCTGGTGGAGGCCAGTCCTCAGCCGCCGGTGGGAGCGGTCTGAGCGCTGGGGCGGCCGGCGAAGAGCTTCGACAACGCCACGATGGCGACCCCGGGGATCAGCCACTCGTAGCGGAGCTGCATAAAGCCCACCCAGTAGAAGGGTGTGGCGATCGCCATCGCGGCGATCCAGACCCGCAGCATGCGGGTGGTGGGCTTTGAGGATTCTCCCAGCGGGGTCGCGCAGAGCCAGACGTACGCGGGGAAGACCAGCCCGTAGAACGCCATGAACCCCCGGTACGCCAACTCGAAACCGCCGAGGCCGTAGAGCCCATTCGCGCCGATCGCGACCACGGAGATCAGCAGACCCGCAAGGCAGGGCGCGAGCGTCCAGAGGCGGGTGCGGGCGGGTGCGTCGGTGGGCATGTCCTTCGGGGCTTCGGCCACCGCCCACGGGATGTGCGCGCCGATGGTGAACCCGAGTTGTGTGGCGAGGTGGGCGAGCACGACGGGCGCGAGTGAGATGCCCAGCGGCAGCCCGCGGGTTCCGTCGGCCGGGACTGCCGCGAATGTGCCGTCGCGCGCGTAGAGCACGGTGAAGGCGATCATGGTGGCGAAGAGCACGCAGAAGCCGAGGATGAAGGCGATGGTCCCCGGGTTGCCGGGGAGTCGCATGCGGGCCTCGTGGAAGGTGCGGTCGAGGTAGGGGCAGAAGGCGAATCCGAGTGCGCACACGAGGCCGAGACCGCTGAGTTCAAGCTTGTGAGGGGCGGCCTGCGCGATCGCGGCAGGGGGGCCCTCGTGGCCCGTGCGTGCGGCGATGATCATGAGTGCCGCGGAAATCACCCAGCACGCGATGGACGCGAGCCGGAGGAGGGCGGGCTTGCCGTTGAGCGAGTGGATCCCGATGGCGACGACGACGGTGCCGAGGAGGACGGCGACTTGCTCCATGCGCATGGGGGAGGGCTGGATGAGGACGCCGACGAAGTAGGCCTGGAAGGCGATGGTGACGACGGAGAACGCCCAGATCATCGTGCGGTGGGCTTCGATGAAGCGCGCGCTTGCCCCGGGGCGGGCGAGGGTGACGCCGAAGATCGCTGCGCCGACGATGTTGGGGAGCGCGAACGCGACGTAGCCGCCCCAGCCGAGGTCGCGGATGAGGAGCACGGGGAGGAACATCCCGATGCACCAGGTCCACGAGCACGCGAGGAAAGCGCCCCACCCGAGCACGCGAGACGCGGTGCCCGAAGAGGAGTCCTCATCGGACCACGCCCTTGCTGGAAAGTCGTTCACCAAAGCCGCCTACAGGACTTGAACCTGCGACCCGTGCTTTACAAAAGCACTGCTCTACCACTGAGCTAAGGCGGCAGCGGGGAAGGGTAGGCAGCGGAGGGGGTGGGAGAGGGTGGGGGAGGCCGGGAGGGTCGGGTCCCGTACGATGGGTGTATGAGCAGCTCCCACACGCGATGGTTCGATGCGCACCTGGATCTGGCGTACATGGAGGCGGCCGGGAGGGACATGACGGTTGATCCCGACGTTGCGGGCGGCCCGGACCTTCCCGGCGCGGTGACGCTGCCGTCACTGTCTGAGGGCCGTGTGCGGGCGTGCCTGGGGACGGTGTTCATCGAACCGGACGGGACCCCCGAGTCGATCGCGTACCCCACGGGGGACGCCGAGACGGCGCACCGGGTCGGGTGGCACCAGGTGGAAATCTACCGGCGGTGGGAGCGGGAAGGACGGGCGGCGCTCCGTCGGTTTGGCGCGGCGAAAGCGGCCGGCCTCGCGTCCGACCGCCTGAACATCGGGATTCTGGTCGAGGGCGCGGATCCGATCCGCACGCCGGCCGAGCTCCCCCGGTGGGTGGAGGCGGGTGTGGTCGCCGTTGGGCTGGCGTGGGCGAAGGCATCCAGATATGCCGGGGGGAACGTGACGCGGATGGGGCTTACGTCGCTGGGGCGGGAGATGGTGGGGGAACTCGACCGCCTGGGAGTGGTGCACGACGCGAGCCACCTGTCAGACGCGGCGTTCGAGGAACTCTGTGGGTTGACCAGCAGGCCGATCATCGCCAGTCACTCGAACTGCCGGGCCTTGGTGCACGACGGCCGCGCGGACGAGGAGGGTGTGCCGGCGTTCCAGCGTCACCTCCGCGACGAGCAGATCCGGGAGATCGCCCGGCGAGGCGGGGTGATCGGGGTCAACGTCTTCTCCCCGTTTCTGATCCGCGGGGGAACGCGCGAGCGGCGGGCGACGGTCTGGGAGTGGTGCGACCACGTGGAGCGGGTGTGCGCACTGGTGGGGGACCGCCGGCACGTGGGGCTGGGGACGGACATGGACGGCGGGTTCTCGGCGTCGCGGCTGCCGGAGGGCGTGAACCGGCCGGTGGATCTTGGAAAGTTGCTGGAAGGGCTGCGGGCGCGAGGGTTTACCGACGCCGATCTGGAGGCGTTCGCGTGGGGAAACTGGGCGAGGTTTTGGGGGCTTTATTAGACGAGGGCGAGGACGTCGGACCAGTTCATGGCCTGGGACGGGGGCCGGGCCTGAACGAAGGTGACCTTGCCGATGCCGTCGGCGCTCTTGCCGATGACCACGGTGCCGCGCTGGGAGACGTTGAGATCGGCCCAGTAGAGGCCGTAGGCCTTGCAGACCTGGCGGTGCATATCACCGAGGAGAACCTGGCGGTATCCCTCTTTTTCGGCCCAGGCCTTGTTGGCGGCGAAGGAATCGCAGTTGACGCCGACGACGGTGGCGCCCTTCTTGGACCAGGCGTCGAAGTCGCTGTCGATGCACTTCATCTCGGAGGAGCAGACGCCGGTGAAGGCGAGGGGGACAAAGCACAGCACGACGTCCCCTTTCTTGACATGGTCGGAGAGACGCCATTCCTGGCGGTTTTGGTCGGTGAGGGTGAAATCGGGGGCGATTTCGCCGACGGTGATGGGGCTGGGGCGGGGGGGGAGTTGGGCGTTGTTCATGGGGTGGATTCCTCAGTTCGGGCAGGTGCAAAGACGGTGTAGAGTAGGTTCGGTTCCCGCGAAGATGGGGAGTCAGTTGGACAGGCGGCGGGAGGATTTGGTATGCTGTCGAGCCAGGTCGTGGACAATCGGAGGGAATCGATTGGACAGCATCGCGGCGGTCGCCCGCGTGGAGCCTGAGATGTCGTTTGCAGATACCCATCGCCCGCAGAGTGTGTCGCCGGTTGCCGGTGGCGAAGGTCTTGCTCCGTCGCTGGAAGCCCGGTACGCCGAGGTGTGTGACCGCGTTGCCGCGGCGGCGAAGAAGGCCGCGCGTCGGCCGCAGGACGTGATCCTGGTGGCGGTGACGAAGAACGCGGAGCCGGAGCACATCCGCGAGTTGATCGCGATGGGGCATCGGGACTTCGGCGAGAACCGGGTGCAGCAACTGGTGCAGCGGGCGTCGATGATCGCGGAGTGGCTGGGGCGGCAGCGTCGGTTTCCGACGTCGCGTCAGGTGCAGGGGGACGACGCGGGGAGCCTGCTGTTTGTGCCGGGGAGCGAGAGCGATCTTGGGGCGAAGTCGGCCCAGCCGGGGGGCAAGGACGGGGTTCGGTGGCACATGATCGGCCACCTCCAGCGGAACAAGGCGAAGAAGGTGCTGGAGTTCACGAGGCTGGTGCACTCCGTGGATTCGCTGCGGCTGGCGGAAGAGCTCCAGGCGGCGGCGATGCGGCGGGACCAGATGGTCGAGGTGCTGCTGCAGATCAACTGCTCGGGCGAGGCGTCGAAGTTCGGCTGCGCGGTGCCGGCGGCGGGTCCGCTGGCGGAGCAGATCGAGACGATGGTGAACGTGCGGCTCCGCGGGGTCATGACGATGGCGGCGCCGAACGCGAGCGAGGACGAGACGCGCCGGTGCTTTGCGCGGTGCCGGGATCTGTTTGACGAGATCCGCGGGCAGGTGAGCGATCCGCGTCGGTTCAACATCCTGTCGATGGGGATGTCGGGCGACTACGAGATCGCGATCTCGGAGGGCGCAAACATCGTGCGGGTCGGGAGTGCGATCTTCGGGAACAACCCGGTGGCGGAGAGCCCCGAGGAGCCTGAGGAGAAGGAAGAGCCAGAGGATTCCGAGCCACTGCCCTGATCACGCGGCGCGGGTGCCCTGGTTGCTGTGCGCCGAGGTTCTGCCGATCCAACGGGCGCAGGTGTCGATCAACTGAACGCGGTCGATGGGCTTGGTGGCGTAGTCATCGCAGCCGGCCTCGATGCACTTGGTGCGGTCTTCGGCCATGGCGTGGGCGGTGAGTGCGACGATAGCGAGGTGCCAACCTTGGGCGCGGAGGGCGCGGGCGAGCGCGTAGCCGTCCATTTCTGGCATCTGCATGTCGGAGACGAGCAGGTCGTAGCTGTTCCCGCTGGCGTGGGCCTCCCGGAGCATGCGGAGCGCGATCTGGCCGTTCTCGGCGATATCGACGGATGCCCCGGCTTTGCGGAGGTGGAAGGCGATCAGACGCTGGTTGTCGGGGCCGTCCTCGGCGAGGAGGATCCTGCCCGAGAGCGACGTGAGGCTGGGAGCCAGGGGCGATGCACCATCGGCGGGGCGCGAGAGGTCGGTGGTGAGGTCGGTCGCGCGGACGGCGAGCAACGGGAGTTCGAGCCTGAAGGTGGAGCCCGCGCCGGGCGCGGTGCGGACGAGTCGTACTTCGCCGCCGAGGAGCTGGGCGAGGCGGCGGCAGATCGTCAGGCCCAGGCCGGTTCCGCCGTACCTGCGGGTGACGCTGGTGTCCGCCTGCGTGAAGGCCTCGAAGAGGCGAGACGCTTGCTCGGGAGTCATGCCCGCGCCGGTGTCGTCGACGTCGAGCATGATCCGCGATCCGGTGGGGTCGGTTACGCACGCGGCAGTGATGACCACGCGGCCTGCCTCGGTGAACTTCGCCGCATTTCCGGCGAGATTCATCAGGATCTGCCGCAGGCGCGTCGGGTCGCACATGATGCGTGACGGGATCGCGGTCGCGAGATTGAGTTCGAGGGCGACACCCTTGGACTCGACGCGGGGGCGGATGAGATCGCCGACTTCGCGGAGGAGCGAGGGCAGATCCGTCTCGACGGACTCGACGGTCATCTTGCCTGCTTCGATCTTCGAGAGATCGAGGATGTCGTTGATGATCGTGAGCAGGTGGTTGCCCGCCCCGCGGATCGTGTCCACGAGCTCGATGCGCTGCGCGGGCGATGTGGTGCCCGTGGTGTCGTCGCGCAAGATGTCGGCGTAGCCGAGGATCGCGGTGAGCGGCGTGCGGATCTCGTGGCTCATGTTCGCCAGGAACTCGCTCTTGGCCTTGTTCGCGTCCTCGGCGGTCGCGCGGGCGGAGGCGAGTTCGGTCTCGACGCGCTTGCGGTCCGTGATGTCACGCGCCGACCAGAGCACGCGCTCCACGCGGTTCCCGGCGGCGTTGAGCACGGGAGTCGAACGAAGATCGAGCCAGAGCGTGCGTCCGTCGCGGCAGCGGCAGCGGAACTCGGTGCGCACGGCCTCGCCCCCGACGTTCGCCTCGTGTGCCGCGAGAACGGTGGGCAGATCGAGCGGGTGGACGAAGGAGGAGAGGGTGGCTTTGGCCGTCTCCTCGGGGAGCCAGCCGGTGATGCGATGGAAGGATGGGCTGAGGTAGAGCTGGCGGCCGTTGACCGTGTAGAGGCTCACGATGTCGTCAGCGTTCTCGACGAGCAGCCGGAAGAGTTTCTCGCTCTCGCGGGTGCGGTCTTGGGCGGTGAGGCGCCCGACGGCGACGCCGAGGTAGCGGCCGGCGTTGTTGGCGGCTTCGATCGCGAGTTCGGTGATCGCACCGGGCGATTCCTGGTAGAGCATCAGCTTGCCCACGACTCCGCTCTCGATCACGATCGGGACAAAGGCGAGCGAACCGATGCGCTCCTTCTCGAAGAGGGGGCGGTACTCGGCGAGCGCGGGATCGTTGAGGGCATCCTGGATCACGATCGGCTTTGCGTTGCGTTCGCCCTGCTTCCAGGGGCAGTGGCCCTCGACCCGGCGGCGGTACTCGTAGCTGATCCCCCGCCAACCGATGAACCTGCACACGCGGTCGTCGCCGAAGAGCAGCACCGCGGACCGCATGGTGCTCGCCATCACACCCAGCGAGTCGTTCACCGCGCGGGCGGCCTGCTGGGCGGTCTCTGCGCTCGCAAGATGGGTGGCGAGTTCGACGGCGGCTTGGCGTGCCGCGGCGATTCGCTTGGCTTGGGTGATGTCCTGCGCGATGAAGCTGTACACGAGGGAATCACCCTCGCGGAGCGGCGTGAGGGAGACCTTGAGCTCCACGATCGCGCCGAGGTTGTTTACGCCCTGGACCTCGACGCATCGGTCAAAGACACCGCTGTCGCCCGACGCGAGCCCGGGCATCCGGAGACGCTCGATCGAGCGGCTAGAGTCGGGCGTGAGGATGCGTTCGAGCATTTTGCGGCCGATGGCTTCTTCGGCCGAGTAGCCAAAGATCCGGGCCGCTTCGCGATTCCATCCCAGAACGACGCCATCGGCGTTGAGCATGACGACCGCGTCCATCGCGGTCTCGATGACCTTGCGGACCCGTGCCTCGCTCTGGCGAGCCCGCGAACTCAGGTTCTCGGCGAGAAGGCTCACTTTCGCGCTTCGGCCAACAAGCTGCGTCGCCACCAGCCCCGCGAGAACGGAGATGATGCACACGGTCAGCAAAGGGTCGCGGACATTGCTCATGCGCTCCGCGAAGGTGGGGCGAGGGAACCCGATGGTGAGGCGGAACCGGCCGCCGGAGACCGACAGCTCTCGGCTGACCTGCTGCAGCGACCTCGGAAACGCGGGCGACAGCGGGATCATGCCAATCGGGCGCGAAGGATCGATCTCCGCCACGCGGGTCAGTCGAACCGTCGCCCTTGCGAGCAGCGCGTCGTTCCCGCTTCTGCTCTGGGCGTTCTCAAGCGCGTCGAGTGAGATGAAGGTCGCGATCCATCCCTGCACGGCCGCGGAGCGTTCTTCCGGAGTGCTCCGAGGAGCGCCCTTGGCGTAGACCGGCGTGAAGGCCGATACGCAGCGGGTCGCGTCCTTGCCCGTGCCACACCATCGCTCTGCACCGAGCAGCGTTCGGTCCTGCGCCGCCGCGGCGAGCATCGCGTGCATCTGCCCCGGCAATCTGGCGAAATCATCGCCCCCGAAGGCAACACCTGTCTCCGGCGCGAACTTCACGATGAACGCCTCGTCGCCGGAGGGCGGTTGGCGCAGATCGAAATGCGGCTGATCGTCGTTCCGCGTTGCTTCGAGGAACGCGCTCAGCTCGGCCGCGCGAACGCGTTCGATGTACGCGATCGGCATGGTGGTTTCGGCAGCGACGCCGGAGCGGCCGCGGTGGTTCTGCTCAGTCACGAACGCGTTCCACGCGTTGTACTCAACGCTCTTGCTCGCGGCGAAGAGTCCTCTCGCGGCGTGGGCGCCGGTTTCGGATGCTTCGAGTCCGGTCTGAATCATGGCGGCGACTTCAGCGGTCGTCGCCTGATGCTGCTGGGCGAGTTGCTTGGAGGCCGCTCGGTCACAAACAGCCAATCCGATGATGATCGCGATGGCGACCACCGCCCAGATAACTGCGGTCGACCACCGTTGCCGCGACAGCGGAACCGATGGGGCCGAAAGGCTCGTTGGAGTTGGGCCAAGGGAGGACGACACTCCCCTACAGGTCGTCCATTCGAGGGATCGAGCGAAGCCCGTACCGGCAGATCAACAGCGAACCACGGATCAACACCGGGGCCTACGCGCAAAACATGCGTGCAGGAGCGATCAGCCCAACACGAGGGTGCCCCCGCGATTGCGGGCGCTGTTCATGAAGGACTGGAGGCTGCGGCCGGGGCAAGCGGTGGGGCGGAGTTCCTGGTGGGTGAACAGCCGGGACGTCGGGACGCGGTAGCGGAGCATCTGGCTGCGGACGAATCCCGCGAGCGTCGAGAGCTGGTCGTTGGTGGGGGTCTGCTCGTCGAAGTTGCCCATGAGCATGATGCCGAGGTTGTGATCGTTCGTCTTGGCGACGTGGGCACCTTCGACCTGGATCGGGCGGCCTTCCCAAACGCGGCCGGCGGGATCGATGATGTAGTGGTAGCCGATGTCGGCCCATTCCTTGCCGCGAGAACGGTGGAACTGCCGGATGTTCTCGAGCTTGCGGGCGACCTGGGCCTGGGTGCGAAGACCGGAGACCTTCTCGCCTTCGTGGTGGATGGTGATACGGCTGACGCCGTTCATCGGCTTGGTGAGGTTCCAGCGGGGGTCGCCCTTGGCCCACTGGGACCGTGGGATGACGCCGGTAGGACGACCGATGGGCTGGTTCTTGGGGACCCCGGGAGTCGGCTGGGGGATGTTGGGCTGTACAGAGCCGCCGGCGTAGGCCTCTTCGGGCCAGACGGGGCCGGGGAGCTTGGCGGTGGAGTCCACGCGCGGGGAGCTTTGGCAGCCAGCGAGGACGACCAGACCACCGAGCGCGAGGCCGCGCTGAATGAGTTCACGACGGAGGAGGAGCGATTCGGGGTCCTGCATGGCTTTCAAACCTTCATTGGGGGGCGAATCGCTGTATCGGCATGGCTGACGAGTTCTCGTCAGAGATTGCGATGGCCATCAATGCTAGGGGCTGCCGTCCGACTGCACGGATCGGAGCCAACGGGTCCAGAGTGCCAGGATCAGGATTCCGTACAGCCGCTGGGAGTGGTCGTGGGTGCCGGACTGGTGGGATTCGAACATCCGCCGGACTGCCGCGGGGTGGAGTTCGAAGCCGATGTCGGCGCCGGACCACGGGTCGGTCGAGTGGACGACGTCCCCGAGCATGTCGCCCAGTCCGCCCCAGTTCTCCCGGAACCAGCGGCCGATGGGGATCGCGAAGCCGCGTTTGGGTCGGTTGAGGACCGAGGGGGGGAGGTAGCGGCCGGCAAGTTGCTTGAGGACCCACTTGCGACCACGGCCGGCGAGCCATGCCGCGGGGGTCGCGGCGGCGAGCTGAACCACATCCCGGGCGAGGAAAGGGGCGCGGACTTCGAGGGCGACGGACATGGAAGCGGTGTCGCTCTTGCGGAGGAGGTCTTGGGGGAGGTAGGTGGTGAGGTCGACGCGGCGGGCACGTTCGATGCTCGGGGGGATTCCCGAGGCCGGGGGCCATCGCGGGAGGCCGAGCTCTGGGAGTTGCGATCCGGGGAAGATCCCGAGCAGGTCCTCGTACCCGAGGGCGGCTGCGGAGAGCAGTCGGGCGGCCCGTGACCGGAGTCGAGATGTGGACGCGGGGTCCAGTGCGCGGGCGAGGGCGGCGCATAAGCCCGGTCCCAGACTGGACATGAGAGGCAGAAGGGTGCGGGCGGCTTGTTGGCGGTCGTAGCCGAGTAAGAGCTCGTCGCCTCCGTCGCCGGTGAGGGCGACCGTGACGTGCTGCCGGGCGGCGCGGCTGACCCATGTGGTGGGGAGGAGGGAGCTGTCGGCGAAGGGAAGGCCGAGGGTGCCGATGAGGCGCTCCAAGTCCTCTGCCGGGTGGGGGTCGCAATCGAGGATGTGGTGGGGGAGGCCGAGTGCCCGGGCGGTCTCGGCGGCTTCGGTGCTCTCATCGAAGGACGGGTCGGGCATGCGGACGGTGAAGGTCGGGAGGGAGGGGGTGTGCTTGGCGGCGTACGCGGCGACGAGGGCGGAGTCGATCCCACCGGAGAGGAAGCAGCCGATGGGCACGTCGGAGTCAAGGCGGCCGACCACGGCGGCTCGGAGGGTTGAGTCGAGGTCGTCGAAGGAGGGCGGGGTGCCGCGACCGGGGAGGTCGACGGCGGGGGGGCGGAAGGTGAGGACGGATGCGGAGGTGGGGCGGCCGGAGTCGGGATCGGTGAGGTTGGCACCCCAGAGTGCGGCGGAGCCGGGCGGTAGTGAGCGGATGTTGGAGAAGGGCGTGGAGTGACCGAAGCCGAAGCGGATCCACTCGGCGAGAGAGGATGGTTCGATGGTGAGTGGGCGGCACCCGAGTTCCGGAGCGGCGAGGCGATGAAGGCGGGCGAGTGGGGCCGGGGAGCTGGCGAACGCGACGAGGGAAGTGCCTGAGGATGCGAAGAGTTCGAGGGTGTAGAGGGGCTTTTCGCCCATGGAATCGCGGGCGAGAACGAGTTCGCCGGAGTGGTGGTCGAAGAGGCCGAGGGCGAACATGCCGTCGAGGCGGTCGAGGATCTTGTGCTTCCAGATGAGCCAACCTTGGAGGATGACCTCGGTGTCGCTGTGGTCGGAGGTGAACTGCGCGCCGGCCGCTTGGAGTTCGGAACGGAGGGCGCGGTGGTTGTAGATGCAGCCGTTGAAGACCAAGCTGATCGCTGGGTGGGGGTGGCCGAGCGACATGGGCTGGGCACCGCCTGCGAGGTCGAGGATGCTCAGTCGGCGGTGGAGGAGGGTGAGGTCGGCGGTGATTCCGTCGGCGCGGCGGAGGGAGGCGGTGATGCGGCCGTTGCCGTCGGGGCCGCGGTGGCGGATGCCGTCGTCGAGGAGGTCGAGCCAGCGCGCGGGGGTGGGGTGGACCTGGCCCGGGGTGCCGGGTGGACGGAGGCGGAGGATGCCCGCGATGCCGCACATGGTGGTGCAGCGTAGAGGCGCGGGCGCGGGATCACAAGCGCGGATCAGGCCGGCGGTGGGGGAGGGGCCTTGTCGGGGCCGACGATGTCGGCGGCGGACTTACGGCCTGCGTGCCGTTCTTGGCGGAGCATCCACATGGTGTGCAGGGTTCGGGAGAGGATGAGGCCGACGGCGAAACCGACACCTGTGGAGAAAGCGACGCCGCGACCTTGGTGGAGGAGCATGGACTGGAGGCCGAGGGCGGCGATGTAGAGGATGGGGGAGAGGAGTGCGCGCTCGAACTGGACGAGGGTGGCGTCGCGCATGAAGGAGAGATCGGCGTAGAGGCGATTGCGTTTGCGCTGGCCGCCGCGGGGCATGTGGTTGGCGACCCAGTGGAGGCCGTAGTAGACGGCGACATCGGCGACGAGGTCGACGAGGAAGGTGAGTCCGGAGACGACGAGTTTCTCGGCGTGGATCTCTTTGCCAAAGAGCGGGAAGTGATGTTCACCAACCCAGCGGATCAGGCTGGCGAGTGCGCCGGTGGACTCGAGGGCGTGCATGACGCCCATGGTGATAGCAAGCGCGACGATCCCCGCGGCGAGGATGTTGACGTTGACGTTGACAATGCGGTAGTCGTACCACTCCGCCAGGCGGCGCATGGGGCGAGTTTAGCCCGGTCGATGGGGTCTGGTGCGATCAGCCGACACGAACGGGGGCGCGACCGACGCTGAAGTACGTGAATCCGGCTTCCTTCATCGCGGGGAGGCGGTAGAGGTTGCGACCGTCGAAGATGACGTGGGAGTTCATGAGGGACTTGACCTTGGCCCAGTCGGGGCTCTTGAACTCGTCCCAGTCGGTGCTGATGACAAGGGCGTCGGCACCCTTGAGGCACTCGTACATGTCGTCGACGACGGACGCGGTGGGGCCGAGTTCGGCGCGGGCGTTCTCGTTGGCGACGGGGTCGTAGGCGGAGCAGGTTGCGCCGTAGCCGTTGGCCTTGCGGATGAGGGTGAGGGCGGGGGCTTCGCGGATGTCGTCGGTCTTGGGCTTGAAGGCGACGCCCCAGAAGGCGATCTTCTTGCCCTGCATGCCGGCGGCGCCGCCGCCGACACCGGTCTTGCCGCCGAAGTGGGCGATCATCTTGTCGAAGAACCGGTCGCGCTGCTTCTGGTTGACTTCGTGGACGGACTTGCTGAGCTTGGCCTCGATGCCGCACTTATCGCCCATCATGATGCAGGCGAGGGTGTCCTTGGGGAAGCAGCTGCCGCCGTAGCCGAGGCCGGGGTAGAGGAAGGCGTTGCCGATGCGCTTGTCGCTGCACATGCCCTCGCGGACGCGGTTGATGTCAGCGCCGTAGGCCTCGCAGAGGTTGGCCATTTCGTTGATGAAGCTGATCTTGGTGGCGAGGAAGTTGTTGGCGCAGTACTTGACCATTTCGGCGCTGGGGACGTCCATCAGGTAGATGGGGTGGCCGTTGCGGACGAAGGGGTCGTAGAGCTGGCGGAAGGATTCGCCGACGGTGTCGTCTTCGATGCCGACGACGACGCGGTCGGGCTTCATGAAGTCATCGATCGCGGCGCCTTCCTTGAGGAACTCGGGGTTGTCGGCGACCTTGAAGGGGATGGAGGGGCCGACGTTGGCGCGGATGCGGTCGCGGACGGCCAGGGTCGTGCCGACGGGCACGGTGGACTTCATGACGATCACTTTTGGCTTCTGGTTGGGTCCCAGGGCCTTGAGAACGGTGGCGATGTCGTCGGCGGCAGCGTGGATGTACTTGAGGTCGGTGTGGCCGCGTTCATCGCTGGGGGTACCGACGCAGATGAAGATCATCTCGGCGTCGCGGTAGGCTTCGTTCTTGTCGAGGGTGTAGTTGAGGCGGCCGGCGGCGTAGTTGCGCTCCATCATCTCGGTGAGGCCGGGCTCGTAGATGGGGCAGACGCCCTTCTTGAGCTTTTCGATCTTGCGGGCGTCAACGTCAAGGCAGGTGACGTGGTTGCCGGTGTTCGAAAAGCAGACGCCGGTGACCAAACCAACGTATCCTGTGCCAACCATCGTGAGACGCATGACTCGCTCCGAAAGATCTGTGTGGGGTTCTTCTCGGACTATCCCGGACGCCCCCCTAGGGAGGCGAGTATAGGAACGGATTCGCCAGTCGGACTATCGGCCACAGTCCGCCCGAGTGTGAGCGAAGTTCAGGACCTTGTGGCTGAACGGTTTGAGGAGTTACACGCAGTGTCGAAAAGTGCCCCCCGCAAGAAGCCCCGTCGGGCTCTGACCGCCCGTACCGCCGACCCCAAGGTCCTCTACGAGGCCGCCGTGCAGTGCCCGGAGGCGGAGGTGGACTTTCTCGAACGCCGGTTCCTGAAGATCCGGGGGCGGCGAGCCTTGTCGATGCGGGAGGACTTCTGTGCGTCCGCGGCGACGGCGTGCGAGTGGGTTCGTCGTCGGCGGACCAACACGGCCGTGGGGCTGGACCTGGATCCCGCGATTCTGCGGTGGGGGACGGAGCACAACATCGCGAAGCTGGACGAGGATCAGAAGTCGCGGATTCGGCTGGAGGAGAAGAACGTCCTGAGTCCGGGGGCAAAGTCCACGGGTTTCGACATCGTGGCGTCCATGAACTTCTCGTACTGGGTCTTCAAGTCGCGTGACCTGATGTTGAAGTACTTCAAGACGGTGCACGCGAGCCTTGCGAAGGACGGTGTGTACTTCCTGGATGCGTTTGGCGGCTGGGAATCGATGAAGACCCAGACGGAGCGGCGTCGGATCAAGGGTGGGTTCACGTACGTGTGGGATCAGGCTTACTTTGACCCGATCACCCACGACATGACGTGCCATATCCACTTCGAGTTCAAGAACGGCTCGAAGATCAGGAAGGCGTTCACGTACGAGTGGCGGATGTGGACACTGCCGGAGATCCAGGAACTGCTGCGGGAGGCGGGGTTCAAGAACGTGACTGTGTACTGGGAGGGCGACGACGACAAGGGGGGTGGAAACGGCGTCTTCACGCCCCGTCTGAAGGGCGAGGATGGCCCCTCCTTCATCGTGTACATGTCGGCCGAGCGGTAACGACCTAGGATCCCGCGTGAAGGGTGTTCTCGACATTCCTCCGGAACTGGTGCCCGTCGCGGAGATGATCGCCGCGGGGCTTGCCCGAGTGGTCGCGCGGTTTGATCGCGCGTTGGCCACCGATCTGCCGCCGGTGGAGCAACTCTGCCGCCATGTCGAGGGGTACCGGGGCAAGATGCTGCGACCATCGCTGGTCTTCGTATGCGGCGCGGCGGCGGATCCTCGCGCGGGGAGCGAGCCCGTGGAACGCCTGGTGGGAGAGACCCACGACGTTTTGGGTGCCGTGATCGAGATGGTGCACATGGCCACGCTGGTGCACGATGACGTGCTTGATGAGGCGGACGTTCGACGTCGGGCGACGACGGTGAATCGCCTTTACGGCAACGAAACCGCGGTGATGCTCGGCGATCTGCTGATCTCGAACGCGTTTCATCTGTGTTCGACGCTCGGTTCTCAGCGGTACAGCCAGGCGGTGGGCCGCGCGAGTGCCGTGCTGTGCGCCGGTGAGCTTCTGCAGCTTCACCACCGAGAGGACTACTCGCTCGACGAACCGACCTACTACGAGATCGTCGAGCGGAAGACGGCGGAGCTGATCGCGTGCGCGTGCGAACTGGGTGCCGCGGCGTCCGGTGGTCGTGAGGAGTGGATTGCTGCGTGCGGGGTTTATGGTCGGAGGGTGGGCGTGGCGTTCCAGATTCAGGACGATGTGCTGGATCTGACGGGATCGGTGGCGACGGTGGGGAAGTCGGTGGGGAAGGATTTGGAGAAGGGCAAGGCGACCTTGCCGCTGATCCATCACCTTGCGCACGCGTCGCAGGCGGTGCGAGGGCGAACGCTGATGCTGCTGGAGGCGACGTCGAACGACGCGTCTGCCGCGGGACTGGTGCGGGAGGCGATGGACGCCACTGGCTCGGTGGCGTATGCGAGGGCGACGGCGCAGCGGCTGGTGGACGAAGCGAAGGCCGCGGCGGGGCTTTTGCCAGCGAGCGAAGCGAGGTCGATGCTGATGGCGATGGCGGAAGCGGTGGTTGCGCGCGAGCATTGATGGGGCGTTGGATGTGGGTGTCGGGGTTGTGCAGCCGGGGTGGGGGCTACGCGGGTGGGGGTTTCTGCCGCATCCAGAAGATCAACTGGCACCAGAGCAAGCACACGCCGAAGAGCATCAGTTCGACAACCGTGGCGGGGATCCAGCCGAGCACGAGAATGAACAAAGGGCCGGAATCCGTGTATGCCTCGACGGGCGGGTTCGGAATCGACTGCCAGACTTGGTAGTACTGTGCCGTGCCAAGAAAGAGGCCTGCCAGAAGCACACGATGCCCATCGCGAGGAGGGGGATCCACGCCAGCCATGATCGGCTCAGAGCGGCGATGAGGGCGGTCGCGAAGGACCCGGCGAACCCGATCCAGAGGAACGTGTGGAGGGCGTCCTGCGGCGAGTCTGCGTCGTTTGCATTCGATGCGAGGTGGAATCCGAAGGCAGAAGCAGTGCCCACGGCGGCGGCGCCTCCCACGCCGATGGCGAGGGCGAGCAGATGCCTCGAACGCGAAGGACGACGGCGAACATCAAATGTCGTCGGATCCGCGGGATCGAACGGGCGCGCACACTCCGGGCAACCCTCGGTCGCGAGCCCGCTCAGGTTGTGGCGGCACGACTGGCAGTACACGGAGAGAGTCTAGGGGGAAGTGGGGGGGTTGTTCGCCGCGTCGATGAGGGTCTGAGCTGCGGTGGGGTTGTCCGAACTTGGGAGGGCTTCTCGCGCGAGCGAGATCGCTTCGGAAACGTACTCGGGGGATCCGAGCCGTTCGTTGATCGCCGCCACCGCCGCGAGGAAGACTGCGCGGCGCGGGTGACCGGGCGGAGCGAGGTGATCGCGGTCGTCCCAAACCAGTTTCAGGAGCTGCGAGGGGTTGACCGTGAACTCCGGCCTCGCGAACTGGCCGCAGATCCGCTCGAGCGACTTAATCGTTCCGCCGAGTTGGTCGGCCGATGTGGTCATCAGATGCAGGCGCACCTGGCGCAGCGTCCATTCGCGAAGTTGATCTGTGTGGCCGGGCCACTCCGCGTACAGGTTGCGCACGAGGACGATCATCGAATCGGTTGCCCAGTTGTACTCGTCGAACGACGCGACCATGGCGTCGTACGCCTGCATCGCGAATCGCTCGGATTCCTCGAATCGACCGGCGGCGCGGAGCGCGGCCGAGGCGCTCGCCGCGCAGTACGCGCGGCCCGGGTGACCGGGAGCGAGCAGCTTCTCCGCGAGCGCGGGGAGCGTCGAGCCGAGTTCCGCGGCCTCGTCGATCCGCTTCGCCTGGGTGAGTTCGTTCACGAGGTTGCTCTTCGCGGCGAGCGAGTCCAAATGCGACGGCCCGCAAAGCTTCTCCGTCCGTTCCGCGATCTGCCTCGCGAGTGGCAGCAGTTCCTTGGTGTTCCCCTTGGCACGCTCCGCCGCGCTGAGCCAACTGAGGATGCTCACCACGGAAACCTGAGCGGCGCGATTGTCGCTCGGGAGCGTGTCCGCCAGCGTCAGTCCCTCTCGGAGGATTGCGAGGGCTTCGTCCTGACGCCCGGCGCGGCTCAACGCTGCGCCGTAGGTGCTGATCGCGTTGAGCATCAAGTTGGGTTTCGCGGCGAACGTGACTCGGGCGCGATCGAACGCCGCGGTGGCGATGTCGAGCGACATCTGCGTCTGCTGCATCAGCCCGGCGCGATCCGCCACACGAAACTCGGCATCAACCGCCTTGAAGTGATCGGCGCCGAGCGAGCCGTGGAACAGCTTCGACGCCTCTTCGGCGTGCGTCAGGCTTTCCGGGTACCGACCGAGCTTCACGTACACCTCCGAGAGGTCCGCTCGCACCTCGGCCTCGATCTCGGGGTGATCGGCGAACCGCTCGTGCAGCCCGTCCGCCGCGTGCTCGAGCACGTCGAGCATCTTCACGTCGTAGCCCATCCGCTCCGGTGCGGCGGACATCAGCAGTCCTTCGATCATGTACCCACGCACCGCGGATGTCAGTTCGGCCTCCTTCGCCGCGATGGACCGGGCCTCCTGCTCGCGCAGAAAGAGCGTGATGCTGATGACAAGGCCAGCGGCGATTGCGAGGACGACGGCGGTCGCCGCGACGACGAGCGTGCGGTGTCGGTGGGCGAACTTGGCGAGTTGATACGTTGCGGTTGGCCTGCGCGCGAGGATCGGCTCGTTGTGAAGATATCGGCGCAGATCGTCGGCGAGTGCCGCGGCGGTTGCGTACCGCAGTTCGCGGTCCTTCGACATCGCCTTCGCGACGATGGTCTGGAGGTCACGGTCCACCCGGGAGGGCGAGCCGCCCGCACGCGTGGACATAAGCGGCGAGGGCTCTTCGTCGCGGATGATCCGAGCGGCTTCTGCGATCGAGGTGTTGAGAACATCGAAGGGGAGTCGTTCCGCAAGCAGCTCGAAGAGAATCACGCCGAGCGAGTACACGTCCGTGCGGATGTCGATGGTCTGGGGGTCGCCCGCGAGTTGCTCGGGGCTCATGTACGCGACGGTGCCCACGAGCAGCCCCTGTTCGGTGAGGGCCGTGTGTTGCTCGCCCTGATCGAGGAGTCGTGCCACTCCGAAATCCAGTACCTTCGGCTGCGCAGCTCCCGGTGTTGTCCGCGAGCCGCTCGCTTCGGCTTTGGTGGGTTGGTGGTCGTCGATGAGGATGTTGCCGGGTTTCAGATCGCGGTGGATGATGCCGCGGGCGTGCGCGTGCTGTACCGCATCGGCGACCTTCGCGAGCAGCTCCACGATGGCCGGGATGTCGAGGCGATTGCGCGAGACGAACTCGGTGATGCGAGGCCCGCGGATGTACTCCATCGCGAAGTAGGCGATCTCACCGGCTGGCGTGGAGGCGGACCCTGCCTCGTAGATTCGCGCGATTCCCGGGTGTTCAAGCCGCCCGAGTGCGCTGATCTCCCGCGTGAAGCGAGAACGCAGCGAAGCAGTCCCGGCACCATCGCGCAGAACCTTGAGCGCGACTTCGCGAAGGGGGTTGCTCTGGTGGGCGAGGTACACAACCCCCATGCCGCCTCGTCCGATGGTCCGTTCGATGCGGAATGGGCCGATCTGCGCCGGGAGTGCGTCCGTGCTTTCCGTTGCTGACAGACCATGCGCGAGTGCTTCGATCGGGCCGCGGCCTGCCGCGCGGCCGAGCGGGGCTGCGCCTTGACCCGAATCCGCGTCGACTGCTGCGAGCAGTTCGAGTACCGCTTCGGCGACGAGGGGTTCTGTGCCGCGCACGTGCGAAAGTGTGGCGTCGCGTTCGGAGGGTGGGAGGTCTGACAACTGATCGAAGAGTGAGCGAACGCGAGCGAACTGCTCGGGCGTGAGCGGCTCGGGCCGGGGTGGGTTTGGGCCCGCGCTCATGAGTAGAGCTCCCGTCGTAGCCACGCGCGAATGAACGTGCAATCTCGCTCGACTGTTCGGGGTGAGGAGCCCAAGACCGTCGCGGCCTGCTCGGCCGAGAGGCCCGCGAGAAACCGCAGTTCGAAGGTCGTGCCAAGGCGAGCGTCGTACGCGGCGAGCTTCTCGAGTACTTCGTCGAGCGCAATGAGGTCGACGCCGCCGTCGGCCCCCGAGGGCTCTTCGATGGAATCGAGAGTCACGCGTCGGCCCCTGCCGCCGCCGCCGCGCCGCAGGGCCTTCTTCGCGCGTGCGTGGTCGTTCAGGATGTTGCGCATCGCGCGCGCGGCGGTGCGGAAGAAGTGGTCGCGGTCGGTCCACCCCTCCGGGCGCGGCGCGGCCTTCATGAGCCGCATGCACACCTCGTTCACCACCGCCGTCGGCTGGAGCGTGTGACCCGGCGCCTCGGATCGGAAGACCACCGCGGCGAGGGCCCGCAGATCCCGGTATGCCACGTTGAGAAGTTCACTCGTGGCGGCCTCGTCGCCCGCGTTCACGCGGTCGAGCAGGCGGGTGACGAGATCATCGTCGGGCATGGGCATGGGGGTGATGTCTTACACGAGCGGGAAAGCGGGCCGGGAAGGTGTACGGTCGGCGTAGAGCGAGGGGCCAGCGGGACAAAGGAGAGGTCCCGCATATCGACATAACGGTAGCGGAAGTCTCGGCCGTTCGGTGGATTTGGGGGGAAGGCGAGGCTCGGGCCCACAGCCGCCCGTCGCGGTGCCAATAACGAGTTCACAGGCGCACCGGCAGCCCCACCGGGGTGCCTCGCGGCAGGGGCTGGAGGTGAGGTCGACCCGCCCCGGGCCGATGCGCCGGCTCAAGTGCCAGGAATTTCCAGATTCGGTGGCGGGTGCGAGTCCGGAGTCCGCTCAGTGCTGGAAGTGCCATCGGAGCGGGCGTGCGTGACGGCCGTTTCGTCCGAACGCGAGTTCGTCGCAGCGGCACCGTTCGTTCACGATTCGCACACCACAATGGAGATCGGCATGTCAGTCAAGGCTTCTCTCGTTGCGTTCCTCGCGGCCTGTATGGGCATGGCCTCGGTCGCCGGCGCCCAGACCTTCACGGGCGGCGGGATCACCATCAATGACGTCAGCCCCGGGTCGCCCTATCCCAGCGTGATCAATGTCGAGGGCATCTCAGGATTCGGGCCGTCGGCTCCGCCGTTCGTAGTCACGCTCCACGGTTTCACGCACACCTGGTCTAGTGACATCTACGTTGTGCTCGAGGCTCCCTCGGGCCAGCGGGTGACGCTGCTCGGTCGTTGCAGTGGCGAAGCCGACACCCCTGTCGACCTCTCTTTTAGTTCTTCCGCCTCAATCTTCGTGGCGGATGCCTCGGTCGCGGGTACCTACCGTCCCACTTTGCGCGCGAACTTCACTCCCTTTGCCCCTTTGCCTCCGGGTCCCTTCGGAAGCAACCTGTCGGCCATCGACCCCGCGTCGTACAGCGGACAATGGAAGCTCTTCGTCGGGGACGTCGTGCGCCAGGACACCGGCAGCATTGCGTCGTGGTCGATCACGTTCCCGGAAGCGCAAACCGACCCGCAGTCCTCCACCGCCTTCACGTACCAAGGTTCGCTCGCGGAGAACGGCGTCCCCTTCAACGGGCCTGCGCAGCTCAGATTCGCGCTCATGGACAGCGAGACCGGCGGCAATCAGATCGGCCCGCGCGTCCTGGCGAACGTGAACGTTGCGAATGGTCTCTTCACGGCGCCGCTGGACTTCGGTGCCGGCGCATTCACCTCGAATCAGCCCCGCTTCCTGCAGATCTTCAATGGCACGACCGCGCTCTCGCCGCGCCAGCGCATCTCGGTCGCGCCCCAGGCCATCAGTGCGACAAGTGCAACCAGGGCCGCCAGTGCCACCACCGCCGACGTGGCCACACTCTCCACCCGCTCGCTGGGGGTCTCCAACTCCTCCGGCGCTGATGCGCTCTTCAGCACGGACTACAACGTCGTCTCGAACCTCGCGCTCGTTTCGCCGGATTACCGCTATAACGTTCAGACCCAGGCCAACCGCAGCCTGCACACCTCGTCGTTCACACCGGCCACCAGCGAGATGACCTACACGCGTAATGCGAGCGGGCTGTACGGCACCTCGCCCGGCGCGGTGGTCTCCTTCGCAGCGCCGCTGGACTTGCCGGACTCCGCCAACCTGTTCGGCGTGGACGTCTCGCTGGTGTACTCCGGCGGCCCGCCCGTCTCGGTCTCTCTGGTGCAGGTCGACCACGCGACCGGCGAGCAGAGGGTGATGGGGAACATCCTTGTCACCACACCCAACGGGTTGCCTCAGGTGGCGACGGTCGTTCCGACCATGGAGATGCCCTTCATCGAGAACTCGTCTTACTCGTACGCGCTGGTCGTCAACTGGACCACGCCCAGTGTCACCGCCGGAACCCGCATCGTCAGCGCACGGGTGCGGTACAGCGTCCTGTGGTTGCCGCGCTAACGCGGGGCTCGCACACGGCGATGCTCGGCCCTACGCCACTCGACTCCCGGCCGCAAGGCCATGAGCCACCGCAAGCCCGGTACCCGCCCGAGCCACTCGAAACTCACAAGCACCCCGCCGCGCGGACCCCCTCGGGTCCGCCTGGCGTTTTTCGACCACGCCAACCACTGCCCCACACTCCTCGCCTCCCCCTAATGTTCGCTGGTCGCTTTTCGCTTTCCCGCAGGTCCCCGTACACTACCCCTCCATGCACCCCGCCGCCATCGGCCCATTCACGATCGAACGAGAACTCGGCCGCGGCGGCATGGGCGAGGTTTACCTCGCGCGCGACACACGCCTCGACCGCTTCGTCGCAATCAAGGCCCTCCCCGCGCACCTCGCGCAAGACCCCGACCGCCTCGCACGCTTCCAGCGCGAAGCGAAAGTCCTCGCGTCCCTCAACCACCCCGGCATCGGCGCGATCTACGGGCTCGAAGAAGCGGGCGGGCATCAGTACCTCATCCTCGAGTTCGTCGACGGCGTTACGCTCGCCGATCGACTCGAGCGCGGCCCGATCCCCATCGATGAATCGCTGACGCTCGCGAAGCAGATCGCCGAAGCGCTCGAGCTCGCGCACGAGAAAGGCGTCGTTCACCGCGACCTCAAGCCCGGCAACGTGATGGTCACGCCCGATGGTGTCGTGAAGGTCCTGGACTTCGGTCTCGCACGCACGTCCGACGCCGCGGCATCGTCGACGAACATTCCCGGCGCACCCGACTCGCCCACCGTTCCGATCAACTCTCCCACCATCCCCGGCGCGATCATGGGCACCGCGGGGTACATGTCCCCCGAGCAGGTCCGCGGCAAGACGGTCGACAAACGCTCCGACATCTTCTCCTTCGGCTGCGTGCTCTACGAGATGCTCACGGGAGTCATGCCCTTTCGCGGCGAGACCGTCGCCGACTCCATCGGCGCCACGCTGCACAAGGAGTCTGATTTCGGTCTGCTCCCGCCGAACACGCCGACACGCGTGCGCGAACTGTTGACCACGTGCCTCGCGAAAGAACGCAAGCAACGACTCAACGACATCGGCGATGCGCGCCTCGCGCTCGATCGCGCCCTCGTCGCGCGCGAGTGGGCGAGCACCGACTTCCGCGGCGGCCCGACACTTCGCCCATGGCTCGTCGCGTGCGCCGCGCTGCTGGTGATCGCGTGCGCCGGATGGGCCTGGGTCGCGCTGCGCCCGGCACCCGCCGCGGCAACACCGAGCCCGACGCTCGAACTCTCCATCCCGATGCCGAAGGGGCATGAGGTCGTCGGCCCGATCGCGATCTCTCGCGATGGCGAACGCATCGCGTTCACGGCCGAAGACCAGGCGGGCGAGTTGCGGCTCTACATCCGCAGGCTCGATCGCTCCGAGTTGATCTCGGTCCCCGACTCGCGCGATGCGAAGAGCCCGACGTTTTCACCCGACGGTCGCTCCCTCCTCTTCGTCGCTCGCGATGGCCTGTACCGTGGGCCCGTCGACGGCGGCGCCGCTTCGCTCATCGTTCCGTCCCGCTCGATGATGAGCGCCTGCGTGCTCGATGATGGTTCGATCGTGTACTCGACCGGTGTGGACTCTCCGCTCTGGCGCGTCCCACCGGGCGGCGGTAACCCCGTCGCGCTCACGAATCTCGGCGCGGTTCCCGGAACCTACGCGCACGTCTGGCCTCAGCCGATCCCCGGCACCAACAAGGTGCTGCTCACCGCCTGGTGCGACGGGGACGGCGGCGGCGCACGGATCACCGACACACAGACCGGCGCCGTGCGCGAGATCGCGCAGCCCGCGAACCAGAGGTTTATCCCGGCGGCCCGGTGGGTCGCCTCGGGGCACGTGATCCTTGAAAGCTGGGGCACCCTGTTCGCCGTCCCCTTCGACCCCGACACCGGCGGCAAGTTCGATGACGTCGAGCGCAGCCAGATTCTGACCTCCGTCGCTCACCTGGGCAACGCCACGCGCTGCCTCTTCGATGTCTCTGACAACGGCACATTCGCCTACGTCCCCGCCGAACCCGACAACCCGCGCCTCGTGTGGGTCAGCGCAGACGGCACAGTCAAGAACGTGCTCGACGCGAAAGACACCTCCGGGTTCGCGATGCGCGGCAACGTCACGATCTCGCCCGACGGCACGCAGGCACTCATCGGCGGCGGCGGTGACATCGCGGTGATCGACCTCAAGCGCGGCATCCCGCGCAGGATCACCTTCGACGACGCCAACAACCTCGGCCCGGTCTGGTCCTCCGACGGCTCACGCGTGCTCTACAGTTCGAACCGCGAGGAACGCTGGGCCGTGTGGTCGATCGCGGCGAGCGGAACCGCCAAGCCCGAACTCGTCTACAAAGGGAAGAACAGCACGGATGTTCGATCCGTCGGCCCCGATGGCCAACTCTGCATCGATGAACTCACCGCGGACGAGGGTTCCAACCTCTGGATCATCGACCCGAGAGGCCAGGCAAGGCCACTCGTGCAGACTCGCTACGACGAGAGCCACGGCGCTTTCTCGACCGACGGCAAGTGGGTGGCGTACGAGTCGAGTATCTCGGGCCGCGATGAGATCTACGTCATCCATTCCACCGGCGAAGGTCAACCGATCCAGATCTCCTTCGGCGGCGGCAACGCTCCCAAGTGGGGACCTCTCGGCACATCGCTCTACTACCGCGTCGGTCGCGGAATCGTGCGCATCGCGATCGCTGACGGAAGCCCAAAGGGCGACCCCGAGCGCGTCTTCAAAGGCCCTAAGCTCGAGCGCGGCAACTCATACAGCCTCTCCGCCGACGAAAAGCAGTTGCTCGCGATCGAGGTCGCCGAAGAGTCGATCGGCGACGAGGTCCGGATCATGACAAACTTCTTTGATCGCTTACGCGAGGTCGCGGGGCCGGGGAGTCGGCAGAAGGCGGAGCGGTGAGGCGGAGCTCGCTTCTATGCGTTCCGCGGCGTACGGGGCGTGGGCTTGATACTCCGTCACCGGCCCGGCAGCCGGATCTGGCAATCGTGCCGAGCCGTGTTTTAAAGCCTGCCTGAGCGCCCGAGCTAGCCCTTGGGCGTGTTTATCGCACCTGCCACCCTTCGCCCCGACCGCACCAGCACGCTTTCGGAAGTTCCTTGGCTCCCCATGTCGCTCCCCCCACCCAAACCGTGCTTCTCCATGTAGCAGCCTCCTCACGGGCTGCCAACCAGGAGTTCCCCCATGTCCCGTACTCGCCTCGGAATCGCACTCGCTCTCATCACCCTCGCCGGCGCGGCCGGTTCTTCGCTCGCTCAGCCCGTCTCGCGCGGCTTCCTCTACCAGGGCGAACTCCGCAGCGACGGCGCGGTCTATCAGGGCCTCGCCGATGTTCGATTCTCCCTCTGGTCGGCCCCGAGCGCTGGCACGTTGATCGGTACTCCGGTTGAGGCACTCGGTATGGATCTGACGGACGGCCGTTTCTCCGTGATGCTCAACGGCGCGGGTGAGTTCGGGCCCGCCGCGTTCAACGGGCAGCGTCGCTGGGTTGAGATTTCGGTCCGCAACCCGAACAACGGGGGCGCGTACGAAGTTCTCTCGCCGCGACAGGAACTCACGGTTGCCCCTTATGCGGCGTACGCGTCCGAGGCCGCAACGGTCGGCGGGCTCACCACCACGCAGCTCCGCGACGCGGGTTCGCTCACCGGCACTCTGCCCGACTCGCGTCTCTCGAACAACATCCCGCTCCGCGGCGCGAACCAGACGTTCAGCGGTTCCAACACCTTTACGGGTCCCAACTTCTTCAACAACAGCAACAACACCTACCTCGGCAACGGAACCGGTCTCACCGGGCTGAACGCATCGAACATCGCGAGCGGCACAGTCGCCGACGGGCGGCTGTCTTCCAACGTTGCGCTCCGCAACGCCAACCAGACCTTCACCGGCGCCAACACCTTCGCCTCGCTCACCACTTTCAACGATCGCATCGGCGTCGGCACGCTCCCCTCCGGCGACTTCCGCATGCACCTCTCGGGCGGCACCGGACAGTGGAAGGGCGGCATCGCGGCGAGCGGCGCGTCGTACGCGGTCGTGCTCGGCGAGTTGGGCGGGCGCGCCACGATCGGCTCGAACAACGCCGCGATCACCTCGTGGCAGGACCTCTCGATCAACCCCTTTGGCGGCAAAGTGATGGTCGGCGGCGGCGCGCAGGCTCCCGCGGGCGCGACGCTGCAGATCGGTTCCGGTACACCGGCGTCGCTGACGCAGGCGAGCGGGTACCTCACGATCGGCCCCACCGGCGGCTCGAACCTCGTCTTCGACGACGCCAGCATTCTCGCACGCAGCTCGGCGGGCGATGTGGCGCGGTTGCGGCTCAACAGCGGCGGCGGCAACGTCGTCGTCCCCGCCATTGAGTTCGACGATGGCACGGTGATGACCTCTGCCGCGCGGATCGCCTCGCTCCCGATCGTTCACGACGTGACCGACCCGGACCTGGTCATCATTCCGGCGGGAGGCGGCCAAGAGATCCCGCTCCACGCCCCCGGCGCGCGAGTCGGGATGGGAGCTCTGGTGACCCCCGCGGGACCGGTCCTCGATCCGGGGAACTTCATCGCGTACGTGCGCGTGTCCGGCAACAACACGGTGATGGTGAAGATCATGAACCAGAGCGGCACCGACAGCGCGTACGTGAATCGCCGCTGGATCGTCACGCTCTTCCCGGCCCCGTAGTACGGAGCCGGCACGCCTCACATGGAACGCTGTCCACACCGGCGCCGGCGGGCGGCGACCATCGCGGCGATGCCACCCATCGCCGCTGCACCTGGCACCGGGACATGCTGCGTCCATAGCAGTGCGTCGGATCGACGGCTTTCGGTGTTGAGGGCGTAGCCGCAGACGTAGGTGTTCACACCATCGGTGATGGTGCCCGAGGCAACGCTCTGCGTGAACCCGGACGGCAGATAGACCGAGAGATCCACCCATGACGCGGCCTTTGCGTTCCACAGGCTCGCTCTGGCCTCTCCTCCCCCTCGGCGATGCCCGCTTGCAGATCGCCGCTTATCGCCAGCACCGCCGAGTACGTGGAACCCAGCGGGTCCAGATTCACCCACGAGGTGGCCGTGCAGCCCCACAGACTCGCGTGTCCCATCCGACCCACATACGCGTAACCTGTCTGTTTCCCGCCGCCAGTGGCGAAAGCGCCCGAATCTGTCGAGCCCGCGGGGGTCAGATCAACCCACGAGGCCGCGCTCCCGCTCCGCAGGCTCGCCCGCTGCACGCCGTCCACCCAGGCCGACCCCGGCCTGCTGCCCGCCGTCGGTCGCGAACGCTATGGACGGCGATGTACCCGCTGGGTGGAGGGCCGTGACCGACCACTGCGCGTGCGCGGAGGTGCCGAAAGCGAGAGCGCCGGCGACGGTCACGAGCGCAGCGACGCTAGGACAAGACTTCGCAGGCTGTACGGTGTCATCTCTCCTTCACCGGGCAAGCGAATCCGAAACGACATTCCAACAAGGCGACCCCGGCGCACGAAGGACCGGGGTCGAGGGTGAATCAGCATCTGTCCCAACTTCAAGCCCGACGACGACGCCCGCCGACCGCGATCAGGCCCATCGCGCCGACCGCCGCCGCGCCCGGGGTTGGGACGGTGATCGTGACGTCAAAGGTGCCTTCGTACGTGTCGCTCCCACCAGAAGACGTGGCCGAGCTGTTGCCCACACCGTCGTCGCCCGCCAAGAGGCGATAGCTCCCGGGCACCGACCAACCCATCTGCATGCCCGAGTTGGCGATCAACAAGTTGCCCGAAGGATCAAAGAGCTGGAAGAAGCCGTTCCCGGAGGTCGTGCCTTGGATCGTCCACTGCTCACCCTCCTCAACCGAGAAGCGGTAATCCACGCGGTTGACCACTCTCGCCATGCCCGAGTAGCCGGGGACGGTGTTCGACGTCGCCCCGAACGTGCCGCGAGCCACGATGCGGTCGGAGCGGAAGGACGACTCCTGGAAGTTCGGACTCACGTAGACCTGGTTTCCGTTGCGGAAGTCGCCGGGCGTGGCGCTGCTTCCGAACTGGTCCCGCCCGAACGCGGGCGTCACCGTGAACGGCCCGCCACCCGAGGACCCATCGGGCCGATCGAGCCTGAACTCTGCGCTCATGAATCGCGTGTCGCCTGTCAGCGTCAGATCTGCGTGCGCCGAAGCCAGCGTGAACAGGCTTGCCGCGGCGGCCATGATGACTGAAACACGAGAACGATATCCAAGTGTGTGCATGTTCTTTCTCCTGGCGAGACCCTACCTCGCATGAAGGAGCTGTCAACGTGCCCGAGGAATTGTGCCGGATTTACACTCAAAAAAGGCTTCATTCTGGCTCCGACGAGTTCCGGTAACGCCCGTCTTACTCGTCGACGCACGCGATCGACACCGCGTCGACGCTCGATCCTCCCGGCGGCTCGCCAATCTTCAGATCGTGGGCTCGATCGCTCTCGGCCGCCCGCAAATCGCCGTGCTCGTTTCACGCCGCGCACTGATCGACGCGTCTGTGTCGTTGCGCAGTGCTCCCGCCGCGGTAACGCGAAAGCCCGCGGCTTCTCACCCCCGGCATCGCAGTGTCCTCATCGCAGAACCGGAGACACGCTGGTGGTATCTCTGGCCCCGATATTCACGCCAGCGTTGCTCACCACATGAGTCACTCAGCCGCGGAAGAGAGGTCTCGGATGAAGGGCTTGGTCATCGGTGGGTCTGCGATCACTGAACCGCGGGGGTCATCGCTGCTCGTTCCGCCCCGCCTCGCGGTGGGCGTCGGCATTGCCCTCGGCTTCGGAGTGCCCAAGCTCGCCGCCTTCGACACCTACCTCGCGGAGGCCCGCGCCAGCGGCGCACCAGCACCGTTGGTACCGGCCATCGCACTGCTCGCCGTCGAGATCTCTGGTGGCGTCGCGCTGGCGGTTGGTTTCGCCACCCGCGCCGCGGGCATGGATCTGTCCGCGGCGAGGGTCGGGATCCTGCTCGTGCCCGGACAGCACGACTTCGCTTGGGATGCCACGCCGTTCTTGCTCGGTGGGTACCTGTTCGCGGTGAGCGGCGCTGGGCGGTACAGCGTGGACTCGCGAGTCGCAGGCCACGTCGGTCCCGCGGCACACAAGGGGTCCGAAGCATGAACCTCGCGAACACGCGTCGCGTACTGCGCCGCGTCGCCGCGGCATACGCGTCGATTGAGCTCGGGCGCATCCCCACGACGCTCGAGCAGGCCAAGGGCAGGCGTATCGCCTGCCACTGCATCAAAGTACACCGGTTCGAGTTGTGTGCCAGCACCAGCCGGCGTCCCGGTCAGGTGGTCCTCTCTGGTAGACGCCTGCTTCGATCTCCGCGTTCACTCCATCAGGAGAATGCGTAGCCATGAAGAGAAGCAGTGCTCTCAGGGGTCGTGTCGTCGTCATCACGGGAGCTGCGTGGGGCATCGGCGAAGTCGCGGCACGCGCGATCGCAGCCGACGGTGCGAGTCTCATTCTCATCGATTCAGACTCTGACGCGCTCGAGCGGGTAGTTGCCGTTCCCGAACAAGGCCGCCTACTGCGTTTCCAAAGCCCCCGCGGCGATGGCCTTCGCGTGCCTCAGAACGGAGCTTCGCTCGCAGGGGATCCGCGTCACTGATTTCGTGCCACCCGTCGTCGACACCGGACTTGTTCGTTCGGCAATCGCGACAAGGCCCGATCTGCTCGCACGCGAGGTTGACATCGTCCGAGCCCACGCCTGGACCGCCGAGGCCGTTGGTGTCAGAATCGCCCGCGCGGTTCGCGACCCTCGCACCATCACGATCTGCGGCTTGATGACCAGAGCCGCGGTCGTCGCTGCCCGGTGCTTTCCGGTCCTGTCCGACGCACTCGCCGCTCGCGCCGCCAAACCGATGAAACCAACGTAGCGCACCTCGCCCCAAATGGGCCCCACACGACAACCCCCGAGTCCCGCGACGCCGGGGGTTGTTCAAGAGTGGACGTTGCAAGGGCGCATTCCGGCCATCGGCCAGGCAGCCCCGAGCCGCGAGGTGGCGCCGTCACGGGTTGGTCGCCGGGAGACGCAGCCTGTGCACGTTCGTACCGATGGCGAATCCGGTCACGTCCTGGCCCGTCCTGACGAGTCGGATCTTGTTCACCGCGTTGCCGAAGCCCGCTTTCCTCCACGTCAGGCCGCCGTCGCGAGTGACGAAGCCGTGGGGCATGGCGCCGACCCAGCCTGTGGTCGCGTCGAGGAAGGCCACGCCGAACTGGCGCACGCGGTGGTCGACGACCAGCGGGACTTCCGTCCACGTCCTGCCGCCATCGATGGTCTTGGCGACGAAACGGGCTGAGGCTGCAGGGTTCGGGTCGTACGACTGGATGGTGCAGTACCCGGTGTTGGCGTCGGGGAAGGAGAACTTCCAGGTCAGCTCGTAGGGCCGCGTGGATCGGTAGACCTCCTTCCACGTCGCGCCGCCATCCTCGGTGGCGAGAATGAGCGCACTGGCCACCGCGACGTCCGTGCTCGTGGCCGAGGCGATGAACCCGCGACGCTCGTCGAGGAACTTGACGTCAAAGGCCATCGCGCCGATGGCGGGGATCGAGCCTTGCTTCCACGTTGTGCCAAGGTCGTCGGACCAGATGTACGCCGTCGGCCCGCCCACGCGGCCCACGCCGACGATGCGAAGGCGGGTGTCGAGGTTGCCCGCGTTGACGAAAGGCACGGGCACGACGTCGAAGGCGCACAGCCCGGTCACCGGTGCTCCCTCGATCGAAGTCACCGGCGTCCAGGTCTCGCCGCCGTCCGTGGTGCGATACACGGGAACCGTGTCGGTGACGCCGGGGAAGTAACCCGGTCCGATGTTACCCATCACCCCGATCTTCGAGTCGACGAAGGCCAAGCACCGCACAAAAGTGCCTGGCTTCTCCCAGACCTTCGTCCAGGTGTCGCCCCCGTCTGTCGTTCGGAAGATCTTGCCCGCGCCGTTGCCGTACCACCCCGTCTCGGCGTCGACGAAGAAGATGTCGTCCTGCTTGCCCTGGTACGCCTCGGTGGCGAGCTTGGTCCATCCCGTGTCAGTGTCGGCGGCGTGCGGCGTCGGGGCCGGTGTGGGCTGCGCCGCTGGGGCGTTGCCCGGCGCCGCCACGTTCCCGTCCTGTACGTCGATCCACGCGAGCATCCGCTTGGGCAGGTCGGCGTCCCACGTGCCTCCGCCCATCGCACGGACGCTCTCCTCGAGCGACGCGTGCGTGGTGAAGGCGTGGTCGGCCTTGGGCATCGTGATCGTCGCGCCCGCCCCAGGCGTCCGCCGGTTCACGATCGTCGCGATTTTCTCGTGGTCCTCGAGCGATGTCACCCAGTCGTACTCGCCGTACACCGCCAGCACCGCGCCGCTCGATCGCTCCCACGCGCGGGCGAGGTTGAGATCCTGCAACTGGTGGAAGAAGGACATGCTCCGCGTCGACATGTGGTTCTCGTCGAGCATGATGCCCTGCGTGGGCTGACGCAACTCCGGCCAGCGGGCCCACGCGTCTCCCAACGTCTTCTTGTCGACCAGCACCGTGGCACTGGTCTTGGCCTCCGCGAGCACCGCGTCGGTGATGTCCGCCTCAGAGATCGATGGGTCGAGCGCCGACTGACGCCGCACGTTCTCGAGTTGGTACTCAAACCACGTGCGCACCAGCGTGCCGTAGACGATCGTGCCCCGCACGGGTACTTTGGCCGAGAGGTACGGCGCCATGACGCCCCCCATCGAGTGGCCGAAGACGAAGATTCGCCCGGGATCCACCTCCGGCATCTCCGCCAGTTGCTTCAGCGCGGCCTTGTAGCCTTCGAGCTCAGTACTGAAGTCGATGGTGTGGCAGGGCGGGCCCTCGCTGTCGCCGATGCCCGGCTTGTCGACCCGCATGGTCACGAAGCCCGCCTTGGCCATCTCGTGGACGATGCGCGTGTCCGCGGCCTCGGGGCTCGAAGGCCGGTCCACCGTCTGGCAGACAATCCCCTGGACATACATGAACGCGGGGCGACGACCGTCGCGAACCCTCGCCTCACCCGAAGGCGTCGTCACGATCGTGCGCAGCCGATACCCCCCGGGCACCGTCACGCTGCCGTACGTCACCACGCTTCCCTCGATCGTCTCCGCGGCTTGGTCGAGCGTGGCCCGCAGCTCGACCGTCTCTCCTCCGCGCCGAACGGCGATCGTCACCGTGTCCCCCGCCGCGAACGTCCGCAATCGGGCGCCGAGCGTCTCGCGGCTCGTCACCGGCGTGCCCGCCACGCTCAGAATCACGTCGCCCGCCGCAATGCCCGCTCTAGCGGCAACGCCTCCGGGAACGACGTCGGCGATGCTCAACGCTTCGCCCTCCGCGGCAAGACGGACCCCCAGCGGCCCCGGGCGGCGCGGCAGGGAAGTCGACGCCGCGGCGGGAGCCTCGGGCGCGGTCGGCTGAAGGGCGGCGGCGTCGGACGCGGCGACCGAGAGGCACGTGACGACGGATGCGAGGAGCGTGTTCATGGGTGTTCTGGAGTGTGGGTGGTGCGGCTGTACAGGAACGACGGGAAGATCAGGCCTTTCGGGGACGCGGGCGTTTCGCCCGAGGTGCGGTATCGCGTACCTTCGCGCCGCGGGTGCGGGCGACCGGAAGCAAGAAGAACGCGGCCAGATGGAGAGCGCCCTCGCGACGGGTCTTGCGACGGTCGAGAAACTGCTTGATAGCGCGAAGTCGATTGCGGACGACGATGAACTCCGCCGTCGTCAGCCACGACATCTCGATCTTGCCGATGACGTTCTGCACGTCGGTGCCGTACGTCAAGAGCCCGGCCCGCGACGCGGCCCGGGAGGTCTTCGCGACGATGCCGGCCATCGTCTGCATCGAGCGGTCGATCGCCTTGGACGTCGAGGCGGGATTCGTGCGACCAAAGTCGGGCCGGAAATCGTCGGCGGCAAGGTCGTACACGCGCTCGGAGCGGGTACGCCCCGGCCGCTCGCCCGCATCAAGCACGACCCCGATTCGCAGCAGATGCCGCAGGTGCGGGTAGAGCGTGTCCGCGGGCCGGTCGATGGCCAACGCCATCTCGCGAACGGAGCAGGGGGCGAGCGAACGCATCGCCTCGAGCATCTCGAACCGCACCGGCGCCATCATCAGCGTCCAGTGCGACGAGCTCTTTACCACATGGATGGCGCGTCGGGTCATCGTCTCATGGTAGCGGACAATGGTGTGAAATGCAAACATTTCACAACAGCATGGCTCAGCCGTACGTCCGGCCACTTCCAAAACACAACCCCCGAGTCACGCGATCCGAGGGCTTGCAAACAGAGCGAGCGCAACCCTCTCCCAGTCGCGTCGCACGGACGAGAAGAGGGACGCTGAACGACCCAGCCTGAAATCGGGCGGGTGAACCCTTGGGTGGCCTTACCGGACGCCCCCGGAGAAAGACACTGGGCAGTATTGCCCCGCGTGGTCCATAAAGCGCCAGCACGAACCCCGCCTTTCCGATACAGTTGTTCCCGAATTTCATGGATGTTGCCACCTCGGCAGTGAGGTGATCCCATCCGCTCTCTCCCCAGCGGAAGTGTTGTCCTGCAAACAGGAATGAGGTATTCATGCGTCGCGTCACCCTCCTGCTCGTTTCTGTGCTCTCGCTGTCCGCGGCGGTTGACGCCAGGGCCCAGACACCGCTGACCACCGCCTTTACCTACCAGGGCGAGTTGGCCAACGCGGGCACACCTGCGACGGGTACGTACGACATCCGCTTCCTGCTCTACGACGCGGCAACCGGTGGCACGCAGATCGGCAGCCCGCTCTGCTCCGATGATCTTGCAGTCACCAACGGTCGCTTCGCCGCATCGCTGGACTTCGGCGCGGCGGCCTTCGCAGGCCAGCAGCGGTTCCTGGAGATCGAAGTGCGGCAGGACACCGGGCTTGCTTGCTCGGACGCCACCGGGTGGACCCTGCTCACGCCGCGGCAGGAGTTGACGGCAACTCCGAACGCTTCCTTTGCTCAGTCCGCTGCGTCGGCAGCCACGGCGACAACCGCACTCTCGGCCACCAACGCCGCGAGTCTCAACGGCCAGTCGCCCAGCTTCTACCAGAACGCGGCCAACCTCACGGGGACGCTGGCCGATGCGAGGCTCTCTGACAACATCGCGCGGCTGGATGGGAATCAAACGTTCACCGGCCTTCTGAACTTCACCAACGCGGGCAACACGTTCGCCGGCATCGGCGCAGGCCTGACCAACCTCAATGGTGCGAGCATCAACGCCGGCACGCTGGCGCGGTCGTCGCTGACCGCCGATGTGCAGGGCGGGGTGGGAACCGTGGGCCTCGACTCTTCGGCGGCGGGCAGCGTCGCGACCGGGAACAACCCACGCTCCGCCGCGGTGTCGGGGTCGTTCGCGTACGTCGTGAACCAGAGCGCGAACACGCTGCAGGTCATCGACATCAGCAATCCCACTTCGCCCACGGTGGTGGGGAGCGTCGCGACCGGGAGCAACCCATACTCCGTCGCGGTGTCGGGGTCGTTCGCGTACGTCGTGAACCAAAGCTCGAACACGCTGCAGGTCATCGACATCAGCAATCCCGCTTCGCCCACGGTGGTGGGGAGCGTTGCGACCGGGAGCAACCCACGCTCCGTCGCAGTGTCGGGCTCGTTCGCGTACGTGGTGAACCAATTCTCGCACGTGCTGCAGGTCTTCAACATCAGCAACCCCGCCACGCCCGTACTGGCGGGGAGCGTCGCGACCGGGAGCCAGCCATTCTCGGTTGCGGTGTCGGGCTCGTTCGCGTACGTGGTGAACTACAACTCAAACACGCTGCAGGTCTTCAACATCAGCAACTCCTCCACGCCCACGCTGGCGGGGAGCATCACGACAGGAAGTCTTCCACAATCTGTCGCGGTGTCGGGCTCGTTCGCGTACGTGGTGAACTACGGCTCACAGACGCTGCAGGTCTTCAACATCAGCAACTCCTCCGCGCCCACGCTGGCGGGGAGCATCACGACAGGGAGCCTTCCACAATCTGTCGCGGTGTCGGGCTCCTTCGCGTACGTCGTGAACTTCTCTGGCACGCTGCAGGTTGTTAACATCAGCAACCCCACGACGCCCGTGCTTGCGGGAACCATCACAACCAACACCGGCCCGACCGCCGTCGCGGTCTCCAACTCGTACGCGTACGTCGTGAACTACAGCGCGAGCACGCTGCAGATCTTCAGCGCCGTGCCCAGTGTCAGCTTCGGCAGACCGCTCGCGGCATCGGCCCTCGCCGGCGTGAATGGATCGGGCTTGACGGGCGTCAACGCGAACCGATTCAACGGTCAGTCGGCATCGTTCTACACCAACGCCTCGAACATCAGCACCGGAACACTGGCCGCAGCGCAGATCCCGGGTCTTGACGCTTCAAAGATCATCAGCGGAACATTGTCCGACGCCCGGCTTTCGTCGAACGTAGCACTTCTAAGCAACAGAAATGCAACACAGTTCGCCGGCGCGCTCGGGATCGGTATGACGCCCACTGGCGGCGCTCGACTTCAGGTCGTCGGCTACGACCCGGGTGTCGTGGATCAGAGCCAACCCATATCGATTGGCAATGCCGCAAGCAATGAAAACTGGCAGTCGTTCACAGCCGGGCTCACGGGGCAGCTCACAGGCGTTCGTCTCGGCATCGGTCCGACCAGCGGCACCGCCTCCCCCGGCACTATCCAGATCTACGAGGGCGAAGGCACGGGCGGGCAACTCCTCGCGACGCAGGATGTCATCTACCCGGCAGGCGTTGCGCTCCGACAGTTCGACTTCAGCACGCCGGGCAACGTCACCGCAGGATCGGTCTACACCGTCCGCTTCACGGTTCCGAACGGGGCTCTCTACGTCGAACTCTCCGACACGAATCCCTACGCGGGCGGCCGATACCGGAACGGGAACTTCCCTCCCCCGACCTTCGACGCGCAGTTTCAAACGCTCGTCGCCGTGCCCCGTTCGTCGCTGAATGTGACGGATGCGGGAGTCACCGCCCCCGCATTCTTCGGTTCGGGTGCGGGACTGACCAACCTCAACGCTTCAAACATCGCCTCCGGCACGCTCGGCGACGCCGTGCTCTCCGCCAACATCCCGCGCCTGAACATCAACAACTCCTTCACCAGCACGCGAAACACGTTCGCCGGACGCCTGGGCGTCAATACTCCCGCGGGCGCATTGGAACTGGACGTGAACGGCCGCATCAACGTCGCCCAGGGCGTGATCCAGAAGGATCTCTCGGCGGGCGTCGTCACAGGCACAACCGACCTCGGCCTCTACTCGCAGATCGCCGGCGGCTGGATCCGCTTCGTCACCAACAACGCCCAGTTCGCATGGTTCACAGACTCCGGAGCCGGCACCACCGCCCGCATGATCCTGAGCCCCACCGGCAACCTCTCCGTCACCGGCTCGCTCTCCAAGGGCGGCGGCTCGTTCAAGATCGACCATCCGCTCGACCCGGAGAACAAGTTCCTCTTCCACTCCTTCGTCGAGTCGCCGGATATGATGAACGTGTACAACGGCAACATCGTCACCGATGCCGAGGGCTACGCGACCATCACGCTGCCCGACTACTTCGAGGCACTCAACCGCGACTTCCGGTATCAGTTGACCGTCATCGATGAATCAAACGACATGGACGTCTTCCTGTGGGCCAAGGTCATCAAGAAGATCAGCGGCAATCAGTTCACCATCCGCTCATCGCGCGGCAACCTCGAAGTCTCCTGGCAGATCACCGGCATCCGCAAGGACGCGTGGGCGGAGAAGAACCGAATCCCCAACAGTGTCGACAAAGTCGGCAACGAGAAGGGCAAGTACCTCCACCCCGAGGCCTTCGATAAACCCACCAGCCAGAGCATTGTTTCCTCGCCCGCCGCTGACTCGCACTCCGCCAGCAAGTAGCCGGTCTAAGCCACATCGAACGGCGAGCGACCGGCCCAGGAGCGACAACCCCGGAGTCCCGTGACTCGGCGCTTTGTCCGTACGAAGGGCGCGGGCCAATCTTACGAACCCCTCCCAAGAGTCCAGGAGACACCGTGCGGGTGTGCGAACGTCCGGCAGGTTCAGAAGGCCGTTCATGACGCGACGCGGCCGTGCAGCGGCCTGTGCGAGCCTTCGGCGCTTCGACCGTGAACATCGCGACCAGTTGCAGTATCCTTCGCGGCGGAGCCTTCGGTGCGCCGGGTATACTTCCCTACAAGGCCTCACGCATCCTCAACAACCAACCACGGCGCAACGCCCGAGCGTGTCATTCATCACCGCGAGGCCGACCCGAACCATGAGCACACGCACCGATGTCCGCTCAGAACCCGTCAGCCCACCGGCGGTCAACGATCTCGGCCGCCACCCCGCACCATCGAAGGTCGGCACTCCCTTTCGCACCCTGGCGCTGTGCCTCGGGTCGATCGCCGTCATGGCCCCGTGGCCGCTTCTGGGCATTATGTTCTCCCGCCCCTCCTTCGATGAGCCGTCCGAAGCGTTCATGCTCTTCGGCGGCATCACCATGTTCCCCCTCATGATCCTCGCGCTCTTCGGCTCCGTCTCCGAAGAGGTACTCATCGCGTTGATGATGCTCGTCTGGTTGGCGGCCGCGGTCGTCCCTGGGCTCTGGCTCCGCCGCCGCCTCAGAACGTGGACGGCCATCGGGGTCTTGGTCGGTGTCCAGTCGGCGTTTTCGCTCGCTCAGGCCGCCATGGGCGCTCTGCTGATCCTTGGCAAGAACGTTTGAGACCCTCGCGAGACGCTTGCTGGCTTTCCCAACTCGACAGCACCCGAGTCTCGCGTCCCGGGGGTTCTGCAAACAGAGGGTTACGCGTGGCTTGACGGCGTGCCCCACAGGACCCCGGAGATGCCCTGCGAAGAGGATGCTCTCCGGTCAGGTTGTCTCTACGATCCCTCGATATGTCGTCGACGACCAGTCAATCCGACGCGCCCCCGCCTCGGGTGTGGTGTGTGCCCGCTTCCCACGCCCCGATCGTCGCGGTGATCGCACGCTGCGCCGGCGAACCCCGATGGACCTGCGTGCTCCGATGGAACTGGCAGGCACAAACGGTGGAGGAGGGAGCATGGACTACCATGCACCTCCGCTCGCATCGATGCACCCTCACATCCGACGGCGAGTTCTTTCTGTACCACGCGAAAGGTCCGACCGACGGTCCCTTCTCCGGCTTCTTCGGCGGTGCCTTTGCCATATCGCGGCTGCCGTGGCTCTCGGCGCTCACACATCCCGACACACTCGGCCCCGCCGGTGCCTCCCTCGGCCGTGACGCACTCTCGGACGGCGATCAGAAACGCCTGTGGGCCAGATTCGAGGGATGGCCGATGCACGTGCGCGAGGAGCACTGGCCCCGATACCTCGGTCACGGCTGGAGGTCACTCGCGATTGAACAAGCCTCGCGATTCGGTGTGGAACCGAGAACTCGGGACACACTCGCCGCCATCTCCGAGCTCGACGGCACCAAACTCGCGGTCATGGCCCTGGTCGAGACGGGAAGGAGCAACCTGCGGTACTTCCTTATTGCACCGAACGATCCGCAGCACGCGGCGCGAGCGCTCGTGGGAGTTCGATGGGCGCACGCCGCGCAGGCAGGCCATCTGCTGCTCGCCGACGATCAGGCGACGCTGCGCGTATTGCGATTCAAACACAAGAGCGATCAGGACGACTCGCCCCGTCCCGTCTTCGAGCACTCACTGAAGACGCTCACGCCCACTCCGCGTCCGGCCCCAGCATGGGCCAAGGCACCACTTTCACCCGCACGCTGAGTCAGTCGCCGCGACGGCACGACTCACTCTTCCAAAACCGACAACCCCCGACTCTCGCGACCCGGGGTTTATTCAAGAGTGGGCGCATCGCGGCAACCCGACGCGAAAGAGAGACCAACACAGACATCGCGGCGGCGCGACGTGTCTGGGAGTTCAATCCACCAGCACGAACGGCCGTCGACGCGATTCCGATAACCGGAGACCGGCGCAGAGCCGCCCACCGCTCTGTCGAGATCTCTCTTGAGATTCCGCCCCGTCTTCGTACGATCTTCGGACGGTCGTGTTGTCGCCCCTCTCGGGCAAAAATCAGCGTACTCGACCACGCCGGGTCGGGCAGGGCTGTCGGAGTGCAACCGTCACTGTCTTGTACACACGTCGAGCCTTCGACCCACAATTGCCCTTTCTGGAGTCCCGACATGCATCGCGCCCCGCTTCTTGTAGCGCTCGTGTTTTCGCTCGTCGCGACCATCGCTTCGGGCCAAGTCTCGTACACCTCCCAGCTTCGGCGTGTCGTGGCCGACGGGGGGATTTCGGGGCCGGTGACGGCCTCGGCCCCGAACTTCGGCGACTGGACACGGTCTCTCTTTTCGGTCGGAACCGGAACGGCGGAGGCAACTCAAACGTCATCGCTTGGCCCTGGGGGCGCGTCGTTGCTCCTTGAAGCGCGGATGGTTGGTCCCGCGATTGGAAGCACCAGTTACTGCACCTTTGAGTTCACGCCGAGTGTGGCAACGACCGCGAGGTTGTCGGGGTCGGTATGGGCGGGGGACATCTCGCTCCTCGGGCCGGGCGTGAACATTCATCGGTCCAGCAACGGTCCTTTGCAAGAGTTCGATGACTCGGTCATCCTCCAGAGCGGACAGTCGTACACCCTCACCTCAACGGCCTCCGTCAATAGTGCAGGGGGTGCGCAGGTCTCCGCGACGCTCGCGTTCAGTCCCGGACCAGTGCAGCAGAGCCGTTCGTTCACCTACCAGGGTGTCGTGCGCGACGCCTCCGGTCAGCCGATCTCCACGCCGACCGACATGGAGTTCCGGCTCTTCTACCGACCGGAAGCCGGGGGCACACAGGTCGGACCCACGATCACCGCCAACGCGGTTCCTGTGACGGATGGTCTGTTCTCGCAGGATCTCGACTTCGGCGATGCTTTCAACGGCGACACCCGCTGGCTTGAGGTCAGCGTGCGCAACCCGTCGGGCAGCGGCAGCTTCACGCAGTTGCTGCCGCGGATGATGCTGAGCTCGTCGCCATACGCGAACTACGCACTCAAGGCCGGTGGCTCGCCGTGGTCGGGGATTACGGGCGTGCCCCCGTCGGTCGCCAATGCCTTTTCGCCGTGGGCGGCGGGCGCAAACAACTCCATCAACTACCGCGGCGGAAGTGTCGGCATCGGGACGTTGTCGCCCGGCGCAGCACTTGATATCACCACCGGTACCCTCGAAGCCAACCACTGGCAAATGGTGTGGTCCAACACGACAAACCCCTCCTTTCGCGGCGGCGCAAGACTTTCCAACAGCGGTTTCTTCGAGATGACCAACAACGCCAACAGCGCCAACCCGACCTTCGTACGTCTCTCCAGCGCGGGTACTTGGACATTTGTCAGCGACGCTCGCCTCAAGACCGACGTCACAACCGCAGAGGGGAACCTCGCCGCCGCGCTCAAACTCCGGCCTGTCAACTTCCGCTGGAAAGCCGACGGCACCGAAGACTTCGGTCTGATCGCCCAAGAGGTCCGTGACGTGTTGCCGCGGCTGGTGACCGGCGACGAATCCAAAGATTCGCTCACGCTCAACTACAGCCAGTTGTCGGTGGTGGCCATCGGGGCGATTCAGGAACTCAAGGCTGACAATGACCGCAAGCAGCAGGAGATCCACGACCTCAAAGCACGCCTCGCGGCGATCGAGGCCGCGATCCTGAAAATGAACAAGGATCACAAGTAGCCGCGCTCGAACGTGCCGCAGAAGCTCTCGATCGGCAGTGCTTGGCCCGCCCAGAACGACAACCCCCGAGTCTCGCCACCCGGGGGCTATTCAATAGAGGGCGAGGGCTGGCGTGACGACAAGGTTCGTGCGACGCGAGAGACACCCATCGGCCGATCACACGCCCGGTACTGGAACTGTGACCATGTCCGTTTCGTGCGCTTCGTGCAGCACGGGCCCATGCCGGGTTGCCAGCGCGTTGGCTGGCTGTGGAATTGGTAAAGCGAACTTGACAAATGTAAAGCATGCTGTACACTCCAGGAACTCAGGAGTAACACCATGCCCGAACGTATCCCAAGCTGTCGCGTCTGGATTGCCACGCTCGCGCTGTGGATAGGCACCTACATCGCCGCGAGGTACAGTGTCGAGCTCGCCCCCGCCGGATCGACGCTCAGGGTGTTCATCGCCCTTGCCCCCATCGCCCCGACCGTCCTGGTCCTATGGCTGATCTGGCGGAGTGTGCGTGCGCTCGATGAACTGCATCGGCGGGTACAGCTCGAATCGCTTGCGGTGGCGTTTCCGCTCTGCTTGGTGATGCTGTGGGTGCTCGGGCTGCTCGAAGTTGCCATTGACCTCGACAAGTCGAACTGGGGCTATCGGCACGTTTGGGCGATGGTTCCGATGTTCTATCTCATCGGGCTCGCACTCGCCTGGAGGCGGTACAAGTGACCAACCGCGTGCGAGAACTCCGAACGTCGCGCCAATGGACGCAGGCCGAGCTGGCCGACCGGCTCGGCGTCTCGCGGCAGACCGTTATCTCCATCGAGACCGGCCGCTACGAGCCAAGCCTCTCACTGGCGTTCAAGATAGCCGCGGTCTTTCAACTTCGGATCGAGGATGTATTCTCACCGCACGACACTCCGAGGAGTGGCTCATGATCCCCCAGATCGCACGCCAGTCGCTGCACGTCCTCATCGCGTCGGCTGCGCTCGGCCTGCGCGCCTCGACGCCGGTCGACGCTCAAGCGCAACAGCCAGAACCGACTGCCGATACCGAGCCGGCAACGCCCGATGTCCGTGGGCACTGGCTCGGGGTCATCACCGCGGGCACGCAGAGCGTGCGACTGGGTCTGAGTGTCCACGCCGATGAGGGGCAGCCGCTCACCGGCCAGTTCCGGCAGATCGGTGCGAAAGTCACCGAGCGCACGGTCTCGTCCATCGCGTTCGACGGCACAACGCTCCACTTCGCGTTGACCACCCCGAGCGTGACCTACTCCGGCACTTTCCAGCGCGATCCGGATCGGCTCGAAGGCACGTGGACCCAGCGCGGCGTCGACTACCCGCTCGTCTTCGAGCGTGTCGGGGCGCTGCCGGGCGCCACACGCCCGCAGGAGCCCGAGAGGCCGCTGCCCTATCTCGAAGAGCAGGTCCGCATCGAGCCGGCCCCCGGCGTCGTGCTCGCGGGGACGCTGACGAAACCCGGCGAGCCGGCGAAGCACCCGGCCGTGGTGCTCATCTCCGGCTCCGGCGCTCAAGACCGCGATGAGTCCGCCTTCGGCCATCGCCCGTTCCTCGTGCTGGCCGACATGCTCACCCGCCGCGGGTTCGCCGTGCTTCGGCTGGACGATCGAGGTGTCGGCGGCTCTACCGGCGACGTCTATCAATCCACACTGACCGACCTTGCGGGCGACGCCGTCGCGGCGGTCGAGTTCCTCACCAAGCAGCCCGACATCGATGCCGCGCGCGTCAGTGTCGTCGGTCACAGCGAAGGCGGTCAGGTCGCGGCGCTCGCGGCGGCAAAGTCGCCGCACGTGTCGAGAGTCGTCATGCTCGCCACGCCGTTGGTCCCGGTGCGCGAGCTGCGCGCCGCGCAGACGTTCTCCATCGGCAAGTCGATGGGCGCGAGCGATGCCGCCATCGAGGCCATCCGGGCGTTCAACCGTCGCGCATTCGACGCCGCTCAGGCGGGGCTGAGCGGGCAGGCCTTGAACAGCGAACTGACCGAGGCCGGCCGATCGCTCCTTGCCTCGATTCCCGAAGCCGAGCGCCCGCACTACGCCACTCTGGCGCAGCAACTCGTGGCAACAGCCGCGGGGTACTCCACGCCGTGGTTCCGTTCGCTCCTGGCGCTCGATCCGGGCGCGGCTCTCAACAGCGTCCGCCGCCCGGTCCTGGTCGTACTGGGCGCAAAGGACGTTCAGGTCGATGCCGAACCAAGCCGCCGCGCCGCCGAGGCTTCGTTCCACGATGAAGCCCGCGCCGCATCACGCGTCGTTGTTCTGCCAGCGATGAACCACATGCTCCAATCTGCACGCACCGGCGCACTCAGCGAATACGTGCTGATCGACGAAACGATCTCACCTGCCGTGCTTGACACTCTCGCGGAGTGGCTTACGCCGCCAAAGTAGCCCCGCCACGCTATCGAGCGGTGCTGCCGGGACCGTAAACGACAACCCCCGAGTCTCGCGACTCGGGGGTGTTTCGTTCAATAGCGGGGATTGGATTTGAACCAATGACCTCCGGGTTATGAGCCCGACGAGCTACCAGGCTGCTCTACCCCGCAGTCCTAGAAGATCAGCATAGGCCGCTATCCCCCCAGGGTCAATCCGCCGACGAACTCATGCCCCATCCCGTCAGGATCAGATGAATTCGTCCCCAAACGGGGGTTGCGAAAGTCGTCCGTTCGGGGTAGGTTAGAAACCTTGCCCCCGCTATCGCGGCGGGGCGCTCCCTCGATCCGCCCGTTCGGGCACTTGACTGTGGGGATTCAACGAATGAAGACGTCCGTTCTCGCACTCGTGGCAGGCCTTCTGATGTCGCCGGGTATGGTGCTCGCCGCCGATAACGCGGGCGGTGGGGACTGGCGCGCCGACTGGCGCACCAAGCGCAACACGCTCATCGAAACCTCTCCCAACCTCAAGTTCGATCCCAGTTCCATCCTCGTCCGATTCCAAGCCGACGCAGACCCCGTGCTCGTCGAAGCCGTCAAACTCGCCGCGGGTCTGCAGTCCGAACCCATCGAAACCTGGTCCATCCTCCCCGGACTCGAGCACCTTCGTGTCTTGGACGGTGATGCAACCGCAGCGCTCGAGAAAATCGCCGGTATGCCCGCCGTCGTCTACGCCGAGTACGACTACATCGTCCGCTCCTCCGTCCTCCCCAACGACCCGAGCTTCGGCGTGCTCTGGGGCATGAACAACACCGGACAGACCGTCAACGGTGACCCCGGTATCGCCAACGCCGACATCAACGCCCCGGAAGCCTGGAACCTCACAACCGGTCTCGCAAACATCGTCATCGCCGACATCGATTCCGGCGTGAACTACAACCACCCCGACCTCGCCGCCAACTCCTGGATCAACCCGGGCGAGATCGCCGGCAACGGCATCGACGACGACGCCAACGGCCGAATCGACGACACTCGCGGCTGGGACTTCTTCAGCAACGATAACAACCCCATCGACGACAACGGCCACGGCACGCACACCGCCGGCACCTTCGGCGGGGTCGGCAACAACGGCGTGGGCGTCACCGGCGTCAGCTGGCAGTGCAAGATCATGGCGCTGAAGTTCCTTGGTGCAGGCGGCAGCGGCGCTACCACAGGTGCCATCTCCGCCGTTCAGTACCTCACCCAGAAGGGGGTCAAGGTCTCCAACAACAGCTGGGGCGGTGGTGGGTACAGCCAGTCGCTCTTCGATGCGATCGCCGCCTCCCGCTCCGTCGGACACGTCTTCGTCGCCGCCGCGGGCAACGCGGGGGTCAACATCGATACCTCCCCCAGCTACCCGGCCTCGTACAACCTCGACAACATCATCTCGGTCGCCGCTTCAAACAACAACGACGGCCGCGCATCCTTCTCCAACTACGGCCGGACCGGCGTTGATCTCGCCGCCCCCGGCGTCAACATCTACAGCACCTACCTCAGCAGCTACGCATACCTCGACGGCACCTCCATGGCCACCCCGCACGTCACCGGTGTGGTCGCCCTTGTCCAGGGCCTGCACCCGGATTGGACCTACACCCAGGTCCGCGACCGAATCTTCTCCACAGTCCGCCCCGTCGCGGCTTTCGCCACAACCACTGTGACCGGTGGCGTCCTGGACGCCTTCGCCGCCGTGAACACCGGTGCGCCGACCAACAGCGCCCCGACCGTCTCCATCTCCAGCCCCACCACCGGCTCCACCTTCGCGAACGGCGCGACGATCACCTTCACCGGCGCGGCAAATGACATCGAAGACGGTGCCCTGACCGGTTCCCTCAGCTGGAGCTCTAGCCTTCAGGGCATCATCGGCACCGGCGGTACCTTCAGCCGAACCCTCAACGCCGGCAACCACACGATCACCGCCAGCGCTACCGACTCCGGCGGCCGTACCGGCACCTTCGTGGTGACCCTCACCGTCCAGCCGCTCACCATCACCAACGACAGCTGCGCCGGTGCCATCAACCTCCCCAACGGCATCGCGATCAACGGCAACAACGTCGGCGCGAACACCGACGGATCCTCCTCCTGCGGCGGCACCGCCGATATGTGGTACCGCTACACCACCACCGGCACGAGCACCCTGACCTTCGACACCTGCGGCAGCGCCACCGACACGGTCATCACGATCTACACCGGTGTCTGCGGTGCGTTCACTGAGGTCGCCTGCAACGACGACGCCTCCTCCGGCGCCTGCGCCGGGTCGCTCGCCTCCTCCGTCTCCTTCACCCCGACCGCCAACACCACCTACTACATGCGGGTCGCCGGGTTCAACGGTGCGGCCGGTTCCTTCACCGCCCGCGCCAGCGGTGGCATCGCCACCGGCACTGTCCCCGCCTCGCCCACCGGCATCACGGCGACCCGCTCCGGATCGACCGTCACCGTGCGTTGGACCGACGCCTCTGCCAACGAAACCGGCTTCCGCGTGCAGCGCCAGCAGCGCGTCGGCAACACCTGGACCAACACGGCCACCTACACCCTCGGCGTAAACGCCAACAGCTTCGTCCAGACCGTCTCCACCGGCATCTGGCGCTGGCGCGTGCAGAGCTTCAACGCCGTCGGCAGCTCGCAGTGGACCACCTACGTCCAGCAGACCGTTCCCTAATACGCTCCTCGACATCTGAACCCACGCGGGCCACTCGAACGAGTGGCCCGCCTTCGTTTTGCACCGCTCGATAGACTGACCGCATGAAGTGTCTCCACCTCGCTCTCGCCGCGGCGGTCGCAGCCCTCATCCTCGCACTCTCTGGCTGCAGCCCCGCCGGCGGACTCCGCGCAACCGATCTCCGCTGCGAGTTCCGCGAGAATCCAACCGGCATCGGCACCACCCGCCCCCGCCTCAGCTGGAAGCTCCAGTCCGTCGGTTCCGCCACCGACGCCCCCGCACAGACCGCCTTCCGTGTGGTCGCCGCTCCGTCCGCCCAGGCACTCCAGAACGGTGACTACTCGTGGGACACCGGCCTGCAACCCGGTCGCGATCAGCTCTCCATCGAGTACGCCGGTCCACCCCTCGACTCACGCTCGCAGCTCCACTGGCGCGTCCTCGTCGTCGATTCCCAAGACCGCTCCGCCGGCTGGAGCGACAACGGACAACTCTCAATCGGTCTCCTCCGCCGCGAAGACTGGCACGCACGCTGGATCGGCCTCGACGCCCAGCCGCAACCCCCGCTCACCGCAGAGCTCCGCGCCTCGCTCCGCTCTCAGCCGTGGATCCGCCTGCCCGGCCCGCCCGAGCGAGCCCCGCGCCACGCCACATTCCTCGCAACCTTCGAACTTCCCTCGCCGCCAACCAGCGCATTCCTCGTCGGCACCGCCGACCAGATCTGCCTTGTCGAAGTCAACGACTCCCCGCAAGGCGAACTCACCCGCTGGGACATGATCCACCCCATCGACATCTCCCGCACGCTCCGCGCAGGGCCCAACTCCGTCCGCCTCGCCGTCCGCAACGACGACGGTTTCCCTCCCGCCGTCACCGGCGCAGTCCTCATCACCTTCGCCGACGGCTCCTCGCGCCGCATCAACGTCGACCAGTCCTTCGCCATCCAATCTCCGGCCGATCGCGCGGTCCAGCCCCCAGAACTCTCCGGCTCGCAACCCTGGGGCGGCGCACGCAACACCGAACACTTCATGTCCCCCGTCGTCAACCTCAACAAGACCTTCACCACCTACCCCGCACGCCCAGTCCGCCGCGCAACCCTCTACTCCACCGCGCTCGGCCTCTACTCGCCCTCCATCAACGGCTTCGCACCAACCCACGACGCCTTCGCCCCCGGCTGGACCGAGTACACCAAACGCGTCTACCACCAGACCTACGACGTCACCCGCCTCATCATCCCCGGCGCCAACGTCATCTCCTTCGACCTCGGCGACGGCTGGTTCGCCGGCCTCCTCGGCTACACCGGCCGCCGCCACTTCTACGGCGGCCCCGCGCGACTCCTCGCCCAACTCGAAATCGAATACGCCGACGGCTCCACCCAGATCATCCCCACCGACGAATCCTGGACCGCTCGCTTCACCCCCTACACCTACGCCGACCTCTACCTCGGCTGCCACTTCGACGCCGCCGCTGCAGCACGCGACGCATCCTCCGCGCTCTCCGGAAACCCGCCCCCCGGCCTCCCCGTCGCCGTCGGCTTGCCCAAAGCCATCCCCGCTCGGACCTCCGACGTCACCGAGCGCGTCCGCGCAATCCTCTCCACGCTCGGCTCCATCCGCCCCTCACCCCTTGCCCTCGGAGATCCCGCCTACGGCGTCGTCAAGCGTCTCACCCTCGACCTCGAAGGCGACCGCCGCATCATCGTCCGCGAAGGCGAATCCATCTCCCTCGCCGACCTCGCCGCTCCCGTCTCCGCCATCAAACACGCCACGTGGGGCGAGCCCCAACCCGCCGGCATCAGCGAAGACTCCATCAACGTTCAGCCCCAACCCGGCGAACCCGTCACCACCCACGAACGCATCCCCGCGATCGCCCGCTCCCAGCCCCGCCCCGGGCGATACGTCTACGACCTCGGCCAAAACATCGTCGGCTGGGTTCAACTCCGCAACATCCCCGGCCGCGAAGGCCAACGCCTCACCGTCAGGCACGCCGAAATGCTCAACCCCGACGGCACCCTCTACACCAGCAACCTCCGCGGCGCAACCGCCACCGACTTCTACACCCTCGCGTCAGGCCTCCAAACCCTCGAACCCATCTTCACCTTCCACGGCTTCCGCTACGTCGAAATCACCGGCACCGATACTCCCCCCGAACCCGCAAACGTCATCGGTATCGTCGCCCACACCCGCATGCAGCCCACCGGCACCTTCACCTCCTCCAGCCCCCTCCTCAACCAACTCGTCCACAACATCGTCTGGGGCCAGAAGGGCAACTACCTCGAAGTCCCCACCGACTGCCCCCAACGCGACGAACGCCTCGGCTGGACCGGCGACGCCCAGTTCTTCATCAACGCCGCCGCATTCAACTTCGACATCGCCTCGTTCATGTCCCGCTGGCTCACCACGCTCGCACAAGACTCCCAGTTCGACGACGGCCGCTTCGCCCACGTCGCTCCCAAGGTCGATCCCGGCGGCGGCTCCACCGCCTGGGGCGACGCCGCCATCGTCTGCGCCCACTCGCTCTTCTGGACCTACGGCGACACCCGCGTCATCTCCGACAACTACGACGCCTTCGCCCGCTACATCGCCTGGCTCGACACCAAGACCACCGACGGCATCGCGAAAGTGGGGGGCTTCGGCGATTGGCTCAACCTCGGCGACCCCACCTCCCAAGACCTCATCGACACCGCGTTCCGCGCCGAACTCCTCCGCATGATGGCCGAAATGGGCCGCGTCATCGGCAAGGAAACAGACGCGCAACGCTACGAAGCATCTCGCGCTCAAACCGTCGAGGCCTTCCGCAGCAGATTCGTCGCCGCAGATGGCTCCCTCCGCGACAGCGGCCAAACCGGCTACGCGCTCGTCTTCACCATGCCCGGCCTCCTCACCGACCCTCAGCTCGCCCTCGCCGCGCCTCACTTCGCAAACGCCATCGCCGCCAAGGGCGGCAAACTCGCCACCGGTTTCATCGGCACCCCCCGCCTCCTCCCCGCCCTCTTCAACGCCCGCCTCGACGCGCTCGCCGGCTCTCTCCTCCTCAACGAGGAATACCCCGGTTGGCTCTACCAGGTCAAACTCGGGGCAACCACCATGTGGGAACGCTGGGACGGCTGGACCCCCGACCGCGGCTTCCAAGACGTCGGCATGAACTCCTTCAACCACTACGCCTTCGGCTCCGTCGGCGATGCCCTCTACCGCTTCGTCACCGGTATCTCCCCACTCGACCCCGGGTACGCCACCATCCAACTCGCGCCCCGCCCCATCCCCAACCTCGACCACGCCGCCGCCTCCTACGACTCCATCCGAGGCACCATCCGCAGCAGCTACCAGAAGCACCCCGACCGCACCGAGTTCCGCTTCTCCGTCCCCCCCGGCACCCGCGCCATCATCCGCCTCCCCTCCGGAACCTCGCACGTCGTCGGCCCCGGCGAATGGTCCTTCTCCGAGTAACCACTCACGCAATCCCGAGCCGCGCAAAGCTCCCCACACGCCGATACCCGATCCGCTCGTAAATCGCATTCGACGTCGGATTCGCCAGATCCGTGAACAACGTGCACGCGCTCGCCCCATTCGCGAGCGCATACGCGCTCAAGTGCGTCACCAGCGACGTCGCATACCCACGCCCGCGATGTCCCCGCGGCGTGTACACCGGCCCCACCGACCAATACCCCGCGATCCGCCTCCCGTTGTTTGCGAAACAAACCACCTCGCCCGCGCCTTCTCGCTCCCACACCCAGCACCGCCCACTCCTCGCCAGCCGCTCGCCCCACCCCGGGGGCAGTGCGGGATCACGGGGCATCGCCTCCGCGTTGAACTCCTCCATCCACCGCTGCAGCAACTCCGCATCCGCCATCACCGCGATCCGCGCACGCCCCTCGCACGCCGCACACGGCGCAACCTCCGTCAACACGTACAACCCCGCGTTCTCGATCACCTCCGGCTCAGGCCCCTTGAACCGCCGCGCAAACGCGTACGCCGCCCGCGTCGTGCCGTACACCTGCGTCACATCCCGCCACTCGCGCGCAACCGCGTCCCCAAGCTCGCACGCCACATCCTCATCCGCCCCCGAAATCAACACCCCATACGGCGGCGTCTGCACCACCGCGCCCACGCACGCACCCCCGGCATCGAGCACGGCCATCATCCGGATGCCGTTCGCGAACCGCCCGGGATCCACCCGCGCCGCCTCCGCGATCCCCAGCGGCATCTGATTGACAGCCACATCGCGGCGCAGCGCATCCCCGCACACCGCCTCAAACTCTTCCGGCGTCGCAATATTCCTGATCGGCATCGTTCACCCCAGTCTCGTTACCGCGTCACCTTCCGGTACTTCATCCGGTGCGGCTGATCCGCGTCCGCGCCCATCCGTCTCCTCCGATCCTCCTCGTAGCTCGACCAGTTGCCATTGTGGAACCACAGCTTCGAGTCCCCCTCAAACGCGAGGATGTGCGTCGCCAGCCGATCAAGGAACCACCGATCGTGGCTGATGATCACCGCCGTGCCCGCGAAGTTCTCAAGGCCCTCCTCGAGCGCCCGCATCACGTTCACATCCAGATCGTTCGTCGGTTCGTCCAGCAGAATCACGTTCGCGTGCGACTTCAGCAGCCGCGCGAGATGCACGCGGTTCCGCTCGCCGCCCGACAACACGTCTACATGCTTCTGCTGCTCAACCCCCGTGAACCCAAACCGCGACAGGTACGAGCGGCTGTTCACCTTCACCTTGCCCAGCTTGATCTCCTCGTTCCCATCCGAAACCGCTTCCCACACGTTCTTCCCCGCCGGCAACGAATCCCGCGTCTGCTCAACGTACGCGATCTGCACCGTCTCGCCGACCTTGAACGTCCCCGCATCGGGCTTCTCCAGCCCGTTGATCATCTTGAAGAGCGTCGTCTTGCCCGCGCCGTTCGGCCCGATCACCCCGACGATCGCGTTCGGTGGAATCGAGAAGCTCACGTCGTCCAGCAGGAGGTTGTCCCCCATCGACTTGCTCACGCCCTTCGCCTCGATCACCAGCGTCCCCAGCCGCTGACCCGGTGGGATGTAGATCTCGATCTCGCGGGCCCGCTTCTCCTGATCCTCCGCCAGCATCCGCTCGTACGCCGCAAGCCTCGCCTTCGACTTCGCCTGCCGCCCCTTCGGATTCTGCCGCACCCACTCGAGCTCGCGTGCCAGCGCCGACTGCCGCTGCGACTCCTGCTTCTCCTCCACCCGCAGCCGCGTCTGCTTCTGCTCCAGCCAACCGGTGTAGTTCCCCTTGTACGGAATCCCCTGGCCCCGATCAAGCTCCAGGATCCATCCCGCGACGTTGTCCAGGAAGTACCGATCGTGCGTCACCGCGATCACCGTTCCCGGATACTGCTGCAGGTGCGACTCCAGCCACGCCACGCTCTCCGCGTCCAAGTGGTTCGTCGGCTCGTCCAGCAGCAGCACGTCAGGGTTCGACAGCAACAACCTGCACAGCGCCACTCGACGCCGCTCACCACCCGAAATCTGATCGCACGCCACCTCTTTCGGCGGACACCGAAGCGCCTCCATCGCCATCTCAATCTGGCTGTCCAGCGACCACGCGTGCATCGCCTCCAGCTTCTCCTGCAGATCCCCCGACCGATTCAGCAGCTTCTCCATCTCCTCCGGCGAGAGCTCCGGATCGCACAGCTTCTCGTTCAGGTGGTCGTACTCCTCCAGCAGCTTCGTCACCTCCGACGCGCCCTCCCGCACAACCTCCTCCACCGTGCGCGTCTCGTTCTTCAGCGGCTCCTGCTCCAGGTACCCCACCCGATACCCCGGCGCCATCTCGATCTTCCCATCAAACTGCTTGTCCACGCCCCCCAGGATCTTCAGCAGCGTCGACTTGCCCGAGCCGTTCAGCCCCAGCACGCCGATCTTCGCCCCGTAAAAATACGAGAGGTAAATGTCCTTCAGGATTGTCTTCTGGCCGACCTTCTTGGTCACGCCCAGCATCGAGTAGATGATCTTCTGTGTGTCCGTCGAGTTGTTGCTCATGAGTGCTCCCTGCGCCCCGCTCGGCGGGCCGCAATGGTAGAGCCCTCAAACCCCGCCGTTTCGCCCATCTCCGCCCTTCGGCCCCGCCCCCGCTTCAAACCCCATCCCTCGATTGTGCGCCGCCGACCCCCCACGCGCCACCGTCAGCGTCTTCCACTCCGCCCCGTCCCGCCCCGCCACCGCACGCGCCGTCTGCACAATCTGCCCGCAGTGATACGCCGTGTGCGCCACCGATCGCGCCAAGGCCCGCGCCAGCGTGTGCGCCTCCCCGCGTATCCGCAGCTCCCGCCCCAAATCAGCGTCCGTCACACCCTGCAGCACCCCCTCCAACGCCCCCCATCCCGCCGCCCACCACGCCTCCAACTCCTCCCGACTCCCAAACGTGTCCACGAACTCCGTGTCCCGATCCCGCCACGCCTTCTCCCCATCCGTCGTAAACGGCTCCGTCCACCTCGACCTCAAGTTCCCCGCCACATGCTTCATCACCACCGCGATCGAGTTCACCTCCGGATGCAGCCGCTCCCGCAACTGCACCAACGAAAGCTGCGCCGCCGCCCCCTCCGCCAGCCCGCGATACCGCCCAAACTCCGCGCCGATCGCCGCCACCATATCTCGTGACATCAAACCGCCTCCTCGCTCAGCACCCAAGATCCCACACCGCGAAGAACGCGATCACGTCATCGCCGTCCGTCGCCCCATCCCGATTGAAGTCGCCATCACCGCCGTCCCAGTCCGCAAAGAACGCGATCACGTCGTCCCCATCCACCGCCTGATCACCCGTCCAATCCGCCGTCAACTCCGGGAACGGATCCAGTTGATTCAGGCACCCATCGTTGTCCATGTCGATCCCGATCCGGTGCCCGCTCCCCGGCGGAACCGCCAGAAACGAAAGCCCATCCCCGCCCTGCACACCAGCAATCAACCCTTGCAACGTCACCGTCCCCCCAGCATCATCCGCGAACACAATCGTCGTCGGATCCATCACGCCCGGCGCAGGCGTCAGCATCACAAACCCGCGCTCTTGCCCACCCAACCGCCCCCGCGCCACAACATCGCACCGCGACGGCAGACCCACGTGCTCCAACGCCATCCGCACCACCGCCGAGTTCAGCGCCGCCAACTCAACCCCGCCAACTCCCGGCGGCACCGGCACCTGCCACCCAACCACCGGCATCACGTTCGTCGGAAACGCCCGCAGAAAGAACGACGTGTTCACCGCATCCGCCTCCGGATGATTGCCCGGACACCCATCCAACGCAATCGCCCCGAAGAACGCCCCCATCATCATCTCCGCCAGCGGATCTTCCAACGCGCCCATCCCCTGCCGCCCATCATGCAGCAACCCAAACCCGCTGTACCGCTCCTGGTAAAACTTCTTGTGCACCCCACGCAGCTGCGTGAACTCCATCACCTGCGACGCAAGAAACGAAATGTCCGTCCCCACATCAAGCGTCCCCCCGATCGGCCGACTCGCCCCGTCGTGCTCCATGTCGTGACACCCCACGCACGCCTGCTGAAACACCGCAAACCCCTGCGTAATCCGCGGCGTGATCGGCTTGTTGTCCCGCTCGTAAAACGGATTCGGCGGATACACCAGCGACATCACGTACTCCTTCATCTTCGCCGTCGCGCCCGCCCCCAGCGTCTCGCCCCCAAGCAACTCGTCAAAAGTCGGCGCAAAGTCCTCCAGCGAATGCCGATCCCCACGCCAGTGAAACGGCTCGTGCCCCCGCAGCCCCCGCAGCGACTGCGTCACCATCGGCCCCTTCAACGGATGATTCGTAAACGCCGCCGGCCCCAGCGGCACCGGCAGCATCTCCGTCCCGTGCGGATTCCCCAAGTCCCACGCCAGCCCGTCTATCCCACCATCCAGATGACACATCGCGCACGACGAACTGAAGTTGTTCGACAGCCGCGCCGTAAACACAAAGTCACGCCCCTCCGCCACCTCCCGCGGCTCCGGCGTCCACAACCGCCGCGTCCCCAGCACCACCGGCGCCACCTCCGACACATCCAGCACCGTCACCGTCTGATCCGTCCTGTTCAACGAATACAGCCGTTGCCCCGCCCCATCCACCGCCAACCCCCGCGGCCCACGCCCCACATCAGTCAACGCCAGCACCGCCCCGCTCGCCGCATCCACCGTCGCAACCCGATCCGTCCCGAGCGCCGCCACATACGCCACCGGCTTCACCGGATCCGCCACAATGTCCGTCGGATTCGCCAGTGACCGCGCCTGCGCCTCCGGATTCACCACGCTCGCGTCATCAAAGTTCGGCACCGACGCGTGCAAATCCGCGTGCACAACCTCACTAACCTGCCCCGCCTCGTCCGGCAATGCCATCGACACAACCTCGTGCCGCATGAACCGACCTCGCAGCGACGACTCGTGCCGCGTCGCGTTCCTCGCCTCCATGTTCGTCACCAGCAACCGCTCCGTCACCGGTGAAAACGCCATCGCCGCCAGCGTCGTCCCCACCCCGCGCGTCACCCCCGTCACCACCGGCGCAGTCGCATCCGCCACATTCACAACCACCAGATCGTGATCCACCGGATCCAGCCGCTCATCCCGGATCAACCCCAACACCCGGTGCGCCTCCACCGGCGTACACCCAAACTCCACCGCAAACAACGCCACCGCCCCCGCATCCAACGACCCGTCCGGATGCGTGAACGCATCCACCATCGCCTCCCAATCCGCACCCCCCGCCGACGAAATCCTCGCAACCCGCGGCGGCGCCACGAACGCCGCACCCGCATCCGGCCACGGTCCAAACTCGCTCCCCCCAAACAACCCCGACGTCAGCGAAAATGACCTCAGAAAGTGCAGCGAAAGCAGCATCTGCGGACCACCAGCATCCGTGAACTCAATCGGATGCCCCACCAGCGAAGTCCCGTTCCCCGACTGCATCGCCGCCACAATCACCCGCCGCGTCGGCCGGTCGTACACCGCCGCCCGCGGCACACCGCAGTCCAGTTGCAACGCCGCCTCCACCGTCCGCGTGTGAACCCGCACCACCGTCATCGCCCCGCGCGGATCCACCTGATCCGCCGCCAGCGTCATCCCCGCCGGCCCCTGCGTGATCACAAACCCAAACTCCCCCTCCGGATCAAACACCACGTTCACCGGCTCATCACCCACCGGAATCACCCCGACCACCGTCCCCAGCACCACATCCACCACCGTGATGTCATCGCTGATGAAGTTGAGCACCCACGCAAACCGATTGTCCGTCCCCGGCTCAAAGAACACCGACACCGGCTCGAGCCCAGTCGGTATCCGGTGAACCAGATGCAACTCCCCGTTCATCGCGCTGCTGTCAAAAACCTCCAGCCAGTTCGCCGGCGTGTTCACCGCCAACAGCAACCCCCCATCCTCCCGCACCGCGAGCGGCTTCACCGGCGGTGAGTCAAAGTTCACGTACGGCCCAGTCTCAAGCTGGCTCAAAACCGGAATCGGCTGCCCAAACCCAGCCGTCCCAGCCAAGCCAACCACCGACGCCACCACAACCCCAAACCCCACGCTGATGCCTCGCGTCATCGCAAACCCCTTGTACCGCCCCCTCTCCCCAGCCCCCCAAAATACCACACCAACCCACCCCCCAAACCCAAAAACCCCCAACCACCCCCATTCCCCAGTGCCTTGCGCCCAGTGCCTTCCCCCTAGTGCCTAGTGCCCAGTGCCTATTGCCTTCTTCCTAAAAACCAACCAAACCCCTATTGACACCAACTCCCAACCACCGTATGCTGCCCCCATGAATACCACTCAAACACCAATCAGCCTGGATCTCGACTCCGTCCTCGACCGCTACTTCGACCCCGAGCAGACCCTCCATCGACTCGCGAGTCAGCTCGGAATCTCCCTGCATTCCCTCGCCGAGTTCCTCGACCAGGCCCACGTTCGCCAGGCCATCCGGCGGATCCGCCAGATGTTCCGCCGCCGCACCCCACACCTGATCGAGGCCTCCCTCGAGCGAAACCTCCGCCTGATGGACTCCGTCGCCAAGATCCCGGAGAACCCCACCCCAGCCGACCGCGACCGCCTCCGCCGCGAGATCGAGACCTCCCGCCGCGTCGCGGACCTCTACCGCAAAATGACCACGCCCCCGCCCACCCCCAGACAACCCGCCCAACGCCCCGCCGCGGCATCCCCGCGGCCTACCGCCGCGGCAACCCGGTCCCCCAACCCCACCCCCTCCGACGCCTCCTCCGCGACAACGGCAACGACTCGCCCCGCCGCCGGCCACGCGACTCCTCCTCCCTACCAGGATCGCTCGCCCAACGAAGCGCACTCCGGGGCACTGGCTCCCGCGGCATAGCAGAGTCTGTCAAGCCCCGACGCCCGCTGCACCCTTCCCCACCCAACACCGGAGCCTCCGCCCATGCGAAGCCTTCGACTCCTTCTCATCTTGGTGGTCGCGCTCCTGCTCCCGCGCCCCGCGCTCGCAGCCAGCACCGAACTCGCGCTCAACTCCATCGAGCGCAGCGAATGCCCCGAAGCCGAGGGTGCCCCCGGCCTCGCGCCTGATCACGACGGCATCAGCAACCAACTCCGGCGACCACTCGCTCAGTTGTGCGAACGCCCGCACGCCTCGCACACCCCGCCACTCTCCGCCGCCTTCCGCATGATCGCCTCCAGCGCCATCGGCGTCCCGCCGTCACGCTGCAGCTTCTCAAAGAACATAACCGGCGCCTTCCCCTTCCGCGGCAGCTCCTCCGCCAAATCCCGCGCGTTGTACAGCCGCCCATTCAGCATCACGTGCGAAATCGACCCCGTGTTCCCGATGTCCGCCGTCGGATCCTGCGCGAAAATCGCCAGATCCGCCAGCTTCCCGACCTCGATCGAGCCAAGGTCGCCATCAAGCCCCACGTACCACGCCCCATCGATCGTCGCCGCGCGCAACGCCTCCATCGGGCTCATACCCCCCTGCACCATCATCGCCATCTCCCAGTGCGCCGCCAGCCCCGCGAGCTGCCCGTGCGCACCAATCGTCGGTCCACCGCCCCCCTTCCGGTCCGCGATCACCATCGCCTGCTTCCGATCCAGCAACTCCTTCGCAATCCGCGCCTGCACCACGTGGTTCCACTCCTCGTCCGGCGCATCCACCCGCCGACGCGACCGCGGATCCACCACCCATCGCGGCACAAACCGCAGCAAGTGCTCGTTCTCCCACACCTTCGTCCTCGCATACCAGTAGTTCTCACCACCCAGCCCGCCATACGCGACACCCAGCGTCGGCGTGTACCCGGTCGCGCTCTGCCCCCACATCCCCAGCGCATCGCCGTACAACACACCCACCGGCACCGTGTGCTCCACCGACGTGTGCCCGTCCGCCACCATCGACATGTTGTGCTGGTACAACGCGCCGCCCTCGGGAACCACCATCATCCCCAGCCGCCGCGCCGCCTCCAGCACCATCTGCCGCTGATCACGCCGAGGCTGGTTGTAGCTCTTCACGGTGAACGCGCCCACCGCCTTCATCCGCGACAGATGGAACACCGCATCCTCGATGCTCTCCACCTCCGCCCGGAACGCCCCCGCCGCGCCATACAGAATCGTCCCCGTCGAGTAGGTCCGCGGGCTCAGAACCATCCCGGCCTTCGCCAACTCCGATGCCGCGAAGATCGACTCCGTGTCGTTGCTCGGATCATGAATCGTCGTCACGCCAAACGCCAGGTTCGCGTGACTGATCCAGTTCCGCTCCGGCGTAAACCCGTTCTCCCCCTGCCCGCCGTGCGCGTGTACATCGATGAACCCCGGCGTCACAATCCGCCCCGTCGCGTCAAACACCTGCGCGCCCGCCGGCACCTTCACCGAATCCCCCTCGCCAACCGCCGTGATCCGGTTGCCCTCGATCACGACCGTCCCACGCTCGATCACCCGCATCCCCCGCATCGCGGCATCAAACTCACCCGCCGGATTCGCCATCGTCACCAGCTTCGCGTTCACGATCGCGATCACGCTCCGGCCGCCGTCCTTGCCCGTGGGCACATCCGTCGTGGCCTTGAACCCCAGCGAAACCGCAACCGCCGCCGGCTTCTCGCCGCTCACGCCCGCCGCGTCCCGCATCCCCGTCGCCGCCATCGCCTCGGACACATCCTGCGTAAACAGCTCCGGCCCGAGCGACCAGTGCAACTTGGTCGAATCGCCCGACCAGTGCAGCGACTGTCCCGCGCTCGTGCTCACCTTCACCACCGGCACGTTCTTCGCCGACGGCCCAACATCAATCGCCTTGCCCGTCTCCATGAACGGCGTGACGAACACCGAGTACCGCTCCGCAAACGCCAGCCACGCGCCGTCCGGGCTCACGCGGAACTCCGTCGCCCAGTCGCTCTTGTAGTGCGTCCGCTCCCCTTCGCCCGGCGTCGTCGCGCCCAGCGGGATGCTCACCAGCGACATCTTGTCCGAGTCACTCCCACCCTCGCGCACCGTCAGGAACAACCGCTCCGCCGACGCGCCGAACTGCGGCGACCCCCCGCGCGTCGAGATCCGACGCATCGCCCCGCCATGCCGCCCCGGCGCGAGCGGGTTCGGCGCCGCGTACACGCCGCCATCCCGCGACCACAGCGGACTCGTCAAGTACCCGCCCGAACCACGCATGAAGACGATCGTCCCGCCATCGGGAGAAAACACCGCATCCGTGTAATGCCCCGGCTGCGTGTTCACGGCCTCGTCGCGCCCGCTATCGAGGTCACGCACCCGCACCGTCGCCAACTGCTCGTCGTCCCACGTGATGTATACGAGTTGCTTGCCATCCCGCGACCACGCCGGGTAGTACTCAAACACGCCCGAGTTGCCCGTCAGCCGCGCCAGCTCACGCCCCGCCATATCGCGCACCCAGAGGTGGCCCAGCGCCTGAAAGACTACGCGCTTCCCATCCGGCGAAACCTGCACGCTCTGCAGCATCCGCACGTCAAACTGCGCGGGTGCAACCTCGATCGGGAACCGCAGCGCCTCCGCAACCTTCCGCGGGTTGGTCACCGCAAACGGGATCACGGTCGCCTCTCCGGACGCAACATCCACGCGCCGGATCTTGCCCTTCGCCCAGAACACGATCGACTTGCCGTCGGGCATCCACGCCATCGCCGGGTACACACCGTGAACCGCCCACGTTTCCTGCAGATCGCGCTCGAGGTCGCCGTACACCGCCCGCGTTGCGCCGCTCGCCAGGTCCATCACGAACAGCTTCGACTCGAACCGCACCCGCCGCACGAACGCGAGCTGCGTCCCGTCCGGCGACGGCACCGGCCTGCACGCGCCCCCCGGACCCGCGACCACACGCTCGGTCTGCTGCGACTGCATGTCCAGCCGATCGATCGCGTAGATCCCCGCGTTGCTGTCCTTGTCGTACTCGAAGTTCGACCCCCCGCTCGCGTCCAGCGAGTAGTAGAGGTACCGCCCGTCCGCGCTCACCGCCGGCTCGCCCGTGTCCTTCTGCTCCGACTGCTTCGCCGTCAACTGCACCCCGTCCGTCTTCCCGCTGACGTCGTACAGCCACATCTCACCCGCGCCCAGACTCCTTCTGCTCGTGAAGTGCTTCCGCGCGATGATCGACCGCCCATCCGGCGTCCACACCGGTTGAGTCAGCAACCGGAACGACTCCTTCGTGATCTGGCGCAGGTCGCTGCCATCCACCTTCATGGTCCAGATGTTGTCCCCACCCTTGCCATTCTCCCCCGTCCGATCCGAAACGAACGCGATGCGTTGCCCATCCGGGCTGAAGCGAGGCTGCATGTCCCACTGGAGCCCCTCCGCGATGCACTTCACCCCCGACCCATCCGCCGACCCCTCGATCGGCATCGTGTACAGATCGCCCAGCATGTCGAACACGATCGTCCGACCATCGGGCGAAACGTCCACGCTCATCCATGTCCCCTCGTCGGTCTGCAGCGCGGCGTCCTTCCACCGCCATCCACCATTCGTCCCGTCCGTCGGCGGATTCGCCACGTCCCACGCGCTCCCCGCAGTCTTCGGCGCCGGAGCCACATCCGCCACCGGCTGGAACGCCGCGGCAACGCCGCACGACAGGATCAGACCAAGAGCAGAGATGACTCGCATGATGCCTCGCTTTCGGTTCCATTATTGCCGCCCCGGACCGCCGCGCACCGAATCCCCCCGCGACCGCACGCACCGACCCCGATACAGTCCCCTCGTGCAAGACCGCGAACTGAAGGCCAATGCCATCCTCGGGTTGCTCGCAAGCCTCGCGCTCGCGCTCGCGAAGTTCCTCGCCGGAGTCTTCGGCCACAGCAGCGCGCTCGTCGCCGACGCGGTCGAGTCCCTCGCCGATACCGTCGGCTCCATCGTCGTCTGGCAAGGCCTGCGCCTCGCCGCCAAACCCGCCGACGAAGACCACCCCTACGGCTATGGCAAGGCCGAAGCACTCGCCGCGCTCATCGTCGGCTTCCTCCTCCTGCTCGCCGCCGCCGGCATCGTGTACAAGGCCTTCCTCGAGATCATCACCGTCCACTCGCCCCCCGCCACGTGGACCCTGTGGGTCCTCATCTCCGTCGTCCTCGTCAAAGAGGGTCTCTACCGCCGCGTGATCCGCGCGGCAGAAGAGCAGGCCTCCGACGCAGCCCGCGCCGACGCCTGGCACCACCGCAGCGACGCCATCACCTCCGCCGCCGCGCTCATCGGCGTCGCCGTCGCGATCTACGGCCCACGTTGGTTCGGCATCCCGCGGCTCGTGCTCGCGGACGAGGCCGCCGCGATGGTCGCCAGCGGCCTGATCGTCTTCACCGCCATCTCCATCATGCGCGACCCGCTCGGCGAGCTGCTCGACCGAACCTCCAAGGAGACCGCCGCGCAGGTCCGCGCTGTCGCCTCACAGATCGAGGGCGTGGTGGAAGTGGAGAAGCTCTTTGCCCGCAAGAGCGGCCGCGGCTACCACGTCGACATGCACCTTCACGTCGCCCCCGAGATGCACGTCCGCGACGCCCACGCGCTCTCGGGCAAGGTAAAGGCCCAGGTCATGAGCCAGATCCCGTCCGTCAAGCACATGCTCATCCACATCGAGCCCGCCGGCCACGACACTCAGCCCCCCGGCCGCACCTGAACCTCGATCCGCGCGGCGAACCACCGCCGCATGTCCGGCCGCTGTTCGAGCCCGGTCGCGATCGTCGCGAGCGTCCGCTTGGCCTGGAGCACCTGCTCACTCCCGTCAGGCCGCTTGACGACGATGTCCTTCGAGAGGTCCATCATGTCGTCGCTCAGCCAGATGCCCAGCGTGCCCACCGTGGTGGCCGGGTCGATGGTGATCGTGTTGCCCTCGTAACTCGCGACCGCGAGTGCCCCTGCCTTGCGGTCCGCCTCCGGCATCTCGAGCCAGTAGAACCGGGCCTGTGTCGCGTCGTCCTGCAGCCACACCACGCGCTTCGGATACAGGCGCCGCGTGTGCGACGCCATCCACGGCACCGCGACGGAGTCCTTCAGTTGCATCCAGTGCCCCATGCCCTCGTGTACCGTGACCTCGTGCTCGTACCCATCTGGGTCCGCGGCACGCAGCTCCGCCAGTCGCTTCGCCCAGTCGCGAGCGATCGAGTTGCGGTTGAACGCGCCGTCGTTGCCCCCCATGTGGAGCGTAAACGGCAGGTTGCGCAGGCCCTCCGCCCGCGTCTCGTTGGGGTGGCCGGCCATCATGGCCGCCGCGGCATAGCGATCCGCGGAGCGCGGAGCGAGCTGGTACACGCCGTCTCCACCCGCGGAGTAACCCATCAGGTACACGCGATCCGGGTTCACGCCCGCGAACACGACCGCGTCCTCGATGATGCGGTCGAAGAAGGCCTCGATGTGCCCCTGGTGCCACATGTTCCACGCGTCGTTGGGCGCACGGGGCGAGAGGTAGATCCCCTCGGCCGGCTTGTAAAGAGCGATCTGGTTCCGCCACTGCTGGTCGTTGACCTGGGGCGGCGTGCTTCCGCCGCCGTGCATGGAGATGTACAGCGAGCGGCCGTCGACCGGCGTGCCGCCGAACTCGCGGTAGTCGAACTTCATCGTGAGATCGCCGATCACGATCTGCTTCTGCCCCCACTCGTTGGCGCGGGTCTCGCGCACGAAGTCGTTCCGGTCGAACATCAGCAGTGCCGCGGCGGACTCGGCGTAGAACGCCGAGATGGGCTCCGCGGCCCACGGCTGCGCGGCGAGCGGCGGGCGCGAGTCGCGGGGGAGGTCGAGCCAGGATCGGAACTTCGCGAACGGAGTCGAGTGTGCCGCGGCGAGCGCGTCGAGTTCTGGCAGCGTGAACCGGACGCTGATGATGTACGGCGACTCGCCCACGTCCCAGTGGCCGTACGTCGTGGTGACAATGGTGCCATCCGGCATCACTTCGACGCCGCCGTACCCACAGTCCCACGAGTTTTGGTTGTCCGCGAGGCGCACGCGGTACTGGCCGCCCTTGCCCGCGGCGAGGTCCTCGTACCGGCCGACCCACGCGACCCAGTCGCCCTTGGTGGGGCTGTCCTTGGCCATGTCGCGGAAGCAGACGACCAGGCGGCCGTCCTTCGCGTACCGCGCGGTGTGGCGGTCGCCGGTGAGCGCGGCGGCGAGCGGCGCGGGAGGCTCGAAGGTGCGGCCCTCATCGCGCGATCGCATGAAGTGCGACTCGCCCACCCGCTTGTTCTCGCGGAGCAGCAGGATCAATTCCGAGCCATCGGGAGAGCGAACCGCCCCGGGTTCGCAGAGGTGAACGTCCGCCGCGGTGTGCAGCACGCGCGGCTGATTCCACGTGAGTCCGCCGTCGGCCGAGTCGGTGGCGTACAGCGTGAACGCCGGGCTCTTCTTGCCGGGATCGGTGAAGAAGCGGCCGTCGTCGTGGAAGAATGCCGTGGCGACGCCGTCGGTGCGGGTGATGACATCGCCCATTCCAACGATGCCGCCCCAGTCACCGACCTTGGCGAGCGGGGTCCACGACGCGCCGTTGTCGGCGGAGATCGCGGTGCGCATCGGGTAGAGGCTGGAGAACAGCACGATCCGCGACCCTTGATCGACGGGGCTGGTGATCCGGAAGAGTGTCGGAGTCTCGAGGCTCGTCGACCAGTTCTCCGGAGTGGGGAGACGCTCGGACCAGGTGAGACCACCGTCGGTGCTCTTCTTCAGGATGATCGGGCCCTTGCCATGACCCTTGGGGTACGCGGCGAGGATGGTGGTGTCATCAAGGAGGATGGTGGAAACGTGGCCGAGGTACTGGCCCTTCTCACGATCCACAACGACCCGTCGCGCGGAGTCGCCAGCGAGGTCGAGGGATAGTGGTTCGGGTTGGAGGGCGAGCAGCACGCAGGTGAGCGGGAGGATCATCGCGGATGGTAGAGGGGGCCCGGCGAGACGTCGCGTGCGGACACCGGGACCCGATCACGATGAGCCCCGCGGCGTCAGTCGATGAACGGGGTGATGACGACGCCGGTGTTGGGGGTGCAGTAGACGTTGCCGTAGAGCTTGAGCATGGCGGTGCCGCCGAAGCTGGCGAACTGGTCGCCGATGTTGTCGCCGAGGTCGTCTTCGTTGACGAAGAGGTTGTCGCCGAGGGTGCGGCGGCCGTTGATGGGTTGGGAGTAGGTGAGCGAGGTGATGTCGGGATCGGGCTGGGTTTCGAAGGAGACGTGGGTGTCGTTGTAGCCGACGTTGCCTTCCCAGGCGTTGGGGCTGCCGAAGACTTTGAGGCGAAGGGACTCGGTGCCGGAGACGCCGGAGCGGAGTCGCCATGCGCCGGGGGTGCCGTCGTACATGGGGCCGCGGTCTGCGATGAAGGCTTCGGTCGCGTCGTAGGTGGAGCGGAAGCGTGCGCCGCGGGGGCCGAAGGGGGGGCTGATGGCGTAGGAGACGTTGCCGGTGGTGCCGCCGCCGCGACGGCCGAGTTGGGGTAGTCCGGTGGTGCCTGCTTCGCCGGGGTGGCTGGAGAGGCCGGGGTCGAAGACGGCGGCGGCGGGGATGGCGGCGCGGGAGGGGAAACGGGTTTCGAACTCCTTGTCGGCGGAGATGGCGAAGTTGTTCTCGTTGGGGTTGATGAGCAGTTGCGGGGGGACGTAGGCGTTGTAGACGAGGATGGACATGATGTTGCCGACGTTGTCCTTTTCAGCGCTGCAGATGTAGGAGCCGGTGGGGATGGTGGTGTCGGCGCGGTCGAGCTGGCTGGGGAGCGGGTAGCGTTCGTCGTTGGTGTTTCCGAACATGACGAGGCCCTGCATGATGCTGCGGATGTTGGTGGAGTCCTTCATGCGTCGCGCGGCTTCGCGGGCCTTGCCGAGGGCGGGTAGGAGGATGCTGATGAGCATCGAGATGATGGCGATGACGACGAGGAGTTCGATGAGTGTGAAGGCGCGTCTGTGCATGAGGCTCTCCTGGAGCGATACCGATTCGTCGGCTGTTTGGTTGCTGTGGAATCAGGAGTTGGCGAGGGATTGGCCTCGTTTTTCGGCGGCGAGGATGGCATCGACGAGGGCGTCTTTGACGAGGCGGGAGTCGAGGACTTCGGTGGCGGCTTGTGTGGTGCCGCCCTTGCTGGTGACGGCGGCGCGGAGGTCGGCGGGTGAGGAGGTGGAGGCGGCGAGCATGAGGGCGGCGCCCTTGAGTGTCTGCGCGGTGCAGTCGCGCGCGTCTTGCGGGGAGAAGCCCATGCGCTCGGCGGCGGCGGTCATGGCTTCGGCGAGGTAGAAGAGGTACGCGGGGCCGGAGCCGGCGAGTGCGGTGAAGGCGTCGATCATGTGTTCCTGGGTGTGGAGCACGATGGGGCCGAGGCCTTGGAAGATGGAAGAGGCGAAGGATTCGTCGCCGGTGGATGCGCCGTCACCGAGGGCCAAGGCGGTTGCGCCCTCGCCGATCTGCGCGGGGAGGTTGGGCATGGAGCGCACGACGGAGATTGGCGTGCCGTTGCGGGAGAGCAGCGTGCGGATGCGCGAGCTGTGGACGCCGGCCATGATGGAGATGACGGTGCGGCGTGCGGGGCCGAGTGCTGGCGCGATGTCGTCGGCGAGGGCGTTGAAGGATTGTGGCTTTACGGCGAGAAGGAGTTGGGGAGCGGAGGAGGAAGGGAAGTGAGCGAGGGCGGCGGCGGGAGAGGTGAAGGTGTGGATGCCGAGGGAGCGGAAGTGGGGGAGCTTGGTGGAGTCGGGGTCGGCGAGCGCGATGCGGTCGGGGTGGAGCGAGGCGGCGCGGAGGCCGCCGGAGACGATGGCGCGGGCCATGTTTCCGCCGCCGAGGATGACGAGGAGGGGGTGCATGGGGTGACGGTAGACGCGCAGGGGGAGTGGGGAACTGTTATCCTCGGGACGGCCCGGGGCGTACGGGAAAGGGCTTTGGGACAGGCGTGTTGTGGACAGCAGGGGCGGTGGTGGAGGCGGTGAGGCCGCCTGCCGCGCCGCCGACGATACGGGAGCGTGTATGAACCGGATTGTGTGGACGGCGTCGGCGGTGGTTGGCGGGATGGTGGGGGTGGTGGCGAGTGCGCAGGTTGGCGTGATGCCGGGTGTGATACGGACGTTTGAAGCGGACGAGGGGGCGGTGTCGCGGAAGTACTTGGTGGAGTATTCGCAGGAGCGGCGGGAGCGGCTGGGGGCGTTGCGTGCGCAGCAGTTGGCGGAGCTTGCGGCGATGGACTGGGGATCGATGGGGGTGGCGGACCGGATTGATGCGGTGCTGATGCGGAACGAGATCGAGCGGCGCGAGGCGCACGCGCGGCGGGCGTGGGCGCGGTTTGAGAGCGCGGCGGCGTGGGTGCCGTTCAAGGAGGTGGTGGTCGAGTTGTCGCGTGGGAGGCGGGATGGGATGCGGGCGAATGCGGAGGCGGATGCGGGGAAGTTGGCGGCGATGAAGGGGGAGATCGAGGGGGCGAAGGCGAAGTTCCTGGAGGATCTGAAGGGGAGTGAGGGGAAGCCGGGGTTGACGCCGACGGAGTGTCGTCAGATCCAGAATCTGGTGGAGGGTGTGAAGTGGCACCTGGGTGATTGGTACCGCTTTTCGGCGGGGTACGACCCTGTGTTCACGTGGTGGTGCGAGGAGCCGTATCGGGCCGCGAACAAGGCGCTGGAGGAGTACTCGCGGGTGGTGAAGGAGCGCGGGGTGGGGATCACGGAGGCGACGCCGGACGTGATCGTGGGGACGCCGATCGGGCGTGAGGGGTTGGTGGAGGAGTTGGGCTTTGAGTTTGTGCCGTACACGCCGGAGGAGTTGCTGGCGATTGGGGAGCGGGAGCATCAGTGGTGTCTGGCGGAGATGAAGAAGGCGGCGGCGGAGATGGGGCTTGGGGAGGATTGGCGTGCGGCGCTCGAGCGGGTGAAGACGATGCACGTTGGGCCGGGGGAGCAGCCGACGCTGATCCGCGAGTTGGCGGAGGAGGCGGTGGTGTTTCTGCGGGAGCGGGATCTGCTGACGATCCCGAAGCTGGCGGAGGAGACGTGGCGGGTGGAGATGATGTCACCGGAGCGGCAGAAGGTGAGCCCGTTCTTCCTGGGGGGAGAGGAGATCATCGTTTCGTTCCCGACGGACGGGATGTCGCACGAGCAGAAGATGATGTCGATGCGGGGAAACAATCGTCACTTCTCGCGTGCGACGGTGCATCACGAGTTGATCCCGGGGCATCACCTGCAGCAGTTCATGAACGCGCGGCACATGCAGCACCGGGACGTGTTCTCGACGCCGTTCTGGACGGAGGGGTGGGCGCTGTACTGGGAGACGCGGATGTGGGATCTGGGCTTTGCGCAGAGCCCGGAGAACAAGATGGGGATGCTGTTCTGGCGGAACCACAGGTGCGCGCGGATCGTGTTCAGCTTGAAGTATCACCTGGGTGAGATGAGCCCGCAGCAGTGCATCGATTACCTGGTGGATCAGGTGGGGCACGAGCGGGCGAATGCGGAGGGTGAGGTGCGGCGGTCGGTTGCGGGTGGGTACGGGCCGCTGTACCAGGTGGCGTACATGATGGGTGGGTTGCAGTTCCGGTCGTTGCACAAGGAGTTGGTGGGGGGAGGGCGGATGACGGAGAAGGAGTTCCACGACGCGGTGTTGCGGGAAGCGAACATGCCGGTGGAGCTGGTGCGAGCGGCGTTGACGGGTGAGAAGGTGGAGCGTGATCGGCGGGCGGCGTGGAGGTTTGATGGGGAGTGATGGCGCGGTGGTGCGGAACGTTGCGCGGCGCGGATGAGAACGGTTGGTGAAGTGGCCCCGAGCGGCGTGGAGGGTCTGCGCTCATTGGGCGAAGGCATTGCTTGCACCGCCCTGAATGCGCGAACACGAGCCGTACTCGGGTCCCGATCGATCGTGACTCGGGTGGAATCGGCCGCCAGAAGGACGTTTCCGTGGTACACTCGCGCTCAGTAGCCCACCGTGGTCGTGGGCGAAGCGTCAACCGGGAAGCCGGTCAAGAGGAGAGAGCCAATGTCCCCGTTCCGCACGCGCGCCGCCGCCGTCCTTGTCGCTACCCTTGTCGCTGGCGTCGGACACGCCCAGGAAACCAGCATCTCCCGGCTGTTCCGTCCCGCCGAGTTTGGGCTACCGGCGAGCGGGCTCGACGTCCATCTCGCGGCGGCGGGCGACGGTACCGTTGCGTTCAGTGGGAGCGGCGGGGGCGCGTCGCAAAGCCTCGTTCAGTTTTCCGACGGGTTCCGGTTCTTCAACAACTTCGGTTCGCACACGGTTCTGGACGTGAAGGCAGCGGAGGGGGTTGGCGGGTTCATGGTCGCCGGAGCGGAGGGCCTGAACTTCGTGTCGGTGGGCGTGACGGTGAGCGGGATGGCGATCAACGAGAAGCGACAGCGTCAGCCGGGCGCCAAGACTCACCGCACCAGCAACGGCAGCCAGATCGTGACCTTCGCAAGCGTCGAGACCGAGGGCACTCTGGCCACTCGCTTTGTGCAGAGCGATCAGACAGGCGGCAATCCGCAGCCGCTGGGTGCTTCGATCGAGAGTTTGCCGGGCGTCTCGCGGGTGGTCGGATTCGGTGAGCGGCCGCAGATCGCTGCACGCGACTGGGACGGCGATGGGACCTCGGACCGTCTCGCGATTCCGATCACCATCGAGACGACAGCCGGCGAATCGGAACAGTCGATCGTCGTTGTGGACGCTTCCGCGTCGGGCGGGGCGGCTGATCCCGTGCGGCTCTACGGACGGTCTTCGAGCTTGTTGTACCAAACGATCCGCGATGTCGTGGTCGGCCCCGATACCTTCGCGTTTACTGGTACCACCGATGGCGGGGCACAGGTCCTTTCGCAGGCGACTCTCGATCCGGCTTCGGGAGCGGTCCTCGCGGTCGAGTCGCTGCTGCTTCCGAGTGCTGGCATCAGTGCTTCGTATCGGCTCGCCAGTCTCGGTGATTTTGGGGCGATCCTCATCAGCCCCGAGTCCCAGCAGATCTTGCGGGTGGGAGCGAGTGCGGGCGGCGGCTTGAACATGTCGGATCAGGGACTTGCCCATCTGCTCGGAGTCGGAGATCTGCTGGATGGGTTCACCATCACTCGCCTGCACGTCGATCCCTCCGCCGTGACCGTCACGGGCGACGTTACGTTCTACGCGGAACTGTCGGACGGCACTTCGGGCGTCTACCGGATGAGCAACGTTCCCGCCCCGAGTACGGCCCTCGCCGTTGCCGGTGGTTTGTTGGTCGCTCAACGTCGCCGCAGGAGATAACCTGCCGCGGCGTCGAGGGCGCTGTACCGCAGCCTGCTTGAACGAAGCAGTTTGTTCTGACTTTTGGAGTCGGCGTGCTATGGCCAAAAGCAAACCGGGCGAAAGGGAGGTCCTTTCGCCCGGTGATGAAACACTGCGGCTCAGGCAAGCGAGAATCGTCGCTCGACCGGCAGGTGTTGGTGGCCGAGGCACGGCACCTCGTTCGATGATGCGAGGGTTGTTCCGAGAGAAGAGCTCAAGGCTTTGATCTCAGGGTGCCCCAGTTCAATGAGGATCCCGACGGGCATGCTTAGAGGGTGTGGACATAAGGTGAAGTTCGCGGCGATGTAACTGGTGATTACTCTCCGGAAATCAGTTGGACTCGGGACTGGGTGTGCGTATCGCCTTCGGCGAGGATCTCACGGTGCCGAGCTCGATGGCGGCAGACCTCCGCCGTGCGACGTTTGGTGCGATTCCGTGGGGAGATCGCGCCGGTTGCGGAATGGGGTTTGCGGGTTCGAGTCCGCGTGGTATGCTGGGGGTGAAGGGGGACAGGGAGGCCGCGATGCGAACAGGAAAGCTGGTGTGCGTGCTGTTGGGGGGTGCGGTGGTGGGGACGATGATGGCACCCATTCCCCTTGCCAACGCGGAGCCGCGGGTGAGTCGCGCGGCGCTTCCGGTGATGGGGGCGTGTTGTCTGCCGGATTACTCGTGCCTGGTGATGTACCATCCGGACTGCGTAGAGGCCGGGGGCAGGTGGCGGGGGCCGAACACGAGCTGCGATGACACCAACTGTGAGCCGCCGCCCTGCCCAAGCGATTTGGACGGGTCGGGCGTGGTGGACTGGGAGGATCTGCGGATTCTGATTGGCTGTATCGAGCAGGGCGGATGCCGTGGTGGATCGAGCGGCGATCTGAACGGGGACGGCAGTGTGGACGACGGCGATATTGTCGCGTTTCTGGACGTCATTCTCACCGGGGTGTGCTGAAACCCCGCACCGCTCCGGAACGAAAGCAGCCCTCGCAAGAGCGAGGGCCGCGTGAGGTCGTAGGCGGTTTTGCAAATCGAAGACGCATCGGCCATTCTTCCCGAATGGCGAATGCCTCATGCCGCTTGATTCAATAGCGGTAGTGGTCGGCCTTGTAGGGGCCGTCCTGGGAGATGCCGAGGTAGTCGGCCTGGCTCTTGGAGAGGCGGGTGAGCTTGGCGCCGATCTTGTCGAGGTGGAGGCGGGCGACTTCTTCGTCGAGCTTCTTGGGGAGGATGTAGACCTGGCCGGGCTCGTACTTCTGGCCGGAGAGGGTGGGCTTGCCGGTGGCGTTGAAGTAGAGGTCGAGCTGGGCCATGACCTGGTTGGTGAATGAAGCGCTCATGACGAAGCTGGGGTGGCCGGTGGCGCAGCCGAGGTTCATGAGGCGGCCTTCGGCGAGGACGAGGACGGAGTGGGTGGAGCGCTTCTTGCCGGCGAAGGGGGTTGCGCCGAAGACGAACTCGTCGTACTGGGGCTTGATGTTGTGGCGGCGGACGTTCTTGTCCTTGGCGAGGCCGGCCATGTCGATCTCGTTGTCGAAGTGGCCGATGTTGGCGACGATGGCCTTGTCCTTCATCCGGCGCATGTGGTCGGTGGTGATGATGTCCTTGTTGCCGGTGGCGGTGATGAAGATGTCGGCGATCTCGAGCATGTTGTCGAGGGTGTTGACTTCGTAGCCTTCCATGCAGGCCTGGAGGGCGCAGATGGGGTCGATCTCGGTGATGACGACGCGGCAGCCCTGGCCCCGGAGGGACTGGGCGGAGCCCTTGCCGACGTCGCCATACCCGCAGACGACGGCGACCTTACCGCCGAGCATGACGTCGGTGGCGCGGTTGAGGCCGTCGACGAGGGAGTGGCGGCAGCCGTAGAGGTTGTCGAACTTGCTCTTGGTGGCGCTGTCGTTGACGTTGATGCAGGGGAAGAGGAGCTTGCCGGCCTTCTGCATTTCGTAGAGGCGGTGGACGCCGGTGGTGGTCTCTTCGGAGACGCCCTTGATGGCCTTGGCCATTTCGGTGAACCGCTTGGGGTTCTCGGCGATGGAGTTGCGGATGGTGTCGAGGATGACGCCCCATTCCTCGGGGTCGTTCTTGGCGTTGAAGTTGGGGACCTTGCCGGCCTTCTCGAACTCGACGCCCTTGTGGACGAGGAGGGTGAGGTCGCCGCCGTCGTCGAGGATCATGTTGGGGCCGGAGCCGTCGGGCCACTGGATGGTCTGCTCGGTGCACCACCAGTATTCCTCGAGGGTTTCGCCCTTCCACGCGAAGACGGGGGTGCCCTTGGGGTTCTCGACGGTGCCGCCGGACTCGGTGCGGCCGACGACGACTGCCGCGGCGGCGGAGTCCTGGGTGGAGAAGATGTTGCAGGAGCACCAGCGGACGTCGGCGCCGAGGTCGGCGAGGGTTTCGATGAGGACGGCGGTCTGGACGGTCATGTGGAGGCTGCCGGCGATCTTGGCGCCCTTGAGGGGCTTCTTGCCGGCGTAGCGCTCGCGGAGGGCCATGAGGCCGGGCATTTCCTGCTCGGCGAGGCGGATTTCGTCGCGGCCGAGGCGGGCGAGGTTGAGGTCTTTGACGCGGTAGTCGGGCGCGGCGACCGACTTCTTGCCGGCATTGGTCTTCTTCTTCATGGTCTGGGACATTCCATTCTCCAGCGGTAAGGGCTACGCCGCGAAAGCCCCGCGGCAGGCGTTGAGATCACAGTCGCCCGAGGGCGACGAACAGTTCAGGGCCTTTGCTCCCGGGTTCGTGCGGGAGTGGACGGTACGAGGATCGGCGGAAACCGGCGGTTGACAGGAGTTCGAGCATGGAGTCGCGGGAGATTCCCTGCATTCGGTGGCCCATGATGCGGCGGTACTCGTCGCGGTCGTGGGGCATCATGTCGACGATGAGGCAGGTGCCGGAGGGGCGAAGGACGCGTCGCATTTCGAGGAGGACGGCCTGGGGGTCGGGGACGTGGTGGAGGAGGAGCATGGCGACGGCGGCGTCGACGGAGGACTTTGGGAGGCCGGACTTGGCGGCGTCGGCGTTGACGAAGCGGACGTTGGGTTGGGCACGGAGTCGGTCGCGTGCGGCGTCGAGCATGGTGTCGGAGGCGTCGAGTGCGATGACGCTCTTGACGCAGGGGGCGAGGAGTTCCGCGACGTTGCCGGTGCCGCAGCCGAAGTCGGCGATGGTCCAGTCGGGGTCGAGGAGGGCGATGAGGCCGGTGGAGGTGAAGCGGGCGCCGAAGAGTTCGGTGCGGAGGTGGTCCCAGTCGCCGCCGATGCGGCCGAAGAAGGCCTGGCTGTCGGTGCGGCGTTCGGCGAGAACGGCGGCGGCGCGGCGGAGGTCGTCGGCGGATTCGGCGTCGGCGATCTGGTTGCGGATGACGGTCCAGAGCTCGCGGGTTTCGCGTGGCTGGTCGTCGAGCACGAGGCGGTAGAAGGAGGCGGTGCCCTCGGCGCGGCGGCTGAGCCAGGCGTTTTCGGCGAGGAGCTTGAGGTGCCGGCTGACGGTGGACTGGGGGAGTTGGACGACGGCGGCGATTTCGCCGACGGAGAGTTCGTGGGCTTCGAGGACGCGGAGAAGGCGGAGGCGAACGGGGTCGCTGGCGGCGGCGAGGCGGAGGGAGAGGGTGTCGAGGAGCTTCTTCATCCGTGTTTGCGGATGAATGGTAGAAGCTGCGGGGCGTGGGTCAAGGGGGGAGTTATGGGCGTTCGGCGGGGAAGCGCATGAAGGAGGGGCCGAGGGGTTCGCCGAGGGCGCGGGCGCGTTCGATGACCCCGGGGTTTGCCTGGTCGATGTAGTAGGCCATGCGGAGGCGGGTGACCTGCTTGTCGCGGTCGCCGAGGGAGCCGTAGAAGTCGGAGAGGGCGAGCTGGGGGCCGACGTTCATGCCCTGGTCGAGCTTGGCGGCGGTGAGGAAGGCCTGCTGTGCTTCGTCGACGTTGCCGAGTTTGGCGGCGTAGACACCTTGGCGGTTGTAGTCGGCGACGCCGGCGCGTTCACGGGAGAGGCGGGCGAGGTAGTTGGTGAGGGTGTCTTTTTCGCCGGCCTGGAACATGGCTTCGGCGAGGCCGTCGATGTACTTGGTGTTGAGGGGCTGGACGTCGGAGGCGATGGTGAGCTGGCGGACGGCTTCCTTGTAGTCGCCCTGGCCCATGCAGACCTGCGAGAGTTCGTAGCGGATGGCGGGGTCGTCGGGGCGGCGGTTGAGGTATTCCTCGAAGTCGGCGCGGGCCTTCTCGTAGTTGCGGGCCTTGGCGGCGATCTGGGCGTCGTCGTGGAGGACGTGGAGTGGGCGTTGGCCGTTGCAGGCGGTGAGCAGCATGGCGGCGGAGAGGGCGAGGACGGCTTGGACGGCGAGGCGCATGGGTACACTCCAGCAATCGGTGAAGGGGACTGTGGTCCCGAGGGCGATGATGCTAGAGCGGTACGAAGCCGGAGGGAACTACTCGAGCGCGTCATCTGTCGCGCGGTGGGTGGTTCTTCGGCACGATGAGCCTGGGGGCGGGTTCCACTTCGACTGGCTGCTGGAGCGGCCCTGGGGGGTGGGCGGGGGGTTGGTGAGCTTTCGGGTGGGGGTGATGCCGTTGTCGGCGGCGGGGGATTTTTCGGCGACGCGGATGGTCGACCACCGGAACGTGTACCTCGAGTACGAGGGGGAGATTTCCGGGGGACGGGGGCGGGTGAGTCGGGTGGCGTGGGGGAGTGTCGGGGGGATGAAAGAAGATGCCGATCGCGTGGAGCTTTCGCTTGGGGCCGGGGTGGGGGAGTACGTGTGCGAGCGGGTGGCTGGGGATGAGTGGCGGGTGCGTCGAGTGGGGGAGTGACGGGGTAAAGCGCAACAACCCCGCCGTGCGCCGGGGCGCAAGAGGCGGGGGGTGTGCGGGAACGCCCCGCAGATTTGGTTAGTTGACCTTCACGGAGCGCCAGGTGACGCGGTCGCTGTCGCAGTGGGTCTCGATGCGGAGGTCAACGTGTCCGGTGCTGCCCCGGAAGCGTTCGCCGCAGGTGGAGACGAAGACGAGGCGGTCGAGGTTGCCTTTGTTGCAGAGGCGGTCGAGGCGGAAGGAGACGGTTTCGCAGCCGCGGACGCGGAGGGAGATGGAGTCGATATCGGGGAGGCGGGAGCAGCGTGCGGACTGGAGTTCGACGCGTGCGGTGAGGAGGCCGCATTCTTCGGTGATCTGGACTTCGACTTCGATGCAGCGGCCGTCGAGTTCGATGATCGAGCGGAGGGTTTCGGTGCAGCGGTCGTGGCTGCGGTCGTCGCGACCTCGGTCGCGGCGGTCGTCGTCGCGGCCGCGGTGATCGCGGGCGCGATCGTCGTCGTCGCGGCGGTTGCCGTAGTCGCGATCGTTGCCTCGGCCGTGGCGAGAATCGTCGCGATCGCCGCCGCGCCAGTTGCGGGCTTCGAAGCCGGGGGAGATGGAGCCGGGCTTGATGCCGCCGATCTTGAAGGAGGACTCGAGCGACCAGTTGCTGACCACGTCTGCCTTGGGGGTCGCCTGCACCTGGCCGTTGGCCGTGAGGGAGGCGAGCATGAGAAGACCCAGGGCCGACGAAACGGCCGAACCGCGCGAGAACATGGCTGACTCCTTGTTGGCTCCTCGCGGGCCTTACTTAGCCCAGCGTTTCGGAGCCGACTTGCGTTACCAAGTCAGACGCGTGGCGATGAAACTAGTTCCATCCGAAAAACACGATGAAAACGCACATCAGGGCGTACGGGAATCGGTGGGATCCTGGGGCGAGAACTGGCCTTCGAAGACGAAGGTGGCGGGGCCGCGCATGCGGACGCGGTTGGTGGTGTCGCTCCACTCGATGAGCAGTGTGCCGCCGGGGACATCGACGCGCACGCGGCGGGAGGTTCGGCCCAGCGATGCGAGCGCGACGACAACGGCGCACGCGCCGGTGCCGCAGGCGAGGGTGGCGCCGGCGCCGCGTTCCCAGGTGATGATGCGGATGGCGTCGGGGCTGAGGACGTGAACGAAGTGGACGTTGGTGCCCTCGGGGAAGAGGGTGGAGCGTTCGATGGTTGGGCCGATGTCGCGGAGGGGGACGGCGTCGGGGTTGGTGCACTCGATGATGGCGTGGGGGTTGCCCATGGAGACCGCGCTGATGGTGGGGGCGAGGCCGGCGGCGCGTGACCAAGGTGTTTCGAGTAGCGAGGGACGGGGGATGGAGAGTGGATTGGATGCGCAGATCACCGGGATGCGTGCGGGCTCGAGGATTGGCTCGCCCATGTCGACGGTGGCGGCGAGGAAGGCGGCGCGATCGCGAGAGATTTCGATGGTGAGCGGGCCGCGGCCGGTGTGGAGGGTGAAGGAGTCGGCGGTGAGGGCGTGGCGTTCGCAGAGGTGGCGTGCGATGCAGCGGACGCCGTTGCCGCACATCTGCGCGGGGGAGCCGTCGGCGTTGACAATGCGCATGGTGAGGGCGTTGTTGATGCGGGAGAGGTGGAGGACGCCGTCGGCGCCGATGCCCCGGTTGCGGTCGCAGAGGACTTGGGCGGGGGGTGGGTTTTGAGGGCCGTGGAGGATTTCGTCGAGGATGACGAAGTCGTTGCCGAGTCCGTGGTACTTGAAGAAGCGCAGTGGCATGGTGGCGTGGGCCTTTCGGGGGACGGGCGGGGGAAGAATAGCGAGCGGGGGCGGGGGAGGGATGTGGGGTGAGGGGACGACTACCATCGGGCGATGCAGTTTCTCCAAGGTGCAACGGACAATCCCTTCGCGGTGCTCTCGTTTCTGGCGGCGCCGGCGATTTTGACGAACGCGTCGACGCTGCTGGCGCTGAGCACATCGAACCGGCTGGCGCGGGCGGCGGACCGCGCGCGGTCGGCGGCGTCGATGGTGCTGGCGAGCAAGCCGGCGGAGCAGGTGCTGATCGACCTGAACGAGAAGGACTTTCAGATCGCGACGCGTCGCGCGGCGTTGCTGGTGGAGGCGCTGCGGGCGTTCTATCTGGCGGCGGGCTCGTTCGCGGCGGGGACGTGCGTGGCGCTCTTGGGGGCGTTCGCGGCGTACTTCGGGGTGTCGTGGATGGTGCTGGTGGCGCAGATCGGGACGATCGTGATCGCGATGGTGGGGGTTGGGGCGCTGGTGTCGGGGGCGTTGCGGCTGGTGGGGGAGACTCGGCTGGCGCTGAGCGTGTTGGAGGACCATCACGCGGCGATCACGACGTGGCGGGCGACGCGCAAGTTCACCGAACCGCCGTTGGGCGGGTGAGGCGTGCTTGCTAGAATGACGGCGAAGGAGCATCGCATGACGTGCATCTCTCCGGTCCGTCGCGGCAACGCCGCTTTCGGTCTACTCGCGCTGTTGATCGTGGTTGGGCTGGTGCTGTACCTGATGTTCGGGGCGGGGGGCACGGGATCGGTGGGGGCGGCGAAGAACTCGCGGGACAAGGCGAGGGAGACGGTGTTTGCGATCAACGCGAGCCAGCTCTCGATCCTGATCGCGCAATATCGGCAGGAGCACGACGGGAAGTTGCCGAAGACGCCGGCGGACCTTGATTCGCCGGGGGCGTTCAACGACCGGTGGGGGAAAGAGATGACGTTCACGTTCGGCGAGGGGGTTGCGGGGAAGGTGACGGTGACGTACCGCTCCGCGGGGCCGGACGGGGAGATGAACAACGCCGACGACGTGACCACCACGGGCGATCTCCCGTTCTGAGGATGATTGGGATGAGCGACAAGGTCGGCCAGAGCAACCTGGAGTCGAACGGGCGAGTTGATCCGTCGCAGACGCCGAGCGCGGTGATCCGGTTGGTGGATCAGAGCGGTGTGCAGTGGACGTACGGGTCGATTCACGACGTGCCGATCGAGCAGCGGTCGCTGCTGCCGGAGTCGATTGTTGATCTGAACATGTTCGAGTCCCCTCCGAATCGCGACCCGTGGCAACCGGCGCCGGAGTCGATCGCGGCGGTGGAGATCGCGGAGCCGAAACGGCCGAACCTGATGGTGTGGCTGATCGGGATCGCGATGGTGGTCTCGCTCGTGGGCATTGTGGCGGCGGTGTGGATCTTGGTGAGTTAGGCGGGGCTACTGCTTTTCGCCGGTGGCTTTCCAGGCTGCTTCGAGGGCTTTGGGGTCGCACTTTGCGCCGGACTCGGGGTTGAACGCGCCCAGGCGGGCTTCTTCGAGCAACCAGCGGTAGTGTTCGACGGGTTCGGGGAGGCGTCCGGGCTGGAGCGTCCATTCGCCCGCGTCGACGTTGACGGTCGGCGCGACGCGACGGGCCTGCGGGAGGGGGGCCTTTGTGTTGGTGGGCTTGGCTTTGGTCTGTTCGCCGGCGTTTTCCGCGGCGGCGCGATCGGCGGCCATGGCGCGGGCGATCCAGCCTGTGTACTTCTTCCAGTGCGGACCGAAAAGGGCGAGTGCGCCGGTTTCGACACCGGAGCCGTCTTCGCGGAGGCGGAAGAGACGCTCACGCATGGCTTCTGCGTAGCGTGCGTAGTGGCGGAGGCGTTCCCAGGGGGTGTGGATGATGAATCCGCGCGGCATGAGGTACGCGGCGTGCTCGCGGATGTCGGCGACGCTGATCGCCCAGATCCGCGGCGTTCCGCTCGCGATGCGGCTCGCGACCTTGTGGCGTGCTTCGAGTGCGCGGAAGATGACGCCGCAGACGTCGATGGTGGTCTGGCCGAGGCGGCCCCAGTGGGAGAGTTGGCGGGCTTCGAACTCGTCGCGCGAGGTCACCGGCGCCTGACCGAGCATGAACGCCGATTCGCACGAGAGGCAGATCAGCGCGTCGCGGAGTTCCTCGGTGGTGCCGAGTGGCTTGTACTGGCGCGCGGCCTCCTGCCAGGCCTGCATGGACTCGATGCGGGCGCCGAGCTCGTCGCGTGCGGCGAGGGCGAAGAGCCTGCGTACACCGAACCACGTGTGCACCTGCGCGGCGCGTGGGGTGGGCAGGAGCGAGACGCGGATGCTGTCGCCCGCGTCGATGAGGCTTGGGTAGCTTGTTGCCTGGCCGTCTGCCTTTGATTCCGCGGGGAGTGAGTCGAAGTCCCACGTGGTGATCCCCGAACGCTCGAAGAGCTTCTTGGCGGCACCGGCTTGTGCCCGGGTGAGCCGGCCGGCGAGTTGCGTGCGGAGCGCGGCGAGATCGCGACCCGCGGCGAGTTCCTTGCCATGTTCATCCACGACGAGAACGCGGATGCGGAGGTGATCGGGAACCGCCTTCTCGTCGAAGGCTTCGGCGGGGACGTCGACCGAGTGCAGGATGCGAAGGACTTCGGCGAGCGCTTCGGGCAGCGTGGATTCGCGCCAGGTGAGCAGCGAGGCCGCGTCGGCGGCGGTTTGCTGGAGTGGGGCTTTGCGTTCGAGGTTCTCGCGGTCGCTTCGGGGGAGGGCTTTCAGGAGCGCGTGGGTCTTCTCGGCGAGCATCCCGGGCACGACCCACGCGAGGGCCTCGGCGCGGGCGTCGGGAAGCCGGAGGAGTGGGAGCTTGATCGTCAGGCCGTCCTCTTCTTTGCCGGGCTCCCAGGCGTAGGCGAGTGCGCAGGGGTTGCCATCGCCGGGACTGATTGCATCGGGGAAGAAGGAAGGCTCTGACGCGGTGGCGGCTTCGGCGTTCAGTACATCGGCTTCGCTCAGGTGCAGCAGCCGCGGCGAGGCTGGGCTGGCGGCGGCGTACCACGCGCGGAAGGATGCGGCGTCGGTGACGGAGCTTGGGACTCGTTCGGCGAACCACTGCGCGATGGCGTCGGCGTCTTTCACGACGTTTCGGCGGCGGAGCTTGGTCTGGACGGCCTTGGCCCGCGCGAGCACGTCGGCGTTGTGGCGGACGAAGGGCGAGTCGTCGTTCCAGAGATTCTCGGCGAGCGCGTGGCGGAGGAAGAGGCGGCGGGCCTGCGCGGGGTCGAGCGGGGCGAGTGGCACGCGTCGCCGCGGCACGACGGCGAGCCCGCGGAAGGTGACGCGTTCGAACGCGGTTGCGGACATGGTTTCGCGGTCGAACGAGGCGTCGGCGAGTTCGTGGCGGAAGACCTGCGGCGCGACGACGCCGATCCACTCGGGGTCGATGCGGGCGACGGTGCGTGCGAAGACTCGCGAGGTCTGGACGATCTCCGCGGCGACGATCCACTTCGGGGCCTTCTTGAAGAGCGCGGAACCGGGGAAGATGGAGGCCTTGAGCCCGCGAGGACCGGAGTACTCGAAGCTGCCGCCGGCTTCGTCGCGGCAGAGCACGCTGGCGAGAAGCCCGGTGAGCAGTGCTTGATGGACGCGGACCGCGTCGCGCTCGGTGCGGGTTGCTTTGAGGCCGACGTCCTCGCACAACTCGCGGAGCTGGTGGAACGTGTCGATCCACTCCCGCATGCGCGAGTGTGAGACGAAGTGCTCGCGGCACCACGCGCGAAGGCCCGCGCCGCCGTCGTCGCCTTTCTCGTGGTACTCGTCCCAGATGTTGAGCAGCGTGAGGAAATCGGAGGTTTCATCGCGGAAGAGCGAGTGCGCGGCGTCGGCCTGCTGCTGCCGATCCATCGGCCGCTCGCGGGGATCTTGGATCGAGAGTGCCGCGGCGAGGGGGAGCACGTCGCGGAGGCATCCGAGCTCCGAGCCGGCGAGGAGGACGCGGCCGATCTTGGGGTCGAGCGGGAGTCGGGCGAGGCGGTGGCCGAGGCGGGTGAGTTCCGCGCCGGGTTCTTCGCCGTCGAGTGCGCCGAGCTCGAAGAGCGTGGCGTAGCCCTCGCGGATGGCGGCGGCGGTGGGGGGCTCAACGAAGGGGAAGCGATCGACGGGCCCGAGCTCGAGGGATTTCATCTTGAGGATGACTGCCGCGAGGCTGGTGCGGAGGATCTCGGGGTCGGTGAACTTCGGTCGTTCCTTGAAGCTCTCCTCGGCGTACAGGCGAACGCAGACGCCTTCGGAGACGCGGCCGCAGCGACCGGAACGCTGCTCGGCGGATGCTCGGGAGATTGGTTCGACGAGGAGACGCTGGACTTTCGACAGGTGGTCGAACCTGCTGATCCGCGCGTACCCGCTGTCGATGACGTAGCGGATGCCGGGGATCGTGAGCGATGTTTCGGCGACGTTGGTGGCGAGGATCACGCGCCGGCGGTCACCGGGGTGGAAGACGCGGTCCTGTTCTTCCGCGGTGAGACGCGCAAAGAGCGGGAGAATCTCGGCGTCGGCGGAGTCTTCGCGGCGGAGGGTGTCGGCGGCGTTGCGGATTTCGCGTTCGCCCGGCAGAAAGACGAGGATGTCGCCCTTGGGGAGGCGCGGGGAGCACAGGTCGCGCACGGCGTCGGCCACGGCGAGGGAGACGTTGCGGTCGGGGTCGTCGTCGCGCCCGATGGGCCGGTACTTGATGGTCACGGGGAACATGCGCCCCGAGACTTCGATGACCGGTGCGACCGTTGGGCCGCCGAAGTGCGCGCTCAGCCGCTGCGGGTCAATCGTTGCGGAGGTGATGATGACCTTGAGGTCGGGCCGCCGCGGCAGCAACGTGCGCAGGTACCCCATCAGGAAGTCGATGTTGAGGCTGCGTTCGTGGGCTTCGTCGATGATGATCGTGTCGTACCGCGTCAGGGCCGGGTCGTTCTGCGTTTCGGCGAGGAGGATGCCGTCGGTCATCAGCTTGATCGCGGTCGCCTCGCTCGTCTGGTCGTTGAATCGCACCTGCGCACCGACGGCTCCACCCAGCGGCACGCGGAGTTCCTCGGCGATTCGTGCTGCGACGCTGCGGGCCGCGATCCGGCGGGGCTGCGTGTGGCCGATCATGCCCGCGGCGCCGCGTCCGAGTTCGAGGCAGATCTTCGGGAGCTGCGTGGTCTTGCCGGAGCCGGTTTCTCCGCACACGACGCAGACCTGGTGCGCGGCGATCATCGCGGCGATCTCGGCGCGGCGTGCGGAGATCGGGAGTGCGTCGTCGAATGTGGGGCGCGGGAGCGACGAGCGTCTCTTGCGCACTTCCGCGAGCGAACTCGTGAGCCGTTCGCGAAGTCTCGGCATAGCGTCCGCGCGGGCCGTGGCGTCGGCGAGGAGTTCGAGGAGTTCGGGCCGGTCCGCGGTGCGGGCGGCGTCGATCTCGGCGCGGAGCGTGGAAAGCTGTGGGTCGGTGCTCACGTCGGAGTCTAAGCCCCCTCGCGGTCCTCTCGCCCGCACTCGGGGCAGCGTCTTGGTGCGTCGGAGGCGGATTTCAGGCCGCGGAGGGTGTAGCCGCAGCCTTTGCAGTGGTCGTGCTCGCGGTGGGTCCAGAAGCGGTACGCGAAGGCCCAGAAGAAGAAGCCAGAAACGGCGAGAGGACCCCAGACGGGGATTCTCGCGTACCACCAGGTGGGGTACGAGGCCCACTCGAAGGTGGTGTTCACGCCGGTGTCGCCCTGCATCCACAGGGACCACTTCCCGCGGGGTGCATCGTCGCGCTCGATGTTGAGTCTTCCGGCCGTGAGGTAGACCTTGGTCCGGGGCGTCGAAACGCCGGTCCACGCGACGACGGAGAGGATGGATGCGCCGGCAAGAACGGCGAAGATCGCCGCCGCGAGCAGGGCGCCGAGTCGTCGTCTTCGTCGTTCGCGCGTGACGCGTTCGGGATCTGACATCGGCGAAGCGTATTCCTCGATGGCACGGTGCGCGCTGTGGTGCGCGGTGTGATATCATGGTCCTTCCGGCAAGGAGGCTTTCATGGACCGAGCTCTCGTCAAGACCGCTCTCGCATTGCTTGTGCTCGCGAACGCCCGTGGCGTTCTCGCTCAGGAGTCCTCGCAGCCCGATCGATCTCCGCGGGATCTGGCCGAAGTCCCCGTCGCCCCGAACAAGCCCGCGGTGCAGCCATCCGCGATTCCGACGGTACCCGGACTCGGTGCCGCGAGCTACAACGTTCCCGGCCGGCGTTTCCTTCCCGAGGGCACGTTTCTGACGGGTCTGTCGGGCACCTTGATCAGGACCACGAAGAACGACATCGTCTTCCTCCCCGAAGAGCCCTCGAAGGACAAGGCGAGTGAGCCGGCATCGCAGCCGTTCGTGCTCGTGCCCTCGCAGAAGCTGGCGCAGCTCGATGCCGCGACGAAGGCCCTGGATGCGACGACGCGTGTGAACATCTCCGGGCAGGTGTTCGTGTATCGTGATCGCCAGTACCTGCTGACGAGCGCGTACGCGGTGAAGCCCAACGTGGTGCAGCCTGAGCCCGCGCCCGCGACGGACGATGTGCCGGCGGATGCGCCCAAGGCCGAGCCGGCAAACGACCCTCGCGTCGGTGATCTCATCCGAGAGCTCGAGAGCGAGCGTGGAACCGAGCGGCTGCTCGACCCCGGCACCGTTCCGACCCCGACCGCTGCGGACGCGGTCGACGATCCCGAGAAGCATCCGCTCGCGAACGAGGGAACGCTGTTGTCCAACAAGCGTGGCCGGCTCGTGAGGCTCCGCGAGCTCGGTGGTCGACTCGCCTTTGCCTTCGACAACGACCTCAACAGCCCGACCGCGAAGCCGATGGTGATCGTGCCGTGCGCGATGCTGAAGTCGATGGAAGAAACCGCCGCCAGCCGCGGCGATTCGCTCTCGTTTAACGTCAGCGGGCGGGTGCTGGTGTACGAGGGGCGGAACTACCTGCTGCCCGCGTTCTTCCAGGTTCGCCAGCCGGGCGATATCAAGCCGTTGCAGTGAGTCTCGCGCGGACCGCGTCGAGCACCTCGTCAACAGAGATGCGGGCCATCAGTGCCGCGCCACCGGTCGTGTTTTTGTGGTCCATGTCGTCGGCGGGGGAGACGTGCTGCAGCACGTCGCGCTCGCGCGCGTAGGGGCCGACGCGGTTGACCCGGGTGGGTCCGAAGAGCGCGACGACCGGGCGGTTGAAGCCCACAGCGATGTGGAGCGCGGCGGAGTCGTTCGCCACGACGCACGCCGCGTGCGAGAGGAGTTCCATCAACTGCGCCAGGCTGGTGGCGCCGACCAGGTCCACCACGCCCGCGCCGCCCTCGGCGCATCGCAGAAGCGGGCCGATCTGATCGCGTTCGGACTTCGCGCCCACGAGCACGCAGGTGACTCCCTGTGCGCGGAGCGCCTCGGCCACCGCGGCGAATCGCTCCGCGGGCCACTGTTTCCCCGGCCAACGGCTGGTGGGGGCGAGCACGACGTAGCGGGAGAGGCCGCGGGATGCGGCGAAGCCGTCCGCGGCGGGGGGCACGTAGAGCCGCATCTCGTCGGGGCCGCGACGGGCGTCGAGCCCGAGGGCTTCGACGAGGGAGAGCATGCGGTCGACGGTGTGGGTCTCGATGGATGCGGGGACGCGCGTGGTGTAGGCGATGGGTGCGCACTCGCGTGCATCGGAGTGACCGACGCGCATCCGAGCCCGCGTGGCCCACGCGAAGAGAGCGCTGCGGGCGAGGCCCTGGCAATCGAGCACGAGGTCGTAGCGTGGCTGCTTGAGCGTGGAGAGGAAGCCCGCGATCGCGGGGAGGTTGAGCGAACGCGTCCAGCGACCGAAGTCGGCGCGCGGGAACTTGAAGACGTGCGAGAGCGCGGGGTGCGCGATGATGACGTCGGCGAAGGAGTCTTGGACGAGCCAGTCGATTCGAGCCTTCGGGAAGGCGGCACGGAGCGCAACCAGCACGGGCACCGAACGCGCGACGTCCCCCAGGGCACTCGGGCGGATGATGAGGATGCGTTCGGGGTCGGGCATCGGAGGGGAGGATAGCGAATCGGCGGCGGCACGCGTCGGGTTGCGGGTTTCGTTACCCCACAACCGCCGACAGCACCTCGCCCACCGTCGTGACGCCCGATCGGACCTTCGTCACGCCGTCGTCGATCAGCAGGCTCAGGTTGCCGCCCGCGCGCGCCATCGACGCGATCTCGGGGCCGGACTTGCGCTCCATGATCCCGTGCCGCAGCGCGTCGTCCACGCACAGCAGTTCGTAGACGCCAAGACGTCCACGGAAGCCGGTGCCGCGGCACTGCCGGCACCCGACGCTCTTCATCATCCGGTCGCCCGCGACGGGGGCGTACCCCATGGGCAGTTCAACCTCGCCGGGCGCGGCTTCCACGCCGCAGAACGTGCACAGCCGCCGCACCAGCCGCTGCGCGAGGATTCCTTCGACGGAGGACGACACGAGGAACGGTTCGACGCCCATGTCCAGCAGACGCGTCGTCGCGCCGCACGAGTCGTTTGTGTGCAGCGTCGAGAAGACCAGGTGGCCGGTGAGCGAGGCCTGGATCGCGGTTTCGGCGGTTTCCTTGTCGCGGATTTCACCGATCATCACGACGTCGGGGTCGTGACGGAGGATGGACCGCAGGCCGCTCGAGAAGTCGAGGCCCACCTTGTGGTTGACCGGGATCTGGTTCACGCCCGCGACGTGGTACTCCACCGGGTCCTCGATGGTGATGACCTTCACCTCGTCGCTCACGATGCGGTTGAGGGAGGCGTACAGCGTCGTCGACTTGCCCGAGCCCGTCGGCCCGGTGACCAGAAGGATCCCGTGCGGCCGCTGGATCAGCCGATCCCAGCGGTCCAGCACCACTCCCGGCATCCCGAGATCGTTCAGCGACATCAGGACCGCCGCCTTGCTCAGCACGCGGAGCACGACGCCCTCGCCGTGCAGCATCGGGATCACGCTCACACGCAGGTCGTATTCCTGCGGGGGTTGGCCCTGGGCGCGGACCTTCATCGCCAGGCGTCCGTCCTGCGGACGACGCTTCTCGGCGATGTTCATGTTCGACATGATCTTGATGCGCGAGATGATCGCGGCGCCGAACCGATTGATCGTCGCAGGAACGTTTGCCCGCTGGAGCACGCCGTCGATGCGGTATCGGACCACCAGCTCGTGCTCGTACGGCTCGATGTGCACGTCCGTCGCGCGGTCCAGAATCGCCTCGGTCAGCACGTCGTTCACCAGCTTGATGACCGACGCCTCCTGCGCCTGCTCGATCTCGTCGCCGGCCTTGGGCTCCACGAGCAGCCCCGCTTGTCGGTCGAGCCCCTCGGCCATCGCGTCCAGCGTGTCGCCGCCCACGCCGTAGTTGGCGCGGATGAACTTGTGCAGGTCGTCCTCGTCCGCGAGCGCCAGCTCGATCGAGCAGCCGGTGAGCAGCCGCAACTCATCGAGCCCGGCCAGATCCGTGGGGTCGCTCGTCGCCACCGTCAGCGTCGTCGCGTCCTTCGCGATCGGCACGCACCGCTGCCTGAAGACCACCTTCGCCGGCAGCACCCCGAGCAGCGAGGGATCCACCGACAGCCCCGCGAGATCAACCACCGGCAGGTGGAACTGCTCGCTGACCGCCCGCAGAACCTGATCGCGATTGGCGAACCCGAGCCGCATCAGTACCCGGTCCAGACGCTCACCGCTCGACGATTGCTCGACGTTTGCGCGGTCCAACTGGACCTGCGACAATACCCCCTGCTCCAGAAGCAGCTCGCCGATGTGCATGACCAAGTGTAGTGGAACATCGCCCCGCGGGGAAGCGAATTCCCCGCGTCCGAGAAGGCCCCAAGCCCTTCCCTAGCCCGGGTACGTGCAGCAGGTCCGATCAGTCTCCCACACCGTGACCGCCTTCAGTTCCGCCCCCGCCTCGCGCACCCGCGCCGACAGCAGCCCAAAGAACACCATCGCGATGTTCTCCACCGAAGGGTTCAGCCCCCCCGGTTGCCGGAACTCCTCCGTGTCTTCGTTCAGGTGCCGGTGATCGAAGCGGTCCAGGATCGCCGCCTTCGCGATCGTCTCCATCACCGCCAGCGTAAACGTGTTCCGCGCCGCCGAAGCTGAATCGATCGCGACGCACGGCTCGAACTGGTAGTTGTGCCCGTGCCCGCGCGGGTTGTTGCACTTGCCGTACAGCCGACGATTCTCCTCGTCCGACAGAGCCGGGTTGTGCAGCCGGTGAGCCGCCGCGAAATCGAACTTCTGCCGCATCAGCACATGACCCATGCCTCTCGCCTCCATCTCCAGCGCGTACGTCGGCGTGACCTGCCACCGCAGCGAATGCAGCAACCCGCCCAGTTCCCCATCCAACAACCGCACCATCTCCGCGAGCAACCCCACGCAGTCCGTCGCATCGCCCCGCGCCGCAACCTCCCGCGTCACCGCCGGCAGCACAACCCCAGCCACCGCCGCGTCCACCCGCTTGATGTCCACGAGGTACGCCGACACGGCGTCGATCTCGCCGCGGCAGGTCACGCGAAGCTCAAAGTACCGCTCCAACCCCCGCACGCGTGGCGAACCCGCGTACCCATTCTGGGCTGCGGCGTCCGCTTCGCCGGGGGAGAATCGAACTGTCCTCGTCAATGTAACCACGGCTTGACTGTATAGACTCATTCACCCGCGGGAAACACCCCGCACGCACAGGAGTTCGCACGCCATGTCCATCAAGATGCTCCTCGCCCTCGCCGCCGCGTTCCCCTTGGCCTCCCTCGGCGCCCTCGCCCAGGAGAATGCCCCGGAAACCCCCGCGCCCGCCGCCGCGGACCCCGCGCCCGCGACGCCCAAGGAGGTCCTCACCGGCAAGCTCAAGGACATCGACGGCACCGAACAGGACCTCTCCCAGTACAAGGGCAAGGTCGTCCTCGTCGTGAACGTCGCCAGCAAGTGCGGCTACACCCACCAGTACGCCGGCCTCGAAACCCTCTACCAGAAGTACAAGGACCGCGGCTTCGTCATCCTCGGATTCCCCGCCAACGACTTCGGCGGCCAGGAACCCGGCAGCTCCGACGACATCAAGAAGGTCTGCCACACCAAGTACAAAGTCACCTTCCCGATGTTCGAGAAGATCTCCGTCATCGGCGCCTCCCGCCACGCCGTCTACGAGGCCATCGCCTCCGCTCCCCTCCCCGCCGGCGAGCCCCCCAAGTGGAACTTCACCAAGTACCTCATCGATAAGGACGGCAAGGTCGTCTCCTCCTTCGGCTCCCGCGTGAAGCCCGACGACGCCTCCCTCGCCCGCTCCATCGAAGACCTTCTCGGCCCCGCGACTCCCGCCGCCCCGGCCGACGCCCCCAAGTCCGAACCCGCAGACAAGAAGTGACCCCCCGCAAGCGAAAAGTCCTCGTCGCCATGAGCGGCGGTGTCGATTCCTCCGTTGCCGCGGCATTGATGAAACAGGCCGGCCACGAGGTCGTGGGTTGCTTCATGCGCCTCGGCTCACCCGGTGAACGCCTCGATGAGCTCCTCCCCTCCGACTCCTGCGAGTCCGCCCCGGCCGTGAAGATCGGTCACCAGGGGTGCTGCTCCATCAACGACGCCGCCGACGCCCGCTCCGTCGCCGCCGCCCTCGACATTCCGCTCTACGTCTGCAACTTCAAGAAGGACTTCGGGCGCATCATCGACTACTTCGTCGACGAGTACGCCAACGGCCGCACGCCCAACCCCTGCGTGCGCTGCAACGACTGGCTCAAGTTCGGAAAGCTCCACGACTACGCCCGCCAGATCGGCGCCGACCTCGTCGCCAGCGGCCACTACGCCCGCATCATCGACGTCGAGAGTCAGCCCCGTCTCGCCCGCGGCTTCGACGACTCCAAGGACCAGTCCTACGTCCTTTTCGGCGTCCCTCGCGATCAACTCTCGCACATGGCCTTTCCCGTCGGCGGCATTCCCAAGTCCGAGGTTCGCGAACTCGCGCGGCAGTTCGGACTTCCCGTCTTCGATAAGCCCGACTCGCAGGAAATCTGCTTCGTCCCCGACAACGACTACGCTGGCCTCGTCGAACGCAAACGCCCCGACCTCGCCCGCAAGGGACAGATCGTCGACGAATCCGGCCGGGCACTTGGCGAACACGGCGGGCAGCACCGCTTCACCATCGGCCAGCGCCGGGGCGTCTCGGTTTCCCTTGGTCATCCCATCTACGTCTTGGGCAAAGACCCCGCGACCAACCAGGTGGTGGTGGGGGAGCGAGATCGGCTCGACGTCGTTTCCTGCGAGGCCAACGAGGCCAACTGGCTCGTCGATCCTCCCGCGTTCGGCCAGTCGCTCCGCGTGATGGCGAAGTACCGCTACAACACCAAGCCCGCCCCCGCGACCGTCCAGTTACTCGACGACGACACCGGTCCCGATCGTCCTTCGGGTAGGCGTGGCCGATTCCTCGTTCGGTTCGATTCCCCCCAGCAGGCCGTCGCGCCCGGTCAGGCCGTGGTGCTGTACGACGACGCAGACACCGTCATCGGCGGTGGCTGGATCGCCACCACGACGCGCCCGACGTCACCCTCGTGATTCCGATCAGATCCCGCCGCCGCGACGGGCCATCGAGAGCTTCGCACGCGCCAGGTCCTGCGACCGCTGGTCCTTCGCCGCCTTCAGTTCGCTCTCAGACCCGCTGACGGTCAACTCCTCCGCCGGGAACGCGTCCTCGGCGAGGATCGTCATGTGGTCCGCATCCATCCGGATGATCCCGCCGCTGATCACGAACGACCGCGACCCGCCCTTGGTCTTCTCCGAATCGGCGAACTCCAGCCGGAGTTCCCCGGTCCCCAGCCGACCCAGCAGCGGCGCACGTCCCGGAAGGAAGCCCATCAGGCCATCCCAAGCGGGTACAGACGCGTACGTCACCCGGTCGTTGACAAGGGCGGCAGTGGGGGTCACGAGCTTGCAGTGGAAGGACTTTTGAGCCACAGACGTTCTCCGCTTTCCGTCGCGACCGATCCTCGGTCGGGGGTCCATGGTATGCCTCAACACCCCCCGCGGACAGTCGGCAGGGGTGTGTGAGGGAGGGTAGGCTTACCCCAGTGACCCGCAGGCAACACGCCACCATCGCCCTCCTCCTCGTCCTCCTCGCCCTCGCCGGAGCCGCCGCCATCTCGTCCGGCCCCGGCGGCCTCGCCTTCGACGACCCCGAACTCCTTGGATTCCGGGCCTTCCGGGCCATCGCCGCCGCCGTCGTCGGTCTTGCCCTCGGGGCCGCCGGTGTTGTCCTCCAGTCCATGATGCGCAACCCCCTCGCTTCCCCCGACCTCCTCGGGGTCGCCGGCGGGGCCGGGCTCGCCATGTCACTCGCCGCGTATTTCGCCGGTCTCAGCGGCAACGCCGCCAAGTTTGCCTGGGCCGGCCCCTGGGCCACCGCCGCCGCCGTCCTCGGGGCCCTCGCCGCCCTCACCCTCGTCTACGCCTTGGGCCGCCGCAAGCGCGGCCTCGACCCCGCCACCGTCATCCTCGTCGGCGTCGTCGTCGGGATCCTTTCCGCGTCCCTCACCCAACTCCTCCAGCAACTCATGCCCCCCGAGCAAGGTCGCAGCGCCGCCAGCGCGTTCCTGGGCGGCATCCGCGAAAACGAACTCGGCTGGGCCGAACTCTCCCTCATCGCCGCGCTCACCCTCGCCTGCGTCACCTGGGCGGCCTTCCTCGGCCCCGCCATGGACGCCTCCGCCATGGGCGACGACGAAGCCATCAGCGTCGGCGTCAGCCTCCCACGACTCCGCATCAGCCTTTTCATCGTCGCCGGCGTCCTCAGCGCCGGCGCCGTCGTCATCGCCGGTCCCATCGGTTTCGTCGGACTCATATGTCCGCATTTCATCCGCCTCGCCTCCGGCCCCCGTCACCGCGGCCTCGTCATCGGGGCCTCACTCGCCGGCGCACTCCTCGTCCTCGGCGCGGATACCTTTGTTCGCCTTATGCCGCTCCAGACGGGAAGACTCCCGCTCAGCGTCATTACGGCCGTCATCGGTGGACCCGTGCTCGTCCACATGCTCCGATCTCGAAACGGGAGAATCGCATGAACCGCATCGCCATGTTCGCCACCTCCGCCGTCCTTGTCCTCGCCCCCTTCGCCGCGGCACAAGACGCCCCCGCGAACCCCGCCGCGCCCCAGCCCGCCGTTCAACCCCCGCCCAACGAATCCAAGGAGCAACTCATCGCGCTCCTCGCCGAAGCCGGCAAGCCCGAAGAATCCCACAAGGTCCTCGAGCAACTCGTCGGCGACTTCGAGATCTCCGGCAAGCTCTCCATGATGCCCGGCCTCGACATCGACTGGGCCAGCACCGGCACCGGCAAGACCATCCTCGGCGGTCGCTTCCTCGAACTGGACATCACCTCCAAGCCCGACGCCAAACCCCAGATCTCCAGCAAGTCCGTCTTCGGCTTCGACACCCGCCGCGGCGTCTACACGATGTGGGGCATCGACACCCTCGGCACCTACAGCGTCTCCGGCACCGGTTCCTACGACGCGGCCACCAAGAAACTGACCATCTCCGGCACCGAAGCCGAAGGCGGCCGCACCCTCAACTTCCGCTTCACCTACACCTTCTCCGACACCGGCTACAACGCCACCCTCGAGTTCGAAATGGCCCCCAAGACCTGGTCCACCGTCGGCAATTGGGCCGCCAAGCGCATCGAGAAGAAGTAAGGGATCGCAGCGGACATTGCGTCCGATCCACGTGCCGCGCTCGGGCTCGCGGGGTGTATACGTGGACAGACCCGATGTGGCCACCAATCACGTTCGGTCACTCTTCGCCATCCGTGAAGTGTTTTTCGTTCGCCATGGTCAGGGGCAGAGATCGACATCATCTTCCTTGTTCGAGCGGCGTACCTCTTGACGGTCTTGTTCCGGAGGAGATCCCGGTAAGGCCCGGAAACGCTTTTGGCTCTGAGCGGTATCAACTGGCAATACACGCTTCGCACGCACTGGACCTTCACCCGCCCAGGATGTCCGTTGATGCAGAACTGGTTCGACAGGATCGCGCAGTTTCTCGGTGCTCACTGGGGGATCGCCAGTGGTCGGGTCCCCATTCGCCCGACTTTTGATCGACCCGAGGTGCTGCTGCTTGCGCCACTCTTGTGCATCGCAGCCTGGTGGATCGCACGACGAAGTCTTGCCGGCAGCCCGGGTGCTCGCTCGAGCCTCCAGTTCCTTATCCGTTGCCTCGTCATCGTCCTACTCACGGTGGCACTCGCCGGCCCTCACGCCCGGTGGCGAGCCGACAATGTTGCCGTCGTTGCCGTGCTCGACGTCAGCGACTCCGTGCCCGCTGGCCAGCAGAAGCTTGCCGCCGATTTTCTGAACGCCTCTCTCGCCAACCGTCGTGATGGTGATCGCTTCGGTCTCGTCACCATCGCACGGGATCCGCTCGTCCAACTGCTCCCAAGCCGCACCGTAACGCGCGCCGAGCTGGGTAGCGTGGGATCGGTCGACGCCAGCAACCTGCGAAAGGGCGTCGATCTCGCCTTCTCCCTGATCCCCCCGGATGCCGCCGGACGGATCCTGCTGATCTCCGACGGCAACGAGACCGATGGTGTGCTCGCCGGTGCAGCCGAGCAACTCCTCGCCGCGGGAGTCCCGATCGATGTCGTGAGCGTCGAGTATGATCGTTCCGCAATCGTGCGTGTCGAGAACCTCGTCGTCCCCGAGTGGGCCCGCGACGAGGACACGATCTCCGCTCGCGTGGTGCTGCGCGCTGGCGCCCCGTCCTCCGGCCGCCTCACCCTCGTGCTCAACGGCGAGACGGTCGACCTCGACCCGGATTCTCCCTCGCTCGGTGCCCACGTTGATCTCGATACCGGCCTCCAGGTGTTCACTCTCCCGATCAAGCTTCCGAGCGGGCCTGTCCACCGGATGCAAGCGGTTTTTGAGCCAGAAGACTCTGCTTTGTCACTGCCCCCGGTCCAACGCGCAGAAGCGGTCACGTTCACCAGCGATCGAGGTCGAGTCCTGATCCTTGCTGACGAGCCCGAAGCAGCTGCGCACTTCACCGACGCACTCGCCCGTGAGAACCTGACGATCGAGGTGCGTTCGGGCAGCTCTGCCCCCTACACCCTCGCCGATTGGGCGGGCTTTGACGCCGTTGTCCTCTTCGACCAACCCGCCTACGCGTTCTCGCAGTCGCAGCAATCCCTCCTGCGTACCTACGTTCACGATCTCGGTGGCGGACTTCTCGTCGTCGGTGGACCCCGCAGTTTCGGAGCCGGCGGCTGGATCGGATCGCCGCTCGCGGATGTGCTCCCCATTCTGTTGGATCCCCCCCAGAAACGCAAGATGCCGATGGGTGCGCTCGCACTCATCATCGACCGTTCGGGGTCGATGAGCGCGCTCGTCGCCGGTGCCAACATGTACCAGCAGCAGATCGCCAACGAGGCGGCGATACTCGGTGTTCGCGCCCTCTCCCGCTTGGATCAGATCACGGTCGTCGCCTTTGACGGAGAGGCCGAGACCGTCGTGCCCCTTCAATCCGCCAGCGATCCCGATTCCATCGCCAGAAAGATCCAGTCCATCGCGCCCGGCGGTGGTACCAACCTCTTCCCCGCAATCGACGCCGCCGCCGCCCAACTCGAGAAATCCCCCGCTGGCGTTAAGCACGTCATCATCCTCACCGATGGTCAAACCGTCGGTGATCCCCGCGACGGAGTCGCCCGAGCGGCCGAGCTCCGCCGCCGGGGAATCACGCTCTCCACCGTCGCCATCGGCGACCAGTCAAACGACCCCCTCCTCGTCGGTCTCGCCCGTGCCGCAGGCGGTCGCTTCTACAACGTCAAGAGCCAGAACTCAAAGGCCCTCCTCCCACAGATCTTCATCAAGGAAGCTCAGACCGTCCGCCGCAGCCTCATCTGGGAAGGCCGCCCCTTCTCCCCGAAAGTCTCCGCGTTGTCCGATCCACTCCGCGGCATCGCCGATCCGCTCCCAGGAATCAGTGGCTACGTCGTCACCGCGGACCGTGGCGGCCTCTCCACCGTCGCCATCCAAGGGCCTCATGGTGACCCCATCCTCGCGCACTGGCAACACGGCCTGGGGCGTGTGACCGCCTACACCAGCGACGCCACGACCCGCTGGAACGCCGCTTGGACATCCTGGCCTTCGTTCCTCCCCTTCTGGCAACAGCAACTCAAGTGGGTCATGCGCCCAACCGGCAACGCCAACGCGACTGTCGCGGTCACCCCTCGGGGTGACCGCTCCCTTGTCGCTCTCGACCTCCTCGATCCCTCTGGCGATCCCCTCAACTTTGCCGCCATCCAAGCCAAGCTCGTCCCCCCGGCTTCCGCCTCCGGTCCACCTCAGGATGTCACCTTTCGCCAGACCGGTCCCGGCCGGTACGAAGCCAACGTCGAAACGCTGGCCGTTGGCTCGCACTTGCTCTCCCTCCGATACGACGCGCTCGGCAACACCTCTCCGGGCTCGAGTCTCCTCAGCGGCTCTGTTCGCGCCGCGATCACACACCGCGAAGGCGGTGAGATGCGCCTTCCCACACCGAGCACAAACCTCCTGTGGGACCTTGCATCCCGATCCAACGGACGCATCTACCGGCTCGATCGCCAAGGCGCTTCTCTCTGGACACGCGATCATCTGACCATGCCCCAATCCTCGCGGTCGATCTGGCTGCTCGTCACCGCAGCCGCCATCGCCATCTTTCTCGCGGATGTCGCCAGCCGCAGAATTGCCATCGATCTCGCGAAACTGAAGTCATCCATCGCGAGCCTCGGCGCCCCGGCGCCCGTTCAAACCCCCGCTGGTCTCGGCGTTCTTGCCGCCGCGAAGGCCCGTGCTTCCGCGACCCAACCCCGCGCTGCGCCCGAACCGCATCCACTCCACTCCACATCGCCGGGCACCGCCCAGCGCCCCGACGCCGCAGCCCCACCTCCTCCCCAACGCCCCGTCCCTGACAAATCGCCCAACCCAACCCCTGCCTCGGCTACCCCATCAAGTCCGCAAGCCGGGGACACCATGTCCCGACTCCGAGCCGCAAAGCAGCGATCCCTCTCCCAAGATCCGCCCTCCGCAGGTGAGGCGCCGAACGTCCCCTGAGCGGCGACACGCCCTCCTCACCGCGCCACCCGTCCCCCCAGCAGCCGCAGCCCACCCAGCGTTGCAAGCGAAATCGCGATCATCACCGTCGCCAGGATCAGCGGCCGATCCGTCCCCTGCTCCAGCCCGAGATAGATCGCCAGCGGAACCGTCTGCGTCGAGCCCGGTAGATTCCCCGCAAAGATCACCGTCGCCCCAAACTCCCCGATTGCGCGGCTCCAACTCATCGCCGCGCCCGCAGCCAGCGACGGCGCCGCCGCCGGCACCAGCACCCTCCACGCAAACGTCACCCCACGAGCCCCGTCCAACGCCGCCGCCTCGCGTACCTCCACCGCAACCGCCTCAAACCCCGCACGCGCCGATCGAACGTAGTACGGCGCGGCCACAAACACCTGCGCCAGCACCACGGCCGCGGGCGTGAACGCCACACCCAGCCCCATCCGATCCAACATCCCCCCCGCCGCGCCGCTCCGCCCCAACAGGAACAGCAACGCCACACCCGCCACGGCCGGCGGCAGCACCGTCGGCAAGTCCACAAGCGCTTCCGCCACCGCAACCCCCCGCGCACGCGCGGCCCGTGGCAGCGACAACCAATACGCCAGCGGCGTTCCCATCGCAACCGTCAACGCCAGCGAGATCGCGCTCGTCACCACGCTGACCGCGATCGCGCTCCGCGTCTCCACGCTCGCCAACTCCGAAACCACCGCGTGAAACGGCGTCCGCGCCACCAGTACACACACCGGCAACGCCAGAAACACCAGCAGCGGTGCGCCGAGCATCAGCGACGCCCGCCCACGTCCCATGCTGGACGCCCATGACGTGCTCACGGTTGCGGTATCTCAAACCCCCGCCGCGCGAGAATCTCCGCCGCCTTCGGCGAAGCCAGAAACGCCACGAATCGCGCCGCGTTCACCCCGTCGTGCGAACCCGCGCACACCGCCGCGACATACTCCGTCCGCTGCCCGATCCCCTCCGGCAACGCGATCGCCTTCAGCGGCCGCGTCGACGCCCCGTCGCTCATGTACCCGATCCCCGCATCGGCCTCACCCATCGACACCTTCGTCGCCAGCGCCGACGCCGACTGCTCCAGCGACACCACGTTCCCCTCAAACGCGGCGACAAACGCCGACCCGAACTCCGCCGACTCCCGCGCACGCCTGAGCACCTCGTCCGTCGCCCGCCCCAGCGGCACCGCCTTGTTTGCGATGAGCACCCGCAGCCCCGGTTTCGCCAAGTCCCCAAATCCCGTCACGCCACCCGGGTTTGCGCTCGGCACCAGCACCGCCAGCGAGTTCGCCGCGAACGCTCGCACGCTCGCCTCGTCCACCACCCGCTTCGACCCCTCCACGTGCCTGCGGTCCGCGGATACGAACACGTCTGCCTTCACGCCATTGTCCAGTTGCGTCCGCAACTGGTTCGACGCCCCAAAGCTCAGCGTGACCTCCACGCCCGCATTCTCAGCCGTGAATGCCGCCGCAACCTCCCGCACCGCGTCCGCCAGCGACGACGCCGCCAACACCGTCACCCCCGGCCCCGCCTGCCCCCGCCCGCACCCGCGCCCAGTCACCAGGGCACACGCCAACGCCAACACGAGGCCCACCAGTCTCAGGTTCCGCATGCGGTCAGTGTACGGGGTCCAAAACCGCGTCACGCCCTGCAATACACCGAACGGATTGTCGTTGACTCTGGGGCTCGGCCTACCTTTGATTTTGGCAGCGACCCCAGAGCCGGGGTGTCGCCGCGGACGGGCCATGGGGGCCGCCGCTGATCCGGCTTGGAACGTGACATGAACACCGCGCTGCAGTCGCTCGCTCTCATCGGCAACCTCAACACGTGGGAACTGCTGGTGATCCTCGCGATCGGCCTGCTCATCTTCGGTCGCCGGCTCCCCGAAGTCGGCCGAAGCCTCGGCAAGGGCATCATCGAGTTCAAGAAGGGCCTCAAGGGCGTTGAGGACGACGTCGACGACGCATCCTCCGGCCGAAACGTCAAGAGCCCCAAAGAGTTCCCCCGCACCGGTGAAGACGACCGCCGCGTGAGCCGCTCCGAAACCCAGCAGAACGTCTCCGAGACGCAGGCCTGATACCCAGGTAGCCGATCCCCAGCCGCGATACGCTCGTCAAATGCTGACCTGCCATCTCGCGGCCCTCTGCCTCCTCCTCAGCCCCCAAGACCCCCCGCGCATCGTCGTCGCCACCGACGACGTCCGCATCTCCCAATCCTGCATCATCTCGATCCCCCGAGGCACCGTCATCGCCGATACCAACGGCGACGGCGTCATCCATATCGACGCCGATGACCTCACCATCCGCTTCGAAGAAGGCAGCACCCTCCGCGGCTCCGGGCCCACCGTTCCCCCCGACCTCTACGCTGGCATCGGTATCGCCATCCGCGGCCACCGCAACATCCGCATCGAAAACCCCCGCGCCAGCGGCTTCAAGATCGCACTCCTCGCCCAGAACGCCGACGGCCTCTCCCTCTCCGGCGGCCTCTTCGACGACAACTACCGCCAACGCCTCAAGTCCACCCCCGCCGCCGAAGACGGTGCCGACTGGCTCTTCCCACACGAAAACGACCAGCGCCAGTGGGTCACCCAACACGGCGCGGCGATCTGCGTCGAACGCTCGCAGGGCATCCAGGTCTCCACAACCAAAGTCCGTCGCGGCCAGAACGGCCTCATCATCGACCGCGTCAACAACGCGAAGATCTTCGACAACGACATGTCCTTCCTCTCCGGCTGGGGCCTCGCCATGTGGCGCAGCAGCTCCAACATGATCTCGCGCAACGCCTTCGACTTCTGCGTGCGCGGCCACAGCGAAGGCGTCTACAACCGAGGCCAGGACTCCGCCGGCATCCTCTGCTTCGAACAGTGCAACGACAACGTCTTCGTCGAAAACTCCGTCACCCACGGCGGCGACGGCTTCTTCGGATTCGCCGGCAAGGAGGCCCTCGGCGAGAAGCCACCTGAAGCCCCGATCGACTACGCCAACGCCGGCTGCAACCGAAACCTCTTCGTCCGCAACGACTTCTCCTACGCCCCCGCCCACGGCCTCGAACTCACCTTCAGCGAAGGCAACATCATCTGGAACAACCGCTTCGTCGAGAACGCCATCTGCGGCATCTGGGGCGGCTACTCCTCCGAGTCGTGGATCGTCGACAACCTCTTCGAACGCAACGGCGCCATGGCGTACGGCCTCGAACGCGGCGGCATCAACATGGAACACGCCGCCCGCAACGTCATCCTCGAAAACCGTTTCGTCAACAACCGCTGCGGCGTCCACTTGTGGTGGGACAACGATGGCGCGCTCCTCAACCTCCCCGGCGTGAAGGCCAACTACCGCGCCGTCTCCGAGAACATCATCGGCGACAACCGCTTCATCATGGACGACCAGAACCCCTGGACCGGCCCGCGCGCCGGTCGCATGATCGGCACCCAACTCCGCGACGCCGGCGACGGCAACGTCCGCGACAACTTCTACGCCGCCAACATCGCCGTCATCACCGCCCACGGCGCAACCGAACTCGATGCGCCCGCGAACGCCAAGCCAACCCTCTGCACACTCCCCGACTTCGTCCCCCCGTCCGTCGAACCCATCGGTGAATCACGCCCCGTCCGCGCCCGCAGCCACCTCGAAGGCCGCGACAAGATCATCATGGGCCCTTGGGGGCCGTGGGACTTCGAATCTCCCATGATCCGCGACCTCGGCGAAACACCCGAGGGCCGCGTCTACGAACTCTTCGGCATCAAAGACGCCAACGTCCTCTCACCCACCGCCGAAACCAGCGTCGATCTCCCCTCCGATCCCGACAACCCCGCGCACCCATTCCGCGTCACCGTCCTGCCGCGCGAACACGCCGACGTCACCCCCTTCGAACTCGACATCCAGGACGGCCGCCGTTCCTGGCGCACCCGCGAGCGAGGCGTCATCGTTCGCGCCCTCTGGAAAGCCCGCTTCTTTGCGTGGCCCAAGGACACCGACCCCCGCCAGAAGCTCGACGAATGGCGAGCCCTCGCCGCCGATGTCCCCGCCGTCGAACTCCGCTCCCTCCGCCTCCCCTTCGGCCATCGGGGCCCGCGCGCCGAAAATCTCTCCATCCCCGCTGACGCTCAGGCCGCACTCCCCGACGCCGCCGACCACTTCGCGATGATCGCCACCACCTCCCTGCGACTCCCCGCGGGCCGCTGGAAGGTCCGCACCCTCAGCGACGACGGCATCCGCGTCACCGCCGACGCCAAGCCCATCATCGACAACTGGACCTGGCACGGCCCCACGGTCAACGAGGGGATGCTCGAACTCGACCGCGAGCGCACGGTCGAACTCGCCGTCGAGTACTTCGAAATCGACGGCTACGCGGTCCTCGAACTCACCCTCGAACGCGCCGCCGACTGACGCCCCTTACCCAATGATCTTCCGACGCTGGCTCACGTAGTCCCACAGCACGAAGCGATCGAGGTCGTTCCCGCCTGTAAAGAACACCCTGCCACGCGTCCGCTCCGCCATCGCGTGCGCAAACTGCACGTCCTCGCTGCTCTGATTCCAGTGCGGCAGCAGGAAGATGTTCAGCGTGATTCCCTCACGCGCACACGCCGAAGCCTCCCGCATCGTCGCCTCCTCCGTGCGCGGATCCGGCGGGTACAGCATGTACAGCTGCGACCCCTCGAAGTGCGCCGTCGGCAGCCCGTCCGTGATCAGGATGATCTGCCGGTTGGGTGTGTCCTGCACGCTGAGCACCCGCCTCGCCTGGCTCAGCGCGTGCTGCACATTCGTAAAGTGCAGCGGCAACTTCGACTCCGTGATGCTCGCGTCGCTCATGTCCGCCCGCAACCGCACGACCTGCTGCTGGATCGTCACCGGCTTGGGCATCAACGCCGGCAGCTCGCCCGGACTCCGCCGCTTCGCCAGCGTGTACATCTCGTAGAACGCGAGAAAATCCCCCGGGTACTCCGTCCTGATCAACCCGTCCAGCGCCATCGCCATCCGCTTGCAACTGATGTACTGCCCGCCGAACCGCATCGACCCCGACATGTCCAGCAGCACCGCCGTCGCGCACCGCGGCGAGTTTCTTGTGCGATGAATCTCAAGATCATCCATCCGGATGCTCGACCCGCCCCGCGCCACGCTGTTCACGATCGACTGCACGATGTCCACGCCACCCACCGGATCGCCGAACTCGTACGCCTTCGTGCGCTCCGTCTCGACGGGCCCTTCACCCTCCACCGGCCCGCGATGCCGACCCGACCTCGCGCTCTCCAACTCCGCGAAGATCTCGTTCAGCAGTTTCCGCTGAAAGATCCGAAACGCCTTGGGGGTCAGTGAAAAACCACGCTTGCCCGAGTCGAGCCCCTGCCGCTTCGCCTCTTCCCGCAGGTAAGACTCGATCTGCTCCTGCACCTTGTTGATCGACTCCATCGACTCCGCATCGGCGAACTCGCTCAACTCATCGAGATCGATGATCGCGAGCTGCGCCGTCTTCGCGGCCTCCAGCAACTGCTCGATCAACCGATCGATTGTCTCCAACTCCTCCTTGATCGCGATCGCCTCGGCCACCGTCATCGCCGTGCGACCCGTGAACGTGTACTTCGCGAGCAGTTGCTGAACCTGGTACCGCTCCCCGAGCTTCTCGATAAGCCTCAGCAAATCCCGCGAAAACGCCGAGTCCTCTCGCTTCTGCCTGTACCACAGTTTTTCCAGATCCCGGACCTGGCCCCTCGCCCGCGCCGCACGAAAATCCGCCTCCTGATCCGCCGGCGTGCGCACCTCCACCGAGTCGTACGCCTTCGTCGCCGCAACCCGCGCGCTCTCCCCCTCGTACGTCGACAAGATCTTCTCGCGACGCTCCCGCAGCATCGCCAGCAGCGACTCGATGCTCGGCCCCAGCCCCGGGAACATCGACGGGTCCAGCCTGATCGCGTTCGCGAGCTGCTCCGCCGTAAACCCCCGCATCGACCCGTGCATCAGCATGTGATCAAACGCCGCCCCCGCCAGATCCGGTGCCGGAGCAGTGGGGGACGGAAAGTTCTTCGGGTCAAACCCGAGATACGTGTGCACCACCCCGCCGTGCGCGGGCCTCACGCCCTCAGAGCTCATAACTCACCCGCCCCTGCCGCGTCGCCCGTGAAATCATGTCGCTCGCGTGCAGCCCCGCCAGCACAAACTCCACGCAACTCGCACGAACCGCGGCATCGGCCGCCGGATTCACCTCAAACGCCTTCTCCCACACCTGCGGCACCCGCTTCAGAATCTTCTCGTAGTGCGACGACGCCAGCATGTCGCCCACCTCCACCGTCACCCCCTTCGCGAACACCTCGCCGATCTCCGCCAACCCGTGCCGCGTCACGTACTCCTCAAACACCACCTTCACCGCCTCCGCGCCGATCGCCTCCAGCGCCTGCGACTCCGTCAGCTGGTGCGACCCCATCAAATCAAGCTCCAACTTCCCCACCGCGCTCGCGTGGAAGTGCGCCAGATCGCTGATCCGCGGCACCGTCGTGCTCTCCCCGAGCGAAATCGCCCGCCGCGTCGCGTTCGCGATCATCGTGCGGTAGTTCGACACCGAAAACCGCGCCGAAACCCCCGACGTCTGATCGATGAACGAACTCTTCCGCGCGCAGATCGACATCTGCTCCACGATCTCCTTCATGAACCGCGGCACAATCACCCGCACATCGCCGCGCACCTCCCCCGCCTCATGTTCCATGATCTCGATCCCCAGATCACGCGTCCGCGGGTAGTGCGTCTGAATCGTCGCCCCTATGCGGTCCTTGAGCTGCGGGATCACCTTGCCCGACCGGTTGTACGTCCCCGGGTTCGCGGAGAAAAGCACCAGCACATCCAGGTCAAAGCTGATCGGATACCCCCGGATCTGCACGTCGCGCTCTTCCAGGATGTTGAACAACCCCGTCTGCACCAGGTCATCAAGGTCCGGCAGTTCGTTCATCGCGAAGATGCCCCGGTGCATGCGCGGGATCAACCCAAAGTGCAGCGCATCCTCCGCGCCCATGCTCGCGCCTCCGAGCAACTTCGCGGGATCGATCTCGCCGATGAGGTCGGCGAACTTCGTGCCCGGCGCCAGCCGCTCCGCGTACCGATGCTCGCGAGCCCACCACGCGATCGGCGCATCATCTCCCAGCTTCGCCACCATGCGCTTCCCCGCGCCCGTGATCGGCGCGTACGGGTCCTCGTGAACCGGAGACTCCGGCAGAGCCAGGAACGGCACGAATGGATCCAGGAACCGCACCAGCATCCGCATGAGCTTGCTCTTCGCCTGCCCCTTCTCCCCCAGGAACAGCATGTCATGCTCCGCCAGCACCGCGTTGATCACCTCGGGGATCACCGTGTCCTCGTACCCCACGATCCCCGGGAACAACTCCTCCCCACGCCGAATCGCCGCGACCATGTTCCGCCGCAACTCCGCCTTCACCGCCACCGACTCCCACCCCGACGCCCGCAGCGCCCCCAAAGTCCGCGGCAACTCGTTCCCGCCCACCACGTGATCCTGCGTTTGCATCAATGCTCCGGTGCTCGAAAGAGGCGAACAGACCCGCACACTATTCGCACGCCCCCCGATTCCCGACGCACCTCTCCAAACGCTTCCCCCCACCCCGCCCAACACCGCCCCCACCCACCCCCGAACCGAACGAACCCCACCGGGTGGAGAGCAGCCCGGAAGCTGCGTACCATTGACCCCGAAGCCGAGGTAGCTCAGCTGGTTTAGAGCGCTGGATTCATAACCCGGAGGTCGGCGGTTCAAGTCCGCCCCTCGGCACTTTCGTCAAAGGCCCGTTTCCCTTGGGAAGCGGGTTTTTTTTCTTGGCAGCTTTCGCCTTTGCTGTACTCTGACGATCGGTGTGGCTCGGCTTTGGGCCTTGATTGCCCGACGACTCGCGAGCACATTGAAGCCGCCGAACGGACGACGTGGAGCCTTGGCAACCGGAAGGTGGTGATCCGGCTGCTGGCCGCGCTTGCGTAAGATGATGGCATCTCGCTGGAGGCCCTATATGACGCGTGAACTGAGGATGTTCTCTCCGTCCGTTCCCGAGGTTCGTTGGGCCGTGAGGCATTTTGCCTACCCCTTTCGTAGCGGTTGGCTCTCGCTGCTCGCCGCGGCTCTACTCGCCCTGGTAGCACCGGCCCGGGCAGGGGTCGTCTGCTGGAGCGAGCAGGGCGGGTCCATCTGGCTCGCCAACGTTGATGGCACCGCGATCCGCCAGATCCTCTCCTCGACCGGGGGTGCCCGCGGCGTGTGCGTCGATACCGCACGCGGCAAGGTGTACTGGGCTGCGTACTCCGGCAACTACATCGGGCGTGCGAACCTCGATGGCTCCGGGGTCGAGGTCGTCACTTCGGCGTCGACGCCCGCGGGGGTGGCGATTGATTCCGCCGGTGGCCGGCTCTTCTTCGCGGAGTACGGGAACGGCGGACAGGTGGTGCAGTGCAACCTCGACGGCAGCAACCGAATCGTGCTCACGACCGCCACCGCGAACCCCACCGGGATTGTGTACGGCGATGGCTACGTCTACTTCACCGACTGGAACGATCAGTACAACGGCGTGTTCCGGGTTCCCGCTGGCGGTGGCACGCGGAGCACCGTCGCCTCTGGGATTAACGGTTCCTACGGCGTGACCTACGAGTCGACCGGCTACGTGTGGTTCGGCGACTGGACGACCGACACGATCATCCGGCGGGCCGCCAATGGGAGCGGCTCGAATCTCGTCGTCGCGTCTGGCTCGATGGCGGCGGACTCGTGGGGCATCAGCGTTGATCCCGACGGTTCCGGCGTGTACTGGGCTCGTCAGTTAGGCGGCGGCATCTTCAGGGGGAGCACCGGCGGTGGTTCGGTCGGCCCAGCGCTGCCGACCACGTCTACTCCCTGGGGAGTCTGCGTCTTCGCTGGCCGCGGTCCGAGCATCTTCGCCCAGCCGCAGAGTCAGTCGGTTCTCGTCGGTCAGCCGGTGACGCTCTCGGTTGGCGTGAGCGGCACACCCTACTTCCGGTACCAGTGGGTGCGCAATGGTTCGGACATCCCCGGCGCGACGTCCTCGACATACACGATCGGTTCCGCTGGCCTTGGTTCCGCTGGCCAGTATTGGGTGAACGTCTGGTCTCCGCTTGGCGCTGTCAGCAGCCAGCCCGCGACACTCAATGTCAGCAATCCCTGCGAGGTTCCCACCTTCACGGAGCAGCCCCAATCGGTCGCCACCTGCGAGGGGCTTGCCGTGTCGTGGTCCGCCGCGGCGGTCGGAACACTCCCCATCAGCTACCGGTGGCAGCGCAACGGCGTCGACATTCCGGGCGCGAACACCGGTACGCTGAATGTGCAGTCTGTAACCCAAGCAACCGCGGGTGAGTATACATGCATCGCGACCGGGCCCTGCGGAAGCACAACGAGCGCAGTTGCGCAGCTCCTCGTCCGGACCGCGCCTGTTGTGTTGAGCCAGCCGCAGAGCCAGTCCGCGCCGACCGGCGGGAGCGCGGTGCTCTTCATGCAGATCGCCGCAGACCAAACCGCGGCATTCCGGTGGAGCCTCAACGGCGTTGAACTCTCAGACGGACCGCGAGTATCTGGCGCGACGACGCCATCGCTTTCGCTCTCCAATCTTGGCTTGGACGGCGAAGGCACGTACACCTGCGCCGTGACGGTCGCCTGTGGGAGCGTCGTGAGCCAGCGCGCCGTGCTGAGTCTCACCGACTGCCCGCGGTCGTGGTCAAACCTCGGCGGTGGGCCCTTCGGCAATCGCGCCAACATGGCGCAGACTTACTCGCCGGTCAACGGTGGCACGCTCTGCTTCGGCGGCGTGATCGACGGTGATCTCATGTCCGGTGTCACATGGCTGCTGACCGGCAACTCGTGGCGTCAGGTTGCTGACTCCGGACCCTCCGCTCGCTACATCGCTTCGATGTGCGAACTCCCCAATGGCCACGTGCTGCTCTTCGGCGGACAGGCCGCGTTCCAGACGCTCCCGACCACCCTCGGCGACACCTGGGAATGGGACGGTCAGGCATGGTCGCGCGTGGCAACCTCCGGGCCCGCGCCGCGCGCTGGTCATTCAATGGTCTACGACTCCGCACGCGAGCGAGTGGTGCTCTTCGGGGGGTTGGGGGCGACCGGGAACCTCTACCGCGATACCTGGGAGTGGAGCGGGAACCAGTGGACGCGCGTCGCGGACGCCGGGCCCACGCCGCGCTTCGGCCAAGCGATGGCCTTCGACCCCGTATCACGCGAGATGATCATGTTCGGCGGTTTCAGTGCGACCGGATTCGCAACAGGAACGTGGGCGTGGAACGGCCAAGCCTGGCGCCTCGCGGCGACGACGGGCGTTGTTCCCCGCCACTACCCCAACATGACCTTCGACGCCAGCGCGGGGCGTGTGCTGCTTTTCGGCGGGTTCGAGGGCGGCGCGAACGTGAAGAATGATTCGTACTACTGGTCCGGCACAGGCTGGAACCCGACCGGTGCGACGACGCCCCCGGCCCACCGCTGGTTGCACGGGATGAGCTTCGACCGTACCACGCACTCGGTCGTGGTGACCGCGGGTTGGGGCCTGGGCAACGCTCCGCTCTCCGATGCTAGCGTCTTCTCGAGCCTTCCCTTCCGCCTCTCGGGCCCATACGACACGCTCGTCGCCATCGGTGAAGCGACCTCGTTCAACGTCTCCGCGCCCGAGCCTGGCGCGACCTTTCAGTGGCGCAGGGAGGGCGTCACGCTCATCGACGAAGGTCGCATCACCGGCTCGCAAACCCCGACGCTCACCATCGCTGATGTCACGTGGTCGGACGTCGGGCGGTACGACTGCACCGTGTCCACCCCGTGCGGTGCGCTCACCACCGCGCCGGCGACGCTCGACATCCTCACCTGCGATCCCGCCTGGAGCAACCAGGGGCCCGCGGAGTTCGGCAAACGCTGGGTGCACGCACAGGCATACTCCGCGATCAACGCCGCGACGCTGGTCTTCGGAGGTCGCAACGCCGAGGGCGATCCGCTGGGCGACACCTGGCTCGGCGGCCCCAACGGTTGGGCCCGCGTCGCCGTCACCGGACCGTCCCCCCGCAGCGATCACGCGATGACAGAACTCGGTAACGGTCATGTCCTGCTCTTCGGCGGCTCATCCACACCCGGGAACGCTGCGAGCGTGCTCGGCGACACCTGGGAATGGAACGGCGGGCAGTGGATCCTCCGCGCGGTCCTTGGCCCGCCGGCGCGCCTGGGGCACACGCTTGTCTACGACACAATCCGCGATCGCGCGGTGCTCTTCGGCGGTATCAGGGCCGACGGCTCGCCGCTGAACGACACCTGGGAGTGGAACGGGGCCGCATGGAATCTGGTCTCCTCCGGAGGCCCGAGCCCACGCTTCGCCCACGCGTCGGCCTTCGATCAACTTCGGGGCCAAACGCTCGTCATCGGCGGCTACGGCGCGGCCGGAAGAAACAGCGAAACCTGGGCCTGGGACGGCACCGCTTGGCGGCTCGCCGCGAGCACCGGGTTCCAGCCGACCTTCTACTCCGCCGCGGCATTCGATCCTCGCGTCGGCCGCGTGTTGATGTTCGGCGGCTGGACAGCGCCGGGGTTGCTCGACACGCTTCTCAGTTGGAACGGCTCGGCCTGGAGAACCGAGGCGATCCTCGGTGCCCCGATCGCGCGCTGGACGCACGCGGCGAGTTTCGACGCCGCGTTCGGCGGCATCGTGGTCTCCGGCGGTGCTTCGCTGGACTCGGGCGCGCTCGAAGACTTCGCCGCGATCTCCAGTCTCCCGATCGCGAGCCAAGGACCCGATGACGCAACGCTGGTCCCCGGCGGCGCCGCGAGCTTCTCCGTGGTCTCCTCGCTCTACGACGTCAGTTACCAGTGGCTCAAGGACGGCGTGAACTTGGTCGACGGCGGCCGGGTCTCGGGCGCCACATCCCGAGTGCTCACCATCAACGGACTCCTCGCCTCTGATGCCGGTTTGTACTCGTGCGAGATCAGCAACGCGTGCGGCGACAACCCGAGCCGGCAGGCGGAACTGAGCTGTCGCGCAAGCGTGACAGACCAGCCGCGCGGTGGAGTCGTCATGAGCGGCGAGCAGATTCTGCTGGAACCCACGATTGTGACAACCGGGGCGAACTCATTCAGGTGGCGGAAAGACGGCGTTCAGCTTTTCAACAGCCCAATCTACTCCGGCGTGACCAGTCGCGCCCTCACCATCAACCCACAGGACCCGACCCAGTCTGGAAACTACACGCTCGCGGTAACCAGTTCGTGCGGCGTCACAACCACGCGCCCGGCGGAAGTTGTCGTGCTCTGCACCGCCGACTACAACAGCGATGACAGCGTCGACGGCGACGACGTGATCGCCTTCTTCGCCGATTGGGATGCCGGTGAACCGGCGGGCGATGCGAACCGCGACGGGAGCGTGGACGGTGACGACGTGATCTGGTTCTTCAGTCGATGGGACCTGGGGTGCTGAGGCCCCACGCATAAACCGCCCTTGTCCCCCGAGCATCCGCGCGGTAGTCTCCGTAGCATGCGATCTCTCCGCCAGAACACCCGGCCCCGCCGCAGCGCCTTCACCCTCATCGAACTCCTCGTCGTCATCGCCATCATCGCGCTCCTCATCTCCCTCATCCTCCCCTCGCTCGGCAAGTCCCGCCGCGCCGCCCGCCAGACCGTCTGCCTCTCGCAGCAACGCCAACTCACCGCCGCGCTCCTCCTCTACGGCAACGACTTCAAGGACCGCTGCTTCCAGTACAACACCGACAACATCTACATCCAAGCCCTCAGCGAGTACCACCAGAACATCGAGGGCATCCGCTACTGCCCAGACGCCCGCATCAAGCAGGACCGCACCGGCGGCGGCAGCATGGGCACCTCCCGCATCGGCTGGTACCTCAACGATCAGGACGGCTCCTACACCTTCAACGGTTTCCTCTACGCCCCATACCGAGGCGACCCCATGCCCACCTTCTGCGCCCGCGAGCCCTACCCCCGCGCCTGGTGGCAAACCCTCTCCAAGTTCGACTTCCCCCACATGGTCCCAACCTTCGGCGACGGCATCTGGGTCGACGCATGGCCCGTCCCCCTCGACACCGTCCCGACCAACCTCGAAACCGGCTGGCGAAACCCCGGCGCAGAGTTCCCGTACCACATGGGCCGCTTCTGCATCGCCCGCCACATGCGCGCCATCAACCTCGCCTACGCCGACGGCCACGCCACCGTCGTTCCCCTCCGCTCCCTCTGGAACCAGCAATGGTCCCGCACCTTCCGCCGCATCGCCGAACGCCCCGGCCTGTAGCTTCCGCCGAAAAACAGGGAGTTCTCCTCGCGCACCCGCTCAGGTCGCCTTCGCTCCGACCCATACCATCACCGCGATGAAATCGCTCCGCCGCCGCGTGCTGTCGCACGAACTGATGGACTCCCCCGATCTCCCCGCTCCCGATGTCGCCGCCGCCCTCCGAGGGCTCGCACGCCTCAACCGCCTCTCCAACGCGCCCGCAATCCTCTGGAACGCCATCAAGCCCTTCACGAAACCAGGCGACCGCGTCTCACTCCTCGACATCGCCACCGGCAGCGCCGACGTTCCGATCGCCGTCGCGCAACGCGCCGCCCGCCGCGGCATCTCCATCGACCTCGCCCTCTCCGACCTCCGACCCGAAATGCGAGCCGCCGCCGCTCAAAACGCAGCCGCCGCGAACATCCCCGCACGCACCCTCGCCCTCGACGCACTCCGCGACCAAATCCCCGAGACCTACGACTTCATCACCGCCTCACTCTTCACCCACCACCTCACCGACGACCAGGTCGTCTCCCTCCTCCAAGCCGCGGCACCCCGCGTCCGTCGGGCACTCATCATCAGCGACCTCGCACGCGACACGCTGAACCTCGCCGCCGTGTGGCTCGGCAGCCGCCTCGTCACACGCTCGCACGTCGTCCACGCCGACGGCCCGCTCTCCGTGCGCGCCGCGTTCACTCCGCGCGAGTTCGCCGCGCTCGCCCAGACCGCCGGTCTCCACAACGGCCGCGTCCGCCCCGTCATCCCGTGCCGCTTCCTCTACATCTGGAGTCCCGCTGCATGAACGACCCCTGGGACGTCGTCGTCATCGGCGCAGGCCCCGCCGGCTCGTGCGCCGCGTGGACCGCCGCACGCGCAGGCATGAAAACGCTCCTCCTCGAGCGCACACCGTTCCCCCGCGACAAAGTCTGCGGCTGCTGCCTCAACCCCGCCTCACTCGACGCTATCGCCCACATGGGTCTGGCCCACTCGCTCGACAGTCTCGGCGCAGTCCCGCTCCACGCCCTCGAACTCTCCCGCGGCACCACCCTCGCGCGCCTCCGAATCCCCCAAGGCGCGGCGATCTCCCGATCTGTCCTCGACACGCTGCTCGCCAACGCCGCTACAGCTCAGGGCGCAACGCTCATCACCCCCGCCCACGCCCGCGTTGCCGAACGCGACGCCCGCGGCAACCGAACCGTCCTCATCCGCTCTCCCGAGACAGAGACCACCGTCACCGCCACAACCGTCGTCGTCGCCGACGGTCTCGCGGGCGCATCGCTCGCCGATATCGCCGACGCCGAGGTGATCGAAAGCCCCGAATCATCCATCGGTGTCGGTGCGCGAATCCACCACGCACTCGAACGCGGAGTCATCCGCATGCACCTCTGCAGCGGCGGATACCTCGGCCTCGTCGCCCTACCCGACGGCACAACCGACGCCGCCGGATGCGTGAATCCCGACATTCTCCGTCGCGCCGGCGGCCCCGCACCATGGGCAAGGTCCGCGTGCGAGCGCGCCGGCGCGGACCCCACGCTGATCGACGCCATCTCCGCCGCCCGCTGGACCGGCACCCCACGCCTCACCCGCCGCCGTGCCCACATCGAACTCCCCGGCATCCTCGTCGCCGGCGACTCCGCGGGATACGTCGAGCCCTTCACCGGCGAAGGTATCTCGTGGGCCATGCACGCCGGACTTCACGCGGGCACCGTCGCGGCACGCGCATGCCGCGGCCAGTTCCGTACCGGTGAATGGCACGAGTGGTGGCACCGCGAGATCCAGCCGCGCCGCACCGCGTGCGCAATCGTGCGCTCGACGCTCCGACGCCCGCTCCTTGCCGGTGGAATCATCGCGCTCGCCTCCGCGTGGCCGGCCTTGGGCGAGATGCTCACCGCGCGGTTCGGAACCCGCTGGCGCTCCCAGGAGGCGGCCTGATGAACTCGCCCCGACTCCTGAGCATCGGCACCGCAGTCCCCACAGGGACGATGTCCCAAGCGAACGCAGCGGCCTACGCCGCGACACGCGGCGAGGGTGACGAGTCCGCGCGGGCCCTGCTCGCTCGCATCTACCGCAACACCACCGTCCTCTCCCGCGCCAGCGTTCTCTTCGATGCCACCGACACCGATCCCTCCACGATGGCCTTCTTCGAGTGCGAGCCCAACCCGCTCGGCCCCAGCACCGCCGAACGCATGCGCCGCTTCGAACGCGACGCGCCGCCACTCGCCCACGAGGCCGCGGCCAAGGCGTTGGCCGGTGCCAACCTCTCCGCCTCCGAGGTGACCCACCTCGTCACCGTGTCGTGCACGGGCATGTCCGCCCCCGGCGTCGACTGCGGCCTCGTGTCCTCGTTGGGACTTCGATCCGACGTTGCGCGAACCAACATCGGCTTCATGGGGTGCTACGGCGCGATCGTCGGGTTCCGCACCGCCGCTGCTATCTCGGCCGCGGAGCCCGATGCGAAGGTGCTCGTCGTCTGCGTCGAACTCTGCTCGCTCCACTACCAGCCATTGGGTCGTGGTGATCAGGTCATCGCGAATGCACTCTTCTCCGACGGTGCCGCCGCCGCGGTGATCGCTCGCGCGGACCACGGCCCCCGCGTGCTCGGCGGTGCATCGCTGCTCTTCCCCGACACGGCGGCGTGCATGTCGTGGCGGATCGGTGATCACGGCTGCGCGATGACACTTGCGCCCGAAGTACCCCGCCTCATCCGCGAGAACCTCGGCCCGTGGCTTCGTGCCTCACTCGAATCACGTGGGCTCAGCGTGCCGGACATCCGTGGCTGGGCCGTTCACCCCGGCGGCCCCCGCGTGCTCGACGCTGTTCAATCCGGCCTCGAACTCCAGCCCAGTGACCTCGACGCCTCACGCCGCATCCTCGCGGCTCACGGCAACATGTCCTCCGGCACCGTGCTCTTCGTGCTCGACGAACTCATCCGCTCCAATCCTCAACCCTGGCCCGCGGTGCTCCTCGCCTTTGGGCCCGGTCTGTGCGCGGAGTTGTTCGTGCTGGGCGAACCGAGCAGTGCTGGTCCCACCGGCTGAATCAGATCCGCGCCCGTGTTGATCTCATCGATCCCGCGTGACGACCAGTGGTGCGTTCCACAACTCCGGCCGCGCGAGCGCTCGTTCGAGCAGCGTCGTGATGTGCTCCGGGTTCTCGACGAGGTACGTCCCCTCCTGCGTCGGCAACTCGGGCACACGCGAGGTGTCATACGGAATCCGCAGCCCCGAGATCCACACGATTGGTGACTTCAGCGATGTGCAGGTCAACGTGTCTCCCTGCCTTCGGAGGCACACGATGCGGTGCACCGGAAGTACATCGCCCGCGAGATCCGACTCGACGATCGACTTCGGCTCGTACGCAACGAACGTCTCGCCCGATACCCGCAGCAACACCGCGTCGTAGGTCTGCACCCGCGGAGTAGGGGAGTTCTTCCGAGGCCACTTGACGCTGAACGTGTACGCGGGCACGTACCGCTTCACCGGCTCCGACGCCTGGTCGTTGTACTCTCCCAGCCGATCCGCCGTCACGATCGCCTCGCGGCGTGAAACCTCGATCGGGATCCGAAACTCGGACTTCTCACCTTCGTCCCCGGTCGGCGCGACCAGTACCCACGTGCCCACCAGCCCCTCATCGAACGTCAGCAACTCGGCCCGGTACGCCGGCGCCTGGTTCATGCACGCGGGCAACACCACGGCCAACATCCCGAGCAGCGCCACGAGTATCGTCCTCTTCATCTGCAGCTCCCACGATTAAGCCGGACTCGCCGGCGTCATTGGCTTTACGAGAATCGCCTTCGTGTACATCACCTGAAACCCGGCCCGCAGCGCGTTCCGCTGCGTCGATACCCCCGGCTGCGCGCCGATCGTCACCAATGTGCACCCCAGCCGCGACGCGTGCTCCAGCCTCGTCGCAATCAGCGCCGACTGAATCCCCTTCCCCCTGAACTCGGGATGGACGCTCAGCGAGAACAGTGCGCCCATCAGCCGGTCGCCAACCTTCAACGACTCGAACGAGCCCGCGCCCACCATGCGATCTCCCGCGAATGCCGCGAACGACTCGCACCGCGGGTGACGTGCACATCGCGCCGTGATCTCGATCGAGGCCGCGGACGCCTCCATCGGCGCGGCAAAGCCGGACGCGACTGTCTGCGCGAACAGATCGATGAGCGCCGCGTTGTCGCGCGGCAACCTCTCGATGCGGATGCCGTCGATCGTCGGCACATGGAAGGTCTCGTGCGCGTGGATCGATCGCGCGAAGACCGACTCGTAGTCACGAAGCACGAATCCGCGATCGGCGAGCGATGCGATCAGGCTCAGGTGCGCGTACGGGCAAGCCTCGACTCGCGGCTCGATGCCGGTCCCAGCGTAGAAGTCGATCAGCCGGTCGATCGCGGCGAGCGGTACGGTGCCCCACATCCCGAGGCCTACCGCCGTATTGGCCCACGATCCCTTGGACCCGATGCACGCGACCCCGCCGCCCTCGTCCGGGCTGAACGTAAGGGTGCTGTCCGCGACCTCTGGTAGCGACGTCGCCAGTCGGGTTTCCTCGAGTGCCGCGAGCTCCGTGGGGTCGATCATCGGGGGGACGGTAGGGGGGCTATGCAGGTGGAATGCCGGGCATGCCCCGGATTCGGGCCGGAACCGTGCGTACTTTTGCACCACACGATGAACCTCCAGGACGCCATCTCGAAACGCCGTACGTTCGCCATCATCTCCCACCCCGATGCGGGTAAGACGACGCTCACGGAGAAGCTGCTGCTCTACGGCGGTGCGATCGAGCTCGCGGGCTCGGTCACCAGCCGCAAGAACCAGCGGTCTACGGCCTCGGACTGGATGGAGCTCGAGAAGCAGCGCGGCATCTCGATCAGCTCGACGCTGCTGCAGTTTGACTACAGCGGCTTCAAGGTGAACCTGCTCGATACCCCGGGCCACAAGGACTTCTCGGAAGACACGTACCGAGTGCTCACGGCGGTGGATGCCGCGGTCATGGTGATCGACTCGGGCAAGGGTGTGGAGCCGCAGACGCGCAAGCTGTTCGAGGTGTGCCGGCAGCGCGGCGTGCCGATCTTCACGTTCATGAACAAGTGCGACCGGCCGATGCGGCCGCCGCTTGATCTGATCGACGAGCTCGAGAAGGTCCTGGGGATCTCGGCGTTTCCGATCAACTGGCCGGTGGGGAACGGTCCCACGTTCAAGGGTGTGTACGACCGCATGTCGCGGACGATGCACCTCTTCGAGCGTACGAAGGGCGGCGCGTTCGAAGCGCCGGTGGAGCGCGTGGGGCTTGATGACGCGGCGCTGATGGAGAAGCTCAATCAGAACGATCACGGCGAATCGATCGATGAGATCCGCATGCTCGACGGAGCAGGGGCCGAGTTTGATCTTGCGCAGGTGCACGCCGGGCTCAACACGCCGGTGTACTTCGGCAGCGCGATGAACAACTTCGGCGTTCAGCTTCTGCTCGACGGCTTCCTCTCGCACTCGTTGCCCCCGATGCCGCGGAAGTCGGCGGGGGTCGACGTGCTGCCGGAGGATCCGCGGTTCAGCGGGTTTGTGTTCAAGATTCAGGCCAACATGGACCCGCGCCACCGCGACCGCATCGCGTTCATGCGCGTGGTGTCGGGGAAGTTCGAGCGCGACATGTTCGTCGTGCACGTGCAGAGCGGCCGGCGTGTGCGGCTGGGGAACGCGGCCAAGTTGTTCGGCAACCAGCGCGAGACGGTGGACGAGGCGGTCGCTGGTGACGTGGTTGGCCTTGTGGGCAACGACCTGTTCGGCATCGGCGACACACTGACGGACGACCGGACCATCCAGTTCACGGAGATCCCGGAGTTCACGCCGGAGTGCTTCGCGTACCTCCACAACCCTCAGCCCTCGAACTTCAAGAAGTTCCGACTGGGCCTTGAGCAGTTGCTGAAGGAGGGCGTGGCCCGCGCGTTCGACATCGTCGGCGGCGCGGCCAAGGTGCCACTGCTCGCGGCGGTTGGTCCGCTGCAGTTCGAGGTGTTCCAGCATCGGCTCGAGAATGAGTATGGTGCGCCCTCCAGACTTGAGATTACGAGCTTCGGGATTGCTCGCTGGTGGCGGAAGCCGGGGGCCCCGGTTCCGAATCCCGCGGAGCTGGACTTTGCCCTTCTGCCCGACGTCCCCGACAACGCGCGACTCGCGTTCGACGACAAGGGACGCGCGGTGGTGCTGCTGGCCGACGAGTGGGCGCTGCGGTTCCTGCAGAGCCGCAACCCGGACCTTGAGCTGTCGAACAAGCCCTTCCCCGTCGTCGGGTGAGGCCGTGGGCTCAGGCCCCAAACTTCCACTCGAGGAGCCCGGCGCTCATGCCTTCCGGGAGCTTGATCTTCAGGCGGAGTGACTTCGCGTTCACGCTTGGGAAGTGGGCCTCGTTGAAGCGGTCCTTGAGCACGCCGATCGTGACGGGTGCGGATGCGTTGTTGAGCACCGGGGCCCAAGTGCCGTCGGTGGACTGGTATTCGAGCTCGCATGCCGCGGGGAGTCGGCACTCGCCGATGCCCGTGTCGTCGAACCAGTAGACGGCGACGGAGCCGATCGCGCGGGGCTGATCGAACTCGTAGCGGAGCCACTCTTCGGTGCCCTTGTGCGGCCAGAAGGTGAAGCGTGGGGCGGTATGGTCGTCGGAGGAGGCGGGTTCGATGCGGTCGCACATCGCGTCGATGGAGTCGGAGTGGCCGACGAACGAGGCGGTGACCTTCACGCCGGGCACGGGGCCGGCGGGGATGAACTGCTCGCTCTCGGGGATCCACACTTGCATGCCGGTCGGCTCGCGGTTGCACCACATGAAGTACGGGATCGCGGTGATGGGCGTGGGGGTCTGCGCAGAGGCGGGGCGGTAGAGGCTGGCGTGCGCGGGCGACGTGGAGAGGCCGGTGGTGGTGAGGAGGACGGCGCGGCCGAGCTTGGGGATGTCGGCGGCGGGCGTTGCGGTGATGGGCGCGGTGGGTGGGAGGATCACGCGGTGGAGCGGGGACTTGATGTCCGCTTCTTCGATGCAGTAGACCAAGGGGCCGCGCGTGAGGGCGACGCGACCTGCCGCGGCTTTCACGCGGGCGTCGGCGTAGAGACGCTGGGTGGGCATGTCGAAGTTGAAGGAGTGCTTGGAGTCACCGGCCTTGATGGCGACGGGCAGGTAGCCGTCGCGGAGCGCGGCGCGATCGATGGGCTTGCCGTCCAGCGTGGAGGCCCACGAGGGGACGCGGAGGAGCATGGTGAAGTCTTTGGGGGAGTTCACGGTGAAGCCGAGGTTCGCGCTCCACGGGTAGTCGTTGCTCTGTGTGATCGAGACCGTGTCCTGTCCGAGGGCGATCTTCGCGGTGCCGGGGAGGAAGAGGTTGACGAAGACGCGATCGTCGTGGGTGGCGTAGGCGTAGCCGCCGAGGCTGGCGAAGAAGCGGAGGACGTTGGGCGGGCAGCACGCGCAGCCGAACCACTCCTGGCGGCGGTGTCCGCCCTTGCTGGCGAGGGGGTTCACGTAGAAGAAGCGGTCGCCGCTCAGGGAGACGCCGGCGAGCGCGGCGTTGTAGAGCGTGGACTCGAACTGCTCCATGTACTTGGCGTCGCCGTGGAGGAGGAACATGCGGTGGGCCCAGAAGCACTGGGCGAGGCTGGCGCAGGTTTCCTGGTACGCGGAGGAGGTCGGGATGTCGTAGGGCTCGGTGAAGCCTTCGTTGTGGCCGCTGGGTCCGATGCCGCCGGTGATGAAGATGCGGCGCTGGGTGATGTCTTCCCAGAGCTTGTCGAGCGCGGTGATGTACCCGGTGTCGCCGGAGATGCGAGCGAGGTCGGCGACCGCGGAGTAGAGGTATCCGGCCCGGACGGCGTGTCCGGCGGCGGAGAACTGCTCGCGGATCGGGAGGTGATCCTGGGCGTACTCGCCCCAGGGGGGCGTGATGGAGCCGTCGAGGCGGCGGTGGGGCTTGCCTCGGTTCTCGACGAAGGATGTGGCGAGCGTGAGGTACTTCTGGTTGCCGGTGGTCTGCCAGAGGCGGACGAGGGCGAGTTCGATCTCTTCGTGGCCGGAGACTTCGGTGACGCCGTCGGCGTTGAAGACCGAGGCGACGTGGTCGGCGGCCTTGATGGCGATGTCGAGGAGTGAGCGCTTGCCGGTGGCTTCGTGGTGGGCGACCGCGGCCTCGATAAGGTGGCCGATGCAGTAGGACTCGTGGTCCCAGGCTTCGTTGGTCCAGCGCTTGTCGATGCCGGCCTTGAGTTGGTAGTAGGTGTTGATGTATCCGTCGGGTCGTTGGGCGGCGGCGATGCGTGCGATGAGGGCGTCGAGGTCGGCGTCGAGGGCGGCGCGACGCTGCGCGTTCGTGTCGGTGGCGATGAGGTAGGACCAACCCTCGATGACCTTGTAGACATCGGAGTCGTTGAAGAGCAGGCCTTCGTGTTCGCCCTTCGCGACGCCGGCGGCGCGGTCGAAGTTGGCGTATCGCTGGGTGATCTCGCACTGGTGCCGGTTGGCGGCGAGGGTGGCAGCGCGGACGGCGTCCATGCGAGGTGACCAGAAGTCACCGGCGACCTGCACGTTTCGGTAGGAGACGGGCTGGGGGTGGGAAGGAGTCGCGACTTGAGCGGCGGCGAGTGGTGCGACGATGGCGACGACGGGGAGGAACTGGTGGAGCATGAGGAGAACCTTATGGGGCCACGGGGGCGGGCTTGGCAGGTGAAAGCACCTGGAAATCAGGCATTGCGGGGCAAAGATCCATGTATTTTGTCCACGGCGTGGTTAAAATACATGGATGATCGATCGAAGAGCGGCAAACGAGGTGAGGGCAGTCCTGTCGCGGCAACCGGCTGTGGCGTTGCTTGGACCGCGCCAAGTCGGCAAGACAACGCTGGCGCATCGCATCGCGAGCGAGGGGCCGTCGGTGTATCTGGACCTCCAGTCCGACCAAGACCGCGCGAAGCTGACGGATCCCGTGTCGTACTTGAGGCTGCACGAGGACAAGTTGGTTGTGCTCGACGAGATTCATCGGATGCCCGAGTTGTTCGGATCGCTGCGTGGGATGATCGATGAAGGGCGACGACGCGGGAAGCGAGCCGGACGGTTTCTGATCCTCGGGTCGGCGTCGTTGTCCCTGCTGCGGCAGTCGAGCGAGAGTCTTGCTGGTCGCATCGGGTATGTGGAGTTGGGGCCGGTGCAGAATGCGGAGCTTGCGCCGGCTGCGCGAGATTCGCGGTGGGTGCGTGGCGGCTTCCCGGACAGTTTGCTCGCGGCAGATGATGCGGCGAGCCTCGAGTGGCGGCGAGATTTCGTGCGGACGTATCTGGAGCGTGACATTCCGATGCTGGGCCCGCGGATTCCTGCGGCGACACTGAGTCGGCTGTGGACGATGCTCGCACATTATCACGGCGGGCTCGCGAACATCTCGGAGTTGTCGCGGGGGTTGACGGTCAGTCCGCAGACGGTTGCGAGGTACGTTGACTTGCTCGCCGACTTGCTGCTGGTTCGGCGGTTGGCGCCGTACGCGACGAATGTTGGGAAGCGATTGGTGAAGTCCCCCCGCATCTACCTGCGCGACTCGGGGATTCTGCACGCGCTGCTGGGGATCCGTTCGATGGAGGATTTGCTGGGGAATCCGATTGTCGGAGCGAGTTGGGAGGGGATGGTTCTGGAGGATCTGATTGCCGCGGCACCGACTGGATCGGGTTTCAGCTTCTACCGAACCGCGCAGGGGGCTGAGATGGATCTGGTCATCGAGTTGCCGGGGTCGCGCTTGTGGGCGGTGGAGATCAAACGGGCTTCGGTGCCTAAGCCCGCGAAGGGCTTCTATCTTGCCCGCGCGGACATTGAGCCGGATCGGACTTTCGTCGTGTACGGGGGGGAGGAGCGTTTCCCGCTCGGTGATGGTGTTGAAGCGATCGGGCTGGTGGAGCTTGATGGGTTGCTGCGTGCATCGGGTGCGGGGGGAGATCAGCATCCGGAGTCCCATCGCGAGAAGAAGTAGATGACGTCGTCGCCGTCGGTGCCGCTGGAGCCGTCGATGTCGGCGTTGCCGGCGTCCCAGTCGGCGAAGAAGGCGATGACGTCGTCGCCGTCGACGCCTCCCGAGAGATCCCAGTCGGAGGGGCAGTTGGCGTTGATGGTGATTGCCGCGACGGTGCTTTGGGAGGAGCCGCAGGGGGAGGTTGCGACGAGGTGGTAGGTACCGGCGTCGGTGGGGGTGGTATTGGCGATGGTGAGGGAGGCGGTTGCGGTGCCGGAGATGCGGGCGTCGTCGGAGAGGGGGGAGTTGCCGCGGAACCAGCGGAGGTCGAGCGGGCCCTTTGCGAAGCAGGAGGCGGTGAGGGTGAGCGGGGTGCCGGCGGCGACGGACTGAGGGGTGGGGTGGAGCGTGAACTCGGGCGTGCACGGTGGTGGGTGGAGTTTGGAGACTTTGCCGCCGAAGAAGTCGCAGAGGTAGAGCTCGCCCGCGGTGTCTTCGCCGAAGGCGACGATGCCGGTGATGCGTGGGGTGGGCGTGGGTTGGAACTCGGCGGCGCGGTCGGTGACGGTGAGCGAGGCGCGGTCGACGGTCCAGATGCGGTTGCTGCACCAATCGGCGCAGAGGTAGAGGCCGTGGAGGTCGGGGATGGCGGAGCCTCGGTAGACGTAGCCGCCGGTGATGGAGCAGTTGGCGCCGTCGTGCGGGAACTGGAGGAGTGGGGGCGTGAGGGCGGGGTCGAGGCAGTCGCAACTGCCGAAGCCGGTGCAGAGTGAGCCTTCGAGGCACTTCCAGCCGTAGTTGCGGCCGCCGGAGAAGGGGGCGGTTTCGACGTTGAGTTCTTCCCAGGCGTCTTGTCCGACGTCGGCGATCCAGAGATCGCCGGTGGCGCGGTCGAAGGAGCATCGCCACGGGTTGCGGAGGCCGAAGGCCCAGACTTCGTCGTCGCCGAAGGCGTCCACGAAGGGGTTGTTGGGTGGGATGGAGTAGTTCTTGTCGGGGTTGTCGGGGAAGTCGTCGCCGACGGGGTTGATGCGGAGGACTTTGCCGAAGAACGAATCGACGAGGGTCTGCGAGCGGTTGAGCGGGTCGGGGTTGGAGGCGGTGCCACCGTCACCGACGGCGAGGTAGAGCGTGTGATCGATGGGTGAGAAGCCGAGCCAGCCGCCGTTGTGGCCGATGGGGCGCGGGTAGCGGAGGACGATCTCGCGGGAGGATGGGTCGGCGAGGAGGGGGTTCGCGGAGACGCGGTAGCGTGCGATGACGCCGTCGGAGTTGGGGCCGGAGTTGTGGTAGATGTAGAACGTGCCGTCGGTGGCGTAGGTTGGTGAGAAGGCGAGGCAGAGGAGGCCGCCGTCGCCGGCGGTGCTGGTGAGTGCGCGGGCGTCGAGGAAGGTGGAGATGAAGGCGCCGGTGGCGGCGTTGTGCAGTTGGATGCGGCCGGTTCGATCGACGATGAAGACGTGATCCGGGTTGTTCGGCGGCGCGGTGACCAGAACGGGTTGGGTGACGGAGGCGAAGGGGCGGATGACGGCGGTCGGCGTCAGCTGCGCGATGGAGGGTGAGGAGAGGAGCAGGGTCGCGGCGATGAAGGAGGTTCGCATGGGTGTGGCTCCTGGGGCGAGTTACTCGCGGTTGTGTGCGGGGGATTCTTCTTTCTTCATGATGAAGAGGTAGTTGAAGCCGCGGAGGAAGAAGTTGCCTTCTTCGGCGGCCTTGCGCCAGTTGCCCCGGTCGAGCTTTTGGTTGTGGCGGACGACGCTGATGATGTCGATGGGTTTGAAGAACTCGCGCATGATGGCGAAGAGTTCGAAGCCGATGGGGATGAACGCGCCGCCGGGTTTGCCCTTGAGTTTCTTGAAGGAGTCGCTGACGTAGAGGGCCATGTAGCGGCGGTCCTTCATGACGCGGTGGATCTCGCGGATGACCTGGCGCATGGCGGTGAAGTAGGCGCGGCCGTCGTCGTCGCCGCCGGAGTCGAGCTTGCCGATGCAGCGGGGGTCGTCGGAGTAATCGACGTGGGTTGAGTAGGGGGGATCGACGAAGACGAAATCGGCGGAGGCGTCTTTGAGTGGGAGGCGGCGGGCGTCGTTGTGTTTGATGTCGGGGCGGGAGGGGGCGAGGTCGAAGGCGACGGGGGTGCGTTTGAGGTCGGCGCAGACGTCGATGGTTGTGCCGCTGCCGCACATGGGGTCGACGATGACGTCGCCTTCGCGGGTGTAGCGTTGGAGGAGTTGCCAGATGACCCAGGAGGGCGTCGCGCCGACGTATTCCTTGCTGCCCTGCATGGTGCGGCCGATGGAGTCGTTGTAGTGCTGGCTGGGGTATTCCCAGAGCGTGGTGGGCATGATGCGCAGGGGCGGGCGCTTGAAGGGCGCGCCTCTGGGGCGTTCGGGGCGTTGGCCGCGGGGTTGGGCGTCTTCGTGCATTACCACGCTCCGGTCTGTTCGCGAACGGCGTCGATGACGAGTTGCTTGGTCTGGTCGATGGGTGCGTGGACGCGTGCGCCGGCGGCGCGGATGTGGCCGCCGCCGCCGAACTTTTTGGCGGCGGCGTTGACGTCGACGGCCCTTGAGCCTTCCTTGCTGCGGAGGCTGATTTTGGTGAGGGTGCGTTTCTTGGCGGCGGCGGGGTCACCGCCTTCGTCGGCGCGTTCCCAGTCGGAGGCTTCGGTGAGGAGGGCGACGACGCGGACGTTGGGCATGAGGGCGGGGAAGTCGACGAAGCCACCGGACTCGCCGGGTGCGGCGCCGGTTTCTTCGAAGTCGGACTTGGTGAGGGTCATGATGGCGAGGCGGCCGTCGTCGGCGAGTTCGATGGAGTCGAGGGCGCGGGAGAGGAGCTTGAGTCGGCCGAGGGTGTCGCGCTGTTCGATCATCTGGTAGAGCCAGGTGTTGCGGGCTCCGGCGGCGAGGAGGTCACCGGCGATCTGCATGACTTCGCGGTTGACGTTGCTGTGCTTGAACCAGCCGGTGTCGGTGGCGGTGCCGAGGAAGAGCGGGGTGGCGACTTCTTCGGGGAGCTTCGTGGTGGAGGGGAGGTTGAGGATGAGTCGGCAGAGGTCGGCGACGGGCATGCAGGCGGCGGCGGAGGACGTCGCGAGGTGGCGGGTGTCGGCGATCTCGGGGTCACCTTGCTTGTGGTGATCGATGATGATGGTTTCGGAAGCGCGGCCTCGGAGGAAGTCGGCGAAGGGTTCGAGCTGGGACCAGGAGCCGGTGTCGACGACGACGATGACCTCGGGGTCGGCGTGGCGTGGGACTTCGGCGCCTTGTTCGAACTTGCGGTGGGGCGTGGAGCCGACGATGTCGTTCATCCACGGGGGGAAGGGGCCGGCGTACCAGGCTTCGGCGCGGGGCGGGAGGCCCGGGGTGCCGGTGAGGTTGAGGGCGCGGGTGAGGGCGAGGGAGGAGCCGGCGGCGTCGCCGTCGGGCTTCATGTGGGTGAGGACGACGATGCTGCGTGCGGAGCGGAGGCGGGCGGCGATGTCGGCGATGGAGTGGGTGGTGGTCCAGGTCATGCGAGTGCGGGGCTCCGGGAGGTGGTTGGGGCGTGGGCGGCGTGCCAGCGTGCGAGGTCGCGGTCGCGGTGGAGTTGGGCGACGAGGTGAGCGGGGGAGGGGAAGCGGACCTGATCGCGGATCCAGGCGAGGAGGTGGACGCGGAGTGGCCAGTCGTATTCGGGGAGGTCACGGAGGCGGTGGGCGTCGGTGGGGGCGTCGATGATGTGGACTTCGGTGCGGTGCTGGGTGCCGTTGAAGGTGGGGCGGGAGCCGACGTTGAGCATGGCGGGGAGTGCGCGGCCGTCGGGGAGCTGCGCGAGCGCGGCGTAGACGCCGTCGGCGGGCGGGGTGTTGAGCGGGGAGAGGTTGGCGGTGGGGAAGCCGATGGTGCGGCCGCGACGGTCGCCCTGGGTGACGGGGCCTTCGAGGGTGTAGGGGCGGCCGAGGACGAGGGCGGCATCGGCGGCGCGGCCGTTGGCGAGGAGCCATCGGACGAGGGTGCTGGAGGCTTTGACGACGAGGTGGTCGTGGAGGTGCAGCGTCTGGGGTTCGACGACGTCGACGTTGAAGTTGAGGAAGGAGCCGAGGAGTGCGAGGGTGTGGACGTTGCCGGCGCGGGCCTTGCCGAAGTGGAAGTCGTCACCTTCGACGAACCAGGTGGGGGAGTAGGTGGAGACGAGGGAGTGGATGAAGTCGTGGGGCGGGAGGGAGAGGAGTTCTGGGGTTGGTTCGAGGCGGAGGACTTCGTCGGCACCGCTGGCGAGGAGGAGGTCGCGGCGGTGGTTGAGGGTGGTGAGGAGGGCGGGGGCTTTGGCGGGGTTGATGATGGAGTTTGGGTGGGGGTCGAAGGCGAGCGCGACGACGCGGCCGGAGGGGCCGACGTGTTGGCGGCAGCGTTCGATGAGCGCGCGGTGACCGAGGTGAACGCCGTCGAAGTTCCCGATGGTGAGGGCGGTGGGGGTCACGCGGGAACGGTAGCAGGGCGGGGTTTGGGCGCGGGCGTGAGGCGGGGGGATGG
>VYLF01000026.1_pt1 | contig 126310 bp, 110 predicted proteins | sample 5114371 | NCBI WGS metagenome assembly VYLF01 (sample SAMN12291773, study PRJNA351875) | freshwater metagenome | isolation source: freshwater lake | place: USA: Michigan, Kent Lake | collected 2013-08-15 | reverse complement strand
TTCCAAAGTATGCTGTTTCGGCTTTGGAGCTGGGTGAGTGAGTGTGAGTTTCCCGTTGATTTGACGATCTATTTCTCGCTCGCTGCGTCTCGGGCATGTTGCTGACGGCGGGAAGCCTAGTTTGTTGCTTTATCAGACCTCCGACAACACTACGCTCTTGCCGGAGTGTGCTTCTTCGAAGCGCGCCGAAGAACCAATTTGTTGCTCATCTAGCAGGTGCTCCAGTTGGAGCCCAGAGGCTCGATTGGTCGTTTTCGGAGCCGCCTGGATCGCGTTGCTGATCACGTCGGGGTCGCCGATGAGCACGACCGTTTCAACAGATCGCGTTGCGGCCGTGTAGATCATCGTCCGGTCGAGAAGCCGAGACCGCGCGATCGGCAGGATGACGCGCCTGAAGGCCGATCCCTGCGCCTTGTGGACGCTGATCGCCCAGCCGTGAGTGAGCTTCTCGAGATCGGCTGCCAAGATCGCGTCCGCGGTGCCATCGTCGAAGGTTACCCACGCGCCATCCTGATGAGGGTGCCTGATCGTCCCGATCGCCCCGTTCATGAAGCCGGAGTAGGTCGGCTCGTTCGTAAGCGGATCGAGCACCACGTTGCCGGCCCGATCACGGAGAGGGGCCTTGCGATAGTCGTTCTTCAGCCAAAGGACCTTCGAACCGGCGCTCAGCCCCCAATCCCGGATGCGGGCTTGTCGGGCCATATACTCTGCCTCGATACATTGGTTGAGCGCTTTTGCGCCGGCGGGCCCGTTCTTCGTCTGAGTGAGGATTTGTACGTCGAGTGCGTGCAGGCGGTCCGCCTGACCCGCTTCCGGAGCGGGACCGCACATTGCCCGGAACACCTGCAAGGTTTTCGAGGCAATCTCGTCTTGCCTGGCCGGCACGAGGAACACCCCCGGCGCAAGTGGCGCTGTCTCGTTGAACGGAAGGAACGAGGGGATCGCGCCGGTCCGGATCATGCCGCCGGCGCGCGGGATGCCCGTCTGATCTGCTTGCCGATGGATGACGTCGAGAGCCACGCGCGGGATCGCGTCCGCAGCGACCATGGAGCGGAACAAGAGGCCCGGGCCGATCGGCGGAAGCTGGGCTGGATCGCCAATGAAGACGAGGTCGACCTCCGTCGGGATCTGCGAGAGGATGCGGTACACCGAGGGCGTGTCCAGCATGGACGCCTCGTCGAAGATCATCAGCCCACGTCGAAGGCGCCGACCGCCTCCTTCGATCTGATGCAGGAAGCGAGCGATCGTCGTCGCTTCCTTGCCGGTTGCCTCGGCAATTCGCCGAACGGCCCGTCCGGCCAGGGCGACCTGGGGGTACTCGAAGCCGCTTTGCTCGACAGCAGGGAGGGCGGCGCGGCGCGCTTCCGAAGCCCGGAGAACGGCTCTGACGACCGTGGTCTTGCCGGTGCCGGCACCGCCGGTGATGACGCTGACCGCACTCGACGTCGCCATGAACACAGCTTCGCGCTGCAGCTTCGTAAGTTGGTAGCCAACCTCCGCTTCGACCTTCCTGATGGCATCGTCGATGGCCGCCGGATCGATAGGCTCGACGTTCCGCGTGAGGCGCTCGCCGAAGAACCGCTCGAGTTCGTGCTCCATGAACCAGCAGGCGCGGGACTGCAGAAGGTCGTTTCCGATCGCGATGATCCGCCCGGCCTCTACCGCAATCTCCAGCGCCCGGTCCGGGTCGCCGCCCCAAGGCGCTGCGAGGTGTTGCACCAGCGGCAAGATCGACGAGGAGGGCGCCGCCATGTGTCCTTGGCGGAAGCGAACCGCGAGGGCCTCCTCGACGGCCGAACACAGACGCCTCTTGTCGTCGAGCGTCAGGCCCAGGCGTAGCGCTCGGGCGTCTACCTCGGCCCAAGGCTCAAGGAGCGTCAGGGTGTACGGGTCCGCCTTTATCCGCTCGATGGCCTGCAGGCCCCAGAGGCTTGCGGCCGCGCCCGCGACGCGCGGGGAGACCCCATACCGATCAAGCCATCGGAACACCTCAACCTCGTCGGCCAGGAGTCCGAAGCCATCAACGATCGCGGCCGCTTTTTCAGGTCCGACGACGGCGGCGATCGGCGCCAGGCGTCTGGCTTGCACGTGCGCGTAGATGTCGTCTCCCAAGGTCGACCAGAGTTTCTCTGCCGTCGACCAGCCGACGCCGACGAAGCGCTTGTCGGTCGCGAGGTAGCGGATCAACGCCCGGCCTTTGGGAATGAGGGGCAGGGCCAAATCTGCGTAGAGCTGTGGGCCATACTCGGGATGTAGGCGCTCGGTCCCAGTCAGCCTCCACGATTCACCTACGGCAGGATCCCGGGCACTGATCTTAGCCGGCACAACCGCCCGCCTAAGAGCCCCCGCTTCGTCCCGGCCGATCAGGATCAAGCCGCCGTAACCGCTTCGATGCACGGACGTCATGCAAAGTTCGAACGATGACAGGGAAGTCTGCTCGGGTAGCTCACCAAGGACCAGACCGGAAGTCTGATCCCCGAAGCCACTCCGTCGCTTTTCAGCCCCTGCCATAGCGCTCGTCTCTCCGTTCACTGCGGCCACCCACGCCGTACCGGCGCGGGTCCCTGCGCCTCGTTCACTGCGAGCCGCTCGCTATGGCTTTTCGGGGCTGCGACGGAGCGGCTCCGAGGACCAGACTTCTCACCAGCATCAGGGAAGCTTCCCCGTTTCAGTCATCAGGGCGTTCATACGACGCCAACGTTCCGTTTCGCGGCGGAGCGACGCGTTCTCGGCCATCAACCGCAGATTCTGCGCCTCGAGTTCGGCTCGGTCTGCGTCCACCTTGCCCTTCTGCTCGCGAACCGCTTCAGCCTGCTCCAGCCGGGTCAGGTTCACTTTCCGGTCTGCCGCGTCGGCCTCATCAAGGATGCGGGCGCACCGCGGGTTGGTCTGGAAGACCTTGCGGTCGAAGCCGCAGGCCTTGGCGATCGCGCTCCGATTGAGCTCGACGCCATAACGCGGGAGAGGTTGCCCGCGCCGGCCTTCCAGATATTCGATCAGGCCATCGACGTTCTCTTGGGCGAGCTCGATGCCACTTTTGCCGGTCCCCTTGGCCATCAGGGATGCTCCGAGAGCGGATGGCGCACGACTTTGGCCTGCGGGAGGGCACCCATGCCGTCCAAGGCATCGATGGCCGCCTGGTACTTGTCGAAGAACCGCTTCCAGGTGCCAAAACCGCCCATCTCTGCGGTCGACAGGATCATCGCCCGGTGAGACGCGATCAGGAGCTCCTTCTCGCCACGAAGGCGCTCGATCTCGCTGTTCTTCAGAGAGATCTGGCGTTCCAATTCAACGCGCGACAACTTGCTGGATCGCTCGACGGCGGACCGGATTTTGTCCTGTCGACTGGCGTAATCAGCAACCAGCGCCTTCCGCTTCTCGTTTCGGGTAATGTCGGTCGGATACTTGAGAACACCGTCCATTCGGCGGATCACGGCCCGCGCTGTGATCTTCTCGTCATCGACGAGCATTGCCTCAAGCACCTCTTCAAGACGATCAAGTTTTTCGGTCATAGGCCATCCCGCAAGAAGGTCACGGTGTCGAGAACGGAAGTGCCGCGCCGGCTCTCCGCGGACTGATAGAGATCGGGGCCATCCGGGAACGGCTTTTCGCCCGGGCTGGTATCGAGCGTCGTCAAAATATTCGTCAACCGGGTCCGGGCATGGGCGACCTGATTGTGCCATCCGATCGAGCGCTGATGCTCGGGCAGAGCCTCCAGCGTCTTGACCGCGCCGGCCATGCGATCGCGCAGACGTTCGAGATGCTCGCGTTCCTCGTCGACCTCGGATCTGGCGAGGTGCCTGCAGCCGTTGAAGCACTCAAGGTGCTTGGGGCAGGGGTCCACCGCGAAGCTATTCACGCAGAACCCGTACGGCGTGACGTGCAGCCCGTCTGCCTCGGCGTTCAAATATTCGAACGCGACATCATCACCGTGTTCATGCTGGATACGACGGAACTCGTCGATGATGGGACCGCTCACCTTGTTGGCGGCGATCATCCGATAGACCTGCCGCGCGTTGTCGCTGAGAGCTTCCTCGGCCGGTTCGGGGACATTGATGTTGGCCAAATCCTCCGCCAAGCTCCGATGGTCATACTCGTAGCTCTGGGCGACGCTCCGCCGGTTGAAGCGCTTTGTGATGATGGTGTCGGCAACACCGAGCCGGAACAGTTCGGTCGTTTGCAAATGCCGGAGCGCATGAGGATTGAGGCTGATCTGGCGATCCTGCTCGTCAACGCCATATCGGCGGAAGATCGATTCAGGCTTGCTGCCGTCCAAGATCGTCTGAATGTCAGCCGTCGCAATGCGTCCAGCGGCAAAGTAGTGGGTCGGATCCAGCAAGCCGTCATTGCGCCCTTCGATGAGGTTGCGGATCGGCATAAGGAACATCAGGTCGTGCGGATAGATCAGGGTGCCATCGGTCAGCGTTGCCGGCTCGAGGTCCGGCAGTTTCGTCGGCATGTTGGCGCGGACGTAGGCCTCGACCTCGCCAACGCGAAGGAAGGCATCTCGCCATTCGACGCGATCGACGACGTCGCCGAACCGGTTCCGGATCACAATCAGGCCGGCCTTGCGCGGTCGTAACCAAAATACCGACGTGGGTTGGAAGGAGGCGGCGCTGCCGATCTGGATGTCCCTGATCTCCTCGAGCACGCTGGTGTCCAATGTTTGTCGGTAGCGGGCCTCCAACTCAACCGGAACTTCCTTGCTGGAGAAGACGGCATTTCCGCTGAGCCGCGTGAACATTTCGTGGGCCGGGACCAGGGCGTCGGACGGATATTCCGGGAACAGGCTTCCTGTTTCGACCTGTAGACGCAACCGCTCACGAAGCGGAGCTGTCAGATCGGCGATCTTGGTGAGGGTCTCGAGAACGACATCTTCAAAAATCGGCGGGACGTGCTGTGCGTTCTCATAGAGGCAGATGCCGTCGACGCGCTCGTCTTCGACCTGTTTCTCGGCAAAGTGCCGCAGCATCAGCGATCGGGATTGTCCGCCCTTGTTGCCTGCGGCACCACCGTCGGCATCGACGTACTCGCGCCAGCGGCGGCAATCGAGCGGCAATAGTACGAGTTCACCGATACGGAGGCCGGAGATGACCCCGAGTTTCAGAACCGCGAAGCGGATCGCATCGGAGAAGCTGCGCGGAGTTTCAGTGAAGACAATACGGACCATCTCCCAAAACGCGCGTTCTTCAGGCAGTTTTGCCTCGGACTTGCGCTCGGATAAGCGACCGCGCAAAGCGCTCGTTCCGGAGGATGCGTTAACGCGAAGGCGCTCGCCCTGCACCCGTTCGTGGCTCAGACGGGCAGCATCGGATCCCAACGGCGCGCAGAACCGGGCAAGAGCAGAGATGTCAGCCAGGTGCTGATCGTCCAGCACCGTCCGGACCGTCATTTCGAAGTTAAGGGCGTTCTTGCCGGAGTCGCCGACGAGAAGGGCTGCGTTATAGGCTTGCTGAACCTGGTCAGGCGAGACAGCCCACGGCGGCGTATTACCTGCGGCCGACGCGAGGTGCCTGATCCAGCGGGCAGGCACCATCGCGCTACGCGGCTTGTTTTTCCGCACCAGCACCTGATGGATGATCGCGGCGAGGTACAGGTCGCGCCACGATTGGCTCATCGGCGCAGGCGCAAGCTCGGATTGTCCGGCGCGTCGCCTGACCTCATTCAAGCGCTCAAAGGCGTCTTCCTCAACGCCAAAGTCCGAGACATGGATCGACGGCGGCGGGATCATTCCGACCAGGGCGGTCAGATCCCAGCGGCTCTCCTTGGCGATCTTGCCGGCGTCGTCACACGGCAGATCCCACTCGAGGCCACGCTCATCCGCCAAAACGCGGGCTGAAGCCACATAGGCAGCGAACGAGGCATTCATTGGTCCGGATCCTCCGCCTTCAGGCCTTCAACGACCCTGCGAACACCATCCAGCGTGGTCCGAAGCTGCACAAAGGCCGGCGATTGTTCGTTGCTACGGGAGGAGGCGGCGAAGTCCAGAACGACGGGTCTCAGATCTTCCAGAACCCGCTCATGGATGTTGGTGTCCCTTAACGGCATGAAGCGCCGGCAGGTGTAGCAGGACAGCACCGGATTCTTGCTGCAGAGGCTCTGACCGACCTCGCAGCCGCCAATTCCAGCGATCGGTATGCCATGCGGAACGCCGCCGATCTGCTTGTCTGCCGGCAGCCGCAGCAGCGTCTCCTTGTCGATGATCCGCGTCCGAGCGATCTTCGCGACGTTGGCGTAGATCGGAGAGATCGCCATCGCCTGGTTCACGCGCTGCGCCTGGGTCGGCGAGGTATCGAAGTAAATATTGGCGGTTCGGTAGCTGGCGTGCACCATGAACTCGGTGAGCGCAATATGGGCGACGCCGGCATCCGCAAGCCGTTGGGCGGCCGTGTGACGTAGGTCGGTCGGGGTCCAAGACTCGTCGGTCAGATCCTCGCAAAGTTCGGTAAGGATCTCGCTTATTTCGCCGGGCGTAAGTCTGAAGAGGAGCCGTTCCGGCGTCTCTGGGTTGGCTCCGAGGTCTCGGTGCTCACGGCGCCGACAAAGTTCGACGAAGAGCGGGGCCCATTCGCGTTTGATCCGGCGCGTAACGCGATTCCGCTGCTTCTTGTCGCGCTGCTTGGCCGCGATGACGGCTACATGCACAGCGCCGGTCGAGAACACACGAACGTCGGCGACCTCGATCCGAGCGATTTGCCCAGGCCGGAAGGCGTACTGGTAGGCGATCACCAGGATACAAGCATCCCGGAGCTGAACGCTGTCCACCGCTTCACTGGATTTGGATAAGAGCGCACAGACCTCGTCGATGTGGTCGACGATAGCCGCTTGATGGTCCAACGGCAGGAAGCATTCGCCCGAGCGGACGGCGCGATACAGGTCGACCTTTGGGCTTCTCAAGGCGCGAACAAGCGGGGCGCTGGCGGGGTTCCAATGACCGATGGACAGGCTGCAAAGCGAGTGCAGTGTGCGTCGCAATGCTCCGGCCTGGCCCGGAGTAGCATTTGGCTTAGCAAAGACATTCCAGTGAGAACGAGCCTCAAAAATAGGGAGCGCCACCAACATCATTAGAGACGCGAGACCGCGGTCTCGAACATACGTCTCGAGCTGATTGGCGCTGACAACGACCGTGTGGAGGTCGAGACGAGCAAACCAATCTGCCAGCACAAGCTTGATAATCGGAGAGGCAGAACCGTATCCGTCAAAATTGATGCGTTGCCGCTTGCCGTCGAACTCAACGGTAATAAACGATGCTTCCGACAAGTCCCTTATTGCGTGGAGCTTATCGGCAAAGTCGTCATGGTATCGGACGAGCGGCGGGAGAGGTGGTAACGAGCGAACAGCCGCCGCAATCGCCGTTTCCAGGCGATCTTGATCGATGTTTTGGGCTGCAATGCTCATGTGTCGCCCCCATGGAGGGAGCGACGGAGCGCGTCGACAAATAGATCGAACTTTTCGTTCCAGACCTCGGAGAGCTCGGTCTCGAAGTACGCCCGCGCATAGAGGCGAGGCATGTCGGACTCGGGCGTCCATCCAAAGAACAGACGAAGCTTTTCCATCGCACGGCCGAGGTCGTCACCAGCCTCCTGGTAACGCCGCATCCGCACTACCGCGCAGGTATGTCGTAAGTCGTGACAAGAGACGCTTGTAAGTCCTTGCTTCTCCAGAGATTTACGCGCCGGCTCCGAGAGCGCCGCAGTTGCTGCCTCGAAGACCTCGCTGATCATACGCAACGACAGCGGACGGTGCTTCTGAGACATCAGCAATTGCGGATAGCGCGTTCGTTCTCGATAGTTCTGAACGTACACATCGGTCAGCAGCACAATCTCCTGCGGCACCGGAAGCTGGCGTCTCGAGAGCGCTGTTTTCAGGCCAGGTTGCTCGTACCGAGGGTCCTCGTCGGTAGTGGGTTCGACATCGATCCATGTGACGGTTTGGCCCGACGTCAGATCGATGTCGTCCTTGATTGCGTTCGCCGCCAAGAGGCCCGCCTCGCCGCGTCTCAGGCCGAGCCGCAACAGCAGCATAAAGAGCAGCAAGTTGCGCCAGCGCTGCTTTTCCGTCTTGAAGGGATTGCGGGCAGAACCCGGATCGAAGATCGCGTAGAGATCGTTGATCACGGCCGGCGGCAGAGCGCGGATTGGAGGAGGGGCCCGAACAGGGGCCGGGCTCAGTTGACTGTACAAGCTCTCAAGGCGCTGGATCCGCGTTTCAATTGCCCCTGCCCGGATTTCGCCGGTCGAACTGCCGTGGCGCAGAATGTCCAGCACGAATGTCAGTGCCGAGCTCCAGGTCGACGATCGATCGGCGCCGTCGATCGCGGCCTCGTTCCGGAGTTGAGCTAGGAAGCCCATCAGGACGTCCTCGAGGCCGTCGAAGTCCAAACCAGCCAGGAGCCGGTCCAAGCAGTCGGTCCCGCGCTGGCGTTCTACAGCTTCGTAGAGGCGTCCTAGGGCAGCCAGGTGGCGCTGCCTGGTGGCAGGCTCCAACGAGCCCTTGAGCACGTCGATCCAAATCGATGCCCAGAACCTGGGGATGCTTGATCTGCCAAGACAGACTCGGCCGGCAAGCGCCGGCGGAACGAGCGCAGATCGGAGACTGGCAGTGGACATGGTGGGCCAATCGCAACAGCCCAAACCGCGTTTCAACAGGAACATTTGCCGAGGTCTAATCAGCCGCTTGGACCAAAAAAGCTACAGAAATCAAACCGCATGGAAATTCCATAATGAAGATTATGCGAATCGCGGGGTCCAAGCTTCGTATCAGGCGCATTTGTCGCAATTGGTACTGCGGTCTTGACTCCTGCACTGGGATTGTCAGCTGCGAATCTCGCGCACGTCGTGACCGGCCTTCCTCGTGGAGAGTAGAATTTCGTTGGTACAATCCGCTCTTCCAATGGATCGGAAAGCGCCAGCAAGGCGTCCGGCGGCAAGCACTTTTCCGCCCCTAAGCAGCGGGCCGATACCTCTGCTGGATCTCTGACCGGGTTCAAGGCAAAGCGCACATCGGCCGGGTTCTGGACCCGAAATTTTGGTGAGATGGAACACAGCGGCTCGGTACCTCCCCATCGTGGCGCCAGCGGAGATCACTTGCTCCGCGTCAGGGATAGAAGCCCGTCAGGGTGAAAGCCCGGCGTCAGCCGGATTTCAGCGAAGCCAACAGCCCGGGCCGTAGGGTAGACGCTACGAGACCGGGCTGCCTTGTCGGAACTAGGCATCGTGAACAGGATGGACTTTAGAAAACCTCTCGGAATTCATCAGGATCATCACGATGCGGTCGATCGCATAGCGCCACAACCCCGGAGCGAGCGTATCTTAATCTTGCTACCTCTAGGCCCATGGCTTAGCAGTATGCGCCCTGATTAGTGAGGCGACGGTGCAAGGGTTGAGCGGTCCGCGAGGATACAACAACGAACCTAAAGTGCTCGCAATGAAATTTGACGCACAGACCTCATTCTCCGCGTCTCGCTGGCCGCGAAAGCCACAGCGCTGCAAATCAGTCAAGCTCTCGCTTGTTTCAACGGCTCACGCACTTGCTCTCTCGAGCGCATCAATGTGTCGACGAAGATCGGCTCCCACGAGCGGATATGGCTACGCAGCAAGCTCGGCATGGCTGTAGTCTCGCCAGCGAGCGCGAGTTCGATAAGCCGATAGTGCTCCTGCACCGAAGCCTGCTGCCGCTCCAAGCCGGCGCGCGAGCTGATGCCATAGTGTCGAATCTTGTCGCGTAGGCCCATCACTAGGTCCGTCAACAGATCGTTGCCTGCAGCTGCCACGAGCTCGCGGTGATAGTTTCGGTCGGCTTCCAGATAGAGCTGAACGTCATCGATCTCGACGGCTTTGGCGATCTGATCGGCCAAACCGCGCACGACCGGAAGGTCTCGCGGCGGATTGGTCGCAACCAGCACAGCGGCGTGCAGTTCGAGCACTTCACGCATATCGAAAAGATTTCGCAGCTCGGGCAATGTCGGTTCGACAACCTTAAAACCGCGGTTTCGCATGGGCTCGACCAAGCCTCCAAAGCTGAGCTCGAGGAGTGCTTCTCGCACCGGCGTCGAAGAGACGCAAAGGCTTGCCGCGAGGCTAGGCACGGAATACATGGTGCCAGGAAGGCTCTGCCCGGAAATGATCTCGGCGCGCACCCGTTGCAGCACCTGTTCTCGCAAATTCTGGTCCATGGGGTCTTGGCGGCCTCGCCGGCAAGCTTTCGATTCGTTGCTGATCATTACTTAGCCTTGACGGAACTTGCAGTGGTATGACCTAAACGTGTAACGCACTTAAGTCGACGGTGAAACAGCGTGTAGCCGGCTATTACACTCTCAGCTGCACGCGCTGCGGCGCTGTAAGCGTGGTCGAAGACGGGCGCCTGGTCGGCGTGGAGGTATTAGAGGACCACCCGATTGGCGGTGCTTTTTGCGCCGAAGGGCGTGCGGCGCCGGAAATCGTCGGCAGCTCGCGCCGGCTGACCATACCCTTAAAGCGAACCCCGCCCCGCGACGATGCGGATCCAGGCTGTGGGTCGCGATCCGCGCCAGCTTATCTGCCAACGCTATGGCAACCAGCTTCGGCGGCTTGCGAACGATAATGTCTTTCAGCCAGGGTCAGGAGCGACTCTCGCGTCGCCGCACATCTGCGATCACAGCCGTCGCGCCAGCGACCAAAACGGTTCTCAACATGCCGTTGCCGGCGCGCGTAATCACGCCGAGCCGGTTCTTTCCGGCCGTTGAATGGTTCTTTGGTGTCAGGCCAAGCCAAGCAGCCAAGTTCCTTGCCGACTTGATCCCACCTGCATCCAGGACCTTGATTAACAGCAGCGTCGCGTCAATCGGACCAATTCCCGGAATGGCCGCCAGTCGTCGGCTCATCTCGCTACTCCGGTGGAGGTGCATGAGCTTCTTGTCGAGCTTAGCGATCTGGTCATCGCGCGCCAGCTCTGCCGCCAACGCTTCCACGAGCTCCAGCGCCAAGTCGACTGTCTCATCGGCCCGAATATCGATCATAAATTGATGAAAGCCGCGAAAGCCCCTTGGGCGCGGTAAAGCCAAATTCCGCGGCGTAGCCGCGGATCGAATTGGCGAGCTGGGTACGCCTGCCGATGAACTGGCTGCACGTGTGTCAGCATCCGCGCGCTCTGCTGCTCAGGACTCTTGATCGACTCGTCCAACTCGCCGCTTCGCAAATCGCCTCGGCGTCCGCGGCGTCAGATTTTCCCGCGCTGCACATGGCGGGATCTGCCAAGCACTTTTGGCCATTCAAATACTGTCTTCCTCGACAGGGTGAAGTCGGAGTCGGCGATGTTCTCAGGCCACGGGCGAGCGTTCTTGGGTTGTGAGATAGGCCCAGGGTAGCAGTTCGTCGATCTGGCAGTTCGGGTGGTCGTTGACGATGCGGGTGATGATTTCGGCGAGATAGGCGTGGGGTTCGACGCCGATGAGCTTGCAGGTTTCGATCAGTGAGGCGATGACGGTCCAGTGTTCGCCGCCGCCGTCCAAGCCAGCGAACAGAGCGTTCTTGCGGTTGAGCGCGATTGGGCGGATAGCGCGCTCGACGACGTTGGAATCAATCTCGATGCGGCCGTCGGCAATGAAGCGCGTCCGTCCCAACGCGACAGTGCATATCGGATGGCCTCCGCGAGTTTCGTCTTCTGGCTGATCAGATCAAGCTTGGCGCGCAGCCAGGTTTCAAACTCGTGGACGATCGGCCGGCTCTTCTCTTGGCGGACGGCGCGACGCTCGTCGGCGGTGCGGCCGCGGATCTCGGCTTCGACGACGTAGAGCCCGGTGATACGTTTGAGTGCCTCGCTGGCGATCGGTGCGGGACTAGCAGCGGCGAGCTTGTAGAAGCGCCGGCGCACATGGGACCAGCAGAACGCCCAGTTCAACGTCACCGCGCTCGGCCAGGACCCGACAGCCGGCATAACCGTCGACCTAGAGGATGCCGGCAAAACCCGCGAGGTGGGCGCTCGGCCGTTTGGCCTTTCGATTGGGAGCGTAGACATAGGCGACGGCGGGTCCGTGCCGCCCCAGGGCCGGTCGTCGCGGGCATAGGCCCAGAGCTGGCCGGTCTTGGTGCGGCCGCGTCCGGGATGGAGCACCGGGGGGGTCTCGTCTGCAAAAGTTTTGGCGATTGCTTCAGCCTCGCGAGCAGCCACTCATGCACCGGCCGCAACAGGAAGGCTGCCCCCGACCAATCGGCCAGGGTCGAGCGACCCAGGTCGAGGCCCTGACGGTGTAAATCTGAGCCTGCCGATACAGCGGCAGATGGTCGGCATATTTGGCGACGAGCACCTGCGCCACGGTGGCCGACGCGGTTACACCATGCGTCTCGGCCCCCGCGAGTACGACATGCATACTGATTCACTGTGCCGCAGTTCGACTCGCCTCGATCGGCGAAGGTGTCTCGCGCGCAGCGTGCACGCGCTTCCAGTCCAATCCTTCGAGCAAGGCCGACAGCTGCGCCGCGGTCAGGCGAATGACCCCGTCCTGCACGTTGTGCCAGCAGAACGGACCGTCTCATACCGCTTGGCGAACGGGCACACACCCGCGCCGCCCGAATAGATCAGCTTCACCCTGTTGGCGCGCTTGGTGCGGAACACATACACGGCGCCGAGGGGAAAACGGATCTGCCTAGATGCTCTCACGCACCAGGGCCGCGAGCCCTTCGGCACCCTTGCGGAAGTCGACCGGCCTGGTCGCCACCACCACCCGCACCGCGCCCGTCGGACCGATCACGTGCAGGTCTTCAACGCATGGATCACGGCCGCAACCGTCGCGGCATCCGCGCCTCCGCCGACCCGAACCGCGACGCCGTTGATCTCGAACTCGATGATGCCGCTGTTCTCGGCGCTCTCGGGCCCCTTCCAGAGGCGTCGGCGCTGCCGCGGTGAGCGCTCCGGCGGCGTGGACGATGGGGTAATGACAGCGGGCACGAACGTCTGCGGCTCGGAGCCACAGGGATCGCAACCGGTTCTCGCATTTGCCGACGCCACGTAAACAGCTGTTGCGGCGACAATCCGTGCCGCCGCGCGACCTCCGATACCACGGCACCCGAGGCCAGCGTCTCCTCGACGAACCGCGCCTTGTCGTCGGCCGAGAAACGCCGGCGTCGGCCGATCTCCGTGATACCTCGACCCGACGAACCGAGGTCCTAGGCTCAAGCATATGGTCAAGCTTGGACACAAGTCGATCTCCAATCAGAGATCGATCATTCTTCGCTCGACGCCTTCAATGGAAGGTGGGGCCGAAACAGCGCTTACAAGTCAGACGCGCGGAGGCGCCCTACAGTTGAGGACCGAACCTTTTTCTCGCGATCCCTTACACGCCAGATGGTGACAAGGGCTGCCCCTTCGACAATCTTCAAAAGATTGTGGTGCCAAATATGAGCATGAAGGAGAATTGGCCAGCTGTTTAGGCGCTTATTCGATTTTGGGAACCTTCTGTCTTGTCGAACTTATTGAGCGGCGTGAGAAAGGTGATTGGGATCCAGATCGACTTCGCTAAATGCGCGCTTGGCATTGATTAGCTGGGACGAATACATCTCCATCCAACCCTCCCCGTCTCTGGCAACGAAAGATCCGCTTCGCGCTCCGTGGTAACTAGTCGGATTGTCGACGCCTGGGGGCAACTCACCTGTTGAGCCGTAAGCTTTGACTGCAGAAAGCAGTCTCCGGCGGGTTACGCTGATCATTCGATCGCTAAGCGCGAGATGTTCCTTTGAACGATCAACGATTGGTCCCATGCTTTCGATAATGGCTTGGTCTTGGATACCAAGGCTCGGCAAGCCAGAATAGCTCGAAGTCCGCTGGGCCTCCCGATTGATCTTGTAGTCATTGCTCGCATTTAGTTCCGGACGAAACCGGCCGTACCAATCAGCTGAGTTTGGCAGGTACGGAACGGTATTGTATTGCTCTAGGCCAGGAATAGGCCTGCCGTCCTTCAGCTCTCTCAACGCAAGTGTGCGCTTCTTCCATACGACATATGTCGCCATCGTATGTTCATCATCCATTGGAACCCACGCATTAAAGACGATGTGGTCGTCGAAAGAACCATCTGGCACCATCGTGAAAAACGGGAAAAGAAAATGTGCGTAGCGCATAAATAATTCGCCAGCCTCTGCCGGACGATGGGCAGCGTACATCGTCCCCCACTCCGTTTCGGCGGTATAGTACTCGGGCGCTCGGTTACGAAGCGCGAACTTGTGCATGCTATCGGGAGCGACGTCATCTTCCTTCACGCTTCCCAGATGCAGAAATGCATAGTGGGAAGTATCAATTTCGCCTTCCAGTCCCTGCAGCCAATTGCAGTCTCGCTGTACGAACCCAACCTCGACCTCATCCGTGGGTAGGAACATCGGTTCGAGCGAGGGAAGAATGGGAGCCTTTTCACGCTTTCCCATGTAAACCCAAACAAGGCCGTTATGCTCGAACGTCTTGTACGCCTTAATCTTAACCCTATCGGCGAACGAATGCCCCGGCGGCACATTGGGCATGTCGAGACAGTTCCCATTCACGTCGAACTTCCACCCATGATAAACACAACGGATGCCGTTGCCCTCGTTTCGACCAAAAAAAAGCGAAGCGCAACGATGCGCACATTGATGATCGACTATCCCGACCCGGCCGTTGGTGTCGCGAAACGCCAACAGCTTCTCGTTGAGAAGTAGCAGGCGCATGGGCGGACCGTCGGGCTTGAGCTCGTTCGACGCACAGGCCGGGATCCAATATTCGCGCATGAGCTCGCCCATCGGCGTGCCAGGCCCGACGCGGCACAGGAGTTCGTTGTCCTGCTTTGACAGCATGTCGTGTTCCTTCCCTTCATGGCATCACTCGATGCCTTACTGAACTTTGCCTAACCCAATCGTCTGTTCGAGGATTTCCGGAGATTTTCGCAAAGCTTCAGAAGTTCCTGCGTAGAGACAGCGTCCATTCTCCAGCACGAGCACCTGATCGGCGAAGCCGAGAACAACATCGACGTCTTGCTCGATGAGTAAGCAACCGATGCCGGTACGCGTCGTCATCTGAATGATGGTATCCATTAACTCGTCGCGAATCTGCGGCGCCAAACCTTCTAGCGGTTCATCGAGGAGCAGGATCTGCGGCTGGCCGACGAGCGCGCGCGCGACCGCGAGCATTTGCTGCTCTCCGCCCGAGAGCTGACTGCCTCCATTTGCACGGCGGTCTCGAAGACGCGGAAACATGCCAAACGCAAACTCAAGCGCTTCTCGAGACGGCCGACCGTTCAGGCCTGCGAGCAGGTTCTCTTCCACGGTCAGACTTGGAAATATGTCCCGCGCCTGTGGGACAAGACTGATGCCTGCCCTCGCTCTTCGGTAGGTCGGCTTGGTACTGATATCCTGGCCATTGAGTGTGATCGTCCCTTGCTGACGCTGCGCAAGTCCTACCACAGCAGCCAGAGTCGTCGACTTCCCAGCTCCGTTCCGCCCTAGCAAGCCGATGCGCTGGCCGGTCCGGACGGTGAAGTTAATGTCTCTGACGATTTCGAGCATCCCGTAACCAGCGGTGAGATGCTCAACCCGCAGCTCAGTGGCCATGGATGGCGCCCTTTCCAAAGTAGACCTGGCGCACGCGGTCGTCGGCCGCGATCTCCTGGGGCGACCCTTCCGCCAAAGGTCGCCCGTTTGCCAAAACAATGATGCGACGCGCAAAGCGAAACACGAGGTCCATATCGTGCTCAATCAACAACACCGCCAAATCTCCCGGCAGGCGCTCGACAGCATCGAGTATGATTCCGCTTTCTCCCTTCGGGACGCCAGCGGCGGGTTCATCCAAGAGAAGAACGCCCGGCTTCAGCGCAAGCGCAAGCGCAAGTTCGACCAATCTCTGCTGCCCAAGCGACATGGCTCCAACCTTCCGGCTCGCCAGCTTGGTGAGTTGCAGATCGGTCAGTACTGCCTTGATCTCGGCGAGCGCTTCCTCAAGAGCGGTGGTTGGCGACCACACGCTCATGCCCATTCCGCGACGAAGTTGAACCGCGACGCGCACATTCTCTTCGACCGTCAGATCCTTGAACAATTTGCTGATCTGAAAAGTCCTCGCCATTCCCGCCTTAACGCGGACGGCGGCGGACGCTGTGGTTACGTCGATCCCTTGCAGTTCAACCCGCCCCGCATTTGGGGACAGGACGCCGGTAATGAGATTCACAACTGTTGTTTTCCCGGCACCGTTGGGTCCAATCAGCGCAGTTCTGGCGCCGTCAGGCAGTGTCAGCGATACATCGACGACCGCCGCGAATCCGCCGAACGATTTGCTCAATCCGGACACAGAGAGCCGACTAGTCATGAACGGCCCCCCTTTTGACGATTTGTTGCAGCCCGTCGAAGAGTTGGATCAACCCTTGAGGCAAGACTAACATCGTGATGATCAGCATGAAGCCGATGACAAACAACCAGTGATAGGGATCTGCGGTGGAGACTGCATGATGGACCACCATATAAACGAAGGTTCCGATCAGGGCACCCGGAAGGCGCGCCATCCCGCCGAGCACCAGCATCACGAGCGCACCAGCTGACGTTTGGAAGTCGAGAGTGTTTAAGCCGACAACCCGCGTTGTCTGTGCGCTGAGCGCCCCCGCCAGCCCGCCGATAAATCCACCTATGACGAAGACAGCGACAAGATGGACATAGACGTTACAGCCAAGCGCGGTCATTCGCGAAGGATCATCCTTGATCGCCCTGCTGGACAAGCCAAAGGGCGAGGCGACCACCTTCCGCACCACAAAATAGACCGCGATCAGCACCGCGAGCGAATAGAGATACGCCGTCACACCATAGAAATCGAATTCAAAGTAACCCAGGATCGGTCGCACCGAGAATCCAGACAATCCGTCGTCGCCTCCCGTTACGGCTCGGGCCTTGTTCGCGACCTCCAGCAGAATTTGCGATGCGGCAATCGTCAGCATGACGAGTGTCAATCCCTTCGCCCGCAAAATCATAAGGCCGCTAACGAACGCGACTAGAGCACCCGCCACTCCTCCGAGCACAAGTCCGATAAGGGGGTCGCCCGTCACGTGCAGCGCAACGAGTCCTGCGCTGTATGCGCCTGAACCGAAGACTGCAGCGTGCCCCATGGACATCACGCCAGCCTGTCCAAGAACTAGGCTTAAGGACAGCACGAACAACGCATTGATGATAACCGTCGTGGCGAATCCGAGATCATCTGGAAAAAGCCAGAGGACCGCCAGACCGACAAGGACCAACCAGCATTCCGGCGCGTGCAGAATGCGCAATTGTCCCTTGGGAGCGGTCACCATTTGGAGGATCTGTTCCACCCCTATTCCCTTCCTTGCAATCCCTGTGGTCTGACGGTCAAAATGACGAACATCGTGACGTAGAACACGATCGATGAAAGATCGGGTGCTAGATATTTTGCACTCGTTTCCGCGACGCCGAGTAGAAGAGCCGCCAGGAACGACCCGGTAAGTGTGCCGTAGCCGCCGACCGCTACGACAGCGAGCGCTGGGACCAAATATTTCGACGCGTAGCTCGGCTCCATCGGCATGACTTCAGCGCCGGCAACACCACCTAGCCCGGCCAGAGCTGCGCCTGCCGCGAAGACAATGCCGTATACCAGATTAGTGTTGATACCAACCGCTTGAGCGGTAGCCGGACTATCGACCGCGGCCCGAACCCAGATGCCAAATGGCGATTTCTCAATTGCGAACCAGAGCAAGGTAATAACGAGGACGCCCAATGCAATTACATACAGTCGATTACGCGGCATCGTCCGAAAACCGAGGTCTATGCTTCCAGAAAGATAGTTGGGAAATTCAATCGTCGTGATTGCAGAGCCAAAGATCGCATTTGCCGTGGCGATGGCGACGAACATTATCCCGATCGTGAGCAACATCTGGTCCATATGCGATCGCGCGTAGAACCGACGGAGAACGACAATCTCAATAGCGAACGCGAGGCTGACAGTACTAACTAGTGCCGTAACCACTCCCAATTCAAAAGGAACCCTAAGAAGACGTGGCAAGCTTGCCGACATGAAGCCGCCGGCCATCGCGAAGCTCCCGTGCGCCAGATTGACAAAGCGCATGAGACCCATGGTCATCGACAAGCCGACCGAGATCATGAACAGGATCATCGAATACGATATTCCATCGATGATGATGCTGATGAATGTGTTCATGAGGAACTCTTCTGCCACATCTTTTCGAGATCGGGCCTCGCCCTACCGCGCCCTGCCGTAGTCGGGCTGCGCTTCGTAGGTTTTGATCTCTCGATTGTAGAGAGCTCCCGTCGCATCCTTCGCGACTTCGCGAATGTAGATATTCTGAATTAGATCGCGCGATTTCGCATCAATCGTCACGGGTCCGCGTGGGCTCTCCCAAGAAAGACCTTTCACGCTCTGCATCGCCTTATCGCCATTCTTCACATCTCCGGTCGCCTTGATCATCGAGTAGACGATGTGCATGGCGTCGAACGCCGCAACGGTCGGATAGCTAACGACCGATTCTAGCGTGGCTTCACGAACGGCCTTCAGAAATGCTGCGTTGACATCGCCGCCGCGCTGCGGCGCGTACCACATCCCAGTCTTCATGCCGATAGCCGCATCGCCAATCGACGGCAAATCGATCTCCGCCGTCTCGGTCGTTCCGAGCAATCTTATTCCGTCTGCCTTCAGGCCATTATCTGCGAAAGACCTTATTGCGGAGATCGCCGGCTGCCCGCCTGGGAAAAAGACGAAGACAGCCTGCGGATTAAGGGATTTAGCCGTCTGCATGAATGGGCCAAAATCCGCCGTCTTCATTGGGACGCGTATGCGCTCGACTACCTGACCGCCGGCCTCGGTAAGGCCCTTGGCAAAAGCCGCTTCCGCATCAACACCAGTGACATAATCTGCGACCATCGTAACGACACGCTTGAGATTGCTCTCCGCGGCATACTTCGCGACGGGTACGGTCAGCTGCGCAACGGTGTTTCCGGAGCGCAATACGAACTCTGATTTGTCGAGAATCGCCGAGCTTGCGGCTCCGATCACGACGAACGGCACTTTCGCCTCTTCGGCGACTTGCGCAACGGCGATCGCGTCCGGAGAGAATGTAACCCCTCCGAGGTAAAGGACTTTGTCCTTGATGATCAGTTCCTGAGCGAGAGAACGAGCCTGGGCTGGATTAGAATCGGGCAAATCGCGAAAGACGACTTCGATTGTATCTGCCCCAACTTGGACGCCATTCAGCTTCTGATAGGCTTTGACGCCGTCAGACCAAGCCCGCCCGTACTGACCGTAGGGTCCGGACATAAGCGCGATGATTCCGACCTTGATGGTCGCAGCCGAAACCGATGCGGGCACCAAGCTAACGGCGAGGGCGATGCGGAACGCAACTTTGGAGATACTTCGATTCATTTCGTCCTGCCCTCTCTATTTCGCGGTCGGTTCTTTCGTCTGACGCCCATAGTCAGGCTGCAGATCGAATGTTTTGAATTCGCGATTGACGAGCTTGCCGTCCGGGCCTCTTTCCACCTTCCTTATGTAGACGTTCTGCAGTAGATCGCGGGACTTTGCATCGATCTGCGCCAGACCGCGCGGGCTATTCCACTTAAGGCCCTTTACCGCTGCGATGGCCTTCTCACCGTCGCGCTTCCCATCGGTCGCCGCGATCATCGTGTAGATGAGGTGCATGCCGTCGAAGGCGGCAACGTGCGGATATCCGACGGTGGTACCTGGCGCAATCTCACGTATGGCTCGTACAAAATCGGCGTTAATCTCGCCCGGATGCGTCGGCGAATAGAACATGCCGGTCTCAACGCCCAGCGCGGCATTGCCGACCTCTTGCAAGTCCGTTTCGTAGGTCTCTCCCGTGCCGAGCAACTTGATGCCAGCGGCCGCAAGGCCGTTATCTGAGTAGGCACGAATGATGCCCGTCGCCGGCGGCCCCCCAGGAAACCAGATGAAGATTGCATCCGGTCGCAGTTCCTTAGCGGCTTGCAGGAAGGGACTGAAGTCCGTCGCTTTGATGGGAACACGGACCTTCGAAAGGATCTCGCCACCGCCCGCGATGAACTTTTGGGAGAACGCGGCTTCAGCATCGAGACCCGGCGCGTAGTCCGCGACTATCGTCACTACGCGTTTGATATTGCTTTCGGCGGCGTACTGCGCGACCGGGACGGCCACCTGAGGAAGCGTATAGGAAGTCCGAACAAGATACTCTGATTTGTCCAGTACAGCCGACGTGGGGGCATTGAACACGATGGCCGGAATTTTGGCTTCTTGAGCAAGCTGACCAATGGCAATCGCGTTTGGTGTGAAATCGAAGCCCGCCAGATACTGCACTTTCTCTTTGATGATCAGCTCTTGCGCCGTGGCCTTTGCGGCGGCAGGATTGATGTCAGGCACGTCACGAAGAATGACCTCGACATCGTGCCCCTTGACCGTCTTTCCGTGAACGGCCTGGTAAGCCTTGATGGCCTCGGCCCAGTTGGTGCCGAACTGTCCAAAGGGGCCGCTCATCGCACCGATGACGCCGATCTTGATTACATCGGCCGAGACTGCGGCTGGTACCGCTGCGACCGTCAGTGCGATGCAAACTGTGGCTAGATGTTTCGACATGCGGCCTCCCGTTCGTCAAATGTCAAGGACAAGGGACGGCGACTTCGCGCCGGAACAGCAAATCATCATGGTTTTGTTCGACGCTTTCTCTGCGTCCGAGAGGATCACATCGCGATGGTCCGGTGTCCCATCGATGACAACGGTCTCGCAGGCGCCGCAGACCCCCTGCTTGCATGAGGACGCCGTCTCGACGCCAGCAGCATTCAGCGCTTCGAGGATCGTCCCTCCTGGTGGCACGATCACTTCCTTGCCGGTACGTTTGGCAATGATTTTGAAGCCGGTATCCTGCGACGCTACGACTGTCGCCGAAAAGTGCTCGAAGTGGACATTGGCGACGGGAATTCCAGAACAGGCGGACTTGAATGCGACGAGCATCGGCTCAGGCCCACAACAATAGAAGTGGCTTCCGGGCGGAGCCACGTCAATGACGCTGCTCATATCGAGTACTGGCGGACCGTCGCCCGACAGATAGATCCTAGCTCTGAGACCAGCCGCGGCAAGCTTCCGTGCAAAGGCCACATCTCGGCGCTCCCGCACAGCGTAGTGCAACTCCCAGGATCGTCCCGCCGTTTCCAGTTCGGAAATCATGCACCAAATCGGCGTGATACCAATTCCGCCGGCAAACAGCACCGCGTGTTCCCGACCGGAATGTAGCGGAAAGTGATTGCGAGGCGAGCTGATCGAGAGTTGGTGTCCGACGCGGAGGTGGTCGTGGATGAACGTTGAACCACCGCGACTCGCCGGATCGCGCTTGACGCCAATAACATAGGATTCCCCGGAGAATGGCGTCGCCAGGGAGTATTGACGTGTCATTCCGTTCGGCAGGTGCAAGTCAAGATGGGCACCTGAAGCGTAGTCGGGAAGACACTGACCATCCAGCGGCTGGAACTCAAGTAAGGTGACCTGGTCCGCTAGATAGCTAATCGAAGCAAGCCGAACCTCGATCAGCCCTTCGGTTGCCGCGGTTCTGGCTTTCTCCTTGCTAGCGGCGAGAGCCGTCATTCCGCTGCGCTCGCGCTGAAGAAGTTTCCCGACACGATCTTGATCGTCGCATCCTTCTCCGCGAATGCAACATTGACTGGATCTCCGCCTTCTCGGACGATCTTGATCTGTTGTTTCATCATGCGACGAAGCAGCGCAATTCCGCGATCGCTGTTCACGAGATGCTCATCGGAGTGCAGGTTGATCCGACCCTGACCAAATTGCGCTTCGAAGTCGCCGGGATACCGTTGGCGCTCTTCCTCGGTCAGCTCAGTCCAGAGCTTTCCGTTATGCTGTGTGTATTCGGTGAAATAGCCCTTCTGACGAACGCGAGCCGCCGAAATGACACGCATGGTCTTGTCGTCGATCGGAACGTGCCAGGTGATCACCTGCGAGCGCCCCGGCGTCAGGTCCGTCTTGGGTGTGGCGGCAATGTTCGGTAGAATGGCGTAGTTGCAGCGGTCGAGAAGCCGACCGTCGGGAAGTGATCGATAAGCATTGTAGATTACGCCACCGTCAATCGCGGTCCACTCGACCTTTGGCATCTGAAGGAATTCGGCCTTGAACTGCGTTCCGCTGAATGCAGTGTGCAAGACCTGAACGTGGAACGGATCGATAACGTTTTCCCAAGCTTGGAGCCAATGGTACGGCACCGCAGGTTCGGCGACGGGCGCGACGTATCCGCCGAATCCCGTGGTCTCGGTCTCAATGAATTCGTCGGAGGCGAGATCTTCGAGGTTGTCATATCGGGGTAACACGGGCTTACGATCGAGCGGGCCCATGTATGCGAAGACCAATCCATAACGCTCTTCGAGTGGATACCACGGCTGGCGGGCCACTTCGCGATTGCGACCATTTTCCGGCTCGCATGGTTGCTCGAGGCAATTTCCGGCCGTGTCGAAAAGCCATCCATGGTAGCAGCAGCGGATTCCGCAATCCTCCACCCTTCCGTAGTATAGGCTAGTCCCGCGATGCATGCAGCGCTCGTAAAGGAGACCTACCCGTCCGCCCTTGTCGCGGAAAAGAATTAGGTCCTCGCCCAGCACTCGGACCTTTTGCGGATTTGTCGTCACTTCATTGGATCCCGCGATCGGGTGCCAGTATCGCCTTAGGTATTCGCCGGTTGGAGTACCTTGAGCTACGTCGATCAGCAGCGGGTCGTATTGTGCCGGCGGCCTTCCATAGGCTCCGCCGCTCATAGACCTACCAAGCGCCTCATTAGACACGGCAATTTCCTCTCTGGGGCGAATGAATTATCGTTCGTCACAAAACTTTAGAACTTTGCAAAAATTGCTCAATGCAATAGGCTTGAGTTAATTTATCGGAATTTGAGATAATGCAATGACGCTAAATCTGAACCTGCTGCCCGTGCTCCTCGCGGTCTACGAAACGGGCCATGTTGGCCAAGCGGCAGCGCGGCTAAAGATGAGCCAACCAGGTGTCAGCACGGCGCTCGCTCGCGCGAGGAAGGCGCTGAACGATCCGCTTTTCGTTCGTACTGCCGGTGGCATGGAAGCGACCGCACGTTTGCGCAACGTGGTCGACCCTATCAGGTCTGTCCTTAGTACTATCGATAAGAAGATTGCCGCTGCCCCGACGTTCGCACCGGCGGACTACCGCGGAGAGTTTTGCGTGGCCATGTCTGACGTCGGCGAAGCAACGTATCTTGCCGCGTTGCTTCACTCGTTTGCACGCAACGTTCCTCACGCAACCCTGCGATCTGTCTCCTCGTCGCCGAGCGATCTAGCCAAGTCGATGGAAGATGCCACCGTCGATCTTGCGATCGGGTACTTTCCTGACTTCAAGAGTACTGAATTCTACCAAACGGTCATCGACACATATACGTTTGCCTGCATTATGCGGAGGGGGCACCCCATCAAGAGCGACACCGTAACCCTCGATGAATTCAAGAAGTACGGACATGCGGTCCCACAATCGCGAAGCCGCAGCCACGAGGTTTTTGAACAGTATCTTAAGGCGAAGCGTATCGAACGGCATGTAACGCTTCGTACCGAGCATTTCTTGAGCATTCCCATGATCGTAGCGAACACGGATTTGCTTGCGATCGTTCCTCTCGGCCTGCCTGATAACGTTTCTATCGGCTTGCCTCAGGCTATCATGCAGGCCAATAACATTCGCGTCGCAAAAACGACTTTCGCTTTACCCAAGATCGCAACCAAGATGCATTGGCACCGCAGTATGCATCGAGATCCGCGAAATCAATGGCTTCGTCGCACCATCATCGACGATTTGCGTAGCGTACGCCGTGGCTTGAGCCGCGCCGTAGATGATGTCCGGATTTGAATTCCCAACAGGGGTAGAGGGCGTTGCCCATCCTCTTATTGTGCCTAACTTCCGGCTGATTTGGGAGGGCCGGCCTGCGATGGCGCGCCGAAACGAGATAATGGAGTTGCCTAATAGGCCGCGCGGATATTGGCCATAAATTGCTCTCACGGCGTGAAGTTGCGTAAGTTTTCGCAGAATTCAAGACCTCTTCTGAAGCGGCGCCGGTCTCGGCGGCCCCTCGGTTGACCTGGCCGATGTCGTCAGCCATGGCGTGAGTGCCCTTTAACCTTTGCCTCTTGCGCGCAATCCCTTGTGTGGCGGCGCCCTGTTGTGTACGTGTCTGGCGAAGACCGTTGGCGACGCCGCTTGGGATCGTTTAGGCTGCGGCGGCAGTCGTGGATTGTTGAGCGGCTTTCCAAGTCCACGGAAGCAGCTCGGCGACTTGGCTGGCGGGATGATCAGGAAGCCGCGCCAGTACGGTCAGCCAGGCTTGCGGATTGACATCATTCATCTTGCAGGTCTCGATCCACGTATAGATGGCGGCAGCTCGATCACTGCCGGTGTCGGAACCCGCGAAGGTCCAATTCTTTCGTCCGATTGCGATGCCACGCAAGGCGCGTTCGGCTGCGTTGTTTGACAAGCCGACGTGATCGTCGGTGAGGAAGCGGGTGAACGGTGTCCAGCGGTTAAGGCCGTAATTGATCGTCTTGGCGGTATCGTTGTTGGTGGAGCAGCGCTCGCTATTGGCGCATCCAGATTTCGAGTTCGGCAACGAGCGGCCGCGATCGTTCACGACGGACGCCAAGCCGCACCTCGGGCGTTTTCCGTTGATGCTGCGCTCGATCTCGAAGAGCATGTCAATGCGACGTACAGCCTCGCTGGCGATCGGCGCCTCTCCCTGGTTTGCCAAGTAGACAAACTTCCTCCGGCCATGGCTCCAGCGGGCTGCCGCAAGGATTCGAGCTGGCTTCCGATGAGCCTTGTGATGGAAGCGGTGTATCCATCGGCACGCTTTGGATTGTGGCTGAAAAGCTGGACATTTTTACGCGGACCATGCGCGTGTCATGACCGAGCTCGCCGCCTTCGCAGGCATGGCGCTACGCATGATACACACTTAACGCGATGTGCAGACCTCGCTCGCCAAACAGGAAATGATCTCTCGCGAGATGGGCCATCGCATCAAGAACCTATTTGCAGTGGCAGAAGGCTTGGTACGAATGACAGCGCACGAAGCAAAGACCAAGGCGGAGTTCCCAGAAAATCTCTCGGGCCGCTTCCCAGTGATCCCGTAGTCGATGGAATTCGACCGGTGCATCGTCGAGGCGCAACCAGGCGCAAGATCGCCGATCCGGATTACCGATCCCCCCTGCAGGGCAATGCCGACTTCGCGGGTCGCCCCATCCGCCTCGTCGTTGTTGTCGGCGGGGACGGTCGAGGTCGTCCAGACAAGGGCGAAGCGCGCATCGTCGCGACCTACATCGCTCGGCTTTCGACGATCGTCGATGGCGATGCATGCCGCGCCTTCCCGGCTGTGGCCGGTGACCACCCCCATGAGGCTTCTTCCTACAGCAAGACTCGGCGTTTCCGGTCAGATCGGGTGGCGGCCGACGAAGAACTCGCGGAACGGATCCATGCTCGGTTCCAATCCAGCGTCGATCAATCCCTTGCGCAAGGCATACATCTGCGGATCGTGAATACGTTGCGTGGGCTGGCGTAGGGGGCCGCCATTGTAGCCCTGCAACCACCCCTGAAACTTCCAGGATTGTCGGTTGATGAAAGCGCCGCCATGCAGCGCCGGAGCCAAGCCCCCCTTGACCTTGCGCGCCGGATGGAGTTGCCAGTAGATTTGCGTAGGCGAAATTGCAAATATGTCAGCAGGAAAGCTATACATCGGGCGGAAGATCCGGGAGATCCGGCAAACGGCGAAGCTTTCCCAAGCCAGCTTCGCGGAACGGATCGACATATCGACAAGCTATCTAAATCAGATCGAGAACAACCAACGTCCGGTTTCCGCCACCGTTCTTGTCTCGCTCGCCGAGCGCTTTGGAATCGACTTTGCCTCGATCTCAACGAACGATAGCGACCGGCTCATCTCGATGTTGACCGAAGCTCTCGCGGATCCTGTCTTTGGCGCGCAATTGCCAAGCATGCAGGAGCTGAAGCTCGTCATCCAGAACGCGCCAGTCTTTGCCCAGGCACTACTGAGCTGCCATCAAGCTTACCGTCGCAACAGCGAACAGCTCGCAAGCCTGGATGGTCACATCAACCGCTTGTCCCCCGAGCCGACAGCCTACGAGGAGGTTCGCGATTTCTTCCAGTTCGTGGATAACTATATTCACGACCTCGATCTTGCTGGCGAAAGCCTTGCCGAAAAATTGGATATGCCCAACAGCGACGCCAGCGTCGTGCTCGCCAAATACCTCGAATCCAGACATGGCCTACGGCTCCACAAAACCGAGCCCGGCGAGGACACGATTAGGCGGTTCGATGCAACTTCTCGAAGCCTCTATCTCAACCCGTATTTGCCTGCCGCAACTCGAAGCTTTCAAATGGCGTTTCAAGTGGCGACACTCGAACAGGAGGAGCGGATCGAAGCGATCGCCAAGCGCGCTGACTTTCGAACGGCCGACGCGCACGAAGTCTGCAAAGCGGGACTTCGAAATTACTTTGCCGGAGCCACAATCCTTCCCTACCAGAGTTTCCTCAAGACTGCGAAGGAGCTTCGCCACGATCTTGCTCTGATAGCGCCCCGCTTTGGAGCAAGTCTTGAGCAGGTCGCACATCGGCTATCAACGCTTCAACGTCCGGGATCAAAGGGAGTACCGGTATTCTTTGCCCGCGTGGATCGCGCCGGCAACATCACCAAGCGCCACAGTGCGGCAAAACTCCAGTTTGCGCGTTACGGGGCAGCGTGTCCTCTCTGGAACGTGCACCAAGCGTTCGAGGCACCTGGCCGAATTATTCGCCAGCTTGCTCAAACGCCCGATGGCGTTCGATTTCTTTGCATATCAACAGAGCTGGCGAAGGGGCATGGCGGTTTTGGGACGCCCCAGCCTCACTATGCCATCGCGATCGGTTGCGAAGTTTCTTACGCACAAGACTTCGTCTACGGCGACGGACTCGATCTGGAAAGCAAAACCGCCTACGACCCCATTGGCATTTCCTGCAGGATTTGCGAACGGGGTAACTGCCCACAGCGCGCGGTGCCACCGCTCAAGAGCAAGCTAACCGTTCATCGTGACCGGCGAGACGTCCTTCCGTACGACATCTCTTAGGCCAAGAGCTTATTTTTGGTGGGCTAAAGTCAATACTGCTAGGCTTGGCGAGTAACGTCTTTGTTGCTCACACGTTCGACTGGGGCTGAAAGTGACGGATCCCGTGACCTCGGCGCCAGCGATTACACTATCACGCTCCCAACCCATACCGATCGGTCACATATGAATCCTCGCAGGATGGAACGGACGCAATGAAGCCAAGCACTCGCTCGGCCTGGCCGGTGGCCCTGGCGACGACTTTGCTGATCCAAATTGCAGTCTCGTTTCTCTCTCAGGCGATGAGCGTACTGGCCCCAAGCTTGACGGCGGCGGCGCATGTCTCACCCGAACAAGTCGGAGTGCTCGCAGGGGTCGTTGCATTCGGCACTGTATGGTTCCTAATGGCTGGAAGCCATCTACTCGCCGAAATCGGGCCCATTCGCCTGCTGCAGATCGGGGTCTTGCTATCATCTTGCGGGCTGCTTCTCGCCCTCCTGGGATTTTGGCCAGCAACCCTCTTGGCAGCGCTGCTAATCGGACTCGGCTACGGCCCGGCGCCGCCAGCCGGAAATCAGATTCTGATGAATACCGCGCCCGACGCACATCGCGGACTGATTTTCTCGATCAAGCAATCTGGGGCTCCAATCGGTTCCGCGCTCGCCGGCTTTCTCTTGCCCTCACTTGCCGACCATTTCGGTTGGCCAGCAACATTGGCTATCGCAGCCTGTCTCGGTGGTGCCGCCGCATTCTTGGTCGAGCCCTATCGAACGCAGCTCGATGCGGAGTCATCCAGACCCCATATAGCGAGCCTGCGCTCGTTTCTGTCCCCAAGGATGTTGGTCGCACCCTTCAGTGCAATTCGGGGCGCACCCGAGCTTCGCTTTCTTGCATATTGCGGGTTCGCCTTTGCGGTCGTGCAAGGCAGCCTATTCGCGCTGTATGTGACCTATCTGGTGACGTCGGTTGGCGTCAACTTGCCTGAGGCAGGGATGGCGTTTGCAGCCATGCAGCTGGCAGGTGCTCTCGCGCGGATCGCGACAGGCTGGCTTGCCGATCGAATTAGCTCGCCTCTTATGGTCCTTGCCGCGCTTGGGATCGCGAGCAGCGCAGCGATGGCCACGATTGGATCAATGCGACTTGAGTGGGGCTGGAGCGCTATTTTCGGCATCAGCATTTTCGCCGGGTTTTGCCGCAGGCTGGAACGGCGTTCTGATGTCTGAAATTGCAAAATCTTCACCGCGTGGCAACGTAGGTCCGAGTACCTCCGCGGCCACGTTTTTCATCTTCATTGGCTATGTGCTGGGTCCATTGAGCTGTGCGGCCGTGGTACGTCTCACAGCGTCATACCCTAGCGCGTTCGTCTTCTTGGAAATCTTCCCGGTGACCGGGGCAATCTGCATATGTTGGCTCGTTCGCCGCAGCGCAAAATTCTAGATCCGTCCTGGCAGCAAAGGCCTGTCCCTAAAGGCAAGTTCCTTAACTTCCCGGCAGATTGCAACTTCTCCGCCTTGCCAAGCGTTGATCATCGACTGAGCCCGAATTCTAACCTTGAACTTGGCTCCGCCCGCGCTTGACCTACGCCTACGAGATTATAGGATTCCATAACCTCGTTGCGTCACCGACCGGATCGGAAAATGCTTAATCCAGATCAACCAGGATTGTGCCCCCAGCGAACGGTGCCTTTCCTCTTGACGCGGATCTTGGTTTGCTCAGTTTCGCTTGTGCTAAGTGCGAACATCGGATGGATCAATGCCGTGGCAATCAAAAGATTCTTCAGCAGTTCGGTCAATTCACAAACCGGATTTTATCTGATCATCGCCCTTCTTTGCGGGCTCATATTCGGTCGGTTGCAGAACGACGGCACGAAGCCCGCAGCCGCGCAATCCTTGCTGCTTCTCGGGCTGTTGTTGAGCCAAGCGGCCGCGATCGAGGTAACGGAAAATTTCGGAGCGGTCACCACGATAGCGCTATTCGCAGCAGTGGGAGCCACAAATCTTGTCAGCTTGATCCCCGCGTCAGCCCCGGCGCCCTTCAATACCAATGTTCAATCAGCAGGGTTCGCGTTCTCCTTGCGAAAGACCGCTCTCGTACCGGCGTTGCCATGGTTCGTTTTCTTCCTTTTTGCGACTGCTCATTTCGGCGTGCCAGTCGATTATCCGACACCCTACGTGATTGGAGTTCCAGGAATTATACTCCTCGAGTGCGGCCTTATTCTCGCAGCCATGACGGTCAGCGAGCAGACGGCTCAATCGACCGATCATAATTCGTCACAGGCCAATCGCGACGAACGCTCGTTTGAGGCCGAGGTGATGTCTCGCTTCCCGCCATTTTGAGCTTGCTTAGCTAGGCCAAAAAGATGGCCACTTACGCAACCACCTAGTCAGCAGCCGATCCTTGAGGGCACGAAAGAGGGAAATCGACTATGCCGCGCGAATATTGGCCATGAATCGTTCCAGTTCCGCGCTGAGCCTGGCACTCTCCGCAGACAACGTCTTGGCTGAATTTAGCACTTTCTCGGAGGCGGTGCCGGTCTCAGCTGCTCCACGGTTGACTTGTCCCATGTCCATCGCTGCAGCCTGCGTGCCCTGCGTAACATTTTGGACGTTACGCGCAATCTCTTGCGTGGCAGAGCCCTGTTGCTCGACCGCGCTCTCAATGGAAGCGGCAATGGTCGATATCTGCCCGATCGTCGCACCAATCTCCTTGATCGCCACGACTGACTCCGCGGTCGCTCCCTGCATGCCTGCAATATGAGCCGATATTTCGTCGGTCGCTTTCGCCGTCTGGCTCGCGAGTGATTTTACCTCGCTTGCCACCACGGCAAAACCGCGCCCAGCTTCACCGGCGCGAGCCGCTTCGATCGTCGCGTTGAGCGCCAGGAGATTAGTTTGCTCCGCAATCGCAGTGATCAGCTTTACCACCTCCCCGATCTGCTGGGCTGCGCGGGAGAGTTTGCCTATACGGCCATCAGTTTCCTTGGCTTGAACAACAGCACCTTGCGCGATGCGACTCGAGTCCCTGACTTGCCGACCGATCTCTTCAACAGACGCCGAAAGCTGTTCCGTCGCAGTCGCGACCGACTGCATGTTGGAGGAGGCCTGCTCAGAGACGCCGGCGACCTGGCTCGACAAATTCTGTGTCGTCTCCGCCGTTCGGGTTAGTGTGTCCGCGGCGCATTCGAGTTGACCGGCGGACGTCGAGACGTTGGATACGATGGAACCAACAGTGGCTTCGAAACTGTCGGCAAAACGGATCAACTCGGCGCGGCGAGAGGCCGTTTGCTCCGAATTTTGCGCTTCGCTCAGCGCAGCATCGCGTTCGGCCTTGGCGATCGCCTGGATTTTGAATTGCTCGACAGCATCGGCCATTTCGCCCAATTCGTCTCTGCGTCCAAGTCCTGGCAAGACGACGTCGAAATTTCCAGATGCCAACTCCCGCATAGCGCGGCACATGGAAATCATAGGACGCGAGATTCCCGTTCCCAGCAAAAACGAAAAAATGCCGCCCAGCAATACACCGCCCGTCGCAAACAACAAGATCAGATGCTTCGTCCGGCCAATGGTCTCTCGAGATTCTACGTCAAGCCGTTGTTGCTCCGCTAAGAGGCTGGCCTTGAAGTCCGCTGCTCCCCGAACAATCTCGTCGGCCGAACGATTCATCTCGGCAACGAATTGATCGACGAATTGCACATTCAACACTAGCTTCTCAAGCGCGACGCGGTAGGAGATCATCGATGCTTTTGCGTCGTTTAGGACTACGCCGTACTTCTTGTCAGTAGGAACACTCGCATCGAGCGACTCTTCGATGACTCTCAGACGAGTTAGGGCCCCATTGGCGAGTGTTTGATCGAATGTAACGATGAAGTTGCTCGCAGCCGCGGTGACAGTCTGGAACTGGTAGTCGCTCGCCCGCAACTCGTTATCAGTCCCACCGAGTACGTTCAGCTTGGACTTTATAAGATTGGCGTTCGGCAACAACTCCGTTCGAACGATCGCTGCGTTTTCTTGCTTTACTTCCAGGACTTTTGCGAATGTTGAAGCAAAGCTCACAAAGTCTGCGGCAAGCCGTTCGAGGCCCTGCCGTCGAGCTGGAGCCGCGTCCTTAAGAGACCGATCAATGACGGTCTTCAGGCCGGACTCCGCATCCAAAGCCGCCTTGGCATCGTCATCCTTGCCAGTCGACACGAAATATCTCGCCGCGGAACGGTAGGAGATCAACTCACGATCGATGTCTCGCGCGAAGTCTGACTCGGAGACGCTATTGCGATAGGAGGCAACTCCGTCCGCGACACTCTCAAAGCCGAGATAAGCCACCCCAAGGCTGACGACGGAGATGGCGAGTACGACCCCAAAGCCAACAATAATTTTCGCGCGAAATCGCAGCGTCGGCAATGCCGCACGCTTCGGCATCCGTTCTTGATGCTTCGGCTTCTTCACTCCGGTCTCCACTGTTGGCTCCATTCTTGAGCAGCGCTTCAGTCAGCGCCCTTTGGTGCCAAGATTAGGACGTATTTTAATTAAACAATCGTGCATCCAATTATGCGCACATTGTATCCAATTTTTGGATACAATTTGGATGTACCCTTAAACCGCCGCGTGTGGGCTAGAAATCCTCCCTGGCAACGATCTTGTCGAAATCGCTGACTATTGTCTGTTCGGTGGCCAATCGTCGACTGCTTAAAAAATGCGAGGGTATTGTAGCGCGCGAGCGCACTCTACCGCGACGCCCGGTTAATCGATTTCAGCGCTGCTCGGAAGCGAAACAGTTCGCTATGCCCTCACCTATTGATGCTGGCGGAGCGTGACAGGATTACTAGTCCCGGCAGCCGGCGAAGTACGAGACCAAACGAGCGTAGGAGCTCGGTATTGCGATTGTCGCGAGCGCTCGTTGACGAAGTGTCAACGCTCGACAGCAGGACGCAAGATATGCACCACCTTTCGGCGCAATCAACGAGGTCTAAGGCGATCCGGGTGTGAGGCGCAACGCGCCTTAAGTGCGATCAGCGACGGTGCACACGAGTAACGGCTGGTTGGCTTCACGCTCCGGTATTTTGCGTCGGAAAGGCGGCCGTCACAGCTTGTGACGGCCAAGTCAGGGGAGAAGGCAGACAACCGGTCTGCCAGCGGAACCTACTGGCGATGACGCCTCTTCAAGCGCACCGTCTCAATTGATGCTTATGCCTCGACCGCTCGTTTTGCAGCGAAAGGCGAGAGACTACGTTTGAGGAAACCTCCATCCCCGGGAATCCCCGTGATCTTTCCTTCCTCCATCATGACTTTGCCGCGCAAGATTGTCATGATCGGCCAGCCTGTCACTGCTTGGCCTTCATACGGCGTGTAGTCCGCGCCATGGTGCATTAGCTCCTGCCGGATCGTCTCCTTCCGGTTGGGGTCCCAGATTACGATGTCGGCGTCAAAGCCGGGTGCAATCGAGCCCTTCTTGGGATAGAGCCCATACATCTTTGCGTGATTTGTCGAAGTCAGCGCAACGAACTCGTTCAGAGTGATCCGGCCTTCCGTAACGCCCTTAGAGAAGAGGATTTGCATCCGCGTCTCGACGCCTGGAATGCCATTCGGTACCCACCTGAACGAGGTGCGCGCCTTGGGATTAAGCTTGCCCATAACACTGCCGTAGGTGAACGGGCAATGGTCCGACGAGAACGTCTGGAAGACCCCAGTCCTGATCCCCTCCCAAATGGCATCCCAGCTCGCTCGATCACGCGGCGGCGGCGAACAGACGTATTTGCCGCCGGTCTCGTCCATATTTAGACCTTTAAGATCGTCCGCTGTAAGCGCGATGTATTGCGGGCATGTCTCTCCGTAGATCTTCAAACCCTTCTGCTGGGCCCAACGAATCTGCTCCATGGGCTCGCGTCCCGATACATGGACGATCATGATTGGCACGTCCGTCAGCTCAGCGTGACTGATGGCGCGATGCGTAGCTTCCCGTTCGACCGACTCCGGACGGGACACCGCATGGTAGTAGGGCGCCGTCTTACCGGCTTGCTCAAGGCGATCTGTCATGAAGCGAATTGCATCGTAGCCCTCGCAGTGGACCATGACGAGCGCACCGCAGCCACGAGCGCAATCGAATACCTCCAGCAATTGCCGGTCGCTCAGGACGAGATCGTCATACGTCATGAAGACCTTGAAGGAGGTGTACCCGTCATTCACTAGCGCAGGCAGCTCCTGCCCCAGCACGCTGGACGAGGGATCCGAAATAATCAGATGGAAGCCGTAATCCGCATAACACTTGCCTTCGGCCTCCTTGTGATAGTCAGTAACACTCGTGCGCAGCGACGCACCGCGTGGCTGTAGTGCGAACGGAATCACGGTCGTGTTTCCGCCGGCAATCGCCGACCGCGTGCCGCTTTCAAAGTCATCGGCCATCGCTGGGCCGCCGAACGCAGGTTGCGAAAGATGAACATGGCTATCGATACCACCCGGCATCACCAACATGCCGGACGCGTCGATGACCTTCTTGCCACCCTCGACTTTTTCCGCAACAGCGGCGATCCGCCCCGATCTAATGCCTACGTCCGCCTTGACGGTGTCGGCGGCTGTCACCACCGTGCCTCCGCGAATGATCAAATCATACTCGCTCATCTGCTTTTTCTCTCTTGTTGTCGGATTGATGTTGCGGTTCTGTGCCAGCCTAGAGCATCACGTCTCCGCCGTTGGGTGAGAGATTTTGCCCGGCGTAAAACGCACCAGCATCCGAAGCCAGCATCAATGCAGTGGGCGCAATTTCCTCCACCTTGCCAAACCTACGGATCGGCAACTGGGCCATCTTCATGGCGCGCCAATCATCGCTCAAACCCATGAGCAAGTCGGTCTCGACAGGACCTGGCGCAATTGCATTGACCATCACACCGTGAGGCGCACCTTCATAGGACAGAGCGCGTGTAAAGCCGACAATTCCGGCCTTGGCGGCACAATAATGAGCGAGCCCCGGTGCCCCCTTGTAGGCAAGCTGGGACGAAAAATTAATAATACGGCCGTATTTACGGCCGAGCATAGCGTCGAAGAACTGTCGAGTGACGAGGAACGTGCCCTTTAAATGCACCCCAAGCATGCGGTCCCAATCTGCGACTGTGATCGATGAAAAAGGCTTGTCACCACCAATTCCCGCGCAGTTGACGACAATGTCAACCTGGCCCAGTTCTTTCTTCGCCCACGTCGCCAATTGGTCCACGTTTGCTTCGTCGGACACATCGCACTCCATGGAGTGCACGACGCGGCCCTGCGCTCGAAGCTTCTCAACCCGCAACCTTGCATTCTGCTCATCATTATAGTGGCAGAGCGCCACTTCCGCGCCATACTCGCAAAAGATGTCGACGATCGCGCCACCAATGCCGCGGCTTCCACCTGTGACGAGCGCTTTGCGGCCCGCAAGGCTGAATGCATTCTTCGTTTCGACCTTGCTCATTGCATCCGTCCTCTTAGCCATTCTGCGTATTGCGCGACCCCTTGTTCGAAGGTGAACCTAGGCTGAAAGCCGAGATCGCGAGCTGCAGCAGATATGTCGAATCGACCCTGCACTTCGTCCACCGGATCCGCGCCTGGCCCGAGCTCGATATCCGCATGTGGAAGCAACTTGCGAACAACATCCGCAATCTGTCCCAACGTGAGATGTGTGCCGCCTGTGATCGTATAGACCGATCGCGGCAGAGACGGCCTATCGAGCGCCGCGACGAGCGCCCGAGCGGCGTCATCGACATGAATATACTGCCGTGGAAAATCCCGGCCGAACGGCATGCGCGTCGGCCTTCTCGCCAGGGCATCCTCGATCATGGTTCGGATGACGCAATCCGTAGTTCGGCGAGGACCAAAGACCCAAGACAGCCGCAGACTTACGCCATCCAATCCATACTGCTGAGAGAACGTTGAAACCAACTGTTCGCCGGCGACTTTGCTCGCTCCATACACGCTCCCGGGAAACAGCGCCACGTCTTCGGGAATCGGGCTGCTGGCATCGGTCGTGCCGAAGGCGCTTGTCGACGAGCAGAAGACAAATCGCCGCACTCCGTGGACCCGCGCGATCTCTAAGACATTGGCAGTGCCAACAATGTTGACCTGTACCATGGCGATAGGATTGTCGCGCGCGACCATAGGTCCAGAGAACGCACCACAGTGAACAATACCGGCAATAGGCTGCCGTCTTGCTATGGCGTGCAAGCGATGGACGTCCGTCACGTCGCAGTCGATGAGCTCCTTACCCTCGTCAGTTCGCGAGACCCTGTCCAAAGCCACCACCGAGCGCCCAGACGCCTCCAGTAAGCTCCTTACGGCATTACCTATCAGTCCATTGGCGCCGGTGACGATAATGCTTCCGTCACTCATTTCACTCTCCTCAATCCTTCACGCTTGCTCTCTTCGCGCGATCTTTGCTTTTCGCTTTGCTCGATCGGAAGTTCGGCGGAAAGCAGCATCCTGGTGTAGTCGTGCGCCGGCGAGTTAAAGACTTGCTCGGTTGGCCCATGCTCGACGATTTTTCCGTAGCGCATGACGGCCACGTCATGAGCGAGCGATCTCACCGAATTCAGATCGTGTGTAATGAAAAGGGCGGACAAACCCATACGCTGCTGAAGCTCACGAACGAGATCGATAATCTGCGCGCGAACGCGGATATCCAACGCCGTGGTCGGCTCATCAAAAATCACAAAATCCGGGTTTGTCGCGAGTGCGCGAGCGATGCCTACCCTCTTCTGCTCGCCGGCTGTTATTTCATGAGGAAAGAGCTGAGCCGCCCGCGCGGGCAGATGGACCATGTCAAGTAATTCCTTCACGCGCCTCGATCGAGCACCGGAATCCATAGTGAGATCCAGCCTTAGCGGCTCGGCGATGAGTTCCTCAACACGCCAACGCGGGTTCAGTGCAACGTATGGCTCCTGAAACACCATTTGGATTCGCCTGCGCAGAGGTCGAAACCGGCGCTCTTCGAGGTTCGTCACCGATTGGCCATCAAACAAGACGGCTCCGGAATCGACGTCCAAAAGACGAACGAGGCATTGCCCCATCGTCGTCTTGCCGGAGCCGCTCTCACCAACCAACGCTAGCGTCTGCCCTTTTCCGATGGAGAACGTCACATCGTCCACGGCCTTGACCACTTGCCCATCACTCAACGGGAAGTATTTCTTGAGGTTAGTAACCTGAAGCAGCGCGCCCGACGGCGATTCCGATTGGGCGCCCTGGCGTTCTGCCTCGATCATTGGCGTCGGGCGGATCTTCGCGGCTGCAATAAGATCACGACCATAATCGGTCTCTGGGCGCTCCAGAAATTCTCCGACAGGCCGAAGCTCAACGATTTTCCCCCCGCGCATAATCGCCACACGATCGCAGTAGTGCGCGACGATACCGAGATCATGTGTAATTAACACTACGCCCAGGCCGAGCTCACGACAGCGTGCTATGAGCAGATCGAGCACCTGCACCTGGATGGTCGCATCAAGCCCAAGCGTCGCGTCATCGGCCAGGACCACTTGGGGCTGAGCGATAAGGGCCATGGCAATGATGACCCGTTGGGCCATGCCACCCGACAACTCGTGCGGATAAGCCTTCGCGCGGCGTTCAGGGTCTACAATCCCGACCTTTGTGAACAAGTCGATCGCAGCACGCCATGCGTCATCGCTGCTTCCGCCGCGGTGCGCCTGAAGCACCTTGGCGACCTGCATGCCGACAGTCTGGACGGGATCCAGCAGAGCCTTGGCGTTGGTGCCAATCAGCGCAATGTTTCCACCGCGAAGTCTGCGGTCGTCTTCTTTCGAAAAGTCCGAGATCGATGCGCCGTTGATGTGGATCTCACCCGCCATTGCCCGGAGGCCGTCAGGTAGCAACTTGATCAAGGCACGAGCAAGCACCGACTTTCCGGCGCCGGTTTCACCAACTATGCCGAGCACCTCGTCGCGGCCTATGGTGAAGCTAACGTCCGACAGGACGACTTTTTCATCGGAGACGACCGTGAGGCCCTTAACGTCAAGAAGGTGAGAAGAAGCGGATTTCATGATTGGCGCGTCCGGCTATGGGGGTCCATGATGTCTCGGGTGGCATCGCCCAAAAGCGCGAAACACAGGACCGCGACGACGATTGCTAGTCCCGGGAAGAGTGATACCCACCATATGCCGAGGATCATTTGCTGCGCACCGCCGGAAACCATCAGCCCCCACTCGGGCGTCGGCATTCGAACGCCCGCGCCCACGAATGAAAGGCCTGCCGTCAGTAGAATGGCCATGCCGATGCTGATGGATATTTGAACGATCGCCGGACCAAAGGCGTTCGGTAGAATATGTCGAAACATGATCGAAAGGTCGGTTGCTCCACTGCATCGCGCAGCGCTAACGAACGGTCGCTCACGTAAGGACAATGTTTCTGCCCGGATCAACCGAGCAAACATCGGCACAAACAAGACCGCAAGGGCAATCGCGACATTCCAGATTTCCTGCCCCAGGACTGATACCAACGCCATCCCCAGCACGAACACAGGAAATGATTGGACGAAATCGAACACGCGCATTGCTAACGAGCTAACGAAGCCTCGGTAATAGCCGATTAGCAATCCGATCGGAACTCCGATCACCAGTGCGACCGCGACGGCGGAAATGCTAATCAGCAGATTGATCCGCGTCGCGAATATGATGCGCGAATAGATATCCATCCCCGAAACGTCAGTACCGAGCCAATGCTCGCTCGAGGGCGGCTGCAACGAAGCGAGAGGATCGGCATCGACCGGCGAATAGGAAGTCAAGGCTGGAGCCAATACGATCATGAGAATCTGGAGCAGCAGCAAAGCGAGCCCCACCAAAGCAGCCGGTCGTTTCAGGATCTGAGTCATCACGTTCTTCATGGCGCTTTCCTTCAGACCTTGATACGGGGGTCGGCAAGTTCATACAGAATGTCTACCACGAGGTAGACGATGAGGATGAATCCCGCGGCGACCAGCACGAAACCTTGCAGTGCCGGGTAGTCACTGTTGATGACGGCTTGGACAGCGTACTGGCCGAGCCCTCCCCAGGCGAAAATGGTTTCGACGAGAACAGCCGCGCCGAGCAGGAAGCCGAACAGAAAGCCCACCATGGTAATAACAGGCGGCAAGCTGTTGCGAAGCGCGCTCTTGGTTATCGTTGTTTCGTGAAGACCGCTGGCGCGTTGATGCTTGATAAAGTCACTTCGATACACGTCGGCAAACGTCGTCTTGGTCATCTTCATCAGAGCGCCGGCATTCACGATAGTCAAAGTAAGAACCGGAAGCGCAAGGCGTCCGAAGGCGGATGCCACAGCGCCGAAGTTACCTGTTAGGAAGCCATCAATAGTGTAGAAACCGGTGATATGGCTGGGGGGTTGGACGAAGGCGTCAAGGCGACCGAAAGGAGCTGGCGCGATCCCGCCAAGATAAAAGAGAAAATAGATTAGAAGCAGTCCGACCCAGAAGTCGGGAATCGCACCGGCCGCAAGACCATAAACCCGGCTGAGATGATCGACGATGCCGCCCTGCCGGACGACCGAGACGACTGCAACCGTGACACCGACAATGACGGTGAGGATCATCGCGTAAATGATTAGCTCGAGCGTCGCCGGCGCGCGTTCGAGAAGATCGACAGCCACTGGATTCGAGGTAAAGAGAGATATCCCTAGATCGCCGTGCAAGACGTTCCAGGCGTAGCGAAGAAACTGCTCCCAGATGCTATGATTGAGCCCGAGCCTCTCGCGCAAGGCTGCGATGCTTTCCGGAGTCGCCGTATTTCCCAGCATAAGGAGCGCCGGATCGCCCGGCAGCAAGCGAACGAGGACGAAAGTCACCAGCATCACGCCGAACATCTGAGGCACGATCAGGGGAAGTCTCGCCATTAAGATTCTCATTGGACGCGGAGTAGAGCGCCAAAGACGTACGACGCGGTGCATGTTTGCTCTCGTTCACGAGGTGCCAAAGGCGGGAGCGTCGTGACGCTCCCGCCGAGCGGATTTACTCTTTGTAGAAGTCAAACCAAGCGTTGCCGTTGGGCGTGTACCAGGAGTACCCCTTGACGTTGGTGCGGGTAGCGAGCTGGTAACCTGGATTGAAGAGGAAGACCCACGGGGCATTTTCGACCGTGATTTGCTGCACCCGCTTCATGTCCTCGAGGCGCTTCTTCTCATCCACGCTCGTGAGACCGGCATTGATCAGTTGATCAACTTCCGGATTCTTGAACTTCGAATAGTCGATCAGTGAACCGCTGTTCAGCCACAAATTGGCGACATAGGCTGCATCCGGCACGATCGCCATGTCGCGGAAAAAATACATCGGTATCTCTCCCTTGGTGTAGCGCTCGACGAGGGTGGACGCCGGCAGCTTGGACAGCGTGACGTCGACGCCGGCCTTGGCAAAGGCGGACTTCAGAATTACGGCGATCTCCTCCTCGATCTGGTCGCCGGTCCGATAGCCTAGCTCGGTTTTGAAACCGTCTTTCAAGCCCGCTTCGGCCAGCAACTCCTTCGCCTTGGCCACGTCCGAATTGAAGTGGAAGTACTGATCTGTAAAGCCCGGATAGATTTCCGAAATGGGGCTCTTGGTTGGCCTGGCAGTCCCGAAATAGACGGCCTTCAAAATCTCATCCCGCGGGACCAGATAGTTCAGAGCAAGCCGAACCTTGGGATTGTCGAACGGCTTCATTGTGTTGTTCATCTCGGCGCGATGAATATAGTTGCCGAAGACTTTCCAGATCTTCACACCGGGCGCCTTTTCCAGAAGGGAAAGCTCGCGCGGCAGCAGGTACTCGGCAACGTCAACCGACCCCGCCTGAAGCGCAGCGACGCGATTCGAAGAGGTGGGCATTTCACGGAAGATGATCTTCTTGATCTTCGGAGAGCCCCGATAGTAGCTCTCGTTTGCCTCGTAGACCACCTGCTGGCCAGGGCTGTATTCGGTCACATAGTAAGGACCATACGAGGCCGAGTGTGAGGCCAACCACTTGCCGCCCCATTGGTCCTCAGGCGTGACATGCTTCTTCATCTCAACGGCGTCGAGGATGCCAAGGTCGCTATTGACCCAGAGGCGATCGATGAGCGGCGACGGATTCGGAATCGAGACTTTGACGGTATAATCATCCACCTTCGCGAACGAGTCCTGGAATGAGGTGATCTTGAGGATCTGCGTCATATACCAGTGGAAGTTCGATTTCAGATTCCAGCCACGCTCGAACGACCACATCACGGAGTCGGCGTTCAATTCATTGCCAGCCGAGCTTTTTACGCCCTTCCTGAGATGGAAGGTGATCGACTTCTTGTCGGGTGTGATGTCCCAGCTCTCCGCGAGAGTCCCAACGATCTTGTCGAAATCCTCATAGGTAATGCCGTCGACAACTTTCGGTGCATAGCCGAGAAGCCGCTCATACACATTGCGGCGAACTTCGTGAACTGCTTCAGTCGGCGGATATTCCTGGTCAAGCGACTCAGGAGTTCGCGGGGCCGCGACAACAAGCGTAGTCTTTGCTGCGCCTTGAGCAAACGCAGGGGAGAGTACTGCGGTACTCAGTACAGGGGTCGCCGCCAACACAAGCGCTTGCAACGCCGAGCTAACCGCCCAGCGTCGCGCGTTCCGACGCGCATCATTTTCGGACGTATTCAAGATTCTAGTCATAGACCACACCTCCTCTTTGCTTAGATTAACTGTCCGGCAATTCGATTGGTCAGCGAACGTGGACCTCCGCAGCTCGCCCAAGCAAACGAGAGCCTCGTCGTCGGCTCGTTGTTGCTTGAGTCGGGTTCTCGTGTAGGCACAGCGCTTTGGGTGCGGAGCTTGAAAAGATCGCATCACGCCAAGCTGAAGAAATTGTTCGGTTCGAATCCGCACGGCGGAGCCGGCGTATTTTCGGCCGCAAAACGGCCGACTGCCAAAACTGGAACGTGGGATAACCGACCGCGACTACGCGATCGCGCGCACCGGCGCTTGATGCATGCCCAACCATCGAACGTCTCATCCCTGTTTCCGCGCGTCCTATTGATCGCTGCGGCCAATCGAGACTCCCCCACTTCGGGTGCCTCGATCTCTAGAGACCATACTCGTGATCGGAACTATTGGAAGCATTTTTTTTGACTTCTGGGCACAATATTGTGCACAATATTGTACAGGCATACCCCATGCCATGATCTACACGACTGATATTGCGTAGATTTTTGCGAAATCAGGAGACGCCGACCGCCCAAAGGATTATCTTGATGCCCGTGATAGGCTCGGGAGCGGCTCGCGGGGCGTCGTGCAGCCAGGCTTTGCCGAGATGCAACCGCACGCGGCGAGCCGCGAGAAACAGTGGAAACGGCCTCTTCGAGTAAGTGCCTGCCTTCTGTGCGACGCCGCACCTGCCTATACGTAATTGCAGGCTGCCCAGGATTGCGAGTTCTCCGCTCAAAATAGGCTGCTTGGATGGGACATCCCGATGAAGAAGAATCAGAGAGGCCAATCGGAACAAGCCATTCGAACGCGGCTCCTTCAGGCCATATTCGAACAGAGAATGCCGCCCGGCGCGCGCTTGACCGAAGAAGCTTTGGCTACGACGTTCGAGGTCAGCCGAACGACCATTCGGTTAGTGATTGCCCGGCTTGCACAAGACGGCATCTTGGTGAAGTTTCCGACCGGCGCTACGCATGTAGCCGCACCATCCCGAAATGAAGCCCAACAACTGCTAACCGTGCGTCGAATGATCGAGCCAGAAATCGTGAAGATGCTGGCAGCGAGCGCCTCGACGCTATCCTTCACAACTCTCACGGCACATTTGAAAGAGGAGGATCGAGCGCGCCGGTCCGGCGACCGTGGAACGCTCGTCCGCCTTACTGGAGAATTTCATCTACATCTTGCGCAGATGACCGGGAATGAGATCTTGATCAGGCTGATGACCGAATTGCAGACGCTGGTCTGCCTTGCGATCCTTCTCTATGCCAGCGGCGACGATGCCTGCCCTCCCGACGAACATCGGAAGATCGTCGCGGCGATCAAAGAGAACGACGGTGCTTCAGCGGCAGCTTTGATGCTTGGACATCTCAATCACATTGAGAAGGATTTGCGGCTTGACGACAAACCAGCGGTCGAGATTACCGACGCCCTAACCTGGCTTAAGCGGAAAGAGCGCTCGTCCGCGGGATCCTGAACCAGAGGCCGCAGCAGCGCAATTTATCAACAATGTACGACCGTGGTGCTGTGTCTATGGCGCTGTAGCATCTATCCGACAGATCGATCGCGCAACCAACGTAAAGCACCAGAGAGATGAGGATCAACCTTCGGGATTTCGTCGAGTTGCAGATCTTCTTCGATATGATGCAGATGGTGCCGCATGATCTCCGCAGCACGCTCGCCTTCGCCCGCGATCATGGCCTCCACAATTCCTCGGTGCTCGCCCTTCGGGCAGGCATCTTCTTCGGTCGCATAAAGCAGAATCGCGAGGCAGACCAGCGCCTGCAATTTGGTCAGCAGACGGATCAAAATCGGATTATCCGTCATCTGCGCGAGCATGAGGTGAAATTCGCCGACCAAGCGGACTAGGGTCGCCCTATCCCTGGCCGCTCTTGCCTGATCCTCTTTGTCCAGATGAGACTTCAAGGCGTCGAATGACAAGCTGCCCGACCTCGTCGCCAATGACCTGACAATCTCTGGCTCGATCATGTGACGGACGGTGAGCATTTTCTTGGTCTCGCTTCGCGTCGGGGCAGCGACATTGGTCGCCCCAGTCGCTTGCTTGATCAAGATGCCGTCCTGGACCAGACGAGCGATCACCTGCCGGATTACAGTCCGGCTTACGCCAAAGGTCTCGGCGAGAGCTTCCTCCGTCAGGCGCGCCCCAGGTGGCACTCGCTGCTCAAAGACGGCCTGCAGGAAATGACGCCGCATCTGCTCCTGAGGATGTCCTCGTGGCGGTTTCGCATTATCTTTTTTTCGTTTCAACCGGCCTACCTCCTGACGCGCTTGGAGTGCATAATCAATCGCCGTACCAGTCCAGAGCGTCAGCGGCAAGCTGAGATAGCGCCGGCCTTACCTCTCGCTTGTTGACTGTGAACTCCTCCGCCGCTCGACAAACGCTACTTCTATAGCAGGTCACTGCGACCCGATCTCAAGCGCCGCGCCGACTACACCTTCGGAATCGAGGGCGCGGCGCGGCATTGTCGCGCCCCGCCGGTCCAGTCGAACCTATCGCCTATGGGCGAAGGCGCAGCCGATGAATTACTGACCGAAAATGGCCGTCACCGATGCGGTGACGGCCAAGTCAGGGAGGAGCAGACAACCGGCCTGCCAGCGGAGCAACGACGAGTGAGCGGGAGAGCCCTGTGAACCGAACTCCACGCCCAGATCCTTGGCGGCCGCCCATAAAGGCAATGCAGAGCTCCGCTATTGTGGTCCGTCCCGACGACCTCAGAATTCCTTCCTCCGTTGCGTCACGCAGCCAAACTCGATCGGAGACGTTCGCGGCTCGATGAGAAATCATGGCCGGCAAGACTGGACTGACTTTTCAAGAACGGACTTTTGACGGTTCGCAGACGCTCTTTTCACCGCGCATCGCGCCACTAGGCTGCTGCCCTATTCCCGGCGCGCTAGCCAACGTGTCAGAGCGAGCGCTCCGCGTTATGTATACATGCAGATCGACCTTTTGGAAACAATTACTGCAACTTTTGCGCACATTATTGTACTCCATTTTAATATGTCTGAACTTGATGAGCCCCTTAACTATCTAAAAGTCTTAGCACTTTTTTGCATCCCAGCTCCGATCACCAGTGGGTTGCTCAAATCCTCTGCGTAATGCTTAAGGAATGAACTCTACGGTTCGATACGCCGAAGTGCGCTGCATACCCTGCCGCCAGGCCTCTTCCCAAAGCGGCCTGCCGCGCACGGATACGCTTCAGGCATCAGGCCAGCACATGTGGGCTATTGGATTTCATGAAGATGATGCCGACTGTGGCGCAGCGCTCGGTATCCGACGGGATAAGTTGCATGAGGAAAAGCCAACGAGGTCAATCGGAACAGAGCATCCAAACACGCCTTCTCCAAGCCATTTTCGAACAGCGTATGCCACCGGGCGCACGGCTTACAGAAGAAGCACTGGCCTCGGCCTTCGATGTAAGCCGGACCACCATCCGGCAGGTGATTGCACGCCTCTCTCAAGACGGAATCTTGGTCAAGCTTCCGAATGGTGCCACCCATGTGGCTTCACCTTCTCGACACGAAGCACAGCAATTGATGGTCGTTCGCCGGATGATCGAGCCGGAAATCGTGAAAATCCTTGCATCAAAAGCCGCGGATATTTGTTTCGATGAGCTCTCGGCCCATTTAAACGACGAGGACCGCGCCCGCAGGGATGGCGACCGTGGGTCGCTCGTGCGACTCACTGGTGAATTCCACCTGCACTTGGTCCGTCTTACCGGCAATCAAGTCCTGATCCGCTTGATGACAGAATTACAAGCCCTCGTCTGCCTCGCCATCCTGCTCTATGCAAACGGTGACGATGGCTGTCCGGTTCAAGAGCACCGACGGATCGTGACTGCGATCAAGAAGCAGGATGGCGCCTCGGCTGCCAACCTGATGCTCAGCCACCTCGAGCATATCGAGAGAGACCTAAAGCTAGACGAGAAGCCGGTGCTTCATATCTCCGAAGCCCTAACGTGGCTGGGTCAAAGAGAAGCCTCACTCGCGCGCTCTTGAAGGCCGATTCAATGATCGGCAGACCCGGGCGCTCCCTGCCAAGACTAAGAAAATGACAGCGCACGCCGATCTTGATCGCGGATCGCGGCACAGACACGAAAGCAATGCCACAGGAGTACATCCGCACTCGGCCCAGCACTGTCAAAAGTGTCTAGGCAAACCGCGACGCTATTGACGCTTCCACTCCCTCCGCAACCGCACGGCGCATGTTGGTCGAACTGGCCTTCTGGCCAGCAACAGAGCCCGCGACCAACGGCACTGAAACAACATCCACGCCCAACGCGCGCATTGTTGCAATATTGCACGATGCGCCACGGCCAAGTGCAAAGTCCTCACCAACGCACAGGACTTGCATAGAATACAGCGCTTCGATCTTAGCTAAGAACGCCTCACCCGGCAAAGACGCCAGCTTGCGAGTGAACCTAAGAACGACAACTTCATCGAATTTGAATGAATGTATACGTCTTATTCGCTCGAACACGGGAATAACGTCTGGCAATGCTGTATTGGGAGACAAAACAGTCTCAGGCCGGGGATCGAAAGTTATCGCGATCGATCGGAGGCTTCTGCTAGCAGCAATGCCCATTGCCGCTCCCAATACGGCCTGGTGTCCGGCATGCAGGCCATCGAATGTTCCAATGGTAACGACCGACGGTCGTCCCAAAGAACCGGACAGGCCTTCCAGGCACTGCGCTTGATATGAAGTCTTCTTCATGCGATGCGTCTCCAGAGGTCGTCAATGCAACCTACCGCCTTATCTTCGAACCTCATCCCGGAATCTCACGCTCAGCCAATCCAGCGTCTTCGACACTGTCAATTCGCGCGCGCCATCTTCCAGTGAAAGCGACTCCTCGATGTGATTTAGGTGGTGCAGCATCAAGTCGGCTGCAGCCTGAGCGTTGCCGCACTGGAGCGCATCAAAAACTTGACGATGGTCTGCATCAGGACAAGCATCGTCATCTCCGGCGTAGCAGAGAATTCCAAGGCAAGTCAGAGCCTGAAGCCCGGTGATCAGCTTTATAAGAATTTCGTTCTTGGTCAGTTCAACTAAGTGCAGATGAAACTCGCCGGTCAATCGGACGAGAGTCGCACGATCATTTTTCTTTCGTGCGTTATCCTCAAGCGTCAGATGATCAGACAATTCCTGGAACGATAGCACTCCATATGAGCGGGCTAGTCCCCTGACGATTTCTGGTTCGACCATTTTTCGTACGGTCAGGATCTGTCGCATCTCCTGCTTGGTAGGCGCCGCAACGCACGTGGCGCCATTCGACTTCTTAATCAACAGGCCATCCTGCGCCATTCTCGCGATTACTTGCCGGATGACAGTCCTGCTAACATCGAATGTTTCGGCCAACGCCTCTTCCGGCAGACGCACTCCGGGCGGCATTCGCTGCTCAAAGATGGCCTGCAGCAGCTTCCGCCGAATCTCTCGCTCAGTTCCCCCTCTATTGGTTTTTGACTCGGTCATTTTCGCGCTATCGAGCAAATTTCCGATGTGGGGACGGCCTGGGAACGCCTGATGACCGCTTTTCGTGGGTCCGCGACTCTCCCGCCGTACGACCCAACTCCGGCGTCGCTCCCTCTTTCCATCCTTATCCTCGACCCGATGCAGCCGGCGTGCCGAACAGCGTGTGGTAGTTACGCTGGAAATAGACCAACCCCTTCGCCTGGCTCTCGACAGCGACCTCAAGGACCTCGCACAGGAATATGCTGTGCGTGCCCGCTTCTATGACGTTCTTGATTTCGCAGTCGAAGGAAGCCAGCGCCCGCTCAAGAACGGGCGCTCCAGTTTTGAGGGTATTCCAAGCGGCCTTCGAAAACCGATCGTCTGATCTAGCCTCGGTCATGCCGGCAAAGACAGCCGACAAGTCCTTTTGATCGGAACTCAACGTGTTCACGCAAAGCGTTCCATTCTGCTTCACCACGTTGTTCTGCTCACTCCTCCGATTCATACAAACGAGAAGCATGGGCGGCGTGTCACTTACGCTACACACCGCCGTCGCGGTGAACCCGACGCGCCCGGCGTCACCTGCGGACGTGACAACGTTCACAGCCGCACCGAGGTTTGCCATAGCCTCTCTGAACCCACCCGCCTGGGCACTCATGCGCCGGAATCCTTATGAGAGAAGCCGTGCCGCGCCGCGAAAGTGCGCGCGACCTTCATATCGGATATCGCGGGCACCATGGTCTCCGGATGAGGAAACCCATAGTACAGCGCATCAGCGGCGTCATCATTTGCACAGCTCGTGTCGACGACCAACTGCGCCGCGGGCGACAACTTCTCGAGGAACGTGTTATTGAAGAAGCACTGGTTGTTTCCGTACTTGGCCCAAAGCAGATAGTTGACCTTCGTCATCCAGACTTCGTCGAACTTGCTGTCGCCGTGTGCGGTGATGCGATCGGCGATGAATTTTGCGCTTCGATTGGCGAAATTCCCCCCCTGCCCGCAAATTGGATCGAAGGCAATAGCCGTATCACCCACCGGCATCACAAGGCCGCCCGAGGGAAGCCGCCCAAATGCTTGGCGAACCGTGGGCGGAAAACGACCAACCAGCCAGCCGTGTCGATCCTCGGAGATGTATTCCACGTCGTCGGCGATATGCCGTTCCCAAGGCGTGTGCTTGCGCATAATGTCTATGATCACATCGGTGACTTCTTCGCCGGACTTCAGACCGTTGAACCGGTCGAAAGGCCCACCTGGCTTAGCCTCGAACAGCGCCGCATAACTGGGACCGGCAGTCTTGTGTTGGAACGGAACCCAGAAGTACTCGCCGGCGTCGGCGAAGAAATCGAACTTCGTAGGCACGTATTTCCATCGATCGGAAAACCACTCGCGGACGTGACGTCCGGACTTACTCCGCACGATGGCCATGGAGAGATTACGCTGCGGTTTGTCGTACGTGCTGCGCTCCGCATCACGCGGAATCGCGTTCGCAAGGTCTGCCTTGCCTGCTGCCAGGATCGTGACGTCACCGGTCAGAGCAATGGCATCGAGACGCGCCGGCGTAACGTTCTCGATCTCCAGTTTGCCACCTTTCCCCTCAAGATCTTCCAGCCAGCGGTGCACTCGCATGCGCTGGTCGATCCCGCACCCCTCACGGCCGTATTCGAACAACCCCTTCATGGTTTTTGGCTTCGCATCGCCAACGTGGGCCGCCAGGTCGAATAAGACGCCATGGCCACCGAACATGTCCGACGACCAAAAGTCCATGCCGAGCTGCCGCTCGATGTCGATCGTCTCTCCCCAGAGATATGCGGTGCCAGTTGGCGCGGAGTGATTCAACCACTGATCTGGCGTCCGATCCGAATAGAGGGTCACCTTGTGACCATCCCTAAGAAGTGAGTAAGCCAGAATGCAACCAGCAGGCCCCGACCCCACAATATTCACTTTCGCCATATTCCGTTCCTTCTTCTTTCAAGACATCGAGTTGGATCACAAACAGAGCCGACTTGGACACATCAGTTCATCAACGTGCCTCCGCCCGCATCGCATCGGCAAAGACCGTTGCCAGGATAACCAGTCCAAGAATGATTTGCTGGATATATCCGTCGATCCGCGTCAGGTTCATTCCGTTCGACAGGACAGTAATTAGGATGCCGCCGAGCAGCGGCGCGCTGATTCCACCTCTGCCACCGCGCAATGAAGCGCCACCAACTACCGCAGCACCAATGCTCTCCAACATCAGATTGCCGCCGAGGTTCGGCTCTCCGGAACCAGTCCTCGCCGTTAGCATAATGGCGCCGACGGCAATCAGTGCCGAGCAAACCAGGTACGCAAGAAGCAGGAACTGCCGAACAGGAAGTCCCGCGACCTCCGCTGCTCTTGGATTACTTCCAATGAAGAAGAGCGCCCTTCCGAACCGCGTGTAGCGGAAGACGCAATAAGAGGCCGCCAGCAGGACAATAGTCACCATCGCCGGCGCAGGAATTCCGATCGGCCGTGCTTGATAGAAAAGCTGGTTGAGGAGATCTGGCAAGTTGAAGATTTGGAATCCGCCGGAGATCGTGGAAGCGAAGCCAAGGCAAATATTCAACGTTGCGAGTGTCACAACGAACGGATTCAAGCGGAGATATGACACCGCAAATCCGTTGACTGCGCCGATCATCAATCCCAACCCGATAGCAAAAAGAACGCCGGCTGTAATCGCCGCACTAGCTGACCCAGACAGCTTCAGAGACCACATCATGGCCATACTGCTTGCCACGCTGATCAACGACACGCTTGTTCCGAGAGAGAGATCGAACCCTCTTACGATCACTACGTATGTTTGTGCGAGTGCGAATACCGTCAGATAACTGGCCTGAATCGCGATGTTTGCGAAGTTCTGGATTGTCAAAAAATTTGGCTGTGCGCAGCCAAACAAGATCGTCAAAGCCACAATAATCACAAGTGGAGCGCTCACCCACGAACGCACCGCCACCACCATCTGACCATAACCCTTCTGCTGTATCGACATGTCAGTCATTGGATCCACCGCCGCGCTTGGTACGGTCAAGCATCACTGCACTCAGAAGGACAACGCCGAAGACGATCGTCTGGATTTTGCTATCTATGCGACTAAGGTTCATCGCGTTCGCAAAGACCGTGAGGAAAATGCTACTCAGCAAAAGGCTTTCGACGCGCCCGACGCCACCGCGCAGTGAGACCCCCGCAATCACAGCGGCGCCGATACTCTGCAGCATGTATTCAGAGCCAAGGTTCGCCTGGCCGGCACCTATTCGCGCCGTGATCAGGATGCCAGCTACGCCTGCCAGCAAAGAGCAAACGATGTAGGCGATCACCGTGTACAGCTGGGTAGGAACACCAGAGACGCGCGCCGCGTGCGCGTTTCCGCCGATCGCGTAGAGGTGGCGGCCAAATCTCGTGTGGTTTTGCACAAGGTATGCAGTTAACACTACAGCGATGGCAATAAGGACAGCGACGGGCACCCCTGCGACGGTACCGCGCCCTAACCCTTGTATGAACTCGGGTACAAGACCGTAAATCGGAATACCCGCGGTCAGGTAGAATGCGATACCGCCAACGACTGAGAACATCCCCAGCGTAACCATGAAGGCCGACGCATTGAGGCGCGCGATACACATGCCGTTGAGTAAGCCGACCAGAGCAGCTGCACCCAAGGCGGATGTGGTAGCGAATAAAATGGTCAGCACTTCGTTTTCTGGCCACCACGCTAGACCATGGCTCATCGTGATCGCCGTGACAACGCTGCTAAGCGCTACAGTTACGCCGATCGACAGATCGAGCCCGCCCAGCATGATCACCAGCATCTGCGCCGTACCGACGATCGCGAGGTAGGATGCGTTCCGCGCGATGTTCGCTAGATTTGCAGCGCTAAAGAAGCGCGGCTCAAAGAACGCCAGCGCAACGACAAGCGCCACAAGCGCAAGAGGAAGCACGATTCCCTGTGGAATTCGGCTGATCCCGGAAATCCTGACGCTGCGCCGAGCTGTCGGGGTCTCTAGTTGTTCTGTGCTGGTCACTCGATCTCCCCTGAAATCACCTGGACGGCCCCTTCGGGACGTATAAAAAAGTGCGACAGTGCCGCCTTCTCGGTAATGTCTTGTCCTACGAGGTCAGCAACCATTTTGCCTCTACTGAAGATGCGCAATCGATGCGAGAGATGAAGGAGCTCGGGCAAGTCGGACGAAACAAGTAGGACCGCTCCCCCGCCTTCGGCCAACCGCTTCAACGTCTGATAGAACTCAAGTTTTGCGCCGACATCGACGCCGACGGTTGGCTCCTCAAACAAGAAGACACTCGTCGGCCGAGCCAGCCCCCGCGCCAAGACCACTTTTTGGCGATTGCCACCGGATAGATTCCCGACGCCCATCTCTATGCGGTTCGGCTTGATCTTGAGATCGGCTGCGATCTTTCCGATCTCGGCCTTCTCTCTGCTTTCTCGCAAGAACCAGCCATTCGAGAAGGAGGGCAGATCGAGGGCGGTGATAGATGCGTTTTCTCGAATTGACCTCTGCAAGGCCAACCCTTCCGCAACACGATCTGCAGGGAAATAGCAGATCCCACGGGCCAGCATCTGGGCAGGAGATGGTTGCAAGATGACTTCGTCGTCGACAAGGATCGAACCAGACAGGATCGGCTCCAAACCAAAGATCGCGCGGACAAACTCCGACTTTCCGCTCCCCACCAAGCCGCCGACTCCAATGATCTCGCCGGAGCGCAATTCCAGTTCTGCGTTCGTAACCCCACCAGCGGACAAGCAAAGGTTCTTGACCGCCACGCGCACGGCCCCAGGATTCTGCTCAATAATTGGGAAAAGATGCTCGATTCGCCGACCCGTCATAAGGGTCACTAGCTCGTCATCCGACGCCTGCGATGCCTCGACGGTTGAGATCTTCTTTCCGTCGCGTAGAACCGTCACTCGATCCGCCAGCCGACGAATCTCCTGCATTCGATGAGAGACGTAGATGATACCTACCCCCTGCACCTTCAGCCGACCAATGAGCTCAAAGAGTGTTTCTGTTTCAGCTTCAGTGAGAGAGGCGGTTGGCTCATCAAGAATTAGGACTCGGGGTTCGTTTAGGAGTGCCTTCGCGATTTCGACCATTTGCTGCTGAGCACGCGACAAATTCCCGACGAGAGCATCAATATCGATGTCGAATTTGAGTTTGCGTAACGTCTCAAGGGCAATGCCGCGCATCCGCTGCCTGTCCAGCCAAGTGCGACCGACGGTCATTTCGCGCCCGAGAAACAGGTTCTTCTCTACGCTCAATTGGCTGACGAGACTGAACTCCTGGAATACGAGACAGATGCCAATTGCTCGGGCATGCGCCGGAGTCAGGTTACGGATCTCGTCGTCGGCGTAAAAATATGAGCCCGCGTCAGGCAAGAACGTTCCGGAGATGACGTTTATCAGCGTAGATTTTCCGGCACCATTCTCGCCGAAAAGAACGTGAACCTCACCCGAGCGAAGGTCGAAGTCTATTCCGTCAAGTGCGGTCGCACCCTGGAACCTTTTAGTGATTCCCGTGAGACGAACCAACTCTTGCCCGCGGCATGCGTCATTCCGCACAGGCGCACCTGACAGCGCGCTCGTCAGATTTGTCATCAGTCAGCTTCCTAATTATCAATCAACTGAAGCGGACGACTGCACCGATTGATGCAGTCGCTGCTCGCTCAATTCACTGAGTAAACAGGCTTCCAATCGACCGGCGAGAAGATGTTGTCGAGATTGACCTTGTCGATATTCGATTTGGTCACCATCGTTGGCACAATCATCGGAGACTTGACGTAGGGCTTTCCTTCAAGGATTCGAACAGCCGTATCGACGGCAATTCGCGCTTCGAGAACTGGAGCAAGCGTCGCAAACCCCTTCACATCACCGGTGCGAAGAAAATTTAGCATCGCCTGGTTCTCGTTTTCCGCGATCAAGTCGATCTTGCCCCGCTTGCCGATGTCGTTCACCGCGCTGACTGCCGCCTCAATAGCAGGCGGGTTCGCCCAGATGACCGACACATCTGGGTAGGTCTGAAGAGAATCCTCAATGAGCCTTAGCTGGACGGCGACTCCGGTATCGCCCCATTTCGTGTCGACGATTTTCGCCGGTGTCCCGTTCAGCTTCTCTTCGAAACCTTTCAGGAAGGCTTCCGGCCAACCGGCACCTTGTGGACCAGGAAACGTCGCGACCTGCGCCGGTTTGCCTTGCAAATTATCGAGCACATATTGGGCTGCGAGCCCCCCCATGGTCGGGTAGTCCACCGACACTTTTGCTGTTACCGGAGCATTTGCTACCGGGTTAATCAGCGCAACTTGGGGGATACTCTTGTCGAGCCCCTCTTGAAACTTCTTAGCCATCCCCGCTTCGGAGATCGCTCCTGTAATGATCACGTCCGCCTTGGCTGCGACGCAATCGTCAAATTGAGAGATTTGTTTGGGAAGGCTATCGTAGCCCCCGGCCTGAAAAAGGGTCATTTTGACCCCCTGTCGCTTCGCCTCTTCAACAACCCCGTAGGCCGCGGCAACCCAGATGCTGTCCTTTACGTGAGGAAAGAGGACACAAAGGTTCCACTGCTTCTCAGCCTTCGGAAGCGGCACATACTCAACTTCGGCGCCGCCCTTTCCCTGGTCGTATACCTTTGCAGGCCACCAATCGGCAGCTTGGCTATCGGTTGTTGCAATGCAGGACAAGCCGGCCGCTACGATTAGCGCAGATTTCCTAAAGCCCATTGGTTTTCCCTCTCGATCGCGTTTCCTGTGATGCGGCGGCTTTTGCGCCCGTTATTATTTTGGACACAATACTGCATCCAACTGGAGGCCACAACTGGATTCTAAATTGCGTACAATTGTGTCTGGCCCTTCGCTTGCTATTTGAGCCACGCTCTCACGAGCTGCAAGTTTGCAGCGCCCTGAATGGCGAGTGAAACTAAGGCCGGCGCTGCAACATCGCGCAGCAAGCCGACATTCTGGAGCGTTTGGCTAAGCCGCTAATTGCTTCATCTGCCGCAAGAAAACGGCGGCGTCTTTGAATAATGATCGAGTTTCTTGAAATGCCGATGAGCATGCGTGATGACGACCGCAAAGACTTGGAAGATGTATCGCCGGCACCGCCCCGCGGGGACTGTTCAACAGAGCAAAGCAACCGCTACTAGCAGCTCGTCGATATCAATTATTCGACTGAAGAATAGTCGCGCTTCTCAAAGCGTCGGGGTTGCGCAACCTGGCAGATCTTCATTTCCACCAAGGACCCTTGAACCTCGGAATCAGAAAGTTGATCAGGGCCGCGACCCGTTGCGGGACAAACTTTGGCGACGGGAGCACTGCGTGAATTTCTTGCTCAGGCAATGCGTAGTCTTCGAGGATTGGCACCACCTTGCCCGACTTCAAAGCAGGCGAAGCCAGATACCGCGGGACAATCGCGATTCCGAGATTTGATTGCACAGCTGACAACAGCGTCGACAAATTGTTCGAGCGTAGTGAGCCATGCACAACGATAGAGCACGTCTCACTGCCCTGCCGGCTGAGCTGCCACACAGCATCTCCTTGCACACTCGAGTAGACCAGACAGTTGTGCTTGAGAAGCTCATTCGGAGAACGAGGACGGTTACGGCCATCGAGATAACCTGTTCCGGCGATCATCACCCACGGATTACTGCCGATGTAACGTCCACCAAGAGAGGAATCAACTAGCCGCCCTAGTCGGACTGCAGCATCGAACCCTCTGGCCACAATATCGATGTACGCATCCTCACAGGTCATGTCGACTTTGAGATCTGGATGCTCTCGCATGAACTCGATCAGCATCGGCGAGATCACGTTTCGTCCAAACGCGATAGACGTCGAGAGGCGAAGCGTACCAGACAACGCTTGGTTCCGAGTACGGATATGGATCGCAGCGTCGTCAACTTCTTTGAGCACGGTCTTACAGCGCTCGTAGTATACGCTTCCCTCCTCGGTGAGGCTGATACCTCGCGTATTGCGGTTTAGCAGACGTGCGCCAAGATGCGTCTCCAGCCAAACGATATGCTTGGTGGCAGTTGACTGAGATATCTGCATGTCGCAAGCAGCCCGCGAAAAGCTCCCGAGTTCGACAACACGGGTAAGTATTCGCATACTGGCCAGATGGTCCATGACAGCTAGTTCTCCAACCGTCGCCCAACTCTCTGGCGAGGCCACATGCATATGGTGGCTAGGAGCATGTCTGACTGGACCGCCGAGCCTTCATCCGCGCCGAAACTGTTCGCCGGTTGGCCGTATGTCAATCGGCAAGCGGGTGCTGCGGTGCCACATAGGGCTCCGACTTGTTTTCGAAGCCGCATGCTTCAACCTCCCCAAGAAGGCACAAAGCGGCATCGGACCAACAATAGACTGCTGCTCTGGGTCACCTCACAGAACTAGGCGCTTCGTCGAGTTACCCACGGAGCATCCACCACGCTAGGACTTTCCTGGGCCAAGTCGGCCGTCAAGGAGCGTAGCATTCTCCGATCATACCATCCGTAGGCTCGATGCACGCTGGCGCCCTTCTCCCAGCACTTTCCTCTTGCAGTGCTTCAGGTTGGCTCTAAAAAGGGAGCTCGAAGTGTTATGGCACGGCCCCGCGGCCGATTTTTATGACCCTTAGATTGTTTGTAGTCCCCGCCTCGCCAAATGGCACACCACCAACCACGACGATGTCCCCGTTAGATGAACCCCTCATCAAGCGCTGCCCGCTTGGCCCGCTCCACCATCTCTTCATAGCTCCGAATGTCCGCGGACAGCACACTGTGAGCGCCCCAGAACAAGCATAGGCGGCGTGCCACCGATCTATGAGGTGTAAGCGCAACAATCATCGCCGCGGGTCTTTGCCGGGCAATGCGTGCCGCAGTGATGCCGCTGCTGGTGAACGCCACTATGACTGCCGCATCGAGCCGATCCGCAATCTCGCTGGCACTTCTTGCGATCATATGCGGCGGCGTTTGCTCGACATCAGGTTCAATGGCCGTAATGATGCGCCGATAAAATTCGTGAATCTCTGTTCTGCCCACGATCTTATCCATCATGGCAACGGCTTCAGTCGGATAGCTGCCTGATGCGGTCTCAGCCGAAAGCATCACGGCGTCTGCGCCGTCGTAAACCGCGGTCGCGACGTCGGAAGATTCAGCGCGCGTAGGCGCGGGAGCATTTACCATTGACTCGAGCATCTGAGTCGCGACGATGACCGGCTTCGAGGCCAGGCGGCATTGCCGAATGATCTCCTTTTGCTGCGCCGGTACTTCCTCCGCCGGAATCTCTACACCGAGATCTCCGCGCGCGATCATAATGCCATCCGACAGTCTGACGATGTCCTGGATGTTCGCCAGGGCCGACGGTCGTTCGATCTTTGCGATCAATGCCGCTTTGCCGCCGACCAGGGCACGACCTTCGATCACATCGGCTGCTGTCTGCACAAACGACAACGCTACCCAGTCCACACCGAGCTCAAGACCGAAAGAAAGATCCGCCCGATCCTTCTCGGTGAGAGCTGAAAGGCCCAAAACGGCACCGGGCATATTGAAGCCCTTGCGATCGCTAAGCATGCCCCCAGCGAGTACTCTGGCAACAAAGCGATCTCCGTCGATGTGTTCGACTCGCGCTCGTAACCTACCGTCGTCAATCGAGATATCTTGCTGTGGCGTGATACATTGAAAAATTTCCCTATGTGGTAGCGGAATATCGGTTGCTTTAGCCGGCCGCTCCAAAGCAAACCCCAGCACCTCTCCAGCATCAACGCGCCGCGGACCACCAGGAATGACGCCAATGCGAATTTTCGGCCCTTGCAGATCCTGCAAGATCGCAATCGGCCGATTGAACTCTTTCTCTAACGCCCGAATGCTCTCGACGACAGCGCCATGGTCCGCCCACGTTCCGTGACTAAAATTCAACCGGAATACATCCACACCAGCGACAAACAATCGACGAAGCATCTCCGGCGATGCGCTACTAGGCCCGACCGTTGCAACGATCTTGCTCTTGCGATTGCGGCGCACAATCAACTCCTCTTTGTGACCAGCATCACCCGGAGATCGTTCACGTTAGTACGGGTTGGCCCGGTCACGACAAGATCGTCTAGCGCCTTAAATACCGTGTACGCATCGTTGTCGGCCATACGCGCTTTGCAGTCGACGCCAACGCAACGAGCGCGACCCACAGTATCAGGCGCCAGAATTGCGCCAGCATTGTCCTCACTTCCATCGATGCCGTCGGTATCTGCGGCTAGCGACCAGAGGCCATACCTGCCGTCGACGGCGATGCCGAGGCTCAAGAGAAATTCGGCGTTGCGTCCACCGCGTCCGCCGCCTCGCAATGTAACGGTGGTCTCGCCTCCCGAAATGACTGCACAAGGTATTTCCATCGGTTGTCCCCACTCGCTGCATTGCCGGGCTATGCCCGCGTGAACAATGCCGACCTCGCGGGCCTCGCCTTCAATCGCGCTACCGAGTATCAATGAAGGAATCCCAGCATCACGAGCCACTCGTGCAGCCGCTTCGAGCGACATTTGCGGCGTGGCCACGAGTCGGTTAACGACGTGCCCGAACCGGGGGTCACCTGGCTTCGGTGTTTCTGAGACCGGATCGCCAAGATGGGCAGAAACCGACGGCGGCACCGCGATGCGGTACTTTGACAGCACCGCAAGAGCATCGTGCCGGGTCGAAGCATCGGGTACGGTGGGGCCGGACGCGATAACCGAAATGTCGTCGCCGGGAACATCAGAAATCGCTAGACTCATCACGCGAGCCGGTGCTGCGGCGACCGCCAGCCGGCCGCCCTTGATGGCCGAGAGGTGCTTCCTCACCGTATTCATTTCGCCAATACCGGCACCACAGGCCAGCAACGCACGATTTATCGCTTGCTTATCTTGAAGAGTAATACCGTCAGCTGGTAGCGCGAGCAACGCCGAACCGCCGCCGGACATCAGCACCAGCACCAGATCATCCGCTGAGAGGCCACCAACTCGCCGAAGGATGCGAGCTGCAACGTCCGCGCCGACCTCGTCCGGAACGGGGTGCGACGCTTCGACGACCTCAATTCGCTCACAGGGTACGGCGTGACCGTAGCGCGTTACGACTAACCCAGTTATCGGGCCGTCCCAATTTGCCTCGACCGCTGCAGCCATTGCCGCAGCGGCCTTGCCGGCTCCGACTACGATCGTACGTCCCTTCGGTCTTGACGGCAGGTGCGCGGGCACACACCGTGCCGGCGCTGCCGCATCTACGGCCGCGCGAAACATTTTAAGAAGCAGGCTGCGATAATCGACGGTCATGACGCTCGCTTGCCCACTCCGCTCCCAATTTCGTGGCGCGCCATGATTTCCAAGGCCTTCACCATTGCGGAGTGATCCCAACCCTTACCGCCATCAGCGGTGCAGGCGTTGAATAGCTGTTGCGCCATAGACGTATTTGGCAGCGAGATGCCAAGATTCCGCGCGCCTTCGAGCGCGAGATTGAGGTCCTTCTGGTGCAACTCTATGCGAAAACCGGGATCAAACTTCCGCTTTATCATGCGCTCGCCATGCACCTCGAGTATTTTCGACGAGGCAAATCCGCCCATTAGCGCCTGTCGGACCAGCGCGGGATCTGCTCCTGCCTTGGACGCAAAGAGCAGTGCTTCGCCGATGGCCTCAATAGTAAGCGCGACAACAATCTGATTGGCGACTTTTGTTGTCTGTCCATCTCCGTTCCCACCCACGAGCGTGATGTTCTTGCCCATCAACTCAAACAACGGCTTGACGCGGTTAAAAGTCGGCTCAGAGCCGCCTACCATGATGGTCAAGGCGGCCGCCTTGGCACCCACCTCGCCACCCGATACTGGAGCATCGAGATATTCACATCCGACAGCATTGACTTTGGCCGCGAATTCTTTGGTAGCAAGCGGCGCTATCGAGCTCATGTCGACCACGACCTTGCCTTCCGTGAGCCCCTCCATCACCCCACCCTCGCCGAACAAAACTGCTGCCACGTGCGGGGTATCCGGAACCATGATGATGATAACGTCGGATTGCGTCGCAACTTCCTTTCCGGACTTGCACGCCTTTCCGCCTGCCGCAATCAACTCCTTAGGAACAGGAGCAACATCACGCAGCAATAAGCGGTGGCCAGCTGCTTGAAGATGGCTGGCCATGGGACAGCCCATGATTCCGAGGCCGATGAATCCTACGTTCGTCATTGAGAGCTTCTCCCGAGGGTTACTTATCCGCGTTCGGAGTATGACGCCAGCCAGCCCAAGCTGTCCTTCGTTGTTGTCTTGGGCTTGTACTCGCAGCCGATCCAACCGCGATAGCCGATTTCGTCCAGATGGCGGAACAGGAATGGATAGTTGATTTCGCCCGTACCGGGCTCGTGTCGTCCTGGATTGTCGGCGATTTGTATATGCGCGATCCGGCTTATGTTGGAGCCGATCGTTCTCGCCAGATCGCCCTCCATGATCTGCATATGATAAATGTCGTATTGAATGAACAAATTGTCCGATCCAACAGCCTGTTGGATCGCAAGTGCTTGTTCAGTACGATTGAGATAGAACTTCGGGATATCCCGTATGTTTATTGGCTCTATCAACAGCCTGATTCCCTCAGCCTCAAGCGCTGCGGCCGCAAACTTGAGGTTGGCTATAAATGTCTCGCGCAGCTTACTTGCATCGACCTCGCTGGGAACCAAGCCAGCAAGACAGTTCACCTGCCGACAGTTGAGCGCTTTGGCATATTCGATAGCGGTAGCTACACCGTCGCGGAACTCCTCGACCCGGTCCGGGAAGATGGCAATGCCCCTTTCGCCGTCGTTCCAGTTTCCCGCCGGCAGATTGTAGAGCACTTGCTCCAGTTTGTTCGCCTTGAGACGGCTTGCCAAATCGGTTGCGGGGAACGCATAAGGAAACAAATACTCGACACCGGAAAATCCTGCATCTGCCGCCGCACGAAAGCGGTCAAGAAACGCGATCTCGGTGAACATCATTGTAAGATTCGCAGCGAAGCGCGGCACACGATCCTCCTCATTGATTTGGCTGCTCGCGGGCTGAAGCAGATCTCGTCAGACCCGCTCGCGCTTCTTTGACACCCGCTCCAATCCCGCTATAGGACTCTCATCAAGCGGAACATCGAGAACCTCCTCGAACTCGACGATGTTGTCGATCTCGGTACCCATCGCAATATTCGTGACGCGCTCGAGAATGAACTCGACGACCACGGGTACCCTGAATTCGGCCATCAGCGCGCGTGCTCTTGCGAATGCGGCCTGCGCTTCATTTGGATCGGTGACACGAATAGCCTTGCAGCCGAGCCCCTCGGCTACGGCAACATGGTCGACTCCATAGACACCAACGGCAGGCGAGTTGATATTCTCAAAGGAGAGCTGGACGTGATAATCCATATCGAAGCCGCGCTGTGCCTGACGTATTAGCCCGAGATATGCGTTGTTAACGACAACGTGGATATATGGCAGCTTGAACTGAGCTCCGACCGCGAGCTCTTCGATCAGGAACTGAAAATCATAGTCCCCCGATAGGGCGACGATCTCGCGATTCGGATCGGCGGCCCGCACCCCAAGTGCAGCGGGAAGCGTCCAGCCAAGTGGCCCTGCTTGCCCAGCGTTGATCCAATAGCGGGGATGATAAACGCCGAGAAATTGAGCGCCGGCGATCTGCGAAAGGCCGATGACGCTAACATAGCAGGTATCTCGCCCGAAGGCCTTGCGCATCTCTTCATAGACACGCTGCGGCTTGATGGGCACGTTGTCGAAATGGCTCTTGCGCAGCAATGACCGCTTGCGATCTTGGCATGACGCTGGCCAAGCCTGCCATTCGGTCAACTTTCCAGCCTTGCGCCACTCCTTGGCAACCGAAACTAATAATTCCAATGCCACCTTGGCGTCAGAAACGATACCCAGATCGGGACCGAATACGCGGCCGATCTGTGTCGGTTCGATATCAACATGCACAAACTTACGACCCTTGGCATATGTATCGATCGAGCCGGTGTGACGATTTGCCCAACGATTGCCGATCCCGAGCACGAAGTCCGATTCAAGCAGCGAGGCATTGCCATAGCGATGACTCGTTTGAAGGCCAACCATTCCAGCCATCAACACGTGGTCGTCCGGGATTGCGCCCCAGCCCATCAGGGTCGGAACCACCGGGACATTGGCCACCTCCGCAAATTCGACGAGCAGCGTCGATGCATCAGCGATGATGACACCGCCACCAGCGACGATCAGAGGCCGTTCCGCCGCGTTGAGCATCTCGAGCGCTTTCTCGATCTGCTTGCGGGTCGCTGAGGGCCTGTAGACCGGTAAGGGCTCGTAGATCTCATCGTCGAACTCAATTTCCGCAAGTTGTACGTCAAGCGGCAAGTCGATCAGAACAGGACCGGGGCGCCCTGATCGCATAATGTGAAAGGCCTGACTAAATACTCGCGGCACTAATGCCGGCTCCCGCACAGTAACGGCCCACTTCGTCACCGGCTTGGCGATTGATTCGATATCGACCGCCTGAAAATCCTCTTTGAAAATGCGTGCCCTCGGTGCTTGCCCGGTGATGCAGAGGATCGGAATGGAGTCCGCTATGGCTGAATAAAGCCCAGTAATCATGTCCGTACCAGCTGGGCCGGACGTTCCGATACAGACGCCGATATTGCCTGCCTTCGCCCGCGTGTACCCTTCCGCCATATGCGCGGCGCCTTCGACATGACGCGCGAGGATATGAGCAATTGAGCCACGCAGCTTGAGCGCAGAATATAACGGATTGATTGCGGCTCCTGGCACGCCGAACGCTTGGGTTATTCCCTCTCGCTCGAGCACACGAACCGCCGCATCGATAGCACGCATCCTCGCCATGGATTTCCATCAGACAGTTGGACGTTATTTCGCAGGCGCCCAAATTGATGAATCCACGTAGTGGTTACAAGCGGGTGATTGTCGATTTCAATTATTCCATTTTCGAAATTGAGCACCGCTAAATATTTGGAGGACTGGGACGAACCCCGGGTGCGCTTTGCATAGGCGAGGAATCAAGGTACTTTGCCATCAATGCTTCTCCGTGCAGCATGAGCCATATGCTCGGGGGAACATCGCCAAAGCTATCCTGCGCGGCTCCCTGGCTGAACACTGGTTTATCTTCTTGCCAGGATCAACGATGCCGAGGCTGATCGTACGTCGATTGGCCCCATCCAGCAGATCAGGCGGCGCGTCGATTAGCGGTCGTTTTTGCGATCGGTAACGAAAGTTAAGAGGCTATCGGACTCAAAGGCAGCATATTCTTCGGCAAGCTTTACTAGCGTTGCCCTTGCCTTTCGATCTTTGAGCGCAACGAATGCCGCCATCAGACGAAGGCATTCCTCCGTTCTGACGTTGCTCCTATCGTCCGACTGCCTGACCATCTCCACCCTCGCCAACGAGGAAATGCATCCGGCCCAATCCGATGATTACCGCCGTGTCTGGCCTCCTCTACTCAACACTCTCACAATCCGCAAGTGCAACTGAGCAGGAGCCATGTTCGGCGTGCTTCCCGTAACCGTCGTACGCAGTCCGCCACCGTCCATCATTGTTGGCGCAAGACCTGGCCCTTCAGTCGGTCAGACTTAGTCTGACCGAACACAGCTACCGGGCTAAGTTCAGCTTTTCGACCCATCAGCGCAGGTTGGATGAAGTGCCCGCTCAAATGCGGGCGCCACAAATCTTCGGAGAAGCGCCCACTGCGACGGCGCCCCACGGTTCAGACCGTGGAAAGCGATTGAACGGATGATGACCAGTCAGATGCGACGGACTCGGCCACGCGCCCGACGATCTGCGAGTACAGTGCGGGGTCGGTCGCGCCCTCGGTGCCGACGACCAGAACGACGCTATCTCGACCGAGCCCGATTGCGGTGCGCGTGTGCGCGTCGCCCGCGATGAGCAGCATTGCCGCAAGACCCGACGGCTGACTCTCCAGCTACAACAGGCTGATCGCCGTATCGGAAGTCGGCCAGCAGTCGCATAGATTCGGCAGCCGCCTCATCTTCGATCACGACGAAGCCGTCGACGCCGTCGTCGAGCACGTCCCAGGCCAGCAGAACGACCTCACCGCAGGCAAGCCCTGCCATGATCCCGTCTAGAGGACCGTGATCCGGGACAGGCTGCCCCGCCTCCGCGCTGAGCAAGAGGCATTTGGCCTTCCGGCTCGGCGACGAAGAATGCGGGCGCCCTTCCCTCGAGTTTTTCCCAGAGATATGAACAGACACTCGCAGCAAGACCGCACACTCCGCCCTGGACGAAAACGTGCGTGGGCGCGAGACCATCGGGAAGTTACTCAAAGACTTCCTCCATGACGACGCCGTAACCCTGCATGACATCGCGCGGGATTTCCGTATAGCCCACGTAAGCGGTGTCAGAAACGATCTGCCAGCCGTTTAATGCGGCGTATTCCGCGGCCTTCCGGACCGCATCGTCATAGTTTCCCTGAACCACCCGAACGTCGGCGCCATAGGCCACAGTCGCATCGCGCCGTCCCTTCTTTGAAAACCACAACATCAAGCATTTCAAAAGCCTGGTCGTGATGGACCGTTTCAAGGCGTCGATGGCTCTCTGCCTGCCCAAATAGCCGGGCGCTAGCAATATTGCTCGGCAGACATCTCTGCGGAATTTTCTCTCTTCTCCGTCGCGATCAACATTTCAGGTCACCTGCCCGGTAAACGCCGTCCAGCGTATGGCCAATATTGAAGTCAGGTGCCGAAATATTGCCAGCATGGTACCGAGCCTAACTCGGCAGGCGCCGCTATCGCTACACAAGCCGATCCCCACTATTCTTCAATCAACTTCTCAACTGGCAGGGCTGCTCCTTCAAAGTCCAGTTCCATCTTTACGATTTCGAGGTTCATCGCGTTGCTACCTCTGGAGAAAACGCCTTGCCCCACTATGCGGAAGCCGTATTTCTCATAGAACTTCACTGCCGTAAGTGTTGCCTCTAGAGACACCTTCGCCGCCCCACTTACTGCAATCTGACTGACCGCTAGTTGCAATAATTTCTTTCCGGCGCCATGGAACGCGTTGCCTCCCGCAACAAATAGTTTTGTAACCTCGAAACCATCAATTTCTACGAAGCCGATAACCTGTTCACGTTTATCTTCGGCGACCCAAATCGCGCGTTTCTTGACAGCATCCAAATAAATGCTCGGATTGCGGCCGTTTAGCCACATTGCTAGCTGGTCTGAAGAGTATTCTTGCCGGCATAGTGTCAACACAGAATTTCTATGTACCTTGAATATGACGTCGACGTCCGCATCGGTCGCAGCTCTAATGTGCATCGACTCCTCTGACATGTATGAATTCTCCCAGTTAGGCTCAAATTGGCCTAGCAGCCCACATACGGATCGAGACCGACCGGCGCTAGCTACTCGATACGAATTCGACGCATAACCATTGCACGTACGCAATAGCACGGGCGCAATTCGATCGTCGCGTGGCAACAAGTTACATCCCTAGCGAGCGCTGCTCTTCCTGGTCTCCTAGACGACGACGACGCGCCCCTCGTCAGGATTATCTAACCCGAACCACCAACCAGGCAATGGCTGTCCTCCTAAGCACGATCGGCTAGCAGCCCCCAATATTTCACCTGCGGCCGATTCAATTACGATTGCGCATCCGGGCAATAAAACTGTCGTAACTCAGCTCGCCTACCTGCATCCAGGCCACAGCATCACTGCGATATGCTGTCATACTCGCGTACATTTTCCCAAAATGAGAATTGCTCTTCGCTAAGTCGGTATAGATTTCGGTGGCGGCTGCGTAGCTTGCTTCCATTACGTCCGGTGGAAATGCCTTAAGAATCGCGCCGGACACCACAAGCCGCTTCAGTGCAGGTCCATTTGCTGCGTCGTACTTGCCTGTCACCCATGTAAAACTGTCGCGGGACGCGCTCTCAAATGCTGCCTGATAATGCTTAGGCAGCGCATTCCACTTCTCCAAATTAACAATATTATGGAGCTGGCTCGTCCCCTCCCACCAGCCGGGATAGTAGTAGTATTTCGCAACCTTTACAAAGCCAAGCTTCTCATCGTCATAAGGTCCAACAAACTCCGCGGCGTCGATCGTACCCTTCTCCAACGCTGGATAGATATCGCCAGCAGCAATCTGCTGCGGCACAACTCCAACCTTAGAGATTACGTTGCCGGCAAACCCAGCGATGCGCATTTTCAAACCCTTGATGTCGTCAAGCGATTTGATCTCCTTCCGGAACCATCCTCCCATCTGAGCGCCACTGGACCCACCGGGGACGCTATAAACGTTGTACTCTTTAAGCAGGTCGTTCACGAGGTCCTGGCCACCGCCCCACAACAGCCAAGAAATTTGCTGACGCGTATTTAATCCAAACGGGATGGCAGTCGCGAATGCAAAGGCAGGGTTTTTTCCCCAGTAGTAGTAGAGCGTTGTATTGCCCATCTCGATGGTGCCATTTGAGACCGCGTCGAGCACTTGAAGACCCGGGACGATCTCTCCCGCTGCAAACGACTGGATTTGGAAGCGATTATCGGTGATTTCGGCAACACGCTTACAGAAATACTCGCAGCCGCCATAGAGCGTATCAAGCGACTTAGGCCAGCTCGCAGCCAGCCGCCATCGAACTTCCGGCATGGACTGGGCTATTGCGGGCGCTGCGACTGTGGCGCTGGCGGCTAGGCCGATGCCCGATGCTTTCAGGAAATCACGACGTTTCATTGGCTCGCCTCCGTGTTGATTATTGAACCCGCTGGATGGCCCCGCAGGCTACGATTGTTTGAAGCCAAGTGTTTGGAATTCCGCGGCCTAGCAGTCCAGCCTGATTTGCGAACGATGGACCGCGGGCTGGCCGCTGTCAGATCCTGGGATCAACAGCGGCCCGATTGTCTCTTCCTTCTTAAGGACGATCATTGCGTCGGAGCTGGGAGCAGCTGCGAGGGAACTAGGCCCAGGGCTTCATCGCTTCCTTGAGAGCTCGAGCGATCTCGACCACGTTCGGCGTATCGGAATGCACGCAGACGGTCGTCGCCTTCACATCAAACTCCTTGCCGTCGATCGTGGGAGCTTTCCCCTCCTTGAACATCCGAACGACCTTGCGCGACACCTCATCTGGATCGCGCTTCGGGTGCGTACGGCAAACGATAAGGGCGCCAGAGGAATCGTAGTCATTGTCGGCGTAGTATTCCGGAATGATCGTGACACCCCGCGCCTTGTAGACCTTATCGGCAACGGTGCCGGCGATGCCAATTACAGGAACGCCGTACTGCAAAGCGACATCGGCGAGCGCATTCGCCACCACTTCACGGTGGGTGGCGGCACCGAACAGAGCGCCGTGCGGCTTGATGTGGTTGAGTTTGAGGCCCGCGGCGTCCAGAAAGCCCTTCAGAGCGCCAACCTGATATCGGACGCATGCGGCGAGTTCTTCGCGCTCCATGATCATGTCGCGACGTCCAAAGCCCTGCTTGTCTGGAAACGAGGGATGGGCGCCGATCGGAATGTTGTTATCGGCGGCGAGCTCGACCGTATCGCGCATCACGACTGGGTCCGAAGCATGGAAGCCGCAAGCAACGTTGGCGAGATGAATATGCGGCATGATGCCGGCGTCGTCGCCGCATCGATACAGGGCGAAACCTTCGCCGATATCGCAGTTGATGGTCGCTCCGCGCGTCATTGGTTTTTCTCCTCGGATTTTGGTCACGAGAATTTTTATCGATGCGGCGCGACCGACGTCAAATTGGATTAAAAGAAGGCCTGTATCTCATTTTCCAATAGCGTAGGCAGACTGACGTTGCGCTTCCGAGACCTCCATGGCAGCTCGGCTATCTCCGCCCACGGAAAACTGAAGAAAGTCGCAAAAGGCCTGCGCCGCGGGAGAGAGCTCGCTCTCATGCCGCCAAACGATTCCGATATCCAAGCTAGGGACCTGATCTGCCAGTTCAAGCACCTCGATGCGTTGGTTATCGAACGTCCGCGGCCGATATATGAGCTCGGACAGGATGGTGACTCCGAGACCGCTCCCCACCATCGACCGCACGGCCTCGATCGACGATGTACAGAAGATGGTATTCGGCTTGAGTCCACGAGCCGCCCAGTAACGAAGCGTCGTACTATTGGCCTCATCCGTTGTAAGCATGACGTAAGGGTAGCTCGCCACGTCGGCGAGAGTAACTCGCTTCAATCGCGTGAGTGGATGAGATGGCGCGATCCATAGCCTACGGCGAGAGCAAAGGAGAGTCGTGCTAGACAGTCGCTCGGTAGAGGCCAGATTTGAGATAAGCATAACGGCCAGGTCCAGCTCGCCGTCTAACAGAGCCTGTTCAACAATCGAACGTGGGGCCTCAAAAAGCTCGATAGTAATTCCCAGGGTATTCGTCTGAAAGCTCGCGAGGTGGCGTGGGAGAAAGTAACCGGACACGGTAGGGGTAACACCTACTCGCAACGTTCGTGCAATCTGCGCTGTGGACTTGCGCGCGTCACTGACACACTCGTCCACGGCCAGCAGTATGTTGCGACTTCGCGCCAAAAAGCGACGCCCCTCAGGCGTAACGGTCACTCCTTCGGGATTCCGGACCAAGAGCCGGGTACCCAGCATCGTTTCCAATTGTTGGATTGCCGTTGTCACGGCCGACTGAGAAATGTTGAGTTCTGAAGCTGCATGGCTGATACGACCGGTTTCGGCGGCAGCCACGAAATACCGAATTTGCTTCAACGAGATAGACATGCAGCCTCTGTCAAGCACCGGAGCGTAGCCATATTATGCGCGTGCGCGCGTGGGCTTCAAGCGGTCTGAACATTAGGTGCCGCGACCGTGCGTACCGATCGCACCCGGCCGCACCGGCTTTTTTTGCAATGCAGCGAGTGTCCCAAGCTGGACCGGCAATTTGGATTGAGTAAAGTCCTCGCAAGCCGGTGCAGGACGGGACGGGACCCGGGCCTTCAACGCGCTCGCGCCTTTCAGGCAAGGGCGCTTGAGTACCAAAGCGCGTCGGTTGGGCCGATCGAGAGAGTGGCGTTCGCTCTGCAAGCCAGTGTGTGACTTGCTGGTCATGTCTGCGCCGCCAGCGACAGCGCACTAACAGATTGCCGTACTGGCGCAGCTTTCTTCGCAACGCTAACGCATGCCGAACACTCAACGTGTCGATAAAGGAACGGCGCCGATGCCCGCTGCTGCGACGCGCCCCCTCCTCCATGCATGCCATACCCATGAGGTGCGCCCCCTGTAGCGCCGTTCGAACAGAACTACGATCGAAACAACTGCAGCGACCACGAGAAGCACGATCCGCTGACTACCCTCAACTTGCCAACCTTTCCAGGCTGGTGTGAAGGTTGCCAAGAACTTCGGCCGTGCGCCCGGCTCTGCAATTTAGGTTTCTCCCTTTGATGCCGACCACAGCCAAACCTGTCGTCGTATCAGGAATGCTGACGCTTTTCTCATTTCCTAGCCAATGCTAAACGATTGGCATCTCTTCTAGTCCGAGACATATCCTCGCCGTTTGCCCGTTCGTCTCTGCCCCTCAGCTCCGGATTGTCCTTGCGCGTAGTCCACTCTTTTCGGAACGAGTTACCGGGGATTCGTCAACGCCTCCGAGCAAATTGATCAGCCTCCCCCAGGGTACCAATAAGAATGAAGACCTTCTCCAGCCCAGCGAGAAGACCATGCCCTGCGTGCTTTTTGTCGGCTATTCCAGCGTCGTCTGTGGACTTCTCGGCAATCTTAGAGACTGGTTCGGTCGGTTTCGAAGAGAGACGATAGACTGGTGTGCCAACCGCAATCGATGAAGCGACATCGATGGAAATGTCGTTCGCCCAACTTGTGTAAATGTGCGCGATCGTCTGCACAAAGTTTCGGCTTTTGGCGCCGAGGGCATGAAAACCGAGACCCGGGTCTGAGCAATCAGCTTTGCTCGATAGGAGCACCTTGAACTCGTGATCGCGCTTTGACATACGTCACCCCACAGGTATCGATGTGCCTTCTGGTTACTATCGCTCGCAAAAAGCGTGCCAACGATCTCCGCAATCGGTGAGATCCTCTGCCTCAGCCGGACGGCGATCAATCGATCAGACGTGAACTCCTGAAGTCTACTGACGCACATCTCGACATGGCAGGCTCAGACATTGAGTCTGAAGTGGAATGATCTCGGGCGCGTTAGGTAGTCGAATCCAAGGCGCGACAGCGTCGCCCCGCGGCCCGATTCCTTGACGCCGGTCCAAGCAAGCTCGGGATCCAGATAATCGCATCGATTCATGAATACGGTCCCGGTCTCTAGCTGCGCACCGATTGCACGAGCCGCCTTCCGATCTTGCGTCCAGATCGAGGCAGTAAGCCCATAGCGGCTGTCGTTCATAAGTCTTATTGCTTCGTCGTCTGACCCGACCGCCATTACACCGGCTACCGGCCCGAACGTTTCCTCATTCATGATAGCCATAGAGTGGTTGCAGTCGACAATGATCTGTGGCGCCAGGTAGGCGTTGCGTCCGGTATCTGCCGCAAACTTGCGCGAATCGATGAGCGGCCGTGCACCCTGCCCAACCGCCTTTTCAATCTGGCTCCGCACCGCATCTGCGGCAGCAGTTTTCACCATGGGGCCGAGGGTGGTCGCTTGCTCGCGGGGATCGCCAAGTTTCAGTTTCTCGGCGAAGGCTACAAGCCCGTCTACCACAGCACCGAAGCGACGCTTGTGAACGTATACGCGCTCGATGCCGCAGCAACTCTGGCCGGAGTTGAAGAAGATGCCGTCGGCGACATTTGCGATTGCATGCTCGATATTTGCATCCTCGCGAACATAGGCCGGGTCTTTACCTCCCAGTTCAAGACCGGAAGAAGTGAACGTTCCCGCAAGAGCTTGCTGAACGGCGTGTCCACCGGCCACGGATCCCGTAAAGCACACGTACGAGATCCGCGGATCAGATATGGTCCTTGCGACCTGGTCATGGTTGATGTGGAGGTATTGAAAAGCTCCTTCAGGTAGACCGGCCACCTGGAAGGCCGCGGACATCCGCTCAGCTGCGAGCGGCGTCTGATCCGAATGTTTCAAAACGATGGAATTACCGGCTGCAAGAGCCGGGATGACCGCATTCACCGCAGTTAAAAACGGATAATTCCACGGTGCCAAGATGGCCACTGTCCCAAGCGGCACGCGCTCGATGGCCCGCTCAAATCCGTCGAGAGCCGCTGGGATATGCGAAGCGAGAGCCTCGGGCGCGAGACGCAGCATGGTCCGAGCACGTGCCTCAAACCCACCCACTTCACCGCCACTGTAGGCTATTGGCCGTCCGATCTGACTGGTAATTTCAGTCGCGATCTCGCTTTTCCAACCCACGAACGCGTCGACTGCGCGACTGAGTAGTTCGATTCTTCGCGCGAGAGGATATTCACGCCAAATCTTGAAGCCCCGTACCGCAAGATCCAAAGCCGCGTCGACGTCGGCGTCCGTCGGACGATTCCGGACCAATAGGACCGATCCGTCGATCGGCGTGACTGTTTCGAACGAAGCCATTCTCCTACTCCCGTTCCAATCAGCACCGCTCGAAAAGTCGGAATTTTTCCCAATCGGTGACCGCGCCTTCGAAAGCGCTCAATTCCCAGCGCCCACAATGGAGATAGTGCTCCACCACTTCATCGCCGAAAGCGCTCTTGAAGGCCGAAGACGCCTCCAAATGATCGAGCGACTTGTAAAGCGCGCCTGGAATACGAGGCACCTCGTCCGCCTCATAAGCGTTGCCAGCATAGGCGTCCTTGAGCGAAAGCTTCTCCTCGACGCCCTGGAGGCCACTTGCGATCAACGCGGCAAAGGCGAGATAAGGATTCGTGTCGGCTCCCGGAACCCTACACTCAAAGCGCAGAGCCTTGCCTTTGCCGAGCACCCGAAACGCGGTCGTCCGGTTGTCGACCGACCAAGCCAATCGTGTTGGCGCGAAAGTGCCCGCAGTAAATCGCTTGTAGGAGTTGATATTGGGAGCATAAAAGTACGTGGCAGCGGGCGCGTGCTTAATGGCGCCGGCGAGGAATTGCCGGAAGAGGTTCGACATACCGTGCTCGCACGAGGAGTCATGAAAGCCGGAAGCTCCCGTCTCGACATTTCGAAGAGAAAGATGGATGTGACAAGAGTTTCCAGAAAGGTTCTCGCCGAGCTTCGCCATGAAGCTCACCGACTTACCCATCTGATGCGCTATCTCCTTGCAACCGTTCTTGTACAACACAAGCCGATCACAGGTCTCTAAAGCCTCGGCATACTGCAAATTGATTTCTTGTTGACCCGGGCTACACTCAGCCTTTGACCCTTCAACAGGAATATCGGCTCGCTCCATTAGATTACGGATCGCGCGAATATACGGCTCGTCTTTTGACGTTTGAAAGATATGGCCGTCTTCCGGATACCAGCTGGAGAACTTCAACTCTTCGTATTTGGCCGCGCGAGCTTCCTCAAAGGTCTGGTTAAATAAATAGAACTCGAGTTCTGCAGCCATGTCAGCCGCAAAGCCAAGGTCAGCCAGACGCCGGAGTTGGTTGCGCAGGACTTGCCGAGGTGAGTGCTCGAGCGGCACTCCGGCTGATGTTGTCACGTCCGAGAGAACAATGGCTGTCTTCGGCAGCCAAGGAACGGCCCTGAGAGTCGACATGTCGGGTACCAGCGCGAAGTCGCCATAACCGCGCTCCCAGGACGCCGATGCGTAACCTGGAACGAGCGTCATCTCCATGTCCGTGGCCAGAAAGTAGTCGCAGAACAGTTGCGGTGAAATGCTGCTTTCAAGGAAGAAGCGGCCCGTGAGCCGCTTTCCGATCAAACGTCCCTGCATGTCAGTCATTGCGACTATGACTGTGTCGATGCTTCCTTCCGACACTGCACGCTGCAGATCCTCTTGGGTCAAACGACCTGCCAAAAACTGACCTTCGAACGATTTCGTGCGAGCGGGACCGTCGCTCGCATCGGCTGAACGGTTCAGAAAAAACTCGTGACCCATGGTCCCCTCTCCTGAAACGGCACGCGCTGCACCAGCGCGCCGCCTTTTTTTGGCGACTCTCAATCTCGCTATAGCCGTGACAGGCGGGCTCGCTCTGAGAGACGCCGAGTTTCGGCTTAATGTATTTTGATCACGAATTGACACGCAAAACAAGATGGTGTTTCATAATAATTGCGTTTTGCCTGATCAAAACGCACAATCTTAAAGCCCCATGCAACCTCATTAGAGCCGGAAATCCGCCATGAACATCGTCGCTCAATCTTGGGAAAGCCGCGAAGCTTCGTGCTTTTTCCATACGTTCACCGATCTCCCGTCTCTGCAGGCCGATGGCTCTGTGGTCATCGATCGCGGAGAAGGCCCCTTCATCATCGACACAGGGGGGCGCCGATTCTTCGAAGGAAATTCGGGCCTTTGGAATATGACCCTGGGATTTTCAGAGCGGCGGCTGGCCGACGTTGCCTTCAGGCAGTACTTAGAGTTTCCCGGCTACCACACTTTTTTCGGTCGCAACTCCAAGCCTGTTATCAGACTGGCTGAGAAGATGCTTTCGCTGGCTCCAGCACCGATGAGCCGCGCGTTCTTTACGAACTCCGGATCCGATGCGAACGAGTCTGTTGTCAAACTGCTGTGGATGATCTGGGCAGCGGAGGGAAAGCCGCAGCGTCGCAAGCTGCTCACAAGGAAAAACGCCTATCACGGCGCAACCGTCATGGCATCGGCCCTAACGGGCAAGGATTACGTCAAGGCGTTCGGGCTTCCAGGGCCGGAGATTATCGTGCTTGACTGCCCCCACGCTTGGCGTTTCGCACACCATGGTGAGAGCGAGGAGGAATTCTCCGCACGTCTGGCCAAGTCTCTTGAAGAGCGCATCCTCGCCGAGGGCCCAGAGACGATCGCAGGCATGTTCGCGGAGCCCGTGATGGGCGCGGGCGGCGTCATCGTCCCGCCCGAGAAGTACTTTGAACAGATCCAGCCCGTGCTCAAGCGTTATGGGATCCCATTGGTCGCAGATGAAGTCATTTGCGGATTTGGACGGACAGGACACCTTTGGGGTTCTTTAGCTGTCGGCCAAATCGCAGACATTGTTGTTGCGTCGAAGAGCATGTCTGCTGGCTACTTCCCCATGGGAGCGGTTCTGTTATCGCCCGAAATGGATAAGCGGGCTTCGGCGGCCAGCGCGGTCTGGGAAGAGTTTCCGCACGGCTTTACCACAGGTGGCCATCCAGTCGGATGCGCGATTTCCCTTGAAGCCATCCGCATCATCACCGAGGAAGGCATATTCAAGAATGTCGTTGCCGTCGGCGAGACATTCCAAGCCGGACTTCGCGCACTCGCAGACCATCCGATGATAGGTGAGGCGCGTGGTCTTGGCTTGATGGGCGCGCTTGAGACGGTCGCCGACAAGAAGACCAAACAATCGTTCGCGGGCGATTTGCGCATCGGCGAGCGCATCGCGAAGGAAGCGCGCGACCGCGGGTTCATCATCCGCCCGCTCGGCTCCGCAGTCGTTCTGGCGCCGCCCTTTATTTCGACGCAGAGCCAAATCGAGGAGTTGCTTACCGTCCTGAAAGTGGTGCTTGACGTCGTGCACAATCAAGTCAAAGACAAGGTGAGCTAGGCGTGGACGTGCAAACCTTCCTTGGCGGCATCCCCGCCGTTAGCGTAAGGAACGAAACCGGTAGCTCGCAGATCATCTTGGTCTGCGAGCATGCCTCAAATTACGTTCCGGATCATCTATCCAACCTCGGCCTGCCCGATGCAAAATTGGCCGAGCACATCGCCTGGGATCCGGGAGCCGTAGAGGTTGCCGGCATCTTATCCGATCTTCTCGATGCGCCGCTTGTCCATGCCAACGTCTCAAGGTTGGTTCTCGACATTAACCGACGGCCCGACCATCCAGGCTCAATCGTCACACTCAGTGAAACGACTGTCATTCCGGGTAACGAAGGGCTATCGGCAGCGGAACGATCAATCAGATGCGAGGCGATCTACAATCCGTTCCATTCAAGGCTCGAACAAGTTCTTGCTACTCGCCAATTCAGCAACCCCTGGGTGTTGTCGATCCATAGTTACACACCGGTCTATAAGGGTCTGAACCGCCCCTGGCACGTCGGCATTCTCCATGATGCTGACGTCAGACTTTCTGCCCAACTTATCGAAGCGCTCAAGCGCGATCGCAATCTGGTCGTGGGCGACAATCAGCCCTACGCACCATCCGACGGGGTGTACCACACAGTCGAGCGGCACACGAAACCCTTTGAACGTCTCGGCGCGATGATCGAGATTCGCAATGACCTTATTGCCGATCGTGCAGGACAGGTCGATTGGGCTCACCGCCTGCACAACATCCTGGCAGGGATGCGGAAAACGTGAGCACTACTGTATCAAATTCGTTGGCGCATTGGCCAGATGCAGCGCAACTACCGATTGCCTTGCCCGGCTGAGCACCCAATGCCAGCTCAAATTCGGTATCGCCACAGCCTCACGCCGGACTGAAGATCAAATGCCCAGTCCTTAGAGCGCGAGAAGCGGACCATCATCGCTTTTCCGCTATCGCATTGCGAAGCCTTTGCAAGTCCTCGTCCATGTGGGCGAACGTCTCGTCACGAGAAACCTGCAGATGAACGTGCATCAGTGACGCCGCCAACTGCCGATCTCCGTTCAAAAGTGCCGTGATGATTCCCCTGTGCTCATACATTGATTGTTGGGTCCTTTCGATACGAACAAATCCGATGTACTCCGCTACGCGACGAATATTATTCTGACGCTCTATCGCGTTCACTAGCTCGGAAGTCTGAGCGCCTTCAGCGATAATTCGATGGAAACGTGCATCGAGTTCGAAGAGGCGTCGCCGGCTCATGTCCTGTATGTTTTCGATTGCATTTGCATGATCTGCATCGAGAGCCTGCAAGAGTTCAGGATCAGCCTTATAACCATCGGACAGGAGACTTGCCGGCTCAATGATCTGTCGAAAGCGATAGCTATCCGCCAAAGCATTCGGGCTGACATCCGCAAAAATCCAGCCTCGTCCTGGGGAGGGTTCGACAAGGTGGTCGCGTGTCAATCGACGAAGTGTCGACACGAGAACCCCATTCTGCACCGAATAACGCTGCATCAGTGCGCGCTCGCTAATTACATCGTCAAGCTCACCGATAGCCATATCGCGCATTACACGTTCATCGAGGAATTCTTCGGTTGAGCCTTCCTGCCCTTGCGAGAGAACCGTAGGATCCTTCAAGACGAACCCGCGGCGCGGCTCGAAAGCGAGCACGCCCTCTGCCTGCAGCTTCATAAGCACATTTCGGATGGGCGTGCGCGACACCCCCAAGCGCTCGGCCACTTCCGCTTCATTGATGCGGTCCCCCGGATTGAGGTTATCGCTCAAATAGAGGCGGAGTTGCTCAAAGATCCTGGTTTGAAGCGGTGTCTGCATCCTGCATCCTTTGACGGCCTTACCAACCTGAACGCGGTTGCCAACTGTTTAAAGCTCGGCCTCATCAGTCGCTGTTGATGGATTATGTAAAAGGTAATCAACTTTAAGCGGAGCGACAGTCTCTAAGCAAAGAAAATCCCTCGTGATCCCCTCCCCCAGGCAGGCACTTTCGACCAAGAGCTACCCAAGTGGGTCGCAGCTATCGCCTAATTCTGGCGGCATGACGCCAGCACCATACCCGACCCACGCGCACCGACGCCTCTGGATTGAGCATGTTCGGCACGCTCCGCCGCTTCCGAATGCAACGCGCCAGTAAAGTACTCAATCAACACCACCTCAACGCATTGGGCTGCGGCCAGAAACGACGACGAGATCCCACCGGAGCGATCTCCATCGCGCGGGGCCGAGACGTCGGATTCTGGTTTCTTGCGTATGGACCGGACGCAAAGCCGCCGCACCAATCGCCCGATCGTCTTGGTCTAACGCCCTCGCTCGCACAGTGATCATGTTACGATTGCTCAAATTCGCCGCCGGATTGGAGTTAACTGCGACCGATCTGATGTTTGCACGGGGCGATTTGCAATCTGTCGTTTGAACTCACTTAACCGCAGATCGAAGGCGCGATCTCGCTTGCTCAATGCGATCGGGTGAGGCCGCTGGTCGATATCAAGAATTCCGAGGGGGGCCAACGATATTTCGAATTTTACAATCACGTTGAGAGTCGGAACACTCAGACCAGGTTCGCAGATGAGAAGGCGTTGAGACATGTCCGAGGGCCGCGAATTGATCGCTCGCAGCATCAGCGTCCAACTCGACGGCTTAAGAGCCCTCTCAGACGTTTCAGACGTTACGCCGGCCACGCCTCGCAGATACATCACCGGACTAATCGGTCCGATTGGAGCCGGTAAGACCACTCTCGTCAATGCGCCGACGGGATTTCAGCCGACCCTCTTTCGTACGCTCGAACGGAATGGCGAGACGATCGACGGCATTGCGGTGCACAAATTACGACGCAACGGTGTGGCTGGGACGTTTCAGTCCGGCCGACTTTTCCGCGACCTGCCGACGCTCCAAGCGCAGCAGCAACCAGTGGCTCGCTTCGTCGAGGCCGACATGGGCACTGCACCGGGTGTCTCGCGGTGTACAGCCGAAGTAGTTGGAAGAAATTCGACGCGCGTTCGTCCGAAACTACCGGGAAGGCCGCGATAGTAGCATCCACCAACAGAAGAGAGGGGAATGAATATGAAGCTCATTGCGAGATTTCTGCTTGCGTCGTCAGCGACGCTATTTGTCGGTTCGGCCCATGCCGGAGATTGGTTTCCCTACGATGCCGCTAAAGTCGAACCTCCATTTTCCGCAAATGGGAAATCGGTCGACGTAAAATACATCCCGCTTGAGAAGGCGTCTAAGCCGTGGAAGCTCTGCATTTCGTTCCCGCACATGAAGGACGCCTACTGGCTTGGTGTCGACTACGGCGTCGTTGAAGAAAGCAAGCGCCTCGGCGTTAAAATGAACTTGGTGGAGGCCGGTGGGTACACCGAGCTCAACAAGCAGATCTCCCAGATCGAGGATTGTGTTGCGAGCGGCGCCGAGGCGGTATTGATCGGTGCGATCTCGTCAGACGGGTTGAACAACGTGATCGCCGAAATCGCGAAGAAGAAGATCCCGGTGATTGACCTCGTCAATGGCATCAGCTCGCCGGAACTTTCCGCCAAATCGTTAGTCTCGTTCTACACGATGGGTGCGGAAGCGGGCGCCTATCTGGCCAAAAAACACCCTGCCGGGTCCCCAGACGTCGCCGTCGGGTGGTTTCCCGGACCTGCCGGAGCCGGTTGGGTGGAAGCGGCCAACAAGGGATTCTTGGATGCTATCAAAGGATCCGCTGTGAAGGTGTTGCAGACAAAATATGGCGACACCGGCAAGGAAGTGCAGCAGAAACTCGTCGAGGACGCGCTGCAAGCCGACCCGAGCATCCGCTATGTTGTAGGCACCGCCGTTACGGCCGAAGCAGCCCAGGGCGTGATCCGCGAGCGGGGCTTAAAGGGCAAAGTGGATATCTTGGCCTTCTATATGACGCCCGGAGTCTATGAAGGTATCAAACGGGGCTTTATTCTCGCATCGCCGGCCGACTCGATGGTGGTCCAGGGACGCGTCGCCGTGGACCAAGCGGTCCGCATTCTCGAAGGCAAGGATTATGTGAAGCACGTCGGACCAAAGATCTTCGTCGTAGATTCGACGAATATCAACAAAGTCTCGCGAGAGAACATCCTGCCGCCCGACGGGTTCAAACCAGTCTTCAATAACTGATCGGCATGACAGGCCCGGCCATGTCTGATCGACATGGCCGGAGACCGAGGCAGCGAGATAGATGACCGACACAGATACGCCACTGGTAGAAATGACGGGAATCTCGAAAGAGTTTCCGGGCGTGAAGGCGCTCAATGGCGTCGATCTCAGGTTGAACAGGGGCGAAGTTCATGTGCTGTTCGGCGAAAACGGTGCAGGAAAATCCACATTGATATCGATACTTTCCGGGGTCTATCGACCGAGCGCAGGCTCGATAAGTATCGACGGTCGGGAAGTTCAATTTCACTCGGTGCACGACGCCGTCGAGGCTGGTATCGGTACGGTCTTCCAAGAATTTTCCCTCGTCCCTACACTCAAAGTGTTCGAAAATCTATATCTTGGCCGCGAGCCGAAGCGGGGACCGTTCATCGACAGCAGAACCATGCTTTCAGAAGCACGCAAGCTATTCGAGGATCTCGATTTCGAAGTGGATGTCGAGCGACCAACGTCCAGTCTTTCCCGTGCCCAACAGCAAATGGTTGAAATCGCGAAGGCGTTCCGCTCGAACGCGCGCGTGTTGATCCTCGACGAGCCGACGGCATCTCTTACCGATCGCGAAACGGAAAGACTGTTTTCGTTTATCGAGAAGTCCACGGCTGCCGGCGTGGGAATCATATACATCTCTCACCGAATACAGGAATTTCAGAGAATCGCAGATAGGATCACAGTCCTGCGCGATGGCCATCTAATCGCGACGGTCGATGCGCGCACCACTTCGGAACACAAACTGATCGGGCTGATGACCGGTCGTTCTGTCGACATGATCTATCCGAAAATAGATCGTCAGCTGGATGGTCCTGTAGTCATGGCGCTTCGCGGCATCCGCACAGACGGCGTATGCGGCGTCGATCTGGATGTGCGCTCCGGCGAAGTGCTTGGCGTGGCGGGGCTGGTCGGAAGTGGCAAGTCGCGTGTGTGGCGGGCTGCGTTGGGACTGCAGCGGATTGCGGCCGGCACCGTCTCATTGAAGGGCCGTGATGTTACGAATAAACCGACACGACATCTGCTCAAGAACGGCGTCTTCTTCCTGCCTTCGGATCGCAAGAGCGAAGGTCTACAGCTGGCCGCCAGCGCGCATGAAAACATCGAATTGAGCCTTCTGGACCGATCCGACGTCGTTAGCAGAGGTATTCTTTCTTCGCGACGGAGCTGGACCTTCACCAATTCTATTGGCGAGAAGGTGAGCCTTGCGAAAGGCGCCATGAACCGCACCGTCTCGAAGCTTTCCGGAGGAAACCAGCAGAAGGTGCTATTCGGTAAAGGTTTCGGAACGGAACGTGACATCTACATATTCGATGAGCCGACCGTAGGCGTCGACATGGGTACCCGTGTGGCCCTCTATCAGCTCATCAAGGAGATCGCCGAAGCGGGGAAGGCCGTAGTAGTGATCTCGTCCGATCTGCCCGAGGTCATGAACCTCGCGCATCGCCTGGTTGTCTTCTCCAAGGGCAGGATTTCCGCAGAACTCACTGGCAGCGAAATCTCCGAAGAGAGCATATTGAGATTCTTCTTCGCAGAAACGGAGGGCTCCGCGTGAGCATTCAATCCATGTCGGCAGCCAAGGAGACGACGGTATCCCGTCGGCATAATGTCGCTCTATCGGCCACCATCTATGTCTTTCTTCGCGTCGGCGTTTTGCCGTTTTTCTTGGTCGCGACACTCGTTGCCTTTACTTTAATTTCGAAGGAGTTCCTCACCTTTCAAAATCTAACCAACGTCACGCGCCAATCGGTGTATCTGATCCTTGTGTCGCTGGGGCAGATGCTGGCTCTGATTACGGGCGGCTTCGATCTGGCGGTCGGTACGGCGATTGCTTTGACGTCGGTCACTTCGGCGATCGTAATGGTGGCGCTGACGCCTCTGATGCCGGACATGGTATGGTTGGTGATCGCGCTGGGAATCTTGGCCGGAATCGGCTCAGCCCTGCTGGTCGGGTTTTTGAACGGATTGGGCGTCGCACAATTTGGAGTTTCTCCATTCATAATCACTCTGGGATCGCAGTCGATAGGCGCCGGCATAACTCTGTTTCTGACCGGCGGCGTGCCGGTATCCGGCATGCCCTACGAGTTTGGCGACGTTCTCGGGTTCGGTAGCGTCCTCGACGTTCCGGTTCCGGTTGCGGTAGCGATCATAACATCGATTGTGATTTGGCTGATCATGAATCGCACACGCCTTGGCAAGCACATCTATGCGGTCGGCGGCAATATGAAAGCTGCGCATCTCTCTGGCGTAAATACCAAGGCGGTGTTGTTCGTTTCGTATTCGCTGTGTGCGCTGCTTGCCTCAGTTGCGGGCCTTCTTCTAACTGCGAGGGTCGGCACGGGGGAAGCAACTCTCGGTGGTAAGATCGCCCTTGAATCGATAGCAGCATGCGTAATCGCAGGTGTTTCGCTGCGCGGCGGAATCGGTCGCGTCGAGAATGTCGTACTGGGCGCCTTTTTCATTGTGCTACTGCAAAATGGCATGAACATCGCTCAGATTGGTTCGTATATGCAGATGGTGCTGCTAGGCTCGTTGTTAGTTCTCGCGGTGATTCTGGACCAATTCCGATATCGGCTGCTTGTTGGCGACCGCTGAGAGCTATCGTCGTACGGTGCAAGCTGCGCGAAACGTGCGGCGGCAACATCGAAACAAAAAATGTCACGAGGAAACGATGGCTACACAGCAGATTCTTTCGCCACTCCCTGGCATCTTCTATCGCCAGTCCGCGCCCGACACACCCGCTTACAAGAACGATGGTGATGGGGTCACGGAGAATGACACGATCGGGCTGATCGAGGTGATGAAGTCATTTAACGAGGTTAAGGCCGGAGCTACAGGAAAGAACCTGCGCTTCCTGGTCGAGAGCGAGGAAGCGGTGATGGCCGGTCAGCCGATCGCAGAAATTGAAGTTTGAGGTAGCTCCATGCCTATCAATAAACTCCTCATCGCCAATCGCGGCGAGATCGCGGTTCGTATCATCCGAGCAGCTCGCGAGCTCGGCATCGTTGCCGTGCAAGTTTACAGCAAGGCCGACAAGGACTCACTCGCCGTCAGGCTCGCCGATGAGTCGATTGAGATCGGTCCAGCTCAGGCGTCCAAATCCTATCTCAACCAGGCAACTATCCTCGCGGCAGCTAAGACCACTGGTGCCGACGCTATTCATCCCGGTTACGGATTCCTGGCGGAGAATGCCGAGTTCGCTGCCGCGGTCGAGGCGGCGGGTCTGATTTTCGTCGGCCCGACCGCACATTCGATCCGACTTATGGGCGATAAAGTCGCAGCACGTAAGGCCGCCTCTTCCGCCGGCGTTCCGACCGTCCCAGGAAGCCACGGCCGTCTGGAGTCGGCCGACGCCGCCTTCGCCGTCGTCGCCGAAACAGGATTTCCAGTGATGATCAAAGCCGCCGCTGGCGGCGGTGGGCGCGGAATTCGAATCGCGCGCTCGACCGACGAATTTCGCCATCTTATGCCGCAAGCAAAGGCGGAAGCGCTCGCGGCTTTTGGCGACGGTGGGCTCTATGTCGAGAAGCTGATCGAAGGCGCTCGGCACATCGAGGTTCAGGTGCTCGGCGATGGGCGCGACGTTATCCATTGCTACGAGCGTGAGTGTTCTCTACAACGTCGCCGTCAAAAGGTCTGGGAGGAAGCGCCCTCACCTTCGCTAACACAGTCGGTCCGGGAAAAGCTTTGTACGTCCGCTGTCGCGCTTGCCAAGGCAGTGAACTATCGCGGGGCCGGAACGCTCGAATATCTCTACGATGATAAAACGCATGAGTTTTACTTTCTCGAAATGAATACTCGGATCCAGGTCGAACATCCGGTGACGGAAATGATCACCGGCATCGACCTTGTGCGCGAAATGATCCGGATTGCGGGCGGAGAGCCGCTGCGCTTCCGTCAAGAAGAGATAAGCCTCAGCGGACATTCGATCGAAGTTCGCATCAACGCCGAGGATCCCTCGAGGAACTTTCTGCCGACCCCCGGCACAGTTAGTGCACTCAGCGTGCCCGGCGGCCATGGGGTGCGCTTCGACAGCATGCTCTATCAGGGTTACACGGTGCCGCCGTTCTACGACAGCCTGCTCGGAAAATTGATTGTCCACGACAAGGATAGACCTAGCGCCATACGGGAGCTACTGCGAGCTCTCGCCGAACTGGACGTGGGAGGCTTGTCGACAACAAAGCCGTTACACGAGGCGCTCGCACGCGATGCGGACGTACAGGCTGGTCGCTTTCATACAGCCTGGCTAGAGCCATGGCTTGAATCGCATGCCGAGATGCTCGGCACGGCTCAACCGCAACAACCCGACAAAGAAACTGTCCGCCGATAATGGGAGGTGATCTGACATGCAAACCCGATTTTCCTTCGGCGGTGATGAGCACATCTTCGCTGAGGTCAGTGAAGCCATGTCGCTGGAGGCATTTTTCAAGAGCCTCTTCGTCACCAATGCAGTACGGGATGCCAAGATTAAGGGCGTGACAGAGATTTGTCCTGCGAATGCGTCTTATCAGGTCAAGTTCGATCCCGATCAGATTAAGCCTCAGGATCTCCTTGCCGAGCTGAAGAGGCTGGATGCTGGATCCGAAAAATCCGAACCGTTGATCAAGACGCGGATCATCGAAATCCCCGTGTTCTACAATGATCCATGGACTCATGAAACGTTGATGCGCTTCCGTGAGCGTCATCAGAATCCGAACGGGACTGATCTCGAATACGCGGCGCGGATCAACGGGCTAGAAAGCGTCGACGCCTTCATCAAGGCGCATTCGAGCGCGCCATGGTTCGTTTCGACAGTCGGCTTCGTCGGGGGCCTGCCCTTTGTCTACCAGATGGTGGAACGTAAGCGGCAACTGCAGGCTCCAAAATACCTGCGCCCCCGCACAGACACGCCGAAACTCACGGTCGGACACGGAGGGTGTTTCAGTTGCATCTACTCGGTGCGCGGCGCCGGCGGCTATCAGATGTTCGGCATCACGCCGATGCCAATCTACGATCCGAACCAGAAGATCAGTTATTTGCGCGACTTCATGTGTCTGTTCAGACCAGGCGACATCTTGAAGTGGAAGCCGATCGACCGCCTTGCGTACGACGCCGCCGTCGCCGACGTCGATTCCGGTCGCTTCGCGCCGATCATCCGCGATGTCTCATTCTCGCTGACTGAGTTCAATCGCGACATTGACGCTTACAATCGCAAGCTCGATGGAGTGCTCCGTGGCCATTAAGGTTTTGAAACCGGGTCTCGCAACGACCGTGCAGGATCTTGGGCGTCCTGGCTATTATCACTTCGGCATTCCGCTCTCCGGCGGCATGGACCGTCACGCGCTCGCCGCCGCCAATCTACTCGTGGGTAACCCGGAAGGTGCGGCCGTGCTCGAGACCGTGTTCATGGGGCCGGAGCTCGAATTCACAGAGGATGCTACTGTCGCTGTCACCGGCGCCGAGCTCCCGCCGAAGCTCGACGGTCGGCAACGCGAAACCTGGGGTAGTTTCAGGGTGAAGCGTGGTCAGATCCTGTCGTTCGATTTCCTCAAGAGGGGCGCGCGTGGCTATATCGCAGTCTCCGGCGGTATCGACGTTCCCGTTGTTCTTGGTTCACGTTCGACTTATGCGCTCGGCGCACTGGGCGGCTTCAAGGGGCGCAAGCTTGAGGCTGGCGACGAGCTACCGGTAGGTGAGGCCGCTGCGGCAAAGGACGGTCGCATGGTGGCGAAAGAATTACGTGGCCAGCCCGCCGAGGCGCCGACCGAGCTACGTGCGATGCCGGGCCTTTACTGGCACCGCGTTACAGAGGCGGCAGGAAACGGATTCTTCGCCGACACATGGAGGGTCGCTCCGGAAGCGGATCGCATCGGCTATCGCTTTAAGGGCGGCAAGCCGCTCGAATTTGTTCATCGCGAGCCACCTTTCGGCGCTGGCTCCGATCCGTCTAACATTACCGATGCCTGCTATCCATACGGGTCCATCCAGGTCCCGAGCGGCACCGAGCCGATTGTGCTGCATCGTGACGCAGTCTCCGTTGGAGGCTATTTTATGTTAGGAACCGTCATCGCCGCAGACATGGATTTGGTGGGACAGCTTCAGCCCAACACGCCCGTGCAGTTCGTCAAAGTCGATATGGATCAAGCTCTTGCTGCCCGAAGAGACCGGGCCGAGTTGCTTGAGAGACTTCGGACAGCCCTGGCGTGATCCCGGGCAGAGCACAACCGCGCCCAAGATCGGCCAAGACGATCCATGTGCCACTGCTTCACGTTGGCCGAGTAACGGCCCCCTGCCCCGCGACACCCGCCGGAATGAGAGTTGTTTATGAAAGCGAGAATGTCTGGCTCACGAGCCATGGAAACGTCTGAACAACAGAGATGTCCGAGCTACCGCCGCAACTGGCTGTATCAGCCAAGCCGCCATGGACCTGGTATTGAAATCTGCAGTCATTGTGGCGATCCAACAGCTCAAACGACTCTTTTGGCCCCCGCTGGAGCGCGGACGGAAACGGCATGACTGTCACCGTCTAAGATAGTCGCTTGCTGGCTCACGGCCACCAGATCCTGGCCGATGTCGCGGAAGCACTACGGAGCACGCATATGTCAGCAGGACCACTCGTCGGGACGGTGCGGATCGGTGTTACCTATACCGTGTCTGGCTATATTTTGCCCCGTCATCAGATGCGCTTTCAGACCAACTTTCCCGGCATCACCATCGAGTTATTCGAGGCGCCGCGCGAAGTGCTCGAGTGCGCGCTCGTGGATGGTGCGCTCGATCTAGCGTTGATGTTAGTTTCCAACTTGCGCGACAATTCCGCGCTCATCAGAGACACCTTGCTCCGGTCGCCGCGCCGATTATGGCTTGCGCCCCAGCATCCGCTGTTTCGCGCCGAGCGCGTACAACTGGCGGGGATCGCGACCTATCCTTACGTAATGCTTACCATCGATGAAGCCAAGGACACGTCAATGCGTTATTGGAGCAATGCAGCGCTTGAGCCAAAAACGATCTTTCGCACGTCTTCGGTCGAGGCAGTGCGCTCCATGGTTGCTGGAGGCATGGGTATAGCCATCCTCTCGGACCTGATTTACCGACCCTGGTCTCACGAAGGGCAGCGGATCGAGACGCGTGTCATCGAGGATCAAGTGCCCACCATGGATGTGGGCCTTGTCTGGCGCCGCGATACCAAGATGCCGACGGCTGCCAAGGCGTTTCGAGACTATATGCGTTTTGCCGTGCCTGGCCTCGGTCCTGGCCGGTCATTTGCCGGCCTCGACCATCGGTATCCTGCGGACGAGAGCATCTAAAGCTAAGCGCTCGCCGGGAGCCTGCAGCACGCTACCCGCTAGAGCAAAGGTTTAGGTCCGAACTCGGGACGTTCTAGCAGCAAGGAAATAACGAGACCAACGATCAATCCCCAAAATGCAGCACCGATGTTCAGCCACGGCTGGTCAGCAACAGTAACCAAAAAAGCTAGAAGCGCCCCGAGCGAGAACCTCGTAGAAAACGCCGCCTTAAAAGCCCCCTGCAAAACGCGCAGCATAGCTAATCCCGCCAATGTTGCTATAACGGACTTTGGCGCAACAAGAAGCAGCCGAGCAAAAGTTGGGGCGAGCAGACCAAACGCAATCGCCAGGATTCCAACGATGATCCCTGCGCTGTATTGCCGTTCACGCTCACCACTGCCAACGACGATCGCATTTGTCGGCCCCGTAAGGCAGGTACTGATGCCGCCCACGACGGCGCTAATCACTGCACCGACACCGCAAATGACGGTCACTGTATTAATTGGCGGGTTGTGCCCCGCAGCCCTTACGATGGCGAAACCTTGCCCGTTCTGTATTACTAGGACGGTAATGGCCAGAGGCGCGACTAGTTCAATCATTGCTGCAGCGGACCAAGCCGGCTTCTGAAAGACCGGCGTGATGAATTCGAATCCTACCGCCGTGGATGGGTCGACTCTGCCAAGCATGATCGTAGAAAGGGCCCCAACAACAAGCGCACCGAAGATCGGTGGGCAGCGTCGACCCAGCATCGGCAGGGAAGCTAGGATCAACCATGCCAAGATCATGGGTCCTGCGATGACGGTGTCGGCAAACACCGCATGAACTAGGTCGAGACCAAACCGGAGGAAGACGCCTGCTACCATGCCCATCACGATCGGCATTGGAACGAGATCCATTACCCGCTTGACCGAACCGGTCACGCCGAGCAGCACTATAAGCCCGCCCGCCACATAATACGCTCCAACAACCTGAGCGAACGACAAGTGAGTTAAGGCCTGTCCCACCAGAACCGTGCCGGGAATAGTCCAAAAGAACGTTAGCGGCTGTCGATAGAGCCAACAGACCAACACGGTAAGCAGGCCATTTATGAAGAAGGCGGCAAATACCCAGGACGCGATTTCACCTTCCGAAAGCCTGCCATCGGTGCCCACCGCAAGGATGATCGCCAAAGGCGCAGTCACAGCAAAGAGCCAGCCAATGAAGCCGTTGGACGCATATACCAGGCCGCAGTCCGCGAGAATCTTTGCAGGAGTAGGTGGCGTTTGGGTTGGGGCTTCGACTCGATTGAACATGAACTACCCGATTGGAGGTATACCGTGGCCGCACGCTCCTAGCAAAAGAACCGCAAACTAGACCGCTTCGCTGACGCTGCGGAACTCCCTTGTCTCCTTATCCAAGACGAAGAGCGCTCCTTCCGCTACCCCAAAGTAAGCGCCGTGCAGATGTACGTGCGCGTCTTCTACTCTTTGACGAACGAATGGAAATGTCATGAGGTTGTCGAGACTCCGAAGCACCGCTGCCTTCTCGACGCGCGACGTGAACTGCTGCACGGATTCAAGTTCGTTCTGTTCGATGGTCTCGCCTGGCTTGGTAAGCGTTTGCATCCAGCGGCCTATAAAATCGCCGGGAGTGAGCGGCTCTGTCTTGTCGACGAACGCTCGGATTCCTCCGCACTGCGCGTGGCCGAGAACTACGATGTGCTTGATTTGTAGCACCGTTACTGCGTATTCCAACGCGGCCGAAACGCCGTGAGCGTACGCATCCGGCTGATGTACCGGCACCAAGTTTGCTATGTTGCGAACAACAAAAATTTCGCCCGGACCAACGTCGAAGATTACCTCAGGCGACACACGCGAATCGCAGCAACCGATCACCATGATTTCCGGCGACTGCCCCCTTAGGGAGAGTTCCCGGTATCGGTTTTGCTCACCAGGAAGCCGATGGGTTGCGAAGGCACGGTGTCCCTCAATCAATTGCTTCGGAAATGTCAGCATGACTCGCCCCACCACATAGCACTCGATCGATGGCCGTCGTTGATACGCCGCTTAAGGCTCTAATGTATGATGCAAGTCTGTTTCGGCGGTTTAGTGCGTCCATAGGAAAGGCTCTTGAACGCACAAGATTTCGTAGGCTGAACACTGACTTATCCCAAATCGAGACGTCGGCCTTCTTCAACTTCCGGCGATGTGTCAAATCGCGGAGACCAAAAAAAGACGCCCAGCATAGCCTGCTGGGCGAAGTGCGGCTCCCTCCGGCCCATGATTTCCGGAAGGGTGCCATGGGCCCGGGAGGAGGCCCAATCTGGCTAATCTGGAGAGCCGGCAGTTGAGGACACCAGGAAGCTCTGTGAACCTGGTTAGCCCCACGGAAGAACAGTTCTTCAACCAGTTCTCAACTCCGGCTCTGCACGCAGCTTTCTAATCCCGTATCCATTCCGAGTTAGCTCGTATGGCCGCACGCATCATCACCGTCGTACTGCTGCACCAGAGCTCCCACCATAAATCAGAAAGCCCTGCGGCCGGCACCTGCTCCTGACGGCGCCCTCCCTCAATCACGGTCAAATGCTGACCCTTACGGATCGAGTCCGGCTGCTCTCCATCAAGCAACGGTGGCATCACGCGGCATCCTGCTCGATCGGCGAGAACGGCAAGTTAAGGCTCTCAGCAACTGCTCTGTAGGTCAGTCGGCCCCTATAGACGTTGAGGCCGGCGCGCAGATGCTGGTTTTCGAATACGGCCGAAACCCCCTTATTGGCAAGAGCCAGTCCGAAGGGCAGCGTCGCGTTATTCAACGCCTGGCTCGATGTGAGCGGGACTGAACCTGGCATATTCGCGACGCAATAGTGAATGACGCCGTCGATTTCATATGTCGGGTCAGCGTGCGTTGTCGCGTGTGACGTCTCGAAGCAGCCACCCTGATCGATAGCGACATCCACCAAGACCGCACCCTTACGCATTGAACTCAACATATTGCGACTTACAAGCTTCGGCGCGCTCGCGCCTGGTACGAGCACCGCGCCAACAACAACGTCTGCAGCAAATACTTCTTCTTCGATAGCTTCGATCGAGGAGAACCTCGTCCGAACGCGCCCCTTGAACATCTCGTCCAGCTCGCGCAGCCTAGGAATCGATCGGTCTAGAACCGTCACTTCGGCGCCCAACCCTGCGGCCATGCGTGCCGCATGGGTACCGACGACACCGCCTCCAATGACCACGATACGAGCGGGTTGAACGCCCGGCACCCCGCCGATCAATAATCCGCGTCCACCTGAGTATCGCTTCAGTGCGGCGCCAGCTGCCTCTATCGCGAGGCGGCCTGCCACCTCGCTCATTGGCGCGAGCAGTGGGAGACCACCATGAGCGTCAGTAACAGTCTCGTAAGCGACGGCCGTGCATCCGGATTTTATGAGGCCATTCGCCTGCTCAGGGTCAGGGGCAAGATGAAGGTACGTGAAGAGGATCTGGTCTTCTCGCAGCTGAACCCATTCGGACGGCTGAGGCTCCTTGACTTTCACGACCATCTCAGCGGTCGAGAATACCTCTCGAGCAGACTCCGCAATCGTCGCGCCAGCCTTACGATAACTATCGTCAGTAGCACCAATCGCCGCACCGGCGCCTCTCTCGACCATTACGCTGTGACCGGCCGCGACGTATTCCCTCACAGCGCCAGGCGTAAGGCCCACACGGTATTCGTGCGTTTTTATCTCCTTGGGAACGCCAACCTTCATTTGCAAATCCCTTTTCCATTGAACTTTATCTTCAGCAGTGAGGCCTTCATTCTCGTAAACCTGCCGAAGCGGAAGCCGAGTGTTTTTGCCCGCGCCCGCACCAGGATTCCACACACCCCGATGACGATCCGATCAACACGCCGCTGTCGTCATTGAAGAGAGCCCGACAGCGGCGCATTATCTGAACGCATTAGCTCTATTTCACGCGCACCAGATCAGGCAACTTCACGCCCAGGGCTTCATCGCTTCCTTGAGGGCTCGCGCGATGTCGACCACGTTCGGCGTATCGGAATGCACGCAGACGGTCGTCGCCTTCACATCGAACTCCTTACCGTCGATGGTTGGCGCCTTGCCCTCCTTGAACATTCGAACAACCTTGCGCGACACCTCGTCTGGATCGCGCTTCGGGTGCGTACGACAAACGATGAGAGCACCGGAAGAGTCGTAGTCATTGTCAGCGTAGTATTCCGGAATGATCGTGACGCCCCGCGCCTTGTAGACTTTGTCAGCCACCGTGCCGGCGATACCAATGACGGGAACGCCGTATTGCAATGCGACATCGGCTAGCGCGTTCGCCACCACTTCGCGGTGGGTGGCGGCACCGAACAGAGCACCGTGTGGCTTGATGTGATTGAGCTTCAGGCCTGCAGCGTCAAGGAAGCCCTTCAGAGCGCCAACCTGGTATCGGACACATGCCGCGAGCTCCTCGCGCTCCATGATCATGTCGCGCCGACCGAAGCCCTGCTTGTCAGGGAACGAGGGATGGGCACCAATGGGTACGTTGTTGTCGGCAGCGAGCTTGACCGTATCGCGCATAATAACCGGATCCGAAGCGTGGAAGCCGCAAGCGACGTTGGCGAGATGGATATGGGGCATGATGCCGGCGTCGTCGCCGCATCGATAAAGCGCGAATCCTTCGCCGATATCGCAATTGATAGTCGCACCGCGCGTCATGTGTTTCTCCTCGGGATTTTGATCGCCCGACAATTTTTATCGGAGCTTTCGCTGGCGTCAAATTCGATTAAGCGAACACCTGTATCGTATTTTTCAATAGCGCAGTTGGCGCGCTCGTCACGAGCAAACGCAGATCGTACCAGGCCAAAACCGCGGTTTCGCGAAAGCTGTCGCCCTACCAACAGGGCTCGGAAGTCCTTTGCGCTAACGTTGACATCCAACTCGGACGTCCTTTCGACGACTACTCAATTTTTGCCAGAAACGCTGGCAACTTCAAATCGCCTTCGACATTCTCCACGTGTAAACCCTCAAACCATTAGTACAGCTCTCCGCGCCGAAGCGATTGTCGGTTATAGCCCCGGCGGCAAGCGGATGTCGTAGGGCTCTGGAAACTCGAATACTTCCAGGTTCGTGCCCGCGCCGTCGCGATCAACAATCAAGAAATCCTGCATGCGACCGATCGGGGTCAGGACACCGTGCCAAACACTCTGCCGATAGTTCACGCCCTGTCCTGGCTGTGTAATGAAGGCCAGTGGTTCGCCGGGACAGAAACCGTCATCGCGACATACGACGACGAGGAATGGGCGTATCCCCAGGGGAATGAACGCTTGGCTTCCGAACGGATGACGTTCGACCATCGTAAGTCTGAGCGGAAAGCGGTAGGGCATGCCCTCGGCAATGCTGATCACAACCCGCGCATCTGGTCCGCTTGCCTCGGTTACCGCCAGTCCGTGGTAACGCTCCGTCATGCCGTTATTAATAGGAAAATGGATGTCGCCACATTTGTCGATGACGTCACCGAACTCGGCGAACGCTTCGCGGGTCAGCAGGCTTGGTGTGATCGTTCGATCCATGGTCGTACCTTCGATGAGATGCCAGTTCACTGTCGCTTCGACAGCACAATCAAGAGGTCTTTGGCGTCAGCGACGTCGCCAGGCTTGCATGTCACCTCTACGATCAGGCCATCATGAGGTGCATACACCGCCGTCTCCATCTTCATCGCCTCAAGAACCACGAGCAGATCACCCGCGCGCACGGCATCATCCGGCTTGACCAACACGCTGGCGATCGAACCCGGCATGGGGGCGACAACATGGTTTGGATTGCCTCCGTCCCCTTTCCGTCGAGCAGGGACCAATGCCTTTGCCTTGCGATCTGGGACACGAACGACGCGGGGCTGACCATTGAGCTCGAAGAACGCCTTGACCTGCCCGTCTTCTTCCGTGTCACCCAACGCCTGAAGGCGAATAAACAACCTCTTTCCCGGATCCAAATCGACGGCGATCTCTTCGCCGGCGCGCATTCCGTAGAGGAAGACCATTGTCGGCAGGCTTGCTACCGGACCGTATTTGACCTGCGTTGCGCAATAATCCTCGAAAACCTTCGGATACATCAGCCAAGAGGCAAGTTCCTGGTCGTTCAACTCTCTGCTGCAGCCTTCGCTGGCGGCTCGTCGGCGTTCCTCAACATCCACGTTTCCCAGAAGAGCTCCCGGCCGCACCGTAATTGGCTGATCTTCTTTCAAAACCTTCCGTTGCAAGGCCTTCGGCCAGCCGCCTGGTACCTGGCCGAGCTCTCCTCGTAGCATATCAACGACAGACATCGGAAAGGCGATGTCCCTTTGAGGATTGAGCACATCATTTGGGGTTATGTTTTGCGCGACCAGCATGAGCGCGAGGTCACCTACGACCTTCGAGGACGGAGTGACCTTTACGATATCGCCGAGCAGGTCGTTAGCCGCGCGATATGCCTCGGCGACTTCGTGCCATCGGTTCTCCAGGCCAAGCGAGCGCGCTTGCTCTCTTAGATTCGTGAACTGACCGCCGGGCATTTCATGCAGATATATTTCGGATGTCCCTGTCTTGAGATCGCTCTCGAAGGCGGCATACTGAGACCTAATGGCGGCCCAATCGTCCGAGAGCCCCCGAATAATTCCCGGATCGAGCCCGCTATCTCGGTCAGTGTGACGCAGCATCTCGACGATCGAGCCGAGGCAAGGCTGCGAGGTCGTTCCTGACAGAGAGTCCATCGCCGCATCAACAGCGTCGACTCCTGCCTCTACCGCCGCCAGCACTGTTGCAGCTGCGATGCCAGACGTATCATGAGTGTGCAGGTGCAGTGGCAGATCTGTTGACTCGCGGAGGGCCTTCACCAAGACGCGTGCCGCCTCCGGTTTCAGTAGGCCCGCCATGTCCTTGATAGCGATCATATGACAGCCAGCCTGCTCGAGCTGCCGCGCAAGGTCTACGTAATAGTTGAGCTGAAATTTCGTACGACGCCGATCGAGTATGTCTCCTGTGTAGCAAATTGCTCCCTGCGCCAACTTTCCTTCGCCGGCGATCGCATCGATTGAGACCCGCATGTTCTCGACCCAATTGAAGCAGTCGAACACGCGAAAGAGATCCATTCCGGCTCGCGCGGCCTCCCGGATAAACATAGTAACTACGTTATCGGGATAGTTGGTGTAGCCGACCGCGTTTGCGCCGCGTACAAGCATTTGCGTGAGAATGTTCGGAGCTCGTTCGCGCACCAAATGAAGGCGCTCCCAGGGGTCTTCATGCAGAAAGCGCATGGCGACGTCGAAAGTCGCGCCACCCCAGCACTCAAGCGAGAATAGCTCCGGCAGGCCAGTAGCGTAACCGGATGCTACGCTCACGATGTCGTTGGTCCGAATGCGTGTGGCGAGCAACGATTGGTGCGCATCGCGCATCGACGTATCTGTTATCAGCACGCGCTTCTCGCTGCGAACCCACTTCGCAAATCGGACAGGTCCAAGGCTCGCGAGTAGATCGCGCGTTCCTGTTTTCACGGGCTTCGACGGCAAGGAAGACCGTTCGGCAATGTACGTACAACCGTTCGGTCTCGGACGTCCTCTCACCTCGGGGTGACCATTAATAGTGACGTCCGCAATGTAGGTCAGAAGCTTCGTCGCGCGATCACGGCGGCGATTCACGCCAAACAATGCCGGCGTCTCGTCAATGAAGCGGGTCGTATACTCGTTCGACAGAAAGGTAGGGTGACCGAGGACTGCTTCGAGAAAGGGCAGATTTGTCGCAACCCCGCGGACGCGATACTCGCGAACCGCGCGGAGCATGCGAGCAATCGCCTCGGCCGGAGATGGTGCCCAGGATATAATCTTCTCGAGCAGTGGATCGTAGTATCGCGTCACGACCGCTCCGGAATACGCCGTCCCGTTGTCGATTCGAATTCCGGGTCCGAACGCCCCCCGGTAGGCGGATATCCGCCCATAATCGGCAATGAAGTTGTTTTCTGGATTCTCCGTTGTTACGCGGCATTGAATGGCATGTCCTCGCAACGCAATCTCGTTCTGATTGGGCACGCCCGTCTCATCCAGCACTCCAATCCGCCCGCCCTCGGCGATGCGTATTTGAGCCTTGACCAGGTCGATGCCCGTGACCTGCTCTGTGATGGTATGCTCGACCTGTATGCGAGGATTGACTTCGATGAAGTAGAACCGCCCCGTATCGGCGTCGATCAGGAATTCGACCGTCCCTGCACCCTGGTACGATGTCGCGCGCACGATGCGCAAGGCCGCCTCACAGAGGGCTCTGCGCGTCGATTCCTCGAGATAAGGCGCTGGAGCGCGCTCGATAACCTTCTGGTTCCTTCGCTGGATTGTGCAATCACGCTCGAAGAGATGGACGCAGTTGCCCCAGCCATCACCGAGCACCTGCACCTCAACGTGCCTTGCCCGGCGGACCAATTTTTCAAGATAGACCTCGTCACGACCAAACGCTGCCATCGACTCCCGCTTAGCCGACCGTACCATCTCAGCGAGCTTGTTCGGCTCGTCGACAGCGCGCATGCCGCGTCCACCGCCGCCCCACGAAGCTTTGAGCATGAGCGGATATCCAATGCCGTCCGCTAACCTTAATATCTCATCATGATCGTCTGGCAACGCTGCTGTCGCCGGCATGACAGGAACGGCGACGGACACCGCAAGATCGCGAGCATCAACCTTGTTTCCAAGCAGTCGTAACGTTTCGGGCTTCGGCCCGATGAAGCTAAGCCCGATCTCGGCGCAGCCGGCAGCGAATTCTGGATTTTCCGACAGGAAGCCGTAACCAGGATGGACCGCGTCCACCTTGGCAGCACGGGCAACGCGTAGGACCTCGTCGATATGCAGGTATGCCTCGATCGGTCCCTTTCCCCGCCCTATCTCATAGGCTTCATCTGCCTTGAAACGATGCAAGGACAGCTTGTCCTCTTCCGCATAGACAGCGACTGTCCGGATGCCCAATTCGGTCGCAGCCCGAAAAATGCGTATTGCGATTTCTGAGCGGTTTGCAACGAGGAGCGACTGGATACGGCGATTCATGTGTTCCGCTTTCCCTGAGCCATCGTGGTCGTTAGGAGAACCCACATTCAGCTCGGCTCTAAACCTTCAATCGATACCCAGGTGCATCGTGCCGCAGGTGGTGAATATCGCCCCTGCTTCGACTGTCAGATCACGCTCGTCGGCAAGAAATATTGGGCATTCAAAACTGTCGTTCCACTGTGGCGGGGCGACCATTTACCGGACTAAGTCTCCAGTTCGCAGCGAACTTGCCTTGCAGGAGGCAAGCCCGCCGAAAACCAGATCTCTCTTATTTCGCCTTACCTTTCAGTTCGTCGAAGGCGGCGAGCGCTTTTCCGCCATACACGGTCGACGGCCCGCCTCCCATTTCGATCGCGACGGCGATCGTTTCCGCCACTTCCTCGCGGCTCGCACCGTGCTTAATTGCGTTCTGGACGTGGAAAACCAGGCACCCTTCGCACTTCGAGCTGATGGCAATTGACAGAGCCATGAGTTCTTTGGTCTTCGTCGAGAGCGCACCTTCCTTGCCCACGGTGCTCATGAGCCCTTGAAACGAGCGCATGACCTCCGGCAGGGCCTTGTAGAGATCCACCGCTTCCTTGCGTACGTCAGTCGACATTTGTTCGTAGTGCACTTCGTGTTCTCCCAAGTCACTAGGCCTGCATCGAGGAATAAATCGGGTAAGCGTCGCACAGCCTGCGCACGGCGCCGCCGATCTCATCTACCCTGCCCTTGTCAGCGTCACCGGACGCAAGTTCCGTTAATCTCCGGAGGATGAGCGAGCCGATCTCTCGAAACTCACGCTCTCCGAAGCCACGTGACGTGCCGGCTGACGAGCCGAGCCTGATCCCAGACGTAAGGGCAGGCTTCTGTGGATCGAACGGGATTGCGTTCTTGTTGCAGGTGAGTCCAACCTCCTCAAGCGCTGTCTCGGCGGCCTTGCCCGTGAGCCCGAGCGGTCTGAGGTCGACAAGCGCCAAGTGACTGTCCGTGCCCCCGGAAACGATCGATAGACCGCCTTCCGCCAGGACGGTGGCCATCGCCCGTGCGTTGTCCAACACCTGCTGGGCATAGGCTTTGAAAGAGGGCTCGAGCGCCTCGCCGAACGCGACGGCCTTGGCGGCGATGACGTGCATCAATGGTCCACCTTGAACTCCTGGAAACACCGCGGAATTGATTTTCTTCGCCAGGTCTGGATCGTTCGTCAGGATGAGACCACCGCGAGGTCCGCGCAGCGTCTTGTGCGTCGTCGAGGTAACCACGTGCGCATGCGGTACCGGCGAGGGATAGACGCCACCTGCAACGAGACCCGCAACGTGCGCCATATCCACCATCAATTTGGCGTCGATCTCGTCCGCAATTTGCCGGAATCCCGCAAAATCGATCTCGCGAGGATACGCCGAGCCGCCGGCCAGGATGAGTTTCGGCCGATGCTTGAGTGCGAGCTCGCGCACATTGTCCATATCGATACGATGATTGTCCTCCCTCACGCAGTACTCAACCGGCTTGAACCATTTCCCGGAAATGGTCACAGGCGAGCCGTGCGTGAGGTGTCCGCCATGAGCAAGCGACATGCCCATGAAGGTGTCGCCGGTATTGAGAAGCGCCAGAAAAGCGGCCAAATTGGCTTGCGCACCGGAATGCGCCTGAACGTTGGCAAATTGACAACCGAACAGATTCTTCGCCCTGTAAATGGCGAGGGTTTCGACTTCGTCGACGAATTCGCACCCGCCATAGTAGCGCCGACCTGGATAACCTTCGGCGTACTTATTGGTGAGAACTGAGCCTTGCGCTGCCAACACTGCCTCGGAGACAATGTTTTCAGATGCGATCAACTCGATCTGGTTTTGCTGACGTGCCAGCTCGCGCCCAATAGCTTGAAAGACGGCCGGATCTGGCGATACTCGCGTCGTTGTATCGTGCAAATTCATGAGAGTTTCCTTTTCAACATTCCGGTACGTTAACGGCGAGCCCTCCACGGGAGGTCTCTCGATACTTGTCGTGCATGTCTGCGCCGGTCTGACGCATGGTTTCGATGACTTGATCGAGAGTGACGCGGTGTTTTCCGTCACCTGCGAGCGCCAGGTACGCAGCGTTTACCGCTTTCACCGCCCCGAACGCGTTTCGCTCAATGCAGGGGATCTGAACCAATCCGCCGACTGGGTCGCAAGTCATTCCAAGGTGATGCTCGATAGCGATCTCGGCAGCGTTCTCGATTTGCTCGTTAGTGCCGCCGAGCGCAGCCGTAAGCCCCGCACTCGCCATCGCGGCGGCCGATCCCACCTCTCCCTGACAGCCAACTTCCGCCCCGGAGATGGAAGCATTTCGCTTAATGATGCTGCCGATCGCGCTTGCCACGAGAAGGAAAGTGCGAAGCTTCTCATCGTTCGCCGCTTCGCAGAGATCACGGTAGTAGCGAAGAACGGCGGGAACAACGCCTGCGGCACCATTCGTCGGCGCTGTCACGACCCGCCCGCCCGCGGCGTTCTCCTCGTTCACCGCGATAGCAAAGACCGATATGTAATCAAAAGGTTTGCTTGTGTGGCCGGAATTGCTGAGGGGATTTTGCTGCAGTCGCTCGAAGAGCGCGCTTGCCCTTCGCCGTACCTTCAATCCACCCGGGAGCTCTCCTCCCTGCGCAAGACCACGATCAATGCATCTCATCATTACATCGATGATGCGGTCGAGCTCCTCGTTCGTCTTTTCCTCGCCGCGGCGGGCAATCTCGTTTGCCATCGCGATGTCGGCGATCGTACATGAATGGAGCCGGCATAGTTCGAGTAGTTCGCGCGAAGAGCGAAACTCAAAGCCGCAGGAATATTCTATCTCGTCGTTTTGGTTTTCGCCGCCGAATCGCTCGATGAAGCCGCCGCCAATCGAGAACCAGACATCGGACGCAATCTCGTTACTGTCTGCATCCAGAACCTTGAATTCCATTGCGTTCGGATGGCGATCGAATTGCCGTTTGGTATCGAAAACAATGTCCTTCTCCGGTTCGAAGATAATTCTACGACCACCGGGCAATTCGATTTGACGAAGATTAGAAATTTGCTCGAACGCGTGGCTGGCCTCATCGGGATCGATGCAATCGGGTGTCTTCCCCGAAAGCCCGAGCACAAGAGCCTTATCGGTTGCGTGCCCTTTGCCCGTCCAGGCGAGCGAGCCGAAAATCGTGGCCTGGATCCGCGCGACCCTTTCCTCGCGCTCCTTCCCCAAGCCGCGCACGAAGGTTGCAGCGGCCTTCATAGGGCCGACGGTATGAGACGAGGACGGTCCGATTCCGATCTTGAAAAGATCGAGGACGCCTATTGGTAGCTGCTTGGTCGCGCCGTTTGCGAGAGCGGAACGCGCGAGCAAGTCAGACGGCGAGTCGTGATGGATTCGTGTTGTCACACAAGGCACTCCAGCTTTTTTCAGCTACGTTGAGTGCCCCATCTGTTGCTTTGCCTGAGAATGTTATCCCGTCGGCGGATGCAGATGCATCTCTTTTCAGATGTTTCGACTGACGCGGTCCTTTTGCCTGAGAGTTTCCTGGGGCGGTTGCTCCTTCGGCGCCGAATAGCTCGGTCTCTCCCAGCGTCAGATGTTCCGTGTAACAACTCCTCTTTCAAAGCTTGATCCGAATGCGCGATACGAAGTATTGCGGATCAACTTGCTTAGCTAGTCGCAATCCCGTCCGCTTGTCAAGGCAGATGGCCTTCCTTGTCGGTTGCGAGCATCGTCGAAAAACTTCTCCCGCGGCCTCAGCTATCTCGCCATCCCATCACTGGCTCCTCAACTATCCTGCAGCGGCAGCCTTTAGGGAGCTCCTAGTGACCTTGCTCAGCTGACAGTACACGAGCGCACCAAGCAACACGCCAATTGGCCATGCGAACGGCGCCCACGCATTGAGTACTGGGACAATCGAAAATGCAATCGTGACGAGGCCCGAGGCCAGTAGCGCATAGATGGCTTTGGGATTGTAGCCGCCAGCGTAGTAGTACGCGCCGGACGGTCGGTCGTCGAACAAGGCCTGCTGATCGACGACTTGGCGCCTGACCAGATAATAGTCCGCCATGATAATTCCGTAGAGCGGCCCCATGAGCGCGCCAACGCCACCGATGAATTGATTGATGATCGCTGGATTGGCGAACAAGTTCCAGGGCGTCGTAACGATCGAGAGCAGTGCCACAAGGACGCCGGCCTGGCGAAACGTAAAATGGCGCGGCCAGACGTTGATGATGTCGTAGACCGGCGCCACGAAATTCAGAATGATATTGATGCCAGCAGTCGCAGTCCCGATGGCGATGATTGCGATGAGCAGGATCGCTATATTGTCGATGTCGGCTAGCAGTTCGATCGGATCGTGGACGGCCTTTCCGTACACTTTCACAGACGCCAACGCGATCACGATTGAAATTGCACCAAACGCTGTTGCGTTAACGAGAAGCCCCCAAACGTTACCTCGGCGGACTGTTTGCTCATCGGGAGCGTTACGGGTGAAATCGGCAAAGTTCAGGGTCGGCCCCGCCAAGTAGGACACGACGATGAACATCGCCGACAGCATTGCCATAATGCTGCTACCGCCCTCCACTGTTCGATAACTGAAATCGACCGACCAACCCGCGCGTGCCAGTACCCAGACTGCGAGCGCAATCATGGCGATCCAAATAACTGGGCCGGCAAAATCCGTCAGCTTCCGAACCGCTTCCATGCCGCGCGACAGCACAATCAGTTGAGCCGCGGAAAGCGCCAGAAAGCAAATCCAACCAAGATAAGTTAGACCAACAAAGGAGCTTTCCGTCAGCGAGTTCGAGGAGGGAAAAAGCTTGAGGACCAGCAGCATGACTGCGGCCGAGGCCAAATAGGTCTGGATCCCATACCAGGCTATGGCGACGGTCGCTCTCAGTAGAGCCGGAATGTTGGCGCCATACACGCCAAAGCTGGCGCGGGCAAACACCGGAAAGGGCACTTTCACACGCTGGCCGGCGATCCCGCTAAGATTATTCGTAAAATAGAGGACAACTACCCCGAGGGTAAACGCAACGATCATCTGCCAACCGGCTAGTCCGAGGGCGAACAAGCCAATGGCGAAGGTGTACCCACCAAGGCTATGCCAACCGGACATCCACCATGCGAACAGGTTCCATGTCTTCCATGTCCCGGTGGCAGTCTCAGGCGCAAGCTCGATATTGAAGATCCGAGACTCCCGCTTCTCATAATCGTCCATTTGTGCGCCCTCACCTGCCGCGCGGCGGCAGAGCCGCGTCTGCCGACCGATGCGAATGACGTTCCCTGTCTTGGGCTCTCAAGGCCCTTCCCTTTCGAACCGACGCGGTGCGCAGCTACATGAGAAGGCTGGCCCGTCCGGCAGTTCGACCAATGAAACCAAACGGCCCTTTTGTCAAGTTACTTTCCTAATTGGCAAGTATGTTGGTAAGCCGCGCCTCTACAGATGCTGTTATGCTGCGAGCATCGTGAGCGATGACTTCTGCAAATCGTCCTGCGGTTGTAGCCGCCTCAAGGCTGGATCAACTCGGACGGTGTCGCCAGCCGGCTTTGGGGATAGCGTCAGGGCGCCTTAGAAGCTTTGCGGAGTATTCACCCAAAGGATCTTAGTGGTCGCCGTTCCGGGATTGCGATAGCCGTGCGGTAGATGCGATTGAAAGAAGAAAGAGTCCCCCTTTTGGACTTTCACGGTCCGCCCGTCGACCGTAAGGTCGAGTTCCCCTTCAAGGACAAAACCCATCTCTTCACCTTTGTGGTCAATGAAGCCGTCTGTCGAGCTTCCAGGCTCCACATGATGAATGTTCGCCTCCAAAAGCACGGCCAGCGGAATCGGCAAGAGTGACTCTAGGGTTATGCCCTTACCGAGTGGAGCCTGCTCAGTTTGAAGCGTGACGCGCTTGCCCGCCTTAAGCACGGTCACCACGGCGGAGTCTGGCTCTGAAAATAGCTTCGCGATGTTGATTCCCAGTGACTTGACGATGGTATGAAGCATCGTCAGCGAGGGACGGACTTTGTCGTTCTCCACTTTCGACAAGAAGCTCTCGGTGCAGCCCACATCGTCAGCAAGTTGCCGCAAAGAGATCCGCCTGTTGAGCCTCGCATGCTTTAGCCGCGCGCCGATCAGTAGACCGCTTTCGCGGTCCAGATCCGCGGGCTGATTCTTGGATAGCATTTTTGCTGGCGTCTTGCCTCGCCGGGACTTTGTTACTTTTGCCTGCACACGATGCCTCCATGGCTGTAGTCGTAGTAGTCAAGTACCTTGAGTATAGATAAATTACCAATGACTCATTGTCCGAACACTCATCTTTGGTGTCCGGACAGTTGACAGTTTGGCCGAGGTCGTGTTTTCCTGCATCCGTTCAAGATGGCCACGTCGGGAGAGACCGGCTTTGATGCCGGCGCCGAAGGAGCAACCGCCCCGGAAACTCTCAGGCAAAAGGACCGTGTGGCTTTGACAGCATCTGGAAAGAGGCGCTTGCCGGCTTTAGGCCGATAAGCGTCCGCCGACGGGATAATACTCTCAGGCAAAGCGACAGATGGGGTTTCGTCTGGTTATCCGAGGAATAGGCCTCGGGAACCGCCGAGGACCCCCGGATGCTTGCGCAAGACACCCCTCTAAAACGTACCCCCCTTCACGCCCTTCACGTCTCTCTCGGCGCCAAAATGGTGCCGTTCGCCGGCTATGATATGCCTGTGCAGTATCCTGCCGGCGTTTTGAAGGAGCATTTGCATACCCGCCAGAACGCCGGACTATTCGATGTCTCACATATGGGTCAGGTCGCGCTGCACCCCAAATCCGGCAAGGTCGAAGACGCCGCGTTAGCCCTCGAACGGCTCGTCCCGCAAGACTTCCTAGCTCTCGGCATCGGCCGCCAGCGCTACGCCCAGTTTACTAACAAGAGCGGCGGCATTCTCGACGACCTCATGGTCGCAAACTTTGGGGACCATCTCTTCGTTGTTGTGAACGCTGCCTGCAAGGAGGCCGACGAGGCGCATTTGCGCGCGCATCTTTCTGATTCGTGCCGCATCGTTTCGCTTTCCGATCGCGCACTCATCGCATTGCAGGGGCCGAAGGCGGAGGCCGCGCTGGCAAAACACTGTCCGGAGGCGGCCGCAATGCGCTTCATGGATGCAGGTTCGCGCAAGGTTGCGGGCGCTGACTGCTTCGTGTCGCGTTCCGGCTATACGGGTGAGGATGGGTTCGAGATTTCAGTACCTGCTGATCAGGCCGAGCAGCTCGCGAAAACGCTGCTCGAGGACTCAGATGTTCTGCCGATCGGCCTTGGCGCTCGCGACAGCCTGCGGCTAGAAGCCGGACTTTGTCTCTACGGTCATGATATCGACACCTCGACCACGCCGGTCGAGGGAGCGCTGGAGTGGTCGGTTCAGAAAAGCCGCCGCGCGGGTGGTGCTCGTGCAGGGGGCTTCATGGGCGCAGAGACAATCCTGGGTCAGTTCGCCAATGGTGCTAGCCGCCGCCGGGTTGGCCTCAAACCAGAAGGCCGCGCACCGGTGCGCGAAGGCACCCCGCTCTTTGCCGATCAGAGCTCGAAGGAGCAGATCGGTTCGGTGACCTCAGGCAGTTTTGGTCCGACCCTCAATGCACCGATGGCAATGGGCTATGTGCCCACCTCACTTGCCGCCAATGACACGCAGCTATTTGCGGAGATTCGTGGGCAACGCTTGCCCGTGCGTGTCGCCGCCACGCCCTTCGTTCCCAACACCTACAAACGCTGAGAGATTATCATGAGCACTCTTTTCACGTCCGACCATGAATGGCTTCGCATCGAAGGCGACGTCGCGACCATCGGAATTACCGACTACGCGCAATCGCAACTTGGCGATGTCGTATTCATCGATCTGCCCAAGGTCGGCCGCGCTCTGAAGAAGAACGAGGTCGCGTCCACTGTCGAGTCCGTCAAAGCCGCCTCCGACGTTTACGCTCCGATCTCAGGCGAGGTGCTGGAGGTGAATTCCGATCTCGCAGCCGAACCGGCCATGGTCAATTCGGACGCCGGCGGAAAAGCCTGGTTCTTCAAGCTCAAGATCGCGGACAAGAGCGAGCTCGAGGGACTGATGGATGAAGCCGCCTACAAGGCTCACACGGCCTGATCGCCGCCATTTTTAGCGAGGCAAATATGAACGCGCCCTTCAAACCGACCGGCGATATCGCCATTGATTTCACTCGCCGCCACATCGGCCCCTCCCAGAGCGACATCGCTTCGATGTTGAATACGGTCTCTGCAAACAGTCTGTCTGCGTTGATGGCCGAGACGCTGCCCTCCTCGATCCGGCAGAAGGCCGCGCTCGACCTCGGCCCTGCACTGAACGAGACGGAGGCCCTTGCCCACATGCGAGAGCTCGCCTCGCATAATGAGACCTATACTTCGCTAATCGGCCAAGGCTATTACGGCACCATTTTGCCGGCGGTGATCCAGCGAAACATCCTCGAGAACCCAGCCTGGTACACCGCCTACACCCCCTATCAGCCCGAGATCTCCCAAGGTCGCCTGGAGGCGTTGTTCAATTTCCAGACCATGATCTGTGATTTGACCGGCCTCGATGTCGCCAACGCGTCGCTTCTTGACGAGGCGACAGCCGCGGCTGAAGCCATGGCACTCGCGGAGCGCAGCTCACAGGTCAAGGCAAAGGCCTTCTTCGTCGATCACGAGGTTCATCCTCAAACGCTCGCGGTCTTGCGCACTCGTGCCGAACCGCTCGGCTGGAAGCTGATCGTCGGCGACCCGATACACGATCTCAAAGCCGCCGACGTCTTTGGCGGGATCCTGCAGTATCCGGCCAGCTCCGGCATTGTACGCGACCTGCGCCCCGCAATCGGCTTGCTACATGCGAAGGGCGCGATCGCAGCCGTCGCCGCTGACCTGCTGGCGCTTACTTTGATTGCCTCACCGGGTGATCTCGGAGCGGACATTGCGATCGGTTCGGCGCAACGCCTCGGAGTTCCAATGGGCTATGGCGGTCCGCACGCGGCTTACATGGCCGTGCGCGATGCACTGAAGCGTTCTCTCCCCGGTCGGATTGTGGGCCTGAGCGTGGACTCGCGCGGCGCGCCTGCTTATCGCTTGGCACTGCAGACCCGCGAGCAGCATATTCGTCGCGAAAAGGCCGCTTCGAATATCTGCACGGCTCAGGTCCTTCTCGCCGTCATTGCCTCGATGTACGCCGTCTATCACGGCCCCGAAGGATTGGCCGAGATCGCACGTTCGGTGCACCGCCGCACCGCCGTGCTTGCAGCTGGCCTACGCAAGCTTGGCTTCACTCTGCGGTCGGATAGCTTCTTCGACACGGTGACCGTCGAGGTCGGCGCTCAGCGCGATGACATCGTCAAACGGGCTCAGGCCGAGAGGATCAACCTCGGCTTCGTCGATGCCGCGCTGCGCATCGCACTCGATGAAACGACGACAGCCTCGACGATCGAGTCGTTATGGCGCGCCTTCGGCGGGAAGCTCGCCTATGGCGAAGTAGACGCCACCACCCACGAAGCGCTGCCGGCCGACCTCAGGCGAACGTCAGCGTATCTCACCCACCCGGTCTTCCATACTCACCGTTCCGAGACCGAACTGCTGCGCTATATGCGCAAACTGAGTGATCGCGACCTCGCACTCGACCGCGCTATGATCCCTCTCGGATCTTGCACAATGAAACTGAATGCGACGACCGAGATGGTGCCTTTGACCTGGCCGGAATTCGCAACACTGCATCCTTTCGCTCCCTCCGCGCAGGCCAAGGGCTATCACAGGCTTTTCGAACGACTGCAAAAATGGTTGTGTGACATCACGGGCTATGACGCGGTCTCGCTGCAGCCGAACTCAGGGGCCCAGGGTGAATATGCCGGCTTGCTTGCGATCCGTGCTTATCATGCATCGCGCGGCGCGGCGCACCGCAAGGTCTGTCTCATCCCCTCCTCCGCGCATGGCACCAACCCCGCGTCTGCCGCAATGGTCGGCATGCAGGTCGTGGTCGTCGCATGCGAGAAAAACGGCGACGTCGACGTCAACGATCTTCGAGCAAAGGCCGAGAAGCACTCTGAAGAGCTCGCAGCGGTCATGATCACGTACCCCTCGACCCACGGGGTCTTTGAGGAGCATATCCGCGAGATCTGCGATATCGTCCACAGTCACGGTGGCCAAGTCTACCTGGACGGCGCCAATCTCAACGCGCAGGTCGGCCTATCTCGACCCGGCGATTACGGCGCCGATGTCAGCCATCTGAACCTGCACAAGACTTTCTGTATCCCGCATGGTGGCGGCGGGCCGGGCATGGGCCCCATCGGGGTAAAGGCGCACCTGGCGCCATTCCTTCCAGGTCACCCCGTGACGAGGGCAACTGCACCCGTCGGCCCGGTTTCGGCGGCGCCATTCGGATCGGCGTCGATCCTGACGATTTCGTACATCTACATGCTGATGATGGGCGGCGACGGGCTAAGGCGCGCGACAGAGGTCGCTATTCTAAATGCCAACTACATAGCAGCACGGCTCGATCCGCACTTTCCGGTGCTCTACAAAAATGCCAAGGGGCGCGTCGCGCACGAGTGCATCATTGACCCAAGGCCACTGAAGGCAATTTGCGGTGTAACGGTCGACGATCTTGCCAAGCGGCTGATAGATTATGGCTTCCACGCGCCGACGATGAGCTTTCCTGTACCGGGTACGCTCATGATCGAACCGACGGAGTCGGAGTCGAAGGCGGAGATCGATCGTTTCTGTGAAGCCATGATCGCGATCCGAAGAGAAATCGCCGAGGTTGAATCCGGTCGTTTTGACATCGACGCTTCGCCGCTGCGCCATGCTCCGCACACTGTGCATGATATTGCCGAAGACGACTGGAAACGCCTCTATAGTCGCGCTGAAGGATGCTTCCCCGCCGGCGTCTCCCGCATCGACAAATACTGGTCACCCGTGGGTCGCGTTGACAACGTCTACGGCGATCGGAACCTCGTATGCTCTTGCCCGCCGGTCGCCGACTACGCTGAGGCCGCGGAATAGTTCACTTCACTTATGCGCGGGGGACTTCCCCGCGCATCCAATTTGGGCTCGCTAAGAAGCCCGATCGCGGTCGCCCATCACCCCTCTTGTCAAGTGACTTGACTTATAAGACTATGCCTGTCGTCACAGACCTGAGGCGAACATCGAAACCGTTCCGCAGCCCCCCACGTTTAGTGCGGAATGGCTGAAAAGAGGGCCAATATGCTCAAAGCTCAAACTGTGCTCCCGCTCATCAACGGCGGACGTCTCATTGAACGCCATCGCAGCATGGCTTTTGTGGGCGCCACAGGTCGTGGCGGAGTAAATCGGCAAGCCCTCTCTGTCGAAGATGCAGAAGCACGCCAATTGCTGCTGTCGTGGTGTTCTGCGAGAGGCTATGCACCTGAAATCGATCCGATTGGAAATCTGTTTATCAGGCGGGCGGGTAAGCAACCGGATCAGCCACCGGTCATGACCGGCTCACATCTCGACACGCAGCCGACGGGCGGCAACTACGATGGCATCTTCGGCGTACTTGCTGGGCTCGAGGTTCTCGAAAGTCTTGATGACGCCGGGATCGAGACGGAGCGATCGGTCGAACTCGTCGTCTGGATGAACGAGGAAGGATCGCGGTTCGCGCCCGCGACCATGGGATCGGCGGTGTCGGCGGGAGCCATGACACTCGAGGCCGCGCTCAACGTCAGAGATGTTACTGGCGTGAGCGTTCAACAAGCGCTTGAAGATCACTTGGCGATCTTTCCCGAGCTTGGCCGACGACCGTTGGGCTCGTCGGGTCGAGCCTTTGTGGAAGCTCACATTGAGCAGGGGCCAATATTGGAGGCCGAACGCCGGAAGATCGGCATCGTCAATGCAATTCAAGGAATGTGTACGCTCGAGGTGGATATCACCGGTTTCGAGGCGCACGCCGGGACGACGCCGTCGCTCAACCGACAGGACGCCTTCGTGGCGGCGATGGTCCTGCTGGAACGCCTTCGTTCGAAGCTGCACGACCCCGCCGACGTCCTGCGCTTCACGGTTGGGCGCTTTGAGGTGTCACCTGGATCATCAAATACCGTTCCAGGTCGCGTGGTCTTCACGATTGACCTGCGACATCCCGACGTCGAGTACATGCTGCGTTGCTGTGAGACGATTAGAGCATTCGCCAGCGGCACCATCGAGCGGTGCAACGTCAACTCGCGGCTGCTCCTGCGATCGGATCCTGTCCAGTTCGCGACATCGATCACGGAGGAGATCAGGGCCGCCGCCGTGCGGCGCAACATACCGCACATGGGCATGCTATCAGGCGCAACGCACGACTCGCGCTATGCTTCCTTCAAGATGCCAACTGGAATGATCTTCATTCCCTGCGAAAAAGGTATTAGCCATAACGAGGCTGAAAACGTCGACCCCCAGGACCTGATTGCGGGCGCGCAGGTCCTATCGGACACTGTCGTATCGTTAGCCGGCATTTCGTCCTGAGGCGTTTATAGCTAGAAACGCCTCAGGAGTACAACGCTTCAATTGCCAGACCTGTTTGACTCTGACGAAGGCAGACTAACCGCCCTGGAGCAGGCTAAGCCGGCGAAAGCTTCAAAGGAAGGCTTTTGAGGCCGTGAAATGCGTTTACCAATTTATATTGGGGCTCTCCGTCAAGCTCGATCCTTCGAAATCGTTTCGCCAGCGTGGCCAGGATGACCTCGCCTTCCATCCTGGCGATATTTTGACCTATGCACACATGGGGTCCGTCGCCAAATCCCATGTGACCGATCGTGTTGCGTTCGAGATCGAACTTGTCGGGATCTTCCCATTTCCGAGGATCGCGGTTCGCTGAACCAAACCAAACCGCCACCTTGCTATCGGCCGGAATCGCATAACCCGACAAACTCGTATCGCAAGTGGTCGTCCGGTACGATATCGATACGGGAGACTCTAGCCGAGTCGCTTCGTTAAACGCGCTGCGTGCCTTCTCTGGGGATTCTCGGAGCGTATCCCATTGTTTCGAATCCATCGCTAGATATCGGAGAGCCGCTGAAATACTGCTGATAGTCGAATCCATGCCGGCCCGAAGAAATGCGCGTATCATTTCCGGAGCGACCTCCTCCGGGATAAGCCCCTGGTCTGCTGCTTCGTAGATTTTCGCGCCTACCCCTCCAGGCACGAGGCCGTCGCGCGTCATCTGTTTATTGTACCATTCCATGTGCGGCTCGGCCCGCTTGAGGGCCGCCGCGAGCAGGTCGTTGTTAGGGCCCAGCTGATTGAAGTTAAGGTCGGCAGAAATATTCATCTGCTCACGCGTAATCGTGAGACCCACGGCGCCGGGAAGCGCTTTCAATATGAATGCCTCGGCGATATCCCTGACTCCGTCGATCTCTCGCTGATCGCCAAGCTCGTCGACTACTTCAACGGCCTGTCGCTCAAAGTCGCTCTTCCACTTGCGGATAACCACGGGAGACATGATGCGGGTAATTACACCCCGGTTCCGAGAATGCTCCTCACCTACCTTCTCGCTAAAGACACTGGGCTTACGTCCCCAGGATCCCGGCTTGTTGAGGTTTGCCAGGCCGATGCCCGCTGCGTTGTCGTACGTAATTGGATCACGCAGGACTGCATTGACCTCAGCGTATCTACCGATCGCGTAGGCATCATACTGCTCAAGACGAACGACGGGCGCCAGCTCGCGCATTTCCTCCTGCCAAAGATAAGGATCCAGCAGGTTTTTCTCTGAATACGGATCTTGGTTCAGAACCGGGGGCTTTGCAGGCGCAGACGTCATGATTTTGGCTCCTATCTCACGAAGTAGTCCAGACAGCGGGTCGATCCTCGGTCAGAGGTCGATCGTCAGTTCTTCGTTCTTTGCCCGTGACACGCAAATCATCATCACCTCTCCTTGTTTCTTTTCATCCGCCGAAAGAAAGGAGTCGCGATGTTCGACTTCGCCTTCAAGAACGGCGACCATGCAGGAGCCGCAGGTCCCCTCCCCGCACGACGAGTCGCAAGGAATATTGTTGTCGCGGAGTACATCCAATATCGATTTATCGGCAGGAACGTCGAACTGATGGTTTGACTGCGCGAGCTTGAGGCGGAATGCGTGGTTCTCGCCTGTGGTCAAGTTCACAACCGGCGAAAAGTGCTCTAGGTGAACGCTCCTCGCCGGCCAATTACGCGAGGCGACTTCAGTAGCCATGTCGATAAATGCAGACGGACCACAAACATAGGCATGGGCAGCGTCGGGGCGATCCTGCAGGATATCGGCCAGGCGATTGCGGACGTCTCCTGGCTCGAGGCCGATGTTGAAGTGCGCATTCGAACCTAATTCTTCCGCGATCAATTCATAAAAGGGAGTGCTGTCGGCCGCGCGACAGAAATACTCAAGCCGGAACGGCTTCTTGTCGTGGTGCAAATGGCGAGCCATGGCCAACAGCGGGGTAATGCCGATCCCTCCCGCCAACAACAAATGAAAATCCGCTTCTTTAGAAATCGGGAAACTGTTGCGCGGCATACCGACAGTCAGCAACGAGCCTTCGCCAACCATTCCATGCATCGCCTTGGAGCCACCTCGCGAGTTGGGCTCCCGTTTCACTGCAATGAGATAGTGTTGCGTGTCGATCGGGCGATTGCAAAGCGAGTATTGCCGGACCATGCCATCCGGCAGATGGACATCGATATGCGCACCTGCCGCGAACGATGGCAGCGGCTCGCCGCTTGGATGCTCGAGTCGATAGGACGTCACATCCGACGTTAGCTGCGACACACGAATGACTTTCAGCTGAATTGTGGGCGCCATAACAAATCTCGACTCATGGAGAGTGGCCTTGATGACCGTCTAACTATCCGATTGTCTAACAAGCCGACACGTCACGTCAAGGATCGTTTTGGTTCCCGGCAAGCACAAGATCCAACCAACGCCACTATCTATTTGATTTTGCTTTACTTAGTCTGGTAGACGAACCGATGATATAATTGTCAAACAGTCTGCCAAGGTGCTATGTCTTTCGACGTTCTTCGTTATCTGTAATCAGCTTGGCGGCCTGAAGCGCAAGAAGCGCAGGAGTTGCATTTGAGCCGCCTCGTGCAGGGGCTTGGTGAGACAACAAGTGGTTGTTTGTGGTGAATGCACCGAGGCGCTTCAGCCAGGACAATTACGAAATGCTAAAAAAGCGGCGACGATTCATCGCCAATCAGTTACAGCCAGTCAGCAACAATCTCGAGGCAAACACGGCAACTATTTCACCAATCCTTAGGCGGGCACGCGCCGCTTCCAACTAGGGGGCGGGTCCGTAGACCTCGTAGCCGTAGCCTCGCAACTAGAGCATCCGGCCATCCTTAGGGTGGCGATCCAAGCGCCTGTAAATCTGAGGACAATTACGTGAAAGCTCTCAGTTTGACCGTCCAGCCAGTTCTCGTACGCGACAGTGCTGTTCGGATACTCCGTAACGCTATTATTTCAGGAGAAATCAAGCCCGGCACACGGTTGATCGAACGTGAACTTTGCATCGCACTTGGCGTAAGCCGTGGATCCGTCCGCGAGGTAATTCGTCAGTTGGAGGCCGAGCGCCTGATTACGGTCGAGCCCCGTAGAGGACCGGTCGTTACCGCCCTAAGCGTCAAACAGATCTCGGACATCTATGACATCCGAATGATGTTAGAGGCCCACGTAGCTCAATGCTTTACCAAAGTGGCCACAGACGCTCAGATCGAAGAGTTGCGCAAAATTTATGAGAAGCTTCGCTTAGCAATACACGCTCACGATCGCGCTGGCGTCTTGGTGCTCATCCAGGATTTCAACATCTATATGGGCGAGGTGGTTGATAACGAAGCAATTCGTGACACCCTTGGATTTTTGAATGCGCGGATTGCTAGCGTGCGGGCGACAGCGGTTGAGGCAAAGGGCCGAATCGAGGCCTTCCGCGTTGAACTAGACGACATATTCAACGCGATTGTTGCGCGAAAGCCAAAGCAGGCGATGAAGGCGATGGAAACCTACGTGCGAGCAGCTCGCGACGCTGCACTGAGCGTCGCTATCTCCGACGATCGCGCATCGTCTTCAACCGAGAGCTGGACCTCCGCCCTATCCAAGACTGAAAAGCAATAGTTCATAAAGCGAACTCCGCCGCTTTCTCAGCGTCGATGAACGCTTACCGGGTAACACCGAGACCCGACCGATTGCTATGGAGGACACCCTGCTCCTGTCGTCGACCGGCAGCGTGCCGGCGATATGCCGTCACGCCCCTGACCGACCCCCACCGTCAAAGCGCTCTCTGACAAGCCCGTCGCCGTGCGCGGCACCATGGTACAACCCGGTTGCGACTGTGGCTACGCGCTCTTGGAACTACGCCGCTATCGTCCGCCTGATACATTAAGGGTCGTACCCGTAATGTATGACGCGGCGGGCGACAGCAAAAACAAGACAGCGTTTGCGACCTCTTCGGAGCGACCAGCACGTTTGAGAAGGACGGTCTGCTCAATTCTCGAGCTCATGACTTTGTCCGTCACATCATGACTTGGCGTGTCGATAATGCCCGCGCGCACCGCATTCACTCGTACATCCAGATCAGCGAAGTCCCGCGCGGCCGCGAGGGTGAAGCTGTCCACAGCGCCTTTTGTGGAAGCATAGAGGCTGAGGCCCGGATTGTCCGGGCGCACGGCGGCCAGCGATGAGATATTGACGATCGAGCCGCCGGCACCACCCGCAGACTTTGACATCCGATTTACGGCCGCCTTCGTGCAGAGAATGGTGCTGAACACGTTCACCGAGAATATTCGGGTCAAATCTGATGAGGTGACACCAAGGATCGCCTGCCGATCAGCTCCGTTTCCGACGTTATTTACGAGTGCCGTAACCCGCCCTAGCTTGCGGTCCACTTCAGAGAACAGGCGCTCGACTTCACTTTCCTGGGTTACATCAGCTTCAACAGAAATCGCTCGCCCCCCTTTGCTGGCGATCGCATCAACGACTTCCTTCGCTTGTTTTTCAGCAGCAAGATGGTTGACGGCTACGGCATAGCCTTGCTGAGCACCAGCTAAGGCAATGGCTGCACCAATTCCACGATTGCTTCCGGTAACTACCAAGATCATTTTTTACCTCGAAGTTTTGGCGAGCGAACGCTTCGCTCGTGCCTTCTCAATCACTGCGCTCATCAGCCGCATACTGGCGGATTCGCAAAACGCCCCCCGCTTCTCGTTCGTTGCAATGGGCCGGAAACGCCTCGCCCCATCAGCTCTCAGGGAGCGTCGATCAATCCTATCCGGGCAAGAACGCGACGAATCTTCAAGCTCAATGGAGAGATGTTCTGCGTTTCGCGGTAGTTCAGTCCGAATTGGGATCCGACCAAGTCATTTGTGTCATTTGTGCGCGGTATATTCGCACTAATCGGAAAACCGGCAGCCGTAGAGACAAGCGCGTCAAACGCCCAGTCTGACGGCGATGGAAACACTCTCTTGGTTTCGTCCATTTCTAACCCGCTCCTGGATATTTTAACGCATAAGGCTCAGTCAGGCGCCGTGCAGCGGCCCCTCCGCCACGGCACGGCGCCAACCAAGGATCACGCTAGCTTGCTATGTGCGGTTTCCTTGAGGGTGAATATGGTAAGCGCAGAGACTGCTGCGCAGGCTACCAGGTAGAACGATGGCGCAGCTGGCTTACCTGTTACATCAATCAACCAAGTTACGATGAAGGGAGCGCATCCGCCGAAGATCGCGACGCAAACGCTGTAAGCCGTCGACATCCACGTCGCACGCCCCTTGGTTGCGAATAGCTCACAGATCGTTGCCGGTGCAGGGCCTGAGCAGGCGGCAAGCATGAGAGCGAACGCTGTTTGGGCAGCAATGAGCAACCCCGCCGATGGACTCGCCAACAAGAGATGGAACAGCGGGTATCCAAGGACAAGATATCCAATCGCTGATGCGAGCAACAGCGGCTTTCGGCCGATCCGGTCAGACAGTAGTCCGAACAGCGGAATTGCAACAACCATCACTGCAATTGCGATCGTCGTTGACCAGAGTGACACGTCTCGTGGCACATGCAGGTACTTCTGGCTGAAAGTCGGCATGTAAACCAGCATGACGTAGAACGCGACGCCCCAGTGGATCGCAACACCGAAAACCTGCAGGGCAGCCCCCCATGGCTTCCCGGTCGTCGTTTCCGCTTTGCTTTCAGCTTCCTGGAAGGCGGGAGTTTCGTCGACGTATCGACGCGTATAAATGCCTACAGGAAGGAGAATGCCGCCCAAGATAAAGGGAATGCGCCATCCCCAATCGTTCATCTGCTCGGGCGCCAACATCGTGGAAACAAGCGCAGCCACACCCGACCCGAGCAACAGCCCGCCGCCAGTACATGATTGTTGGAACGCTCCAAAAAGGCCGCGCCGATTGGGCGGCGCCCACTCAACCATGAAAGCTGCTGCGCTGCCCCACTCCCCCGCCGCGGAGAAGCCCTGAACGAGCCGACAGATCACCAACAGGATGGGCGCGGCGATACCGATAGTCGCCGCGGTTGGGATCAGGCCTATACCCACGGTCGAGAACGCCATCAAGAATAGCGTCGCAATTAACGCTGCTCTGCGACCGAACTTGTCGCCCATCCAGCCGAAGCTGGCTGCGCCTAGTGGCCTGGCCAAAAATCCGACACCGAAAGTTGCGAACGCAGCCAGCAATGCGGTGTTTTCGTTTTCGGACGGAAAAAATTGCTTCGCTAGGATCGTCGCTAGGTAGCCATAAACAGCGTAGTCATACCATTCAACGACGGTCCCAATGATGCCAGCCAGGACGGCATCTCGTCTTTTCGATGTTGATGGTCGCGAGATCGTTTGTCCGGAACTCAGTATGGCTTCACTCATTTACAACCCCTCCTCAAGGTCCCACAGAATTTTCGGCCGTCCTCACACTTGCAAAGTCTGCGCCAAACGACGCTGTTGCTACGAAGGCCTTTGTTGAAACTCATTTGCTGCTTCTTCCATTGAGAGGAATACAGCATTCATTTTCTTGAGCTCGCAGATCAGCTTTTCCAGGAAGATCATCCGATGTCCGCGGCCGATGACGTACGGATGGAAAGTATAAGTGAGAACGCCCCATTCTTCCGTGTCGTGCATGTACTTGAAATCATCGACCCAGTTTTGCAGAACACCGTCTGCTGCCATCAGGCCGGGCATCAGCTGGGCCTTAGTGCGCAGAAACTCAAAATGAGGAAAATCGTCCAAATTCCAGCTCACCGGCATTTCGATGAGCCGCGACTCCGGACCAAAGATTACCGGTCCTTCGAGTTGAACCTTGTCGCCTGTACGGACTCGATAGGGGCTGTGGTCGTGCCCCATCATGCTACTCTCGTAGAGGAAGCCGTGCTTGATCAACAGATCGGCGGTGACTGGACTTAGATCGAACGAGGGCGACCGATAGCCGACGGGCTTTTTGCCCGTAATCTTTGCGATCATGTCACTGGCGCGAAGGAGATCGTTCTCCTCTTTTTCCGCGCTCAGGTCCGCAGGAGGCACGTGCGTGTAGCTGTGGTTTCCTATCTCGTGACCGGCTTCATGAATCGCTTTTGGAAGATCGGGGTAGGTTTCGATGACCACGCCTGGAATGAAGAACGTTGCTTTGACGTCGTACTTGGCCAGCAGCTTCAGGATGCGTGGTACCGCCACTTTGCTAAACTCACCTCTGGAGATCGGCGTGGGGGTCGTGAGGCCACGTGAGATCAGGCCAGACATCGCATCAGCATCAAAGGTGAGGCAGGCAATGTGTCGCGGCATAGTTTCTTCTCCTTGCTTTGATTAGGCGAGCTCGGCAGCGCGCAGTTGAACGCCGTTGCGCGCAAAAACTCTACAGATGGCGACCGACAGAACTTTCGCTCTCTCCAGGAGGGTGTCGATCAGAATATATTCGTCCGGCGTGTGCGACTTGTCGCCAACCGCGCCAGTCCCGCACAGCGTCGGAACGCCCTGGGCGCCCGCAAACCCCGAGTCCGCGCAGCTGCCGGTGAATTCACCATCGAGTGTGACGCCGAGACTCGCTGCCGCCTCGCGATACACTTCGAATAGTGCGCGGGTCTGAGGGGTCGTCACTAAGGGCAGAAATTCCCCATTGACGATCAGCTTGGATGTTAGCGCGGGATGGCTATTACGTGCCACGATGTCTTCGATCTGGCGCATCGCTACGGCGCTCGCTTCGGGATCGACAAATCGCAGATCGAGCTCGGCAGCGGCATAAGGCGCAACGGTGTTCACCGTCTGACCGCCGCGCACCAAGCCAACATTGAGCGTCGTTCCCGTATCGGCGTTCGTCACCGCTTTGAACGCGCAGATCTTTTCCGCCAGCTCGTTCACGGCCGAGACGCCATCGAAGAAATTCACGCCGGAATGCGCGGGTTTTCCGAACACCTCAACGAGCATGAAGCGACCACCCTTGCGACCGATAACGACGTTACCGCTTACTCGAGCGGGCTCGGAATTGAAGACAGCACTAGAACCGCGCGCGAACGACTCGATAAGTGGCCGAGAGAACGGCGATGCAAGTTCTTCGTCGCCTGTGAACAAGCCCATCAGAGGCGGCGGGTTTTCAAAACAGCTTTGAAAGGCGGAGAGCAATACGGCATTGATAGCAACGCCGGCCTTCATATCGTTGACGCCCGGGCCATAAGCGCGGCCATCGGCAATCTTAAAACTGCGGCGTTGGGCCTCGCCTTTGGGAAACACGGTATCGCGGTGGCCCATGAGCAGGATCGGTTTTTCGCCGGTACCGACCTTCGCGATCAAGGCATCGCCGTAGGTCTCGTTGGCATGGACGGCGACTCCCACACCGTGGGCCTTCAGGTAGTCCTGGATGACTCGGCCGGCAGCATCAACGCCCGCTTTATCCGTTGAAAAGGAGTCGGTGTTGATCAGGCGCTCCAGCAGTCCGGTCAACGCGGACGCGTTCTTATCGAGCCAACTCGCTACGTACGTTTCACATGTCTCGACTGACATCCTGGATCGTTCCTCACTGTTCGCCAAGTCAAGCTGCACACCTCGTGAACCGAAATGGTGCGCGCCAAACTCATTTTTCGATTTCGGCTATTAGCATATGGCCAGCGCATGGCAAGTCTTCGATACTTCGTATCGCATTACAATTTGTGCAATCGCTGGCCTGAAAGGTGGCAGCTCGATGTTTTTCTCGGCGTGGAGGTATCTTGATACCGACAAAGGCGCGGAGCCTGTCCGACCAACGTCTGTGTTGCGGGGACTATTTCTGAAACCTTAGCTAGAAAGGATTTTTCCGCGCACTCATTACGGGTATCGCTGTTCCAGAAAGTGGAGCATCAGGTTTGGCCGGACGTCCGCGTGCCTCGCCCCTACCGCTCGTTTTCGCTTGTGTGCGTGAATAGCCGAAGGACTCGATGCGGCTTCAACCGAGCGAGCAACTCGGCAACATAGCCGGACGCTCTCGTCAAAGCAGTCGATCAATCCAAAGGCTATTCCGGATGCATTCTACAATGTGACGATACCGGGTCACTCTTGAGCGCGGCAAAGAGCTGCGAAAGTCGCTTTCAACGGGGACAACTGTCGGCGACGTTAGACGTTCGCGCGATGAACGCCGAAGGCTCAGGAGCGATGCTGACTGAGCAATTGGGCGACCCTTGCGGCTTCAGGCCCAAATCGTTCCTCGAACTTGTCCGCCTGCCATTTCCGGAGGCTGCCGGCGATATGCACGGCCGCGATCGGCCGCCCCGCTGAGTCGACAATCGCGCCGCCGACCGATACCTCGCCCACCATCATCTCGCCCACCGAAGAACCAAACCCACGATCGCGCGCTTCTGCGACCTTTGCCAGGATCTGCTCAGGCTCAATGACCGTATCACGGGTCCATTTGACCAGCTTCGATCGCGCAAGAATGTCGCTTGCCTCCTCGATGGAAAGCCGCGACAGCGCGGCTCGCCCGCCGGCGGAGCAGAAGGCAGGGATGCGTCGACCGATCAGGGCGGACACAAAATAGCTGTCATCGCCGCTCTGGGTGCGCACCGCATAGATCAAGGAGGTGCCGTCAAATAGGCTCAGGTTGGCCCTCTCTCCGATGTCTCTGCCCAGCTGCATCAAAATCGGCGTTGCAGCTATCACCAGGGGATTTGTGCGCAAGAGACTGTAGGTGAGATCCAGGCACTTCTTGCCGAGCATGAGCCGAGCGGTTCGCGGCTCCTTCTCCAGATATCCGGTTTCAACCAGAGTGTGAACACAACGCTGCGCTGCAGCCTTGTCGAGGCTCGTCAGATCCGCGATTTCGCTTAAAGATAAAAACTGATCGCCATTGCCGAAAGCCTCTAGAACCTTGAAGGCCTTTTCCAAAGACTGAACAAATAGCGCGGATTTCACGTCGCCTCTCCGGTTGAGATTCCTCCTTTAGACCACGGTGCAGTTGAGGACAATGGCGTCCGTCGGCGGGCCTCTAGGCACGCCGGACCGCAAATCGACCAGGTGCCGAGCGCCGAAACGGCGCGAGCGGGGATATTCATCAGGTCGACGCCACGCACCGCCAAGACGTGCGGTTTACCCCGGGGCGACGGAGGAAGACCCGTCGCGATGGCTCCCCCTTCAGCTCGAACGCAACGGATTGTGACCGGTCTTCGCAGGTTCGATCTTTGATTGCGTCCCTGCCAATCGCCGACGATGATATCCGCATCGCCGAATATCTTCACGTATGACTTCGCTGACCGCACGGACCGCGCGCTTCTTAAGACGCCATTTCCCCGATGTGCCGACGGGAAGACGAGCTCCAGTTGGAATGATGAGAAGGTCCTTTCGTCCGTTCAGATATACGTCGTACATGTGAACTCCTGCGCGGTGGCAGCATAGACTGGCGCGGTCCGGTTCATGGTGGCAAGCGGGCAACAGCTAGCCATTAGTTGCTCTTGCTGACCATTACGCGGAGGACATCCAGCAAGATGTTGGCCCCACACGCGTGGTCGCTAGCAAGTGTCATTATTGCGACTGACGCCGGCGATGCTCGGCACGAAGATCATGGCGGCAGGCACGATCCACGCGATCATCTGCGCGGCATGACCTGCCCCGATTCAGGCAAGGACAGCGCCCCTAGCGGAGGGAGCCTCCCCGACAGCGCGACGCCACTCGCGTCGCACTGAACAGGCTCGATCACGCGACACGTCCGACAGTCACCGAGACACGCTCCGCCTGTGCCAAGCTGTCGAAGAAGCGTGCGACGTGGCGAGATATGTGCTCGATTTAGCTAGAGATTTTGCAACATTCTCGCGTCAGAACGCTCGCGATTTGTCGGATAGGCGGTAGATTGTGAGCGCTACCAAATCCACGCAGCACCGGTCCACCGCGCGAGACGCCGTCTTGCAGCTCGTGTGCAGAAGCGATAGTGAAGCCGCTTTTGGAGGTTCTAGGCATCATGGTTACCGTGATCGACACTATCTCTTCGACCCCGCTGCGACCGCGTCATCCGGAAAAGGTCAACCGTCCCGATGCGGAGTCGCCACCGAAGCCGGCCTGGATTCGCGTCCGCGCGCCAAATACCCGCGGCTACGCCGACACACGTAACATCGTACGCGCGAACGGCCTCCACACCGTCTGTGAGGAAGCGCGCTGTCCAAATATCGGAGAGTGTTGGGACAAGAAGCACGCGACCTTCATGATCATGGGCGACACGTGCACCCGCGCCTGCGCCTTCTGCAACGTCAAGACCGGATTGCCCGATGCGCTCGATGTTCAAGAACCACAGAACGTTGCTGAGGCAGTGGCAAAGCTTGGGCTCGCCCATGTCGTCATCACGTCGGTCGATCGTGATGATCTTGCCGACGGCGGGGCGGCGCATTTTGCCGAGACGATCCGCGCCATCCGCGCCGCGTGTCCCTCGACCACGGTCGAAATCCTGACGCCCGACTTCCTTCGTAAGGAAGGCGCACTCGAGGTTGTCGTGGCCGCGAAACCGGACGTCTTCAACCACAATCTCGAGACCGTGCCGTCGCGCTATCTGACGGTGCGGCCCGGCGCACGCTATTTCCATTCCATCCGGTTGCTGCAGCGAGTGAAAGAGATCGAACCATCTATGTTCACCAAGTCCGGCATCATGGTCGGCCTCGGTGAGGAGCGTCACGAGGTGCTCCAGGTCATGGACGATCTGCGCTCTGCAGATGTCGATTTTCTGACCATCGGACAGTATCTGCAGCCGACCCGCAAGCACCACGCCGTGATGCGCTACCTGGCGCCGGAGGACTTCGCATCCTACGAGAAGGTTGGCTTCACAAAGGGGTTTCTGATGGTGTCAGCGAGTCCATTGACCCGCTCGTCGCACCATGCCGGGGATGACTTCGCCAAGCTTCAGACCGCTCGCGCCGCCAAAATAACCGGCTGATCAAGGAAGTGTTGCCGCACGATCCTGCAAGTCTCCACGAATCCGCTTAGCGCCTATGTAACCGCACGCGCAAAGTCGATGCCGCGACAACGCGGAAGATCGCCCCGGGCGGGTGCAACAAGGCAGACCGCGGATTGACGACGGCATCCGTACTCAGGCGGGCCCAATTACTGTTCCATAGATCAGAACGTGCGCGAGCTCGGCGACTTAGCGCGTCGAGGTCACGGTTACGCTGACCGCGGCACCGACGGACAACGCTAACGGAACAAGAAAGACTCCGTTGCCGGGCAGAAGACTCCGCAACCCTGCGACGACCCCGTGGATCTGAGATGAACTGCACTCACCCACTAAGGCGCGCCAACCCGAATGCCTTTACGGAAACCAAGCAGCACATTGATCACAACAGATCGCGACTTATGTGGCCGCTGGAGCTCTTCAGCGCAAATCCAGCCAAGATCGCAATGCAGGCAACAAACGCCATGACGACCGCAGGAGCCTCCTTCATGCCAGTGAGGTCGAGCACAAGGGTCGTCACCAGAGGTGTCGACGCAGTGAATATGACCGTGCTCAGATTCAATGCCAGAGCTATGCCGGAGAAGCGGATGCGGGTAGGGAATAGGTCGGCCAGCAAGAATGCGTAGATTCCGCCGACGATCCCGGCCAGCGCACCAAGGACCACAAAGGCGACGATTGGGTCGATCGCTTGCACTGCGATCAAATGATATAGAGGGTACACGAGACAAACGATCATGGTTGCGCCGAATCGGTGCAGGTAGCGCGGAGCGATCCTGTCACCGAGCCAGCCCGTAACCAAGATGGCCACGGCCGCTGAGAGTATCCCCACATTTTGAGCGAAGCTAATGGTCTTCGCGTCATAGCCCAGAATGGTTGAGAAGTAGGACGGCACGACGACGAACATAATGATGTTCGACGTATTGAAGATCGATGCGACGCCGATCCCCATCAGAATTTGCCTCCAAGTTTGCGTGATGGCCTCACGAACTGGACTTTTCGCGACCTGTGACTTCATACGCTGGAACCCCCGGGATTCCTCGAGCGCACTGCGGAACCAATAGCTGGCGAGCCCCAACATGCCACCGACAATAAATGCTAAGCGCCAACCGTAGTCGCTAACGTCGTTCGCAGGCATGGCAAGGCGTATCGCCAAGCTTGTCATCGTAGCTATCAACACGCCGATCATCGTAATCGCAATCACAGCACTGGAAACGAAGGCGGCGCGCCTTGGCATCTCCTCAACGACGTAGGTGATCGAACATGGGAGTTCGCCGGCGAAAAACATTCCCTGCGTCACGCGCAACAGCAGCAGCAGGATCGGAGCCGCTATGCCGATTGTCGCGAAGGAGGGCATCAGACCGATCCCTGCTGTGGCGGCGGACATGCACAGAATCGAGAGAAGGAAAACGAACTTGCGGCCGTAACGGTCGCCAAGGCTCCCCAAAATCATGCCGCCAAGCGGCCTCGCGAGATAGCCGAGGGCAAAGACGGAGAATGTGCTGATCATCCGGATGGTTGGATCATCGCCAGGAAAGAAGCTTGCACCGATTTCGCGCGCGAACACCCCGTAGATTATGAAATCATAGATTTCAAAGGCTCCGCCAAGGCTCGCAAGCGTCACCGTGACCCAAGCGCGCTGCGTATCCGTTCGGCTGCCTATCGCCTCGGCTGTCATCGTCTCCTACCTATCTTTGTTATCGTTCTGCTTACGCGGGCTCGCACGATCGAGGCTAACTTTCCTGCCCGGGCGGCGGCGTCGCGCCCGGCGCGCCGACCTTACGCGCCGCCTCTCGTCCACCAAAAGACTCGACTAAAGCGGCCTGCGCGCGCTTGGCCGCCTTGTCGATATGTTCGGGATCGCAAATGGAGAGAAGCGCCATGTGCATCTCGTTCACGATCGGCGCAAAAGCAGGGTCAGAAGCAAGATCGCTGATCTCTTCCGGGTCTTCGTCCAGGTCAAACAGTTCGGGCTGAAAGCCGACATAGTAGTGATATTTCCAGCGGCCCTTGCGCAACATGAAGCCGCCGCTCTCGGCGGCGACTGCGTGATATTCGCTGAATACGGTCCGCTCGTTGTCCACAGCGGTCCGGGCTAGTCCGAAAAGCGATGTGCCCGGTCGCGAGACGGACTGATCGTCGTCCTGAACGCCTACCGCGTCGAGAATCGTTGGGTAGGCATCGACAAGACTGACCGGTGTCTCTGTGATCCCGCACGAGACACCGGGACCAGCCATGATCAAGGGGATCGCGACGGATTCCTGGTAGAGGTTGCTTTTCCCCCACATGCCCCGTGCACCAAGGTGTCCCCGTGATCACTCGTATAGATGACCCGGGTTTGCGCAGCCAAGCCGCTGCGCTCCAACCCATCCAACACAATACCCACGTTAGAGTCCAAGAAAGAGCAAAGACCGAAATAGGCTGCTACCGCGCGAAGACGCTCCTCTTCGTCGCGAAACATCTGGTCATGCGGCCAGAACCGATCCTGCGCTGCCAGCCAAGGATGCTGGCGGTAACCTCGCCCTGGATCAAGCTTGCGAGGAGGCAAGCGATCGAGCGGATACATGTCGAAATACGGCTGCGGCACGATGAAGGGGAAATGAGGCGCAACGAAACCTATGTACAGCACCCACGGTCCCGCGTCTTTTGCATGCTCCGCGAACCAACTTGCCGCAATTTGCGCAGTGGTCCGATCGTAGTCCGTGTACGGAGATTCGCCGGGGCCGACGTAGTCGCCAACCATTCGATGGTCCACTGGGACATCGGGTAACGGGTCGCGGATCGAACCCCAGACCATCCCGTGACTGTTGTAGATATGCATAGGTTGGTGTTGCCGATCGAAACCAGTCGGCATTTCATCGTCTTTGTAGTGCAGCTTACCAATCGACTCAACGCGCACGCCTGCGGTCTGCAGGGCATGCCCCCAGCTTGGAATTCGACCGTCATAGGCGATCGCGTTGTCCCAATAGCCGGTTTGATGAACATAGCACCCAGTCGCGAAGGACGCCCTGGCCGGCACGCAGATCGGGCACGGCGTGTACGCGTTAACGAAGCGCCGGCCGCGCGCGGCCAGACCATCAATGTTCGGGGTCTTGACCAGTGGATGGCCCATCCATCCCATGTAGCGCGGATCATGCTCGTCAGACATAATCACGACAAGGTTGGTGGGATCCACGCCAGGCACTTCCGTCTTCAGGCCGACAGCCATCTTTCAACTTTCAACACGCAGGGAACGTTACGGACCAACACTCGCATCGCGAACATCGGGCCGGCACCTTTAGGAAACTGGACGAGTCTTTGCGCATTTCTCTAAAACCTCGCCCCCATCGAGGCGATGTAAACTGATCGGTCGCGCTGTGGATTGAACGCTCCACCCCAGATTGGAGAGTATGTCAGCTCCGCATAATAATTCTTCTTGTATTCGGCCCGGAGCTTCACCGACGCTACGTTGCGTCCCTCATTGAGGCTTCCGTCATAGGACCATCCGCTCACATCCAGCCCGTACGATCCAGAAAGCACGACAATCAAACCTGGAATCTTGGTGATGTCGTAGTTGAACGAACTCCCCAAACGAAAGCCCCAAGCATTCGACGTGACGTACCCTGCGAACGTGCAGCCAGTGGAGTTCACGCCTGGACTTGGCGCGGCACAAACACCATTGACCGGACCCGTTCCAAAGATATCGGACCGCAAATATCGGCGAACGGACGGATTCGGAAGATCGTAGACCTGTCGGAGAGCTATTTCCCCGTTGAGCGTCACCGCTTTGGCTCCGCTACATTCTCGAAGTTTTGGGTTAAGCCGAAATTGAGTGCTGCCGTTTGATGGCGGTCATAACCCTGATAAAATTGACCCGGCGCAAGCGCGTTGATGTCGGCCCTGAACAAACTTGGAGCGGTCGCCGAGACAGCGGCCTGGTTGAGCTCTCCAGCAGGTAAGGCGATCGGTTGGTTAGGGCGATAAACATATTCGCCAGACAGTGTCGTCTTCGACGCCAGTTTGGTTTGAAAATTAAGCGCCAGCATATCTATGTCTGGAGCGAACACCGTTCGAAAGAGGGGATTACCTCCGTCGGGATTCCCGGCAATGAACGGGACTGCAGCCGAGGTACGAAACGTTCGAGACAGTTCTACGATCGCGTATCTGGCATTGTAGTGTGCATAGTACGCCCCAACTTCCGTTCGCAGTGCGTCGATCATGTATTTGGCGCCAATGCCGCCCTGCTTTAACTCGTTATTGTCCGGCGTCGGCGCTCGATTGATGAAATCACCGAGCGGGAAGAATGCGGGATCCGGAATGGTGAAGGGCCCGCCGGTCACAACATAGTTGCAACCCGTTCCAAGGAAATCGGGACCATAAAATGTGCCGCAACCATCGTAGGCATTCCGGGCGGCCCCGAACTGCCAGAATCCTTCAAGGGTAAGTTTAGGTGTTGCTGCAAACTTTAGGAACGTTGAAGGCACAGGTATTGAGAGCTCTTCGCCCGCAGCGCCCGCCCTTCGCGCTGCCGGAAAGTCGAAAGGATTTATAGCCGATATGCCGCCTGCAATCGCAAACGGGATACCCCAGGGGATGGTCTGTTCGCCGACACGGAAATCGAGGCTCCGCCCTACCCGACCGTAAAAGTATGCCTCCTGCAAGGCGAGCCCAGCAAATCTGGCCCTGTTCTCAAAACCCTTGTCCGACAGCGGCGTGTTAGAAACGTAGCCATTGGGGTAGTTGCCCCACGGAACGGGGCTATTCTCCAACGTATAGTCGGTCCACCCCTTCCCTCGAACGTACATCCCGTAGTCGTTGTACTTTGCGTCGACAGAGAGCCACCCCTTCAGTACTGAAGAGACAGGCTGACCGTTCTTGAAGTTCAACTCACCATCGTCGCTGTTGCGGGTGTTACCGGTTGCAGGAATCTTCAGAGCCTTGCCGTTCGGAACGGTGATGAACTGGGGATCCGGATCGTCTGCACGAACAACGGTGCCGACCGTCGCCCCGCCGTGCACCGTTACGTCCACTTCTCCGACCTTGTACTGCTCGGCGTGCGCGATCGTCGAAGTGCCCCACAGTGCGACGGCGAAAGACCCACAGGCCGTGCTTCGCCAGCGTGACAAGGACCGCACCTGCCCGCTCGATGCAAAAGGTCTGCAGCCTGACTCGGCTCTAAGGATCGTCCGGCTGCGGCCGTCCCGACTTCCAATAACGCGAACGAGCCCTGCTATCAAACATGTTCCCATCCCCCAAATCATTTTGATGAAGGCTAGGGACGACCGATTGACTATAAAAGTCGTTGTATTGTATCGACTAATTCATGTCTCAAATCAATCTTGGCCCGCGAGAAATCGAAGCGTTCCTCGCTGTCGCTAGTCACGGCTCGTTTCGTGCGGCGGCAATCGCGCTTGGCATGTCGCAGCCCGCGATATCATCCCGCATCCGTCACGCTGAAGATGTACTTGGCGTCCGGCTCTTTCATCGGACAACAAGGAAAGTTTCAATCACGGACCATGGCGAACGGTTACGGATTCGCGCGGAGGCTGCGATTGCCGAATTGCGCGCCGTGATCCACGAATTTCGCGATGAAGCGCGGATGCAACGCGGAAGGATTGTCATCGGTGCCTCGCCGGCAACCGCGGCCGGCGTGAAGTTCTTCTCGATCATCCAACAATTCAGGAAGCGGTGGCCGGGCATCGAGGTGATCGTTCACGATGATCTCGACGGGCCGCCACTCGACCGGCTAGTTTCAGGTGAGATCGATTTTGCAGTGGGACCAGCCAGACGGGTCGACGAACGCCTCAATTTCGAAGTGCTGATGCAAGAGGACATATTGCTTGTTGCGCACGAGAGCCACCCCTTGTCGCGCCAACGGGTTGTTACGATTGCCGACGCCGCAGAGTATCCATTGCTGACGCGCCCCCCACAAACGGCTATTTGGGAGCTCTTGAGCGACGTCTATCAAACGGCCGGCTTTCCATTAAAGCCTGCGGTCGAGTTTCACAACGTCCTAAGCCTCGTTGCTATGCTTAAAGCCGGTTTTGGAATCTCGTTCGTACCGGCAGGAGCTATTCCGCTACTCAATATGGACGAACTGAAAACGCGCCGGATCTCACCAACTCCACTCCAGCGAACCGTTGCAATTGTAACCGCTCGCGGCAGAGCAGTACAGCCGTCCTCGGCCGCGTTGATGAATGCGCTCCGCTTGGGATATGGATTGCGGAAAGGCAATGCTCGGGCGGCGCAAACCTGAGTCGTTGCATTAGATGCTGCCTGACTATCTCAGCCGGCCGGTTTCTTGTGGCTGCCGTGCCTTCGCACTTCACGTACGCGGCCGCTGCGCATCGAAGGGCAACGCCACGCTGGCCTTGATCTCCTTTAGGATCACATTAGTGCGGATGTAGCGAATGCCGGTCAATCGCAACATAAATTCGTCAAGAAACCGATTGTATGCTTTCATATCCCGCACCACCACGCGCAGGTGGTAGTCGGCATCGCCCGTAGTAGCAAAACATTCAAGCACTTCACCACGCTTAGTGACCTGGGCAACAAACTCATCGACAAACTTCGCATCATGTCGCTCCAGCGACATGTGCAGAATAGCGGACGTCGTAAATCCCGCGCGCTCACGTTCAATCAGCGCCGGGTATCAAGAATTGTGCTTGACTGCTCAAGAGCCCGCACGCATCGCCAGCAGGCAGAAGTCGACATACCGACGGAGTCGGCAAGCTGCTGATTTGTTGCGCGGCCATCCTTTTGAAGCCGGATTAGAATACGCTCGTCCTGTTCTTACCATCTAGCCGTTCAGTCTCGGTAATTTCTACCAGTTCGGAGTCGTCTGACAAGCGACTTTGTCAAAACTAATCCCATTTCGGTCGAACTAGGCAAGACCTACCACGCCTTCGCCTCTACCGTGGCGCGCCCAACCAACGATGCAGTTTGCAGGCGCCATGACTTACGATCCGACACTTGACGCTTACCAGCTATCCGACAGATACGATCGTCAAGACGGCAGCGTATTCCTGACCGGCACGCAGGATATTCTACGCATCGCACTAGACCAGGCGCGGCGTGATCGCGCGAAGGGGCTCAAGACAACGGGCTTTCGGAAACAGATCACTGCCGTTGAGCAGTATGCGGAACAGCAAAAAATCCTGGGTCCGGCTTGCCGTTAATACGTGCGCGCGGCACGTGCAAAGGCACATCATAGACGGAAAGACCAGTCAAAAAGGTCCCTTCGAGAGGTCGCTCGGACGCTTGCAACTCCATCTTCGCGCGATTGGGCACGATAACGCAGGATCCGTCCACACTTGCGGTTTCGGTCGTCTTGTCATCCAAGACATTGCAAATGGCCACGCACGTGTAAAGTCGGACAGCGTCAGCTTTGGCCAAACTGACATAGAGGTCAGGGTAATCGTTCCTCGCAATGACGAAGACAAGATCAGGAAGCGGCACACTGTGCCGCCAAGCTTGAAGTGTACCGAGTTCCAGAAAATCGCTGCAGACGACGACAGCGAAATCACCCACCGGGGTATTTAGAAACAGCGACAGTTTATCGTCTCGAAAAAAGGCATCCCCGTTCGCCTCTTGCAGCGAGGGTTGCTGCTTATACTGGAAATGGGGTTGGCTTTCTCCCGGGATGGCAACGATGGCGCGCGCGCCCACCTTATCGCCTGTGATATGTCCCTCTAGCCCTCCAATCACGACGATCGATTCTTTGCTCGAGAGGGCGTGTATCTCGTTGGCAAGCGAGTTAGGTAGTGAATATTCAGGAAAGACTACCGCACGGCAGCCTTCTTTAGCCGCTGCGTGGATCGCACGGCGAACATCATCCGAAACGTCCTGCGCTATCTTGTCGTCAAAAGCGTAACTGCGCGTGTTCAGATGGCTCACCGGAATCGCCAGACGAGCCAGTCCGATGCGAACCTGATCGGGCGCAGGGGTAGCGCTGCAGCGGACGGGTCTGACCGAAGGCCTAGATGGAATTCCGGAGGTTTGCTCCGCGACAGGAAGCGGAAGTCGAATCTTGAACAAGGCCGGCAGAGGCGGCTTCGCGACATTCGGCTGGAAGAAGTCGCAAAGCTTCCAGTGAGCGACGTACATGGCTTCTCTTACGAGTTGCCCCAGTTCACCAATGATCCGCTCAATGTTGCCTGCATTCACCTCGGAGGGGAGCTCTATATCGCCGGCATGATCAGCCAACTGCGGTCGAGTATGCCCACTGGTTATGCCAATCGTTCGTTTTTTCTCCGTGTCGGTGGAATGCCAGCGACAGATAGTGACCAACCTCGAAACACAAGCGGAGATCTCCGCAACAGCCTCGTCGGCGGATTGCTCGCGCGAGTCAGCCAAAAGAGACAATTGGGCCTGGGGATCGCGATCCAAAGCGAGTGCCGTCTTAAAGCCAAGATCTGCAGTGGCCTTAAGTATGGCAAATGTCTCATCGAGCCTACGAAACGTCTCGTCGAGATGGGCTCTCGGCTGTAGATTGAACTCCAAGAGTTCGCGATCCTGCCCCTCATAATTTCCGGAAACCGAAGTGGGTGTATCGAGGATCGCTTCTATTCGACTGGACGAGAGACCATCTAGCTTGTCGATCTCTGTCTTTGCCTGCTCGATGTCCGCCAAAATGGCGTGCCGATCATTCCAAACGTTGCTTTTCTTTTCGTACTCCCGGATTGTCTGAATCGCGCGGCCGAAATGAGCCTTTAGTGGCTGCGCCGCCGTGCTGTGCGGATTCCGCTCGATGTCGCCCAGCATTCCGAGATGATCTCGCCCACCATTCCGATTTGAAGTCGCCCACCCATTCCGAGATGATGTCGCCCACCATTCCGGGATGATGTCG
>VYLF01000020.1_pt1 | contig 126612 bp, 105 predicted proteins | sample 5114371 | NCBI WGS metagenome assembly VYLF01 (sample SAMN12291773, study PRJNA351875) | freshwater metagenome | isolation source: freshwater lake | place: USA: Michigan, Kent Lake | collected 2013-08-15 | reverse complement strand
TGGCCGCGGCCGTGGCGGCTTCGGCGGCGGCGGTGGTGGCGGTCGCTCTGGCGGCTGGTAAATCAACCGTCTGAAACGGTAAAAACGCACAAGGCCCGCGCTTCCATGCACGGGCCTTGTGCTTTTTAGACTGTGGCCTGGTTCAGGCGACGAGGTTGGTGGCGGTTTCGATGGCCTCCACGACCTGGCGGACCTGGAAGGGCTTCTTGAGGAAGTGGTCGAATCCCTGGGAGCGGAGGGAGAGGGCCTGACCGTCGGTGAGCTTGCTGCTCATGGCGATGATCTTGGTGAAGGAGAGGTTCTCGCTTCGGCGGACGTTGTCGGCGACGAGACGGGATTCGTTGTCGCCCATGTGGAGGTCGAGGAGGAGGACATGGGGCTTGAAGCGCTCGCACTCCATGCCGGCCTGGAAGGCGGTGGTGGCGGTGTGAACCTCGTAGGAGGTCTGATCGGTGAGGATCTTGGCGAGGGTTTCGACGATTTCCTTTTCACCGTCGGCGATGAGGACGCGGGTGCGTCCGGAGTTCATGCCTTCCAGTGGGATACCGTGGGCACGCATGAACTTGACCAGTTCGGCGGTGGGGATCCGGCGGTCGCGGGATCCGGGGATTCGGTATCCCTTGAGGGCACCGGAATCGAACCACTTTGAGACCGTGCGTGGGGCGACGTTACAGATTTTCGCCACTTCGCCGGTCGTCAATACATCTTTGTCCATCGGCATTGTCGCACCTCGCAAACTCAGGGGTCGGCATGCCTCCCCATCCAAACACGGCGGCTCCGTGTGCCCGCACGCGTCAACCCTCCCATCGGCACTCGCGGGGGGGCGGTTCAGCGGCGGGGAGGATTGATTCTGAAGAAACGAAATAGGGGGGGGTGGGAGGAACCTCTGGGGTGGGAGGGGCGGACTTGTGGGGGGCGGGGGTCGGGTTGGATTTGACGCAGGGGGATCGAGCCCGTTACAGTGTTCCCCTTCCACCGCGAGGGAGGCCTTTGTACGGGTCGTCGTAAGATCCGTGACGAAGCGATCGCGGCGGGGGCGTGTCGAATGCCAACAGGTGCTTTGAGGAGCCTCGCGTGTCCCACCGTTCCCAGCTTTGCCGCTCGACTGTGTCTGGTTTCCTGATTGCCGCGATGATCGGTGCGTGCGGGCTTCCCGCGGGGGTTGCGGTTGCGCAGCAGGAGGGGAGCGGGACGACGACCGAGGTCGCGATGACCGAGGCGGAGTTGCTCGCGGACTTCCTGCACTATGTGCGGATCGACCGGTCGGATCTGGCGGCGGCGATGGGCCGGGATCTGCTGGATCGCAAGATGAACGCGATTGAGTTCGCGAAGCTGGTTGAGGCGGGGGATGTGGAGCGATTCGACTCGACGGCTCGGCGGGCTCTGAAGGTTCGCGAGCTGGAGTCGATCGCGGGGGATGTCCTGAAGCTGTACGAGGCTGGCAAGCTGGCGCGGGCGCGGGATCCGGAGGAGATCAAGCGGAACATCGACCTGCTCACGGGCACGCTGCGTGGGAAGCTGCTGGCGAAGAGCCGGCTGATTTCCGCGGGCGAGTACGCGACGAAGGACATGCTGACCGCGCTGCTGGATCGCAGCAATCCGGCTCGCTCTGCCGAGGTTCAGCGGGTTTTTGTGGAGATGGGCCGCCAGGCCATCATCCCCCTGTGCACGGCGATGATGTCGCTGCCCGCGGCGCAGCAGGAGCAGCTTGCGAACGTGATCGGGCAGATTCCTTACCGGACCAGCCTGCCGTTCCTTTCGGATCTTGCTGAGACCACGAAGAACGACGGGGTGAAGGCGGCGTGCGAGCGTGCGATCGCGCGGCTGGGGGGCGCGAACGGCGACACCTCGACCATGTACGTGCAGCTCGCCGAGGGGTACTACGCGGAGAAGAACGAACTGACGTCCTTCCCGAACGAGGATCACCAGCTTCTGTGGGAGGCCACCCCGCAGGGCGGGCTCACCCTCACGGCGATCAAGACGCCGGTGTTCCACGAGGCGATGGCGATGCGGTTTGCCGAGCGTGCGATGCAGGTTCAGTCCAAGAGCGGGGGCGTCGTGCCCGAGACCGTGGCCCTGTGGGTCTCGGCGAACTTCTCTCGTGAGATCGACACGCCCGACGGTTATGTGAACCCGTCGTACCCGGTTGAGGGTGCCGCGGGTCCCGGTGCGACGGTTCGTCGCGGTGCGGATTACTTCGGTGTGGCGGCGGGCGCGGACGTGGCCCAGATGGTTCTCGGCCGCGCGATTGATTCGAAGGACACTCCGCTCGCGCGTCGTGCGCTGCAGGCGGTTGAGCGGACGGTCGGTCACTCGGCGATCGTGGGCTCGGGTGGCGGGCGTGCGCCGCTGGTCGAGGCTCTGGGGTATCCGAACCGTCGGGTTCAGTTCGAGGCGGCGCTGGCGCTCGCGGCGGCTCAGCCGGCGACGGCCTTCGGCGGCGCGGATCGGGTTGTCCCGACCCTTGCGGCGACCCTGCGTGGGGCCGCACGCCAGACCGCGGCGATTCTGACCTCTGATGCGGAAACCTACCAGGGCATTCGCTCGTCCCTTGAGACGATGGGTTACACGGTGTTCCCGCAGGGCCGCACGGTGGCGGACCTTGAAGGGCCGATCTCCGACGCTGGCAACGTGGATCTGGTTGTGAGCGTGATCAGCGCGGCCGACCGTGCGGGCGGTGTGGTGGAAGAGGTTCGCAACCACTCTCGCCTGGCGGCGACTCCGGTGCTGTTCCTCACGAACCAGGATTCTTATGTTGAACTGGGCCGGCGGTACGCGACGGACGGTTCCATCATGGTCCGCCAGGTGGGCCTCCCTTCGGAGACCCTTCTGCGTGCGGCGTACGACCTTGTTCAGCGGGCTTCGGGCGGGCCGATCTCGTCGGATGAGGCGGATGCCTACGGCTCGCGGGCGCTTTCGGCGATGCGTGACCTTGCGGTGTCGGGGAACTCGGTGCTGCCGGTCGCGGACGCGGCGACGGTGCTGATCGCGGCGGTGCCCGAGGCCAGCGGACAGACCAAGCTCCGGATGGTCGAGGTCCTTTGCCGGATCGGCGAGGAACGGGCCCAGCGGGCGTCGATGGACGCGGCGTTGGCGGCCGAGGGCGACGAGCAGGTCGCGTTGCTCGACCTGGTCGCGGGCTCGGCGAAGCGGTACGGTAACAATCTTGAGGCACGCCAGGTTTCCCGCCTGATCTCGATCGCGAAGGACGGGACGGATGCCCAGGCGACTGCCGCGGCGTCTCTGATGGGTGCGTTGCAGCTCCCGAACGGGGAGTTGCTGCCGCTGATCACGGGCGGAAAGTAAGAGCACGGTTGAGTTTGATCTGGAAAGGCCCCCGGATGGTCGGGGGTCTTTCCTTTTTTGAAGGTATGGGACGGTCGGGGGTGGCGTGGGGGGGCCGGATAAAAGCGGGGTGAGACGGGTCGGGGAAGGAGAGGGGGCGCTGGGGGGCGTCATGAGCCGTACAGGCGGCGGTGGGGGGAGTAGAGAAGAAGACAAATCACTCAGACGAGCCGGTCGGGTTTCCGATGGTTGGGGTGCACGCTGAACAGCCCCGGGTGAGCCGGCAAGCGGGTTTGACGGGCACGGAGCTCAGAGGAGGGCTCTGTCTTGTGGGACATGGATCGGGGGATCGTCACCCTCGTCAGTCCGCGTTGATCTAAGGAGTGATTCGCATGCGGAAGATTACTCGGAAGGCTTTTACGCTGGTCGAAATTCTGATCGTGGTTGTGATCCTGGGGATCCTTGCCGCGATCGTGGTGCCCCAGTTCACGAGCGCCACCCAGGACGCTCAGACCGGCAACATCCGTGCCCAGTTGAAGAGCCTGCAGAACCAGGTTGAGCTCTTCAAGGCCCGCTCGACTGATGGTCAGTACCCTGACCTCGTCGCGGACGGCTGGGACGTCATGATCGACCCCAACGCCGACGGCGACTTCACGGACGGCTACATCAAGTCCGCCCCGAAGAACCCGTTCAACGGCAGCACCACGGTTGCCGCGGCTGCTGCTGAAGGCAACGGCTGGCACTACGACCAGGCCACCGGCGTGCTCGGCGCCTGCTACTACGACGAGTCCACCGACGCCCTCACCCCTGAGACTCCGTAAGTCTCATGTGATCGAAGTTTGGACACCAATCGGCCGGGGCTTGACTGCCCCGGCCGGTCTTGTGAACGAAGGAATGCGGTTTCGTCGCGGCAGGAGCAGGAACGAATGCGTCACGCTATATCACGCGCCTTCACGTTGGTGGAAATCCTGATCGTCGTCGTGATCCTGGGGATCCTGGCGGCGATGGTTGTGCCGCAGTTCGCGAGTGCGACGGGCGAGGCGCAGCAGGTTGCGACGCTTGACCAGCTCAAGAAGGTGCGGTCGGCGTTGGCGATCTACTACTTGCAGAACTCGAGCCGGTATCCGCAGGTGACCGCGGGCGAAGGCACGTGGGGCGAGTTGATCACGCTCAGCTACATGCGCGAGGCTCCGGTGAACACGTGGATTGGTACGGGCAACTCGAAAGTCGTCGCGCTGGGCACGGCGGCGGACAGTGCGTTCCAGACGGATCACGCCTGGGTGTATCACGCCCCGACAGGGAACGTGTGGGCGGGGTCGTTCAACAGCGTGGATGAGCCCTTCGTGCGTCCGTGAGACGCGGGATCGGTGGGGCTTTGCTCATGCGGTGGGTCGGGACGGTCGATGGAACCTGAAGCGGGGCGCAGCACGTCCCGGTATTGGAGACTTCGCGATGAATGTTGATCACCAGGTTCCTCAGACCGGTCGGCTGTACACGAATGTTCTGCTGACCGCGATTGCGGCCTCGCTGGGCGTGATCGCGTTCGACACGCTCTCGTCGAATCCGAGCGTGGCGAGTTCGGCGTGGGCCCAGCCGGGCGGCGACGAGGAGAACGGTCGCATCTCGGCTGCGGAGCAGCGGAAGCAGATCATCGCGGAGCTTCGGACGCTGCAGTCGAAGGTGGAGCGTCTGGACGCGACGATCGGCAAGGGGATCAGCGTGAAGGTTACGGAGATGCCTCGCCAGGAGGATCCGAGCCGCTAACAGCCGGGTCTCGGGGGCGTGGGTTTGGAGTTGGGAGTGGGGATGAACACAATGATCCGTCAACAGCGAATCCGGCGCGGATACACGCTCGTGGAGATGCTGGTGGTGGTGACGATCCTGGGCATTGCCGGGGCGTTGCTGGTTCCTTCGTTCGGGCAGACCGACACGCTGCGGCTGCAGGGCGCGGTGCGGACCCTGGTGGCCGACATCACGGTGACGCAGTCGGACGCGATCGCGTTCCAGCGCAGCCGCGGGATCCAGTTCACGATCGCATCCGACGAGAGCAGCTACACGATGGCGAACGTGACGGGGAACGAACTGGACGTCGAGAACGACGTGATCGGCCGGCAGCGGATCGACGGGGAGATCTTTGGATTTGCCCGGTTCAGCGACGCGGAGATGAACGACCGCCAGCTCGTGTTTGACGAGATGGGGAGCCCGATCAACCTCTCCGACGGGAGTTCGGTGGGGACACAGTGGATTGAGATCGCGGGCAACCGACAGACGTACCGGGTGGCCGTCGAGGCGTACACCGGGAGATGCACGGTTGCCTTGGTTCGGGACCTCGATGCAGCAGAACCGATCGGGGAACCCGGGGGTTAAGGACCTCCCAACGATACGTGAGATCGAGACATGACCGACTTTACATCGTCGCCCGATGACACGAACCGACGCCCCTTCTACACCTTTCTGGGGGTGTGTGCGGTGTGTCTGGGGATCTTCCTTTGGCTGAAGCTCAGGCTGGTGAGTTCGGTTCCCAAGACAGCCTACGCCGAGCCGGATCAGGCCCCGGAGCAGGGGCAGGGGATGCCGTACACCTCGGAGCCGCAGCCGCTGACGGCGACCGAGAAGACGCTGCCCCCGGAAACGCAGCAGCCGGACCTGATCCGCTGAGAATCGCCGGGCGCGGTACGATGCCACCGTGACCGATCCCGCCCTGACTTCCCCGTACCGCTCCGACTTCCACGCGGAGTTCGAAGCCGAGAACCGGATCCTGGTTCGTCGGCGCTTCGTGGTTTTTTCGCTCGTCGTCGCTGTGCTGAACCTCGTCGTGCTCGCGCTGCCCGCCGTGGCCCGTGAGGCGGGCGAGGCGGCTCAACTCCCGACCGTGGGGATCCTGCCGGGAATCGTGGCGATGATCGCGCTCGCGGGGGCGGGATTGGCGTGGAAATCCGGGTTCTCGTCCACGAGCATGATCCGTTTCGCGTACGTGCTGATCATCGCGGATGGGCTGGCGGCCATCTGGCTGCAGCGTGCCGGCGTGCTCCTCGCACCGGGGCTCTTTGGCATCCTGGGCACGCACGCGGTGGCCTCGCTGGTCTTGCCGTGGACCCCGCGGCAGGCGGTGACGCCCCTGGTGCCGCTCCTGCTGGTGAACGCCGCGGTTGAGATCAGCCTGGCGCACGCGGCGGGACTGGTTGAGTTTCGAGCCATCCTGCTGAGCCTGCTGGTGGGCGTGCCCGGACTGCTGATTACGTGGGCCAAGTACACGCGTTCGATGGAGTCGTTCAAGCTGCGGTTCTTCCAGCGCCGGTACGGCGAGGTGAAGCGAGAACTCGTCGACGCGAGGCGGATCCACGAGTCCCTGTTCCCCAAGCCGATCGCCATCGGACCACTGCGATTCCGGTACCTGTACGAACCCATGCGGCAGATCGGCGGGGACTATCTCTACGCCAGCGAGCTGCCGGCCCCCGACGGTCGGGGCAAGCGGTTGAACGTGATTCTGATGGACGTCACAGGGCACGGTGTTGCCGCGGCATTGACGGTGAACCGGCTGTACGGCGAGCTCGAACGAATCTTCGCCGAGGATCCGTCGATCTCGCCCGGCGAGGTGCTGCGTCTGCTGAATCGGTACGTGCACCTGACACTCGCGCCGCATTCGGTGTACGCGACGGCGTTGTGTGTGCGGGTGGATCCGGTGCGCGACCTCGTGGAGTACGCGTCGGCGGGGCATCCGCCCGCGATCCTGCGGTCGGTGGACGGGAGGGTCCACGAGCTGCCGTGCACATCGGCGGTGCTCGGGGCCGTTCCGGAAAGCGAGTTCACGTCGGATCAGGCGAGCGAGAAGTTCGTTGCGGGCGACGCCCTTGTGATGTACACCGACGGTGCCCTGGAAGCCCGGGGCAAAGACCGCAAGATGCTGGGGCTTCGCGGGCTGAGGGATCTCGTCGCGCGTTCCCGTCCGATGCCCGATGGCGGGTGGCCCCGCACGGTGCTCGCGGCGGTCGAGGCGTACCGCGACGGTGCGCCGACGGACGACACGCTCGTTGTCGAGGTTTCGCGACCCGTGGGTGAGCGGCCCAGCGGGACGTGGGCGTTTGGCCCCAAGCCCGGCGAGCGGTACGGGATCATCGTGCGCGACGATGTGACGCGGATGTAGGGGTTAGGCAATGGGCAATGGGCAATGGGCAATGGGCAATGGGCAATGGGCAATGGGCAATGGGCAATGGGCATTAGGCACTAGGCACTAGGCACTAGGCACTAGGCAAGAGGCAAGAGGCAAGAGGCATCAGGCGTTGGGCGTTGGGACTGATGGGTGCTTGTCAGATGCCGATGTCTCTGCGCATCACTTTGCCGTCGAAGTAGATCTTGTCGCACCCGGCGTACGCTGCTCGGCGCGCGTCTTCCATCGTCGCGCCGAGTCCTGTCACGTTCAGCACGCGACCGCCGCCGGTCACCGTCTTTCCGCCTTCGCCGCGGCGCGTTCCCGCGTGGTCGATGCGGACGTTGGGCATTGCCGCGGCATCCTCGATGCCCTTGATTTCAACGCCCTTCTTGGGGTTTTCGGGGTAGCCTTGGCTCGCGAGCACGACGCAGCAGGAGACTTCGGACTTCCAGCGGACGTCGGCCGTTTCGAGCCTGCCCTGCGCGGTGGCGAGGAGGAGCTCGAGCAGGTCGCTGTCGAGGCGGGCCATGAGTGCCTGGCACTCCGGGTCGCCGAATCGGCAGTTGTACTCGATCACTTTGGGGCCGGCGGGCGTCAGCATGAGGCCTGCGTAGAGCACCCCGCGATACGCGATGCCGTCACGCTTGAGGGCGTCGACCGTGGGGATCAGGATGTCCCTTTCGATCTTGTGCATCGTCTTCTCGTCGAGGTCCTCACCCGGGCAGATCACGCCCATGCCGCCCGTGTTGGGGCCGGTGTCGCCCTCGCCCAGTCGCTTGTGGTCGCGGCAGCTTGGCAGCGTGAGGATGGTGCTCCCGTCGGTGATCGCGAGGACCGAGAGCTCGCGGCCTTCGAGTCGCTCCTCGATCACGAGCTCGTTGCCCGCTTCGCCGTGGATCTTCTTGATCATGATCTGGTCGATCGCGTCCATTGCCTCCGCGAAGGTCGAGGGCACTACTACACCCTTGCCTTTGGCCAGCCCGGAGGCCTTGATCACCGGAAGGCCGGAGATCTTCGCCTTCGTCGCGGCGGCGATGGTCGCGTCGGTGTGCAGGAGGCGGTCGAAGTACTTCCGGCGATCGCCGAGGATCGGATAGGTGTCCGCGGCGGCGACGGCGAGCGTGAGCACGGTCTGCGCGCGAGCCTGGGCCTCCACCGGACCCGCCGAGGAAGGCGGCAGCTTGGCGAGCGCGTCGGGGATCCGGCTGACAATAAACGCACGCTTCTGGTCGTCTGACTCGAAGTCGCGGACGGGTCCGAGCACGACGTGCAGCGTCTTGTCGTTGCGCACCTTGGCGGCGAGCCACGCGAAAGCCGCGAGAGGATCGGTGAACGCTCGGCCTTCGGCGATGGGGACGGAGGCGGCACGCAGGAGGGCCTTGGCCCACGCCTTGTTCGACTCGATCTGGGCTCCTTCGGCGGTCGGGCCGAAGACGAGCGTGGTCGGGGTTGCGAGCTTGTCGGCGAGCCCTTCCGCGAGTGGCTCTTCGGGGCCGATCACGACCAGGCCGATGTTGTTCTTCTCGCAGAACTGCTGGGCCCTGTACGCCTCGCGCACGTTGACCGGAACATCGGCGGGCTTGCCGAGTGCGGCGAGCCCCGGGTTCTCCGGGTTCGCGATCCACAAATCTCCCAGGCGGGCCGACTGGCGGAGTTTGACGGCCAAGGCGTGTTCGCGGCCACCGCCGCCGACCAGAAGGACGTTGATGCGATCAGTCATGGGGCCATGGTAAGCGTGAAAGTGCGGCGGTTCCGGCGGTATGGGCACGTCGCCAGTAACTTCCCGGTGCCTAGAGTTGCGCGTCGGTCCCGCCCTCGAGTCGCACTCCCCCGGACGAGACCCCCGACCAAAGGGTCCATCTATGCAAAGCACTTCCTGCTCGTCGCCCCTGTCGCGCCGCCGTGGTCACTCGCTGCTCGACAACCCAACCCGTACCAAGGGCACCGCGTACTCGGAGTCTGAGCGGCTCGAGCTCGGCCTCCTCGGGCTCCTGCCGCCCCAGATCGAGACCCTCGAGCAGCAGACCGCTCGGGCCTACGGGGCGTTTGAGTCCCGCACGACGCCCCTCGACAAGCACATCTACCTCCGGGCCCTTCAGGACACCAACGAGGTTCTCTTCTACCGCCTGCTCCTGGACCACATCGAAGAGATGATGCCGATCGTCTACACGCCGACCGTTGCCGCGGCGTGCGAGCAGTTCAGCCAGATCTACCGCCGGCCGCGCGGGCTGTTCGTGTCGTACCCGTTGCGTGATCGGATCCCCGAGATCCTCGCGAATCGGTACGGAGAAGACATCGATGTCATCGTGGTGACCGATGGCGGTCGCATTCTGGGCATCGGGGACCAGGGAGTGGGGGGGCTGGGGATTCCGATCGGCAAGCTATCGCTCTACACGCTGATCGGCGGCATCCGGCCGGAGCGGACGCTGCCGATCGTGCTGGACGTGGGGACGAACAACGCGGATCGACTGAAGGACCCGCTGTATCTCGGCTGGAGGCACGAGCGGATCTCGGGAGACGAGTACTTCGAGTTCGTGGATCGCTTCGTGCGCGCGGTGAAGGCCGCGATGCCGCGAACCTGCATCCAGTGGGAGGACTTCCCGAACAGCATCGCGTACACGCTGCTCAACAAGTACCGGGACGACGTGCTGAGCTTCAACGACGACATTCAGGGGACGGCGTCGGTGGCGTTGGGCGCGATCCTCGGCGCGATTGCGGTCACAGGTCGGCCGCTGCGCGACCAGACGATCGTGATGCTCGGGGCGGGATCCGCGGGGATTGGCGTGGCGGACTACCTGTGCCGCGCGATGGTCGAAGACGGCCTGAGCGAGAAGGAGGCGCGTTCGCGGTTCTGGATCGTGAATCGCGGGGGCGTGCTGCACACGGATCGCACGGATCTTTCGGCGGAGCAGCGGGCGTTCGCGCAGCAGTCGGACCGATTGACCGCGATGCCCAGGTCGGCGGCGGGGATCGTGGGGCTCGAGCAGGTGGTGGCCTCGACGTCGCCGACGATTCTGATCGGGCTGTCGACGCTCCCGGGTGCATTCACCGAACCGATCATCCGGGAGATGGCCCGCAAGACGCCGCGACCGATCATCTTCCCGCTGTCAAACCCGACGGCCAAGGCCGAGGCGACGCCCGCGGACCTGATGAAGTGGACCGAGGGGCGGGCGCTGATCGCGACGGGTTCGCCCTTTGCTCCGATCAACGACGGGGGCCGCACGATCTCCTTCGCGCAGTGCAACAACGTGTACATCTTCCCCGCCGTCGGCCTTGCCCTCGCCGCGTGCAGGGCCCGCCGAGTCTCGGACGGCATGCTCCTCGCGGCCGCGAGAGCCCTCGCGGAGCGGTCGCCCACGCTCACGGATCGGAACGCGCCGCTTCTGCCGCGGCTCGGTGAGCTGCGCACGGTTGCGCGGCACATCGCCTTGGCGGTGGCGAACCAGGCGATCAAGGAGCGGCTGGCGGAGCCGATGGACCGGGACGATCTGATCGCGCGCATCGCCGAAACGCAGTGGGTGCCGGGGTATTCGTGACGGCGGGGGCCGGCCTCACTTCTTGCCGGGGATCAGGCCCTTGAGCTTGTCGGCGGCGCCTTCGACGGCTTCGGTGGCCTTCTTGGCGGCGTCGTCGACGGCCTTGCCCGCCTGTTCGCCGAGCTTCTTGCCCAGCTCTTCGACCGTGCCCTTCGTGTTGGCGATCACGGACATGTTGAGACCGTCGGTTCCGATGAGGCTCAACTTGCCCTGCAGGTCGCCGAGTAGATCGGCGGGGATCAGCGGGCCACCCTTCTCGGTCGCGGCGTTCAGCACCGCCGTGACGACGAGGCTCGTGAGTTCGGACATCGTCACACCCGTTCCGGCGACGCCGTCTCCAGTCTTGCCGACGTTGGTCAGCTTGATCTCGTCGATCGGGATGATCACGCGGGTGAGTTCGCTCACGGCTTGAGGGCCGCCGAGTGCGTCGATGGTCACGGTGACGTTGCGGATATCGAGCTCGTTGATCACGAAGCGCTGTTCGGTGCCGGAGGAGGGCTGCTTCGCGGAGTCGCCCTTGAGCTTGTTGATGTTCTCAAGGATCGCGTTGTAGTTGGTCTTTCCGTCGCGCCGCTCGAGTGTAACGGCGACGTTCTCCAGCGAGACCAAGGGCAGCTCGATCGAATCGCCTTGCAGTTTGTCGACCGCGACCTTCAGGCCGGTCTTGCCAAGGCTGAAGAACTGAGGGGACTGAAACCCGGCCGGGTTGGCGATCTTCAGGTCCGTCATCGCGAACTCGCCGGAGGTGAGCCCGATGTTCACGTCGCCGACCGTCGTCGTGGCACCGGTGGCCTTTGTGCCTCCCTTCTCGATGGCGACCTTCGCGAGGCTGTCGATCCGGGAGATCGCGAAGATCACCCCGCCGACCAGGAGAAGGACGAGGACAAACGCGACCAGCAGGAGTCGTTTGATGAGCTTCATGGGCTGATTGTTAGGCGGGCCGGGAGGCCGCGGCGTCTCGGCCCAGCGTTTGACCCTGCCCGGCAGGGGTGGAGGTGGGGGAGCGACGGCCGGGCCCTTGGGCGGAGCAGCCCCGGATAGCCCCGGCTGGCGGAAAGCTCCCCGATGTGGTACTTCTGTGCCGCCACGCGGGCGTGCACTGTTCTCCCCTCCAGCGCGAGGCCGGGTCGGTCCGAGACTGGACCGACCCGCCTCGTGCGTTCGATCACATCAGCCCCGCCTCGAGCGCCAGGCGGACGAGATCCGCACGTTCCTTCAGCCCGAGTTTTTTCATGAGGCGGGCGCGGTACGACTCGACGGTCTTGACGCTCAGCCCGATCTCGTCGGCGATCTGTTGATTGGTGTACCCGCGTGCGACCTGCCCCAGCACCTCACGCTCGCGGTCGCTGAGCGAATCGAGGGGGGTCTTCCCGACGGATGGCGGGGCCGGGGAGAGAATCGACTCGAGCGTCGCGGCATCGCCCACATCGATGAACACGCGGCCGCGAGACACGGCCCGGATCGCGGAGATCAACTCGGTATCCGCCGCGCTTTTGTTCACGTAGCCTGCGGCGCCCATCGCGATTGCGCTGCGGACGTAGGCGGGATCGTCGTGCATGGTGACCACGACGATGCGTGCGCCGGGCACGGCGTTGCGGAGGCGTTCGACGGAAGCGACGCCGGAGGGACCGGGCATGGTGAGGTCGAGGGTGATGACGGTGGGGCGGGTTTGGGCGGCGACATCGAGGGCGTCGTGGACCGTGCCGGCTTCACCAACCACGACGAAGTCCGGTTGGCTCTCCAGCGTCATGCGGAGGCCCTTGCGGACCATCGCGTGGTCGTCGACGATGAGGATGGAGATCTTGCTCATGGGGCTTCCGTGAGGTTCGCCGTGCGGGGGAATCGTAGCGCCGCCCGCGATCCGCCGAGAAACGGGGTGGCGTCCGGTGTCGCCTACGCTCTCGCCCGAGCGGAACTCCTCCGCTGTTTCACCAGGACGGCACCCGGCCTTGAGCGACCCGAACACATCTGCACCGCCCCGATCCGCCGGCTTTGAAGGTGCCGTCATGATCCTGCTCACGCTCGCGGGCTGGACGAGCATCCCGATCTTCCTGCGCTGGTTCAAGGACGACATCGACGGCTGGACCGCGAACGGTTGGCGGTATGGTTTCTCCGCGTTCATGTGGCTTCCCGTGCTGCTCTGGGGCGCGTACCGGAGCTCGCTTCCCAAAGGACTCTGGCGGGCGGCCCTGATCCCGAGTTTCTTCAACATCCTCGCGCAGATCTGCTTCGGTCTCGCGCCGTACTTCATCAGCCCCGGCCTGATGACCTTCAGTCTTCGGTTCCAGATCATCTTCCTCACGCTCGGCACCGTGCTGCTCTTTCCGTCTGAGCGACGCGTCGTGAAGTCGGCCGGTTACATCGTCGGCGTCACCATGGTGCTCGCGGGAACGCTCTCGGTGCTGATGCTCAAGGACGGAGGCCTCTTCGAGGCCCGCGGCGGAGATCGCCCGGTCATCGGGGTTTCGCTCGCCGTCGGCGCGGGCTTTCTCTATGCCGCGTACGCGCTCGCGGTCCGCAAGTACATGACGGGGATCCCGGCGTTTACCGCGTTCAGCGCGGTCAGCCAGTACACCGGTGCGGCTCTGCTCGCGTGCATGTTCATCTGGGGCGACCGCGCGGGGATGGTCCTGCTCGATCTGAGCGGAACCAAGATCTTCTTCGTTCTCCTGTCCGCGATCATCGGCATCGGCATCGGCCACACGCTCTACTACGCCTGCATCAACCGGCTTGGGCTCGCGGTCTCATCCGGGGTCGTCCAGTTGCAGCCGATCACCGTCTCCATCGTCTCGTTCTTTGTCTTCGGCGAGCGACTCTCTCCCGCGCAGTGGGCGGTGGGCATCCTGGCGATTGCGGGGGCCGGCCTGATCCTCTACACCCAGCACCGGCTCAGCCGGATCCCCCCCCTCCCCGCCGACCCGGTCGATTGACGCCCTCCCCCGGTGGTTCTCGGGCGAAAACCGCCCTGCGGCCGTCAGTTTGCCCCTCTCGACTGTTGTTAAGGTCCGGCGAAGCAGATACGCTTCCACCACGTGCGAAAGGGACCGCCTTGGGTGGCGGGTTGGGTGCTCGCGGCCCGGATCGGGTTTCCGCCCTGATCTCCTTTCGTCGGGAGTTGAGCAGAGAGAGGACAGTTCAATGGGTTACCGTCTTGCTGCGTGCGCGGCCGTCATGGCCGTCGCTGGGTCGATCGCGTCCGCTGATGTGATCGCGCTCTGGAACATCGTCACCCCTTTCCCCACCGGCGCGGGCAACGTCCCAACCGGCCTGACGTACAGCGTCGGCGCGGCTGATACCGGCCTGCTCACCGCGGGTAGCGAACTGACCAGCGTGCACTCCAACGCCGCGGCGACCTACACCTCGCCCGTGGGCAACGCCTCCGCGCTCTCGTTCTCGAGCAACAACTGGGGCATCGGCGACTATTACCAGGCCCGCGTCTCGACGCTCGGGTACACCGGTATCTCCGTGAGCTGGGACCAGGCCCGCAGCGCGACCGGACCCGCGAGCTTCACGCTGCTGCTGAGCGTCGACAACGGCGTGAGCTGGACCACCCTCGTCTCCAGCTACGGGGTCGTGCAGTCCGGCGGTGGCGGTTCGCCGGCCACGTGGACATCGAGCGGCGTGCGCAACCCGCTCTACACGCTCGGCCCGGTTTCCACCGGCGGCCTCGCCGACAACCAGAGCACCGTGCTCTTCCGGTTCCAGGCTCTCTCCGCCGGCACCGCCGCGTCGGGCAGCAACCGCATCGACAACGTCGAGATCACCGGCGTCCCCACCCCCGGCGCCATGGGCCTCCTCGGCCTCGCTGGCCTCGTTGGTCTCCGCCGCCGTCGCTGATTGACTCGCCCGGCGGTCGTCGGGCTGTGATCTGAATCACACAAAGCCGGGAGCCTCGTGCTCCCGGCTTTCTTTCTGCGCGAAAGGCGTTACTTGGACGACTCCAGCTCCGCGGCGTCGTCGCGAGATTCCGGCTGCGGGGGCACCTGGTGTACAAGGCTCAGCGCGCGGATTGCCGGGATCAGGATCGCAATCAAACCGACCACGACGAGTGTTCCCATGCCTCCCGAGACCACCGAGAACACCGCGCCACTCACCCCCGGGATGAGCCCCTCCGCGTACTTCGCGACCGCCCCGGATTCGTACGCTCCCAGCTCGTTCGACGACTCGATGAACACCGAGTTCACGCTCGAGACCCGGCCCCGCAGGTGCTCGGGTGTCCGGACCTGCACCAGCACGTGCCGGATCACCACGCTCACGTTGTCCACCGCGCCGCTCAGGAAGAGCACCGCGAGCGAAAGCAGGTAGTTTGTCGACAGGCCGAAGACGATCATGCACACGCCAAAGCCAGCGACCGACCACAGCAGCGACAACCCCGCCCGCTTGAACGGAGGCCGGTGGGCGAGGAAGAACGCCATGATCGCCGCGCCGACAAAGGGTGCCGCCTTCAGATAGCCGAGCCCCGTCTCGCCGACGGGTTCTCCGTTCCACGTCAGGATGTCCTTGGCGAACACCGGGAGCAACGCCGTCGCGCCCCCGAGAAGCACCGCGAACAGGTCGAGCGTGATCGCCGCGAGAACCGTCTTCTCCCGCCAGACATGCGAGAGCCCGGCGGTCACCGAGCTCAACGTGAACGGCCCCGTGCTCCGCTCGCTCTCGCGCGGCTTGAGAAACGCCGCAGAACCCGCGAGGATCACGCACGCCGCGGCGGTGATCCCGTAGACAATCGATGCGGCCTGGAAGTGGTGGAGGATGTACCCCGCGACCACCGGGCCGACCGCGCCCGACACGTGGAAGACACCGCTGTTCCAGGTGGACGCGTTGCCGAAGATCTCGCGCGGCACGATCAGCGGGAGCAGCGTCGCGCGGGCGGGTCCGTTGAACACGCGGGCGCACCCCGCGAGCACCACCAGCGCGTACATCGACCACAGCGGCCACTGGCTGTGCGACGCGAGTGCCAGCATCGCCGCCACGCCCGCCATCGCCATCTGCGTCAGGATCAGCACACGCTGCTTGTCGAACCGATCGATGATGTGCCCCGCGGGGAGGGCCAGCAGGATCACCGGCAACGCGCGGCAGAGCCCCACGATCCCAAGCGCCAGGGGGCTCTCGGTCCGTTCGTAGATCTCCCAGCCCAGCGCCGTCGCGAGCATCTGGAGGCCCATCGACGAGACAAGAAAGCCCGCCGCGAAGAGCCGGTAGTTCGGGACTCTCAGGGCGGCGTAGGGGTCGTGCCCGGCTTCGGTCTTGTCTGGGGTGGGTGTCAATCGATTTCGCTCGGCACCCTCTGATGCGGCGCGGGCCTACTCCCGTCACACGCTCCAGCGTGCGCCGTCCCGCTTCACGGGACGATAGAGCGTGTCCCGCTCGACCGGAACAAATCCGGCCTCGCGGATCGCATTCTGGAGGGAGGTGACCGTGACCTCCTGGTGGGTGCTCGCCCCGCCGACGTGCGTGATGTCGTACCACACCACGGTCCCGTCCATGTCGTCGGCCCCGCTCTCGAGCATGATCTGGGCCATCGGCAGCGTCTGCATGATCCAGAACGCCTTCACGTGCGGGAAGTTGTCCAGCATCAGGCGGGCCACGGCCAGCGTCCGGTAGTTCTCCAGCCCGCTCGGTCCCGGCAGGTGCTCGAGCGCGCAGCCGTCCGGGAAGAAGGGCAGCGGGATGATCGTCTGGTAGTACCCGCTCTTGGGTTGGTTCCCGTCCTTGAACGCGATGTGCTCCGGCAGCGGCATGCCCCCGCGGGTCAGCGTGATCGCCGGCGCGGCGCTCGTGTCCCCGCGATAGCCCAGATGCCCCTCTTCCCCGGGCGCGTCCTCGTGCTCGGCTGGGACTCCTTCGTACCCCAGCCGCGCCAGTGCCTCGTCTTGGGCGCGCCGGAGCATGTCCATGTGCACGAGCCGGTCCCGTCGTTGCTCGATGTGGCCGTACAGCAGCGTGGCATTGGTGTTCAGCCCGAGCTCGTGGGCCACGCGGTGAACATCCAGCCACACGTCGCTGCGGATCTTTCCCTTGAACGCCTCGTCGTGAACCCGATCGTCAAAGACCTCGGCCCCGCCCCCCGGCAGCGACCCCAGCCCCGCGTCCTTGAGCTGCGAAAGCACCCAGCGAATCGCCTCGCGCCTCGCGGCACGCCCCTCCTCGCCCGGCGCACTCGCCCCCTTGTACATCTTCGCCATCTTGGCGAGGTGTACCACCTCGACCGCGGTGAAGGCCTTGACGTGAAGATCGGATCCAAGGCGGCGAGCCTCGTCGCGGATCGTCGACACCATGTCCGTGTAGTAGCTGAACGGGAGCGTCGGGTGCAGCCCGCCGACGGAGTGGATCTCCGTCGCGCCGCTCTCGACCGCCCCCCGCGCCTGCCCGCGGATGTACTCCATGTCCCGCGTGTACGCCTTCGCGTCCCCGGTCTTCGCAAAGAACTCGCAGAACTTGCACGACAGTGCGCACACGTTCGAGTAGTTCATGTGCCGGTTGATGTTGTAGTACGCCACGTCCCCGTGCAGACGCCGCCGCACCGAGTCCGCCAGCTCCAGCACGCTCCAGATGTCCGGCGTTCCGAACAGCACCTCGCCATCCGCGAGCGACAGCCGCTGTCCCGTCGCCACTTTCGCGGCGATGGGGAGGAGCTTCGGGTCGGTCCGCCGGCTGGCGGACGTCGCGGGTAGGGTCAGAGCGGTCATGAACCATGGTACGCCGAAGCCGCGATGTTTCAAAGCGGACTGAAACCGATGAAATCGGGTCGGTGGCACCCGACACCTGCCAACTTGACAGCCTCCGGTCCCGAATCACACCCTCCGGGCGGAATTGACGGCCCGCGGGCCCGGGATCGCCGATCGGAGCTTGGCACGACCTTTGCACAAAGGGGGACAGGTCCTCAGGAGTATCCGCGATGTCGAAAATCATCGGTATTGACCTTGGTACGACAAACTCTGTGGTCGCCGTCATGGAAGGCACCCAGCCCAAGGTTCTCATCAACGCCACCGGCAACCGCATCACCCCCTCCGTCGCCGGCTTCACCGACAAGGGCGAACGCCTCATCGGCCAGCCCGCCAAGCACCAGCAGGTCACCAACCCCAAGAACACCGTCTACTCCATCAAGCGGTTCATGGGCCGCCGCCGCGTCGAGGTCGGGTCCTCCGCCGAGTCGGCCTACGGCAAGGGCGGCGACGAAGAGTCCAAGGTCCCCTACACCATCACCGGGTCCTCCGACGACTTCGTGAAGGTTCGCGTCAACCAGGGCGAGTTCACCCCCCAGCAGATCTCCGCCTTCATCCTCCAGGACCTCAAGAAGACCGCCGAGGACTACCTCGGTGAAAAGGTCGAACGCGCCGTCATCACCGTCCCCGCCTACTTCAACGACGCCCAGCGCCAGGCCACCAAGGACGCCGGTGAGATCGCCGGCCTCAAGGTCGAGCGAATCATCAACGAGCCCACCGCCGCGGCACTCGCGTACGGCCTCGACAAGAAGAAGAACCAGAAGATCGCGGTCTTCGACCTCGGCGGCGGTACGTTCGACGTCTCCATTCTCGACATCGGCGACGGCGTCTTCGAGGTGCTGAGCACCAACGGCGACACCCACCTCGGTGGCGACGACTGGGACCAGCGGCTCATCGACTTCATCGCGGAAGAGTTCCGCAAGAAGCAGGGCATCGACCTCCGCAAGGACGCCATGGCCCTTCAGCGCCTCAAGGAAGCCGCCGAAAAGGCCAAGATCGAGCTCTCCAGCGCGGTCGAGACCACCGTCAACCTCCCCTTCATCACCGCCGACCAGACCGGCCCCAAGCACCTCCAGGAATCCATCACCCGCTCGAAGTTCGAGTCGCTCTGCAACGACCTCTTCGAACGCCTCAAGGCCCCCTGCCAGCAGGCCATCAAGGACGCCAAGCTCGACACCAGCAAGATCGACGAAGTCGTGCTCGTGGGTGGTTCGACCCGCATGCCCCGTGCCGCGCAGATCGCCAAGGAGATCTTCGGCAAGGAGCCCAACCGCAGCGTGAACCCCGACGAGGTGGTGGCCATCGGCGCTGCCATCCAGGGCGGCGTGCTCATGGGCGCCGTGAAGGACATCCTCCTTCTCGACGTCACCCCGCTCTCGCTGGGCGTTGAAACCCTCGGCGGCGTGATGACCAAGCTCATCGAGAAGAACACCACCATCCCGACCAGCCGCAAGGAGACCTTCTCCACCGCGGCCGACAACCAGACCAGCGTCACGATCAACGTTCTTCAGGGCGAGCGCGAGTTCGCCCGTGACAACCGCCTCCTGGGCAACTTCGACCTCGCCGGCATCCCGCCGTCCCCGCGCGGCATGCCCCAGATCGAAGTCGAGTTCGCGCTCGACGCCAACGGCATCCTCACCGTCACCGCGACGGAGAAGAAGACCGGCAAGAAGTCCGACATCAAGATCACCAACAGCGGCGGTCTCAGCAAGGAAGAGATCGATCGCATGAAGCGCGACGCCGAGGCTCACGCCGCCGAGGACAAGGCCCGTCGCGAGGTCATCGACCTCAAGAACAAGGCCGACGCCTTCATCATCCAGACCCGCAAGGCCCTCGAAGAGCACGGCGGCAAGGTCTCCTCCGAGATCCGGGGCAAGATCGAGAGCGCCATGTCCAACCTCGAGTCCACCATCAAGGGCGAGGACAAGGCCGCCATCGAGGCCGCCATGGCCGAGCTCGAGAAGGCCAGCATGGAACTCGGCAAGGTGATCTACGAGGAAGAGTCCAAGAAGCAGCAGGCCGGCGCACCCGGCACCGAGTCCTCGACCACCGAAACCAAGCCCGGCGGCAAGGACGACGTGATCGACGCCGAGTACAAGGTCAAGGACTAAGTCTCCCGGTGCGACACGCTCGCACCGCGACACCGGACACGATTCCCACCACGCGGGGTGCACACGCACCCCGCGTTTCTTTTTCGCCCGTCGCTACACTCCGCCCATGCGATCCCCGGACCTTCCGCCAGCACACGCCTTCTCTCACATCGCACGCCCCGTGCGCGTCGTGCTCCACGCGGACCACATCGCCGAAGATGAGTTTGCCGGGCGCATCGCGGTCGTCCTCGACGTCCTCCGCGCCACCAGCACCATCGTCACCGCCCTCGCCAACGGGGCCCGCTCGTTCCACGTCACGCTCACCGTCGACGAAGCCGTCGAACGCGCCCGGTCGCTCGGTCCGGCCACGCTGCTCGGCGGCGAGCGGGGTGGCGTCCTCATCCCGGGGTTCGACCTCGACAACTCCCCCCTCTGCTTCACCCGCGATCGTGTGCAGGGGCGTGACATCGTGTTCACAACCGCCAACGGCACCGCCGCGCTCCTCAAGGCCCGCCAAGCGGACGAGGTCCACGTCGCCTCGCTCCTCAACGCCCACGCCATCGCGAGCAAGATCGCCGATGACCCGCGACCGGTGGTCATCCTCTGCAGCGGGACTCGTTCGCAGATCTCACTCGACGACTGCATCGGCGGCGGGTCCGTTGCCTCCCAGTTGCTGGCACTCGGACGCAAGTGGGACGGCGACGATGGCCTTCGCCTCTGCATCGACTCCTACCGCGCCGCCCTGGCCCACGGCCTCGCGAAAGCCCTCGCCGAATCCCGCGGCGGCCTCAACCTCCGCAACACACCCGAAGGCCTCCGCGATCTCGACTGGTGCTCACGCGAGAACTCCATCGACCTCGCCCCCAGGTTCGACCCCGTCTCCCGCACCATTACCGTCTAGACGAGCGTGAGCGACCGCAGATGACCGGCCATCGCACGGGCCGCCTCGCCCCGGTGACTCCGCGCGTTCTTCGCCTCCGGACTCAACTCCGAACTCGAGCTCGTGTACCCCGGCGGCACCAGGAACAGCGGGTCGTACCCGAAGCCGTGGCTCCCCCGCGGCACATCCGGCGGCACACCAATCCGGCCCTCGAACGCCCCGCTCGCCACCGCCAGCACGCCACGCCCCGGCGCCGCCAGCACCATCACACACCGGAACCGCGCCGACCGCGCCGAGGCAGGCACGCCCTCGAGCTCCCGGAGGACCCGGGCGTTGTTGGCACCGTCCCGCTCTTCGCGGGTCGTACCCGTCTCCCGGCCATCGGTCGCGTAGTGCGAGGAGATCACCCCCGGTCGCCCACCCAACGCATCGACCTCAAGTCCCGAGTCATCCGCGATGCACGGCCTGTTGAGCGCGGCTGAATACGCCAGCGCCTTGATCGTGGCGTTGGCTTCGAACGTGGCCCCCGTCTCGGCCGGCTCCGCCAGCCCTCCGGGGGGCGCGACGTCCTTCAGGCACAGCAGCCTCAGCCCGGTCAAGCCCAACTCGCCGAAGATGGCGGTGAGCTCCTCGACCTTGTGCGGATTCCCGGTAGCGATGACGATCTCAGGCATGGAAAACCAGAGTACGCCACGCCCCGAACCGGGATACGTTTGGGCATGGAAACCCGGCGTGAAATCGGCGAAAGGGTCGCTCAGCGGCTCGCCTGCATGCAGCCCTCCGAACTCGAGTCGCGTCGTGCGCTCGTGGGGTTCGACGGCTTCATCGACTCCATCATCCACATGGTGGACGTTCGTCACGACATGAGCCCCGCGGGCTACTCACGCATCACCTCCATCCGCGCCTTCGCCGACCGCTGCGCCGCCGCCGCTGGCAAGAGCACCAACATCGAGCAGGTCCTCGTCGAGGACCGCTTCGGCGGCAACGGCCCGCTGATGGCGGGTGCCCTCGCACGCCTCGGCATGCCCGTGACCTTCATCGGCGCCGTCGGAGATGGGCGCGTCCACCCCGTCTTCCAGCCCTTCGCCGATCGACTCCGCGAGGTCATCCCCGTGGGCACCCCCTCCCACACCGACTGCCTCGAGTTCGACGACGGCAAGCTGATGTTCAACAACACCGCGGCCGTTCAAGCCATCACCTGGGACCGCATCAGGCATCAGGTCGGGCTCGCGAGACTCACGCAGATCGTCGCGGACGCGAGTCTGCTGGGAATCGTGAACTGGTCCCTCCTCGGCGGCGTTCCCAGTATCTGGCGGGGCATCGCCACGGAGATCTGGCCCGCGATCCCCCACACGCCGCGCCGGCTCTTCGTCGATCTCTCCGATCCCGCAAAGCGCACCGATGCCGACATCCGGAACGCGATGGACCAACTCCGGGAGCTCGACGACCTCCGCGGTCTCGACGTAACCCTCGGCCTGAACCTCGCCGAATCCGAGCGGATCGCCCGCGTCACCGGGGTCCCTCTCTCGCCCGCCACCGACGACGCCGCGCTCGCCGATCGGGCGGGCACGCTCTGCTCGCGGTTGGGCCTCGACTGCGTGGTCATCCACCGGCGCGAAGGGGCGGCCAGCGCGACCCTCGGCGGGGAGCGGGCGTGGTTCCAGGGCCCGTTCACCCCGACCCCGAAGCTCTCGACGGGCGCGGGGGACCACTTTAACGGAGGCTTCGCCTTCGGCCAGGTCCACGGGTTCCCGCTCGTGGAGTGCCTCGCCCTGGCGTGCGGGGTGAGCGGGGCGTACGTTCGGGACGCCGAGTCGCCCGTCCGGGCTCGGGCGGGTGAGGTGCTCCGCTGAGCCCAGCCCCATCGGGCTTCTCCGAAGAACCCCCATTCCCTGAAGGCCTAGACTCTCCCGATGCTCAACGAAGTCTTCTCGGCACTGGGTCTCACCAATCACCCCCGCGTCCAGCTCGACCAGCCGGAACGCTTCTCAGCCAACCCCGGCTTTGTGGTCGTCAAGAGCCCCGGGACCGACAAGGCCATCGCCGCGGTCTCGCTCGACGACGCCGAGGCTTATGAGCGCGTGATCGCCTCCGCTGCCGCGGGTTTCATCCGCTGGCGCGAAGTGCCCGCGCCGATCCGCGGGCAGGTGGTTCGAGCGATCGGGGACGAGTTCCGCCGCCTGAAGAAGCCCCTCGGCCAACTGGTCACCCTCGAGGTCGGCAAGATCCTGCAGGAAGGCTGGGGCGAGGTTCAGGAGACAATCGACATCGCGGACTACGCGGTCGGGCTCTCACGCCAGTTCTACGGGCTCACCATGCCCAGCGAGCGCGGGCGGCACCGGATGTACGAGCAGTGGCTGCCCCTCGGCGTGGTGGGCGTGATCTCCGCCTTCAACTTCCCCAACGCCGTCTGGGCGTGGAACGCCATGCTCGCCGCGGCCTGCGGCGACACGGTGGTCTGGAAGCCCAGCCTGCTCGCACCGCTCACCGCGATCGCCAGCAACATGATCGCCGACCGAGTGGCGACGTCGATGGGCTACCCGGACGTCTTCCACCTCGTGATCGGCACGGACGATGCCGTCGGCAAGCGGTTGGTCGCGGACAAACGCGTGCCGCTGATTTCCGCCACCGGTTCCTGCCGGATGGGACGCGAGGTCGGCAAGGTCGTCGCCGACCGCTTCGGCCGCTGTCTCCTCGAGCTCGGCGGCAACAACGCCCTCATCGTCGATGCCTCGGCGGACCTGCGGCTGGCGATTCCGTCCATCGTGTTCGCCGCGATCGGTACCGCCGGTCAGCGCTGCACGACGACCCGCCGCCTGTTCGTGCACGAGTCGCTGCACGACGACGTGGTGGCGCGTCTCGTCAAGGCGTACAGCACCGCGAAGCTCGGTGACCCGACCGCGGAGGGGACGCTCGTGGGTCCGCTGGTCAACGGCCGGGCCGTCGCGGGCTTCGAGCACGCGATCGCGGAAGCGAAGAAGGAAGGCGGGACGGTGGTGTGCGGCGGGACCCGCGCGGCCAGCGTCGGGGCAAACTACGTGAACCCCGCGATCGTCACCGGGCTGGAGTGGAAGAAGACCCACATCGCCCGCGAAGAAACCTTCGCCCCGATTCTCTACGTCTTCAAGTTCAAGTCGCTCGACGAAGCGATCGCCATGCAGAACGACGTGCCGCAGGGGCTCTCTTCGGCGCTGTTCACGGACAGCCTCCGCTCCGCGGAGCACTTCCTGAACGTGAGCGGGGCCGGGAGCGACTGCGGGATCGCCAACGTGAACGTCGGCACCTCCGGCGCGGAGATCGGCGGCGCGTTCGGCGGCGAGAAGGAAACCGGCGGGGGGCGCGAATCGGGCTCCGATTCCTGGAAGGCGTACATGCGCCGCCAGACGTGCACCATCAACTTTGGTTCCGAGGTCAAGCTGGCACAGGGGATCCGCTTTGATTGAGCCCAAACCACACGATTCCAAGCACGGCCCGCTCCCGCAGGTCGACGCGCTCGCCCGGGCCGCGGTTGCCGAGATCCAGTCCGGCATGATCGTCGGGCTCGGCACCGGTCGTAACTCCGACCGCGCCGTGCGTGCCCTCGCCGATCGGCTCCGCACCGAGAAGCTCGACATCGACTGCGTGAGCACGAGCAAGGCGACCGAGACGCTCGCCATCGAACTCGGCCTGCCCGTGGTGCCGTTTGACGAGATCGAAGAGGTCGACTACCTCTTCGACGGCGCGTACGAGGTCGATCGTCAGATGCGCATGCTCAAGGGCCTCTACGGCGCGATCACCCGCCAGCGGCTGGTTGCGCAGGTCGCCCGCCGGCGCGTGTACATCACCGCCGAGGACCGCGTCAGCGAGAGGCTCGGTGCCAAGGCTCCGATCGCCGTCACCATCATCCCCTTCGGTATCGCCTCCATCCGCAATCGCCTGCGCGACATGGGCCTGGTGGGCGTTCCCCGCCACAACCTCGACGGTGGGCTCTTCATGTCCGACGGTGGCGGTGTGGTGCTGGATCTCCGCATGCCGGACCGGGACCCCCGCGAACTGGCGGAAGAGCTCGATCACGTCACCGGGGTTGTGGACCATGGCATCTTCCTCGACGAGGCCGACACCATCCTCCTCGAGTGCAAGAGCGGCGAGATCAAGCGGATGGACCGCCCCGAGTGACCGCTCACTTCGGGCGTGTGAGCTTCCCGAGGTCGATCACGATGCCGTCGGGCTGGTAGTAGTCGACGTTCAGCACGTCTTCCTTCAGGCTCGTGAACACCAGGCACGAACGGCCGTACCGCGCCGAGTACACGAGGTCGCCGTCGCTCGGGCCCGCGTACCCGCCGTTGAGGATTTCCTGAACGTGGAAGTGGTAGTGCGCGATCGCGAGATCGCTCGCCGCGAGCATCGCGTCGGACGCCACAAACTTCTCGTCGCCGTTGCGCTGGCCGGGTCGGGGCGGGAAGAGCGCGGCCCGGCCCTCGGGCGACCGCTGGTCGGCGAGCGTGACGATCCCACCGTACTCGGTCGTCTTGTCCGCGCGGTCGAGGCGGGTCTGCTCGAAGATCGACGACCGAACCTGCTCACGCGCGAGCGTGTCATCCAGCACCAGGATCGTGATCAGATCGCCCCAGCGAAGCGTCGGTGCCCAGTGCTCGAGATCCTCGCGCACCCGCGTCCCCGCGCCGGTCGACCGCGCGATCCGCTCCCGCGAATCCAGCCGCGACTCCAGCTCCGCGAGCAGTTGTTCCTTGGACGACTCGTACCACGCCCGACGATGCACCGAGGCCCATCGCACGGGCTCCGCGTGACGGATCTGGAACGGTCCCTTGTCGCTCACGCCGGCGATCGCGGACGCGGCCTCCGACCACCAGTGGGCGTTCGCCGGCTTCGTGCCGTCGCACAACGCGTTGAGCCAGGTCACCTCAGCGCCCGTCAGCGGGATCGCCCGCAGGTCGGCGAGCGCCCGCCGGATGTTCGCCACGGTCGGGTCCGCGTTCGGCCCCGCGGGCGCATCCAGCAGCATCCGCATCCGCAGGTTGCCGTCCTTGTCGAGCCGGCCCAGCAGGTCCCACGCGTCCGCGCGGAACCGCGTCTGCCAGTCCATCCCGTACGCCGCGGGCATTTCAGGCGGGTTCATGAACACGCCGAACACCACTTCCTCCAGCGGCTTTCCCGCCGAGAGCTCCCGCAGCGCGACCGTCTCGGACCTTGTGTCATCTTCGACCGCCGGGAGCGGCCGCGAACAACTGCGGATCAGGGAAGGGATGTAATCCGTCCACCCCCGCTCGCCCGCGGCTTGCGACAGCGCGACCACCACGCCCCGGTCGAGCTCTCGTGGCAGGATGAGCTTGCCCATCTGCCGCGCGTCCTCGACGATCGCGGGGTCCGAGCTGCCAAACAGCGACTTGAGTACCGCGACGCGCAGATCGCTCGGTTCCGTCGGCGTCCAGGCGATGTCCTTGAACGATCCGATGGTCGCGTTGCGAGCGGCCGGGTCCTGCATGGCGCGGGCCATTGCGGGCTCAACCTGGGACACGCGGACCCGCACGTTGCTCTGGGGGTTCCGCACGTCGGCGAGCGGATCACCCGAGCCGGCCGCCGCGCCGCTCGATGAGCAGGCGCAGAGCAGCCCCAGGGGGGAGAGCGAGGCGAGCAGGAAGAGGCCGGCGGCGGTGTGGCGTGTCATTCGGGGAGGAGTGTACGTCATCCGGCCGAACCGGTGCAGCGGGTGGCCAAAGGGTTCAGCACCCGTTGTCCCAGGCCCCGAAGAAGGTGATCACGTCGTCGCCGTCGACAGAGCCGTCGCCGTTGATGTCCGCGGCGGATAGCCCAGCGTCCCATGCGCCGAAGAACCCGATCACATCGTCGCCGTCGACCGCGCGATCGCAGTTGAAATCGCTGACGCAGACCGTGAAGTACATGAACGCCGAAGATGAACTGCACGCGTTGCTCGCGGTGCAACGGTAGTAGCCTTGGTCCTCAACTCGGATGCCTGTGATGGTGATCCCGGACGTTGTCGCGCCGGAGATCACCGAACCCCACGGCGTAGGTCCGTCGGTCAGGAGGACTTCATCACGCCTCCACTCAAAGGTCGTGGGTGCGGGTTGTCCACCGAACAAGACGGTGCCGAACACGTCCTCGCCCGGGCAGAACTGTGTGCTTTCGGTCTGCAGTCCGATGTAGGGGTACCACTGCGTCTGCATGCCAAAGTGATAGAGCCCGGCCGGTCCGCCAGCGAGGAAGAACCTCGAGCCGTCACCGTTCGGAACTGGGTTGCCCCGGGCGAAGATGGCGTCTTGGCCGTCAATGCCGAAGGGCACACGTTCGTTGAAGAGGAACCCGCCTGGAAGATTGTAAATCGAGACGGACTTCTGGTTGGGGTCGTAGATCGAATCGTTGGAGATCGCGAGGAACTTGCCGGAGGCGTTCGCGATGTACGCGATGCCGATGGGGGCCCTCTGGAAACCCAGATACTCCGAGTTCATCAGGGCCGGGTTGGCCATTGTGCCGACGTTGAGCGTGCTGAGGCTGGACGTCCTGACCCCGGAGTTCAGGTCAAGCTCGGTGCCCGCAACGTAGAGCCAGAGCGGGCTCTTGGTCATCGCACGAACCTCGTACTGGTTGCCGGGATTCCAGATCGATGCGACCTGAGGGGCGGTGGCATTGGTGGTGTCGAAGAGCCAGACGCCGAAGCGTCGGGTGCCCAGCGCCATCGAGTTGAAGTTCCAAGAGATCATGCACGTGTAGTCCGTGGAGACACCGCCGTACTGCGTGGTGCTGCGGAGCTGCGGCGAGGTCGGGACCGCGAGCTCGTAGATCTTGAGCTGACGGTCCGTGTTGAAGACGTAAAGACGCGACGAGGAAGCGGACATGAGCCTGGCGCGAGTGTTCGCGATCGTGGAACGCAGCACCGGAGCCGCGGGGTTGGTGATGTCGATGATCGCCACCGAATCGCCACCCGGAGCACCGGAGGTGGCAACACACGCGAGGATCGTGGCTCCGCCGTTGAGCTCGGCGATCTCGATGTTCTCGGAGTACAGCGGCAGGAAGAGCGAGCCCCGCGACTGCTGGGCCTCGGGCAGGGTGAAGTCGTACAGCCGCAGCGTATTGAGGGCGTAGTCGAGCACGACCGTGGTGTTGCCACGCTGGCGGACGACCGTCGGTGTCGCGGGGGCCTGGACGAGCGGCGTGGTGCGGAGCGAGGGTGCGCTCGGGGTCGTGATGTTCATCGTCATGAGGCCCGTCGGCCCGGCCGCCCAGTAATCCGTTGTCGTTCCACTCACCATCTGCCTGATGTCGAGCGTCGTGTCGAAGTACGCGCCCAGCCACGTCAGAGCGCCGGGGTTTGTGGTATCCCACGTGCCGATCCCCGAGTTCTCGATCGAGATGCGCAGCAGGTTGCCGGCCGATGCCATCGTGCCCGCAGTACCGTTCAGATCGACCGGTGTGTGCCACACCACCGAGTTCGGGTTCGTCACATCCACCGCACGCATCCAGTCTTCCTCGGTCGTCTGCTGGTACGCGATCAGCAGCCTGTTGCCCACCGCCGTCATGGCGCTGAGATCTGCAAAGGTCCCGAGAGGCGCGTTCGCGAGTGAGGTTGTCGTCCGCACCGCTGAGGACGGGTTGGAGACATCGAAGCCCGTCACCCCGTAGATCGAAGAACTCCGCTCCCGGAAGCCCGCCCACAACACGTTGCCGACCTTCGCAAGCTTCTGGAACTCGTAACCGGGAATGAGCGGGTTCATCCACTCAACCAGCACGGGCGATCCCGTGGTCAGGTCGTACACAGCGATCTCGCTCCCCGCTCCGCCGAGGGAGTCCTCGTCCCACGCTTTCAGCACGTACACAAACTGCCCGTCCGCCACGATGTCCTTCGCGTCGAAGGTTCTGATCGTTACCGGAAAGCCAACCGTCAGAATCGGCGAGTAGCGGATGCTCAACACCTGAACATCGCCGTTCTCCATCAACGCGAACGCCCGCGACGAACCCGGGGTCATCGCCAGCTTCACCACCGGCGCCGGGAGCGCCGACTTGCGGCGAGTTGAGAACGACGCTGGCGCGAACGGATTTGCAAGGCTCAGGATCTCAACCTCACTCCCCTTCGCCACAAGGAGAGCACTGCTGTTGATCTGCGTTACCGCCGTCATGTGCCCGCCGGTCGCGGCGACGACATTCGTGTCGCATTGTCCGCGCGCGACTCCCGTCATGAGAGCTGGAAGAACTGCACACCACGCGGCAACAAAGCGGCTCAATCTGGAACGCGTCATCATCTTCCCCTGATACAAGCGGGCGGGTTCGGTTACGTGCTTCGCAACCGCATGCGACAGTACTCGCGCCAGGGCGCAGCACCACGAACCAAATTGCAGCAAAAATCGGCCGAGAACTACGCCTCGGAGAAGTCGTACCCCGCCATGTACCGCCCCACCCTCATCCGCACGATCTGCCGCAGGATGTCGTTGCACAGCGTCGACGCGCCGAACCGGAAGTAGTCCGGGGTCAACCACGGGTTTCCACCGACCGCTTCGAACCCCGGGACATTCAACGGGCCCATCGTCTCCTTCACCATCACCAGGTACTGCACCGCCTGCTTGGCCGTGCGAATACCGCCCGCTGGCTTCATCCCGATCAGCTTGCCCGTCTTGAGGTACCAGTCGCGGATCGCTTCGAGCATCACCAGTGTCACCGGCATCGTCGCCGCGGGCTGAACCTTGCCCGTCGAGGTCTTGATGAAGTCCGCGCCGTGCGCGTGCGGCGGCATCCCCGCCGCGTCCATCGCGCGGATCGCGATGTCGCTCGCGCGCCGGACCTGATCCAGCGTCTCGAGCTCGCCCGTCTCCAGGATCACCTTGAGGTGAGCACTCGTGCCGTCGCCGCGGTCGCACGCCAGCTTGATCCGCCGGATCTCCTCGGCCACCTCGTGGTACTTGCCCTCGAGGAACAAGCCGCGGCTGATCACCATGTCGATCTCATCCGCGCCCGCCGCGACGGCCCGCCGGGTGTCTTCCTCACGCACCTCGATCGGGTACTGACCGCTCGGGAATCCCGTCGCGACGCTGGCCACCTTCACATCCGTGCCCCGGAGCGCACTCTTGCACGTCGCGACCAGCGACGGGTAGACGCAGACCGCCGCGCACGCGGGCAGCCGCTCGCCCAGCACGGACTCGTCGGCCTCGAACGGTTTGGCCGCCTTCTGGCAGAGCCCGCGGGCCTTCTCCGCAGAGTCCTTCCCTTCGAGCGTCGTCAGGTCGAGCATCGAGAGGGCCAGGCGGAGTGCCGCGGCCTTGGACTCGGTCTTGATGGATCGCTTGGTGAAACTCGCTGCGCGTTCGGCGACCATCACAGCGTCAACAGTGGGGGAGCGGCTCATTGGGCAATGGTAGAAGCCTTCGCCTCGCGGACGAGTTCGGTCGCCGCTTGGGTGCACAGATGGCGCGAAGCCGGGTTGGTCCAGATCCCGTCGTGCCCCGCCCCGTCGACCACCAGAAGCCGGCCGCGCTCGGCCGCCTCGGCGATCGTCCGGCCGTCGCCGAGCGGGGAGATGCGGTCTTCGCCGCCGTGGATGACCAGGAGCGGGCACTTCAATCCCGCCGCCCACCGCGCCCGATCGAACGGCTCGGGTCGGTTCCACCGCGGCCCGGCGCCCACCTCAACGCCCACAAGCCACATCGCGACCGGGAGGTTGACCCGATACGGCAGATAGCTCGCGATCAGCGCGTTGCGGGCCGGCGTCTCGGGCAGCCGGTACGGGGATTCCGCGATGACACCGATCACGCGCTCGGCCCGCGCGTTCGCCGCGACCAGCGAGACCGCGGCACCCATCGACCATCCGACGAGCACGATGCTCGCAGTGCCTTCGAGCCTGTCGATGAGCGCGATGAGGTCCGATGGCTCGCGCGCCGCGAGGGTCGAGGTCCCCGGCGCGTCGCCGTGGCCGGGCATATCCCAGAGCACGAGGCGAGAGGCGAGGGGCGCGAGCGCGGAGGCCCGCGAGAGACCGCCGATTCGGGAATCGCCCCACCCGTGCGTCACGATCATCACGGGGCCGTGCGGGTCGTCGCCGCGCATGTCCCACACGGGGAGCACGCTGCCCCGGCTTTCGAACGTCCAAGACTCAAACGCGCGGGGGCCGCCCTCGGCGGGTGGGATCTCGGAGGGATCGCCAGCGCGCGAGCGTGCGACCGCGGAGGCGTACGTTCGGCGCGGCGGGTGCGTGAGGGAGTACACGGTGTGCCCGATCAACGCGACCATCACGATCGCCAGCCCTATGAGCAGCAGGCCGATCATGCTAGATACCGAGGAGGTTGCGGATGTCGTGGAAGGTGATGAACAGGAACAGCGTGCCGATCACCACGAGCCCGGCGATCGCGATCGCGTTCTGGAACGCCAGGGGTGCGGGCTTGCCTCGGATCGACTCGTAGATGAGCAGCAGCAGCTGCCCGCCGTCCACGATCGGCAGCGGGAGGAAGTTCACGACCGCGAGGTTCACCGAGATCAACGCGAAGAAGAACATCAGCCAGATCCAGCCCTTGCGTGCGATCAGCGTCCCGACGTGGGCGATGCCCACCGGCCCCTTGAGGTCCTTCACCTGCACCGTGCCCTCGAAGAGCCGGAGGAAGGTCACGTAGACCTGCAGCATCGCCTTGTGCGTTTCGGTAAAGCCCATCGAGATCGCTTCAAACGGCGTCGATGCCTTCAGCAGCGTCTGCGAGCGTTCGAACGGCGCGGTCCCGAAGGGACTCACCCAGCCGAGGCGGTGGAGGAGTTCGGCGTCCGCCGGGCCAAACTCCAGGGTGACCGTCGTCGCGGGAGGTTCTCCCTCTGTCCCGAGGGGAACCGCCATCACGTCGACCTTGACCGAATCGACTTCACCCGTGATCAGGGGCCGCGTGGCGTCCTGCAGTTCACGGCGTGCTTCGATGAGCGTCTGCACGGGCTTGCCGTTCACGCTGATCAGGTTGCTCGGGATCTTGCCGATCAGGTTGTTCGCCGGCAGCGTGAGCGGCCGCCCGGAATCGTCGTAGAACTCCGCGGGGCTCATCGCCACCATCGCGGTTTCCTGGGCCGTCGTCTCGATCACGATCCCGACCTGTCCCTCCGGGCTGACCGCGATGCCCGGGAAGGTCAGCCGCGCGTACGTACCGTCCGCGGCCTTCCGAAGCACCACCAGATCCACGGTGCCGCCCGCGCGGGAGCGGATCTCCGAGACGCCCTGGAACATCGAGGGATACGGGGTGTCCCCGACCTTCTCGAAGATATCGCCGGTCCGCAGCCCGGCCTTGTACCCGCGCGTGTCCGCCGAGAGCTCGCCCACCCGCAGCACGGGGACCAGGCCCGCGATGTGACCCATCGCTCGGCGATCCTCCTTGCCCAGTCGAATCTCGCCGGAGGCGAGTTCGGCGCGAGGCACCACCGTCGCCTCCACACGCTTGCCCTGGCCGTCCTCGAACACAAGTTGAACGGGACTCCCGCCGGATGCGTGGCAGGCTTCCTCCACCGCGTCGCCGTTCGCGGGGTTCTCGATCGAGCCCGCCTTCACGAGCTTCATCCCCGGCTCCACGCCGGTCAGGCCGATCGAGTCCAGCAGGTCGCGCAGGACCTTTGCTTCGGCCTCGTCCTCAGCGGTCACGATCGTGTTCTCCGCCGCGGGGCCCACGCCGATGGTCGGCAGTCCGTTGGAGGAGTCGGTGCGGGGCGTGACGTCAAACTGCAGGGTCTGCTGCAAGCCCGGTCGTTCGACTTCGAATCGGAGGGCGTCGCCGCGCGAGGCCATGGCGGCGGAGATGACGATCTCGTTGAATGCGCGGGTTCGGTCGCCGTCGATCCGCAGGACGCGGTCTCCCGCGCGCAGGCCGTTGGGTGTCTTGGGGTCTACCGAGCTGGCCTGGGCCGCGGGCGAACCGAGCGCGATGTCACCGATGACCGGCGCTTCGGTCTTGAGGCCGAGCCCGAAGACGATCATGAAGAGGACGAGTGCCGCGAGCACGTTCATCACCACACCGGCGGAGATGATGACCATGCGCTTCCACGGCTTGCACATCTGGTACGAATCGGGGGCGTCGCTGATGGCGTTGGGGGCGAGGTCGTCCTGCCCGAGCATCTTGACGTACCCGCCGAAGGGGAGCATGTTGAGGCGGTACTCGGTCGGGCTGATGTTGCCCGCTTGTCCGGCCCGCGCCAGCTTCAAGTAGTCCGCCTCTGAGGAACCGAAGCGGAACCCCAACCCCTGGCGGTACGTCGCGATCGCGCGGCCGAAGCCCACGGCGAAGGTCAGCACCCGCACGCCCGCCCACCTCGCGGCGGCGAAGTGGCCGAACTCGTGGATGACCACGAGCATGCTGAAACCAAGGATGGCAAGCAGGGAGTCAAAGAGCGTGCCGAAGTTCATGGCGTAGGGTATCTCGGTGGTGGGGGAGGGATCGGGGCTGCACTCTTGATCGGCACCCGGAGGGGGGTGGCTCAAAACGACAGCGGGCCCGGGAAGGTCTCCCGGGCCCGCGGAGATTCGCCGAGGCGATTACTTCTGCTTCGCGTACTTCACGCTGCAGCCGTAGGGCTTGGTCTGCGAGGTCGACACCGTCTCGCCGGCGATGAGCTGGTCGAGGGCGTTGGCCACGTAGTTGGTCTTGCCGGGCTTGTCGGCGCCGTTATCGTCGTCGATCGCGCCCATGTAGGCGACCTTGCCGTCCTTGCCGACGATGTACATCGCGGGGGTGTTCTTCGCGCCGTACGCGCGGCCGATGTCACCGGAGGCGTCGAGGAGGATGGGGTACTGCATCTTCCAGTCCTTCTTGGCCGCGGCGTTGGTGGCCTGGCCGCTGCCGGGCATGCCGTCGCCGTTGCTGTTGATGGCGACGATCACGACGTCCTTGGAGTTGTACTTGGTGTGGAGGTCGTTGAAGGTGTTGCCGGCGTCGCCGTAGTGCTTCTTGACGTAGGGGCACTCGGCGTTGAACCACTGGAGGACGACGATCTTGCCGGACTTGGTGAGCTCGGCGAGGGAGTGCTCCTTGCCGTCGGTGTCGGTGAGCTTGAAGTCGGGGGCGGCATCGCCGACGGCGAGGCCCTTGGCTTTGTCCTTGTCCTTGCCTTTCTGGGCTTTGTCCTTGGACTTCTCTTTGGAGCCGTCCTTCTCAGCGGCCTTGTCCGACTTCGGAGCCGTCTCCTGGGCCTGGGCGACCGTGGTGAAGGCCATCATCCCCGCCAACATCGCCGCCAACATCATCTTCGTGCTCATGAGCTTCCTTTCCCGTGATTCGGCGGCTTCCCTTCGGGGCCCGCCCTTCGTAACTTGGAGCCGGCCCCGCTTACGGGGTTTCCGGCTTGTGTTCAACGCTGCTCCCGGCCGGTTTGTTGCCGACGGGGGTTTCTTCGTTCAGTTCGAGCCAATACGAGCGGCTTTCCTTGCCCTTCCAGAGCTGGACGATCCCGACCACACCGTGGGCGGCGTCGTCGGCCTCGCCCAGTTCGGCGGTGAGCTCGGGGCCCTTCGACTCGCCTTCCGCAAAGGCGTTCGCCAGCGGACGGCCGTTGGATGCGGGCATAAAGACGACACGATCGGCGTCTTTTGCCGTGATTTTGAGGACTTCGCCGTCGACCTTCGCGGTGAAGGCATCACCCGCGTCGGTCATGGGCTTGGGCTGGGTGGCGCGGGCCTTGGCGAAGGCCTCGACCTGGGTCTTCACGGGCTGGGCGCCGCCGGGGGTTCCGACCCGGACCTGGGTGGAGAGGGAGCCCTTTTCCGGGAGGCACACGTTGCTGCAGGCGAGCCAGTTGGCGTCGATCTTGATCTCGACCACCTCGCCCACCGCCACGTTCGCGGGGACTTCGAGGGGCATGAGGATCATCGTTTCGTTTTCGTAGGTGTAGTCGACGATGTCGCCCTCGGTGGCGTGGCGGTCGGGCGTGGACCAGCGGGCTTTGCCGAGGGTCCAGCCGTCGGGCAGGGTGACTTTGAACTCGGGGGCGGTGCCGGTGTCGTTGCGGCCGTCCCAGTAGATGTGCCACCCCTTCTCGATCTTGAAGCTCACGCCGAGCCACATCGTCTTGCCGGGTTCGGCGACGGTGGTCTCCTTCACGAGCTTGGGCACGGCGTGCGTGGTCTGGGCCTGCGCGACCCAGGGGGTCACGGCGAGGGCGGCGGCGAGGCAGAAGGACGGGAGGGTGTTGGTCAAGGTGTTTCCCCGGCAGGGCGGCGGACCGTTACACGCGGTATGCTTCCTGTATGGATGCACAGATGCGGCGGTCGGTTCCATCTTTCGGAAAGCGTAGCCAGGGGGCGACAGTCCTGGTGCTAGGGTTTTTGCTTGGATTGGTTATCGGGGGGTGTACGCCGACGACCACGGACAAGGACATCCGCTATATCTCGGGGGCCGAGGTCCTGAAGGTCATGGCGGACGCAAAGGCCAACGGCGACCGGATGCGCATGGTGCTGATCGATCCGCGGCCGCAGGCGGAGTACGAGGCCGGGCATATCGAGGGGGCCTGGCACATGACCCTGCCGATGGTGCCGGTGGGTCGGTCCCCGGAGACGACCTTGAACAGCTTCGAGTGGATCGTTGTGTACGGCAACGACCCGGGGTCCGCGACGGCGCGGGGGATGTCGAAGCGGCTGATCGCCAACGGGTACAGCCCGGACATCTACCTCTACGCAGGGGGGATGCTGGACTGGACGCGGCAGGGGGGAAGCGTGGAGACGGGGAAGGATGGCCGGACGGGCGGGCCGCGCATGCCGGTGCCGGGTCGGTGAATCCGGCGGGAGAGTGTGGGGCTGGGGTGGGAGTGTGGCGGGTGGTTTACCTACACTGCGGGGCTTTTAGGAGCCCCATTGATGCACTTGTCCGCTGACCAGATCCGCCAGACCTTCATCGACTACTTCGCGAAGAAGCAGGCGCACACGTTCGTCCCCAGTTCGCCCTCGGTCCCGCTGGACGATCCGACGTTGCTCTTCACCAACGCCGGCATGAACCAGTTCAAGCCGATCTTCCTCGGCCAGGCCGATCCCAAGACGGAGATGGGCCGGTGGAAGCGTGCGGTGAACAGCCAGAAGTGCATCCGGGCGGGCGGCAAGCACAACGACTTGGACGATGTGGGCAAGGACACGTACCACCACACGTTCTTCGAGATGCTGGGCAACTGGTCCTTCGGCGACTACTTCAAGAAGGAAGCCGTCGAGTGGTCGTTCGAGCTGCTGACGAAGGTGTTCGGGCTGTCGCCGGACCGTCTGTACGCGACGTACTTCGAGGGGAACCCGAAGCTCGGCGTTCCCGCGGACGAGGAGACGCGCCAGCTGTGGATGAAGTTCCTTCCCGAGGACCACATCATCCCCGGCAACATGAAGGACAACTTCTGGGAGATGGGTGACACCGGGCCGTGTGGGCCGTGTACCGAGATCCACTACGACCGGATCGGCGGGCGCAACGCCGCGAAGATCGTGAACCAGAGCGATCCGGACGTGATCGAGATCTGGAACAACGTGTTCATCCAGTTCAACCGCGAGTCCGACGGGTCGCTGAAGCCGCTGCCGGCCAAGCACGTGGACACGGGTATGGGCCTGGAGCGGCTGGTGAGCGTGCTGCAGAACAAGCGGAGCAACTACGACACGGACGTGTTCGCCCCGATTTTCGCGGCGATCGAGCGCCTCACGGGCGCGCGGCCGTACATGGGCAAGCTGGGGGACGCGGACAAGGACAACATCGACACGGCGTACCGCGTGATCGCGGACCACATCCGCACGCTGACCTTTGCGATCACGGACGGCGCGATGCCGAGCAACGTGGGCCGCGGGTACGTGCTGCGGCGGATCCTGCGTCGCGCGGTGCGGTACGGGCGTCAGATGCTCAACGCGCGGTCGGGCTTCTTCTCGCAGCTCGTGCCGGTGGTCGTGGAGCGGTTCGGGGAAGTCTTCCCGGAGCTCAAGGCCGATCCCGCGCGCGTGACGTCGATCATCCTCGAGGAAGAAGAGTCGTTCGGCCGTACGCTGGACCGTGGCATCAAGCTCTTCGACGGCGTGGTGCAGGAGATCCAGGCCAAGGGTGGCAAGGTGATCCCGGGTTCAGAGGCGTTCAAGCTGTACGACACCTACGGATTCCCGGTCGATCTCACCGAACTGATGGCCGCGGAGCGCGGCTTGACGGTGGACAAGGCGGGCTTTGAAGCCGAGCAGACCAAGGCGCAGGAACTCAGCCGCGCCGGCGGGAAGACGGAAGAGAAGCACCTGGGGCTTTCGGGCGACGACGTTGCCCGGCTGAAGCACCTGAACATCTCGCCGACCGACGATTCGAGCAAGTTCGGGACACAGGACGTTCGCGCCCGCGTCGAGGCGATCTTCAATGGCACCAACTTCGACGATCACGCGCGGACGAGCGTCGCGAACCGTCGCATCGGCATCGTCGTCGACCGCACCGGCTTCTACGCCGAGATGGGCGGCCAGGAGGCCGACTCCGGCGTCATCAAGCTGCTCGGCGAATCCCGCGGCAACCGGATGAGCGAGGGCGGCGAGTTCGTCGTGGAGAGCGTGAAGAACTTCGGCGGGTACGTGCTCCACATCGGGCACGTCGCGCGGGGCGAACTGCACGTGGGTGACTCGGTGTCGATGGAAGTCGACAAGCTGCGCCGTCTTCGCACGGCGAGCAACCACACCTCGACCCACCTCGCGAACTTCGGCCTGCGCAAGGTGCTGGGCAACCACGTGGACCAGAAGGGCTCGCTCGTTGCGCCCGAGCGGATGAGGTTTGACTTTGTCAACAACCAGCCCGTCGCGGCGGAGCAGTTGGCCGAGGTGGAGAAGATCGTTCGGACGCAGATCAAGCAGGACCTGACGGTGTACGCCGAGCCTTCGCCGTTGCACGTGGCCCGCGGGATCTCGGGTCTTCGCGCGGTGTTCGGCGAGACCTACCCCGACCCGGTGCGCGTCGTTTCGATCGGCGAGCCGGTGCAGGAGCTGCTCGACAACCCGGCCAACCCCGCGTGGGGCGAGTTGAGCGTCGAGTTCTGCGGCGGTACGCACGTCACCACGACGGCGATCATCGGCGATTTCGCGATCATCTCGGAAGAGGCGGTTGCGAAGGGCATCCGTCGTATCGTGGCGATCACCGGGGACGCGGCCGAAGGTGCGGCGATCACGGCCGACGCCTTCGCGGCACGCGTGAAGGACGCGTCGATGTACTCGGATGCGGAGCTCGCACGCGCGCTGCCCGCGATCATCACGGATCTCGAAGCGGCGACGATGTCGGTGTCGCGCCGGGCCACGCTCCGCGCAGCCGTGGCGGGATTGCAGGAACGCCTCAAGGCCGCGGAGAAGAATCTCGCGGCGGCGGCGCGCGACGAGGCCGTGAAGCAGGCCCGCGTGATCGCCGATGGTGCGTCCAACATGAACGACCAGGTGGTCGTGGCGAGCATCGAGCTCGGCGACGACCGGCAGGCGTTGCAGGCGGCCGTCAAGGTCATCCGCGATCGCTGCGCGCACGCCTCGGTGATGCTCCTGGGCGTCGATGAGGCGGGTGGCAAGGTCTCGGTCGCGGCGGCGGTTCCGGATGCCCACGTGAAGAAGGGCCTGAAGGCGGGCGACTGGGTGCGGGATGCGGCGGCCATTCTGGGCGGCAAGGGCGGCGGCAAGCCGGACTCCGCGCAGGGTGGTGGCACCGATGTCTCCAAGGTGAAGGACGCGATCAGCCAGGCGCGGACCAACGCGCTCAAGCTGGTCATGTGATCGGCGGGCGTTACGGGAGGTCCCGATGAGGCAGATCCGCGCGGCACGAGGCTTCGTTGGCGGCGTGGCGATCCTGTGCGCGATCGTGATGCTCGCGCTCCTGGCGTGGAAGACCTCCATCCAGGTGAAGCACATTCCGCCGAACACCATCGGGGCCGATCGCTATACGTCCAAGTACATCTCCTCCGCGGTCGGTGTGGGGGTTACCTTCATCGCGCTCGCGGGCGGTGTCGGTGCCGCGTCGTACTTTGCGTTCCGTCGTTCTGAACGCGCGGCGGCGGTCGGCATGAACATCGTGCTTGGTCTGGGTATCGCCGTGTTCTCGTTCCAGCTCTATCGGTACTACGCCCACGGGCCGCAGTCGGTCACGTCGCCCGGGCCGGTTGCAATCCAGCCGCAGCCGAGCGTGCCGCAGCCAGATCCGCCGCTCGCGCAGAATCGCCCTGTTCGTCCGCCGCAGGCTGTTCCGCAGCCGGCGCCGAGCAACTCGACGCAGCCCGCCCCGACGCCGGCACGCAACCCAAGCCCCGCGCCCGTTCCCACTCCCGCGCCCCTGCAACCCGATGTGCCGCACGCCGCGATCAAGCCGGCGGTCGAGCGGCGCAAGGCGGAGGTGCTGGCGGCCTCGCGTGAGCTCGCGGCGCAGGCTGCCGCGGCGATGGACTACGCGAGCAGGCCGAAGCGATCGGGGACGGAACTGGACGCGAAGATCAAGGAAGCGGAGGAGTTGCTCGCGGCGGCATCGGCCCTCGAGAAGCGGCTGCGCGCGGAGGACGATGAACTTCAGAAAGAGCTGACGGCCGCGGGAGTCGACACCGGGGAGGCGATGCGAGCGGGGGTGGAGTTCTCGCGGGAGAACGAGCTGTTCGAGCGTTCCACGGCGGCGGCAGCGGTCGGTCGATTCGCGGAGGACGCGGCTGGGCTGTTCCGGGTGATGCGGGAGAACCTGCCGCGGATTCAGATCAGCGGGGCGGGCGAGGTGACGAGCAAGGACCGGGAGGTGGAGCAGAAGTTGTTCCACGTTCGGGCGCAGGTGAAGTTCCACGTGAACGATCGGGAGCGAACGCTGGGGGCGCTTCGGCGCTAGCGGGCATGAGTGACGGGGCGGAGCGTGTCGGTGCTCCCACTCCCCTGAAGGCCTCCGCGAGACTCCCCCCTGAAACGCAGTTCTCCGCCTCGCGTAGAACCGTGAACGTGGGAGGACTCCGATGGGCCTGGTCGGGCGAATCGGCAACGGAGTGCCGGACGGCGTTGTGTTACACTCTGTGCGAATGAAACCGCTCACTCGCATACTGGTATCGATTGTCGTAGGAGCGATTCTTACGTTGCTCACCGCGTGGCTTGCGACCGCTATAGGCGGCGTGTTCAATCCAGACAATCTCAAGCGATCGGAGTTGCCCGCGGATTGGGCGCTCGATCTCGTGGAGGGGTATGAAGGAGCGAGCGAAGTCCCGGGCTTCGGCGTGGAACGAGTGTGGGCGGCCGCTCAGTGTGAATCGAGCGAGGAGACCAGCAGGAAGGGGTGGGTGCTGCGGATAAGGGCAGGGTGGCCGATGCACGCACTTGAGTGCTGGGAGACTCCCCTCGACCAGGTCGCCGAGTCGAGGTACGGGGGAGATCTGCATCGCGGAATCGTGGCGTTTACGGGAGACGGAGAGATCTATCTTCCGACCCGCCCGCGAATGTTGGCCTGTCTGATCAACACGGTGTTCTACGGATCCATCACCTACATGTTCCTCTCGTGGGTGGGGCGTCGTGTGCCGCGATGTTCGGCCTGCGAGGGGAAAGCAAAGACAGGCTCACTGCCGCGTCGGCTCGGATGGTCGATCTGTGTCGCCGTCCTTGGAGTGGTGGGCTCTTCGTGGCTCTTGGCGGTTTTCTCTCTTGGGTTTCCCGTCTCGACCGGCATGCTACCGGTCTACGAGGCTCTCGGCTCCAAGCCGGCCGTCGAATGGACCCAGGCGATCTTTCGCGAGCACACGCGTGCGCCTTGGAGAATCACTCCGCCGCCGGGCTGGCCTGACAAGGGTGAACGCAACTTGGTGAAAGCCCTCTGCGCCAAGGGCAGGTTCGGTTCAGCCGCACGCCAGGCTGACGATCGCGGCAGCTTCATCGAGTGGTCCGCGGCAGGCCTGCCGCTGTGCGCGATGGAATCGAGGCGCATCGTGACCAAGGGATCCGCGGTGCCGCGCGTCGCGTTCAGCAGCGGGGTCGCCGTGCCTCGAGGACGCTCGGTGTTCTACATGCCTCTGCGGCCGATGCTGCTTCCTTTCGTGTTCAACACGCTGGTCTTCGCGGTCGCCATTTTCTTGATCTTGACGGCGTTGGCGGGGATCCGTCGCTGGCGTCGTTCGCGAACCGGCCGCTGTCCTTCTTGTGCAGGCGCGATAGTCGCCGCGCCCGCGGGGAGTCCGTGAGGTGGGCGAGAGCGGCCTTGCGTGCGGCTGGCCCAGTGAACTTCGACCGTTTCCCCCCGTGAAACGCAGTTCTCCGCCTCGCGTAGAACCGTGAACGCGGGAGGACTCCGATGGGCCTGATCGGGCGGATCGCTGCTGCAACGCTGGTCGGAACGGTGATGACCGTTGGTCAGTGCTGGCTGCTCGCTCTGCAGGCCGTGCCGACGACCCTGACCGTCCCGTTTGTGCCCGGCGCGACCTACCAGTGGCCCGCGCCGGTTCCGGCGAACTGGCCTGCGTGCAGGGAGTACGTTCGATGGCGCGGCGTCGGCATGGAGCGGGAACAGGCCTCGGAGCAGATGGCGCTCTCCAGCCGCCTCCCGGTGTATTCTGTGACGCGTGACGTGGTTGGGTGGCCGATGGGCGCGATGGAGTCGGTTCGGCGAGAGTACCTGCCCCTGAGCGGGGCTGGTGTGATCCGGGCTGAGGGGGTGGGCTTCGGCTCCGGGATTCGGGTGCGCAGAGGGAGCGGGCCCGCGGCCTTTGAATCGTTCCTGCCGCTGCGTCCCTTGGCGGTGGGGTTTGCGTTCAACGTGCTCCTGTACACGATGGTGGCCTTTGGGGTGTTGACGATGGTTGCGAGGTGGCGCGCCTCCCGCAGGCGGCACGTGGGACAGTGTGCCGCGTGTGGCTATGAGCTCGCCGGGCTTCGCACCTGCGCCGAGTGCGGAAAAGTGAACGAGCCCCGCTGAGGAGCGGGGCTCGCGAGTGCAATGCGGATGGGTGAGGGGCTCAGGAGCCGACGGGTGCCGTGGGCTTCGCGGCCTCTTCCTTCTTGGGCGCGGCCTTGGCGTCGAGGTTCTTCACCTTGATGTTCTTGTACCACACGTCGTCGCCGTGGTCCTGGAAGGCGATGTGGCCCTTGGAGTGCTTGCCGAACTCCTTCCAGTCCTTGAACTTGCTCGCGGCGATCCGCTTGTTCCAATCATCGCTGCCGATGGTGTACTCCACGACCTTCTTGCCGTTGAGCCAGTGCTCGACGTGGTTGTTGTTCACCACGAGCTTCGATTCGTTCCACTCACCGACGGGCTTGGTCGCGTCTTCGCTGCATGCGTAGAGCGCGTAGCAGGAAGCGGCGGAGGTCTCGGGCTTCTTGCCGTCGTTGTGCTTGGTGTTGTCGAGGATCTGGTACTCGGGGCCGGTGAGGTAGGGGGGGCCGTCGAGTTCCTTGACGTGGTACATGATGCCGCTGTTGCCGCCCTCGCTGATCTTCCACTCGAAGGTGAGCTCGAAGTTCTCGAACTGCTCCTTGGTGATGATGTCCCCGGCTCCGCTGCCCTTCTTGAAGTGGAGGGCGCCGTCGGCGACTTCCCAGCCGTCGGGGAGCTTGTCCTTGCGGTAGCCGCGGAAGTTGTCGCCGCTGGTGCCGTCGAAGAGCACGGTGACGCCTTCCTCGGCGGCGGCGGTTGCGGGGGCTTCCTTCTTGGGTTCGTTCTGGGCGAGCGCGGGGCTCGCGGCGAGAGCGAGGGCCGAGAGCAGAACAGCAGCGGGGGTGCGCATTTCGTGGTCTCCTGAGTTGAGCGAAAGGGTAGGCCGCGCGTGCGGCGCACGAAAAAGCCCCGCGATGGCGCGGGGCTTTGGGGGAGGCTGGTGTGCCGGATCAGCGCTGGTCGATGGTCAACGGGAGATTCGGGTCGAAGGTTCCGACGGAGATGTTGCCGATGGTGTAGCGGCTGAGGGTGACGCCCTTGCTGACGCGGAAGAGGAGGATCAGCTTCTGGTCGTCACGGCTGCGGGTGAGGCCCACGCCTTCGCGGCCGAGTTCGTCGATAGAAGCGATGGGGGTGCCGGGGGTGTAGCGGATGTCGTAGAGCGTGGCGTCGTTGTAGATCCAGCCAACGGGGAGGTAGGCGACGTTGTTGGTGTCGCGGAGCATCGGGGCCATCTTGGCGTCGGCGGAGGAAGCGACCGGGCCAAGGAGGCTGAAGATGGAGGTGCCGCTGACTTCGACCTGGATGATGAGGGTGTCGGACGAGTTCGCGAACTTCTCGATGCGGAGGGACTTCTCGATGCCCTGTGCCTTGCTCACGGTCTCCTTGGTGACCTTGGTGCGGCCGTCGAGGATGACGAGGCTCTCGTCGAGGACGAGCCCGGAGACGGTGCCGTTCTGGAGCTGCTGGCGGAGGCGGTTGGAGACGTTGAAGCCTTCGATCTGCGGGAGCTGGTTGGGCTGGAGGGGACGGCCGTCGCCGATCTTGATTTCGCGAGAGGTGTCGAGTGGGGTTTCGTCCTTCACGCCGCCCGCGCCGTCCTTCTTGATGAAGCGGTTGGTGGCGATCGCGGCGTCGCGCTCGCTGGCGGAGGCGTATTCACCCAGGCCCGCGGGGAGCACCGCGTCGTTCTCGTCGCGGACCATGTGGCGGACGTTCTTCACGTAGAGGGCGACGGGTTCGAAGTTCGGAGGAACGGGGAACTCGAAGGCGAAGACGGCCTCGGCTGCGCCGCCGGCGGAGGCGAGGAAGACCTCTCGGCCGTCGTAGCGGAAGCGGGCGAGCTGCGGGGTCGCGGCCTCGGCCTGGCAGATGGCGGCGACGGGGTAGATGGTGCGGTACTCGTAGCCTTCGGCGTCGCCGACGACGAGGCGGACCTGTGCCGCGCCGACGACGACCTTGCCGTCGCCACGGTCCTTGGCACCCGCGTTGAAGTTCACGACGTACCCGTCGAGGTAGGTGCCCTGCTCGAGGTTGGCGCGGTCTGCGTCGGTGGCCTGCTGGGAGTTGGGGCTCCACTTGTCGCGGAGGAGGTCGGTGGGCTTGGAGTTCTTTCCCTTGCCGACGGTGTAGCGGCCGATGACCTGGAAGTCGGTGGGCTTGAGGGTGTTGCGGTTCTTGCCTTCACCGAAGGTCATGCGAAGGGCGGTGGGGACCTCGGAGAGGTTCGGGTACATGCGGGCGAGCGGGGTGTCGGTCGAGAACACACGCTGCGAGGTGTACTTGTACATTTCCTCGACGGCCTTGTCGACGGGCAGCATGAGGTTGCCCGCGCGGACGATGTTGCCGGTGGAGGAGTACTCGAGGGCGCGGTAGCCGAGGAACTCGGCGTCGACGCGGAACATGCCGAAGCTGAGGATCGTGATTCCCGCGGCGATGACGCCGGAGGTGATGCCGCAGAGACCGCCGCCGATGTAGTCGACCGGGGGGAGGACCTTGACGTTGGCGGGGATGATCTTGTCGAAGATGAGGCGGATCGGGATGAGTGCCACGGCGAAGGGGAGGCCCAGACCGATGGCCCATGCGGAGTTCTCGAGCAGGCCGCCCTGTTCGAGGAGCATGTAGGCGATGGGCTCCCAGACGGCGAACGCGATCGCAGCGGCCGCGAAGACGCAGATCATGTGCAGGAACGCGGAGAAGAACCCGCGGAGCATCCACGTGTAGCCGATCAGGAGGATGATCACGAGGGCGAGGGCAGCGAGGATCATGACGAGACTCTCCGGGCGGGGCGTCGGGCTCGTGGGAGCCCGTGGTAGTCAGGAACGGGTCGGGGAACGATCAGGCCTTCTTGGCAGCTGCCGCGGGCGCGGGGGCCGGTGCGGCGGGAGCGGGTGCGGCCTCGGCGGTAACGCGGGTGATTTCTTCGACGCTGGTGATGCCGTCGATGGCCTTGCGGATGGCGGCCTGCTGGATGGTGGGGACGTTGCGCTTCTTGAGGAGCATCTTGAGGGCGTTGAGATCGCCGGCCTTGATGGCGGTGCGTTCTTCATCGCCGAAGAGGAAGACCTCGAAGATGCCTTCCTGGCCGGAGAACCCGGAGCCGTTGCAGAGGGGGCAGACTTCGGGCTTGTTCTTGATGAGGACCTGGCCGCCCTTCTTGTAGAGCTGCTTGACGCGGTCGGCGGGGAGGCCGAGCTTCTTGAGCATGTCGGCGGAGGGGGGGTACCCGACGCGGCAGTTGGTGCAGAGCTTGCGAACGAGCTTCTGGGAGATGATGCCCTGGATGGCCTTGCCGGCGTCGGCGGGTTCACCGACGAGCTTCATCCACATCTGAAGGGCCTGGAACGCGCTGTCGGCCTTGAGGGAGACGTACGCACGGACGCGTTCGAGGTCGGCCTTGGCGACTTCCTTGGCGGTGCTGGGGTCACCGATTTCGGCGAGGCCGATGACGTCGGGCTCGCGACGGATGATGGAGCGGACGAGGGTCGAGAGCTCGGGGCCTTCGACCTGCGGGTCCCACTTGTTCTGGCGCGCGCCTTCGAGGGCGTCCTGGACTTCCATTTCGACGGTCTGCACGTTCTGGGTGTAGGCGTCGTGCATGCGGACGAGGGTGTAGAAGGTGGTGGTGCGGCCGCCGTCGAGGGGGGAGGAGAGCAGGACCACGCCGCGACCTTCGTTGACGAGCTTGGTGAGGTCGTTGAACTGGGGCTCGAGGAGACCGAGCTGGTCGACCTTGCGGCGGACCTGACCCTCGGGGTCGATGAGCCAGGTGAGGCGAAGGCCGGTCTGGCCGCCGATGGAGGTGAGGCGAACCTTCTTCTTGGTGTCGAGGCGTTCGATGGTGAGATCGGCCTGGAGACGCTTGCGACGTTCATTGACGTCGAGCTTCGCGGCGGTCTTCCAGAGGTCGATGATCTTCATCGCGTCGGCGGCGGGCATGGAATCGCCAGCCTGGCGGACGCCGTCCACGAGGTAGGAAACCTGGTAGGTGTTGTCCTTGCCGGAGGGGGCGAGGTCGATCTGGTTGCCCTTGGCCTCGAGGCACTTGAGGTAAACGGCTTCCGCGGCGGCGCGGACGGTGAACTCGGGGGTTTCGGCGGCGGGAGGGGGGAGGGTGCTCTTGTCGGAGGCACGGAGGACGAGCTCGACCTTGGACTGCTTCTTGGCGGCGTCCTTGGCCTTCTTGGCGTCGGCGTAGCGGCTGAAGTCGAGGGTGAGGCGGAGGTTCTCGGGGACGCGTTCGTCCTTGTTGGTGATCATGACGAACGCGGCGACATCGGCCGAGAGGATGACGACGATGGTGGCGAACGAGATCCAGACGGCGGCCTCGCCCTCGACCGGCATGGCGAAGGCGACCGCGAAGGCGATGACGCCGCAGGCGAGGTGGAGGAGGTTCCAGTTCTCCCGGGGGAGGAAGAAGCGGGCCGCGTGCTTGTCGAAGATCTTGGAAACGATCCACGCCCACGGGATGAATGGGAGGAGGAGAACGATGGGCTTCCAGGGAGAGGCGAGCATGAGCCCGTCTGCCAGGGTGAGCATGGTTCCGTTCTGAGCGGCGAGGAGATTGATCACCGGAGCGAGTTCCTGTTCAAGTGATGCCGGACCTTCTCAACCCGGTGGAAAGGCCGGGTCGAGAGCGACGGACCAAGGGGCCGTCGGGGGTTGAAAGCGTATCAAGTCTGCGCGGACTTGGGGGGCTTGAAGCCAGAAGGAGGGAACGAAAAGGGCCCCAGCGGGGCCCTTCGGGAGGGGTTTGTGGGGGATTACTTGCCGAGCTTCTTGAGCATCATGCGGAACTCATCGATGTTCGGGCTGGCTTCTTCGGCCACCTTGAGGGCGATGTATTCCTGCTCGACGAGCTGAACGAGGTGCCAGTTGAAGTCCTGCATGCCGACCTGGCGGGCTTCGACGGACTTGATGTATTCGCGGAGTTCACCCTCGCGGCCTTCGAGGACGTGCTTGCGCACGACGGCATTGTTGATGAGGATCTCGATCCCCGGGATACGGGCGATGTTGGCGTGGAGCGTGGGGAGGAGCTTCTGGTAGACGAAGGCACGCATCTGGTAGCCCAGGATCTTGCGGACCTGCTCGACTTCTTCCTGCTCGAAGAGGCCGTAGATACGGCTGAACGTCTGGGTGGTGCTGGAGGCGTGGATGGTTCCGTAGACAAGGTGGCCGGTTTCGGCGGCGTGGAGCGCGGCTTCGAAGGTTTCGTTGTCGCGCATTTCGCCGACCAGCACGACGTCGGGGTTTTCACGGACCAGGGCGCGGAGGGCGATCTTGAAGTCCAGGCAGTCGATGCCGATCTCGCGCTGGTTGATCGTGGCCTTCTTGTCCTGGAAGATGTACTCGATCGGGTCCTCGATGGTCACGATGTGCACGGGCTTGCGCTCGTTCACGTAGTCGAGCATGGCGGCGATGGTCGTGGACTTGCCCGAACCGGTGACGCCCGAAAGGAGCACGATGCCCTGCGGCTGCATGGCGATGTCGGCCATGATCGGGGGGCAGTACAGGTCTTCGAAGCGGCGGATGTTGCTGGTGATCAGACGACCGGCAACCGACAGCTTGCCACGAGCCTGGAAGAGGTTCACGCGGAAGCGGTTGTTGTCGTCGTAGTCGTACGCGAAGTCGACCGAGCCCAGCTTGTAGAGATCGGCGAACTGCTCCTCGGACAAGATGGCCTGAGCAATCTGCCAGAACTCGTCGGTCGTGACCGCCTCGGTGTCCAAGGGCTTCAACTGGCCGCGGAGACGCAGCTTGGGCACCTGATCCGACTTCATGATCAAGTCGGAGGCGTTGAGCTTGATGGCCGCCTGGAGGAACTTGCCCCAGCGGGTCGCGTGGGGATCGGTCTTGCGGCGCTTACCCAGGCTGATGTGGCCGACATCACGTGCTGAACTTTCGGGCTCGGTTTGAACGCTCATGGCACCTTTCCTCGACGCCTTCGGGCGCCGTTCTCAACAGACGATGAGCCTAGCCGCAGGCCCCCAGGAGTGGAAGGCCCAATCGACGCCAACAGGACGCGGCCTCCCCGGGGGAAGGACCGATATCCCGCCAGATGCCGTGCGGGTGCGGGGACGACGTTTGTGGTCTATTCGCCCGCGGCTGACCCGCGGTTCCGTCGCGGGGGGACGCATGGTATCGCGTTTGGCCCCTGGACGCCACCCCCCGCGCGTCTTAGCCGGGCGCGAGCAGGGCTTCGAGCGACTTTCGGAGATCGGAATCCGCGGGGGCGAGGGGGAGGGCGCGGGTTGCCGCTTCGCGAGAGGCCTCGATGTCCCCCGTGGCCTTGAGGGCGTGGGAGAGGGCTTCGAGCGCCTCGGGGCTTTCGGGGGCCATCTCGACCGCGCGTCTGGCGACGGCGAGGGCGCGGGGGAGGTCCCGGAAGGACTCGGGCGTGCAGGTCGCGAGTGTCTTGGCGAGGGCCGCGAGGTCGGTTGGCTTGACCGTGGGGCGATTTTCGAGGGACTCGAGGCGGGCGAGACGCACCCGGGTGCGGGTGCGTTGTGCGAGTTCGGGCTTGTTGTCGGCGGTGTACGCGTCGACGAGGAGCTTGGCGGCCTGCTGGGTGTTGCTGCTTCGCGGGCCGGGGTTGAGGAGCATGGCGTCGACGGCCTGCTCCATGAGGGCAAGCCCCTCGTCGGTTCGACCGAGGGAGTTGGTGATCGCGCCGAGGTTGAGGCGGGCTTCGGAGGTATCGGGGTGGTTTGGGCCGAGGGTTCGTTCAGTGGATTCGACGACGGTCTGTATGGCCTCCAAGGCCCGCTGGAAGTCCTTGTTGTCGGCGAAGGCGGCTCCGAGGTTCAGACGCATCCGGTTCACATCCGGATGGTCGGCGGGGTACCTGGCGAGTGTGGTGGCAAGGCACTCCTGCAGAATGGCGATCGCCTCCGGCAGCCGGTTGATGTGCATCAGGCTGGCCGCGTGATCGGAACGGACGTTGATCGCGTCGGGGTGGTCGCGTCCGTACACGGCGTCCGCGTCGGGGATGAGCGCCGCGTAGGCGTTTGCGGCCTCTTCGTAGCGGGCCTGGTAGTAGAACGAGCTGGCGATCTGGTGGCGGGTGGTCAGCACATCCACGTGACGCGGGCCGTACTTGGCCAGCATGATCTTGAGAATCTCAGCGAAGATGGGATCCGCGTTCGCGAACTCGCCTCGTATCGCCCACGCACGCGCGATACCGGACAGCGTGCGGATCGTGTCGTAGTGGTCGGGTCCGAGGGTTGCGCGTTGGGCCTCGAGGGTCGATTCAAGAAGGCGCACCGAATCGTCGAACTTTCCCATGTCGGCGAGGAGGGTGCCGAGACCTGCCTGACTCCAGAGCGTATCGGGGTGCGTTGGGCCCTTGACCCGACTCTTGATCGCGATCGACTCTTCCAGCACTCGGCAGGCCTCGGCGCGATTGCCCATGTCTTCAAGGGCTCGTGCGAGCGTGTCGGCGCATGTGAGCGTGACGGGGGCGGAGTCGCCCAGAGCCTCGCGACACTTCTTGTACGCATCGGTCAGCAGGCCCGCTGCCTCCGTCCCCTTTCCGGCGCGACGGAGTACGGTCGCGTATGTCGATTGGGCCCCGAGCGTTCGAGCGTGCAGCGGCCCGTTCTTGGCGAGTTGGCCTTCGTAGGCGGCTTTCGTCAGGCTCGTCGCCCGCTCGAAGTTCCCGAGGAACGCTTCGAAGTTGCCCAGGGACTCGGTCCCTCGAAGGGTGATGTCGTGCGTCGGCCCGAGTTGCCGGGCGGCCTTGTCGACGGTCTGTTCCATCAGCGCATAGCTCTCCTCGCGTCTGTCCTGGTCTCGGAAGACCCTGGCCAGGAGAATCGAGGTCACGAGAGCCCTCTCGGGCGTGTCCGAGGAGTTGGCTTCGAAGTAGGCCGATGCGGCCCGCAGGTGTTCCTCGGCTTTCTGGTAGTCGCCCAGACTGGCATAGATCTCTCCGATCACGCGCCGGAGGTCGGCGACGGTGAGCGGCTGCGAAGCGAGGCGGCTGGTCTCGGCCTGCGACAGACGGAAGGACGCCTCGTCGAGTGCCTCGCGGAGTTTGATGTCGCGGCCGCGGCCGCGCCGACCCTCGACGGAGGGGGCGACGGCCTTGAGGAGGTCTTCGATGAGGAAGTCGTTGATGGAGCGAGCGAGCGTGCTCTGTCGTACGGCTTCTTCGCCTGCGGCCTTGGCACGCACGAGGCCGTTGACCCACGCCCCTGCGCCAGCGAAGAGCGCGATCGCAACGCATGCGCCCGCGATGACGGCGGTGCGATTGCGTCGCACCATCTTGGTCAACGTGTAGGAAACGCTGGGGGGCGTGGCCAGAACGGGCAGATCCGCGAGGAACCGGCTCAGATCTTCCGCGAACGCCTCGGGGGACGAGTACCGGCGGTTGCGGTCCTTATCGAGGGCCTTCATGACGATCCAGTCGAGATCGCCCTTGAGTGCTCGGACGAGGGATTGGGCGTCGGTGCGACGCCGGCGGGCGATGAGGTCGGCGGATTCGTGCTCCGCGTAGGGTGAGGGCAGCGGGGTTCCGCGGAGGGTGTGGAGGCGCGTGCTGGGGCGCAGCGGTTCTTCTTCGCGGATGATCCGCTGGACCTCGCCGATTGCCGCGCTTCGGAGCCGACCCGCGTCGAGGGGGGTGACGCCTGTCAGCAGCTCGTAGAGCAGGACGCCGAGTGAGTAGACGTCGGAGCGGGTATCGGCGTCGACGCCGCTGGTGTCGGCCTGCTCGGGCGACATGTACTCGAGGGTGCCGATGATGGAGCGGTGCTCGGTGAAGAGGGTTCGGTCGGTGAGGCGGGCACTGGTTGCCTTGGCGATGCCGAAGTCGATGACCTTGGGGATGGGTTTGCCGTCGGCAACGGTGACGAGGACGTTCGAGGGCTTGATGTCCCGGTGGATCACGCCCTTGCTGTGGGCGTGCTGCACCGCGAGGCAGACCTGCTGGAAGAGTTCGAGGCGGGCTTCGGTCGAAAGGCTCTCGCGGTCGGCGTACTCCGTGATCGGGTCGCCCCGGACGAGTTCCATCACGAAGTACGGCCTGCCGGTGGCGGTTGATCCCGCGTCGAAGACCTGTGCGATGTTGGGGTGCTGCATCAGGGCGAGGGCCTGACGTTCGGCCTCGAACCTCGCGATCACCTGGCGGGTGTCCATGCCCAGCTTGATGATCTTGAGGGCAACCCGCCGGCGCACGGGCTGCTCCTGCTCCGCCATGAACACCTGGCCGAAGCCGCCCTCGCCGATGAGCTGAAGCAGCTTGTACTGGCCGATCTTCGCTCCCTCGCCGTCAGAAGCCTGGGGCGCCTCGCTTTGCGGCGGCAAGGTGTTGGTGGGGGAGTTCAGGTAGTTGCCGGCCTTGCCGAGGGCGTGCAGCAGGCCGAGCACCTCGTCCTTCACTCGCTCGTCCGGTGCGTGCTGTCGGACGTACTCCTCGCGCTTCTCCAGGGGGAGGTCGAGGGCCGCGGCGAAGAGGGCACGTGTCTGGCCGGTGCTGTCAGGCATGGTGTGCTCAGGTCTGTTCGCCGAGCTCTCGGAAGAGCCAGGCGCGGGCGAAGGCCCAGTCGGTGTCGACGGTTCGAGGGGAGAGACCCATTGCTTTGGCGGTCTCGTCGATCGAGAGGCCGCTGAAGAGCCGGAGCCGGACGACGGCCGCGACCCGTCCTTCCTTTTCCTCCAGGCGACGGAATGCCTCTTCGAACGCAAGGACATCTTCGGGATCCTGGTCTGTCGCGAGATCGACGATGTCGAGCGGGATGCGTTTGGCGGCTTTTCCCTCGGCGCCACCGCGTTTGACGCGGGCGCGGGCCCGGGCGTGCTCGATGAGGATCCGGCGCATGGCTTCACCGGCGGCGAAGAAGAAGTGGGCACGGTTGTGCCACTCGATCTCCCCGGCCCCCACGAGTCGGGCGTAGGCCTCGTGGACGAGGGCGGTGGCCTGCAGGGTGTGCTCGCGCCGCTCCTCCTTCATGCGGTTCTGGGCGATGGCCCGGAGTTGGTCGTAGACCAGGGGGAGCAGTTCGGAGGCGGCGAGCGGGCGTCCCGCGGCGGCGTCATCGAGCAATCGGGTAACTTGTTCTCGGGTGGTGTTCACACCGGGGAGTGTACTGGAAAAACAAACAGGGCCCGCGTGAGCGAGCCCTGTGGGGGGGTCTGTTGAGGGATCAGTTCAGCGAGAGGGACTCGAGCAGGGGAGCGATGATCTGCTCGGCCTGCTGCTGCTGACGCTGGGCCTCGAGGGCGTCCTTGTTGCCAAGGAAATGCGCTTCGAGCTGGAGCTTGATCTTCTCCATGGCCTTGTTCTGGATCTGGCGGACACGCTCCTTGGTGACGCCGATGATCTGGCCGACCTGCTCAAGGGTCATGGGCTTGTCGAGCTCACCGGATTCGAGGCCGAAGCGGTGCTCGATCACGGTGCGCTCGACATCGGTGAGGTCGGCGGTGTTCTGGAGAACGATCCGCTTGACCTCTTCGGCAGCGTCCTTCTCGAAGGTCGACCGCTTGGTCTCGAGGAAGTTGGACTTCTCGAGCTTGGGGTCGAAGTCGGTGGGGAAGCGCTGGCGGTACTTGCTGAGCTTCATGCCCTGGCGGGAGAAGGCCTTGAGGATGGCGCGGCAGGCGTAGGTGGAGAACTTGTAGCCACGACCGGCGTCGAACTTGTCGACGGCGCGGAGGAGGGCCATGTTGCCTTCGCTCACCAGGTCCGCGAAGTCCACTTCGCTCATGCGGGTCCGCTTGGCCATGGCGAGCACCAGCGCGAGGTTGGTTTCCGCGATCTGCTCGCGCACCCGATCGGCGATCCGGTGCCACTGCAGGATTTCGTGGGCCTGCTCGGGGTTGGGCTGCTTGGCGGCGGTCTCCCAGACGTCCTTCTGGATGCGGTTGATCCGGAAGCGGGCGTAGTTGAACTGGTGGAAGAGGACCTTCTCCTGAGCGCCGGTGAGGATGACCTGCTGGGCGCTCTTCACCGTGCGGGTGCGGGCGCCGCTGAGATCGTCCATGACCGGGTGGTACCAGGAGGTATCGGGCTTGGGGATGTCGTGGCCGCGGGTGTAGATCCGCTCCTCGGCGCCTTCTTCCTCGAACTCGGGGCTGGGGATGAAGTCCTGCTCGCAGGACATGATCTGCACCAGGAGGCGCTGATCCTCGGAGCTAAGGCCCTTGCGGACCCCGGCCTTTCCCGAGCGTCCGGGGGCGGGCGCGGTGGTGGTGGTGTCGCTCGTTACGCCAACGCGATTCCGGCGCCGGACCTGTTCCAGCGGGCTCAACGTGCGTTTGGTGGTGCTCTGTCGCATCTCAGTCGTCCTTGCTTCATGAACCTTCGCGGCGTCTGTCCCCTTGCCGCGGGCCTTGCTTTCACCTGTCTGTCGTGGCTTCCGGCGCATGGGGCCGCCCCTTGTAGTGTCGCCCTGCTGGCGAACCCGGACTGTCCGGGAACCACGGATCTGGAATCCAACCCACAAGCCGAACCGACCTCGCGAACCAAGGGCAAGCCCCTGTTCGCGTACAAGTCGCCGGAGCAACACGCTCCGCGTCCCGTCCTTGGGACGTTCCCACGAGGCCTTTCGGCCGCAAACCGAGTCCTTTGCCCAGAACGAACCCGGCCGGGGGCCGGACTGAAGCTTGGACGCTCTTCGTTGTGCGACGGTTACCAGAGTCGCGCAACATTCACGGAATGCCGCCCCTTTTACGCTGCAGGGGGCGGGGAGTTCCCGTCTTTAGAGCAATTCTAAAGCGAGTTCTCGATCGAGTTTGTCCGCAAGCCGTCACAAATCGGGTATCCGAGCAAAACTCGCTCAATCTTTGTTTTTCTCCGCCCTCCTGGCGGCCTAACGTCCCAATACCACATGCTTGGCGTTCCGGCCGTAAGGGTCGTTCCGTCGCCAGCAAAGATACCACATAGAGACCTCGAGTCCAAGGTCTGAAGCTCCTTTTCAACAGGCTTCCCACAACGAATATTTGTTCGTATTCTGGAAGGATACCCCATGGCCCTCGTACTCCCGCCCCTGCCGTACGCCCCCGAAGCTCTCGAGCCCCACATCGATGCCGCGACCATGGGCATTCACCATGGGAAGCATCACAACGCGTACGTGACCAACGCCAACAAGGCGCTGGAGGGGACTCCCTTCGCCGACTGGTCGGGTCTTGATCTGATCACGAAGCTGGCGGAGCTTCCGGAGGCCAAGCGTGGGCCGGTTCGCAACAACGCGGGCGGTCATGTGAACCACTCGATGTTCTGGGAGCTCATGGCCCCGGCCGGTAACGGTGGTGGGGGTGAGCCGAGCGGTGCGCTGGGGGATGCGATCAAGGCGACCTTTGGGTCCTTTGCTGCGTTCCAGGAGAAGTTCCTTGCCGCGGCGACGGGCCGGTTCGGCTCGGGGTGGGCGTGGCTGGTGGTGAACGGGAAGTCGCTGGAGGTGGTGTCGACGGCGAACCAGGACAACCCGTTGATGGGGAAGGCGATCGCGGGGTGCGAGGGGACTCCGATTCTGGGGTTGGACGTGTGGGAGCACGCGTACTACTTGAAGTTCCAGAACCGCCGGCCTGACTATGTGTCGGCGTGGTGGAACGTCGTGAACTGGTCCAAGGTGGCGGGCCTGTACCAAAAAGCCATGGGCTGAGTGACGCGGCGGCGGGGCTTTGGGCCTTACGCTTTGCCATGCGCAAACAGAACATGATGTTGACCGCGTGGTTGCTGGGCCCGCTCGCCGTGCTCGCGTTGATCATGTGGGGCGTGGTCATTTCGCTCCGTAACCCGCCGAAGAAGATGGCGCCGGTGGGGGCGGGGGCTGGGAGCACGGGGTCTGACAACTCAGCGTTCCGGGTGTTTGGAACGGAGCAGGCGGTACCGGCGGGGGCGAGAACCGCGACGGCGGCTGATCCACCCGCGCTCGCGCAGCCGGAGGGGTTGGCGCAGGGCTACGTGATTGTGGTGGAGGACAAGGCGAAGCTCGCGACGCTGGAGTCGCCGATCTACATCGCGGGGTCGTTCAACAACTGGAACCCGGGGGACGCGGCATTCAAGCTGACGCCGCAGTCGGACATGCGCTGGCGGATCCAGATGACACCGACGGCGGACGGGAAGCCGATCGAGTTCAAGTTCACGAGGGGGACGTGGGAGTTGGAGGAGCTGAATCCGGACATGAGCAAGGTGAAGAACCGCACGCTCGTTCCGGTTGATATGTCGAAGCTGGCCCCGGGAGAGCAGCCGAAGATCGAGTTTGCTGTTGCGCACTGGGGGGATGAGTTGCCGCAGTACGCGGCGGCGCGGGCGACGGATCCGTACCGTGCGTTGGAGGTGACGGGGACGGTCCGCAGGCTGCAGGTTTCGGGGGGTGCGGGCACGGCCAAGGGGATGGAGCGGGAGTTGCTGGTGTGGTTGCCGCCGGGGTACGACGCGCCGGAGAACGCTTCGAAGAAATACCCGGTGCTGTACATGCACGACGGGCAGAACCTGTTCGCGAAGCACCCTGGTATTCCGGCGGAGTGGGGCCTGGACGAGACGGCGGCGGGGCTGCTCGCGAAGTCGGAGGCGAGTCCGTTCATTCTCGTGGGGGTTCCGCACAGCGGCGCGGGGCGAGCGAGCGAGTACACGCCGGCGCAGCTGCTGTCGGGTGTTGAACCCGAGGGCGAGTCGCACGTACGGTGGTTGATGAACGAGGTGATGCCCCGCATCGAGCGGACCTTCCGGGTGGCAACGGGGCCGGAGAGCACGGGCGTTGGCGGCGCATCGCTGGGCGGTGTGATCAGCGTCTATGCCGTTTCGAAGTACCCGGGCGTCTTCGGGCTTCTGTACGCGGAGAGCGTGTCGTTTGGCGCGGCGGATCGGGAGTGGGCGGTGGTGCTGGACGCGATGAAGACCGCACCGCGCCGGGCGTACGTGGGAGTGGGGGGGAGGGAAGTGCCGACGGACGAGCAGAAGAGTGCGAGGATGGTGGCGAACGCGAAGGAACTCGACGCGAAGCTGGAGGGCGTGGGGATGGGGGCGGATCGGCTGATGTACCTGGAAGAGGCGGCGGCGGAGCACAACGAGCAGGCGTGGGCGGGGCGCGCGGGGACGGCGTTGCGGTTCCTGTTTCCGCCGCCGATGGACACGACGAAGTAGGGTTTCTCGAACGACCTGAGGGAGGGCCGATTGAGGATTCCGGTATTCAAGCCGTGGCGGGCGTTCGAAGAGTTCGATCACCTGAGCGACGAGGAGTGCGAGAAGCACGTGGGGGACGCGTGGGCGAACAGCTCACCGTGGATGGCGAGGATTCCGTACGGCGCGTTGATTGTGCTTCTGTTGGCCTGGCCGTCGGGTTGGGTGTTGGCGTACGAGTTCTTCTCCGTAACGAAGTACGTGCCGCTCCCGCAGTCGTTTGAGGCCCGTGTGGTCTTGCTCGCGGTGTCCACGGTTGTGGTGGCGTTCTTCGGTCTGTTCGCGGTTCGGGACCTGGCGTTGTATGTGCTGCTGCGGAAGGAACTGCGGCGAGCGGACTGCCCGAAGTGCGGGCAATCGCTCCGGGGGCTTCCGGTGCAGTCGGTGGGGATCGTGCCTGATCCGACCAAGAACACGGTGCGGTGCACCGAGTGTGGGCGCGTCCATACCTTGATGGACCTGGGGCTCACGCCGCGCGATCTGGTGCCGCTCGAGCAGAGGCGGGTGCCGCCGGAGTTTGCCAAGGTTCGTCGCTGATTACGGCCAACGCAGGACGATCTTGCCGAACTGGTCGGCGGCCTCGAGGAGTTGGTAGGCCTCGACCGCGTTCTCGGCGGGGTACACGTGACCGACGACAGGCCAGAGCTTCCCGGCGCGGAAGAGGGCGGTGATCTCGCCGAACTCTTCGTTGCTGCCCATGGTCGAGCCGAGGACGCGGAGTTGATTCCAGAAGATCCGTGCGAGATCGGTGGTAGCGTCGGGGCCGCTCGTGCAGCCGGGAGTGACGTACGCGCCGCCGCGGGCGAGGCTCTTGATGCAGTTGAGGTGAGTGGCCTTGCCGGAGGAGTCGACGGCCATGTCGACGCCGCGTTTCTGGGTGATGGCTCGGACCTGCTTTGACCAGTCTTGACCTTCGTCGAGGACGCCGTGGTGTGCGCCGAGTTCCTTGGCCTTTTCGAGCTTCCACTGGTGTCGGCTGGTGACGATGACGGTGCAACCGAGGTGGAGCGCGATGGAGAGCGCGGAGGTGGCGACGCCGCCGCCGATGCCGGTGATCAGGACGCTCTGCCCAGCGCGGAGCTGGCCCTTGCCCACGATCATCGAATAGGCCGTAAGGGCACAGAGACCGAAGGCGGCAGCTCGGACCGGATCGCTTTCTCCGACGTTGGCGATGTTCGCGACGGGGGCGAGGAACTTCTCGGCGAACATGCCGTTGTGGTGTTCGCCGATGAGTTCGAAGTTGGGCGCGAGGGTGGATGCGGGCGGGTCGTCTGGGAGGACGCGTTCGGGCTGGCGCACCGCGGCATTTACGATGACACGTCTGCCGATCCACGACGCGTCGACTCCGGGGCCGACGGCCTCGACCACGCCGCAGGCGTCGCAGCCTGAGACCCGGGGGTACGCGAGATCGAGCCCGGGCACGCCGCGACCGACCCAAAGGTCCATTTGGTTGAACGCGCTGGCGAGCGTTTTGATGAGCACCTGGCCCGGAGCGGGAGCGGCGGGCTCGGGCCAATCGGTGCGGAACTCGATGTTGGGGGAGACGGGTGAGCCTTTGCGGGTGACGACGATTGCGCGCATGGAATCAGGATATGTGACGGAGGGGCGGGCGTGACGGGGGCAAAAGAAAACCGCCCGCGTGAACGCGGGCGGCCTTGATGAGATCGTGCTGAGCGATTAGCCCTGGACGCGGACGTCGCCGGCGGTGTGCTTCATGCCGCGACGGCGGTCGCGGAGGCGCTGGCTCTTGCCCTGGCGGCCGCGGAGGTAGTAGAGCTTGGACCGGCGGGAGTCGCCCCGGCGGACCATTTCGATGTCGCCAACGAGGGGCGAGCTGAGGGGGAACATGCGTTCCACGCCGACGCCGTCGACGACCTTGCGGATCGTGACCATCTCGTTGATACCGCTGCCGGTGCGGGCGATGATGACGCCCTGGAAGACCTGCTCGCGCTTCTTGTCACCTTCGACGATCAGGAAGGACACGTTCACCGTGTCGCCGGCCTGAAAGGGGATGGTGGACTTGCGAAGAGAGTCGGCGTTGATGGATTCGATGATCTGCTGCTGGCCCATATGTCACCTGTATTGGCCCGCCGGGCTGAGCCGGGGGGGGAAGGGAATGTTAGGCGGGAGCTTCGCCGTCGGCAATGGCTCGGGAAGGATCCGAACACGCACCTTCTTGGGTGTTGCGGAGAAGCTCCGGCCGTCTTGCTTTCGTTCGGTCGAGTTTCTGCTGGTTTCGCCAGCGGTCGATGGCCTCGTGGTTCCCGGAGAGGAGGACGTCGGGAACCGGCCGGCCTTCCCATTCTCGGGGTTTGGTGTAGTGGGGGCAGTCCAGCAGTCGGCGACCATCTCCCGAACGAGAAAAGCTATCTTGAGCGTTGGATTCAGCATCGCCGAGGGCACCTGGGATGAGGCGGGCGACCGCGTCGATCATCACGATGGCCGCGAGTTCGCCGCCGGAAAGGACGTAATCCCCGATCGAGATTTCCTGGGGGGCGAGGGCTTCGATGACTCGTTCGTCGATGCCCTCGTAGTGGCCCGCGATGATCATGAGTCGGGGCAATCCGGCCAACTCTTCGACGAGTTCCTGTGTGAGGGGCCTTCCTTGCGGGGACGTCAGAATGCGCCGGCAGGGGCGGGGATCGGCGGCTTCGACGGCCATCGCGCAGTCCCACAGCGGCTGGCACATCATGACCATACCTGGTCCGCCGCCGAAGGGGCGGTCGTCGGTTTTCTTGTGCTTGTTCGCGGAGAACGCGCGGATATCGGTCGCAACGACTTCGAGGAGCCCGGCCCGCACCGCTCGGCCCGGGATGGAGACTCCGAGCGCAGCGGGCGGTTCGACGCCGAACATCTCGGGGAACGTCGTGAGGATGTCGACGCGAAGTGCCATGGGTGGTCCGGTCGGAGAAACCAAAGGAGCCGAAGCCTACCATCGGCCCTTCACGCGTGCCGCGGACTTTCGCGGCCGGTGACGACCTTAAGAGTAAAGCGGGATCAGACCATGAAAGCGACCGACCTCCGCAAGGGACTGGGAATCAAGATTGACGGCAAGCTGGGCGTGCTGACCGCGGTGGAGCACCGCACCCCCGGGAACCTGCGTGCGTTCATCCAGATCACCTACAAGGACGTGATGAAGGGGAACGTGCTGGAGAAGCGGCTCAGCTCTTCGGACGACATCGAGGTGGTGGACATGGACCGGCGCGAGATGGAGTACCTGTACTCGGACTCGTCTGGCGCGACGTTCATGGACAGCGAGAACTACGAGCAGATGGTTCTCAACCCCGCGTTGTTGGGCGATTCGCTGAAGTACCTGCGGCCGAACGCGAAGACGGTTGTTCTCATGAGCGACGGGAACCCGATCACGATCGAACTTCCCGCGTCGGTGGAACTCACGGTCGAGGACTGCCCGCCGGAAGTGAAGGGCGCGACCGTGACGAACCAGACCAAGGACGCGACCATGGAGACGGGGCTGGTTGTCCGCGTTCCGGCGTTCATCAAGACCGGCGAGACCCTGAAGATCTCGACGCTGGACGGCTCGTACCTGTCCCGCGCCTGAGTTTGCAACGACGTTCCCATACGCGGGCGCTCCGTGCGGAGCGCCCGTGTTGCTTTTTGCGTACGCTCCCTGCATGAATGTTCTGCTTACAGGGATGCGGGCATCGGGCAAATCGACGATCGGTCCGCTGCTCGCCCGCGAACTGCGCTTCGAGTTCGTGGAACTCGACACCGAGTCCGCCCGCCTTCTGGGAGCTCCCGACGCTGCCGCGGCGATTCGGGCTCAGGGATTGCCGGCGTTCCGGGAGGCCGAGAGCCGGGCGCTGCGTGAAGTTCTTGCTCGCGATGATCGGGTCGTCAGTCTTGGCGGGGGAACGCCGACCGCGCCGGGGGTTGAAGCCTGTATCGCCTCGCACCGAGCGGCGGGGCGGGTCCGCGTGATTTTCATCGACGCCGACGCCGCGACGATTCGTGCTCGAATCGCCGCCGATGGGCCCTCCGGTCGACCGCCGATCCTGGGTCGGGATCCGGTAGAAGAGGTGGAGGAGTTGCTGCGGGCCCGTCGTCCGATTTACCTTCGCATCGCGGACTTTCGCGTGGAACCCAAAGGCGGCGACCCGGCGGGGATCGCCCGGACGCTCGGCGCGATGGTCCTCAACTCGCACGCCTGAGTTCAGCGGGCGTCGAGCGACTTGATCTTCGCGCGGGCAGTCATCTTCTGGCCGAATGCCTGGTCGATGGCCGGCATCTTGTCGGTTGCGGGCTGCTTTACGGTGAACTCAAGTTCCGTTTCGATGGTCAGATCCGATTCCAGTGGGGAGATGCGATCGAATCGGCGGATGCTCTCGCCGAATCCCGCTCCCAAGAGCGAGTGCAGTTCCATAGTCGAGCCCTTGGGCGCGTTCGGATTGTCGACGATCTGCTTCTCGGCCCGGCGGGTGAACTCGATCGCGAGCTTGGTGGTTCCGTTGTCGCTCGCGTTCACGGTGTAGCCGGAGGTCTTGGTCGTGGTGACGAGGTTGACCACCTCGTTCTCACGCGAGGTCCAGGAAGCACCCTCGCCCACGGCGGCCTCCGGGAGCACCGGCGCGATCTGCGTCAGGGTTGCCTTGAGCGCATCGAGCTGCGCCGTCGCGTACGCCGCGGGGGCCTTGGTGACCTCCGAGGAGATTACGTTTCCCCTCGCGTCCATGCGGATGTTGACGATACTGGTTTGCACTGCCATCGCGGCACGGGAAACGCGGTCGCGGTCGGTGGGCTTCATCATCTCATCGGGCACGAGTTCGCCTTTGTCGACCACGATGCTGACCGCGATCTCGCCCTTGGCATTGACGTCCTGAACGGCGAGCGTGCACTCATACCGCACCTCTGCGGATGGGCCGCTCGGCCCGGACTGCTTATCCATGCGCATGATGTTGCGGGTGAAGATCCGGACCTCGAATCGCTCGGAGCTGCCCTTGGTCGGCGTGTAGCGGAGAGGCTTGCGAGGCTCGGCGCCTTCCGAGGTAACCTCCACGGTCGGTTCTGCAGTCTTCGTTGCTGGCGGCGTTGTGACGGGCTGAGTCGTTGTCGCTGGCGTCGCTGGCGACGAGGGCGTGCCCGGCAGGAGTTGGCCCGTCGCGCTCCCGGCGATCATGGCAATCACAACGGCGGTTGAAAGAGTCTGCATCCGGGTGTCTCCCTGTAGGTTCATGAATCGACGGGCAAGCGTATCGCATCGGCCACGGGGTCAGATGCGCGACCCCGCGAACGGGTTCCGATTCTGCTACGCTTCTCGGGCCATGCGTCACTTTGATCTCTGCGTGATCGGTTCCGGGCCCGGCGGCCAGAAGTGCGCCATTCAGGCTGCCAAGCTCGGCAGGCGCGTCTGCATGGTCGAAGCCCGCGACGTCGTCGGCGGTGCGGCGGTGAACACCGGCACCATCCCCAGCAAGGCTCTCCGCGAGGCCATCTTGTCGGTAGGAGGGTGTTCGGTTGTTGCGCCCCGCACGGCGGATATCGCCCGCGCCGCGCGGTCGTCCACCCTTGCCAATCTCTGGGACGCCTGCGGCCAGGTGATCAAGGCCGAGATCGAACTCGTGCAGAAGCACCTCTCGAGCAATGGCATCGAGCTGCTGCGTGGTACCGGCCGGTTCAAGAGCCCGCACGAGGTCGAGGTTCGCGGCGAGCACTCGTCCGAAACGGTCCATGCGGACTTCGTCGCGGTCGCCGTCGGCACACATCCTTCCCGTCCTCCCAACATCGAGTTCGACCACGTCGACATCATCACGTCCGACGAACTGCTGGGTCTCAAGGTTCTCCCGCACTCCATGATCGTTGTTGGCGGCGGCGTGATCGGCACGGAGTATGCCTCCATGCTCGCGGCGCTGGGCGTGAAGGTCACGGTGATCGAGGGCCGGCCTCGCCTGCTGGATTTCGTCGACGCCGAGATCATCGAGGCCCTCCAGTACCACCTCCGCAAGGCCGGCGTCACGATGCGCCTGGGTGAAAAAGTCGTCTCCATCAAGCGCGTCGACGCTCCGCAGGGTGCAAAGTCCGACAACGCCCTCATGGTCGAGGCCATTCTCGAAAGCGGAAAGACCCTCCGCGCAGACTGTCTGCTCTACTGCATCGGCCGGCAGGGAGCCACCGATTCCCTCAACTTGGAAGCCGCGGGGCTCTCCGCCGATCCTCGCGGCAGAATCAAGGTCGACGCCGACTTCCGGACGTCGGTTCCCAATGTGTTCGCCGTGGGAGATGTCATCGGGTTCCCTTCTCTCGCCTCGACCAGCATGGATCAGGGACGTGTTGCCGCCTGCCGCATGTTCGGAGCGAGATGCGAGTGCATGGAAGACGTGCTGCCGTACGGCATCTACGCGATCCCTGAGATCTCCATGGTGGGCTGGACCGAGGAACGCCTCACCGCCGAAGGTATCCCGTACGAGGCCGGTATCGCCCAGTACAGCGAGATCGCCCGTGGCCAGCTCGTCCGCGACGAGATCGGCATGCTCAAGATGCTCATCCATCAGGAGAGCCACGCGATCCTCGGTGTCCACATCATCGGTACGGGCGCCACCGAGCTCGTTCACATCGGCCAGTGCGCCATCGCCTTCAAGGCCACCGCCGAGTACTTCGTCAATGCCGTCTTCAACTACCCGACCCTCGCCGAGTGCTACAAGGTCGCCGCGCTGAACGGCCTCAACAAGCTCCGCAACGTCTAGCCCACGGAGACCCTCCGATGCGTTCCAATCCCCAAACCCCACCGGGTGTTGTTGTCGGTCGCTCGATCGTGCGGGGCGTCCCTGTTGCTCCGGGCGGCGATGCCTTTTCTCCTGCGTGGACGCCCGGCGCGGCTGTCCACGCGGGCCCGTTTGTTTCGGCATCACCTTCCAACGTCGAGACCGCGTGCGAGGCGGCTTCCGAGGCGTTTGTGCTTCTCGCGAAGGTTGATCGCTCCGCCCGCGCCCGCATGCTCGACCTCGCCGCCGATGGGATCGCCGCGCTCGGCGACACGCTTGTCAAAGCCGCCTCCGATGAAACCGGCCTGCCTCTCCCACGCATCGCGGGTGAGCGAGATCGCACCGTTCGCCAACTCCGGATGTTCGCGGGAATCGTTCGAGAGGGATCGTGGGTCGAAGCCGTGATCGACTCGGCCGATCCCGCCCGCCAGCCGCTCCCCAAGCCCGACATCCGCCGCATGCTCCGTCCCCTCGGCCCCGTTGCTGTGTTCGGCGCGAGCAACTTTCCACTCGCGTACTCCGTCGCCGGTGGGGATACCGCCTCCGCGCTCGCCGCGGGTTGCTCAGTCATCGTCAAGGGGCACAGTGCGCACCCGGTGACCGGAGAACTCGTGGCCCGCGAACTCGCCGAGGCCGTCGCGAAGGCAGGACTCCCCTCCGGCACCTTCGGCTTCTTGCACGCCGGCGGTCAACGCGATTCCGCGGTTGGAGCCGAACTCGTTCGTCACCCCGCGATCGCCGCCGGCGGGTTCACGGGCTCGGTCGCGGGCGGAATGGCCCTGGCCCGCATCGCTTCGGAGCGACCGCGTCCCATCCCGTTCTTCGCCGAGATGGGCAGCGTCAACCCCGTGGTCATCCTTCCCGCGGCCATGAAATCCAAGGGCAGCGACATCGCCGCCAAGATCTACGCGAGCTTCACCAACTCCGCGGGCCAGATGTGCACATGCCCGGGTTTGATCCTCGCGCTCTCGGGTGCTGACTTCGAAGCCCTCGCCGCGTCGTTGGCCGCGCTCGCGAAGGCGGGTGCCGCGCAGCCCATGCTGACTCCCAGGGTGCGAGATTCGTGGCGGTCGTCGATCCGCGATTCGATCGCCGCGGGCGCGGTTCCCCTCGCGGGACCCTCAAACGACTCGGAACCCGCGGAGCGCCCGGTGCTGCTGCGCGTCTCGTCCGCGGGTTTCCGCGCGTCTGCTCGTCTTCGGGAGGAGTGCTTTGGTCCGTCCACGCTGCTGGTCGAGTGCACCAACATCGACGATCTCGCCGCGTGTGTGCTGTCCGTCGGCGGGAGCCTTACAGCGACGCTCTGGGCCGAGGAGAGCGATCCTGCGTCGCAGCTTCTCCCCGCGCTCGAACGCATCGCCGGCCGCGTCGTCCTCAACGGCGTGCCCACGGGCGTCGAAGTCTGCGATGCCATGGTGCACTCCGGTCCCTTCCCCGCCTGCAACCGCCCCGAGTCCACCGCCGTCGGTGCCTTTGCCATCCGACGCTGGTGCCGCCCCGTCGCATACCAGTCCCTCCACGATTCACTCCTGCCCGCCGAACTCAAGTCGTCCAACCCTCTCGCCATCCGCCGCATCGTTGACGGCAAGTGGAGCTGCTGACCCGTGCAACACATCCGCGTCATCGACTCCCACACCGAAGGTGAACCGACACGAATCGTCACCGCGGGCGCGCCGGACTTCGGGCCCGGTTCGGTCGCAGAGCAGGCCCGTGTCTTCCGCGAACGCTTCGATTGGTTCCGCAGCGCCGTCGTGAACGAGCCGCGTGGCAGCGACTTTCTCGTCGGTGCGGTCATCGTTCCCCCCTCGCTCCCCGCGGCGGTCTGCGGCGTGATCTTCTTCAATAACGTCGGGTTGCTCAATGCCTGCGGCCATGGCACGCTCGGCCTCGCCGCCACGCTCGCCTACCTCAACCGCATCTCACCCGGCGCTCACCTCGTCGAAACTCCTGTCGGAACGGTCACCATCAACCTCGCGCCCGATGGCTCCGCCTCCATCGAGAACGTGGCATCTTCACGCTACCGCACAGGAGTCGAGGTCGAGTTCGAATGGCTGGGAGCCCGCCGCCGCGCGATCGGTGACATCGCGTGGGGTGGCAACTGGTTCTTCCTGGTCAGCGACCACGGGCTCTGCCTGACGCTCTCGAATCTCGAGGAACTCACGGCGTACTCCTGGGCCCTTCGCCAGGGCCTTGAACGCGCAGGGATCACCGGCGAAAACGGTGGTCTGATCGATCACATCGAGCTCTTCGGTCCGCCCTCGCGCTCGGATTGCGACAGCAAGAACTTCGTGCTCTGCCCGGGGAAGGCATACGACCGCTCGCCGTGCGGCACCGGCACCAGCGCGAAGATGGCATGCCTCTTCGCCGACGGGAAGCTCGCGCCCGGCACTCCATGGCGTCAGGAGAGCATCATCGGGAGCCGCTTCGTCGGCTCGATTCGTCTCGACAACGGTCGCATCATTCCCACCGTCTCCGGCGCTGCGTACGTCACCGCCGAGTCCACGCTGGTGCTCCATCCTCAAGACCCATTCAGGCACGGGATCCGCGAGTGAGTGCGGTCGATGTCATCGTCATCGGTGCCGGTGTCGTTGGCGCCGCTTGCGCCCTGCGTCTCGCGGAGGCGGGTCTGCGCGTCCACGTGCTCGAGTCGCGCTGCGTCGCCGGTGGTGCAACCGCCGCGGGCATGGGGCATATCTGCACGATCGATGATTCGCCGGCGCAGTTCGAACTGTCGCGAGCTTCTCAGCTCGAGTGGGCCGAGCTTGCGCCGCTTCTCCCGGCTCGCGCCGAGTACTCCCGCTGCGGGACGATTTGGCTCGCCACCGACGCCGACGAACTCGCCGAGGTCGATCGCAAGATCGCCTCGCACGCCGCGCTCGGTGTTCCCGCCGAGCGTCTCTCGCCCGTCGAACTCCGCGATCACGAGCCCGCGGTTCGCGCCGACCTTGCCGGCGCTCTGCTCGTTCCCGAGGACGCCATCGTCTACGCCCCCGTCGCTACCCGCTGGATGCTCGACCGCGCCGCCTCTCTCGGTGCCGTCATCGAGACCCACCGCGCTGCGCGATCCTGCGCCCGGGGCATCGTCCTGACCCACGACGGCGCTTCTCTCTCCGCACACCGAATCGTCTGCGCTGCCGGCATGGACTCGACCGCCCTCATCCCCGGTCTTCCCCTCCGCGCACGCAAGGGCCACCTCATCATCACCGAGCGTGCACCAATCCCCTGCCGCCACCAGCTCGTCGAACTGGCCTACATCAAGAACGCCCACGGACACAGCGACGAGTCGGTGTCCTTCAACGTGCAACCCAGGCCCTCCGGCCAGCTCCTCATCGGCTCGTCCCGCCAGTACAACGCGCCGAACGCGGACGTCGAGCCGCACATCATCCGCGCCCTTATCGAACGCGCGATGAACTACCTTCCAAACCTCTCCTCCCTTCGCGCACTCCGCTGCTGGACGGGCTTCCGCGCCGCTACCCCCGATTCACTCCCGATCATCGGCCCGCATCCGCGCGACCCATCGCTCATCCTCGCCACCGGACACGAGGGCCTCGGGCTTACGACTTCCCTCGGCACCGCACGCATCGTCGCTTCACTCATCGCCTCCACGCCGACACCTGTTTCCGCCGCTCCCTTCCTTCCCTCCCGATTCCCGGAGCTCGCACCGTGAATCAAACCGTCGACATCACCATCAACGGCCACGCCCTCCGAGTCCCCGCGTCATGGACCGTCGCCGCGGCAATCTGGAACTCCGCCTCCATCATCCCCACGCGCCTCGCTGCATCCCCCCGTGCCGCACTCTGCGCCATGGGGTCGTGCTTCGAATGCCGCGTCACGATCGACGGTTCTCCCGCCGAACGCGCGTGCATGCGTACCTGCACGCAAGGGATGTCCATCACCACCGACGGAGCTTCCGCGTGACCTCGCATCACGCCGATATCGCCGTGATCGGGGCTGGCCCCGCGGGCCTCGCCGCGGCCGCAACCGCCGCTTCGCGCGGCGCGCGTGTCGTGCTCATCGACGAGAACCCCGCCACCGGCGGCCAGATCTGGCGCGGCGCGGCGGTGGGGGAGCACGCCCGCTGGAGTGCCCTTGCCGTTCGTCACAACGTCGACATCCGGACCTCAACCACACTCTTCTCCATCCAGCCACCCTCCGCATCTCTCGCTCCCTTTACCCTTCGCCTCGCACACCGCTCTCGTGGCACCACCCTCCACGCCACCAGGCTCATCCTCGCCACCGGCGCACGCGAACTCCTTCTGCCCTTTGCCGGTTGGACCACGCCCGGCGTCCTCGGTGCCGGCGGCCTGCAGGCCATGATCAAGGGCGGCCTCAACGTTCGATCCAAACGCATCGTCATCGCGGGCAGTGGGCCGCTCCTGCTCGCGGTCGCTCAGGTGGCGCGCGAGGCCGGTGCCCACGTCGTCGCGCTCGCGGAACAGGCGTCAGCCGTCGCCCACGCCCGCGCCGCCCTCAGCCTTCTGCAAGCGCCAACGAAATGGGCGCAAGCCGCGGATCTCGCGATCGCTCTCCGCGGGATTCCGACCCTGCGTGGCTGGTGGCCCATCCGTGCGCACGCGCGAGGCAGCGTGCTCTCCGCGCTCGAGCTCACCAACGGGCGCGATCGGCGCGTCATCGAGTGCGACTTGGCCGGCGTCGGCTTCGGGCTCGTTCCAAACACTCGGGTGGCTGCCATGCTCGGCTGCGAGATCCGCGGGACACGCGTGCACACCGATCACCATCAGCGCACGAGCGTGCCAAACGTCTGGTGCGCCGGAGAAGCGACCGGCATCGGTGGGGTTGATGCAGCGGTGCTCGAAGGCCAGATTGCCGCGTGCAGCGCGACCGATTCGCGGCAGGACGACACGATCCTCGCACAGCGCGACCGAGCCCGCCGCTTCGTGTCCGCGTTGAACGACGCCCTTGCCCTTCGCCCCGAGCTCAAGCACATCGCCCCCGCCGACGAGTTTCTTTGTCGGTGCGAGGATGTCCGCGTCGGTGAAGCCCGGGCACACGCATCCTGGCGCGACGCCAAACTGCAGACCCGCTGCGGGATGGGTGAATGCCAGGGCCGCACGTGCGGTCCCGCCGCCGCGTTTCTGTTCGACTGGATCGTCGCAGACACCCGCCCGCCGCTGACACCGGTGAGCCTCGGCGCAATCCTCGATACCCTCTCCCCGGAAGCAGCCCACCCCTCTCACGGAGCATCGCGATGAACGCAAACGACTGGCACGGCGTCATGCCCGCCATCACCACTCCCTTCCGCCCCGACCTCTCGGTCGATACCGAGTTTCTCACGAAGCACGTGACCTGGCTTGTCGACTCCGGCTCTCGCGCCATCGTCACCCCCGGTTCACTCGGCGAGGGCGCAACCCTCGAACACGCGGAGAAGATCACCATCTGGAAGACCTGCGTCCAGGCGGTCGGTCATCGCGTGCCCGTGATCGCGGCGGTCTCGAGTCTTTCCACTGCCGACGCGGTCCGCGTCGCGAAGGACGCGCAGGCCGCGGGCTGCACCGGCCTCATGGTCTTGCCGCCGTACGTCTACAAGGGCGACTGGCGTGAAACCCGGGCTCACTTCTCCGCCATCCTCCGCGCCACCAACCTCTCCTGCATGCTCTACAACAACCCCATCGCCTACGGCACCGATATCACGCCCCCGCAGATCATCGAACTCGCCGCGGACCACCCAAACCTCCACGCAGTCAAGGAGTCCTCCGCTGATGTTCGCCGCCTTACCTGGATCCGCGCGCTCGACCCACACTCCCGTCTCGCGCTCTTCGTCGGCGTCGATGATCTCATCGTCGAAGGAATCGCCGCCGGTGCGACCGGCTGGATCGCCGGGCTCGTCAACGCCCTCCCCGTCGAGTCCATCCGGCTCTTTGACCTCGCGAAGCAGGGCAATCACGCCGGTGCGGCAGCGCTCTACGCGTGGTTCCTGCCTCTCCTCCGCATGGATACCACGTACGACTTCGTCCAACTGATCAAGCTCGTCCAAGCCGAAGTCGGGCAGGTCGGTTCAGGTGGTCCTGTCACGCGTCCGCCGCGGCTGTTGCCCGAGGGCAGCCGTCTTCAGTCGATCCAAGCCGAGATCCGCGCGTGCCTCGCAACCCGCCCGCGCGCGTGAGAACAGCAGTTCCATTGCCTCGGTGCTTCGCGTTCGCTCTGTTGTCACATCGTGAAATCTCTTTTCCGGCGTCGCCGTTTGGTTCAGTGCATCCCTGCGATTCGTATGATGGCCGCGATCGGAGCCACCATGAGACTCATCGCTTCACTTGTGTCCTTTCTCGCCGTCGGGATGTCGTTGATCGGGTCGCCTGCCCTCGCCCAGAGTCAACCGGGATCCGAGCCCCGCTACTGGCGCGGCAACCTGCACACCCACACCTACTGGTCCGACGGCAACGACTACCCGGAGATGGTCGCCGAGTGGTACGCGAAGAACGGGTACAACTTCCTCGCGATCTCGGACCACAACGTCATGCAGCAAGGCACCGTCTACAAGAAGGTCGCCGACCTCGAGAAGCGGGCTCGTGGAAAGGCGTTCGCCAAGTACCTCGCACGCTTCGGCCCCGATTGGGTGCAAACCCGCGGTACGGGCGACGCCATGGAGGTGAGACTCAAGCCCTTCGACGAGTACCGCACGCTCTTCGAAGTGCCTGGTCAGTTCCTCATGATGCCCGCCGAGGAGATCACCGGCGAGGCCGACAACAAGCGTGCCATTCACATCAACGCCACCAACCTTCTCGAGCTCATTGAGCCACCCAAGGGGGCGAACGTCGTCGATGTGATCAAGCAGACCACCGACGCGGTCCACGCCCAGGCGGCGCGGTTCGGTCGTGAGATCTTGGTTCATGTGAATCACCCCAACTACAAGTGGGGCGTGACGGCCGAAGATCTGGCGGCGATCTCCAGCGAGCGGTTCTTTGAGATCTGGAATGGCGTCGACGGCGACGGCGATCCGGGCGACGAGGTTTACCCCTCGACCGACGAGATCTGGGACATCGCGAACACGCTCCGCATCGCGGGTTTCGGCGCTCCGCCGCTCCTCGGTCTCGCAACCGACGACTCCCACGACTACCACGGCGATGTGATCCGAGCGATGCCCGGGCGTGCGTGGGTCATGGTCCGCGCGAAGTTCCTCACGCCCGAGCACCTGATCCTCGCTATCCGCGAGGGTGATTTCTACGCATCGAGCGGCGTGACGCTGGAACGTGTGGCCTTCGACGAAGCGAGCGGTCGTCTATCGCTCCAGATCATGCCCGAGGACGGTGAGCGGTACGTGACGCGCTTTGTTGGCACCCGAAAGGGGGCGAACATCGTCGGAACGTCGCGCAAGAACGCGGACGGGAAGATCGTCGAGACTACGCTCGATTACACCACCGCGGAAGGCCCTCAGATCGGCGAGGTTTTCGCGGAGGTTGAAGGGGTGCAGCCGTCGTACACCCTCGGGGGTGACGAGTTGTACGTCCGTGCGATCGTGATCTCGACCGGGATCCCGACCTTCCCCACCAAGGAAAGCCAGCAGAAGAAGGCCTGGACGCAGCCCGTTGGCTGGCGGCCGCACGTGAAGTAGGCGGGTTCAGTTCCAGAAGGCGGCGACGCTCAAGATCATGGCGATGGTGATGGCACACGCGGTCTTCGCGATGGTCGCGATGACCCGTCCGATCGCAGCACCTTGACCGGCGCGGGTCGACTCCTCCCACGTCTTCTTCTTGACCCCGCGTTCCACGAGGATGGTTCCACCGGCCGCGCCGAGCACGCCGCCGGCGATCGTGCCGAGCGGGAAAAAGACCGGGGAAAGCAGGATGGCTCCCGCGATCGCGCCCACCATCGCGGCGATCGCGCCGGCACGAGAACTCCCGCCCTTCGCCGCACCGGCAGCGCCCGCGAAGAATTCAGCGATCTCGCCCAGGGCCGCGATCGCGAGCGCCGAACCAAAGGTCCAATACGGGGACGAGATGAGTTCGGGCTTCCAGAAGAAGTAGATCACGAACACCAGGGCGATGTTGATCCACGTTCCGGGAAGCGTGATGGCGGTAAGGAGCATCCCGCCCATCGAGATCAAGACGATGAGCAGTGCCGCGACCCAGTCTGTCCATTCCGCGTAGTTCATGGGAGAGTGCGGCCAGCAGCCGCGAGCGTCCGCCTCTGGTTGGGAGTCTGTCGCACTCGATTTCAGGCGGTTGGTGATTCCCCTTCCGCCGGCTTCTCCTTCTCGACACGATCCGGGAACGCAACGGCCTCCATCTGGAGAACCCAGTCCTCAACAGGCTCGTAGCGCTTCAGGTCCAACTCAATCTCCTTGTTGGCGAGGGTCGGATGCGAGCCGTTGATCTTGAGGTGGACGTAGAGCTTGTCCCACTTGCGCTTGTCGATGTCGGCGAGATCTGCCGGGGACACCTTATGGCCCCCAGGCAGTGTGAGCGTCTTCGTAGCCGGGTTCCACTCGTACTCCTTCGACTTCGCGGCAACGAACGTGATCAGCACCCAGAGACCGCCCGGACCGCACAACGCCAGCATGATCCACTGGCTCGGGATGTCCCACGTCGTGAGTGGATTCGCAGGCTTCTTGCTCGTCTTCCCGTCGCCCGTTTCCCACTCGGCCTTCAGCTCTTTCAGCCGTGAAACCGGGTCACCGACGCTCGCACCCTTGCGAAAGTCCGTCCGCGGGAAGGACGTGTTCTCCGGTGACATCTTCCCGATGTGGTTGAGCTGGGTGAGCCATTCGTGAAGGATCTGGTCCGGCCCGACGAGGTCGGCCTTGGCCTCGAGCCTGGTCAGCGTCGCCGCAGGCTCGTTCACGTTCACAGTCGCGATCGAACCCGGATTCGCAAGCTCCAGCGCGTTGAGGTACCGGTACTCGTTGAATGCCGCGGCGTCCGCGCCTCGCGCAGGATACTTCCACATCGCGTCGTAGATACACAAGGCGGCGAAAGCCTCGAGTCCGACGATATAGAGGATCATCTGGAAGACCCAGCGCTTTCCAAGAACGCTCTTGACGGGCGCTGCGGGTTGTTCTGGTGTCGGCGTCGACTCGGACATGGGCTACCTCGCGAAAGCGTGGGGAAAACGGGGTCTACCGGACAAGTCCCTAGCGGAATGGCACCCCAAGCCTACTCATCGACCCGGCTCAGGGCCAAACTCCACCATCGTTCGGCAAGATCCTTGCCGTTGGGCTTGTCGAGAAGGGGCCCGAAGCCCCCCTCGTCAGCACGACGGCAGGGAATGCGCGGGTACTGCCGATTCTCGGCCAGGGCTCTGGACAGCCACGCGGAGTGCATCCTGCGTGCCCGCTCGCCCGCCTCCTCGAAATACGACTGCCAGAACGCCCATTTCATGGCGGGAGTGTAAGCGGCCACGGGTAGCTGAGCCGATGGGGATTCAACTGCATCCGGTGCAGTATGCAGTCGGTAAAACCCTCGGTGAACCCATGAACCCGACCAAGCCCCAGTTCGTGATCTTCCTCGCCCACGGACCGTACCTCGATGCCGAGCTCGGGGTCATTCGGCGCGAGGTCCGGGAGTGGAACGAGGCGGGACGGGGCGTTGCCGTCCGGCTTGTGCCGACCGCGGGCGGTGAACCGGGAGAAGAGAGCGACCCCGGCCAGGCGGACGCGTTCGCGCTTCTCCTCGCCGACCGCTGGCGATCAAGCTTCGCCTCCACCGACACCTCGCGCGACCCCGAGGCCGAGTACGAACGGGCAAGGTCGGCGCTCGAAGCAGCGCTCGCAGGCGATCGCACGATCCGCCTCACGCACGTCGCCGTCTTCCTGCGCGACAGCGCGTCGCAGACCGTCTCCACGCTCCAGGAAAAGCAGGTCGCCGCATTCCGCCGGGCCGTGCAGCAGGACACCCGCCTTCTCGGCCGAGAGTTCCTCACGCTTGAAGCCCTCGCCAGCTCGTTCCGCATGTGGCTCGACTCCATCACCGGCGAACGTCCGATCGTCGCCGAAGAAGCCAGCGGCGAGGACCCGCTCAAGGAAGCGCTCCGACTCGCCAACGCCGGAATGCTCGCGCGGGCGGAAGCCGCCTTCATGCTCGCCGTCGCACGCCCCGATCACCTCCGCGCCTTCATCGAGTACGGCAAGTACCTCCGCCGACGCGGCCGTGCCCCTGAGTCCTGCGAGATGTTCGAGCGTGCGATCTCCAAAGCACGCTCCCTCCGCGATCGCGCCACCGAGGCCGAGGCCATCTCAAACCTCGCCCTCTCCCACCAGGCACTCGGACGCCCCGACGACGCTCGACGGCTCCACGAAACGGCCCTCAAACTCGCCAAGCTCGTCGGTGACCAACAGGGGCACGCGGACTCCCTCTCCGGGCTCGCACGCCTCGACAAGGCCCGCGGCGAGATCGCTCGGGCCTTCAAGCTCGCCAAGCAGAGCCTCCAGATCAGCCGCGATGCTGGTGATGCCGCTGGCGTCGCCGCTCAGTTCGCCAACATCGGCCTGCTCCACCGCAGACGCGGCGAGTACGAACAGGCCGAGCACTGGCTGCGCAGGGCGCTCACGCTCGACGAGAAACTCGGCCGCGACGAGGCCGTCGCCCGAAACTGTGGCAACCTCGCTCTCGTGCACCGCGCCAAGGGCGAACTCGACATCGCCTCGCGTCTGCTCACCCGTGCCGCGGAGATCAACGCTCGCCTCGGTTGCCTCACGGGTCTCGCGAACGACTACGCGAATCTCGGGCAGCTCAGCAGCGACCGAGGCGACGCGACGCTCGCGCAGAAGTACCACGAATCTTCCCGCGATCTCGAAGAGAAGCTCGGCCGTACCGAGGGGCTCGCTCGTTCCCACCACAGCCTCGGCATGCTCGCCCACGAACGCCGCGACGCCGCGGAAGCCGAACACCAGTGGCGTCTCGCAGCGGAGCTCTTCGATCGAGCGGGACTAGTTCAGGACGCCGCGAGAACCCGCGCGGCCCTCTCGGCGGCCAACGCCGGATTGGATCCGATCATCGACGCGCGGGCGTTCATGCCCCGGTCATGACTGCGGCCTTCCCGGCTCCACGATATCGAGAGGCTCGACCGCCCCGGCCCTGGGGAGGTAGTTGCCCTGCGGACCGATCTTCGGTGGTGGCGGTGGGGGGGCTGAGTTGGTGCCGTTTGGCTTCGCGAGTCCGTCGTCGATCCGCTTCACGATCCGAGCGGACCGCCGCTGATCGGAGCTAAGCGCCGTCTTGCGGTTCTCCAGCGACCAGAACCCCAAAGATCCAAATCGCCAGCACGTCGAAGCCGTGACCCACACGCTGTACATCAGCGTGAGCAGCGAAACGCCCGCGATCGGAACCAGCATGAACGAGATGATCCCACCACCGAGCTGGGGACCGACCACCGATGCGATGAGCAGGATGAAGAACGAGATGGCGAGCAACGCCGGGATCAGCTTGAGGCGATCCACGAGCTCCGTGTCGTCCGCCCAGTGCGCGATCCGAATCATGTACGCAAGCAGGAAGCAAAGGCCCACGGCCCCGACCGCGGCGAACAACAAACCCATTCCGAACAGCAGCTTCGCCGCCGGGTTGATGAGTCCACCGCCGCTGACGGTAATCTGGGCAGCTCCCGCCCAGCACAGCTGCGCGACGACAAAAGCCCACTGGCTCACCCGCGTGAGCATCCGCAAGACGTGCCACGACTCCTCCGCCGCACGCGGCGAGTCCTCGTGAGCAGGACGCGGAGTCGTCGCAAGCTGGACACCAATTGCCCAGGCGATCGAGCAAATGGAGCCCAGCGCCGTCGCGCCCAGCAGCAGGCCTCCACCCCCGCGTCCCAAAAGCGCCGCGAGGAGCAACAGGCCAAAGAACGGTGTCGCGGCAACGCCCATCAACATGCTGCCACGGGCGAACTGGTGGAGGTACTCGACCGAAGCGCTCCCCAGCGTGTCCGAACGAGCCACCGCCCCGCTCGTGATCGGAGTTGCGCACTCCGGGCACCGATCCCCCACCCGCAGGCCGCGCACGTTGTACCCGCAGGACGGGCACGCACGATCGTGCTCGATGCGCGAGGCATCGAACGTGGCGGGTCTCAGGTGCGGGGGCAGTTGAGACATATGGAAACGGGTGTGATCAGACGGTCGCGTGCGTGACAGCCTCGACGGCGTTGCGGAACATCCGCAGGCCCGGAGTCTCGAGACCGCGAACCGAAGCAGGGAGCCGCGTCCAATAGGGGTGACGCGTCCAGTCCAGGTACCGCTCAGGGTGCGGCATCAGCCCGAACACCCGCCCGGTCGTGTCGCAGATCCCCGCGATCGAGTTCTCCGAGCCGTTGTAGTTCTCTGTGTACCGAACCGCAACCTGGTTGTTGCGTTCGAGCGACGCCAGCACACCCGGGTTCAGCACCGTGAACCGGCCCTCGCCGTGGGCCACCGGAAGCTGGTTGATGTCACGAAGCGTCTTGGGGTCCAGCTTCCCCGTTTCCCCGATCCCGGTCCTGATCGCCGGGCCCTCGGCGAGCCCCTTCGTCCACACACACGGCGACGCCGCGTTGTACTCCATCCCGACCCAACGGTCGCAGAACCTCGCCGCCACGTTGTCGGTCAGCGCCACCGTTTGCGAAGGCGCCGCGTCGGCCGGCCACTCGCTGCCCGCCTCCGGACCCGGGAGCAGTCCAAGCTGCACGAGAACCTGGAACCCGTTGCACGCGCCGATCACCGCGCACCCACGCGCCACCGCCGCCCGCAGAGAGGGGTACAGCCGCTCGCGGGCCTTCATCGCGAACACGCGACCAGACGCGATGTCGTCCCCGTACGAGAACCCTCCCGGAAACCCCAACAGGTCGTACCCATCAACCTGGGCCGGGTCGGCGATCAGCCGGTCCAGGTGCACGAGCGTCGCCTTTGCGCCCGCGGCCTCGAAGGCGCGGCACATTTCGGCATCACAGTTGGTCCCGGGAGCGCGGATGACAAGGGCGTTGGGCATGCCGGAAGCGTATGCGGGTAGCCGCTACGCTTGGCGTATGGCAAACGTCTATCCCTTCCGTCCGCTCGTGTACGCAAACCGCTCCGACCTCTCCCCCGTCGTGGCCCCTCCCTATGACGTGCTCGACGCCGCCGGAAAGGCCCGCCTCGTCACCAAGGACGCCCACAACATCGTCTCCGTCGACCTCCCCCATACCCCGGCCAAGGAACTCGGCCCCCAGTTGGCGTACGACGGCGCCGCGGCACTGCTGACAAAGTGGATCGGCGACAAAGCCATCCAGCGGACCGCGCTTCCGACGATGTTCGTCTACCGCCAGACCTTCAAGAGCGCAGACGGAACCCAGACCATCAAGCGCACCGGCATGGCCTGCTGCATCGACGCGCTCCCCTTCGGACCCCGCAAGGGTGGGGGGGTCCTGCCACACGAAGAGACATTCTCCGGGCCGAAGCAGGACCGCCTCGCACTCATGACCGCCACCAAGACGCAGCTCTCCCCGATCTTCGGCCTGCACGCCGACGACCAGGGCGCCGCCACCAAGCTGCTCAACCAGGTCATCGCGAAGAAGAAAGCCCCCGACCGCACCGCAACCACCGACGACGGCACCCTGCACGAGATGTGGCAGGTCCAGGACTCGGCAACCATCAAGGCCTACGAGGAAGCGATGGTCGGTGAGGACGTGTTCATCGCCGACGGCCACCACCGGTACAACACCGCGCTCAACTACCTCGCCGCGCTCGAAGCGAAGGGCGCGGTCCCCGCGAACCACCCCGCGCGCCGCGTGATGATCGTGCTCATCGGCATGAGTGACCCCGGGCTCGTGATCTGGCCGACCCACCGCGTGCTCGGTGGCATGAAGGACTACTCGATCGCCGCCTTCCTCAAGGCCGCCGAAGGCCTCATCAAGGCCGAGCCCGTCGCGGGCGACCTCGTCGCACTGGATCAGGCCCTCACCGCTCGTGAAGACCTCGGTGAATCTCGCTTCGCGCTCTGGGACTTCGCCGGCAAGAAGGGATACGTCGCCGCCCCCGCTTCCCCGGATCCGCTCAAGGAACGGTTCGGCGACAAGCCCCAGGCCTGGCGCGACCTCACCGTCGCGTTCTGCCAGTACGTCGTCGTCGAACAGATCTGCCAGCCCAAGCTCAACGGCGGCGAAGCCGTCAAGTGGGCGTTCCCCCACACGATCAAGGAAGTCGTGGACATCGGCTCCGGCGTCGAAACCGGTGCCGGTGGCGGCAAGAACTTCGCGCAGCTCGCCGTCATCGTTCGCCCAACGCCCCTGAAGGCCGTGAAGGACGTCAGCCGCGCAAACCAGTTGATGCCGCAGAAGAGCACGTTCTTCTACCCCAAGCTCGCCACCGGTCTGTTCATGCACGGCCTCGAGTAGCCCCTCGCCAAGCACGCCCAGGAGACAACTCATGCGAATCCACCGCATCCTCGCGCTGCTCTTGACCGCCGCCCTCCCGGCACTCTCGCTCGCACAGGACCAGCCCGCGGCACAGCCCGTCCCCGCCGAAACCGCCCCGCAGCTTCCGGTCGTGACGCTCCTCGAACCCGGTCAGGCCGACGGACGCCGCGAACTCCGCTTCGCCCCAGCCACCGGCGCGGTCGAGACCATGGTCATGCGCATGAAGATGGGCATGTCGATGTCCATGGGGGGCCAGGAAATGCCCCCCAGCAGCCTCCCTGCCCAGGAGATGACCGCCCGCATCTCCGTCGACAAAATCGACGAGAACGGTGACATCCACTACTCCATGGAGTTCGTCGACGCGAAGGTCGTCGCCGATGATCAAACGCCTCCCCCCATGAAAGCCGTGATGGACGCCGCGATGTCCAAACTCGTCGGCATCCACGGAAAAGCCCACGTCTCCAGCCGGGGCATCACCCTCGGTGGCAAGATCGACGGCGGGGACAAGATGGACGCGCAGTCCCGTCAGCTCCTCGAATCCATGAACCAGTCCCTCCAGCAACTCTCCTCGCCCGTCCCCGAGGAACCCGTCGGAGTCGGCGCCAAGTGGCAGGTCGTCCTCACCCCGCGCCTCGGCGGCTTCACCCAGACCGTCACCACGGTCTACACCCTCATCGCCCTCACCCCCGACTCCGCCACGATCGATGTCGCCATGTCCCAGACCGCCTCCGAGCAACCCCTCGAATCCGCCAGCCTCCCTCCAGGTGCAAAGGCAACGATCAAAACCGTCAAGGGAAGCGGCACCGGCTCGCTCGAAATCGCCTTCTCACGCATCACGCCCACCGCGTCCGCCATGACCACCAAGACCGACGTCAGCATGACCTTCGGCTCAGAGGGACAGGTCAGCGAGATGAAGCAGACCGTCACCAACGAACTCACAGTCCGCGGCATTTCCGGCGATTCCGCCGCTCCATCCAAGTAACCGCCCCAACACCCCCGCTCACCTGCGGTTGATCGCCGTCTGCAACCAATCGATCAACTCGTCCGTCGGCACCGCGCCCACCACCCGCGATACCTCCTGCCCCCCGCGGATCTCCACCAGCGTGGGATACCCATCAACGCCGAACGCGTCGTCCGCCGGATGCCCGTTGGTGCAATCCACAAACGCGGCGTGTGTCTGCTTCAACAACTCCTCGACCCGCGGATCCGCCAACGCGTTGCGCTTGAGTGCCCCGCACGGCCCACACCAGTCCGCCGTGTAGAACGCGATCACGGGCTTCTGGTCCGCCGACTGCGCGCCCAACGCCGCCGCCAGCGTCACCTTCGCCGCAAACGCCGCCGGCAACGGGTGCGGTCGCGACCGCAGCCAACCTACCGCCGCCAAAACAAACACCGCCACCACAAACAGCAGCTTCTGCCTCATCGTCATCGCGGGCTCTCCATCGCTAGTCCACCAACTCGCCCGTCAGCGGTTCCACAAGATCCTTGCTCGTCACGATCCCCAGCGGCCTGCCCTGCGGGTCCTCCACCACGCCAAACCTCGTGTTCGCCTCACGCATCCGCAGAATCGCCTCGCGCAGCGACTGCTCCGGCTTGAGCCGCACGCAGTTGCTCGTCATGTCCGCGATCTTCGACTCCGGCCGCAGATGCAGGTCCACGTGCCGCACAACCCCTACGACCCGCCCGTACCGATCCACCACCGGAAATCGCGCGTGCGACGCCGCGCCGATCACCCGCAACGCCGCGGCACGGTCCGCCGAATACGGAATCGGCCGCACGCTCGCCCACGGCGTCATCTCCTCCGCAACCGTCATCGCCCCGAACCGCATCGCCCGATCCACCAGCGTCGACTGCGACTCGGAGATCGTCCCCGTCGAAACACCTTCCTTCAAGTGGTTCGCAATCCTCTGCCTCGCGTCCGTCACCGCCTCCGGCTGCAACTTCGCGAGCCTCTCGATCGCGCCCACCGTCAACTGCACGATCGGCAGCACGCCGGTGTACGTCAGCGCAATCCGCACCAACGCCAACGGCCTCGCAAACACGTACGTCAGTCGATCCGCCTCCACCCGAAACAGCTCTTTCGGCAACGCCTCCGCGAACACGAAGAAAAGCGGCGACAACACCGCGACGTTGACCAGCATCACCGCGTCCTCGCTCAGCTCGCTTCCGCTCAGCGCGTTCGTCGTCGCCAGCGAACCCACGTAATGCACGAGGTTGTTCGCGATCAGCAGCGTCCCCAGAATCAACGCCGGCCGCTCGATCTCCCGCCGCAACACCCGCGCCGACCGATCCGGCGGCGTCTTCGCAACCCGTAACTCCATCCGCACCCGACTCAGCGAATAGCAGCCGATCTCCACGCCGCTGATGATCGCCGACGCCACGATCGCCCCCAACGCCAGCAGCACCCACAGCAGAATCTCGGGGTTCATCGCACGCCCCCTTCCGCCTTCTCCAGGATCGAGATCTCCACCCGATCAACCGACCGCCCCTCTAGCGAAACCACCTTCAGCCTCACGTTCCCCAGCTTCACCCAGTCCCCAACCTGCGGCAACCGCCCCAGCTTCGCGAGAATCAATCCCCCGATCGTCGTCACCCTCGAATCCGCCGCGCCCGGCCCCGCCGCGGCAAAGAACTCCCGCCAATCACGCACGCTCAACCTTCCCGGCGCCTCCCAAACACCCGGCGAAACCATCCGCAACTCGCTCTCCTCCGCCGCCGCCGCCGATGCGCTGTGCGTCACCAACTCGCGGATGATGTCCTCCGTCGACACCAGCCCCGTCACCGCCCCGTACTCGTCCACGCAGCACGCCATGTCCGTTCCCGCCTCACGCATCCGGCTCAGCAACTGATCGAGCCTCGCCCGCTCCGGCACGAACAGCGGCGCCTCGATGTACGGCGCAATCGTGTGACGCCCCTGCACCTTCGATCGATTCAAATCCGGCAGCAGCTTCTGCAGCCGTACCACGCCCACCACCCCCTCGTCGATCGTGTCCTTGCACACGGGAAACTTCATGTGCCGCGTCTGCCTCGAGAGTTCCAGCACCTGCTCAACCGTCGCCGTCGCGTCCACCCACTCCATCTCCACACGCGGCACCATGACCTCGCGCACCCGCACGCTCCTCAGCCGCAGCACGTCCGCCAACTGCCGTTCTTCGTCCTTGTGCAGCACGCCCTGCTGCCCGCCCACCCGCAGCATCGCCGCGAGTTCATCCGCCGTCACCGCCGCCATCTCGCTCGCCCCAGCCGGCCGCATCAGCCGCGCCAGCGGAGCAATCACGAAAAACTCCGCCGCCGCCCGTATCGGCCACAGCACCCGAAACGCCAGCAGCATCGGCCCCGTCAGCACCCTGCAGATCGCCACCCGATGCGCCGCCGCGAGCGACTTCGGCACCAGCTCCCCAAAGAGAATCAACACCAGCAGCGCCCCCACGCCCACCGCCGCCTCCGCCGCGTGACTCCCAAACGCCGCGCCCACCTTCACCGCCACCGCAAAGTACGCCGTGTTCACAAACACGTTGCCCAGCAGCACCGTCACCAGAAACGCCCGCGGCGATTCCAGCAACGCCGCCACCCGCTCCGCCGCCGCCGGTGATTGCTTCCGCAGCCGGACCCGATCCGCGTGCGTCAGGCTGAACAACGCCGTCTCCGAACCCGAACACGCCGCCGACGCCGCGATCAACACGGGCAGCAGTGGGGCGGCAATGAGGTTCGTGGCGGACATCCGTGCTATCTGCTCCCAAAGTCGGCGCGACCCGGATCATAGTTCGGATCCAGTTGCTCAATGAGCCGCTCGATGTACCGCCACGCGTTCAACTCTCTTCGAATCTCTACCGTCTCCGCACCCTGCGCAAACAGCCGCGCAACCCGTCCCTCGTACTCTCCCCTCTGCACAGCCGCCCACGCCTGCCACCGAGCCCGCGCCCCCTCATCCCCACTCGCCAACGCCTCCTCAACCTCCTCACGCGTCCCCATCATCGCCGCCAGAAACCCCCGGGGCAGCTCCTTCGACGCCCCGCCAGCCTCATCCCCCCGTAGCGCCAGCAACGCCGCCGCACGCGTTTCCGGGTTCTCCAGCACCCGACGCGCCTCGTTCAGCCCCGCCGCCACCACGTCGTCCTCCTCCCCCGCGTCCGGGTGCGCCCCACTGATCCGCGCCAAGTACGCGCGCGAAATCTGCTGGCCCGTCAGCCCGTACTCCGCCGGAAGCCCCAGCACCGCAAATGGGTTCAGAACCGTCGCCACGCCGCCTCCATCCCCTCCTCCCTCGAATCAGATCTCCCCGGTTTGACGAACCCGGGCCCAGAATGGACGATATGTCAGGCCGCGGACCCTCGCGGCGGCAACACGCCGCCCCCAGAGCCCGGTCGAAAGGAAGTGCTCGTGAGCCAACACATCGGCATCGTGGGAGTCAGCCCCGAGGGCGCAGCAATCTTCTACCAGCGCCTCGCCCGCCGGGCGACCCACGTCCTCCCCGCGGACTGCCAACCCCGGCTCACCATGCACAACGAGCCCCTCAACTCCTACCTCGAAGCCATCCGCCACGACGATTGGCACGCCGTCGGCCGCCTCCTCCGCAAAAGCGCCGACAACCTCGTCCGCTGCGGCGCCGAACTGCTCGTCACCCCCGACAACGTCGTGCAGCATGGCGTTTCGTTGGCGGAAGTCGGCTCCGTCGTCCCCTGGCTCACCATGACCGAACTCGTCGCCGCCGCTGTCGCCGCCGACGGCCGCTCAAAAGTCGGCATCATCGGCACCCAGCTCGTCACCAACTCCTCCACCTACCAAACCTTCCTCGGCCTCCGCGGCATCAAAGTCGTCCCTCCCGAAGCCCCCGACTCCGCCCTCCTCGAGGCCGTTATCTTCGGCGAACTGATCTTCGGCCGCCTCAGCGACGAATCCCGCACCTTCGTCCGCCGCCTCCTCGATTGGTACAAGGCCAAGGGTTGCGACGGCGTCATCCTCGCCCTCAGCGAAGGTGCCATGCTCGTCGAAGACGTCGTCTCCCCCCTCCCCATCTACGACGCCTCCGCCGTCCTCGCCGAAGCCGTCCTCGCCCGCCTCGCCGCCCAGACTCAATCTCCACGTGTCTGATTCCCGGCGACAGGCCCGGAAACCTCCATTTCGGCAACCCCTCCCCGGCTCGGCTCGAATAACATGTGCCGAACAGGCGGTGTCGGGGCGGCAGGGCCAAAACCATGCTGTCCAGATCCCCGTCTGACCCCGAACTGGGGACCCCGGCTGGACGAACCCGGTTTCCGCGCGGTATGCTGGGTCCGGAAGGCTCTGTTGAAGCCCCCGTGGTATTCCCTTGCACTGATCCCGGAGCGGATCGGTCCTTGGAAACGCGGGGGGGAGATCTCGCGATTGGATCGCGTGGTCCTCACCGCGACAGCGCCTCCCGTCGGGTGCACCAGAAATGCACCCGGCCGCAGATATTGCTTCCACTTTGGAGCCCGCAATGAGCAGATGGGACTTCCGTGCGTTGCTGTCGAAGAACGTGACTTCTCCGAGCTTCGCGCGCCGGACCGCGAGTTTGATCGAACGAATCACCCTCCGCGCTGGACGCGCGCTCGGTCTTCGCTCGAGCTTCGGCATGGCCGCCGAGGGGCTGACCGCCCTCGAAGAACGCCGCCTCCTCGACGGTGACTTCGGCTCCGCCGTTGTCATCGATATCGACGACGTCACCCAACGTGGTTCCGCCGCCGGCGACATCTCCCCCGTCGTCAACGGCAGCGACTTCGATTACTACCAGTTCGTCGCCCCCGCCGATGGCTTCGTCAGTGTCCTCGCCGACACCCGCAACGAAGGTGCGCCCACCACGCTCAACACCCGCGTCACCGTCTACAACGCCGCGCAGACCGAGATCACCTCGGGCTCCAACAACGGCGTCCTCACCAGCGGTACCGCCACCGACGGCTGGGCCGGCTTCATCGCCACCGCCGGTCAGACCTACTTCGTCGTCGTCTCCCGCGAGTCCGGCTCCGGCTCCTACACCCTCCAGGTCAACGCCGAAAACGTCGGCTTCGAGATCGCCGACACCGACGACATCGTCCCCGGCTTCGCCGGCATCGCCCGCGAGCTCGGCAGCGAAGTCCCCGACGGATTCCTCATCCCCATCACGCCCATCCAGGGCACGCTGACCCAGGTTCAGCAGGACATCGTCTACCGCTACGTCGTCCCCGACCGTGCCGACTTCAACAGCCTCGTCACCGTCAACGCCCAGGTCACCCAGCAGGACCTCTCCATCCGCCTCGACTCCCGCATCGATATCTACAAGCAGTCCAGCTCCACCGGCGCCGTCACCCGCCTCGCCTTCGACTCCGACGCTGGCCGCCTCAACGACGCCTTCACCACCTTCCGCGCCGAAGTCGGCGAAACCTACTTCATCCGCATCCGCTCCGACGAAATCCAGCCCGCCCGCAGCGACTTCGGCACCGGCACCTTCTTCCTCGTCCTCGATGGTGTCGCCACCGAACTCCCCATGAACCACGTCACGCGTCGCGGCAACACCGCCGACGCCTTCAACGGCTTCGGCGATCCCACCAACGCGCCCCCCGCTCCCTTCCCCGAAGTCGACCCGCCCGTCTTCCAGGTCAACGCCCACGTCTTCGAGTCGCAGGGCAATGGCCTCACCATCGCCAACGCGCAGGGCACGGGCCTCGACCCGATCAACGACCCCGCGATGGCGCTCTTCAACGACGCCGGCACCCGCCTCGCATTCAACGACAACTTCGCCGGCACCGCCCCACAGCTCCAGGTTCAGCTCCAGGGTGGCAACCAGTACTTCATGATCGTCGACGGTTTCGACATCCAGGGCGGTACCCAGTACCTCCTCTTCAACGAGAGCAACCACACCTTCGACGCCACCCAGCCCAACGACGACCACATCAACACCCCCGGCGCCGGCACCCTCGAGAACGCCCTCCGCTCCTTCACCGGCGCAACCCCCATCGTGTGGAGTGATCCCTTCCACACATTCGATGGCAACGGCAACCTCGTCCGTGATATCGGCATGCGCGTCACCGGCACCGGCGAAGGCCGTATCCACGCCGCGGGTGACTCCGATATCTTCAAGATCACCATCCCCACCAACCAACTCGGCAACGCCACCGGCGACAACGACGACGCCGGCGGTTCGCTCTTCGTCGGCGGTGCCTTCTCCCGCGCCGGCCAAAGCCTCGTCTACCCCACAGTCTCCCGCAACCTCGCGGTCTGGGACGCCAACGACTACTGGTACACCGGAAACCAGAGCTGGGACGCGGACTTCGACACCCAGTACGGCTTCTCCGACAACCCCGCCACCCTCAACACCGACAGCGCCGTCATCCACACCATGTTCGATTGGGATACCGATCCCACCGGTGACGGCGGCGCTCCGGAAGGAATGACCGACCACGTCCTCATCGTCGGCGGCGACTTCACCCTCGCCATCCCCGACCCGCTCGGCGGCCCGCCCATCCTGATGCAGAACATCGCTGCCTGGGTCCAGGACTGGAACACAGGCGAGTTCGGCTGGAGCAACGCCCTCGGTGATCTCGATGGCCCCGTCCGCGCCGCCATCGTCGTCGATGAACCCGCCCCCTCCGGCGGCGGCGATGACCCCGACCCCTACCTCATGGTCGGTGGTGAGTTCACCGGTGGTGCAGCACTGTTCACCCCCTTTGGCTTCGCTGACCTCGGCCTCAACGGCTCCGTCTTCTCCTTCGCTGCCTACGACGCCGCCGACCCCGGCGAAGGCCAGACCGAAAGCGAAGATCCGCCCCTTCCCGAAGTCGTCAACCCCGAAGACCCCGGCCTCAAGCTCTACATGGGCGGTGAGTTCGACGGCGTCGACGACCGCGGCCTCAACTTCCAGAACATCGCCTCCTTCAGCATCAACACCGGCCTCGTCCGCTCCATCTTCGAAGGCGCCGGCGTTGACCCCGCCGATCCCCTCCCCAACCCGCCCCCCCACGCCGTCGACTTCGGTGTCATCAACGGCCCCGTCTTCTCCATGACCAACTTCACCGATCTCGCCTGGGATCCCAACGTCGACGACGAAGAAGCAGCCGACGTCCTGGTCATCGCCGGCGAGTTCACCGACGCCGGTGGCAACGCAGTCAGCAACCTCACCGCTTTCGGCTACCCCATCGACTCCGTCACCGCCGCCCTCGAACCCCTCCCCCCGGAAGAACAGTTCCTCCGCTGGGACGTCGACGCGATGGACGGCGGTCTCAACGGCCCCGTCTTCACCGTCACCACCTGGAACCCGCCCGAGATCAACAACACCCCCAACGACGACACCCGAATCCTCGTCGTCGGCGGTGACTTCGACGACCGCGATACCAACATCGATACCTACGACGGCGCAAACTGGGACCTCGGCTTCTTCGGTGACGGCACCGACGGAATCGTCCGCACCATCAGCGCCGTCCTCGACGTTCAGGAAGTCGCCATCGCCGACGACCTCCTCGGCGGCACCGATCAGCAAGAAGTCATCTACGTCGGCGGTGAGTTCGACAACGTTCTCCCCGGCGGGCCCAACCCGCCCCTCCGCGTCAACAAGGTCGCCCAGTACTCCGCCTTCCACAACGCCGCCTTCAACGTCGACTTCTTCGCTTGGCGCGGCATGCAGCTCGGTGTTGGCGTCGACGTCGAAGCCGACTACGGCCCCACCACCGAAGCCGACGCCGAAGATCCCGCCGACTACGTCCCCGCCGTCCACGCCCTCGCCTTCTTCGACGACGGCAACCCCCTCCAGTACGACCGCCACGACCGCCCCTCCTCCAGACTCGACCTCGTCGTCAACAACGCCTTCGGCGGCACCGGCAACCTCCTCGTTCGCGTCTTCGATTCCCAGGGCGCCCTCGTCTACGACTTCGCCCGCCCCGGTTCCGACGATCGAAATCCATTCAACGATCCCACCGACGACCCCGGTATGTGGAACCCGCAGGTTCTGACCCCCGGCGCAGTCCAGGCCCTCCAGCAGTTCATGGGCATCCAGGTCTGGGGTGGTGAAACCTACTACATCGAAGTCACCCGCGGCGGCACCGGCCGCTACACCGTCACCGCCACCGTTGACTCCGTCGGCACCGACATCAACGGCGACGGTATCTTCGACCACGTCAACGGCTCGTACGCCGACGAGTCCGCTGAAAATGACTTCACCGGCGCCGTTGATATCAACACCACCCTCGGCACCGGCGATGGCTCCAACCTCGTCAACGCCGATACCCTGCCCTTCCACGGCAGCGGCATCCGCTCCTACCGCACCGCCCCCAAGGACCGGAACAACGTCGCCTCCTCCTCCGATCTGGGCATCATCGGCACCATCGACGACACCGACCTCTACGCCTTCCGCGCCGAGTTCACCGGCACCGTCGAAGTCCGCACCCAGACCCGCGAAATCGCTACCACCGCCGGCGACATCATCGTCAGTACCAACGCCCTCGGTCAAGCCCTCGGCCAGGACTTCGTCGGCAGCCAGCGCACCATGCGCTCCAGCCTCGATACCGCCATCCGCGTCTTCAGCAACGACTTCGTCCAGATCGGCTACAACGACGACAACTACGCCGTCCGCGGCGATTTCACCGCCACCACCATCGGTGGTACCAATGCCGAGTTCACCCGCCGCGACGCCGGCTTCGTCTTCAACGTCACCGCCGGCAACATCTACTACGTCCAGGTCGAAAGCGGCCAGTTCTACGACGACGGTGCCTCCGACGACCCCTCCCTCCGCGTCGCCAACATCGATCGCGAAATCGACTGGGGTATCGCGACCGGTGCCTACCTGCTCCACATCAACCAGATGCCCCAGCAGCTCAACGACGTGATCAACGGCCAGGAGGTCGAAGACGATCACGAGGACGCCACCCAGGCTCAGGCCACCGTCATCCCCATGGGCCAGATCATCGATGGATCCAACAACGGCGTTGGCACCATCACCGGCCGCATTCTCAACATGAACACCTCGCCGGAAATCAGCCCCGGCGTCCGGCGCGATACCGACCTCTTCTGGGTCACCGCCAGCGGCGGTGGAAGCATGACCATCCGCGTCACGCCCACCTCCGGCAACCTCGTCCCCGAAGTCGTCACCACCGTCCCCGCCCAGGTTCAGGGCCAGGCCCAGCAGGACGGCAGCACCCTCGTCACCCTCACCGACCTCTTCGCCGGTGAACGCTACGGCTTCTACGTCCGCGGCGCAGGCGGCACCGAAGGTGCCTACCGCGTCGATGTCACCTCCGCCCCCGCCGTCGACGATCACGCCGACCGCTCCAAGTGGGCCGACGCCTCCGACCTCACCCTCCGCGACTTCCTCGGCACCGGCAGCTCGTCCGGCTCCATCGAAGTCCCCGGTGATACCGACGTCTTCCGCTTCGAAGTCCAGGCCTACTCCACCCTCACCCTCAACGTCACCGGCCTCGATGCCACCCTCGACCCCCTCGTCGAGGTCTACGAAGTCAGCGAAGATCCCGATGGCAAGGCCATCTTCCTCCGCATCGGCCAGAACGACGACGCCGACGCCAACACCACCAACAGCCGCGTCCGCTTCCCCGTCGGCCCCGATCGCTTCGTCGACTTCGACCCCGAAGGCCTCGGCGAAGAAGACCGCAACTACCCGTACTACTACATCGTCGTCCGCTCCGCCGACCCCCTCGCCGGTCAGGGCCGCTACACCCTCGACGTCCAGTTCACCCAGACCGACGATTACGCCGACGGCGACACCGATCTCGACGGCAACTTCGATACCGGCGAGTACGCCTTCGCCCACACGGTCAACATCGATCCCACCACCGGCGCCGGTGAAGTCACCGGCGACATCGAACTCGATACCGACTCCGACCTCTTCTCCTTCGTCCCCGTCGCCAGCGGCCTCTCCACCCTCATCGTCTCCGGTGTGAACGGCAGCACCCTCCGCGGCCGCATCAGCCTCCTCGATGCCAACGGCAACCCCGTCCTCGACGGAGGCGGCCTCCCCATCACCTCCACCGCCGACGACTCCGCCACCTTCAACACCGCCTTCATCACCGCCGACCTCGACCGCGGCGTCCGCTACTACGTCGTCATCGATGGCGTCAACGACGAACTCGCTCCCAACGTCGAAACCACCAAGACCGGTGAGTACACCCTCAGCGTCACCTCCCCGCCCCTCGACGATTACCCCAACATCCGCGAGTTCAGCCTCGCCCACACCATCGGCCTGAGCAGCACCGACGGCAACGGTCGAATCGGCGGCACCGCCTTCGGCGACGCCTCCAACGCCCGCATCAACCCCACCAACGACTCCGACCTCTTCACCTTCGTCGTCGCCACCACCGGTGATGTCGTCATCACCGCGAGCTCCTTCGATCACATCACCGGCCGCTTCGGCGCCCGCCTCCGTATCTTCGACGCCTCTCAGGCCCTCATCTCCGACACCTCCGCGACCGCCACCGGCCAGTCCGTCTCCTTCACCATCCCCGGTGCCGTCTCCGGCGCTCGCTACTTCATCCTCGTCGACGCCGTCGCCGGCCTCGCTGGTTCCACCAGCACCGGCGAATACTCCCTCCTCGTCGACGGCGCGGCGCCCCAGGTTCCCCCGCCCCCGCCCGACCCCGCCGCGATCGACTTCAACTCGCCCTCCGTCCTCACCCTCGATGGACGCACCGGCGACGCCAAGGTCAACTCCGCCATCGATGTCGTCAACGACCGCGACCTCTACACGTTCACCCCCCTCGCCTCCGGCAAGACCTTCATCCAGCTCATCGCGCCCTCAGGCTCCATCCTCCGCGCCTCCCTCCGCCTCCAGAACGCCGCCAACGAGGACATCGGCTCCCAGGTCGCCTTCGACTCCGCAGGCATCCCCGGCGCCATCTCCAACATCGGCTTCGACGCCGTCGCCGGTCAGGACTACTTCATCATCGTCGACGGCCTCGGCGACTCCACCGGTGGCTACACCCTCTGCGTCAACACAATCCCCACCCTCAACCGCCTCTACTTCCCCGAAGGCTTCTCCTCCACCTCCATCCGTGAGTTCATCTCCGTCGTCAACCCCAACACCGTTGACGTCTCCTACACCGTCCGCCTCAAGTACGAGAACGCCTCCATCGCCGACACCGTCCTCCCCAACAACATCATCCGCGCAAGCTCCCGCGACGGTCTCACCCTCACCAACGCCGAGTTCTACCAGACCCCCGGCCTCGTCCTCAACGAGCCCTACTCCATCGTCATCGAGTCCTCCGCTCCCCTCGGCGCCACCCTCGCCCACTACGACTTCGGCACCTCCATCGGCGACTCCTTCACCGAGTCCGTCGCCAAGACCTGGAACTTCGCCCAGGTCTCCCGCCGCCCCGGCGAAGAACTCGACTTCATCGTCTTCCACAACCCCGCAGCCTTCGACGTCATCGTCACCCTGACCATGTACCAGTCCGGCAAGGCCCCCGTCAGCGCCAGCGGCTACTACGGTGCCGACCGCCGCGGCGGCTTCGCCCTCGTCGATACCCTCCTCGACTTCGACTCCGGTCAAACCGTCTCCATCCCCACCGGTGACTTCAGCGTCGTCCTCTCCGCCCGCGCCGCCAACTCCGCCAACGAGTCCAGCTTCGACGGCGTCGTTGCCTCCCTCAGCCACTACAACATCGCCTCCGGCACCGGCTACGCCGTCCTCGGTGATCCCGACGGCGGTGCCACCGAAGGTGTCATCACCAACGTCACCATCGCTCCCAACGTCTCCAGCCAGGTCACCTTCTTCAACCCCTCCGACCTCCCCGCCACCCTCTCCCTCACCGGCTCCTACATCCGCTCCTCCTCCCTCCCCCAGTTCACCCGTAACCTCCAGATCCCCGCCCGCGGCCAGCTCGTCGTCACCGGCACCGACCTCGGCCTCATCAACGACCAGCCCGCGGGTCTCACCTACCGCTCCGATCGTTCCATCTCCGTGAACTTCGCCACCACCCAGAACGGCGACGCCGACGGCGTCGTCGCCAGCGACCAGGCCGGTACCAACTTCTACTTCGGCGACGCCTTCATCGACGTCCAGAACGCCGGCTCCCTTTACTTCGAATCCCTCTTCATCCACAACCCCTCCTCCATCGCCACCAACGTCACCATCAAGCTCCTCTTCGTCGACGGCTCCACCGAGAGCTACACCGTCAACGTTGCCGGCAGCGGCTTCGCCGAGTTCAAGATCCACGAACTCCCCGAAATCACCCAGGACCGCACCGGCTACCAGTGGTTCGCCGTCGACGCCACCGCCGCTACCCCCTTCGTCATGTCCATGACCCACTACGACCTCTTCCTCGGCGGCGGCTGGGCCACCCAGGGCACCCCCTTCGGCCTTCTCAACGACATCTCCAAGATCTCCTGATCCTTCTTCCCCTCCGCTCCCCCAAGGCCCGGGCACTTCGCCCGGGCCTTTTTCATGCGCCATCCCTACGCTTCCGCGTGGCACGGAAACCCAAAGCACCAACCGAAGTTCAGCTCGAAGCCCCGCCCCCCCCGGTCGCGCCCCCGCCCTGCCGCTTCTCCCAGGTCCTCGGCCAATCCGTCGCCACCCGCACCCTCGAAGAAGCCTGCCGCTCCGATCACATCCACCACTGCTGGATCTTCCACGGCCCAACCGGAGTCGGGAAGTTCCGCGCGGCCCTCGCCTTCGCCTCCATCATCCTCGACCCCACCTCCGCCCAGGGCCTCACCGGTGAGTTCGGCCCCGACCCCAACAGCCCCACCCAGCAACTCCTCGCCGCCGGCGTCCACCCCGACCTCCACATCGTCACCAAGGAACTCGCCCGCTTCAGCGAAGAGAAAAAGGTCCGCGACTCCAAACTCATCACCATCGCCAAAGACGTCATCGAACAGCACGTCATCGAACCCGCCAAGCTCGCCCCCAACATCCGAACCGACGCCGCCGCCGCCAAGGTCTTCATCATCGACGAAGCCGAACTCCTCGACCGCTCGCCCACCAACGCCCCCGTCCAGAACTCCCTCCTCAAGACCCTCGAAGAACCCCCCGAACGCACCGTCATCATCCTCGTGACCAGCAACGAGGCGATGCTCCTCCCAACCATCCGCAGCCGCGCCCAACGCGTCGGCTTCGCTCGCCTCCGCGAGCCCGACATGCGCCGCTGGCTCCGCACCCTCGAAGAGCCACCCGACCCCGAAGCCACCGAATGGCTCCTCGCCTTCGCCGACGGCTCCCCGGGCGTGTTCACCTCCGCCCGTGAAGCAACGGTGCACGAATGGTGGAAGCAGCTCTCCCCCATGCTCGCCCGCATCCGCTCCGGACACTTCGTGCTCGAGGCCGGCCCTGCAATGAGCGCGCTGATCGACAAGTACGCCGAGGACTGGGTCGACACGTACCCGCAGGCAAGCAAGGAATCCGCCAACCACGCCGGCGCCGAGTGGATGTACTGCCTCCTCGGCCACTGGCTCCACAACGAGCTCGCCCGCGTGGTGTCCTCCGAAGAACAGTCGCTCCGGATCCTCGCCGCTGTTGACGCCATCCGCCTCGCAGAGTCGCACACCGCGTCGAACGTCAGCGCCGCGTTCGCGATGGAAGCCCTCGCCGCGAGGCTCGCCTCGTGCTTCGCCGGTGAACGCGAGTTCGTCGCCTGATCACGCCGAAACGCTGAACGAAGTCCGCGCCTCGCCGCCCGCCGCCGGTGCAGCCGACTGCGCCGCCACGCCCCCCGATGCAGGCCGCGCCGCCGCACGCTCCTCCGCCAGCTTCTGCATCAGCATCACCCACGTCTCACGCTCGTACTCGAGCAGCTCGACAACCTTCGTCAGCTTCTCGGTGCTCTTCTCGTGGCTCGCCTCGATCGTCTGCGTATACAGGAACGAGTACAGCGACCGCACCTTCCCCGCCAACTCCGGGTCCACGTCCGGCCGGATCGTCGTCATCAACTCGAAGATGATGTTCCGGCACTGCGAGATCCCGTTGAACGACGCCTCGTAGTCCCGCCGGTTCAGGCCGTCGATCCCCTGGTTCGCGAACTTGATCGCGCCGTCCAGCAGCATCAACCGCAGTTCCTCCGGGCTCGCCGTGAACACACGGGTCTTCAGGTACGCGTTCGCCTGCGTCGTATTGGTGGTCGAGTTCTGATTGCTCATGGTTGCTCAATAGTCCTGTTGAACGAGAAGAAACCCCGGGAGATATCACCCTGTCGCCTGGATCGAACCCAGCGTCGACTGCTGCGTCTGAAGCTTCGCGATCGTCGACTCCATCGTCGTGAACTGCCGCTGCAGCGACGTCCGCCGCCGCTCCAGCCTCGCCGTCATCGCCTCGATCCGCTTGTTCTGCAACTCCACCTGCGAGTCGATCCCCTTGCTCCGTGTCGCCAAGACGCCCGACACCGAATCGACATACCCCTTCGCCAACTCCTCGACCGCCGCCACAACGCCTAGCGACGTGATCGTCTGACTCCCCGACGAGTTCCGCACACGGATCCCCGGCGCAATCTCCCGGAACGAGTCGTCCGTCACCGCGCGCGTCGTGAACATCGCCTCCACCGCCGCGGGGTCCTCCGCCATCTTCTGACGGAACTTCTCCACGTCAAACTCAAGCTGACTCCCCTGGCCCACCTTGATCCCGATCTCCGCCAGCTTCGTGTACCGACCCGACGCGTTCTGCCCCGACCCCTGCACCGTCCGGAACAACGCCGACCGAAGCTCCAGCGCCGTCGAGTCGCCCGTCAACGCCGAAGCCCGGTTCGTCTCCGCCGTGTACTTCGTGTGGAACGCGATCCTGTCAATCGCCGTGTTGAACACCTCCACAAACGTCCCGATCGCCGTCTCGATCGCATCCGTGTCGTTCGACACCGTCAGCGTCACCGCCTCCGTGCTCGCCCTCTTCAAGTCAATCCGCACCCCGTTCAGCAGCGAATCCACCGAGTTCGTCGAACCCCCAGACACCATCGCCCGCGCAGGATCCGTCGCGCCGAAGAACACCCGCGAGTCGTTCCCCGCGTCCAGCGTCGTCAACCCGAAGTCAAAGTTCCCGCTCTCCAGAACAAACCGCCCCTCCGACCCCGAAACCCCGCTCGTCAGGTTCAACCGAAACGGCGTCGACCCCAGCCCATCCCGGATCACCGAAGCCGTCACGCCCACCTTCGCGGCATTGATCTTCGCCATGATCTGGTCCAGCGTGTCCGCCGCCGAAAGCTCAACCTTCCGCTCAAAGCTCCCGTTGATCTTGTTCTCCGCCCCCACATCCTCCGCCTCGCCCACGATGTTCAGCAGCTTCCCCACCGTCCCCTGCGTGTCCTCAACCTTGATCTTCACCGTCCCCGCCGCGCCGCCGTTGGGGATCGTCTCGTACAGCTCAATCCCGTCCCCATTCGTGTTGATCCGCGCCTGAATCCGCAGACCACGCGAGTTGATCTCGTCGATCACGTCACCCACGGTCTTCGAGTCGCTCGCGATGTCCACCTCGGCGATCCCACCCGTCGAATCGGTCAGCCGGAACTTGCCGGTACCAACGCCACGGCCCCCGTTCAGCGTCGAGAGCTGCGTCCCCCGCGCGATGTACCGATGCTGCAGGTTGCCGCTGTTCACCGTCGCCGCCGCGACTCCAGCTGCGCCCGTCGAGATCCCCAGCGAAGCCGCCGTGTCGCTCCCGTTCGTCCCGGTGACGATCAGATTCCCGCCGCCCCCCGTGTTGTCCGTCAGCCGAATCCCCGTCCCATTGCTGTTCAGCGACGCCGTGATCCTGCTCGTCCCGCTCACCGTCCCCGATGCCGCCGTTACAGCCGCCAGCATTTCGTCCACCGTCGCGTAGCTCGAGACGTTCACGTTGAACGCGAACCCCGACCGCGTCGTGATGTTGAGCACACCATCGCCCGAGATCCCCGCGCCGCCGTTGAGGCTCGCCGTAAGCGTCGAGTTCAGCCCCGCCAGCACCCGCTTACCGTTGATCAGTGAACTCGCGCTGCCGCCCGCGACCAACAACCCCAGGTCCTTCGCCGTTGTCCCGCTGTTCTCCACGAGCGACATCGTCCGGGTGTTCGTTGTGTCCTGCAGCACAATCCTGCCGTTGGTCTGGTCGATCGATGCCGCGATGTTCGTAAACCCCGCCGCCGTGATCGCGTCGTTGATCCGCTGGATCGCCCCGCCCACCGTCGTCACCGCGCCCGCGACTTTCGTCTGCACGGGTGGAGTCCCCCGCATCTCCCACACGTCTCCCAGGTTCACACGCACATCCGTCGTGTCCGATCCGTCGTCGATCGTGATCGAGAACGAGTACCCGTCCACCGTCGACGTCGGCCTGATGCTCACGCCACCGCCGTCGTTCAGCGTCGCCAGCGACGTGTTCGCGTTCAACCCGTACACCGCCGAGCCCGTCATCGTTCCACCCGCCGCCGTGCCCGCGATCCCCAGGCTCGTCGCCGTCGTATACCCCGCCGCGTCCGCGATCGTGAGCGATCCGCCGGAGTTGTCCGTCACCACGAACTTCCCGTCCTGAACCTTCGCCCGCACCTGCGCCGTGCCGTTGTTGTTGATCGCGTCCAGAACCTCGTTCACCGTCGTCGTCCGCGACAGGTCGATCGTCGCCGACCGGTTCCCCGAGTCCGTGATCGTGATCCGCCCGCGCGAAATCCCCGACCCGTCACGCAGGTCCGCGAGATTCACGTCCCGGTCCAGCCGCGCATCCGCCGTCTCAAACGTCATCTCCGTCGCGCCCACCGACGACGAATCCCTGTTCGCAAACCCGCGCGACAACACCTGCTGCGTCGACACCAGCCGATCCACCAGCATCGTGTACGTGCCCGCCGCCGCCGCGTTCGTCGCCGTCGCCGTCGCAACCTCCCCGTCCGAACTCGTCGCCGTCTTCGTCTGGAACGTGTTCGATGTCCTGAACACCGCCGAGGCCGTCCGCAGCGCCGTCAGCTTGCTGTTCAGATCCAGGTACGCCGAGCTCTGCAACTGAAGCTGCACCACTCGCGCCTGCGCCTGCGTCCGGGGCCTGGCCTCCACCGCCAGCAGCTGGTTGATCAGCGAGGTGCTGTTGATGCCGCTGAAGATGCCGACGCCAGAGGTAATCCCGCTCATCCTGCAACTCCCGCCGGCTCACGCCAGCCCTTCTACGCCGCCTCGCGGCCCCTCATCCACCCGGGCACCACAGCCTCGCCCAGGCCCAGCCGCCCCCGCGACCGCGGCGCCGCATCCGGCCCCGCCGGCATCAGGCCCCGCCCCCGACCGCTCGGTACGCAAAGCCCGGACCGCTCCAGCCGCATCAAGTCCAACGCCCACGCCGATACCACCCGCCGGTACCCCGCGCGAGCCTCAGCAGACATCCTGTCCGTTCGGGTTTCATTCATGCGTCCGCGCAGACCTGCGCCTCTATAGAATCGGTCCGCCAATGGGGGGGTCTTCACTCCGCCCCGGGTATCGGGCCCTTCCTTCCTCCCAGCCCTGCACCCTCCACCCCCAGCCTGCCGATACTCCCGCGTACTCGCCCCGAGAACCAACCATGAAGCCCCTCCCCAAGCACCTCCTCGCACTCACCCTCGTCCTCTCCGGGGCCACCTTCCTCCACGCCCTCGCCCTCATCGCCTTCGCCTTCCTCGCCGCTGATCGCCCAATTTGGATCCTGTTCGGGTTCGAGGTCGTCGTCCTCGTCAGCGCCGTCCTCGGCCTTCAGTTCGCCCGCGGCAAGTACCAGGAAGCCCAAGGCCTCGGCGCCGCCTGCATCGGTGGCACCATCGCCCTCTGCTCCTTCCTCGCCTGGCTCGCCGCCTCCAAGGTCACCTTCAGCTTCGCCGCCGGCGCCCTCATCATCAAGTCCTACCTCATCACCCGCGCGGCAGTGGGGGCCTGGTTCTTCCTGCTCGCCGCTTTCGCCGTCCTCACGCGCAACCCCCTCTCCTTCGCCTACCTCAAACGCGCAGTCATCGCCGGCGCGATCCTCGTCGCCGCCGCCGCCGCCACCTTCAAGTTCCGCGGCGCAATCTCCTCCTGGCTCGCCTCCACCCCCGGCGGAATCCAAGCCGTCGCCATCGGCTTCATGATGCTCGTCGCCGGCGTGCTCATCTGCATCACCGGCCACTGCACCATCCGCGCCTTCGAACTCGGACGCGACCCCTCCGAATCCCCTCAGCAATCCGCCTGATCGCGCCCGCCGCAGATCACCCGCGACACCAGCCGCCCGCCGAGCCTGAACGCCAGGTCCCGCTCGTCCCTCGTGCTCAGCACGCACAGGTCCGCACGCTCCCCAGCCGCGATCACCCCGCCGCTCAGCCCCAGCACCGCCGCGGCATTCCGCGTCGCGCCGCACAACGCCTCCGCATAGTTCAGGCCGCAGTGCCGCGCAGCCGCCGCCATCGCCATCGGCACCGACACGCACGGCGCGGACCCCGGGTTGCAGTTGGTCGCGATCGCCGCCGCGCCGCCCGCGTCAATCACCGCGCGCAGGTTCGCGTACCGCCCATCGAGGTGCAGCCCGCAGATCGGTAGCCCCACCGCGACCGTCGACGACTGGCCCAGCGACGCCAGTGTCGCCGCGGACGATGCCTCCAGATGGTCCACGCTCATCGCCCCCAGCGACGTGCAGAGCCCAACCCCTCCGAGATCCGTGAACTGATCGACATGCCCGCGCACCGGATGCCCAAGCTCTCGTGCGCGCGACAGCAGCGCGCGCCCATCCTCCAGCGACCACGCCCCCTTCTCGATGAACACGTCCACCGCGCACCCCGCGAAGCAACGGTGGACCTCGTCCAGCGTCTCGTTCACCGTTTTGCCTACAAAACCAGGCGTCTCCGCGTCGATCGCATGCCCCAGCAGCGCGGTCATCACCACCCGCCCCGGCCACCGCGAGGCGCTCTCCGCGATCGCCTCCAGCATCTTCAGCTCGTCCTTCGTCGACAGCCCGTACCCGCTCTTGATCTCGACCGTCGTCGTTCCCTCCGCGAGACACTGCGCCAGCCGCTCGTCCAGCAACTCCGACAACTCGCGCCGGCTTGCCGCTCGCACCGCCCTCACCGTCGACATGATCCCGCCGCCCCGCGCGAGGATGTCCAGGTACGGCACTCCGCGCAGCTTCATGTCCCACTCGTCGATCCGCTCGCCCGCCCAGCACAGGTGCGTGTGGCAGTCCACGAACCCCGGCACGACAACGCGCCCCGCGCAATCGATCGTCCGCTCCCCGCGCAACCCGCATTCCCCAACGCCGATCGCCGCGATCAACCCGCCCGAAACCGCAACCGTCGCGTCGGGGATCACCGTCATCACACTCATCTCACGTCCGCGCGCCGCACCCTCACCCCGCGCCGGGGTGACCACCCTCGCACGCACCAGAACCAGTTCAGCCGTGTTCATCGCGGACGCTCGCTTACTCCACGCAGGAACGTCAGGAACAGATGCGCCGCCACCCGCGCGGTCCGACCCCCGACATCATGCACCGGGCACAACTCCATCAGATCAAAGCACACCACACGCGGGTCTCTCCCCGCCGCGAACGCCCATCCCTCCAACTCTCGCACGGTCCACCCCGCCGCGTTCATCGCGCTCACCCCCGGCGCATGCGCCGCATCGAGAACATCCAGATCCATGCTCACGAACATCTTCCCCCGCCCCGCGCCCAGACTCTCCGGCGATGCTCCCGCCTTCTCGATTGTCCCGCCACGCGACGTGAACCACGCCGTGTGCTCCCGCGAGTTCGCGAGCATGTTCAGCCCGTGGACCCGCAGCGGCCCCGCGCCGCACTCCTCGATCAGCTTCCGAAACGGCATCCCGCTCCCCACGGTCTCGCGCACGTCCAGGTGCGCATCGAAGTACTCACCCGCCAGCGGCCCGTGGACCGCCGACACGCCGCGCACCAGCGGGAAGGTCAGATCGTGCCCACCCCCGATGCCCACGACGATCACACCCGCACGCGCGAGCCCCGCGGCGATCTCGCTGATTCCATCGTGGGTCACCGCGAGCGCCGCCGCGTCGTTCCCCGGCGCCGGGATCACATCGCCCACGTCGCACACCGCCGGCCACTCCCACCCCGCCGGCTCCGCAACCCCATACACCGCCAGCGCCTCGCGGAACGCCACCGGCCCACCCGCCGCGCCCGGCCGCCCGTTGTTCAGCCGCACCCCCAGGTCGTCCGCCAGCCCCACAAACGCCACGCGACACCCCGCAACGTTCGACTTGCGAATCGTCGCCGCAAATCGCCCCGGACCCGGCGGTGGAACCTTCAGTGGGCTGTGGATGAGCATGCCCACAGGGTATCAGCATCGCACCACCCGACCTACCCTCGTTCCATGCCCACTTTCTCCCGCGGCGACCTCATCGGCATGGTCCACGTGCTCCCCCTCCCGGGCTCTCCCGGCTCCCGCGACCCTGTCGCCGCGATCGCCGAACGCGCGGCCTCCGAAGCCCGCATCTACGCCCAGGCCGGCTTCGCCGCCATCATGGTCGAGAACATGCACGACCGCCCGTACGTCAACGCGCCCCACGCCCCCGAAACCGTCGCCGCCATGGCCCTCTGCACCCGCGCCGTCCGAGACGCCGCGCCCTCGCTCCCCATCGGCGTCCAGATCCTCTCCTTCGGCCACCGCGAAGCCCTCGCCGTCGCCCACTGCTGTGGCGCCCACTTCATCCGCGTCGAGAACTTCGTCTACGCCCACGTCGCCGACGAAGGCCTCCTCCCCCACGCCGCGGCAGGTGATCTCCTCCGCGCCCGCCGCGCGCTCGGCGCCGACATCAAGGTCTACTGCGACATCAAGAAGAAGCACGCCTCCCACGCGATCACCGGCGATCAGACCATCGCCGACATCGCGCACGGCGCGGAGTTCTTCGGCGCCGACGGCCTCATCGTCACGGGCGCGTTCACCGGCACGCCGGCGGATCCCGGCGACATCGAGGCCGTGCGCAAGGCCTCGAAACTCCCGGTCTTCGTGGGCTCGGGCGTCACCCCCGCGCAGCTTCCGAAACTCACCACACTCGCCGACGCGCTCATCGTCGGCAGCTTCGTGAAGCGCGACGGCCTCTGGTCAAACGAAGTTGACCCCACACGCTGCCGCGAACTGGTCGAAGCGCGGCGAGCGGTGGTCGGGGCGTAAGAAAGCCGTTCGCAACCGGATTCTCAGGCGGGCCGGCGGGTGCACACCACACTCCCCTTCGAAGGGTGGGCGAGTGAAGTCGAGGTCGCCGGTCTCAGGCCCCAGCAAAGCGTCCATTTTCCTAAGAAAGAGGCGGACCACTCGCCTCGCTCATGGTAGAGTACCATCGATTCGCACCACAGCCGGGTGCATCGGAGAGTGTGTTATTACATGCTATCGGAACGTTTCGGGCGTAGTGTGGGTGAAGGGGCTCTTGGTGTCCCTCATCGCCGCTCAGCCATTCATACCGGAAGCCCGTGCCCAGTGCGAACCGCAGTTCGCTGCAATCGCTGGAGTCGGCGAAGGCCTTACGTCCTCCGATACGGCTGCCTGTCGCGCACTCCTCCGCCTCCCCAGCGGCGACATCCTGATTTCCGGGTTGTTCGAACGAGCTGGCGGAGTAGCTTCTGCGAACCTGGCGACGTACCACCCCTCCACGGATACCTTCGACCCCATCTCCCCCAGCCCGAACGCGAGCGTCCGGTGTCTTGCACGCACACAGGACGGGCTCATTATCGCTGGGGGGCGATTTACCGCCATCGGTGGTGTCGCTGCCAACTACATCGCCGCGTTCGACCCCGCGACCGGTCTGTGGTCGCCGCTGGGAAGCGGGACAAGCGGTTTTGTCAACGCGATCGCCGTTCTTCCGAGCGGCGACATCGTCGCTGGCGGCGAGTTTTTCGCGGCCGGCGGACAAACCGTCCGCAGTGTCGCTCGCTACAACCGGGCGTCGGGCGCATGGGCTCCGCTCGGCACAGGCGTCTCCGGCTACGTGCACTCACTCTTGGCACTGCCGAGCGGCGACGTGCTGGTGGGTGGGGATTTCACTCGAGTCGGTTCGCTGAACATCGCGGCACTCGCGTCGTACAGCTTCACGACCAATACGTGGAGCTCCATGGGCGCCGTGACCAACCGCTCCGGCCAGGCACAGGTGCTCACCATCGTTGCCCTGCGAAACAACCAGGTGCTTGTGGGAGGCTGGCTTTCCTCAATCGGCGGAGTTCCTGCGCGGAATGTCGCGGTCTTCGACCCGGAACTCGGGGCTTGGACCCCCGCCGGAGTGGGCACAGACCATATCGTTTTTTCTGCGGTCGAAATGCAGAACGGTGACGTCATCGTCGGGGGGGCGTTTCACGCCTTCGGCTCCGATTTGGTTTCCTGCGTCGCGAGGTACTCGCCCGCTACGCAGTCATGGAGCACGATGGGACCGGGCCTTAACTCAAGTGTTCGTGCCCTTGCGGAAGGCCCCGATGGCGGCGTGGTCGCCGGGGGTGACTTCTCCTACTCCTCACGTTCCAGGGCATCGCGCGTGGCCCAGTACAACCCACAAACCTCCGAGTGGGCACCGCTGGGCGGAGCACCCAACGATTACGTCGCAACTGTTGCCCCAAACTCCGGGGCGGTCGTCATCGGTGGTGAATTCACGCACCTGATGGGCCTCCAGGTCAACCACGTTGCGAAGTTGGACCCGCTCACCGGGCTCTGGCACTCGCTCGGTTTGGGTGTCAACGATACGGTGAACTCGGTCGTCCGACTTCCCAACGGGGAACTTGCAATCGGAGGCTACTTCACCACCGCCGGCCCGATCCCCGCCGCCGGCATCGCCATCGTGGACCCCGCGACCGACACGTGGAGGGCCCTTGGCTCCGGGTTGACCATGAGCACTCCGATTCAGGCCCCCGTCGGCGCGGACGACCTAGCCCTCCTCTCCAGCGGCGAGATTCTGGCGATCGGTCCGTTCTCCCTTGCCGGTGGCGTACCGTGCCACGGCGTGGCCGCCTACAACCCTTCCACCGGTGTCTGGCGAAGCGTCGGAGCGACCAACCCCGCTACCCCCGATCCCATCATCGCCGCGCTGCCGAACGGCTCATTCTCGCTCGCCTCGGGCTTTGGCTTGGGCTTCGTCTCCTATGACCCGGCGACGGACGGTTGGACGCAGCTCCCCGGTAGCCCCCGAACCATTCTCACGCTTCCCGACGGAAAGCTCATCGGCGCATTCAACTCGATCGGCCCCTCACAGCCCGCACTGGTGGCGGTCTTTGACTTCGAGTCATCGAGATGGATCCCCTTTGGCTCCGGCCAGGAGTACACGCAGCAGTTCGCGATCCGACCCGACGGGTTGGTGCTCGGCGCGGCACCTGCGCCGGGGACGATCCGGATCTACGACCCGGTCACCGACGCGTGGCGTCCACTCTCGCCCGGGCCGGACAGTGCCATCGAGGCACTCGCTGCGCCTTCGACCAGCGAGATCCTTGTCGTGGGCTGGTTCAACGCGATCGGGGCGGTAGGAGCTGGCAAGGTTGTTTCCGTTCAGGTCTCGTCCCCATCCATCATCCAGCATCCCGCCAGCGTCACGACACGCTCCGGTCGCTCGATCCAAGTCTCCGCACAGGCGTCTTCGACCGATCCCACCGTGTACCGTTGGCAGAAAGACGGCGTGAATCTTGCCGACGGCCCGCTCTTCTCCGGCTCCGCTACCCCCGCTTTGACCATCGTTGCCCAATCGCCCGCGCAGTCCGGCGAGTACCGGCTTGTCGTCTCCGACTCCTGCTCCGTCGTGGCCACCAATCCCGCCTCCATCACCGTCCTTTGCGCCGCCGATGTCAACGGCGACCTCGCCGTCGATAGCGATGACACCATCTCTTTCTTTGCGATCTGGAATGCGGCCGACCCGGCCGCTGATCTCAACGACGACACCCGCATCGACGGCGACGACATCGTCGCGTTCTTCGAGGCCTTCGATCGCGGCTGCTGATGCTCCCCGCAGCACGACGACTCCCTACTTGGACCCATCGCTCTCCTCTGCCTTGGATCGCTCGCACGTCTCGCCGCGATCCTCGTGCTCATACGCCCCCACAAAACCCCCTGACTCGCCCCCGCAAACTGACATACTGCTGTCAGTGGGCCAAAACTACCCCTCGCTCCCCACTTGATCCGCTCCCGCTTCTTCATAACTTGTCCGCATGAACAACCCAATCGAACATCACTTCCCCGCCATCGACCTCGATCTGTTCCTCCGCCATTACATCGACGCCCACCGCAGTCCCGCGGCAATCGCCGACGCCCTCGGCGTCCCCGTCCAGACCCTCCTCGACTACGTCGCCCAACCCGAGGTCGCGCAGTACGTCGACGCCATCGAACGCTTCACCCGCCAACGCCTGCCCATCGTCGCCGGTGGCGCCGTCGAGCAGATCCTCCGCGATCTCGACGGACTCCCCAAACTCCCCGCCAACCCCTCGCCCGCCGATGTCGATCGCCGCCGCCGCGACCTCGACGCCGCCCGCCGCGCCGCCGATCTCCTCCGCAAACTCTACTTCCCCCCGCCCGCCACACGCACCCACTCCCGCCACGCCGCGGCAGCATCACCCCCGCCCGCACCAGTCCCGACAACCCCCGAGCCTCTCTCCGGCTCGTGCCCCTCTCCCTCCATGCCCCCCTCCATGCCCCCCTCCATGCTTCCGCCCATGCTCCCCTGCATGCCCCTCCCCACCGGCACCACACGCCCACCCCGCACCACCCCCGCACAGAACCTCCGCCAACTCGCGGGCTGCGCGTAGATGCCGCGGCACGTAGCTCCGGCTTTCCAGCCGGAGGGTGTCGCGGGGGTGGCGACCCGGGGGGAGACGTGCGTGGCGTGATGAACCGTCATTCGGGTGTTGGGTGAACGGACACTACCTCCCAGCTGGCACAAACGAGCGGGCTCGCTCGCATTTCCCCGGCTCAAACCCCGTTTGTACACTTCTCATCATGCCACGCCGCCGCTCACGCAAGCGAACCGCACAAGACATCCTCAACCGCATGTCCGCCCTCGACCATGCGGGGGATCATCCCGCCGTCGAACGCGAGCGAGCGCGACTGCGCGAGGAGGCTGCTGCGACGGGTCTTCGTCTGGTCTCCATGGCGATCACCCACGAGCCGCTGCCTGATCCCCTGGTCGAAGCCCTCCCGCGGACCACACGCCGCCGCCTCGATGCCCTCTCGCACGCGATGTATACGGAGCCCGCGGCACACCTCGACGAGCTTCGATCGCTCGCGGCGGAACACCCCAAGATCCCGATTTTCCGCAACTACCTTGCGGTCGCGCTGAAGGCGGCCGGACGACGGGACGAGGCCAAAGCGGTGCTCGCAACGACGTCGCGGGAGTTCCCCTTGTACGTCTTCGGATATTGCAACTACATCATAAACTTGCTCGCCGACGGCGAGATCGAAGAGGCCCGCAAACTCGCGGAGACCGGCCCGCGAGGCCCCGTGTTCACACTGAACGATTTCGATCCGACACGCACGACATTCCACTTTACGGAAGTGATCGCACACGCCAATATGGTGGGCCGCTACATGCTCGCCACAGATCGGCCGGACGCAGCAAAAGATCAGGTGAGGATGCTCCGGGAACTCGACCCAGAGTGCCAGCACGCTTCCTCGCTCGAGGCCTCGATTCTCGAGCGAGGACTCCTCCTCAGGCTCGCGGACAAGCTGCGCAGTGAGATCGAGCACGGTGCCTCGCGCAACACACCGCGCGCGGCGAAGGCGGTCAAACCCGAGTCAAAGCGCCAGACCAATACGGCCAAGTCTCAAACACAAAAACCGACTGCCGGCAAGAACCACAAGCAGGTAGAAGGAGGTCGCGATGAAGGGCCCAGCCTGTTCGACAGGTGAGGTCAGTCCGCAAACGCCAGGCACGCGCGGATGTCCTCCGCAGTCAGATCCGGGAAGTCCGCGAGGATCTCCTCCACCGACATCCCCGCCGCAAGCGAGTCGAGCACGTCGTACACCGTGATCCGCAAACCACGGATGCACGGCTTTCCACCCCGTTTGTCCGGCTCAACCGTGATGATCTTGGAGTAGTCCACCTTCGTACGGTACGCGGTGAGGAGCCGCCCGACACGCGGCCAGTCCCTCCCAACGCCCCCTCCCGTTCCCTCCTCCCGCCCCCCTCGCTCCCTACCATTCCCCTCCCCTCTCCCGGAGCTCCCACATGGGTTTCTTCTCCCGCAAGCCTAAGCCCGCACCCACCCCCGTCGTTGTCCCCGCCACGTCGCGCGTCGCCGCGGCAGCCGGGACGCCCGCCGACTCCGCCTTCGAGTCGCGCGTCTTCGAACTCGGCTCCGAGATGCTCCGCCTCGCGCGGGCCCACAAGTCCGGTGTCCTGAGCTCGAAGTTCTACTCCGACGCCCTGATGGAATGGTCCATGAAGGACCATGAGTTCAAGGTGCAGATGTTCCGCTTCGTCGACGCCTTCCCCATGCTCCGCACGCCCGAGGCGATCTTCGACCACCTCCAGGACTACCTCTCGCAGCCCGGCGTCACCGTGCCCCCCGTCATCGCCGGCGCGCTCAAGGCCGGTACGCTCGCCAAGGGTCTCGCCGCCAAGACGATCGGCTCTCAGATCACCGGAATGGCCGCGAAGTTCATCGCCGGAACCGATGCCGCGACCGCGCTCCCGGGCCTGCGCGACATGTGGGACCAGGGCATCGCCTTCAGCGTCGATCTGCTCGGCGAGACCTGCGTCAGCGACGAAGAAGCCGACTACTACGCGAAGAAGTACCTCGATCTCATCGAGAACCTCCCCAAGACCGTCGCCGGTTGGAAGGCCCAGCCCCGCCTCGAGAACGACCACCTCGGCCCCATCCCGCGCACCAACGTCTCAATCAAGATCTCCGCGCTCACCGCCCGCTGCGACCCCATCGACACCGAAGGCTCCATCAATGACCTGATGAAGCGCCTCGTGCCCATCCTCGAATCCGCCCGCGATCGCGGCGTCTTCGTCAACTTCGACATGGAGCACCACGCCTTCAAAGACCTCACCATCGAGCTCTTCCAGCGATGCGTCGAGAAGGTCGACTTCCAGGCCGGCCTCGCCATGCAGGCCTACCTCAAGAGCGGCCCCGAAGACGCCCGCCGCATGTGCGAGTGGGCCAAGAAGAAGAACAAGCTCGTCACCATCCGCCTCGTCAAGGGCGCGTACTGGGACGCCGAAACCATCAAGAGCGAAATGCACGGCTGGCCGTGCCCCGTCTGGCCCGTCAAGTGGCAGACCGACGCCTGCTTCGAGCAGATGGTCGAGATCTTCCTCGACGCCAGCCCCAGCGCCGAAGCCGCCCGCGGCCGTGGCGACGCGTCAACCGCCGGCCCCCGTCCCTCCGGCATCAAGCTCGCCCTCGGCTCTCACAACGTCCGCTCCATCGCGTCGGCCCTCACCGGCCTCGAACGCCGCGGCCTCCCGCGCGAAGCCCTCGAACTGCAGATGCTCCACGGCATGGCCGACCAGCTCAAGTTCGCCGCCGCGGAAATGGGCCTGCGCATCCGCGAGTACGTCCCCGTCGGCGAGATGATCCCCGGCATGGCGTACCTCGTGCGCCGTCTGCTCGAAAACACCAGCAACGAGAGCTGGCTCAAGGCCGGGTTCCTCGACAACGCCGACCCGGGTGCGCTGCTCCGCAAGCCCGCGCCCACGCCGGGTGTCAAAGACCCGATGAGCCGCGAGCCCGACATGCTCGCCGACCGCCACCGCCTCACGCCGCCGGTCGCGGGTGTCGGCAACGAGAAGCCCTTCTTCACCGAGCCCATGCGCGACTTCGCCGACTCGAAGCAGCGCGAGGAGTTCGCCGCCGCCATCGCCCGCGCCACCGTGCCCAAGGTCGCCAACGACCGCACGCCCGAGCAGGCCGCCGAGATGGTGAAGAAGGCCGACGCAGCTTTCGCCGCGTGGCGCGACTTCGACCCGCGCAAGCGTGCCGCGGTCCTCACGCGTGCCGCCGATCTGATGCGCAAGCAGCGCGACGGGCTCAGCGGCGTGCTCATCAAGGAATCCGGGAAGACCTGGCGCGAGGCCGACGCCGACGTCTGCGAAGCCATCGACTTCTGCGACTACTACGCCCGCCTCGCCGTGCCCATGTTCGAACGCGCCCGCCTCGGCCGCTTCATCGGCGAACTCGACGAAACCTGGTACCAGCCCCGCGGCGTCAGCGTCGTCATCGCGCCCTGGAACTTCCCGCTCGCGATTCTCGCGGGCATGGCCGTCGCCGCGCTGGTCACGGGCAACCCCGTCATCCTCAAGCCCGCCGAGCAGACGCCGGGCATCGGTCGCGTGCTGTTCGACATCCTCCAGCAGGCCATCGCGGAAGTGGGGGCCCCGGCCGACATCCTGCACTTCTGCCCCGCGCCGGGCGAGACCACCGGCGCCGCGCTCGTCCGCGACCCACGCGTCGCGCTGATCGCGTTCACCGGCAGCAAGGGCGTCGGCCTCAACATCATCGAAGCCGCGGGCAGAACGCCCGATGGCCAGGCCAACGTGAAGAAGGTCGTGTGCGAGATGGGCGGCAAGAACGCACTCATCATCGATACCAGCGCCGACTTCGACGAGGTCGTCATCGCCGCGCGCCAGAGCGCGTTCGGCTTCCAGGGTCAGAAGTGCTCAGCCTGCTCGAGGCTCATCGTCGTCGATCCCGAGGGCCCCTCCGGCCCCGCGATCACCGCGTTCACTCGCCGGTTCGTCGAGGCCTCGCGTGCGCTCACGATCGGTGATCCGATGAACCCCGGCACCGACATCGGCCCCGTCATCGACGAGGAATCGAAGAAGAAGATCGAGTTCTACGTCGGCGAAGGCCGCCGCCAGAGCAAGGAAGAACTCTCCCTCCCCGTGCCCGAAGGCCTCGAAGCCAAGACCGGCCGCTGCTACGTCGGCCCGCACATCTTCTCCGGCGTCAAGCCCGACCACGCGATCGCCCGCGAAGAGATCTTCGGCCCCGTCGTCGCCATCATCCACGCCGGATCCTTCGACGAAGCCCTCGCCATCGCCAACGCCTCCCCCTACAAGCTCACCGGCGGCGTCTTCACCCGCATGCCCAGCCACATCGAACGCGCCAAGCGCGAGTTCCGCGTCGGCAACCTCTACATCAACCGCGGCATCACCGGCGCGCTCGTCGGCCGCCAGCCCTTCGGCGGCTTCGGCATGTCCGGCGTCGGCAGCAAGGCCGGCGGCGCGGACTACCTCCTCCAGTTCGTCGAACCCCGAGCCTGCGCGGAGAACACCCTCCGCCGCGGCTTCGCACCGGAGCTCTGATCAGGACTTCTTGTTGAACTGCGCCGCCGTGAACAGCGACCCCGTCGTGTCGCGTTCCCACGTCCACGCCGGCCCGTGCTTGCTCTCGTAGAACGCCCACATCTCCAGCCAATAGGCCCGGAACGCGTGCCTCCCAAAGGGCGCGAAGTGGGCCTTCACCTGCTTCATCACGTCCTTCGACTCGCCCGTCATGTTGAGAAACGTCTTCCCGTGCCGCACGCTCTCGGTATCCAGCGGGAGCCGCGAGTACCTCCCCAGGAGCTGCATGATGTTCGCCGCCGCGTACGGCCCGATGCCCGGCAACTCGATCAGCATGTCGTGCACCGCGTCGTCGCTCGTCGCCGGGTCCTGCATCGTCGTTGCCGCCACTCCGCGCTTGGTGTCCGCCTTCGCGAAGAGCTGCGCGAGTTGCACGATCCGCTGGTCACGGTACCCGACGCGGCATCTGGCCCGCAGAGTCTGCGGCCTCGTCCGCGCGATCTTCGCGGCAGACGGGAACCCCCGCGCAACGACGGTGGGGGAGAGCCGCACGGGCGCGCCCAGCGTTTCGCACAGCCGCTTGTTCATCTGCACCGTGCTCGGCCACGTAACGTTGCAGCTCGTCACCGTCTTGATCACGTCCTCGAACATCGTCGGCGATCGGAAGAGCCGCCCCCGCCCGCTCGCCTTCCACCGGGGATCAACCGCATGAAACCCCGCGATCTCCGATTCGTCCTCGGTCAGCCGCAGCATCCGTGCGAGCAGTGCTTCGGCCCCGACGCGATCCGCACGGGTCACGGCCCGCGAGGTGTTCACGCGCAGCGGAGCGCCCGCTCCCTTGGGCTGAGTGACCACGACGAAGCACGCGCCCCCGGGCAGATCCAGCACGCGCGAGAGCGATTGGCGTGCGACATCCCAGTAGTTGGGCGCAAGAAGGAAGTACCCGTAGCTGCACGCGTCGCGCGCGAGGTTGAAATCACTCGGCACCCGCAGCGTGAACGCCGGCACGGCTCAGCGCCGGCTCTGCGGGAAGAGCGTGCCCACGAGGTTCAGCGTCAGACGGTCCGCGACCCGCGCGAAGTTCGCGTAGTGCTTCTCCGCCTCGGCTTCGAGGTCGCCGATGGTCTTGCCCGTCTTCGTGAGGAACGACGCGTCGCCCCCCAGCAGCGCGGAGGTCATCGGCCGGTCGCACTCGAAGTGGAACAGCGCGCCGAACGTGCGGATCCCTGCCTTGAAGCAGGCGTTCTTCGTGGTCGCGGTCGACGCCAGCAGCGAGGCTCCCGGCGGGAGCTGCGTCACCTGCTGCCCGCAGGAGAAGAGCTGGTGATGCGTCCAAGGCATCCCCGCGAGCAGCGTCTCGGTCTGCCCCATCGTGTTGATCGACATCGGGAAGAAGCCCAGATCCGGGGTCCCCTCCTTCGCCGCGACCGTGCCCCCGAGGGCGTGGGCGATCAGCTGCGCGCCCAGGCAGATCCCGATCACGGGGAGTTGCTTGGCGTGCGCCATCTTGATGAGGCTCGCCTCGGCCTGCATCCAGCCGTACAGCCCGATGTCGGTAACGTTCATCGCGCCGCCGAGCACGACAAGGCCCTCGATCCCGTCGAGGTCCGCGGGAACCGGGTCTCCCCGGTCCGGACGCCGGATGTCCATCCGGAAACCGTGATCACGGAGGGTAACGCCCAAACGGCCCGGGCCGACGATGTCGCTGTGCTGAAGGATGAGGATTGCCATACGCCCATCGTAGAACGCCGGATCGCCCGGGGTGATAGACTCTCCCACACGGCGGCCCCCCGGGCCGAAAGTCGCGGCCACCGCCGAGCAAGGAAGCGAGAATGACCAAGTCGACCTTTGTTGTCGCGGCAGTCCTGGCGATGTTCTGCGGCCTCTGCGCGCGGCCCGCCGCCGCGCAAGAGAAGCCCGCCGAGCCCGCGATCGACAACCCGGAGATCCGCAAGAGCGTGGTGAAGATCTTCACCACCAGCCGCGATCCCGATCTTGCTCGGCCGTACAAGAAGCAGGACCCCGAAGAGTCGTCCGGCTCCGGCGTGGTGATCGAGGGCAAGCGGATCCTGACGAACAACCACGTCGTCCGCTACGCGCAGCGGATCCTGGTGCAGCCCGAGGGATCGTCGGAGAAGCTCAAGGCCCGAGTGGTTGCCACCGGCGAGGGGATCGACCTCGCGGTGATCGAACTCGAGGACCCCTCGTTCTTCGACACCCACCCGCCGATCATGATGTCCGACGAACTGCCCGAGATCGGCCAGTCGGTCGTGTCGTACGGCTATCCGCTCGGCGGCGATGCCATGAGCATCACCAAGGGCATCGTCTCGCGGATCGAGCACACGGTGTACGACAGCGACACCCTCGGCCTGCGGATCCAGGTGGACGCGGCCCTCAACCACGGCAACAGCGGCGGCCCCGTGGTCTCCGGTGACAAGCTGGTGGGCATCGTGTTCAGCGGCATCGATACCGCCCAGAACATCGGCTACCTGATCCCCGTCGAAGAAGTGAAGGCGTTCCTCGATGACATCGCCGACGGCACCTACGCCCGTCGCCCGCAGCTCTTCGTGTCGCTCCAGACGCTCGAGAACGATGCGCTCCGCTCGTTCCTCAAGCTCGAAAAGGGCAACAACGGCATCGTGGTGATCAACGCTTCCCGTGATCCCGCGAACCCGCTCAAGAAGTGGGACGTCATCGACCGCATCGGCGAGCACGACGTCGACGACGCGGGCATGGTGAGCGTCAAGTCGAACCTCCGCCTCAGCTTCCAGTACTTCGTCCCCAAGTTCGCGAAGGACGGCATGGTGGAACTGGGCATCTACCGCGATGGCAAGCCCATGACCGTGCAGGTCCCGGTGCGGCCGAAGCGCAACCGCCTTATCAAGAGCCTCGACGGGGAATACCCGTCGTACTTCATCCTCGGCGCCCTCCGCTTCACGCCCGCGTACGAGGAGCACCGCGCGATCGACGCCCGCCTGCTCGCCAGCCGCGGCAGCCCGATCCTCAGCCGCTGGTCCGACGAACCGGAGTTCGACGGCGAGGAACTCGTGGTCGGTCCGTTCCAGCTCTTCACGCACGCGACGAGCAAGGGCTACGACGCGGGGTACTTCCCGATCCTGAAGGCCGTGAACGGGGAGAAGGTGAAGAACATCCGGCACCTGGTCGAGATGCTGCGCGACATGAAGTCGGAGTACGTGGTGTTCGACTGGTACGACGAGGGCGTGGAGTCCGTGGTCTTCCGGTACGAGGACCTCATCCGCAGCACGGACGAGATCCTGGAAGACAACGGCATCCGCAACCAGATGTCGGACGACCTTAAGCCCTTGTGGGACAAGAAGTAACGATCACTTCGCTTCGACGATCGAGGCCGACTCGATGACGATCGGGGTGACCGGGACGTCGCCGTGCCCGGACTTGTTGCCGGTCTTGACGACGCGGATCTTGTCGACGACGTCCATGCCTTCAACGACCTTGCCGAAGACGCAGTAGGCGGCGCCGTCGGACTGCTGACGGTCGAGGAAGTCGTTGTCCTTGACGTTGATGAAGAACTGGCTGGTGGCGGAGTCGGGGTTGCCGCCGAGGCGGGCCATCGCGACGGTGCCGCGGAGGTTCTTGAGGCCGTTGCGCCACTCGTTCTTGATGGCGGGGCGGCCCTTTTTCTGCTGCATATCAGCGGTGAGACCGCCGCCCTGGATCATGAAGCCGTCGATGACGCGGTGGAAGACGGTGCCGGGGTAGAAGCCGTCGCGGACGTACTGAGCGAAGTTCTCGGCGGTGATGGGGGCGTTGGTGGGGTCGAGTTCGAGGGTGATGGCCCCGAGGGTGGTCTTGATCTGAATGCGCATAGTTTCCTCGTGAATGAACCCCCTCTTTGTGGCGGGCAAGTGTAGGAGCGGCTATGCTCGGGGCTCACCTGCCGCATCCGATCATGACGTTATTTCGGGCCGGCCATGGACTTAAGGAGCATCGCATGGGTTTCGTCAAAGAGTTTCGTGAGTTCGCCCTCAAGGGTAATGTGCTGGACCTCGCGGTCGGCGTGATCATCGGCGGGGCGTTTGGCAAGATCATCGGTTCGATGATCGACGACATCATCATGCCGGTGGTCAGCAAGATCATGGGTGGCGGCGTTGATTTCACGAACAAGTTCTTCGCCCTTTCGGATACCGTGAAGGCGACGTCCCTCGCCGACGCGAAGAAGGAAGGCGCGGTGCTGGCGTGGGGTAACTTCATCACCATCTCGATCAACTTCATCATCCTCGCGTTCTGCATCTTCCTCGTGGTGAAGGCGTTCAACACGGCCAAGAAGCGGTTCGAGGCCGAGAAGCCCGCCCCCGCGCCGGCTGGTCCCTCCGCCGAAGAGAAGCTCCTCATGGAGATCCGCGACCTGCTCGCGAAGCGCTGAACCGCTTGACGGTTTGGTGGATACTTGCAACGATCAACGGCCCGGGCACGAGAGCGCCCGGGCCGGCTTTTTGGAGGTTCGCATGGGTTCATTTCTGAACGTTCTTGGGCAGGCGGACGCGGGCACGAAGGCGCAGGAGGCCCCGATCCCGGCGATGGAGCACCTGATCGCCAAGGGGATCGATTGGCTCGCGGAGTACGGCCCGCGCGTGCTGGGCGCGATGGTCTTCCTGATCGTCGCGTGGATCCTGACGTCGTGGGTCTCGCGGATCGCGCTGCGGGCGATGACGACGGCGAAGTTCGATGTCACGCTCACCAAGTTCCTCGCGAACATGATCCGCTGGGCGCTGCTCGTGGTTGCCGCGGTCGCGGGGCTCGGGATCTTCGGCGTGCAGACGGCGAGCTTTACCGCGGTGATCGGCTCCGCGGGTCTTGCGATCGGTCTGGCGATGCAGGGCAGCCTGTCGAACCTCGCCGCGGGCGTGATGCTGCTGGTCTTCCGTCCGTTCCGCGTCGGCGATACGGTGACGGTCGCGGGGCAGACCGGCAAGGTCGACGAGATCGAACTCTTCTCGACGCGCGTGGACACGGTCGACAACCGGCGGATCATCATTCCCAACGGGCAGGTGTTCGGGGCGATCATCGAGAACCAGTCGCACCACCCGACTCGCGCGGCGACGTTAACGGTTGTTGTGGATGGCGCGAAGAACGTGGATGAGACGCGGGCGATTCTGCTCGCCGCGGCGGAGAGGACTCTCGGTCGTCTCGAGACCCCGGCTCCGGGGGTTGGGCTTGTGAAGCTTGTGCCGGGCGGGGTGGAGTGGACGGTTGGGGTGTGGGCGGAGACGGGGAAGCTTGCATCCGTTCAGCAGGAACTTGCGAAGTCGGTGAAGGCGGCTGTGGATGGTCACGGGCTGGGAATGCCCGCGCCGTCGACGGTGCTGCGGCTTCCGGCCGGGGTGACGGTCACCTCGCAGTGATGACTGCGCCGCCCGAAGTGTGGGGCGCTGCATGCCGGAACTTCGTTGCGGGATCATGCTTCCGGCGAGTCGCGAGGACGTGTTCGCGTTCTTTGGGGACGCGTACAACCTGGAGCGGATCACGCCGGTCTGGTTGAACTTTGAGATACTGACGCCGCGACCGATCGCGATGCGTGAGGGGGCGTTGATTGATTATCGGATCCGGCTGCATGGGCTGCCGATGCGGTGGCGGACGCGGATCGCGCGGTGGGAGCCGAGCACGGCGTTCGTGGACGAGCAGATCAAGGGTCCGTACCTCGAGTGGGTCCACTTGCACACGTTTGAGAAACGGGACGGGGGAACGTGGTGTACCGACTCGGTGCGGTACCGGGTGCCGGGGGGCGCGATCGTGGATGCGATGTTCGTGCGGTCGCGGCTGCTGAGGATCTTCGAGTACAGGCAGAACGCGATGGCGGAGTTGTTTGGCGCGCCGAAGACCGCGCTACGGGAGAGCCCGACGATTCTCACCAAACCCGCATGAGGCCCATGACGATCTCGAAGAGGATGAGGACGATGATGATGATCTCGAGGGCTTCGGCGCGCCGGCCCGCGGCGCGGTCGCTGAGCTTGGAGTAGATGCTCTCGATGGTGCCGAGCTTGCGGAGGATGCTGGCGTCCCACTCCGGAAGGTGGAAGCGGGCTGCCGCGGCGTGGTAGAGGCGCGCGAGGTGCTGGTCGCCGACGAGCTTGAGGGAGTTGTTGACGCCCTCGAAGAGCGCGGCGTGCTCGATCTGCAGGCGGGAGATGTCGTGCATGTCGGCGCCGGCGCGGCGTGCGTCGAGCCACGCGAAGCGCGAGCGGCGTTCGGCGGCGCGGTACGCGCGGTCGAGCGATGCGTCGAGGAGGTTGTCGAGGTGGCGCATCTCGAGGAGTTCGACGTTGGCGAACTCGAGGATGCCGCTGCTCTCGGAGGCGCGTTCGTCGATGATGACGGCGGAGTTCCAATCGACGAGCGCCGCGTCGGAGGGTGAGTAGCTGAGGCAGCGGGCGAGCGCGTCGTCGGATTCCTGCGTGGAGAGTGGGCCGGACTCGGAGCGGAGAACCCCCGCGAGGAGCGAACGGGATTGCTCCATCCACTGCTGGAGGGTGCCGTCGGCGATCTCGAACTTCTCGATCTCGTAGATGAGGTAGTCCTCGATGCAGGCGGAGAGTCTGGGGTTGGTGATGGCGTCGTCGAGGACGGCGAGGAGGTCCGCGGCGCGGCGGCGGGCGTCGTTGCGGAGCGTGGCGTTGTCGTAGAGCATGTCGCCGAGTCGGACGAGGTGCTCGAAGCGGCCGGAGAGTGGGATGGTGTAGGTCATCGAGACTGCGCCGAAGTCGTAGACCGCGGCCTCGACGGAGGGAGTGGTGCACCACTCACCGATCTGCATCGCGCGCGCGGAGCGGGTGATGCGGAGCGGTGGTTGCTGCGCGAAGTCGAGGGGGAGGCGGCGCGACGAGGCGGAGGGCCGGATCGCTTCGCGCTGGACGAGGGTGGCCGTGAGGCGCTGCGAGCGCTTCTGCGTCGCGTCGAGATCGATGGCGTGTCCGATGTCGAAGGCGAAGAGTGCGCGGCATGCGCCCTGCGTGATGGTGAGTGAGGGGAGGTTGGAGGGCGAGGGGTGCTGCATGGCGGGGCCTGTTCTGCCCGCGGGGGGCTGATATCCTCTGGGGAACGGTATCTCGGAGAAACCCATGCTGACTGCTGCTGCCGCGTTGATGTTTGTTGCCACCCAGAAGTCGTTGATGGAGCCGGATCCGGGGATGGCGAAGCTTGTTTCGCTGATGGAGGGGTCGTTCAGCAGCGAGGCGCAGGCGGTTGCGGATCACGACTTTTACGACATTCGGCTGGAGATGAAGCGGATCTGGGAGGGGAAGGGCGATGGGGGCGTGTGGTTGTACGTGGAGCAGGCGACGGCGACGGCGCTGGACAAGCCGTATCGGCAGCGGGTGTATCACCTGACGTCGAGCACGTACCGGAGCGGGGACGGGGCGGAGAAGCGGGTTTTTGTGTCGGAGGTGTGGATGCTGCCGGGGGACCCGCTTGTGTACGCGGGGGCGGCGGCGGATCCGTCGAAGCTGGACAAGCTGACGCCGGCGGAGTTGTCGCGGCGGGACGGGTGTGAGGTGTGGCTGGTGATGGCGGCGGACGGGACGTTCGCGGGGAGCACGCTGGGGGCGTCGTGCGGGAGCGATCGGCAGGGGGCGGTGTACGCGTCGAGCATGGTGAAGGTGAACCCGGAGGGGCTGATGACGTGGGACCGTGGATTTGACGCGTCGGGGAAGCAGGTTTGGGGGTCGGTGAAGGGGGCGTACGAGTTCAAGCGGCGGCGAGCGGAGTAGGGCGTTTGGTGTTAGACTGGGAGTTGGTGGAGGGGATACTGCCAAGGGAGCCGGAACATGGGACGCACGAAGACTGGACTGGTCATGTTTGCCGCGGTCGCGCTTCTGGCGTTGGCGGGGTGCAAGGACAAGGTAACGAGCGCGAACTACGACTCGATCCGGACGGACTCGAAGGAGGGGATGACGCTGCAGGAGGTGGAGGGGATTCTGGGGCCCGGGGAGAAGCAGCAGGTGACGGGGGTGAACATCGGCAGCGGCGGCGTGGCGAGCGGGAGCACGGCGAGCAGCCAGTTGACGTTTGTGTGGAAGAAGAACGGCAAAGAGATCTCGGTGACGTTCCAGGATGGGAAGGCTGTTTCGAAGAGCCAGTTTGGGTTGTGAGGGAGAGGCCATAGGGCTTAGGCCATAGGCCATAGGGCGGAGGCCGGAGAGGCGCGCCGAGGTTTGTCGGGCCGCGGCACCGTTGGTCGGCACGCATGCGCACCTGCTGTACAGCGAGGCCCGGTGTGGGTGAGGCGATGGCGCGGTGGTGGCGCGTGGCCACTGTGCATAGGCCACCCGACTCGGAGTTCGATCGGTCGGGGTTGCATCACACGGACATCATCGCGGCCCAGCGAAGAGCCGATAGCGGTGTCGCGATCGTTGACGTGGCGCGACGAGAGACGCATTGAAACCAGGGCCGTGGGGGAGGCGGGAATGAAGCCCGCAGAAGCTGCGACTACAGTAGACAGTGCTATTCGGATACTCCAAGGTCAAGGAGTAACCGGCCCGACTCGAGTACCGTGGCGAGATACGAAATGAAGAACGCGATCGTGGAAGAACTAGGAAAGAACTTGGTTCGACACGTGCGGGATCGTGCCATTGCATCGATAGATGTGGCGGCCTCGGCCAAAGGAAGGGGACCCACAGCCGCGCGGTGGGCGGAGCTTTCCGAGTCGGCTGCGCCTGCCCCTGAGGTGATCCATCGGATGACTCCCGAGATCGTCGACGCGACGCTGTTTTTCTTGCTTATGGCGATCGGAGAGGGGGCGCTTCCTCTGTCCTTCAAGGAAGGCGATGGGACGCATGTTGACCCCTCGGACTTGGGCGGGTCGGAACTTGCGGGCATGTACCTCGGGGACACGGGATGGCCACGGCAATACTCGACCGAGCGTTTGAGTGAAAGAGCGGGACCTGGCTGAGATGAGACCCGGTCCAGAGAACAGAGAGCCGTGGGCGGGCAAGAGCCTGGGCGAAGAACCTACATGGAGTGCGCCGGAGTGACTTGTATCTACGAGTGCTCTACTCAGACGCGGGGGCCGACCGGCACGCTATTCGATGTGGCCCACGTTGGTATCTGGAGGGAGTGGGCATATCAACGCCCGACTCTCGCGTTCGATCCACGGATCGAGATCTTTGGCGTCATCCTGCGCGTTGATGGGCAGTTTGGCGAGTTCGGAGGCGACGACGTGGGCGAGGTCCGGTTTGGCCGCGGGAGGGTGTACGCCAGCGTGGACATCGTGCTGCGGAAGCACGACTGGATGGACCGCACCGTGCAGCAGATCGCTGAGGTGTTCGTGAGCCGTACGCGGGCGATTCCGGATGTGATCGAACCCGTCTTCGCTCGCCGGAAGGTGTGCTTAGACGCGAGCGTACTTCGGCGCGAGATCGGGGAGTGGTGCGAGTGGATGGAGATCGAAGCGAGACGGTTCGACCCTTGGGCCAAGTGGGTGTATCCGAAGGATCGCGTGAACCCTGAGTGGGTGTCGGACCCGCCGCCACGCCCGCGAGGTTGACGCTGGAAGTCCTCCCCCGGTTCGCCACGCTTTCGGCACACATCTGGGCGGGAGTTCAAATGGTGCCGGGACGTGACCGGAGGCGATGGGGTGGCGTTTGGGTGGGCGAGGTGGGCCGTGGTGGGGCGGGGGATGTGGATGATGGCGGCGATGGGGATAGGGGGCAGTTCGCAAACTGGGGTGAAGTTCAGCACGACCCGCGAGGCGATGCGGTGGTGCGTGTTCGGCTGCTCAGTGGTCTCAAACGACGGCGGGGCGGGAGCAGCGACTCTATCCTAATCGCGTTGACCGTTCGCGCGTACACGGCGGCGAAATGAGAGCCGCGAAGTCCAGGAAACCCTAGAAATGCTTGTCGCTGCCGAATGTACCCCCTCGAACTCGGTCGTTTTTTTGTGCGGGAACCGCGAAGACGTGCGAGAATGGCCCGATTGGGACGGCCAGCAGAATCTCGTGGCAGCTACTTCCGATGGGATCTTGGTCGGAACGAGTATCTCCTGTGACGGTCCTACCACGGTGGTGCTCACGGACGACAGCCACATCGTTGCGGGCGCGTGGATCGCATGGGAGGGCATACTCCCTACGCCGCGCGGGACAGTCGAGGCGTCCACGTGCGAGGGTGATGTGATTGGCGTCCTTAGCGTGCACCACGACCGGACGATTGTTCGGGTTTGGCTGAACGACGATCAATGGCCTGACCGGGTCGTGTTCCAGTGTCTGCCGCCGGCACCGTCATCCGGTTGAAGTTGTGGCGATCCGCGGGTCGAGGCGTCCTAAGCCCGCCCAGTAGTGTCTCGATGCCGCGACTAGCATGGCAACTTGCGAGTACGTTGAGGGCGTACTTGGGAAGGGTGGTTTGTTCGAGTACCAGATGGGGCTGTGGTGAAGGAGCGGTGCGATGGGGATCCAGTGCTACTTGATCTTCCGGGTTGTCGATCCACGGGCGGAAGCTCTCTCTGTGGCGATGCGAGCGATCCGTTCGCTTGGTCGCGAGCGCACCGATTGGGAGGGGAATCTCGTTGTCAGTTCACACCCGTACGACTTTGACGAGTCTGCCCCGGACAAGATTGTCTCTGACGCTGAGATCGAGCGTGCGTTCGCCGGTGGTGAGGCGTTCTCGATCTTCTTTAACCGTCCCGGCAAGTACTTCGACATGGACTCGATTAGCGTACTCGCAGAGCGGGAAGGTGACGTATCCAAGATCACCTTCAGCACGCGTGAGGCAAAGTACTCAACCTGGGATTCGGGGCCGCTTTTCGCGGCGACGATGCGTGCGTTCGCTGATCGGTGGATACGTTTTCAGGTTGAGTATGAAGTGGGTTAGTGTGGCCTCGCCGCGAGGTTTGCCCCATACGAACGGTAGGATTCAATGCCCGGAAGTTGCGTACAGGCCTTCTTGACCACGCCAGAGCTTTGGCTGTTGGTCCGTCGGATCGTCCGACTTGTGCCATGCCACATGTTGATCTCGAGGGGCATATGGCCCGAGTGGCATCTGCAGCGGTACACGCTTGGAGCGGAGCCACCGTCTGATCAACGATGGACGATTCACTTTCTACTGAGTGCGCCGGTCGATAGTCCAATTGGTACCAATCCGAACCTGGGCGATCAGGATTTTGCGAGCGGTCCGCTGACTCTGCGATGCGGGCGGCTGCAGGATGGCATCCTCGAGGAGGCCATGTGTGGGTTCAAGACCGAGTGTTCGCAGGCTCTCGTCACATGGCGGCCGGTCCTCGCATGGCTCCGTCGCAACACGATGTGTGGTGCGGTCGCGAAGAGTGCTGATGACAGCCTAGCGGTGGAGTACAAGGCTTGCCGGTATAGCTCGGGGGCGTTGGCGGCGTACAACAGCGGTGCCGTGCTCAAGCAGATGCGGCAGCAGCAGTTTTGGTTCGAGCCCCGCCCGTCGAAGCACATCGAGTTTCCGAAGGAGTAGCCGGCTCTCTCGCGACCCTGCCGCGAGCTCGTCACGCCGGTTGGTCGAACGCGAGAAACGCCTGCGAAAAGAGGTCTTTGCGAAAACTCGCTTCTCGGTTCAAGTTCTGGATCCGCAGATGTTCCGATGAAATGCGAGTGAGTGCTTCGGGGTGCTGGGGGGATGTAAATCGTTGGCTTCGACCACACCTTCGGTGTGGAGGGGATTCTGCGTGGTGGACCGGGGGTGTCGTCGCAAAGCCTCCTCCACGCCCCGGCTACTTACGATCAGCCCTTCGGGCTGGAAGAGAGGCCGGAGGGAGGAGCGGGGGGCGCCGTGTTGTTGGGCGCGGCGTTGTGGCGTCGGGGGTCTCACCGCACGCCGCAGGCGTGCGGGAACGCTCTGGCTGGAAAGCCAAAGTTACGGCGTGTCTTTCGTTTCACCGAGGAGCTTGGTGATGTCGGGTTCGATGGCGTCGGCCCAGCGCTTGTAGCCTTCGGGGGTGAGGTGGAGGTAGTCGGGCATGATCTCTTTGGTGAGCTCGCCCTTGTCGTTCATGAGGGCTTTGCTGATGTCCTTGTAGAAGACCTGTGTGTTGTCGGCGTAGTTCTTGATGATCTCGTTGATCGCGATGTTGAGCTTGCGGTGGGGGTGGTCGGCGGTCTCGCCGCGGGGGAAGATGCCCAGGAGGAGGATCTTGGTGTTCGGGCACTTCTTGGTGATGCGGCCGATGATCGCCTTGATGCCCGCGGCGGTGTCCTCTGGTTTGTCTTCGCGGTGGCCGGTGTTGTTGGTGCCGATCATGATGACGACGAGGTCGGGCGTGAGGCCGTCGAAGTTGCCGTTGTCGAGGCGCCAGAGCACGTGCTCGGTGCGGTCGCCGCTGATGCCGAAGTTGGCGGCGTTGCGGTTGGCGTAGCGGGTCTTCCAGACCTCACTGCCCGGGCCGTCCCACGCTTGCGTGATGGAGTCGCCGACGAAGACGAGCTTGGCCTTGCCTTCCTTCGAGATCTCGTTGAACTGCTCGTGGCGTTTCTGCGTGCCGTCGTGGACCTCGGGTGTCGTGGCCTTCACTTTGGCTTCCTCCGGCTGCTGCGCGGGGGCGGGGGCGGATTTGTCGGCGGGCGTGGTGGTCTGGGCGAAGGCGGCGAGCGATGTTGCGAGTGAGCCGGTGAGGGTGAGGAGCGTGCGGGTGGTCTTCATGGGGGGACTTCCAGATGGGGCGGAGGCAATAGGGAATGGGCAATAGGCAATGGAAGAATGAGATGAGAATCGTTGGGTGGTGGTGTCAGGCGGTGGCGAAGATGATGAGTTGGTGGCTGGTGGCTTTGAGGCCGAGTTCGCGGCAGATGGTGTCGCGGAGTGCGGTGAGTTGGGGGGCGGTGACGGGGATGACTTGGTTGTTGTCGAGGCGGATCACGAGGTCTTTGGAGGCTCCGTAGGCGAGCTGGTAGACGGCCTGTTCCTGTGCGAGGGGGACGCGGTGGATGACGCCGGCGTCTTCGAGGAGTTTGACGGTGCGGTACACGGTGGCCTTGCTCACGCGGCCGCCTTCGCCCTGGAGGTCGTTCACCAGGCGGTCGGCTTCGAAGAGGCCTTCGTAGCCGAGGATCGTGTCGAGGATGCGGGCTCGCTCGGGGGTGTACTTCAGGCCTTCGGCCTTGAGTGCCCGTCGGAAGACCGCGCAGAGGGGCTCGACGATGTGGATCGTGTCGGGGTCGCTGGAGTTGGTCGCATCGCCGGCGGTCGCCATGCCGTATCCTACGGTCTGCACCGCCATGAATCGCACCGTTTCCGATCATCCGCCCGGACACCACCGCTACGCACCGCTCGCGTTCATCGCGGCGGTTTTCGTTGTGGCTGTGGCTGTGGTGATGGCGGGGCGGTGGGGGACGGCGGATCCGCGTGAGGGGTTTGTGGGTGTGGTGGCACACTGGGCGCGGTCGGGGTGGCCGGCGGTTGTGTACATGCTGTCGGCGATTGGAGTGGGAAGGCTGCTGCGGCCGGTGCTGGCGCGGTACGAGTGGGGGCGGGGCGTTGAGGGGGCTCTTGGGCTTGCTGTGTTGTTGACGGTGACGAATGCCGCGGGGACGGTGGGGGCGTTGGGAGGGAGTGGGGCGGTGTGGGTGGGGTGGGGGCTGTTGCTGCCGGGGTTGTGGGGGGCGGTGCGGTTGGTGCGGGAGGCGATGAAGGCGGAGTGGGACGGGCGGTCGCCGTGGCGGTGGTTGGCGTATGCGCCGGCGGGGTTTGTGGTTGCCGCGGCGTGTTCGCCGCCGGGGTGGTTGTTTGAGAGCGAGGGGGGCGGGTACGACTCGCTGTCGTACCACCTCCAGTTGCCGCGGGAGTGGATTGATGGTGGGGGGATTTCTCCGAGCGAGCACAACGTGTTCTCGTGGTTTCCGAGCTTTGTCGAGGGGGCGTATCTGCACATCGGGGCGGTGACGGCGGGGGCGGAGGGGTTTGGGAGCGGGGGCGGGTGGCGGTTGTTGTCGTGTCAGATGTTGCACGCGTTGATGGCGGTGCAGTGCGCGGCGGTGATGGGCGAGGTTGTGCGGGTGGTCTGCCGCGGGAGGGAGGCGGCGCGGGTGGAGTGGGCGGTGGCGGTGGTGCGGGTGGCGTTTTTGGTGACGCCGTGGACGGTGGTGGTGGGGGCGTTGTCGTACAACGAGATGCCGCTGTTGACGTTTCTGTGCGCGGGGATGTTGGTGGTGTTTGGCGGGGCGCGGGGTGCGGGGTTGACGGTGGGGGCGGGGTTGGTGCTTGGGGTATTGGTGGGCGCGGCGATTGGCGCGAAGCCGACGGCGGTGGTGTTTGTTGGTGCGCCGTTGGCGGTGGCGGCGCTTGTGCGTGTGGGGAAGGGAGGCGGGGTGAGGGGGTGGGCGAAGGTGGGCGCGGTTGGTGTGGGGGCGATGGTGGCGGTGTTGGTGCCGTGGCTGGTGCGGAATGGGATGGAGGGAGCGAATCCGATTTTCCCGCTGGGTATGGGGGTGTTGGGGACGAATCACTGGACGGGGGAGCAGGCGGAACGGTTTGTGCGCGCGGTGTCGTTTGGCGGGTCGGTGGTGGAGCGGTTGAAGTTGATGGTGCTGGAGGATGCGACGGATCCATCGGGCCCGCGGCATCGGGGGATGTTGCATCCGCAGTGGCTGGGGTTGTGGCTTGTTGCGCCGGTGGTGGCGGTGATGGTGCTGCGGCGTGGGGCGCGGGAGGTTGGGGGCGTGCTGTGCGTGGTGCTTGGGGTGCAGGTGTGCGCGTGGTTGTTTGCGACGCACATTCAGGCGAGGTTTTTGTTGCCGTGTGTGCCGGTGGTGTTGGTGATGATGGCGGTGGTGGTGGCGGGGTGGTCGAAGCGGTGGGTGGTGGGGTTGATGGTGTTGATGGGGGTGAGGGGTGTTGCGGCGTACGACTGGTACTCGGGGGAGCGTGGTGGGGCGCCGAATCAGTGGGTGGATGCGGGGCCGGGGTTCTTTGGAGGGGAGTTGCAGGCGGAGTTGAAGAAGGAGTTGCTGAAGGGTGGTGGGAACGAGGAGGAGTGGGGGCGGGTGCTGCTGAACTCGCCGCCGGCGGTGGTGGCGAATCTGAAGGGGTTGCCTCGGGTGTATCTGCTGGGGGATGCGACGCCGCTCTATTGGAACAACGCGGTGTACAACACGACGTGGGATCGGTGGTTGTTCGCGGAGGCGGTGGCGGCGGGGGAGGATCCGTGGGTGTGGACGGAGCGGCTGCGGGAGCGCGGGGTGACGCACGTGTTTGTGAACGGGTCTGAGTTGGCGCGGCTGGGGCGGTCGGGGTTGATTGATCCGGCGGTGACGGTGGAGCGGGTGTCGCGGTGGCTGGAGACGTGCGCGGAGCCGGTGCGGGTGTGGCCGGAGGTTGGGTGTTCGCTGGTGGAGTTGCGGGTGAAGGAGCGTCCGTGAGTGAGCGGATCGAGGGTGAGTCGGTGGGTGTGAAGCGGATGTCGCCTGCGCGGGTGGCGGTGCAGGTGCTGGGCTTTGCGGCGAGCCTGGGGTTGCTCGCGTGGTGCGTGCGGATTGCGCTGAAGGATGAGAACCGGGATGCGCTGGATCGCGTGCTGCACGGGGATCCGTGGATGATCGTGGGGATGCTGGGGCTCTGCGGGATGAGCCTGGTGGCGAACGGGACGCTGTTTGTGGTGGTGATCGCGCCGGTGCGGCGGGTGCACTGGCTGTCGTGCTGCGCGACGAATGCGCTCGCGACGTTTCTGAACAACTTTCCGTTCAAGTTGAGTCTTGCGTCGCGGTTCCTGATTCACAAGCGGAGGGATGGGCTGCCGCTGCTGATGATCGCGGCGTGGATCGGCGCGACGGCGGCGGTGATCCTGGCGGTGCTGGGCGCGACGCTGGTGGCGACGATGTGGCGCGGGGCGGTGGATGCGTTGTGGTGGGTGTCGTCGGTGGGCGCGGCGGTCGTGGGGTTTGCGGTGATCGTGGGGTGTGCGCGGGTGTTCGCGGGTGAGGCGGGGAAGGAGCGGCTGGCGCGGCTGGTTGGGGTTACGAGGATCGGGGTGTTGGAGCGGGTGGTGCGGGGCGCGTGGTTCGCGAAGATGCACACGGGATTGGACATGTTGGCGAGCGCGCGGGCGGTGGGGAGCGGGATGGTGCTGCGCGTGCTGGATACGGCGTTCATCGCGGGGCGGTTCGCGGTGGCGGCGGAGTTGGCGGGGGTTGAGGCGTCGATGGGGTCGGTGGTGCTGGCGGCGACGCTGTACTTCTTCATCGGCGCGGTGACGCCGTCGGGCGCGCTTGGGGCGCGGGATGGTGGGACGTTTGGGGCGATGAAGTTTCTGCCGGCGGCGGGTGCGATTGGGAGCGAGTTTGCGGTGGTGATTCTGACGGTGACGGCCTCGGAGTTTGTGGTGAATCTGTGCGCGGCGACGGCGTCGGCGTTGTACCTGCGGCTTTCCAAGGCGAGGCCCGCGACGGTGGTTGCGGGCACGGGTGGTGATGCGCATGCGAGTTGAACTGGTTCCGCTGAATCCGACGGTGGGTGATCTGAAGGCGAACGGCGCGATGGTGGCGCGTGCGGCGATGGAAGGTGCTGCGCGGGGCGCGGCGCTGGTGGTGGTGCCGGAGCTGGCGGTGTGCGGGTATCCGCCGAAGGACGTGCTGGGGCAGAGCGGGTTCATCGAGGCGTGCATGCGCGTGAGCGATGAGGCGGGGAGCGTGACGGGGAGCGCGGGTGTGACGCTGGTGATGGGTACGCCGTGGCGCGACGAACGCGGGTTGGTGCGCAATGCGCTCGTGACGTACCGGGGAGGGCGGCGGATCGGGGTGTACGCGAAGCGACTGTTGCCGACGTACGACGTGTTCGACGAGGATCGGTACTTTGTCGCGGGTGATGAGCCGGGCGTGATCGAGGTGCCGCACGTGGGGGGCGTGGCGCGGGTGGGGCTGACGATTTGCGAGGATCTGTGGCGCGGCGAGGACGCGGGGTTTTCGTCGAGGTATGCGGGCGTGCGTGATCCGGTGGAGGATCTGGCGCGGGCGGGGTGCGGGTTAATCGTGAGTCCGTCGGCGAGTCCGTTTGTGCTTGGGAAGACGGAGCGGCATCGGGCGATTGTGAGGGCGCACGCGGCGCGGCACGGGGTGGTGGTGGCGTCGGTGAATCAGTTGGGTGGGAACGATGATTTGGTTTTCGACGGTCACGCGTTCGCGTTTGGTGCGCGGGGGGACGAGGTTGTGCGGGGCGAGTTTTTCGCGGGCGAGGCCGTGGGGTTTGAAGCGGAGGGGCGTGGTGGAGTTGTGGCGGAGCGGAGCGCGGAGTGGATGCTGTACCACGCGCTCGTGACCGGGGTGAAGGACTATCTGCGCAAGACGGGGTTTCGGGGCGCGGTGCTGGGGTTGTCGGGGGGCATTGACTCGGCGTTGACGGCGGTGATCGCGTGCGCGGCGGTGGGGGCGGGGAATGTGCGCGGGGTGGCGATGCCGAGCAGGTACAGCAGCGACCACTCGAAGTCGGACGCGTGTGATCTTGCGGAGCGGCTGGGGATGCGGTGTGACATGGTGCCGATCGAGGACGCGTTTGGCGGGCTGGCGCGGACGCTCGATGCGCACTTCGCGGGGGCGGGGATGCCGCGGCTGGGCGAGGTATTGCCGGATTTGACGGAGGAGAATCTGCAGTCGCGGATCCGCGGGACGATTCTGATGGGGATCTCGAATCGGACGGGCGCGATCGTGCTGACGACGGGGAACAAGTCGGAGCTTGCGGTTGGGTACTGCACGTTGTACGGGGACATGAACGGCGGGCTCGCGGTGCTGAGCGACGTGACGAAGCAGTGGGTGTATCGCTTGTCGCGGTGGATCAACGACAACCACGCGGCGTGCGGGTTTGCGGTGCCGCCGATCCCGGAGGGGAGCATTACGAAGGCGCCGAGCGCGGAGCTGCGGCCGGGGCAGACGGATCAGGATTCACTGCCGCCGTACGACGTGCTGGACGCGATCATCGATGCGTACGTGGAGCAGAAGCGCGGCGAGGAGGAGATCGTCGCGCTGGGCTTTGATCGCGGCGTGGTGGCGCGGGTGCTGCGGCTGATCGACTTGAGCGAGTACAAGCGCAAGCAGGCCGCGACGGGGTTGAAGGTGACGACGGTTGCGTTCGGATCGGGTCGGCGTTGGCCGATTGCGATGCGGCGCGGGTGGTGAGCGCTCGATCAGTGTTCGTCGTCGGAGGCTTTGGTGGTGGCGGTGTCGCGGCCGGTGGTGGAGGGGGCGACCTTCAGCGCGGTGATGAGTTCGGCCTGCCAGGGGTGTTCGCCGAGCCACTCGACCTTGCCGGTGGCGATATCGCAGACGGCGCCGACGACCTTGAGTTCGCCGGAGCTCACTTTGTCGAGGATTTCGGGGCTGTTCTTGTAGAGGTCGTACATGGTCTGCCAGACGTTTTCGGTGATGGCGAGTTGTGCGATGGTGGCTTCGTCGGCGGAGGGGTTGTTCTTGCGGGCGCGGTCGACGGCGGGGGTGATGTGGTCGACGAGGCCGGCGACCTTTCCGTGGAGCTGTGCGCCGGAGGCTGCCGCGGCGACGGCGCCGCACTTGGTGTGACCCATGACGACGAGGAGGGGCGTGTTGAGGTGGCCGACGCCGTACTCGATGGTGCCGGTTTCGCTGTCACCGGCGACGTTACCGGCGACGCGGACGACGAAGACATCGCCGACGCCGCGGTCGAAGATGCGTTCGACCGGGAGGCGGGAGTCGGCGCAGGTGAGGACGGAGACGAAGGGGTGTTGGCCGGCGGCGGCGAGGTCTTCGCGGCGGCCGGGCTCGGTGTTGGGGGCGTCGGTGCGGTTGGCGACCCAGCGTTCGTTGCCTTCCTGGAGCCAGGCGAGGGCGGTGTCGGCGTCGGGCGCGGCGTCGGTCTGGGAGGAGGCTTTGGTGGAGGGCTTGGGAGCGGGCTTGGAGGGCTTGGGCTCGGGCTGCGCGTGCTCGTCGGCGGTGGCGTGGTCGTCGTTGGCGGGGGCGGGAGCGGGGGCCTTTGCCGCGGGCTTGGTGGCGGGTTTAGGGGCCGATTTGGCGGCGGGTTTCGCGGCGGGTTTGGGGGCGGCGTGGGAGTCGTGGGCGGGCTGAGCGTGGGAGTCGCCGTGGTCGGCGTGTTGGGCGAGGGCGGAGGGTGCGAGGAGGCCGGCGGCGGCGATGAGAGCGGCGATGGGGAGGCGGTTCATTCGGATCTCCAAAGGCTGACGTGGTCGCGGGTTGCGACGAGCGTTGGAGAGGAGATCGGCGAGTGTGGGCGTGGAGGTGAGGAGGGAGTGGGGGTGGGAGCGTGGCGTGGGCGGCGCGTGGAGGGGGCGTAGGGCGTGTGAGGGCGTGTGCGGTGTGCGTTTGGATGAAAGGGAGGGGCGAAGGGCTTGCCACGGGCGGAAAGCGACCTACAGTTGGCGTGCCTTTGGGGATTGGTGTAACGGTAGCACGACTGACTCTGACTCAGTTAGTCTAGGTTCAAATCCTAGATCCCCAGTTTTCCCGCATGAAATCGAGTGTGTGCCCCGGGGTGACGGGGCGTGACCGGACGCGACGAGGCTCGCGTTTTGTGGCGTTTTTGGGGGGATTTTTGAGGGGGCGGGGGGGGATGCGAGGGGTTGCGTGGGTCGGTTGCTCAGTGGCCTCAAGCGCCGGCCCGGCTTGAAGAAAAGAGAAGAGGCCGCGGTTGCGGGCGGTGTACGCGCGTGACCCGGGGCAGGCGGATGCGACCTGCCGCGAGCGGTACGCGTACAACCCGGCGGGGATGAACGGGAAGCCGAGTTCGGCCCCGCTGGATTCGCCGCTGTTCGGGCAGATCGACGAGGCGGGTGACGGGACGTTCGAGCGGTCGTTCTACCTCATCCAGAACACGCTGGGGGACGTGATCAAGATCGTGGAGGCTGGGGGCCAGCACGAGGAGCTGCGGTACACGCTGTACGGGGAGCCGTACATCGTGAACTGGCTGGCGGATATGAACCACGACGGCAGCGTCGACGGCGATGACGTTATCGCGTTC